>Ga0209426_1000014_pt1 | contig 410812 bp, 411 predicted proteins | sample Deesub1362B_J571_FD_187697 | JGI IMG/M metagenome (GOLD analysis project Ga0209426, IMG submission 187697) | Deep oceanic, basalt-hosted subsurface ecosystem from Juan de Fuca Ridge flank, Pacific Ocean, CORK Borehole 1362B_J2.571 (SPAdes)... ...
TGGGAACACCCTTTTTATGCTTCCAGTTTGCAAGGGGAAGCACCTGGTTATAAAAATTATCAGCAGTAATTATAAGATATTTTGCACCATTTATCTGAGCAGATAAAAGTGTATTTAACATAAATAACAATAAAATTTCTTTTAACATCACATACACTCGCATTTCTGCTTTTTTATTATCAGTTTTCATTTTTAAATTTACTTTCAAATAAAATTTTAAAGTTAAATACCTGCATTTTTCAATCTCGATCTGCTGGAATAGCCCGTGGTTTATGAAATTTATTTTAAACTTTTTACTTAAAATAATTTAAATTTTAATTAAGTTTATTTTATAATTTATTTCTATGGAAATTGAGAAACTAAAAAAAGAAATTCTATGTGTGGATTCACTTCTTGTTCTCACAGGAGCAGGCGTATCTCAGGAAAGCGGTATTCCAACATTCAGAGGGAAGGACGGACTCTGGAAAAATTACGATGCAACACAGCTTGCAACACCCCATGCATTTGAAAGAGATCCAAAACTGGTCTGGGAATGGTATAACTGGAGAAGAGGTAAAATTTTAAATGCAGAACCAAACTCTGCTCATTATGGTATAAAAAAACTTGAAGAAATCATACCCGAGTTTTTACTTGCAACCCAGAATGTCGATGATTTACACAGAACCGCAGGCTCAAAAAATATTTTAGAACTTCATGGAAATATCTTCAGAACAAGATGCACAGGTTGCGGAAAAATAGAGTTTGAAAAGAAAATTTTTGATGAAGAAGAATTACCACCCGGATGTAAGGAATGCGGAAGTCTTTTAAGACCGGATGTTGTATGGTTCGGAGAGCCTCTTGACCAGCTTGTTATTTCAAAAGTTATGGAATTTGCTTTAAAATGTTCTGCGGTTCTTGTTGTAGGAACTTCCGCAGTTGTTTATCCCGCTGCCTCGATCCCTTATTATGTGAAAGAAAAAGGCGGAAGAGTTTTTGAAATAAACATGGAACCCACACCTGTTTCAGGTATTGCTGATATAAGTATTCTGGGTAGAGCAGGGGAGACATTTGAAAAAATGATGCAGGATACAGGATGAAGGAAAAAGTAAAAGCTAAAAAGTAAAAACTAAAAACTATCAACTATAAGCCATAAACTATTTCGAATAAATGTGAATAGCACAACTGGCACAATTAGCGTGAAAGCAATTTTCTCAGATTTTCAACATTCTTTTCCAGATATTTTTTCTTATGCCAGTTTGATTTTTTTAAATAGGGGATACATTCTGTTAGATATTTCCTCGCAATATCTTTTTTATTTAAAACATAACTTGCCTTTGCAAGCCAGTATCTCACCGCTGCTCTCGAGTAGGGAGAATCTTTCTGATTTTTTTCTATATTGTAGTAAAGTTCTTTAAAGGCCCATTCTGCTTTTTCCCAGTATCCTCGTGAGGCATAAGCCTGGGCAATCGTCCATAAAAAGCTTCTTGAATCAGGGAATTTTTCATATAGTTTTTCAGCAAGTTTCACTGCCTCTTTCCTTCTTCTTTCTTTTGAATAGATGTAGATTAATGCATCTACAGCAAGAGGCCATATAAATTTACCTTCTTTATAAGCCATTTCAATTTGTTCTATCCCTTTTTCTTTCCTCTCTCCTCTAAAAATCAGTCTTCCTGTGTATTTCTGGATTACACTTGTGCCATAGTTATATATACCCAGTGCAAGATAAGAATCTTTTAAAAAGAATTTTTTCTTTATACATTCCGTAAATAGATTAACAGCATTCAGTCCTTCTTTTATCGCAGAAAAATAGCTCTCTTTATCTCCGAGCCACATTGACTTATAAGCAATAGCACCTGCCTTGCAAAACTTACCCCATAATTTATCTTCTTTGTGTTTTTCTGCAACCTTAATAGTTTTTTCAATTGCTTCTAAAAAAACTTTTTCTGAATCTAATGTTGAATAATCCTGAATGAAATGAAATAGATAAACTGTTCTCAAAAGATAGGGGAGTGGGTCATTATCATCGAGTTTGGACTTTAAAAAACTTATTCTCTGTCTCACTTCCTTATATTTTTCAACCCACAGAAGATTCAAAGTTGAGTCCACATAGGAAGGATTTTCTTTTATAAAAAGAGAAAACAGGATAAGGGAGAGCATTAAATTTTTGGCAGAGTTATACCTTTCTGGGATTGATACTTTCCTTTTCTATCCTTATATGAAGTCTCGCATATATCATCAGATTCTATAAATATTACCTGGGCTATTCCTTCGTTTGCATATATCCTTGCAGGCAGAGGGGTTGTGTTTGAAATTTCAATTGTTATATGACCTTCCCATTCAGGCTCAAGAGGGGTGATGTTTATTACAATTCCACATCTTGCATAAGTGGACTTTCCAAGACATATACCTATCACATTTCTCGGAATCCTGAAATACTCAACACTTCTCGTAAGGCAGAAAGAGTTTGGCGGGATTACACATATATCGCCTTTAAAATCAACAAAGGAACGGGGGTCAAAGTTCTTGGGGTCAACAACCGTTGAGAAAACATTGGTAAATATTTTAAATTCATCGGAAACTCTTATATCGTAACCGTATGAAGAAATACCATAAGATATTACTCCTTTTTGTATCAGAGACTCACAGAAGGGGTCTATCATTTTGAATTCTTTAACCATCTTCCTTATCCATTTATCATTTTTTACAGGCATTTTTATTCCCTTTTAAAATTTAAAAAAGACTAAAATTATAGGATATTGAAAGGGTGCTGAAGAGTCCTGATTCCTTCCCTGAAATAAAAAATGGCCCTCTAAAAAGAACTTGTTTTCCCATAACTCCATCAAATCTAAGGTCGTCTTTAATGAAGGAAAACCCCAGTTCTATGTTAAATTCTTCCTGATTCAATGCGTCTTTACCTGTCCCGCCAATATCATAATCCTTATCTTTTATACTCTTCAAAAGGCTTTTTCTAACACCGCTTCTGAACTCAAAATGTTTTCCGAACTCAATTTCTGCTCCAAGGATTCCATTTATATAAAAAGCATCCAGGCTGCCTTTCCCCTGAGTAACACCCTCTGTATGTGTTGTATCAATTGTTGTATAGCTTAAATTAATTCCTGTTATTACCTTAAGGTTTTCAAGGGGCTCTGTATAATAACCAAGGTTAAAGTTTAACTCACTTTTTTTCTGATTAAATTCAATCAGGCTTGTTCCTGAAGACTCCGTGTATTTCTGTGGATAGGAATAATAGTGCAGACCGAATATGAAGTTTGAATACTCACCAATGCCCATTGTATATCTTATATTCAAACCGTAAAATGAATTTCCTTTGCCATCAATTGTATCTGAGATTGCAGGAGAGTAGTATTCCTGATAAAATGAGTTTGTTGAAAAGTGTAAAGAGAAATCAATTTTTTTATCTTTTGAAATTGTATAGGATATACCTGGCATAAATTCTATGTTTCTTACCGTAAGGATGGGGTTTTCTGAAAGGGTTGTGTCAGTTATCTCTTCGTTGATATAATTTAAAGAAATAGCTGTTCCCAAGTCTATCTTTTGGGTTATACTTTTTGCCCATATTATTTCAAATCCCCTTGATTCTCTCTGTTCTTTTAATGGATAAGAAGTGACATAAGGATAGGTATAAGAAGGATAGTTATAGATAAAAGAGAATACACCTGCTTTTTCATGAAATTTTATATTAACGCCTGCAAAGGAAACATAGGGCAGGTTTTGAATAGAAGAGTCTGTGAATTCAACCCAGAGCATATCAGGAAATCGAACAAGTAAAGACGGATAAAGATAAGTGAGTGAAGGGTCAACCAGAAAATCCTTTACATCTCCCAATGATTTAACTCTTGATTCAGAAGCAAACAAACAACACATGCTCACCATTAATACTGCAAATTTTTTCATAAACCTTCTCCTTTGAAAAATTTAATGGGCCCAGGTGGACTTGAACCACCGACCTCGCGCTTATCAGGCGCGCGCTCTAACCACCTGAGCTATGGGCCCAAAAAAGAGGTTAAATTATAAGGTAAAAGCAAAAAATATTTCAAAATTCAAATGATTTCAATTTTTCTTTTACATAGTATTTAAAGGTAATGTGATGTATTAAATAATAGAGCCGTTATTGAATAGATTAACACATCAACCTCACCTTTTCTCAGGTGACACTCCAACCACCTGAGCTATGGGCTCAGGAACAAACTGGAATTTTTATTTTAAAAACTTTATTTCTATCCTTCTGTTTAAGGCTCTTCCTTCTTCAGTTTCATTTGAAGCAATTGGTCTTGTATCCCCGTATCCTGTTGTTTTTATTCTATCAGAAGCTATTTTGAATTTATTGACAATATATTTTTTAACCGCTTCTGCTCTTGCTCTGGAGAGTTCAAGATTTGAAGGATATTCTGGTGTATTTATTGGAACATTGTCAGTATGTCCTTCTATTTCTATTTTTAAATCAGGATTTGTCAGGAGAATTTTCCCTATTTCCTCGAGGAGAGGGTATGAAAGAGGAATTATTTCTGCTTTACCTGTTTCAAAGTAAATTCTGTGAATTACAAGTTTCTGTCCCTTTTTAAAAAGGGCAAAGTCTTCCCTTACGGTTTTTTCAGGCAAAACTTCAACTTCTTTTTCTTGGATATAATAGAGTTTGTTTTCAGGAATAACTTTCAGTTTATATTTCCCTGCAGGTAATCTTGTTATTAAGTATTTACCCTTCTGAGTATAAGATTCTCCCTCTATTTTACCTTTATATCCAACCGTTGCTTTTAGTTCCTCACCTGTTTCTGCATCATAGACCTTTCCTTTAATCATACCTTCATAAGGCTCTCTTGGAGGAGTAATTTTTATATGTTCGGGAAACAGGAAAGACAGCGAAATTCTATGAGTCATTCCAAGCTTTCCATAATCGGCAAAAGCATAATCAACTCCGATATCTTTCCAGTTTATACCACCCCCGAATGTAAATTTGTTTGTTTCATCAATATATCTGTATCCTGTCCTTAAAGCAACAAGGTTTTTTATCCAGAATTCCATACCCGCATTTATATGATATCTTTTTCCCCTGGGAAATGTGAAGTCAAGAAAAATTCCAACCATGTTTTTTATTTTCTGGTAAACACCTGTCTTTATCTCAAAGGGCAGAGGATAGTCTCCTGTAGAGTATCTCATATCAGGTCCTGCGTTTTTCACAGCAAGACCAAAAGATAGGTCTTTTGTTATTTTTGAGGTAAAACCTATATCAAGACAACCTCCTATACCTTCGGATTCAGGTAATTTTTCATAAAGATATTTAAAGCTGACTCCTGGCATAAAATAAGCTGAAAAATCCTTTGATAATGTGAGTTGTATTATATATGCATTCTGATTTCCCTTACCAAGATAATTTCCTTCAGGGTCTCTCAGCTCTATGTCCTGCGTTCCAGAATATAAGAAGCTTATTCCTGTATTAATGTATTTTGTAGGTAAAAAACCACCAGAATAAAAGTCTTTGAAATCCATAAACCAGTGATTATAGGAGAAAAAAATACCTTTTTTCTTCACAAGAACATTTGATGCAGGGTTCCACCACACTCCCTGAATGTCATCGGTAATGCCGACGAAACTTTCTCCAAGAGCAGAAGGTCTTGCTCCTATTCCAACCCTTAAAAGAGGGAAAACAACCTCCCCCTCATTCAAAAGGATAATTAAAATTAACTTTATCATTCTTTTACCGCTGTTTTTTTACTTATTGTTTTGGAAGTTTTTTGACCTTTAAATTCAAATATGTATATATAAACCCCTGGTGTGACATAATGACCTTTTTCATTTTTTCCATTCCAGTATATCATATGAATACCCCTGTTCAGAGGCTTATTTTTAAACAATGTAGTTATTTTTTCCCCAGTCTTGAATAAATTTCCAGTGCTCCTCTACCATTCTCAGGGACCGATATGAAGAAGTTGGTGCCTTCTTTTGCGGAGAAAGGAGAGGCATAGTTATGTATGTGAAGGGGTGGTATGAGATATATTTTCACTTTTGCTGAGTCATAGAGAGTGGGATATGATGAGAGATAGGCTTTAAAGTTTATATTACACATATCATGAGTATCCGATGCTGAATAATTAAACCCGGGTGTTTTCACATAGAGTGAGAGGTAATTTTTATCACCCGGCTGACATATACCCATATCTGCATTACCGTTCTGGTTATTATCAATCAGCGGGTTAATTCCTGATGAATCTCTGAGTTCAATGTTAAGGTTTGTGTCCGAATAGTTCCATTCTATTTCAACATAATCAGAGGAATTTCCCTGAAACAGGGCGTATAATGGTATTAAGGCAGAGGAATTATAAGGTAAGGATATTTCTGTATCAGGTTCAAATTCCAGTAAATAGAATATCTTTTCAACGGTTGTCAGAAGTGTGGCATTGTCCCACACATTGGGCACATTTGTTGATACTGCCTGAACTGTTGTTAAATCCTGTTGAGAGGGTGTGGCATTTTGAGGCACATTAACATTTACAAATATTGTTTGAGATGTACCCGGATATAATACGACATCCTGATATCCATCATTGTTATAATCAGGTAAAGGCGAATTTGTCAGGCTATCATACAGGAGGTTTTGAGCCCACTGAGTTGATAAGATAAATACATTTATTATGTCCTGTGCATTCCCTGAGTTTATGACTTTAAGATAATAAGTTATACTTGAGCCCGGAGGTGCTGTTTTTTGCTGGTCAGGTTCTATAAGGACGAGTGCGCTTAGATTTATTTCTGTTATACATCTTGCTGAATCAGTGATACCATTATTTTCGGAGATACCCTTTACAAATGCTGTATCTCTTATCCCCCCCTGAACATTTTGTGGTGTATAAAGTTCAAAGAATAAAAATTCTGTATCACGTGCTGAGACATAGATGTTATTGATGGGGTTTCCGAGAGTATCGGTAATTCTTGCGTCCCAGTTCTGGGTGTGATGGAAGGAGAGTTGGACAGTATCGTTTGAATCTGTGTTGTTGATTACTCTGAGTTTATATTTAACGGTATCCTGGGGGTTTGCATAGGAAAATGTGTCGGGTTCGACCATGAGGAAGGGGAGATGGTATAGATAGGTTGTTACCAGAGCGGAGTCGTAAATAAGTGTATCCCATGAGGATTTTGCGAAAACCTCAGTGGTATTCTGTGAATCAGGGGTGGAAGGCAAGGGAGTAACCCAGAGAATTATTTTTGCTGTATCAGAGGGGAATGTTTTAGCGAAATCTATTATGGTTGCCCCGGTTGAATCTGTAATATAAGTCGCATAACTGGTTGAACTGTTTGTGTGGGATAACAAGATTGAATCTTTGAATTCACCTGTATTTATAATTCTTAACGGATAAGATATTGTAATACCCGGGTTTGTTACTCCCTGTGTATCAGGTTCAACTATGAGTGAGAGATTTCCTGTTATGCTTGTAATTATCATTGCAGAATCCCTTTTTAAAGGATTTGAGATTAGATAACCTTTTACAAAAGTTGTATCTGCTTCAAAAGGCGAAGGAAATTGAGGTGAATATATTTTTAAATTAAAAAGTAAAGTATCATCGGGTATTAAAAGGATTGTATCAATCAGGCTACCCGTTGTATCGGTTAATTTTGCGTTCCATCCTGCGTGAGTTCCCTGTGTGTAGAGGTAAACCATTTCATTATTTTCACCTGTATATACTGCTTTGATTTCATAGATAACAGAATCACTGGGATGAACAAAGAAGGATGTATCAGGGAAAATTTTTAAAAGAGAGGGGGGTGAGGTCAGGATGTTGAAAGAGATTTTTTCTAAATTGGGAACAAGGGTTGGTTTCTGGTATGTAAGCCAGAGTCTGTATTGTAAATAATGTTTTCCGAAGAGTGTTTGAGGAATTGAGTCTCCGTTATTTTGAATATAAACCCAGTTAGTCCATGAAGTATCTATCTGTGGACTATTTCCTGCCCTGAGGTAAACCTCCACTTTTGAACCTTCGGGTTCGTTTGCGACCCAGGATACAGTTCCGCCGTAGATTACAGAATCAGGACCCAGGTAAAATAAGGATGAAATGTATTCTTCATAGAAAGCCCTGTTATAGGTATTACCTATTTCCATGAAGGAGCCATGATGGTCACTGCTTACAGGAAGCTGGGTATAATTTGTATAGTTGGGTCCCCATAAAATATAGGAATAATCACTGCGGTTATTTATCCATATATCAATATTTCCATCAAAGTTGAAATCTCCTGTAAACCCACCTGTAGCCCATAGATAGACCGGACCGATTTCTTGAGAATGAGTGTCACCAAAATAAGGATATGTTCCAGTATTGTAATAAATCTCAGGTTTTGTCCAGTTTATGCGAAGGGATACAATGTCAAAAAGACCATCCTGATTAAAATCCCATACAGCACTCCCCCCTGTCGAATAACCTGTATTGATAATAGTTGGAGGGATTGAATCAAATCCCTGTGAACTTCCCCATACTACTGAAGATTGTTGATAAGTTCTGTAAGCAGTGATTACTATATCAAGCCATCCATTCCCATCCAGATCTGCAAGAGATGCACCATGTGTGGAGTTAACTCCTGTTTGAATAAATTACATGGTATAATTGTTATTTGGTCCCCAGTATACAATTAATTCAGTTCCTAAATCCTCTGTTATAAAAACCATGTCTTTCCATCCGTCTTTATTCAGGTCTGCAACTTCCACATTATGATTTATCCATTCCCCATATGGTATAAAAAGATAATCGGAATATCCGTTTGCACTTCCCCAGTATATTCTTATCCCTGTAGGTTCTCTTCCTGGAAGTATTATATCAAGCCATCCATCTTTATTTATATCATCGCAGTATATCGCTTCACACTTACCAGAAGCAAGAGTGGTGAAATTTCCCGGTGTGGGTCCATCAGGAGTTCCCCAAAAAATAATGGCATAGGGAAGTTCATGTCCTGAATGAATGAGTTCGGGATAACCATCAAGATTCAGGTCCGCAATAAACACATCTGCTCCTCTTGTACTGGGAAGCAGTATAGAGTTATTCTGTGAATAACCAGAAGATGAACCGAGCCATATTCTTAAATAAGGACCTCCCTCATCAGAAGAAGTCAGGTCAAAATAACCATCTTCATTAACATCAAAACTTTTAACAAATTCAATACATCCTGAATCCTGTTCCTGATAAATTGCCTTTGATATATAAAGACCATCACTTATCTTACCATCGATGAAATCCTGGTGAGTTGTTTAAATCCACATCATCCCTATTATAAGGTATAACAAAGCATCCATCTCTCCCCCCATAACTACAAATATTATTTTGGTCTACAATTATAATACATTATAATTTAAATGTCAATTATGAAAATTGTCTATATATCAACTGCCTTTCCAAGACATCAAAATGACAGAATAAATCCCTGGCTTTTTGAAACGATAAAAAGACTTTTGCATAAAAAACTTAAGATAACTGTTTTCACTTCTTCTTATAAGGGTTTAAAACAAAAAGAAATTGATGGTATAGAAATATACAGATTCAGGTATTTGCCTGCGAATATTGAAATACTGACCCACGATGTTGCTGTCCCGGAGCGTGTTAAAATGGGAATAAAATATAAACTTATGGTTATTCCCTATATGATAGCAGGTTTCTTAAATTCAATATGGTTTTCCTTTAAGGAAGATTTTGATATTATTCATGTCCACTGGCCTTTCCCCCATATAATCTTTGGTCTTATTCTAAAAATACTGAAGAGAAAACCACTGGTGTGTTCCTTTCACGGAGGAGAAATAATTTTTCTGGGAAACTTACCTTATATATTCAAAAAACTTTTTGGAACTTTACTGAAATTTGCCGATTTTTTCACAGTCAATTCATCTTTCACAAAAAATAAATTAATGGAGATAATTAGAAACACAGGAGAAAATAGAATTTCTATTGTCCCTTTTGGTATAACTTTAAAAGGGCGAAATGAGAAAAATTATAAAGAGAACAAAAAAGGCATCAGGTTACTTTTTGCAGGAAGATTAATAGAAAGAAAGGGTGTACATATACTCATTAACTCCTTTATAAAGGTCAGAAAGTTTTTCCCTGATGTGGAGTTAATTATAGCCGGGGATGGTCCCTGGAAAGAAAAACTGGAAAATCTGTGCGCAAAATTTAATCTCAAAGAAAACATAAAATTTAGGGGACATCTTACATCAGAAAATCTTGAGCAGGAGTATAAAAAATCAGATATATTTGTTTTACCTTCAATACATGATAAAAAAGGTGATACAGAAACTCTGGGAGTCGTTCTTATAGAAGCAATGGAGTTCGGTGTTCCTGTTGTTGCCACAAACGTGGGAGGCATACCTGATGTTGTAAAAGATGGTTACAACGGATTACTTGTGCCTGAAAAAGACCCTGATGCTCTGGCAGATGCAATTATAAAACTTATAAAAAATAAAGAATTAAGACAAGAGTTAGTCAAGAATGCAAAGAAATATATAAAAGAGAGATTCAGCTGGGATGTGATAACAGAGAGGCTAATCCAGATTTACACCAGTTTGACAAAAGCAAAAGATATAAAATAATATATTCAACTCATGAAAAAAGGAGTTATAATAGGTTTTGACGGTGCTCCCTTCAAAATGATTGATAAGTTTTTGAAAGAAGATAAACTTCCTTTTTTCTCAAAAATTTATAAAGAAGGCGCGTTCGGGGTTCTTGAATCAGTTATTCCCGCCTACACAATGATTGCATGGCCCTGCTTTTACACAGGTAAAAACCCTGCCAAAATAGGACCTTTTTTAATAAAATCAAAAGGGTTTGACCCTTCCGCCTTTGCAAAATCTTTTTTTGTGAACTCAACCGACATAAAAACATGGACAATATGGGAGTATTTATCTCATCTTGGATATAAAGTTGGTGTTATGAATGTGCCTGTTACATATCCACCTAAGAAGGTTAAAGGTTTTTTAATTACAGATTTTTTGACACCAAAGGGAGCAGAAAATTTTGCTTATCCACCCGAACTTACACAGAAACTGAAAGATTACAGGATTTCTCCTGACCTTGACATAGGCAGATATGGACATCCTGATTCAAAGGTTGATCTTGAGAAAATGAAAAAAGACTTAACAGGTGTTTTAAAAGAGCACGGCGAATGGGCTCTGAAACTTATAAAAGAATATTCTCCTGATTTTTTTATAATAAATTTTAAAGAACTGGATGATTTTATGCATTTCTTTTACGGCGATGAAGAAAAAATCCTTGAGGTTTATAAAATTGCAGATTCCTATACACAGAAAATATATGAACTTTTAAACCCTGACATTTTTGTTATTATGTCGGACCATGGATTTCACAAAGTTCCCAGAACTTATTTTTATATAAACAGTTTTCTTGAAAAAAAAGGATACTTGAAAAGAGCAAAAACACTCAAAGGAAGAGCCTCTATCTCTATTTACAAGCTGGGTGAAAAAGTTTTAAGAATAATGCCTTTTTTAAGAAATTTAATCCCTGAAAAAGCAAAATACAAGGTTGCAAGGGAACACATAATTCACAGGATTGACTGGGATAACTCAAAATGTTTTGCAAACTGGTATGCGGGGGTTTATTTTAACGAAAAATTTTTCAGAACTCAGGAAGAAAGGAAAAAATTTGCAGAGCAAATAAAAAAAGATTTTCTGAATTTGAAAGACGAAAAAGGAAGAAAAGTTTTCAAAATTGTTCACACAAAATACGAACTCTTCAAAGGACCCTATTTTGACCTTATGCCTGAAGTCGTTTATACCACAGAGGAAGATTTTAGAATAAATCCCAACCTGGCTGATAAACTTTTTGATGTAAGAATTGACAGACCCGATTTAAAAGGACATCATCATGCTGATATGGACGGCATATTTTTTATAAAAGCTGAAAAAATAAAAAAGAAAGTTTATGAAAAAAAAATAAAACTTTATGATATTTTTCCCACTTTTCTCTATCTTCTTGGAGAGAAAATCCCTGATGATGTTGATGGTAAAATTCCTGAAATTTTATTCAAAGAAAGGATAAAACCAGATTTTGTGAGCATACCTTATAGAGGAGCAGAGGAGTATGAGATGAAAGACGAAGAAGCAGAAAGTGTAAAAAAACATTTAAAAGGGCTGGGGTATATATGAAAAAATTTGAAAAGATACTGGACAACTGGTGGGCTGTATTTTTGATATATTTTTTCTTTTCACTCATATTTCTTGCGAATATTCTTTTTAAAAACGTTCTTTTATACGGCTCTGACTGGCTTTTAGGTGCCTATACCGACAAAACATGGATAAGCAACTTTATAAAAACACACGGAAGAATACCTCTGTGGAATCCCTATTTAAGATGTGGAATCCCCACTATTGCAGCCTTTTTTATGGATGTTTTAACTCCTCTAAATCTTTTAAGACTTGTTATAGCCACTCATAAGGCACAGGTCTTCGGTTATATCTTTTATTTCTCCTTAGGTGGACTTGGAATGTATCTTTTTGCAAAAGAGTGGAAATTAAATTCACTTTCAGCATTCTTTGCAGGTATTTTTTACATGTTTTCAGGCACAATTGTAACAACAATATACGGAGGTCATCTCGGTAGAAGCGTGAGTGCATGCATGCTACCTTTTATGCTTTTCTTTTTGACAAAAGGGGTGAATAAAAACAATATATTTCCCTTTCTGATTGCAGGGGGATTCGGAGGACTGGGGTTCTTACAGGGACATTTCCAGCTTACCTATTTTGCCTTTGTTATATCACTTTTCTATTTTTACTTCTATGTTATAGGGATTAAAAAATCAAAACCATGGAATATTATCAGGCTTTCTCTATACGCCATTGCAGGTGTGGTCGTTGCCTTTCTGATGTATTCCTTCTATATATTTCCTGTTCTTGAGAATCTTAAATATGCTGCAAGAGGAGCTGAGAGAGGATATGAATACAGTGTTTCATGGTCATTACCACCTTTTGAGATATTAAACCTTCTATACCCCCATTTCTCGGGCTATCTTGATAGTTACTGGGGTCCTACATTTTTCAGATTGCATATTGAGTATATGGGTATAGTGCCCTTTGTTCTGGGCATTTGCTCATTTATATACTTTTTTAAAGAAAGAAAAATAAAATTTCTAATTATATGGTTCATAGTGGTTTTCTTTTACACAATAGGAGGATATACGCCTGTTTTTAAAATATTTTACTATCTTTTACCAGGAGTTAAAAAATTCCGAGCACCTTCTTTAATATTTTATCAGATAAACTTTATATTTGCAATTTCATCTGCAATTTTTATTGACAGAGTCAAGAATTTCAAAGAAATTGATTTAAGAAAACTCTTGATTATCAGTGTGGGAGCACTCTTTTTGCTTGCGATTATTTTTTCCCTTTTCAAATCAGGATTTATAAATTTCTTCTCAGGATTTATAAAGGGTGAAAATATTTCAAAAAGAGAAAATGCGCTTGCCTCGGCATATTCTCTTTTAATAAAAGATGTATGGCTCGGTTTTCTGATTTACACTATTTTCTCTGCTTTAACCTATCTGATTTACACTAAAAAACTCAGGGAAATTGTGCTTCTCGGGTTTATCCCTGTATTTTTGTTTGATGTATGGAGAATTGAAAAAGACTTTGTAAAATCAATAGAACCGCCTGAAATTTATTTTGCAAAGGATGAGGTTGTTGAATTTCTCGAGAATGATAATTCCTTTTACAGGGTATTTCCTTTAAGATATAGAAGGTCTGACGAAGGACTTTTAATGCTCTATAATATTGAAAGCATAGCAGGTTATGTAGCAAATCCTCTGCAGAGATATCAGGATTTTATAGGTGCAGGAAAGTCGGTGATGTTTTCTCCAGCAAACCTTGTGCAATATCCTCATTTATTAAACATTGTGGATGTTAAATACATAGTTGATGTTCCTTTACCCGAAGATATTGAAAGATACCCTCAGAATGTACAGAGACAGATAATTTTCTGGAAAGAATTTTACAAAAACTATGAAAAGATATTTTCAGGGAATCAGTATGTAATTTATAAAAACCCTTTTAATAAAGGAAGAATCTTCTTTTATGGCAAATGGAAAACAGTTTCTTCTGAAGATGAGGTGCTTGAAAATCTTATTGTTGATAGAAATCTTGAATACGCCTATCTTGAAAAAGATAAATTAGAAGACATAGAAATTCCTGAGCAGAAAGATTCAATAAGCTTTTCATATAACATAACCCAATATGAGCCCGACAGGCTTGAATTTGAATACTCTCTTTCTGAAAGCGCAATATGTGTGATTTCTCAGAACTGGCATCCTGGATGGAAAGTAAAAATAAATGGTGAAAGAGTTAAAAGTTTTCCTGTAGACTATACACTAACTGGCTTTGTTGCACCGTCAGGCAATCACAGGGTGTATATGGAATTCAATTCAAGAGCACACACACTTGGATTAACACTGAGTCTCATAGGTTATATTATATTCATTATTTCTCTTATATTTTATCCTTTTTCAAAAAAAGTTTTGAAGAGGAAAAAATCCGTGTAATAAAATGATTTCTTATATTTATCTTGCTCTGTGTGTAGTTCTGTGGGCTTTTATACCCGTTGCGTCCAAAAAAATTTTAAAAGAACTTGATAATATCCAGATGCTTTTTTATTCCACTATCTTTTCCTTTATAACGATGCTATTTGTGCTTTTTATTAAGAATAAATTAAAGGTCTTTAAAATGTATTCTACAAAAGATTACATAATCATGGCTTTCATGGGTTTTCTCGGAGCTTATATTTATTACATCATTCTTTATAAAGCCTTCTCTTTAACAACCGCTCAGGAAGCGTATCTCATAATTTATATATGGCCTATCCTGCTTTTATTACTTTCTTTTATTTTTCTTAAGGAACAAATCACCTGGAGAAAAGTAGTTGCAGTTATCATAAGTTTTCTGGGAATATTTATTATTATTACCAAAGGCAAAGTGCATTCTTTCTCATTCACAAATATTAAGGGTAATCTCCTTGCACTCATTGGAGCATTTGTATGGGCATCATTTTCACTTACCGGCAAAAAATACAATTTTGATAGAACTGTAAGCGTATTTATCTTTTTTTTAACAGCCCTTATTCTTGTCTTTTTTACAATCATTTTCAAAGGTTCATTAAAGACACCCTCTTTTAAGGTCCTTTTCTGGCTTTTGTTCAACGGGATAATGATAAACGGAATAAGTTACATTTTCTGGCTTAAAGCACTTGAAATAAAAAATACTGCGATTATTTCAACTTCTATATATCTGACTCCCTTTATTTCTCTTATCTATATAAAATTATTTTTAAATGAAAAGATAATGCTTTCCTCTTTGCTTGGACTCCTTATGATTACTGCAGGAGTGGTTTTACAATTTCTTGATAAAAAATCAAAAGTTAAAATAGCGTGCTAAAATGTCAGAAAATTTGAAAATAAGAAAATTTAAAATAGAAGATTACGAAAACCTTATTGAACTATGGAAAAGAGCGGGTCTTCCTTATAAACCAGAAGGAAGGGACAGAAAAGATAAAATCAAAAAAGAACTTGAAAGAGGAATTGCAATATTTCTTGTTGCTGAAATAAACGGTAAAATAGCAGGTTCTATTATTGGAACTCATGACGGAAGAAAAGGATGGATAAACAGATTAGCGGTTGACCCTGAATACAGAAGACAGGGAATAGCAAAAAAACTGATAGAGGAGGTTGAAAAAAAACTTTATAAAGAAGGCATTGAAATAATAGCATGTTTGATAGAGGACTGGAATAAAAGTTCAATGGAGTTTTTCAAAAGAATGGGTTATAAAGAACACAAGGATATAATATATTTTACTAAAAGAAAGTATGAAGAAGTGTAAGGTAATAGGTGAAAAATTTAGAGTATATCTTTTTTCTGCGTTTTCATTTCTTTAAAAGAACAGAACCTTTTTGATAATTGAACCCTCTCTGCTTTATATTTAAAATATGAATTACAGGGAGATGCGAAAATATGACTGGTAGACAACGAAAAACATGGAAAGAAAAACTGAATAAGAGTAAAGGGCTCCCGAGGATTGAGAAAATAACAAAAAAAATGGCGGGTAGATGGGGCACAAAACTCGGTGATACTGTCGCTATCCCATCTCCAAGGGAGGTAGATGAGATTATGAGAAGTGTGCCAGAAGGTAAATTGATTACCATAAACCAGATTCGTGAGATAATTGCTAAAAGACATAATGCAACCATAGGCTGTCCTATTACCTGTGGTATCTTTGCAAGAATAGCAGCAGGCGCGGCAGATGAGGAGGCAAAACAGGGTAAAAAGAATATCACTCCTTACTGGCGAACGATTAGAGCAGGAGGGGTGATAAATGAAAAATATCCAGGCGGGATAGAACTTCAAAAAAAACTTCTGGAAAAAGAGGGACATAAAATCATCCGAAAAGGTAAAAAATGGGTGGTTGTTGATTTTGAAAAATATCTGGTTGAATTGTAGAGCAGGGGAGTCTCTTACACGCACGTAGTGCCAGGAAATAGGGAATTATTCAAAAATTTATTTTGTTCTGAAAAGTTTTCCAATTAAAGAATTTGATTTTTCCTTTTTATTTGCTATAAAATACTATGTGATGTTAAAGGGTACCAGACTTTCTGGTATATTAAAAAGAGGTTAAAACTATTAATGACCATTGAGAAAACTAAAAAATATTCAGAAGAGGGATATTTAAACATAGGAGGTGTTACATGAAAAACAAAAGCTCCAGGCATAGAAAAAGATGGATAACCGATTACTGGCCGAACAGGCTGAATTTAAAAATTTTAAGACAAAACTGCCCGAACTCGAATCCTTACAGGGTTGACTATGACTACCTTAAAGAAGTTCAGGAACTTGATGTTAATTCTGTTATAAAGGATTTAAAAGAACTTATGAAAAAATCTCAGGACTGGTGGCCTGCAGATTTCGGGCACTATGGCGGGCTTTTCATAAGACTTGCCTGGCACAGTGCCGGAAGTTACAGAATTTTTGATGGCAGAGGAGGAGCAAGGGACGGAAGTATTCGCTTTCCGCCGAGAATCAACTGGCCCGACAACATAGCTCTTGACAAGGCTATAAGACTTCTCTGGCCTATAAAGAAAAAGTATGGCAGGAAACTCTCATGGGCAGACTTGATAATTCTTTCCGGGACTGTTGCAATGGAAGACATGGGAGTCAAGATTATCGGATTCTCTCTTGGAAGGGAAGATATATATGAGCCGGATGAAAGCCCGGACTGGGGTCCGGAAGAAGAAATGCTCACAGCCAGAGAGCGTTTAACTGAAGAGGGTGAGGTAAGGGAACCTTATTCCGCAACAGAAATGGGGCTCATCTATGTTAATCCTGCAGGACCCGGAGGAGTTCCCGACCCCAGAGCATCCGCTCAGGAGATAAGGGCTGTTTTCGCTAAAATGGGAATGAACGATGAAGACACAGTGGCTTTAATTGCCGGAGGACATTCCTTTGGAAAATGTCACGGTGCAGCTCCTGAGAAATATCTTGGTCCTGACCCAACCTCTTCACCGTTAGAGTCTCAGGGGCTGGGCTGGAAGTTTGAATACAAAACAGGAAAGGGTCCTGACACCTTTACCTCAGGCTTTGAACTTGCCTGGACTCCCACCCCCACAAAGTTCGGGATAGGATACCTTGAAATGCTTTTTGAATACGAGTATGAGTTGGAAAAAAGCCCTGCAGGAAAACCTCAGTGGGTTGCCAAAGATGCACCGGAAATAATTCCTGATGCTCACGACCCAGACAAGAAACACAAACCCAGAATGCTTACCGCTGATCTGGCTTTAAAATACGATGAGAAGTACGCCAGGATAGCCAGAAGATTTTTAGAGAACCCGGAGGAATTTGAAAAGGCTTTTGCAAGGGCATGGTTTAAGCTCACCCACAGAGATATGGGACCAAAAGGATGGCACATGGGTCCTTATGTCCCAAAGGAAGATTTTATCTGGCTTGATTCACTTCCCGAAAGAGACTATGAATTGATTGACGAAGGCAATGTTGAAGAACTGAAGAAGAGAATTCTGGCTTCAGGATTAAGTATTTCCCGGCTTGTTTATACTGCCTGGTCTTCTGCTGCAAGCTACAGGCATTCTGACAGAAGAGGAGGAGCAAACGGAGCCAGAATAAGGCTTTACCCGATGAACGAATAGGAGGTTAACCATCCAGAAGATCTTAAAAAGATTATCAAGGTTTACGAGAAAATCCAGAAGGAGTTCAACGAAGAGCAGGGGAGTAAGGGAAGTGGAAAGAGGGTGTCTATAGCAGACCTTATTGTTCTCGGAGGCTGTGCTGCGATTGAAAAAGCTGCCAAAGATGCCGGTATAAACGTAAAAGTCCCATTCATTCCCGGAAGGATGGATGCATCGCAGGAGCAGGTTGAGGTTGAGTTTTATGAAAAAATAGAGCCATTTGCTGACGGTTTCAGAAATTACTTCAAGTATCCAGAAACTATTAACGAGCAAGATGTTTACACCACTCCTGAGTATTTCCTTGTTGATAAAGCCCAGTTGTTACAGCTTACAGTGCCTGAGATGACAGTTCTCCTTGGTGGTCTGAAAGTTCTTGGAGCGGTTTACAGATATGAAAAATACGGTGTTCTTACAGATAAGCCAGAAACTCTTACCAATGATTTCTTCGTAAATCTGCTTGATATGAATACAGAATGGAGACAGGCTCAGGAGCAATTATCTCTTTTCCACATTCATAACACCTCATCCCAACCCCTTTTTTACCTCTCTCACTTCCGATAATTTATCTTATGTTAACTTGACATATAAACCCTGATTTAATTGAATATTCTGAATTCAAAGCATTATGATATTTTTCTAATTAACTCCTCTTTTCATTATGAATTGGGTTTTATTATTTTTGATTAATTTTCTCTTTTCAAAAGAACCTTTTGCAGGCTCACAGGATTTTTATAACTATTTCTCCTCTGATTATTCTTTAAGATGGGATTATTTTAAGGATGGAATTCCTTTTTTCATGCCTCTAAATAAGGATTTTGAACTCGCAATTAATTCTGCTCATAAAAGCCTTCTATTGTTTAAAGACAATAAAATAACCTATCCTGATTCCCAGACAATTGTATCTGTCTATTCTGAAAGAGACAGATATGAAAGCAATTTGAATGGTTTTTCCTTTCAAAGAGAACTTTTTAGAAATTTTCTCAGGTTCAGAACCGGCTATGATATATATACTTCAAAGGTTTTTTCTGAAATGGGCACAGTTGTTCAGCATCATTATTTTTTCCAGGGATACAGGGAAAATACCTTTGATTTTCTTTATTATCATTCAGATTTTGATTACCCCTTCTATTATTTGACGATTAATCTGCCTCAGAAAGAGAGATTTGAAGCATACAAATTCAACTATTACATTAGGAATTTAAAGATTTATACTGATTATCAATATATTAATAACCTTTTAGAACACTCCTCTATTTCTCAGTTAAAATCAGAAATTACTTTAAATTTTACTTATAAATTGTTGAATTTCAATTTAACTTTAAGAAACAAGGTTCTGAAATACCAAAAGGAGAAAGAAAAATACAGATTCGGTGGAGAGTTTGGAGTCAACTTCAAGAGGTTTTTTTACATAAATTTTGATTATGAAAGAGACAAAAAGCTTCACAACCAATTTTTAATTGAAACCGCATTTAATTTCACAATAAAAAGGGTTGTATTTGTTCCTTTTTTTTCGTCCATGCTTTTATTCCCCAATCCTGTAATAGAATCAGGTATTTTTCCTCTCTACTCTACCCCTTATCCTGAAAGAGAAAGGAGAAACTCTTCTGGCATTTATATTTTTGATGAAAACTTTAAAAACATAAATTTTGTTTATGAATACGCAGATGTTAAAGACATGCGAATTTTAAAAATCCTGCCCTATGAAATTGATACTTTTACTTATGATATTCCCCGCTATGACACACTGAGTGCCAGATTTCATTCTTTTCAAACCAACATCTATATGGATACAGGGAATCTTTTATTTCTCAATAACAGTTATTTGAAATCCTCATTAATATACAATACCCTTGAAAATTTCTATCCAAATCTAAGCACAAAGATAAGCGTGGGACTGGAAAAGAAAGTTAAGGAAAAAGTAAAACTTGTTTTTGAATACTCCACCTTTTTAACAGAAAAAACAAATATGAACTCCTGCGAGGTCAAGGCAAACTTTTTTGATGCCCTTTTTATAACTTTCAGGGTAAACAATATTTTTAACCAGAAGTTTTACCTGCTTGAAGGTTTTAACTTTTACTCAACCCATTTTACACTTTTTGCATCGGCAAATCTCTGGGATTAATTATGAGAAAGAAAAAAATATTTGAATTTCATACAATCGCTCCTTTTACAAAATTTAATGAATTGAGAAAGATTTTAAAAGAAAATCTTGAAAATTACAGGGTTTCTCAAGATAAAATATACGATTGTATCACCGTGGTTGATGAAATTTTATCAAACATAGTGGAACACTCTTACAAATTTAAAAAAGGTCCTGTAAAACTTAAAATAGAAAAAGACGATAAAAATCTTATTATATGCTTTGAAGACCAGGGCAAACCCTTTATTTTTAAAAAAGGTAAAGAAATGAGTTTTGATGAGAAAAAAGTTTCAAAAAAAGAAAGAGGATTGGGGCTTTTTATTGTTCAAAAAATCACAAGTAAATTTGACTTTGAAAGAAAAGGAAGAAAAAATATCAAAAAATTTTATATAAAGCTTGATTAAACTCCTCTCCCCCTCTCTATTCTATAATTTTAGTAGTACCACATAAGATAGAGATTTATCTGGTTGTTTCCAAGATTGAAGGAAGTAATGTTCCCATCAGGGTCATTCTGGCTTGTATAGTAAAACCCTGAAACTGCATCAAGACCTATGGAGAAGTAATCAGATACAAAATGCTCTATTCCAAATCCAAAGGGAATTCCAAAGGTAAAGGCTGAGGAATAAGGGGTGTCATATAAAGGAGAGTCAACCATAAATCCAAGTCCACCTTTTAAGTAAAGATTTGTTTTCTTGTGTCCCCTGAATAAATAATCAATTAGAAACTGAAGTTCTATTTTACTACCTGAATCAGAGGTCCCATCTGAAACTGATTTAAAATTAAACCCGAGCATGGGCTCAAAGGTAAGTTTTTCTGAGAATCCAAATTTCATCATCACAAAATCAGGCCCAGGAAATCCAATCGCATTCATATATGCAGTTGGGGTCCAGCCTATACCGAGCCCCAGAGAGCCCCGCAGGCTTTTTGCATCTACAGCACCAGCCATACTCATTATTACTACCACTGCAAACAACTTTTTCATTTTGCCTCCTTTTTTAAGCAATAAAATTATAGGGAAGGAAAAGGTTTTATTTCAAATTTAAATACCTGCAGGCTCATATAAAAATCTAATTTTCTTTAGAAAAGATAAAAAATACTGTATAGAGCAGGTTGGGGTCAAATATTTCTTTTTATTTTTTTCTATTTTAAAGGGTTCGTTTAAAATTTTGTTTATTTTTGCAAGAAGCGAAACCGGATCAAGATTTTTGTATATCCTTCTTTAGTTTTATCTTTGTTTTTCTGTTATAAATGGCTTCAATCTATGAGAAGACATGAAATTCAGCGTTTTCCAACAGAATCTCACCTTTTTCCTTCTTGGACGCCCTCATATATCTTTCTTTCACCACTTTTGTCAATTGATTCCTCGCTCTCATGTCCATACCTGGGTGTTGAGGGGTAAAACCCCCTCAAACTCCCCCAATATTTTTATTTTAATTTAATATAATTTAATTTTTTATTTCAGGGGTTTGGGGGATTTCATCCTCCAACGTTGGGTTAGATTCTTATGTGATGTTTAACGAATCTATTTCGGTTAGATTTTTGATGAGTCAACTTGCGGGGTGGAATTCAGTTTTTGATTTTCTTAATAATTAAAAACTATGAAAGAGATAGTGGAAAAATTAAAAAAGAGGAAGATAAATCTTGCATGGAAGCCCACTCCCATTGAACTCCTGGAAAATTTTCCTCACTCTGTGAAAATATATATAAAAAGGGATGACTATACAGGTTTTATATCATCCGGGAACAAGATAAGGAAACTTGAATACTGTCTTTCCGATGCAAAAGAAAAAGGATGTGATGCACTTATAACCTGTGGTGGAATACAATCCAACCATTGCAGGGCAACCGTATATGCAGGTAGAAAAACGGATTTTGATGTTCACCTTGTTTTAAGAGGCATTCCTCCAGAAATTCCTCAGGGAAACCTCCTGCTGGATAAACTCATGTCAGCAAAGATAAAATATGTCACCTGTGAAGAATATAAGGAAAGAATAAATGAGATAATGGAAGAACTTGCAGAGGAATTGAAAAGACAGGGCAGGAAACCCTATATAATTCCGGATGGAAGAGATTAAAGAATTTGTTGAAAAAGAAAATATAGAGGCTATTTATCTTGCCGTGGGCTCCGGAGGAACATATGCAGGTCTTCTGCTGGGTAAAAAACTTTTAAATGTGAATGTTAGGCTCATAGGCATAATTGTCTGCGATTCAATAAAATTCTTCAAAGGGAAAATAGAGCAAATTTGTGAAAGGGCAATAGAGAAATACGGGCTTCCTGTGAGTGTAACTCCAGAAGATATTGAATTAATAGAAGGTTATATAGGAGCAGGATATGCAATCCCCTATGAAGAGGAAATTGAAACAATTAAAGAGATGGCAAAATATGGCATAATTCTCGACCCTGTTTATACGGGCAAAGCCTTTTACGGAATGCTCAATGAATCAAAAGAATTAAAAAAATCTTATTTTTGCATACAGGAGGAATTTTCAGCATATTTGCTTATGATAAGGAACTTGTTTGAAAAGGGATTTCTGTTTTCTTTATGATAAATATCAGATGGCAGGCCTTCCGATAAATAGATTAAAAAAATATTTTTTACAAAGGGAAGATATAGCATTTGCTTTTCTTTTCGGTTCCTACGCAAAGGGGAGGGCGGGTAAATTGTCCGATGTTGATATAGCAGTATATTTCTATCCTTCCACAAGAAAACCCTGTGAATTTGAAGAACCTGTTTATTATGAGAAGGAAGACGAGATTTGGGAGGATTTGGAAAAAATTTTGAAAAGAAATGTGGAACTACTTGTTTTGAACAGAGCACCTGCTTCAATCGCGTTCAGTGCGTTAAGGGGAAAACCCATTATAATAAAGGACGCTGGACTTTTCCTTGACTTTCTTATCTATGTAAGTTCCCAGGCAATAGACTATCGGGAAGAAGTTATAAATGAATTAATTAAAAAGTTATGAAAGAAGAAATAAAGGAAAGACTTTTAAAACATCTTTCTTTCCTGAAAAATGAAGTAAAGGATTGGAAAATCTATGAAGAAATTACATGGGAGATATATAACAAAGATCGCAGAAAAAGAAGAGAACTGGAAAGGTGGATTGAGAATATAATAAATTCATCCATAGATATTGCCAAATTAATTATTGAGATGGAAAATCTCACACTCCCAGAAACTTCCCAGAAACTTATAGAGAAATAGTTCTTTCTCTTTCCTTTATTAAAGAATTTAACAAGCAAAATATACAAAAGATTTCGAAATGGGTAAAATTGCGAAACATACTTGCTCACGAATATCTGGATATAAGATGGAATTCCGTAAAAAAATTTATCAAAGAAGGGAAAAAAGTTTATCAAAATTTTATAGAAGAAGTGAAAAACTATATGACCTCTAAATTTGGTAAATCTAAATAATACCCCCTTGACAAATTCAAAATTTTCCCGTATTATATTAATTATGCATTGCGTAAAACTGATGCGTAATAATGATGCGAAGTGTAAAAATAAAATAATTAAGTACAAACCATTAACCATTGGTGCTTGCGAAGCAAACTTTCCTTCCTCCCGGGGAAGGAGGGGTATGGGGTTAAGGGTGTGGAAATTTTCCTTCTACTCTTTCCCCATACTCCCGTTTTGAATAAAAGGAGGTTTTTAGAATGAATTTTGTTCTTGCACTTTTAATGCTTACAGGGAATGAGATTTTAAAAAAGGTTGAGGATACCTACAATGCCCCAGAGGACAGGGTTTCTGAAGTAAAGATGATTCTGGTTGAATCTGACGGTTCTCAAAAGGAGAGAGAGATGAAGTTCTGGATGAAGGGAAAGCACAAAAAACTCTTTGTCTTCAGAGCCCCTGCGGATGTAAAGGGTGTGGGATTTCTCGTGCTTTCGGATAATGAACTTTATCTTTACCTGCCTGCTTTTAAGAAAATAAGGAGGATTGCATCTCATGTTAAAAACGAGCCTTTTATGGGAACAGATTTTTCATACAATGACTTTGCAAAAAGTGAGTTTACAAAAAATTATAATGCAAAAATTCTTGAAGAAAACGAGAATCAGTATGTTCTTGAACTCTTACCCAAGCCCGAGTCTGATGTCAATTATTCAAAACTCATAATGTTTGTAAACAAAAAGGTCTTTCTTCCGGATTCAATAAAGTTCTTTGATAAAGGAGGCAATTTTTTCAAAATAATGAGGAACAGAAAATTCAATCAGATAAAAAGCTACTGGGTAATCGGAGAGGTTGAGATGGAAAATGTAAAGGATAAACATAAAACCATAATGCAAACCATTAAAGAAGATGTTGATGTGGGGCTTTCTGACAAGATTTTCACAAAGAGAAATTTAAAAAGGGCAAAATAGGGGGAAAGATGAGAAAATTATTCAGTCTTTTAATTTTCTCAGGGCTCCTCTACTCTGTTGAAATAGGAGGTGAAGCAAAATTAAACAATTTCTATTACATCTTTTCCACGGACAGTATAAAACCCGTCCCCTACATGTTTCATCAATTTGAAATTGAATTCTCACAGACCGCTGAAAAATATGATTTTACGGGCTCTTTACTTTTTAGATTATGGGCACAGAATAGTGCATTCAGTATTTCAGAACTCTCAACCCCTTCTTTTAATGTAAAACCTCATATATGGGAACTATACCTTACTATTTACGGATTTATATTTAATAACCTTGACCTCAAGATAGGAAAGCAGAGAATATCATGGGGAACTGCGGATAAACTTAATCCCACAGACATTTTAAACCCTTATGACCTGCAGAACCCTTTTGATTTCGGCAAAAAAATGCCTTCAGAAGCAGTTGTTTTTGACCTGTATTTACCCAAGGAATTTACTTTTGAAGGCGTACTTATTCCAGAATTTGTTCCCCCACTTTTGCCCGAAGGCTTTCCGATATTTCAGGCAAGACTTCCGGTAATAGACTCTTTTTCTCCTTCCTTATCTCCCGGAATAAAAGATACTATAATATATCCGGAATCAAAAAATTTCAAAAACTCAATGTTTGCAGGAAAAATTTACGGAAAGCTTTTTAAGTGGGATTTTTCATTATCATACTTCTACGGATTTGATAACATTCCCCTGATTAAAAACATACTCATCTATCCGGACACCTCAGGAGTTGAACGGACCATAATTGAATACTTTTTCCCCAGAATTCAAATGATAGGTTTTGATTTTGCGGGAGAACTCTATTCCATCGGAATATGGGGGGAATTGGGATACTTCATGCCTATCGACAAGATAAAACTTCCTTTTCCTTTATCTTCCCATATTATGCCAGAAAAGTTTGAAAACCCTTATTTGAAATCAACTATCGGATTTGATTATACATTTACCAATGGAATCTATATAAACCTCCAGTGGAATCACGGATTTTTCTTTGAAAAAGGAGAAGAACTTCACGAATATCTAGTAGGTAGAATTGAGAAAAAATTCTTAAGGGATAGGTTAAAAACAGGAATTGCGTGTATCGGGGAAGGTGCAGAAGAAGACTATGGAGGTGCTGTTGTACCGGAAATTTCCTATAAGCCTCATGATAATGTAGAAATAAACATGGGGGCTATTATACTTGACGGCACCACAGGCACCCTCCTCGGCTCATGGAAGGATTTTGACCAGTTTTATTTAAATTTAAAGGTGGAGTTTTAAAATGAAAAGATTAATTAAAAAATATTCCAACAGGAAGTTATACGACACAGAGGCTTCCAGGATGATAACCCTTTCAGAACTTGCAAATTACATAAAAGATGGGATTGACTTTCAGGTTATTGACAATGAAACAGGAGAGGATATCATCGATTTAACCCTTGTTCAGATACTGATGGAAATTGTCAAGGACAGAAAGGAATTTTCATCAGCCCCTTATATTTTAAGGGAACTTATAAAATCGGGCAAGTCAACGGTTGTTGAATTTATAAAAAATTCGCTTCTTGCATCAATTGATGCCATCTCCCTTACAGAGAAAAAAGCAAAAGAAATCGTAAGAAATCTGATAGACAGAAAAAAGATAACCGAAAAAGAAGGAGAAGAACTGAAAAATATGCTTATTGAAACGGCAAGGGAAAGAGAGAAATTTCTCGAGGAAAAGATAAAAACTGTTCTTGATGAAGCCCTTAAAAAAATAGGAGTAACATCAAAGAAAGAACTGGAAGAGCAGATGAAAAACAACATAAGGGATATTCTTTCGGAAATCGGGGTTTCTGAAAAAAAGATAAAGGAAATGGATGAAATCAAAGAAGATTTAAAGGAAATAAAACAGGACCTCAAAAAGATTCTTAAAAAGATTAAATAAAATTGAAAAAAATTATAGATTTTTTACTCAGAATCAGGGTTTTTTATATAATTTTCATTGTTCTACTTACTCTATTTTTTGCATCAGGAACATTAAAACTTCAAATTCAGGGTGATGTCTTAAAGGCACTTCCACCTCAGGACCCCTATGTAAAACTCTTTGATAAAATAGGTGATGAATTTGAAGGCAACATGCTCGGAATGGTCATTTTAAAAGGAAACCCTGATGTTTTTAATAAGAAAACTTTCAGAAAAATTCACGAACTCACAGAGGAGTACAAAAAGATTGAAGGAGTTTCAAATGTAATAAGCATCACAGATATCATGGACATTAAAAAAATAGAAGGAGGAATAGAGGTCGGAAAACTTCTTCCTGCAGGATACATTCCAGAGACAAAAGAAGAATATGACAGTTTAAAAAATTATGTGATGTCAAAAAAGAGGTTAAAGGGTGTAATAGTTTCAGAGGATGGGAAATATGCTTCAATAATAATAAGATTTTCAAAGGAAAAGGAAAGGGAGAAAACCGCATTAAAAATAAGAGAAATTACGGAGAAAAAAAAGGGAGATTTTAAAGTCTATTACAGCGGTTTTCCTTTCATTGTGATATTTGTCAATGAAACCATAAGCAGGGAAGTCATAAAATTAATACCATTTGCAGGGATTGTTCTCGCCCTTATTTTGTTCTCCGGTTTCAGAAACCTGCAGGGAGTTCTTTTGCCCCTCACAGTGGTTTTAATCTCCATCATCTGGACGCTCGGTCTTATGGGTTATCTCAATGTGCCTCTTTCCATAGTCTCAAACATACTTCCTGTTGTTCTGCTGGTTGTGGGTTCTGCTTATGGCATCCACCTTTTAAACAAATACAGGGAATTCAGGGAAGGAGAAAAAGAGAAAAACATAAAAGAAACTGTGAATCAAATATGGGTTCCAATATTTATGGCAGGGATAACAACATTTTTCGGATTTTTATCATTGATATTTACACAACTTGATGTAATAAAGAAATTCGGAATATTTTCCTCCATAGGAGTTATATTCGCCCTGATTTTAACCCTTACCCTGATTCCTGTAATTCTATCCTTTATAAAAACCGGTCCTTCCAAAAAATATGAACTTGACTTCCCGCCCGAAGCCATGATGGTTAAATTTTCAAAAATCATAAAAAAAGGCAGGGATTTTGTAATTAAAATTTGTTTAATTCTCACTATCACGAGTATTCTTGGGATTTTAAAGATAACAAGAGAAGTGGACATGCTCTCCTATTTCCCCTGGAATAACCCTGTAAGGATTTATGCTGAACTTGTTAAAGAAAAATTTGGAGGTAGCAGTCCTTCCTATATAGTTTTTGAGACAGATGATATTAAAAACCCTCTTGTTTTAAAAATAATGAGATATGTAGAAAAACTCCTTGAAAAAAATCCTCACATAAATCATCCCCAGTCCATTGCAGACCTCATTGCAGAAATGAACGAACTTCTCACGGATTACAATTCAATACCCGAGTCAAAGGAAAAAATAGATAATCTATATTTTCTACTTGAAGGACAGCCCCAGATTGATATGATGATAACAAAAGACGGTAAAAAGGCTGTTATACAGGCGGTTTCAGGAATAGGCAAAACAAAGACTAACAGAGAAGTTGCCCAAGAAATTGAAAAAATTTTAAACAAACTGGATACTACTTACCTGATTGTTGATTCCAGGGAATTAAATCCCGCTGAAAGGAAAAAGATATTCAAAGAATATGTGAAGTTCTATGCCCGTATTATATGTGAAGTATTTGATTTAAAAGATACATCAGGGATTTATAAACTCCTCTACTCTTTTTCACAGAATAAAAAATTTGAAAATCTGTCAAAAAAAATAGCCTTTGAAAAACTTGACGGATATTTTAAAAGTGATGAGGCTTTTATAAAAATAGAAGATGTTAAAAAGAGAGAAAGAATTATCAGGGAAATTTTAAAAGGAAAAGACATTCAGAGGGTTTTAGAAAAATATTTCAAAAATTATGATAAAGAGGACATAGAGGCAACCTGTGCTGATGTAAAAGAGATTTTAAAAGAGGCAAAAAGGGAAGGATTTGTTAAAAATTCTATAAGAAATTTCAAAAAAGGTTTGCCCGAAGGTATTGAAGATTACATCTACGAATTCACAGGAGACAGATGGATTTTGCCCTATAAAAGAGAATTAAAAAAGGGAGAGTTTGTAAAATTGAAATTCTATCATTCAGGATTACCTCTTATATACACAAGACTTGATGAAAATCTTTTGAAAAGCCAGTTTCAGAGCCTTTTCATGGTTATGGCTCTTGTCTTCGTCCTTGTATCAATTGAATGGAGGTCGGGGGTAGGCGGTCTTATCTCCATTATACCCATTGCCTTTACAATTCTCCTGTACTTCGGTCTTCTCGGATTTTTAAAAATCCCGCTTGATACGGTTACCGTGATGATTGCTCCTATTGTAATAGGCATAGGAATAGATTACACCATACATGTCCTGTCAAGATTAAAAAAAGAGATAAAAGATAATAATTACGAAGAGGCATTTGAAATGCTTTTTAAAACCACAGGAAGAGCGGTTTTAATAAATGCTCTATCGGTCGGGCTCGGATTTCTGGTTTTGATTTTCGGTAATCTCATACCCATAAAAAGATTCGGGCTCATGACATTCATAGCAATGCTAATCTCTTCTCTTTCTGCACTCCTTTTCCTTCCGGTGCTTGTATTCCTGATAAAACCGAAGTTTTTGAGGAAAAGGTAAGGTGGGATTAAGGTTGAGGTTAAGGTTAAGGGGTTAGAAATGGTAAAAATCAGGGAAGCTGTACCGAAAGATAAAAAAGAATTCAGTGAGCTGATATTAATATCTGCTCCTTTTTTTCCGGCTCTTTTTGGAAAAGAAATAACTCGGATATTACAGGATTTATTTTCCCATCCTTCTAATCTTTTCAGTTTTAAACATGTACATTTTGCAGAAATTGAAGGAGAAAAAGCAGGTATGATTTTATCATACGATTGGAAAACTAAGAAAGAAGAAAATTTAAAAACTGGATTTTTACTTATTACCAGATTGGGTATAAAAACCATTTTTAAACTGCCCGTATGGATGAGATTTTTTTCCACGGTGGGACAATTAAAGGAGTACGAGTATTATATCAGTAATATAGCAGTATACAGGGACTACAGGGGAAAAGGCATAGGAAGAAGATTAATGTTGAAAGCAGAGAATCAGGCAAAAGTGTGCGACGCAAAAAAGATGGTTCTGGATGTTGAAAAAGAAAATGTGAATGCAATTAACTTTTATAAAAAACTCCATTATAAGATAATAAATGAATTCTCAATATTTATCCATAAGAAGGAAATTCTACATTTCTACAGAATGATGAAAGAATTGTTTTAGATTTTGAAAGGCGAATAAAAACAGAGTGAAACAAAAAGCAAAGGTTTCCTGAGATTTCCCTTTTCTCAAAAATCTCATCCATTCACTATCTTCTAACACATAAACGAAATTAATGACATGGACAAGATTATCTTATTACTATTTTTTCCCTGTCTCCTCCAAAAATTATAAAATATATTCCCGCTTTTCTTTTAAGTTCAAATTTAATTTTGTAAGTCCCGGGATATAAAAACCCTTTGTATATATACTTTTTTCTGCCGGATTCATCACAGATAAATATCTTCTTTAATGACTCCCCTGTTATTCTCAAGATAACATAGAATCTCCCTTCTGAAATATTCGGATAAACGCTTAAAATCCTTTCCCTGAATCTCTCCGGAAATTCTATCCAGACAGGACCGAACCATTTTCCATCCGAGAAAATCTTGTATCCGTATGTTTTACCCGGCTCAACATCCTTATCAAGATATTCATAACTGCCTGAAATATTCTTTAAAAATTCAAACTCTTTCCCCTTTTCAGCCCTGTAAATGTCCCAGTAATGGCTTCCTGTGAATCTTATAAGGATTCCTGTCTCCATAACAGAGAGGGTAAAGAAAACCTCTTCTTCACCGAGAATTGACAAACTGTCTGATATTATTCCCGCAATAACAGGCTGATTTGCACTTCCTTTCCAGTCCCAGTTTATTCCGTCATTACTTCCTGCCACCTCACCCCATATACTCGTTGTATAAAGGGTATCATTTTTATCAGCACATAAACCGTTTATTCCTGTCTGGGAAATTGTCCCTATTAAACTGAAATTTGTTCCATCAACCGACCTTACAACATCACCGTATTCAGTTATTATGTAAATCGTGTCGTTTTTGTTTGCAGATGATACAACCCCTGATAGACCGATATTCCCGATAAGGGAGGCGCTCCCCCCGCTTATAAGAACCAGATCGCCTGAACCGGTAATCGCAAGAAAACCAAGCCCAACGGTCGGGATTAAATCAACAAAATCACTTAAACCCGCATTGAGACTCAGACCCCAGGAACTGCCATCATAAACATACAAATCTCCCTTCTCACCGAGAACATAGATGTTATCAAATTTATCAACCCATATTGCTTTTGCATCACTTAAAGGAAGATTTTGAAGGTTCTGCCAGGAATTGCCCTAGTCCGTTGATTTGTAAACCTCGCCTTTTAAAGATACAAAATATAAATTCCCACTCGTATCAGATGCGATGTCCGAGACTTCCTGTGAAGGCATATAACTGGTCCTCCATTGCCAGGTTCTTCCACCATCATCAGAATAGGCAAGTTCCCCTTTCTCGGTTGCAAGATAAAGGGTTGAATAAAGGGGCAAAGGTAAAAGCAGAATAAAAAATAAAATTATGCTTTTCATTTCAGAACCGTGAATTTTGTTTTTTCTCTGTAATTTTTCGGACCTTTAAAAAGGATAAAATAGGTGCCTGCCTGAATTTCTTTTCCTGAATCGGTTTTTCCGTCAAAATCAAACTTATATATCCCGGGATTAAAATACCCTTCTGCTATTTTTCTTATCCTCTGTCCGGATGAATTATAAACTGAAACATCAATCTTTACAGGTGTTCCGGGTGAGTAAATATCAGGAACCCTCACAATAATCATACCTTTACCCATTGAAAGATTTGGATAAACAAAAAGAGGTTTATTGGGTAAAAGAGATTGTGTTTCCCCTATTATATACTCCATTCCCAGTCCATTAACAGCACCGAGTTTATAAATTGAAAATACATTCTTTGTAGCGGTATCCTCAAATTCTGTTTCTGTTATTAAATCCTGATTGAGTTTAACATAATCCTTACCGGTTGAACTTACATAAAGATTATATCCTGCAATCTCAGGAACAGAGGGTTCTGTATTCCATTCAAGAACAACTCCTTTATCACCCGGCTTTGCATTAAAACTTAAAAGGGTTATTGTTGAATTTATCCTGAAAAAGGAATCAGAAACAGAAAAATTAACAGGAATATCAGGGGGATAATCAGCATAAACAATTTTTAACTTTGCAAATCTCGTTGGAAAATGAGGAACCTGAAATGAAAAACTGTATCTCTGGTTTGTGTTGTCCCACACACCCGAGATATCTTCCAGAAGAACTTGATATTCATCACCACCCTGTAAACTCATATAAACATCAATCCTTGCAGGGCCTGACCATAAAATACTCGCATTCGCACCCACATTCCAGGTTTCACCACCTGATGGCGAAATTAAATCTATTGCAGTTGTTGCATATTTCAGGTCACCATTTGTGTTATCATGATAACTTATATGAGGAATGTTATTTGCATCAAGTGCTATTGAGGTATACCTGCCAACATCCCCACCTGCCTCAGCAGTTTCAATACTCCAGGAACCGCCTGATTTATAGGCATATTCCAAATCCGCAGGGCCCAGATCGTAATAGCTTATATGAGGGTTGCCTTTTGTATCAAGAGCAATTGAAGTGTAATAACCATTTGCCTTGGTTGTGTCAAGATTTTCAACTATCCAGGAAGAACCAGATCTATAAGCATATTTTAGAAAGTAATTTGGCCAACTGTACCTAGAATAACTTATGTGAGGGGCTCCATCCGTATCAATCGCTATTGAAGTATAGAGTCCTACATTTCCGGTTGCATCAACGGTCTCAATATTCCATGAACCACCGGATTTATATGCATACTTCAGGTCGCCATTTGTTGCATCATAATAACTGATATGAGGATTACCACTGGCATCAAACGCTATGGAGGTATACTCGCCAACATCTCCACCCGCATCAACAGTTTCTGTTATCCATGAACCTCCTGATTTGTATGCATATTTCAGATCACCACCTGTTGCATAGTAATAACTTATATGGGGATTACCACTGGCGTCAAGGGCTATGGAGGTATACTCGCCAACATCTCCGGTTGCATCAATGGTCTGATTTTTAAAATTTCTCACAGGAAAATATCAGGTCTTATACTGAAACTTCCATCTGATAAATCCTGTGTTGAGGGAAAAGAGTCTCTAACAATCTTTATAACAGCACTTTCTGTTATATCACCCGGAACTGTCACAGGATAGGAACCACCTGAGACATTCTCTGCAAGCGATCTGAAATTGTAACCATCAGATGAAAAGTAAATATCTATTTCACCCTTTCCATACCACCTTATATTCTGGGTTTCACCCGGATGCCATACCTCTCCTCCATTCGGGTATTCAAGCCGTATGGCTGTGGTAACATACCTGAGGTCAGCATTTATGTCATCAGAATAACTGATATGAGGATTCCCATTCGCGTCAAGCGCTATTGAGGTAGAATAGCCAACATCTCCGGTTGCATCCACGGTCTCAATAGTCCAGGAACCTCCGGATTTGTGGGCATACTTCAGGTCATTGTTTGTGTAGTCACAATAACTGATATGAGGATTTCCATTCGCATCAAGCGCTATGGAGGTATAAGAGCCAACAATTCCGGTTGCATCCACGGTCTCATGGGTCCAGTAGCCTGCTCTTAGAATGCCTGTGCCTGCCATTATACACACCGCCATGCTTATCATATATTCTTTAATATTCATAATACCTCCTTCTTTAAAAAATGCCATACAATAAGGGAATATTTTATAGAACTTTTAAATTACAGAAAAGTGGCATAAAACATAGACCGACCACCACCCAGAAAAGAATCTACAAAACACCCCTTTTTCATATAGCATTATAGAGTAGTATAAAGCAAAAAGATTGCTTTTTTCAAAAAAGTTTAAAATTTTTTGCAACTGATACCGATATATTATAGCCTTTTTTTAAATTAAAGATACGGATTAGACTTCAAAACATTTTATAAATTAACCCAAGAGCAAGATTTTCCTTTATCTGCACTCCCTTACTCTGCTCTTTGTCGTAAAAGAACTGTAAATATATTGAAATCTGAATATATTTGCTTAATGAAATACTCAGAATGTTCTCAAACTCAACATCAGGTTCTTTAGAAAATTTGAAACAGAAGATTTAAATCTGCAGGCTTATATAAAAATCTAACTTTTTTATTTCGGTTAGATTTTTGATGAAACAACTCGCTAATTTGAAAACTCTTTATCCGGTGTTTTATACTTTTTAATCTATGATACCAAAAATTAACCTGTCGGATACAGGAAAAGAAATTCCTGTTTTCAGTCTCGGAACATGGGATATAAGAAACAGGAAATCCATGATAGATACAATAAGATATTCTATAGAAATCGGCTTAAATCATATAGATACCGCAGAGATATATGGAATTGCAGAGGATGTTGTTGGAGAGGCAATACAGGGTATTGAAAGGGACAGGGTATTTATAACCAGTAAAGTTGCACCTTACAATGCATCTTTTAAGGGAACAATATCTGCGTGTGAAAAGAGTTTGAAAAGGCTTAAAACTGAATACATAGACCTTTATTTAATTCACTGGTATGAACCCTTTTTAAATCTTGAGGAAACCTTTTCAGCATTCTCAAAGTTGATTGAAACAGGTAAAATAAGATATGCGGGTGTGAGTAACTTTAAAATATCTGAACTTGAAAGGGCAATACAGGTTTTTAAACCTTTTAAAATAGTTAACAATCAGGTTGAATATAATCTTGACAATTTCAGACATGTTGAAAAGGAGCTCGCACCTTTTTGTGAAAAAAATAAAATTATAATTTCAGGTTATTCTCCACTGTGGCAGAAAAAACCGCCCAGAGGAACAAATAAATGGGAAGTTCTTGAGGAAGTTGCTAAAAAGTATGAAGCAACACCTTTCCAGATTGTGCTAAACTTTTTGTTAAGAACCGGTAAAATATTTTTAATATTTAAAACAGAAAAGATTGAGCATCTGAAAGAAAACCTGGACTCTCTTAAATTTAAGATTGAAAAAGAAGATATAGAGAAGATAAAAAAAGCTTTTTAATTCACTCTGATGATATCTGGTTCTATTTGATTGAAAGTATTGATAAAATATATAATATGAGTTATGAAAAGTTGGTATGAGCATTGTGGCTCAAATCCACCCATTCATTCAAACTAAAAAGGAGAAAGTGTGAAGCATTGCTCTAAAACAATATTTATACTTTTATTCCTGTTCACAGGTGTTCTTTTCTCAAAGATATCTGTCAATCTTGGTATTCAAACAGGGGTTAATATGGCAAATGCTACGGTTGATAATGAATCTGTGGAACTTGAAAACAGAAAAGGATTTATCATGGGTGGTATTATGGAAATAGAGTTCAACAGGTTCTTTGCTATCCAGAATGAACTTATGTATGTTCAAAAGGGTGCAAAAATATCTCCTCCCTTTTCAGGATTGTTTGTCGGCACCAGGATATACGATTATATTACATTTCCCATATTGCTGAAAGCAGGGTTTGGATTTTCAAAATTTAAAATGAATCTCAATTTAGGTCCTGATTTTGGAGTGCGTCTGAAAGCGGGTCTTAAAACTGAAGATGGGACATTTTATGATTATAGCGACAGAACAAATTTGATTGATTTTGCCCTTGATTTAGGGCTGGAGCTCAGTTACAGGATTAAACCCGGTATAATTTTATTCTCCGGTCTGAGAGTATCCGGGGGTGTTATAGATGTTGATAATGACCCTTCAAATGTGTGGCTTTCAAACGGGGTTCTGTTGATTCTCGGAACAAAGTTTACCCTTTGAATATAAAATATGCGAGGGGGATTATCTCATCAAAAATCTAACCGAGATAGAAAAACAAAGTTGAAGAGGGACATACAAAAATTCTGACCCGGTTTTGTTTCTTGCAGAAAGAAACATCTGACTCCAATTCCTTTTCAGTGCGGTATTTTTTACTCTTCCAAACAAAATTAGATTTTATATGAAGCTACAGGAATACCCTCTGCATACCTTCTCTCTTTTATTATCCTCGTTACAATCAAATCAATTTCATCACCCAGTGTATACCTGTTTTTCTTTGATTCTATTGAAAAACTATGCTCTCTGAATTTAAATCTCCCTTTTAACTCCCTTAAAGGGACAAACACATCAACAAGTTCGTTTAAAAGGCTTACATAGAACCCTGCAGGAATTACCCTTGATATTATTCCTCTGAGTTTTTTACCCATATTTTGCTTTAAATATTCAAGAGATTTTAAGGTGATTATATCCCATTCTGCCTGCTGTGCAACTCTTTCCATCATGCTTGACTTTTCTGCATAGTCTTCAAGTTCTTTTTCAGAAAAGGTTTCTTCTCCTTTTATATCTCCTCTGAGTATGTGGTGAATAATAAGGTCAGGGAATCTTCTTATAGGAGATGTAAAATGGAGATATTTATCAAGACCGAGCCCGTAATGTCCTTTATTCTCAACACTGTATTTTGCCTGTTTCATTGACCTTAAAATCATTTTCTGAACAATAAACTCTTCTGGCTCGCCTTTTACACTCTGTATAATCTCCTGAAGGTCAAATATTTCTGTAATACCGTGTTTTAGAAATTTTGACGGATACTTTGATTTTAAAAGAAAGCTCAATACCTTCTCAAGTTCTTTTAGTTTCTTCTCATCGGGCTCTTCATGAATTCTGAATATCAAAGAATAACCCTTTTTTTCAAGATGCATTGCAATAACTCTATTTGCAAGTATCATAAACTCTTCTATTAATGAATGAGAAAAGAAGTTCAATTTTTTTCTGACATTTTCAACCTTGCCATTTTTATCAAAAAACACTTCGGGTTCGGGCATATCAAAGTCAAGAGACCCCCTTTTATATCTTTTCTCTTTAAGGAGTTCTGCAACTTCACCGCATAGTTTAACTGTGTCTACCACTTCATCAGGCAATTTTCTTCTTATTTTCTTTCCTTCAAGAATTTTTTGAGCCTCCCTGTAATTGAGCCTTGCCCTACTCTTTATAACACTTTCAAAAATTTCATGATTCCTTATTCTGCCTTTTTTGTCAAGATAGATAAATATTGAAATTGCATATCTGTTTCTTGCGGGAACAAGACTGCAGAGGTTGGAGGATAATCTTTCAGGTAACATGGGTATTGCCTTATCAAGAAGATAAAAAGAGTTGCCTCTTTTATAGGCTTCTTTAAAAACAGGGCTTTCTGTGTCGACATAAAATGAAACATCAGCAATGTGGACGCCCAGCCTGTATCCGTCATTGTATTTTTCACAGGATATGGCGTCATCAAAATCTTTTGCGGTTTCAGGGTCTATTGTAAAGAGGGTTAAATTTCTTATATCAAATCTTTTTTGCATATTTATCCTGGAAGGTAGTTTCTTAGAGAAATTTAAAACTTTTTTTGGGAATTCGGTTCTTATGCCGAATCTTTCGATGACAACCTTATAGTCTACTTCAGGGTCATCAGATTTCCCGAGAACCTTGAGTATCTCTCCATAATTGCCACCTTTAAAAGGAATAAATGTAATTCTCAAATTCTCCTGGAGTTTTACGTCTCCTGGTCTTTTTAATATACTAACTCTTGGCGGGAATAACGGGTCATCAGGGAATATGTAAAATCCTGCAGAATCTTTTAAAATTGTCCCGACAAATTTTCGTTTTGATTTTTCAAGTATCCTGACCACTCTCCCTTCAAGTCTTTTTCCTTTTCTTTTCTTTAATATTTCAGCCTCTACATAATCTCCATCCATTGCGCCTGATAAAAATCTGCCCGGAATAAAAATATCTTCTCCTTCTTCTCTCAACAGAAACCCATACCCCTCCTTTTTTATCTCAATCCTGCCTCTTATTCTCATTCCTCTTTTTACAGGATAAATCCTATTATCTCTAAGATAAATCTCCTGCATATTAACAAGTTTTTCAATAACCGATTCTACTTTTTTCCTGCCGAATTTTTTCTTTAAATAACCGAGACTGACTCCTTTTTTCTTTTTGTTCAGAATTCTGATTATCTTCTCTTCTATTTTCATTAAAAAAGACCTGTTTCTTCCATCTCGTATATATAAACCATGTTCTTACCTTTTCTCTTGGCAAGATAGAGAGCTTTGTCAGCTTTCTCAATAAGTTCGTTTCTCTTGCTGGCATCATCAGGAAATCCAGCAACACCAAAACTTACTGTTAGATTAACTTTTTCACCCTCCTCTATGTAAAAATCCCATTCTTCTATAAGACTTCGTATTTCATCGGCTCTTTTGGCCCCCTCATACTTGGGTAAATCAACACATATTGCAAACTCCTCTCCTCCGTATCTTGCAGCAAACCCTGTGGCTTTAGTTTCTTCTTCCAGGATTTTTGAAATCTCAATTAAAATCCTGTCTCCTTTTGGATGCCCGTAAAAATCATTGAGTTTTTTAAAATCATCTACATCAAGCATAATAAGTGTGAAAGGACTGGCTTTTTGAATCCTCTTTTCAAGTAACTCCTGAAACATTCTGTGATTATAAAGACCTGTAAGACTGTCTCTCGTTGCCTTCTCTTTTTCACTCTCATAGATTTCAGCCTTTTCAAGAACTATCTCACACTGGCTCTGAAGGAAGTTTAAAATTTCTTTATCATCTTCTGTGAAATTTTCAGAAAAGAATGAGAAAAGAGAGAAAACATATTTTACATCACTTACTGTTTTGAGAGGAATAAAGCAACCACTTCTTATACCATAATTTTCCTTATTGATAACAGGCATCTCTCTTCTTATCTTTTTCAAAATCACAGGATATTCATTTTGATAGGCAAAGGAAAAAAGGGAATCTTCTGTGAAATAAATACTCCTGTCTCTTACAATTTTTTTGGGGTCATAAATAAATACTATCTCTGCATTCTCTTCCTTTTTCTGAGAAAATATAAAAATATCAAATTCAAAAACATCCTGACATATTTTAAAGATTCTCTCAAATATATCTTTTTTTTCAAGTTGTCCTGAAGTGTCTCTTGCAAGTTCAAATAGAGCTCTGAATCTCTGAGACTTGATTTTGTTTTCCTTCAATTCAAAGAAGAACTTAAGCATTATGCTTATTTTTTTTGAAACTCTTTCCATGATTTCTTTCACTTCAGTGGAAAAATAGTTGACCTTATCAGAATCCATATACACAAATCCATACAGATTACCTTCATGAATTATAGGAGTAAGGATACAGGAACCCACATATATTGATTTTTGTTCATAAATTCCAATATTTTTCCCATCAGAACCGACCTCTGAAAGAAAAAGGGATTTTTTTTGTCTAACACCAAGAGAGAGTAAAGGAGCATTCTCATAAACTATATAGGAGGATGAGAACTTTGATACCCTTGAGTCTCCTGCTTCAAATCTAAAACCACCTTTTGTCCTGTCATAAAATAAAAAAAGCAAAGTTTGAGGTTTGTAAATGGAAAAATAAATCTCTGTAAAGTAATTGAGTGCTCTTCTTAAAAGAGCATAGGGCTCTGCAGGTAAAGGTGTTTCTTTAAGACCTTTAAAAACTTCTTCTTTTTTTAATTTAAGACCATCAAAAAATCTCAGTTTTGATGAAAGGTCATCTATTTTCCTGTCCTTTTCCTGAATTAAATTCTCTATTGAATGAAGTAAAGTAATAAAGAATGCAGAAACAGCAATAAATATTAAACCCGGAATAATTATTTCTGGAACCCTGTTTTTTAAAACCGCGGGCATAACTTCGGCGACCAGAAAAAGACAGGAAAAGAAAATTCTATACTTTGTTTTTTGGGATGTGATGAAGAAGAGATAATAGGGAAGACCCTTTAGAGCACCCGATATACCCCCGGTTAGATGAGAAAGCATTATGAGAATAACCGATAGGGGTAGATTTAAACTGTTTTTCGTGTGTTCTGGAAGTTTTGTATAAAAAAAGAGCAAAGAAATAATTAACAGAAACAGAGCAAAAATCCAGTAACTGAAGTAATTTCTTAAAAGAATTCCTGATAAAAGCAAAACATACACAAAAAACGAGATAATATAAATAAGGACCTTTATGTAATTCTCAGTTATATATTTTTTTAATTTTTGTGCCCGGGTAATAAAACTTAACAATTTTTTCATAATTCCACCCCATTTTTGATAATTCTCTTGCTCCGTACTGGCACATACCTACCCCATGACCAAAACCTTTACCTTTAATTATAATATCAGAACCCCTTTGAATCAAATTAAACCAAGTAGAAGGAAGAGCCCCTCTTGCATCAGAAAAAATGTGCCGTATTTCATTGCCTTTAAATACCTGATTTCCTTTACCAAGCCTGACCATGGCTTCAAAAACTCTACCATTTTTGCTTCTTCTTGATATTCTGAAGGATTTAATATCCTTACTGTTTAAATTGATGCCCATAATTCTGGAAATATTCCTTTTCAACATGTTTATAAAAACACTTCTTGGATATTTTCGCTCCCATTTGTAATAGGGAGATACAGAACACAGGTCCTTTCCTCTGACATTGCACTTAACACTCCTTAGATAGGGAATATAGGGCATTGCAGGAAAAGCCTCCCTGAAATCCGCTGTCCTGCCACCACAGGTTGAGTGGTACATGGTAAGAACTACTTCGTTTCTATACATGAGAATTTCTCCTTTTGTCGCCTCAACAGCAACAGATGCCCACGGGTTTTCAAAGTCTCTTCCAAGATAAACCTGGTCTTTCACATCAGCGTAAAGGTGGAAAAGGTTATCTTTCCTTTCAAGATATTTTCTCAATGCATAACTTCTTGCGCAGACTGCCTGAGCTTTGGCAGCTTCAATGAGAGAAGGTCTTACTCCACCAATCTCAGGTGGGACAACAGAAAGTAAATAACTTTCCATTCTGACAAGGTTTATGACTTTTTCTCCCTTGTCAAACAAAATTCTGCCTCTGTATCTCCTGTTGTTTAAAATTACATACCCCTGTTTAGATTCAAATATAAAGGGTGTTTTAAAAACAAATTTTTTACCCGCGTAATTAAGAGCAACCTGATTAAAAGATATGTATTCACACTTTAAAAAATCGCCCGCTTTAAGAGAATATTTCTTACTTTTTGTAATAAGCATGTATTTAGAAGTTGCCGAGATGTGAAATGGTCCTTTGCCTTCTTTTAACAGGACTTTTAGTTCAGGTTCTTTAAACTTCTCTTTTTTATAGGTGGGCTTTTTTACCACTGGTCTTGAAGGTCTTTCCATACGTTTACAGGAGAAAATTGCAAAAAAAGTTAATATAAGTAAAATGCACAGGTTTCTCATATATCCAGCCCTATTTTTGATTTTATGTCTCTCAAAAAATTTTGATAATGACTTCCACCCCAGTATATCTGTCCACAATCAGGACACATGTGAAAGCTATCCTGAATCTCATAGACATGATAAGGCACCTTTCCTTTTACTTTTTCTTTTTCTACTTTTATAACCTCTCTGTTACACCTGGAACATCTTGTAAAGGGTTTTATAAATTTTTCAAGATTTAATTTTTTTACTATGAAACTCATTGCCTTCCAGAAAGGCATCTCCGGTAAAAGCACAATATTGCCTTTTAACATCTTTTCCAGCTTTTTATTTCTTGTAATAAGGATTCTTTTGTCTGTGTTGCTTTTCAGGTCCTCTATATTAATAAATATCTCTGTATCAAATCCCATGAGTCTTAGCCATCTGCCATGTTTAACACATGTTTCATCAACCATCAACTTTATTTGCCCTTTATAACCCTGCATAATCTCTTAACTTTCTTTCTTAAATCATCAAGAGTGCCTCTATTGTCAATACATATATCCGCCCTCTTTATCTTTTCATCCTGACTGAATCCTCTTTCTATCATGGAATTTATAACAGAGTTATCAAATCCTTTTCTTCTCATTCTATCATAAATAGAACTTATATCAGAAGCCACGGTGATTATAAGGTCAAATTTCTCCTCTGTTTTGAGTTCAAATATCAATGTTCCTTCAATTGCAATATAAGTGTGTTTAATCTCCTGCACCTCGGTAAATATCCTGTTTATAATAATGGGGTGGATAAAAGATTCAAACTCCTGCCTTTTTATCCTGTCTTCAAAAATTATTCTGGCAACTTCCTTTTTTGTTATCCCCTTTTTTCCAAAAATTTTATCTATGTGTTCTTTTTTTTCATGGAAAATTTCGTGAGCTATTCTGTCACCTTCTATTACAAAAAAATCTTCTTCCTCCATAATTCGCAAAACTTCTGTCTTTCCTGTGCCAGGAAGACCTGTAATACCTATTATTATTTTATTTTTCAATTTTTTTCTGCAAAGATTTGTTATCAGGATTTATTTTAAGAGCTTTTTTATAAAATTCCTTTGCCTGTTTCATCTCTCCCAGTTTCATCAGAACATCACCACAATGCTCTAATATAACGGGGTCTTCAGGCTGTATTTGAGATGCCTGAAGTAAAACCTCTTTTGCCTTCCTGTAATCGCCCATCTGATAATAGACCCATCCCAAACTATCGAGATAAAAACCATTTCCGGGTGATATTTCAAGAGCTCTTTCAATTAATTTTACTGCGAGTTCAAGTTTTATACCTCTTTCTGCAAGCATATATCCCCAGTAATTGTAAGCTTTTGCATTTAAAGAATCAAGCTCTATAACCTTCTTAAAACATTCTTCAGCCTCTTCTATCATATTTAAAGACTCATATAGTGCACCCAGTTCAAACCATTTCTGATGATTCAGGGAGTCTTTTTCAAGAGAGCGTAAATAGAAATTAATTGCCTTTTGTTTTCTGCCCATTTCTGAAAAAAGAAATCCCGCGAGATAATTTATGCCCGGGTCATCGGGATATCTGGACATAGCTTTTCTTAACTCGTAAAAAGCTTTTCTGTAATCTCTTTTCACTACCAGAATGAATATCTTATAGCTTTTATATTCAACTGACTGTGGATTTATCTCCATGGCTTTTTTTAGATATTCAAGAGATTTATCGTATATTCCGAGCCTGTAATATATACGAGAGATATAATAGTTTGACAGGTCGTCATTCGGATTTACTTCAATGGCAAGCAGGAGATTCTTTATTGACTCGGCATAATTACCCATTTCATATTGCAGATAGCCTTTTAGTCTTAAATAACCAGGATTTAATTCATCCGTCTTAAGCAGGATATCTGTGAGGGAGTCAGCCTTTTTAAAATCTCTTTTTTCAATAAAGATGTCTATAAGGGTTCTTTTCACCCCCATGTCATTTTTTCTCAGACTGTCGGTTTTTAAAAGATAAAAAAGGGCTTTATCGTAATCCTTCATCTCTGTATAAGCTTGTGAAAGAATTAAGAAATCTCTATCATTCCTGATTTTTACATTCTCAAGAATTTTCACGCCTTCAGAATGATTACCCATTTCTATCAAAATTCGGCCTTTTAGCCTGGAAATCTCATCACTTTCCTCAAATTGTTTTTCCATTGATTTTGCAAGTTCCAGAGCGCCTTTTTTGTCTCCTTTTAAAATTTCCATGTTAATAAGGAATACAGCATCTCTTTCCTGAAAAGGCGATAAGCTCAAAAAGTAGTCTTTTAAATTATCGTAAGTATTCTTATCTCCTGATAAAAGAGCAGAAGCCATCAGATATGTAAGTAATTCTTTTGACAGTGAAAGTTTATCTTTGTATTTTTTATAAACATTTATAACATCTTTATATTTTTTTACATAATAAAGAAATTTGATATACTCCTTGATATATTTTTCTTCAGGATAAAGTGAAACCAGCTTTTTCAGAACAGATTCTGCTTTTTGAAATTCAGAAAAATTATAATAATTTTCATAGAGAAGATAAAGATAATCTTTACTTTCTTTACTATTTTTTTCTGAAATAAATAAACAGGATGTTGTTATAAAGAAAATGGCTGATATGAATTTTGTCATTATTAGATTTCAATGTCTTCAGGAATGAGCTCGCTTCCGCATTCCTCACAGAAATAACTATCAGGAGGATTTTCATGTCCGCACTTCGGACATACAATTGTTTTCTTCTTTTCTTCACCTTTACCCAGCTCATCCATGAATTTCTCTTCAACAAGAACATCTTCCTTTTTGTCGGTTTCTTTTGGTTCTTCGGTTTTTTCAACAGGTGTAAGGCTTTCTTCAAGTATACTCTCTATTTCTTCCAGGTCCTCTTCTATTGTTTCTGCCTCAGCAATTGGTTCTATTACCTCCTCTACATAAGTCTCTTCTTTCTTAACCTCTGTCGGTTTTACTTTCTCTTTAACAAAAGTTTTTTCTTCAAGTATTTCCTTCAGAAACTTCATTTTATCATCAATCTCTTTTATTTTTTCCTTTAAGGCACCTATTTCTACTCTTTTTTCTTTTTCAAGTTCTTTAAAAACCCCATCTTCATATTCACCTACCATGTGCCTTAACTTTGCCTCTTCCAGCTCATCCTCATGAGAAGATTTTTCTTTAAGATATTGCATCCTGGTCTTCTCATACTGGGAATACAACTTTCTGACTACCTCTTTTTTCTTTTCAATTTGAGAATTTAATTCATTCAGTCTTATTGAATAATCTTCATATACCTTTTTAAAAACATGAGGCTTTGTTTTGCTCTTTAAAGCCTTTAATTTATCCAGTCTTGTTACTACCTCTTTTTTCTGTGCTAACAGTTCTCTTAATTCAATAAGTTCTGGAGATTCCAAAATCCACCTCCTTTTTAAGCAATATTTTTGTGATTTCATTTAAAAAATAAATTTTTTTGTTAACACTTTTTGTTTGCATAATTTTTTGTATCAGAACAAGTTCATAAATCACATCATACACAGTCTTCTCTTCCAAAAATTGTTTTTTATTATTATAAAGCCTCTTTGCTATGCTATTCAAAAAAGTGTTTATCTCATATCCTGAAAAATCTGCAACATAAAGCTTTTTTAAAAATAAATCTGTTTCTTCACCAGGTTTTAAAACTTCAATAAACTCCTGTAGAGAATAACTCTTTTTTACAATGTCTTTGATGTAAGCAGGTGAAGGAATTGACTTTTCTTCAAAAGCAAGGGATATTATATCAACAACATTTCTCATTATACCGAGATTTCCACCACTTATTTCGTATAAAAAACGAACTGTTCTGGGGGAAACCAATTTACCTCTGCGAGTAAATTCTCTTGTAATCCATCGGGTAGAATCGCTTTCGCTGAGTTCAGAAAATTTGTAAACATCCATGTTATTTAATTTATAGGATGTGATAAAACGCATGTTTTTATCGGAGTCAACAATAAGTATCAAAAAGTTGGGAGAACTGGCTTTATCTATGCTTATTAAAATCTTTCTTAAATAACCCGGCACCCTGCTCAGATAAATTATAAATACAACTTTTTTACTGGAAAATATATCACTTTCCATAAAATTTTTTATAAACTCTTCCCTTCTTTCCTCATTTTTTAAATCATCAAGAATATAAAAATGATATTCCGCATTAAACCTTTCACATAAAGCTTCCCATCCTCTTCTCATAAGATAATAACCTTCTCCTTCAAATACGAGAATTTTACTCAAACTACCCTTTTTTACACTCTCAAAAAAATCTTTATAGGTTTTCACAGGTCCTTAATTTTCTGAATTTTATCAAGTATTTTTTCAAGTTCTGATTTTATTTCTTTTACAAAGTTTATATCAATAGGGGGAAGAGGCAAATCAAGTTGTTCATTTTCTTCTCTGTAATTCAGTATTTTCTTACGAGCACCTTCTATGGTAAAACCTTCTTCATATAAAAGCCTTTTAATGAATATTATAAGCTTTATGTCATCAGGGGTATAGAGTCTTCTCCCCTTTATTTTTTTGGGTTTAAGTCCAGGAAACTCTGTTTCCCAGTATCTGAGAACATAGTCCTTAATTCCTGTAAACTCTGTTACTTCACTTATTGTATAGTAGTTTTTCTTAAATTCCACTTTCGGTTAACTTTCTCCTTACAAAAAGACTTCTTAAATAGTCCCTTTCTTCCTGTTTAAGTGTTCTACCAAATTTAAATTGAAGGTGAGCAGGCTGCTGAAAGAGCATTATCTCGTTAAGGGTGGAATAATTGATTTCTTTTATGATACCGAGACTGATACCCAATCTCAAATGAGATGTTAGTTCCATTACTTCCAGGGAAGAAAGCATCCGGGCATTCTTCAGAATTCCATAAGCTCTGTAAACCTTGTCTTCAATAAATGTATGATTCTTCTCTATTAATTCTTTCCTTGCTTCTTTTTCGTTATGTGCTATATCATAGATTTTTGTTTTAAACTCCTGCACTATATCTTCCTCTGACCTGCCAAGAGTCTGTGAAGTGGAAAACTGAAATATGTTGCCTCTCACCTCTGTGCCTTCTCCATAATACCCTCTTACCATAATACCTGAAGAAATTGTCTCTTTTAAAATTTCTTCAATCTTACCGGATACAAAAAGAGCAGGGATATGCAAAAGCGCTGAGACTCTGAAACCCGTGCCAATATTGGTGGGACATGAGGTTATAAAACCCAGAGTATCCTTGTAGGCGTAATTTAACATTGAACCGATCTCATCATCAATTTCCATAAGTTTTATAAAAGCCTCCTCTACTTTAAAATCTTCGTATATGCATTGAATTCTGAGGTGGTCCTCTTCATTTATCATTATGCTCACCTTTTCTGATTCATCTATAACAACTCCACTTCCTTCTTTCTTTTTGAAAAGGTCTATGCTTGCCAGATGTCTTTCAACAAAAAATTTCCTGCCCAGCTCATCAAGCTCCCATGCAGGATAAATTCTCATACCGTGTATTGCTTTCAAACTCCTTAAAGTATCCTCTATTCTATAATAGAGCCTTACCAGTTCTTCAGGAGAGGCAACAGAAGGGAAAAGAAATCCTTTTATATTCCTTGCCAGTCTTACCCTTGAAGATATTACTATATCATCCTTATTTGTAAATTCACCGTTCATCCACTCGGGCAACTTGCCCAGCATCCACTTCAATTTTTCATCTATCATTTTTCTTCTTGAAGACTTTTCAACATATCCCTTAATTTTGCAGCCCTTTCAAACTCTTCCCTTTCAACAGCATCTTTAAGAGCTCTTTCAAGAACCCTCATTTTAAATTCTCTTGTAACCCTGTACTTTGGTGTATATTTTTTGCCTTTATGAACAGTATCTCCGTGAATTTTCTGTATCAGTTTGATAATCGGTTCTCCAAAAGCTTCGTAACAGAACTCACACCCCACCTTTGTTTTTTTAAAAAATTCAAAAAGGCTTAATCCGCAATTTGGACATATTTTGTTTTCTTCTCCCAACTCCTCTTTTTCTTTCTTAACAGGCAAGACAGGGCTCATAGAAACACCTGTTGCTTCCCCATGAGCACATATCTTGCACAATTTCCTCAGTTTTTTCTCACCCTCAACAATTTCCACAAGTTCCACCTCTGATTTTCTTTTCTTGCATTTTTCACATAGCTCTTCCATAATTCACTCCCTTTTCAGCTTTCCATTATCTAAATAATACACTATTTTAAACCGTTCTTTCAATCTCTGGTTATGACTGACAACAAGCAGTGACCCCCCTTTTTCTTCCTGTAAGCTTATAAAAGTATCCATAACTCTATCCTCATTTTCTCTGTCTAGGTTTCCTGTAGGTTCATCTGCTAAAATCAGTACAGGTTCGGTTACCATGGCTCTCGCTATTGCAACACGTTGTTCTTCTCCACCTGACAGGTCTTTTGGTAGATAGTTCATTCTTTCTCCAAGACCAACTTTTTCAAGGTAGTATTCTGCTTTTTCTCTGGCTATTCGCACAGATAACCCCTTAATTAAAAGGGGAACCATACAATTTTCAAGGGCAGTCATTTCAGGAATAAGATTGTAAAACTGAAATACAAATCCTATCTGTTCATTTCTTAATTTTGAAAGGCTATTATCAGAAAGAGTATCAATTTTTGTGGAATTTATGTATATCTCTCCTTTATCAGGTAAATCTATTGTGCCTAAAATATTTAAGAAAGTTGTTTTACCTGAACCTGATGGTCCAAGAATCAATGCCCTGCCACCTCTTTCCATCGCGAAATCTATCCCTTTTAAAACTTCTATTTTATCCTCACCTTTTCTATAAGATTTCCACAAGTCTTTTGTTTCAATTATAAAGTTATTCTCACTCATACTTTATTGCATCTTTTAATATTATTGAAGAAGCCTTTCTGGCAGGATACAGGGTAGATAGAAATATCACAAAGAGGGCGGCGAGCATAATTACGACCACATCAAGGGGTTTTATGCTGAGAGGCATATAATCTATAAAGTAAACATCAGGTGGAAGTTTTATAATTTTAAATTTATCCGCTATCATACTGATAAGAGAACCAAAAATGACACCGAGAAAAACTCCTATGCTTCCCAGATACATTCCCTGAATTATGAATAACCTGAAAACATCTTTTTTCTTATAACCCAGACTCCTTAAAATACCTATTTCTCTTGTTTTTCTTATTAAAAGCATGAGCAATGTAGTTATCATATTAAACGATGCAACAAATATTATCAAAATAAGAATGAGAAACATTGCAAGTTTTTCAAGCTTTAAAGCAGAAAAAAGGCTTTTGTTCATATCCATCCAGTTATCTGCTCTGAAAGGATACCCGAGAATATCTTCTATGCGTGAAGATAGAGCTTTTGCACTGTAAGGGTCTTTTAAAAATATCTCAAACCCTTGAATATAGTTATCCCCATAACCAAGAAGTTCCTGGACATTTTTAATGTTGGTTATCAGGAGCGTCGCATTAAAATCAAAATACCCTGCATCAAACACTCCTGAAACTATATATTTTTTCGCTTTCATAACCGTTCCAAGAGGAGTAATTTTAGAAAGAAAAGGAGAGTAAATAACTATTGTGTCACCGTCAGATACTCTTAATCTGCTGGCTATATCCACTCCCATAACAACTTTGTTATCTTCTATTTCAAATTTTCCGAAAACCATCCTTTTCTTTAAATAATCTCCCAGAGCCTTATTTTTTCTGATTATTCCTCTAACTATACCACCATCGGCATAATCTTGATGCTTTATCATTACTTTTGCAATTGCAAAGGGGATAACCTCTTCAACACCTTTTATAATTTTTATTTCACTCTCTACTTTTTCGTAGCCATTAAAAGGTCTGTCAAAGAATTGTGAAACCACGATATGGGGTGTTATGCCCAGTATCCGATTCTTTATCTCATTGTGAAAACCTGTCATCACCGCTATCACTATTACAAGAGCTGAAACACCCACGAATATCCCTGCAACTGTGAAAAAAGATAAAAAACTCAGATAACCTGAACCCCTAAATTTTAGAAGCTTCTTTATCAAAATCCTTTCCAGTGTCATTCTGTTTTCGGTCTTAACTGAGGAAAGGAAATAACATCCCTTATATTTTCAGCATCACATAACAACATACAGAGTCGGTCTACTCCTATGCCAAATCCTGCTGTTGGAGGCATTCCAATTTCAAGGGCTGTAAGAAAGTCCTCGTCTATAACATGAGCCTCCTCATCCCCTGCTTTTTTATACTTTACCTGTTCTTCAAACCTTTTTCTCTGGTCAATAGGGTCATTAAGTTCGGAAAACGCGTTCACCACCTCCATACCCGCAATAAATATCTCGAATCTTTCTGTAAGTCCCTGTTTTTCTCTATGGAGTTTAGCAAGAGGTGAAATTTCAACAGGATGGTCAAGGACAAATGTGGGGTCCCAGAGGTCTTTTGCAATGAGCTCATCAAAAAGCTTATCTATCATCTTATGATAGGGAAGGTCTTTTATCTCATGGATACCTTTTGCAATGCCCTTTTCCCTTATTTCCTTCTCATTATCTTTGCTTATTCTGGTATCAAGGGCTTCTTTTAAAGCATCTGTAAAGTAAATTTTCTTATAAGGTCTTTTAAAAGAAATTCTTTTACCATTAAATTCTATTTCTTTTTTGTTAAAAACCTTATCAAGCATAAACTCAAAGAGCCTTTCCATCAGCTCCATGAGGAAAAAATAATCTTTATAAGCTATATAACCTTCAAGAAGTGTAAATTCAGGGTAATGGACTTTGTCTATGCCTTCGTTTCTGAAATCTTTTGAAAACTCATAAACTTTTTCAAATCCTCCCACTATAAGTCTTTTAAGATAAAGTTCATTTGAAATTCTCAGAAAAAGTTTTGTATCAAGGGCATTCGCATATGTGGTAAAAGGTCTTGCTGTTGCTCCTCCATATATCGGCTGTAAAACAGGGGTCTCAATTTCAATAAAACCTTCTCTGTTTAAAAATTCCCTTATTGCATCAAGAATATCTCTTCTCTTTATAAGGATCTCTTTTGATTTTTCATTCATTATAAAGTCAAGATAACGCTGTCTATATCTTTTTTCCTTGTCTCTCAGACCATGATACTTTTCGGGCAAAGGAAGAAGAGACTTTGTAAGAAGTGAAAATTCCTGCACAAAAATAGTGATTTCTCCTTTCTTGGATTTCATTACCTTTCCCTTGACACCGATTATGTCACCTATATCTATGTATTTTTTAAAAAAGTTAAATTTGTCCTCTCCTACGACATCTTTTTTAATATATATCTGAATCCAGTTCTTTTCACCAAGAAGGTCCACAAATAGTGCCTTTCCGAAATCTCTCACTGCCTTTACCCTGCCCGCTACTGCCACATCCTTATTTTCAAAATCTTCATATTTATCCTTTATGCTCTCTATTCTGGCGCTGGTTTCAAAAGAATAAGGATAGGGGTTGACACCGTTTTTCTTTATTTCCTCAAGTTTTTTCATACGAACAAAATATTCTTCAGGTTTTTCCATATTACTCTCCTTTTGAATCTTTCTTGAGCAGGAAACTCCTTATAAAAGGCTCTATGTTCCCATCCAGCACAGCATCCACATTTGAAGTTTCATAATCTGTCCTGTGGTCCTTAACAAGTTTATAGGGATGTAAAATGTATGACCTTATCTGATTACCCCAGGCAATCTCTGATTTCTGTTTTTCAAATTTTTCAAACTTCTTATCTTCAATTTTCTTGTAATATTCATAGACTCTTGCTCTCAGGAGTCTCATTGCATTTTCTCTATTCTGATGTAAAGAGCGTTCACTCTGGCATGATACAGTAATTCCTGTGGGAATGTGTGTTATTCTTATTGCTGTTGATGCCTTTTGAACATGCTGGCCACCGGGACCAGAAGCTCTAAAAGTTTCCATTTTTAACTCATCTGGTCTGATACTAACTTCCACCTCTTCTCTCTCAGGATAAACGAAAACAGCAGCAAAAGAAGTATGTCTTCTCTTTGATGCATCAAAGGGCGATATCCTTACAAGCCTGTGAACTCCTGTTTCAGCTTTCAGAATTCCATACGCATAATCCCCCTCAACAAAAAGCGTGGCTGATTTAATCCCTGCTTCTTCACCCGGTTGAACATCAACATTTGCTCTGAACCCTTTAATTTCACAAAATCTTAAATACATTCTTAAAAGCATTTCAGCCCAATCATGGGACTCTGTGCCTCCTGCTCCCGGGTGTATTGTTAATATACAATTTTTTTCATCATCAGGCGAACCAAGCACACTTTTTATCTCAATTTCCTCAATCTTTTGCTCAAGTTTTTGAATTTCCTTTTCTAAATCTTTAAGAATATCAGCATCTTCTTCGGCAATCTTAATAAATTCCTTTATATCTTTCACTTCTTTTTCAATCTGTTCTATATTTCTCAAAATATCTTCTTTGCGAGACAGTTCTTTTAAAATGTTCCTGGCTCTTTCAGGGTCTTTCCACAAATCAGCATCCTCGGCTTTTTTTCTAAGATTATCAATACTATGCCTGATTTTGTCAGGGTCAAAGAAACCCCCTTATTTCATTAAATCTTTTTTCCAGCTCATATATCTTCTTAATTTCCATACTTCAATCTACCCACTTTTTAAAAAGTTCTTTAAGTATAACTTAAATTTATTTATTTGTCAAATAAATCAGGGATATAAGCCTTGCTTTAATAAATAAGATTCTGCTCACTTAAAAAATTCTTAAAATTAAATAGAATATGGGAAGAGCAAAAAGATAGCTATCTATTCTGTCAAGAAAACCTCCATGAGAAAGCAGAATATTTGAAAAATCTTTTATCTTTAATGACCTCTTTAGATAGGATTCAAAAAAGTCACCCATCTGGGCAAGAAGTGGAATTATGACAGCAAAGAAAGGCATAGCAAAAAGAGGTAGGCCCCAGTATTTAAAGGAAAATATATTGAAAATCACAACTCCTGAAAGCCCACCAATGAAACCCTCAAGGGTTTTATTGGGACTTATTGATTCAAGAAATTTTGTTTTACCAAAAAACTTCCCTGTATAAAAAGCAAAGGTATCATAAATTACAACAGTAAGAAAAAGATAAAATATGGGCTTCCATCCAAACTCTCTTATTTCAATCGCAAAAGAAAGCAAAAATGGTATATAAAGAAGAACAAAAGAAAAGAAAAACACCCAGTATATACCTTCTTCAATCTTTATAAAGCTTATGGAAAGAATGAATAGAAAGAGAACAAAGATTAAAACAGTTTCATAAGCAGTAAGGGGAATAAAATAATAGAATGGGAGATACAGAGAAACAATTATGACAAATGGTAACAAATTCTGTTCACCCAGTTTTTCCTTCAGAATATTACAAAATTCTAATATCGCAACAAAAGATACGAGGGTAAGAAAACTCAGTAAAAATATACCGCCCCTGTAAATGCAGAATGTTGCCAGAATAAAAAGAATTAAACCAACAACAATTCTTGTTATGTGCTCATAAGATTTTTTTTCAGGTGATTGAAACTCCTCCAAATCTTCTCTCCCTTTTTGAAAATTCTTCAAGTGCCATCAAAAATTCTTTTCTTCTGAAATCGGGCCATAAAATCTCAGTAAAAAAAAGCTCGGTGTACGCAATCTGCCAGAGCATAAAGTTTGAAATACGCAGTTCTCCACTTGTTCTTATAAGCAAATCGGGTTCAGGAATATTATTTAAATAAAGATATCTGGAAAAATCCTCCTCTGATTTCAAAACCTTATGAGATTTTATAATCTGGTTTATTGCGTCAATTATTTCAACTCTACCGCTATAATTTAAAGCAATTATAAGATTCATACCATTGCACCCGGATGTCTCCTGCACTCCTCTTTCAAGAACTTCTTTTATATCCCGGGGTAGTTCCTCTATCTTTCCCATTATAAGTAGTTTTATGTTATTTCTCTTTAAACGGGGAATTTCTTCTTCAAGAGCCTCTTTTAAAAGATTAAATAGGAATTTTATTTCTCTCTGAGGTCTTTTCCAGTTTTCCATAGAAAAGACATAGAGGGTAAGATATTTGACACCCAGTTTTCTTGAAACACCCACAATTTCTCTTACAGATTCAACACCCACTCTGTGACCAAGAAACCTACTAAAAGCTCTCTTCTCAGCCCATCTTCCGTTACCGTCCATTGTTATAGCAACATGAGAAGGAAGCCTTTCTAATTTTCTCATTCCTCCTCTATTTCTTTTTCTTTCCTTACAACAATCTCATCTACTTTTTTTATGTACTCATCAGTTATTTCCTGAACTTTCTTCTGCATTCTGATCATATCATCTTCAGAAATTTCTTTGTTATCCTTTTTACTTTTTAATTTTTCATTAACATCTCTTCTTATGTTCCTTATAGCAATTTTTGAATCCTCTCCAAGTTTTCTAACAAGCTTGCTGAGCTCTTTTCTTCGCTCCTCAGAGAGGGGGGGTATCGGGATTCTAATCACATTACCTTCAACTCTGGGAGTAAGACCAAGTCCTGATTTTAATATTGCTTTTTCTATTTCATGAACTGCGGTCTTATCCCATGGTTGAACAATGAGGAGACGTGGCTCAGGAGCACTTATACCTGCCAGCTGAATCAGAGGAGTAGGATTACCGTAGTAATCAACTTTTATTGTTTCCAGGATAGCAGGAGAAGCTCTACCAGTTCGTATTCTTGAAAATTCTGTCCTTAAACTGTTTAAAGTTTTCTCCATTCTTCCTCTGGCATCACCCAGTATTTCATCCATTTCAATCCCTCCTTTTCACAATTGTTCCCACTTTCTCTCCTTTAAATATTTTCTCAAGATTACCTCTTTTTATAAAATTAAACACTATAATAGGTAGATTGTTTTCTCTACAAAGAGCAACTGCAGAAGCATCAAGTATTCTAAGGTTTTTCTGTAAAATCTCGTCGTAAGCAATTTCATTATAAAATTTCGCATCAGGGTTTTTAACAGGGTCCTTGGAAAATATCCCGTCAACTTTTGTTCCTTTTAAAAAGAGTGTTGCCTCTATCTCTATTGCTCTAAGCGCAGCTGCTGTGTCTGTTGAAAAATAAGGATTTCCGGTACCACAGGCAAATATAACTACTCTACCCTTTTCAAGATGTCTTATCGCCTTCCGCCTTATATACGGTTCTGCGATTTGACTCATTTCTATTGCTGAAAGAACTCTGGTGGCAAGTCCTTTACTTTCAAGAATATTTTGCATGGCGAGAGCATTTATAACAGTTGCAAGCATTCCCATATAATCACCTGTTACCCGATCTATGCCCACCCTGCTACTCTCACTCCCTCTTATTATATTGCCTCCTCCAACAACAATTGCCATTTCTATATTATAATCTTTAACAACACTGGCTATTTCCTCACAAATTGAATGAAAAATGTTTTTAGAAAAAACAGAATGACTTTCCCCTAAAATCTGACCACTTATTTTAAGAAGTACCCTCTTTGAGTCCAATTATTTAACTCTCGCCTATCCTGAAACGGGCAAACCTCTTTACAACGATATTTTCACCGAGTTTTGCTATATACTGTTTTATCAAATCTCCAACTGTTATACTGGGGTCTTTTATATAGGACTGTTCAAGGAGACAGGCTTCCTGATAAAATTTTTCCAGTCTTCCCTGAACAATTTTCTCTATTACTTTTTCAGGCTTTCCTTCTTTTCTTGCCTGTTCTTCATAAATTTTCTTTTCTTTTTCTAAAATTTCTTCTGGCAAATCATCTCTTCTAACAGCGAATGGATTTGAAGCAGCTACCTGCATGGCAAGATTATGAACAAGTTCCTTAAACTCATCAGTTGATGCAACAAAATCCGTTTCACAGTTTACTTCTATAAGAACACCAAGTTTTGAACCCGGATGAATATAGGAATCAACTATCCCATCTTTTGCTTCTCTATCAAGTTTTTTTTCTGCTTTTGCTATCCCCATCTTTCTTAAAACTTCAATTGCTTTTTCTATATCACCCTTTGTTTCCAGAAGGGCCTTTTTGCAATCCATTATGCCCGCACCGGTTCTGTCTCTTAATTCTTTAACAAGTTTTGCATCAATCTGCATCTACCCCCCTTTTTTCATATTCTTCCTTACCTTCAATTATTGTATCTGTAACTATTTTTGTTATAAAGGAAATTGACTTTATTGCATCGTCATTGCCCGGTATTGGATAGTCAATCATTTCAGGGTCACCGTTAGTATCTATCAAAGCAACAACAGGGATAGAAAGTCTCTTTGCCTCTTTCACTGCTATTTCTTCTTTGATCGGGTCAATCACATAAACCATATCAGGAATATCTTCCATATCCTTTATTCCTATAAAAAACTTATTAAGCCTCTCATACTCCTTTTCCATTTTTAACCTTTCTTTTTTCGGGAACAGCTCAAACTTACCATCCTCTTTCATCCTTTCTATTTCCTTCATCCTCTCAAGTCTTCCTGAAATAGTGGTAAAGTTGGTGAGAGTTCCTCCAAGCCATCTCTCGACAACATAAAAGGCTCCACATCTTTTAGCCTCTTCCTCTATTATATCCTTCCCTTGCTTCTTAGTGCATACAAACAGGAATTTTCCTCCCTTGAGTGCAACTTCTTTTATCTTATTACAAGCCTGGATGAGATTTTCATAGGTTCTGGAAATATCTATTATGTGATAACCATTTTTTTGAGTATATATGTAAGGGCTCATTTTGGGATTCCATTTGTGAGTTCTGTGTCCGAAATGAACACCTGCTTTTAGCAAATCCTCTTTTGTAATATTCTCTATGGATTTAACGTTTTGAGTACTGATGAGCCCTTCTTCTTTTTGTAAGTCCATATTTCATCCTCTCTTTTTTTCTTGGATCTCTTGTTAAAAACCCCTGTGTTTTCAACACCCTTCTAAAGCCTTCATTGTATTCAGTTAAGGCACGGGCAATAGCAAGCCTCAAAGCACCTGCCTGTCCTGAAAGTCCACCCCCATTAACTTTGGCAATCACATCGAACTCTGATTCTTTCTGCAAAATTCTCAGAGGTTCTGTGAGATGAAGCACAAGGTCTTCTCTCTTGAAGTAATCCATTACATTTTTTCCATTCACAACTATCTTACCATTTCCGGGTCTTAATCTTATTCTTGCCTTTGAGCTTTTTCTGCTACCCGCAGCAAAATAAATTTCAGCCATTATAAAATCTCCTCAGGTTCTATTTTTAAAGGTCTTTGTGCTGCATGGGGATGGTCATCCCCTGCATAAACTTTTAATCTCTTCATCATCTTCCTTCCCAGTTTATTCTTAGGCAACATTCTTTTCACTGCAAGATAAATTATACTTTCAGGTTTTCTGGTCCTCATCTTTTCAGCAGGTATTTCTTTAAGGCCACCAGGATAAAAAGAATGCCTGTAATAAATTTTATTCTTCCATTTATTACCGGTTAACTTAACTTTTTCTGCATTTATAACAACCACATAATCACCTGGATCAGTATGAGGAGAATAAATGGTTTTCCTTTTTCCCATCAAAAGCAGGGCTATTCGTGAAGCAAGCCTTCCCAGCACTTTATCTTTTGCATCAACAAGATACCATTTTCTTTCACTCTCTACCACATTTTTAAATTTTGTAATATTTCCCTCTTTTTTCAATCTCTGGCTCCTAATTTTTAACTTTTATTTAATGGAAGTCCTTTAATTATAAGATAAAACAAAATCTTATGTCAAATTAAACTTTTTATATATTGTTCAAACTCATCAAATTCTTTTATTTTCATAATGTTATCAAAGGGAATTTCCTCTTTGCCTGCAAAAATTATATTCTTGCCTATATTAAATGCCATTGTAAGTTCTGTCCATGTACCTTTACTCAACCCTGTGCACACCACAATATCTGCCATTGCAACAAGAAGATAATTCCTGAAGGTTCCGAGTCCCGTGGTTATGCATATATCAACATAGGCATTTGCTCTTTTTTCAATATGAGGAACAACGCCTATTGTCAGTCCATTTTTGCCTTTTGCTCCTTTCAAAGCAGCTTCCATTACTCCTGAAAGCCCTCCAGTTGCAACTATAAAATTGTTATCTGCAAGAATTTCGCCTATTCTCTCAACTCTTCTGTATTCTTCAGCAGAAATTTTAGAAGGACCTATTACAGATGCTATCTTTTTCATGGGAAATTGTCGTCATAAGAAAGCTTTGCAACATTTAAAAGCTCTTCTCCATATTTTTTTAAGGTAAATGCAAAAGCCTCAAAAGGAATAAAAGATTTTAATTTTAGTAGAAATGAAAGTGCAGATATATTTACTCCGCTTCTTATGTTCCCAAACTTTCTAAAATTTCTCTTCTCTCCATAGACTTCTTTTATACTCGTATCAGCTATTATTTTTGAATTTAATTTGTTTAATTTATTCTTAATTCTTAAAAAGCCATCCATTGAGGTTAGTATAACATAGTCAGGTTTAACAATACCTGTGTAATTTATCTTTTTCTTTGAGAATTTCAATTCACATGTAGAAAAACCTGAACCCACAGTAACAGGATTATCATTTTTCTGTGTAACATAAAGCCCACATGCTATTGCTGACCTGGCAAACATTTCAGCAGAAAATTGAACCCCCTCTCCTGCACTGCCTGCAAGAAGAACTGAAAAATCATCTTCAAGAAAATTGGAAAACTTTTTCTCTATAAAAGGTATCTCTATGTCTTCAGGAACCACATCTTCCTTTTTAAAAATATATTCTCTCTCCTCTTTTTTTAATATACCTGCAGGTTTTTTCTCTTTTCTTAAAATTTCTTCAATTTCTCTTTTATTCAGTTTGTTAAATCTCGCAGCGTATCCCGTACATATTTCCACAATTTCTACAATAGAAAATCCCTTAAAAGATATCGCCTGTTTAATTATCCCTTTTAAATCCCTGCTCTGTGCCAGTGTTCTTGCAAGAAAACCCGCTTTTGCAGAATCCAGAAGAGACAGTATGTCAAGAGAGGGAGAAGGGTTCCCATAGGGGGTGGTCCTGGTTATAAACTTTTCAGGTGTGAGAGAAGAATGTTGCCCCCCTGTCATACCATAAAGAAAGTTGTTATGTAAGAGAACAGTTATATCAACATTAAGCCTGGCTGCTTCTACCAGATGAAGGAGTCCTATTGTTGCTCCACCATCACCTATTAGAACAATAATTTTTGTATCTTCATCGTCCAATTTCTCTGCTATTTTAATACCTGTGGCAATTGCAGTGCTTCTGCCATGAAGTGTGTGAACTGTATGAGTTTTTAAGTATTTATCCGCAAGCCCAACACACCCTATGTCGGTAACTACAATACATTTTAAAGGGTCTATATTGATTTCCTCCAGAGCGGCTGCAACATTTCTGAGAACATTTGAATGTCCACAACCCTTGCAATAAGGGAGTTTTAAATCTGTATGTAAAAATTTATTCATTTTGTTCTATGCTTTCTAAAATTTCAGAAGGAGAAATCAAATCACCTATTTTGTTTATTTTAACCAGCTCTTTGCCATATAGAAGTCCATTCATATTCAAAAGCATGGCATATTGACCTGTCATATTCTCTTCTACGACAAACACTTTTTTGTAATTGTTAATAATTGACTTTAAGAAATTTAAAGGGATTGGATACAACAATTTCATTATTAAAAGGCCTATATCTCTGCTCTTTTTTATAATTTCAAAGGCTTCAATTGCACTCTTTGAAGTAACTCCGTAGCTGATCAGGAGAATATCTCCACTGCCTTCATAATATTCATAAAGATTATAATTCTCAATATTATCAATTATTTTGGATTCAAGGTGTTTCAAAACTTCTATAACTTCAGGGTCATCTTTTTTAAGAAAGCCTTTCTTATCATGGGCACTTCCTGTAGCCCTCACCTGATACTCTTTTCCAAGAGAGGAAAACAGTGGAATATCTGAAGGTTTCTCGAAATTATGAGTTTTAAAGTTTTTTCTACTGAAGATTTTTCTCTCAAATCTTTCTGGTATTTCTATTTCATCTCGATCAACAGTTTCATAGGTCATTGTTATTTCTTTTTCAGTAAGAAGTATCACAGGTGTTCGGAGAATTTCGGATACATTTATAGCATGGATAACTGTTTTAAAACAATCCTTAATATTTGACGGAGAAAAAACAGGCACAGGGTAGGCTCCTGAGTTTGAAAATGTGGAAAACAACAGATCTCCCTGAGCAGATTGAGTTGCAGCTCCTGTAGCAGGTCCCATTCTCTGACATAGAACAAGAAGAAGGGGTGTTTCTGTCATAACTGCATAGGAAAGGCTTTCAATCATCAGGGAAAATCCTGGAGCAGAAGTTGCTGTCATTGCCTTTAACCCCCTCATAGATGCACCTATGCAATAGGAAAGGGCGCTTATCTCATCGGTTGCTCCTATTGCCACTCCTCCTGCTTTTGAAATATTTTTCATCATAAAAGAGTATATTCCACTTGCAGGGGTTATAGGATAACCTGCATAAAATTTAATTCCCCCTTTAATCCCTGCAATACCTATTGCTTCGGAGCCGGATATAAAACATTTCATTTAATCTTCAACTCTCTTTTATCATCCACAATATCAATGACACTGTACCCCTTTTCAATAAACTTTCTTGCAATAAATTTACGATGGCATTTGAAAAATAGTTTTTCTGCACAGAAAAAAACTGTATTACCTTTTTTTATCAGCTCTTCAATCTTTTCTATGCCCTTTTTAAAATCCTCTGTTTGCATGTGTTTTAGATAACCGGACCATAACTTGCCCTTTCCACTTTTTCTCCTACCTCCCAGTAGTTCGCCAAGCCATAAATAATTGATACCGTTTCTTTTCAGGTTGTCTTCAAGAAAATCTCTGTTAAAATGAGGGAACTTTCTGGAAAACGGGTATCTTCTTATATCAACCGCATTTTTTATGTAATATTTTTTTAAAAGAAATACAAAATCTTTGAAATCTCTTGTTGAATGCCCCATAGAAAAAACCACCTTCTCACTCATCTCATTTTTCTTACTACGTAATCAGGATCCAGCTCATATACCCCTTCTATATCTTTCTCTGTGGGTTCAAGCCTGAATTCTCCATCTATTTGTCCTAAAAGTTCTATACATTGCTCAAGAGCTTTACTCAGCTCAATGAGGTCTTTACCAACTTTTATGCAAACTATTTTACCATCCTTGAAATAAACTTCTCCTTTTTTAGTACCAATTATTCTTAAAACTCCTGATTTACCCACTCTTTTTAAAAATCTCAAAATATCCTGCATTTTTATATCTCTCAGATCCCCGATAAGTGCCATGTCAGCCTCTCTTTTACTTTACGCCCAGAATCTCTTTAATCTTCCCAACGAAATCAACAAGAGAAAATGGTTTTTCAAAATATGCTTTTATTCCCAGTTTTTGTGCTTCGTCTCTGACTTCCTGGGTTCCGTAAGCAGTCATCAAAATTACTGCAGTTTGAGGTTTTTCCTTCCTGACTCTCCTTATAAGCTCCAGTCCATCCATTACACCCGGCAGTTTAAGGTCTGTTACAAGAAGGTCAAAATCTTTATCTTTCATTTTTTCTGCAGCATCCTCAGCCTTCTCGCAAACTACCACTTCAAAATCGCCTGATGCGGTAAACAACACTTCATAAAGAGTCAATGCAAGAGTCTTTTCGTCCTCCACTATCAGGATTCTTTTGACCTCTTTTTTCATAAAACCTCCTTTTAAATTCTTAAAGGTATTTTTATTCTAAATACACTTCCTTTACCCGGTTCACTTTTAACATTAACATCCCATGAATGATAATCAAGAATCTTCTTCACTCTGGCAAGCCCTATACCCGTTCCTCCTTTACGGGTTGTAAAAAAGGGCTCAAATATTCTTTTCAAATCTTCCTTCTTAATACCTTTGCCGTTATCTTCTATTTCAATTACCACAAAACCATTCTCTTTATATCCTTTTATTTTTATAAATCCTTTCTTTTCTATTGCCTGAGCTGCATTTGAAATCAGGTTAATAAAGACCTCTTTGATTCTCTCCTTATCCATAGGTATTGCAGGTAAATCTTTGGCAATTTCTATTTTCATATCTATTTTCTTATCTTTAAAAAATCCCTCTGAAAGAGGTATTGACTTGTCCAGTATTTCCTGTAAGTCCACCTTTTCGAGTTTCAATTCAATTGGTCTTACATATTCCAGTATGTTTGAAAGATTTGCAAAGGCTTTTTTGGCTTCTTCTTTCATCATTTCAGCAATTTCCTTAACTTTTTCATCATCTACTTTCAAAAGGATAAGTTCTGACATTGCAGATATTCCTGATAAGAGATTTTTAATCTCGTGTATCACAACAGAACTCATCTGGCCTATAAGAGCAAATTTTTCTGATTTTACAAGTTCCTGGCTTTTTTCCTCTACAACTTTTTCCATTTCATTTATGTATCTTTTCAATTCCTCGTAATATTTCACATTTTGATAGGCAATAGAAAAAGTGTTGGTAAGGAGATTTGACAAAAAAATTTCATTTGAGGAAAAATCTTTTTTTCGCCCAATGTCTATAACTCCTATCAACTCGTTTTGCCAGAACACAGGAACGGACATCTCACTTTTTATCCCTTCAATTCCTTTCTTGTATTTATTTGACGAAGTGACATCATTTACATATATTGTCTCACCTTTCTCAAAAACCGTTCCGACAAGCCCCTCACCCTTTAAGAATTGAGTGTTAACAGGAAACACATTTTCATAGGGTGAATAATATTCAATTAAATAAAGCACATCCTTTTTCTTTTCAAAGAATGAGGCATATACACTTTCCAGCCTTTCTGCGATGAGTTTGAGGAATAGCTTTATAAGTTCTCTTTTCTTCAGGGGTCTATTAATCTGCAGGGAAATCTCATAAGCGCTCTGAAAGTCCCTCTTTCTTTCCTCGTTTTCTCTAAGCAATCGGATATTTGAAATGGAGACTCCTACAAAATCTGCAATTATCCGGGAAAATATTATATCCTCAAGTTTAAAACCTCGTGAAACTTTTGATTCTATAACCCATAATCCCTCGACTCTGTCCCACTTTTTAACAGGAATCCACAAAACACTTTTTGCATCCTCAATAAAGGGATGATAATGGAGTTCATTATCTTCTATATCTTCTATATAAGTGTATTCTTTTCTGGATTTTATTACTTCAAGAAATTCTTTATTACTCTCAATATAATCTTCTTTCATACTATCCACAGGTTTTATACCCCTCTCATGGACTTCAAAGATGTTCATCCATATCACATGAGGCATAAATGTTGAGATGGAAGCTCTTAAAAACCTTAAAATTCTGGAAAGGTCCACGCTGGCAGAAATTTCCCTGGAAAGGGAAAGTATCAGTTGCATCCTGAAATCAAAAGGCACACTCATTTTTTACTCCAGAATTTTCTGCAAATTAATTCTGAAATTAAAACACCTATTCCTGCACCTGCAACACAGTCAGTAAACCAGTGTCTGCCCAGATACATTCTTGAAAAAGCAACTGAAAATGCCCATAAAACAAGTGGGACCTTATAATTCTTTTCTATTTTTGAGAAAGAATTTGCAAATGCAAATGCCCCTGCTGTATGTCCCGAAGGAAAGGAAGAATTCCATCTCTTTGTTTTTCCTGAAGGTCTACCTCTACCTGTTGTGCCTTTCAAAAGATATACCACTACATGAGTGGCAATAAGAGATGTTCCTGTAATATATAAAGCTTCTGGTTTTTCATTTAACACTAAATAGAGATTCATTGAAAGCAAAAAACTTTCTTTCTCCGAACTCTTTGATATATAATTCATTATCTTTTCACCATTTTCAGTTCTGTTTTTCTCAAAAAATGAATTAATATTATAATCTAAATTATATGAAAACCAGACAATAAGTAATAATTTTATCATCTTCCTATGAAAAGTCGGTCACCCAAAAAATCAGGCAAATCACTTTTAAATATTTTCTCTGCAGCTTTTTCCACAGGATACTCCATTCTAAAAAATTCTATAATATAATATTCCATATCAAAAATACAAAAAGAAAGTCTCGGGTCTCCATCTCTTGGTTGACCTACACTTCCGGGATTTATTATATATTTTGCACCTCTATCAAGTCTGTAAACAAATTTACCCATTCTGTATTCCGGAGAAATTATTTTCAGTTTCTCCTCCTTAAATTCAAATATGATAGGAATATGGGTATGTCCTATAAAACATATTTTTTCTTCAAAAAACTTCAAATTAAAAAGGGCTTCATCAGCTGAAAATATATACTCCCATTTTTCAGGAGAAGAGGGTGAAGAATGAAAAAGACATACCCCTTCTATATGCAAACTCATTTTAAGATTTTCAAGAAATGCTTTATCCACATCAGACAGTCTTTCCACTGTCCATTCTATCGCTCTTTTTGCATATTCATTAAATAAAAATTTCTGACTGGCTTCGAAAGATGCATAATCATGATTACCCATAAGAACATATTTACAGTTATTTCTCACCCACTCTATACATTTTTCAGGTTCTGCTCCATAACCAACCACATCTCCAAGACACCATATTTCGCCATATTCCATGTTAACAAGATTTAATTCCAGCTCCTTAAGAGCATCATAGTTCGAATGAATATCCGAAAGAATCAGAATTTTCACAGTTTACCCAACCTTTTTGCAACCTTATCAAGTATTCCATTCAAAAATCTATAGGAATCTTCAGCCGAATAAACCCTGGATATGTCAAGAATATCATTTATAATTTTCTTGGGATTTTCTTCATTGAACATAAACATACCTATTCCTATTCTTAAAAGTGTAAGGTCTATTTTCAAAATTCTCTCCTTATCCCAGTTAATTACACTCTCCTCAATCATTTTGTCAATAGTGGAAATGGAATTTTTTAATTTAATTATAAACTTTTTTAGATTTTTAATCAAATTCTCTTTTAATTTTTTTCTTTTAACTATTTCCTGGAAAACATCCTGGGGTTCATCACCCAACAGCTCAAAGCGATAAAAAACTTCAAGAAGGATTTTCCAGTCATCTGGAATTTTTACATTTTTAGAACTTCCCTTAGGCATTGTATCAAATATTTATTTTGTTTCCTGTTGCCCACTGTAATTCTCAAAGCATTGGGGAAAAGATTTCCAAGGGGTCTTGTTATAATTCCTTTCCTTAAAAGCTTATCATAAATCAATTTTGATTCTTCGGGAAATTCTACATAAATAAAGTTTGTCTGAGAAGGCAAGAAAAACAGTCCAATTTTTTTGAGCTCTCTGTAAAGGAATTTTTTCTCTTTATTAATGAGTTTAACAGTTTTTTCAATAAATTCTCTATCTTCAAGAGCGTAAAAAGCAGCATACTGGGCAAGGGAATTGACATTAAAGGGGTATCTCACTCTATGGAGCGTGGCAACCACATCTTCTCTTGCGATCAAATATCCTATTCTGAGTCCTGCAAGGCCAAAAACCTTGGAAAAAGTTCTGAGGATACATACATTGGGATATTTTTTATAAAAAGAAAAGGTATCAGGAAAGTCTTCTGCATCAACAAAATCATTGTAAGCTTCATCAAAAACGAGAAGAACATCAGAAGGGGCATTTTCAACGAGATATTTTGCCTCCTCATGAGTAAAATGTGTGCCTGTGGGGTTGTTTGGGTTACTCATATAAACAATTTTGGTGTTTTTCTTAATAGAATTAAAAAGTGCAACAGGGTCCACTGCCTTATTTTCTTTTTTAAGAGGTGGAGCCACACTTTCTGCGCCCATTATATCTGTAATTATTTTATACATTGGAAAAGAACCGATGCAATAAGCAACCGAATCCTTTTCAGAAACAAAGGCAAACCCGAGAAGATAAATAATTTCAACAGAACCATTCCCTATAAATATTTCGTCCATTGATACACCGTGTATCTCGGCAAGTTTTTTTCTAAGATAAAAACAGTTATCATCAGGATAAAAATTTATATCCTTTAACTTTTTTCTTAAAATCTTAAGAGCCCTTTTAGACGGTCCCAGAACATTTTCATTGGAAGCCATCTTTATAATTTCAAAATCAATCCCCATCTCTCTGGCAAGTTCCTCTACGGGTTTGCCAGGCTTATAAGGGCTAACTTTTTCAAGACATTTTTTTGCAAGAGAATGAATTTTTTTCATAAATTTTCCTCCTTTTTGCCTCATAATCAAACACATCAGTATTCTCATATTCAGCAGAACACATAAATTCTATCTCCATTTTTTTGAACTTACCCCTTAAAAGTGGATATATATCTTCCCAGTCCTTTCCCCGCATAGAATGGTGGTCAAGTATAAGAACTTCTGGATACCCTGTACTCTTCTTAATCTCAAGAATTTCTTTAACCATATTGTCTATGTATTCTTCACTCTGCTCTTTTGAAAGCATATAAAAGCATGGTCCATCCATAAAAATAACACGGGGAAGAACTTTATAAATGAAATTTTTTAAACCATCGTTTATAAAACCCTGCACATCTGAAGTATAAAGAAAAACATCATTTCCATGCTTTACACCAACTCCTATAACTTTACCCTGTCTCCCACCTTTACCATGTGGTAAAGGTTCAGAAAAAAAGAGCTCAACAGCACCATTTTTTAAAACTCTTCCATCAGCATTTTTTACATTTATATTTCTCTCTGATAAGAGTTCAAAAAATCTTTCTGCTCTCAATCTCTGCCTTTTATTGAGGCCTTCTTTTGCTTTTAAAAAAACATTCTTTCCCGCATAAAGTTCAACTTCTCTTGGATTGTGATGGTCATAATGATAATGGGTGAAAATAAGGATTTCACTTTTTTTTATATAACTTTTTATGATATTCCATCTTCTGATCAGGTTTTCTATTTCTACACAATGAGGGTAAAGTTTATTTCTCAGAGGACCGAGTGCACATGAGGGGTCAATCAGAACAGAAAGGTCAACTGTTTCAATTAATGTGCACATTGAACGAACCCCCATTGAATCACTCGCAAGAATTTTTATCTTCATAAAAAATAACTTTATCCACTCTTCTTTTGTGTCTCCCTCCTTCAAAGGACGTGCTGATAAACTTTTTAACAATCTCAAAAGCATATTCAGGGCTATCTTCAAAATCTTTTGCTGCAAGACACAGGATATTTGCATTATTATGAGCTCTTGAAAAATAAGCATCTTCAGAGCTTCGACATAAAGCTGCTCTCGCACCTCTGACCTTATTAGCTGCTATAGTCATTCCTATTCCTGTCATACATACGAGTATTCCATAATCACTTTCCTTTTTTGCAACAGAATTTGCTACTTTTATTGAAAAATCAGGGTAATCAGAAGGTTCCCTGTCTGTATCACATCCAAAATCCAGAATTATAAGACCCTCCCCCTCCAGCCTGTTTTTTAAAAACATCTTTAAATTAAAACCTCTATGGTCAGCACCTAATGCTATTCTCATTCCCTTCATTTAACAGGAGTAAGCCAGTTATACTTATCAGGTATTTTCCCCTTCACATAGCCAAAAAAGATTTCCTGCAATCTTTTTGTTACAGGTCCTCTCTCTCCCCTGCCTACAGGTATTTTATCAATGGTTTTTATGGGAGTTATTTCAGCGGCTGTCCCTGTAAAAAAGACCTCATCAGCTATGTAGAGAAACTCCCTGGGTATAAGAACTTCTCTTACTTCTATTCCCTCATCCTTTGCTATTTTTATAACTGTATCTCTTGTAATTCCTGGAAGAATACAGGCATCAAGAAAAGGTGTATAAATAACTCCATCTTTCACAGCAAAAAGATTCTCACCTGAACCTTCTGAAACAAAACCCTGTGCATCAAGTGCTATTCCTTCTACAAAACCATACATCGCAGCTTCCATCTTTATTAACTGGGAATTGGCATAATTACCGGCAGCCTTTGCCATTGGAGGAAGGGTATTGGGCGCAATCCTTGTCCATGATGAAAACATAACATCAACACCCTTTTCTATTGCCTCAGCTCCAAGGTATTTACCCCATTCCCACACTGCTATTGCGACCTCAACAGGGCATTCAAAGGGGTTCACTCCCAGATTATAATAACCTCTGTAAATTAAAGGCCTTATGTAGCATTCCTCAATCTCATTTGCCTTGATAATTTCTATACTCGCCTTCATAAGGTCATCAATAGAATAAGGAACATCCATTCTGTAAATCTTGGCAGAGTTAAGCAATCTTTCCATATGTTCTTTCAATCTAAAAATCATTGGTCCTTTTTCTGTTTTGTAACATCTTATACCCTCAAAAACAGCAGATGAGTAATGCAAAGCATGAGTAAGAACATGAATTTTGGCATCCTGCCAGGGGATTAATTCCCCGTTCATCCATATATATTTTCCTTCTTTAATCCTGGCCATCTTGCCTCCTTTATTTTTTATTTTATAAAAGTATCTGTCAAAATCTTTAAAATCTCTTTAAATCTGGTGCGGTCTTTTTTACTCCTCAAAGACTTTTTAATCGTTTTCAGGATTTCCTTTATAAAAAGATGCAAAGCCTCGAAAAATATATCCACACATTCTGGCTTTCCTTTCAAAACAAAATAAGACCTGTTGGTCTCGTAAAAGTCCAGTGAAACAGAAAAGTTGGTCCTTCCTTTTTGAAATTCCAGTATTCTTCTGTCTGCCTGAGGCTCTATGTCAAGCCTTTTAACAAACCCTTTCTTCTGGGAAACTTCTTCAATTTTCTCTATTATCTTTTCAAGAAAAGAAGTTTCCCAATCAATCTTTATCTCCCGTTCCATGTTTTTTTCTAACTCCTTCTTTTTTTATTTTTAACAGAGGAACCAAAAGAATAGGTGCAAGCAAAGTTGTGATTGCGGTCATCATAACCGCAACACCATACATATCAGGTTCTATCGCTCCTCTCGCTATTGCAACACCTGCTATTATAAGGGCGACTTCTCCCCTCGGAAGCATGCCAACACCCACTCTCATACCACCCAAAAAGTTAAATCCCACCGGTAACGCAGAAAACCCACATCCAAATACCTTGGTTATTATAGCAATAACAGATAAAACACCTCCAAACACAAGCACAGGTAACATGCTTTTTAAATCCACCATCATACCCATTACAACAAAAAATACAGGGACAAGGAAATGATACACTCCTCTAAGAGATTCCATAAGCTCGTGTTTTATTTCTGTCCCTGAAAGTGCAAGACCTATGGCATATGCTCCTATAATCATTGCAAGTCCAAAATACTCTGCAATAAAAGAACCGAGAAAACAAAGAGAAAGGGAAAAGGCAATCCAGGCACCATCGGTTTTGAACTTTTTAATAAGTTTTGTAAAAGGCTTTGATATCAAAAGTCCTATCATCAGAATTGCTATCCATATCCCTATTGCTTTTAAGGCAACAATTCCTATCTGCCCTGCGTTTAAATTCCCTCCCTCTGTGATACCTATAACTATTGTCAGAACAAGAATACCAAGAACATCATCAACAACAGCAGATGCTAAAATGGTGATTCCCTCAGGTGTATTCAGTCTTTTCATATCAGATAATATTCTCGCTGTTATACCCACGGAAGTTGCAGTTAATGCTGCTCCCATAAAAAGAGCGGTCGGAGACATAAAACTATCAGCAAATCCAAACCATACTGTGCACAGGTCTCCCAGAACAAAAGGCAGAACAATACCTGCTATTGCTACTACAAAAGAAGGGCCTGCAAACTTTACGAAGAGAGAAAGGTCAGTCTCAAGACCTGAAATAAAGAGAAGAATTACTACTGCAATCTGGGCAATAGAATAAAGCTCAGGAGAGACAGGAATATTTGAATGCTGAATATGAGGGAAAACAGGACCAAAACCGGGAATGCTTATAAACTGACCTATTAAATAAGGACCTATTATTATTCCCGCTATTAATTCTCCAAGAACAGGTGGCTGCTTCAAATACCTTTCAAATACTTCCGCAAATATTTTTGCTACAAATAAAATAAAAGTAAGCTGGAGAACAAGATGAAGAACAATTTCAACTATATTATTTTCCATTAAAGGAAAAAAATTATAAAGAATAAAAAATCAAAATATCAAATGATATTGAAAATATCACAAAAATTTATTTATAATTAGGTATATATATGAAAAAACTTTTATTCGGGACAGCGGGAATTCCTGATTCAGCAAAGAGAAAAACCACTGAGGCAGGAATTGAAAGAATCCGTGAGTTAAAGCTTGATTGCATGGAAATAGAATTTGTAAAAGGAGTTAAAATGTCAGAGCAAACCGCCAGAAAAGTAAGAGAGATTGCAGAGAAACACAGTGTAAAACTCACCGTTCATGCACCTTACTGGATAAATTTAAATTCACAGGACAAAAGGGTTTTAAAAAATTCAAAAATGTACATAATAAATTCAGCAATCATAGGAAGTATATGCGGGGCAAGAGATATATGCTTTCATCCTGCATATTATCAAAAAAATGACCCTAAAAAGGTATATAAAAAGGTTAAAAAGGAGATTATCTCAATAAAAAAAGAGATTGAAAACTTACAGATTGATGTTATTTTAAGACCTGAAACAATGGGTAAACATTCTCAGTTTGGTTCTTTTGAAGAGCTTATTTTACTTTCTCAGGAAATTGAAGGAATTGAACCCACTGTTGATTTTGCTCATCTTTATGCAAGGAGTCTCGGAGAAATTAACAACTATGACAGATTCTGCGAAATTATTGAAAAATATGAGCAAGCTCTGGGCAAAAAGGCACTTGAAAGAATGCAGATTCACATCTCGGGTATGAAATATGGAGAGAACGGAGAAATCAAACATTTAGAATTTAAAGAAAGTAAATTTAAATACAGAGATTGTATTAAGGCGTTGAAAGACTATAATGTGCAGGGCTTTTTAATATGTGAAAGTCCGATTCTTGAAAAAGATGCCATTTTGATTAAAAAAGTATATGAGAAATTATGAAGAGTAAAAATGAACAATTAGCAAATTGCAATTTATAAGCGATAAATAAAAGCAAATCTTCTCTCACCTTTTCAAACAAAATTAATGGAATGAATAAACAGGAATGCGCCCGGTGGGATTTGAACCCACAGCCTCAGGGTCCGCAACCCTGCACTCTTTCCAGTTGAGCTACGGGCGCAATTTTTAAAATTATAAACTTTTTCTAAAGCATTTAGCAAACAAAACGAGAAACTCTTAATATATGATTACAGAAATCCACCCGGTTATTTTCTTAACTATTTCTTAACAGAATCTTTATTTTTGATTAACACTCTGCTATTATTTTTTAGACGCTATGAAAGAATTAATAAAAAAGACAATTATTACTTTCATTATAATATCTCTTAGCACCCCCCTTTGGGGAGGGGGAAGAGGGATTTCTTCAAAAAAAGTATTAACAGGAAAACCATGTGCAAAAACACTTATTGCTTCATGCAGAGTCACAATCAGAATACCTGAAGGGACCGGGATGATTTTTAGAACCAATGATGTAGAAAAGATTTACAGTTTAAAAAAACATGTGTATCATCAAAGAAGCTCACAGTCCACATCTTATTTTTATAAAAGAATCTGGGTTGAATAATTAAAGTCTATTCTTCCTCTTTTTTCTGCTCTTCCTTTAAACCTTCCCTTTTGCCTGCTTTGCCAAGTTTGCTCTTTATAGGTTCAAGGAACATCCCCTCTGTGAGGTAGGGATTGACTCTCAAAGCCTTTTCAATTATTTGTTTTTTCTCCTCTTCGGTCTCTGCTTTGAGATATTTTTCTCTCAATTTTTTAATTTTTTTTCTCCTGTGTTTTCTCCTTTTCAACTCGGTAACATACAATCTGCCTTTCATGTTCCCTCCTATTTAAAGATTAAAGAAGCGTAACTAACAATCGAGTCAGTGATATCTTCGTAATACACTTCATAGTCAAGGACTTCAGATTTACCTGCTTTCATAAGTCTAAGAATTTCAAGAAATACAAAATTTGTATAAAGTCCATCTATCCTGGTGAAATTGTTCTTACTTTCAATAAAATCAAAAGCCATTTCATTTTCCATATTTTTTAGATATTCAATGTATTTCCTGTCTATCTCTTCAGTATTAAAACTCTTCTCATCTCCAAATTTTCTTCCCACATGGCTTAAGTCAATACTTGATATTAGTAAAATTTCATCTTTAAAAGGAGCTATAACTTCAAATATATTTTCTGCCAGACTTTTAAGCAAGGAAATATCTGATTTTGAAACAAGAGAGGGAATCACATAAAAATCCTTTTCTATTAAACTTAAAAATACTATGGGAAATTCAACAGAATGCTCGTTTTTATAAGCCAGCACATCTGAGAAAATATCAAAATTAATTTTGTTCTTTATTCCTTCTATTATTTCCTTTTGTATTTCTACTATATTTTCTCCTATCTTATAGTTCTTCGGGAATATAGAAAAACAGCTTTCTGAATAAGAATGAGGCACACCAAAAATAAAGAATATTTTTTTATTCAGGTTTTTAACACAGGAGAATGTTTTCATATATGTTTTTAAACCGATATTTATATCAATATGGGGAACAATAATGGCTTTTATATCCTGTTCATTCAAAGCTTTATATTTTTCTATTTCTCTTTTTAATTTCTCAAAATCAAGTTGAAAATTTATTTCTTTATAAGGAGCTGATAAAATTTTTTCTTTTTCAAATTCCATCCTTTTAATAAAATTATCGTTGTATAAAATATAATTTTTATCCATTTCCTGAACAAAATTCAGTATTTCTGAGTCAGATAAAATTATCCCGGTGTTTCTCAAAAACATTGTTTTTATATCCTGAATAGAATTCCCGCCATCGAGCAGAGAAAGAAGCAAAAGAGACTCCCTATTGAGAAGCATCTCTTTTGAAATACCAAGAGGGTCTTTAACAAGAAATTTATCTTTATAAGGAATAACATCCAGATATCTCACTTTAAAAGACATTTGCTGTAAAAGTTCACAGGTTCAAAAATATAAACAATGGGCCGTGGAGGATTTGAACCTCCGACCCCCGGATTAAAAATCCGGTGCTCTGCCACCTGAGCTAACGGCCCGTTTAAATATGAGATTATAATTATAAGGTAGAAAAATTTAAATTACAAAACATTTTTAATACAATCGGGTTCTCAGCATTTGTTCTGCATGAAAAAGGCAGGAACAGATTTACTCTGGGTTTACCCCTTTCACACTATACTTTCCATCTGTTGAAAAAATAGCGTCTAATCCTCTACTTTTTTACCATCAAGCCAGAGAAGTTTTTTCCACTTCTCATCAATTTTGTTTTGAATTTCATCTATCAGTTCAGGTTTATCTAAAAGATGTTTAAATCTTGCCTGTTTTTCAAGCCATACTTTAACGGGCAATTTATTCTTAGGTTTATAATTTAGCTTATAAATTCCATTATCTATTTCATAAAGAGGCCAGAAACAGGTCTCAACAGCAAGTCTCGCAAGTTCTATGGATTCGCTCTCATCATATCCCCATCCGGGAACACAGGGTGAGATAACAGCAATAAATTTGGGTCCTTCAATTTCAAAAGCTCTTCTTGCCTTTCTTATCAGGTCTCCCCAGTGAGAAGGTGAAGCCTGGGCTGCATAGGGAATATCATGGGCAGCCACTATTTCTGTTATATCTTTTCTGTGCTGAACTTTGCCTGGAATAACTTTGCCCGCAGGAGAAGTTGTGGTGTGAGCACCAAAAGGAGTTGCAGAGGACCTTTGAATCCCTGTATTCATGTAAGCCTGATTATCATAAAGGACATAGAGAAAATTGTGCCTTCTTTCCATAGCACCGGACAGAGATTGAAGACCTATATCATATGTTCCTCCATCACCTCCAAAAGCCACAAAATTGACTTTCCTATCTGCGGGCATAACTCCTTTATTCTGAAGTGCTTTAAAAGCAGTTTCAACCCCTGAAATTGTAGCTGCAACATTTTCAAAGGCAGAATGAATCCATGGGACAGGCCATGCGGTATAGGGAAAAATTGTGGTTACAACTTCCAGGCACCCGGTTGCATTTGCAACCACAACAGGATAATCAGAAGACCCTAAAATCATTTTTACAATTGACGGAAACGGACAACCTGCACAGGCCCTGTGTCCTGATGCCAGTCCATAAGTTCTCTCAGAAAGTTCCTTTAAGGAAAGAATTTTCTTTTTCATTTTTTTTCTCCTTTACTCTTTTAAGCCTATGTGAACAAATTCAGGGAATTCTTCCCCTTCTGATAATTTTCTTGTTATATCAATTATTTTAAAGGCATCCTCAATGGGGAATTCTCTTCCACCCAGGCCAAAAACAAAATCTATTGCAAAGGGTCTTTTATCAAGAGGATAAAGAGCTGATTTAACTTCAATAGAAAGAGGACCACCCATTGTGCTCCATGATTCTGCTCTGTCCATTATTCCTATTGCTTTGAGTCCTTTAGTTTTCTCTCTCAAAATTTCGTAAGGAAATGGCCTTGTGGTCTTAATTCTGAGAAGCCCTACCTTTAATCCTTCCTCTCTTTTTATGTCAATAGCTTCTTTCATTGTCCCTGCAGCAGAAGACATTGATATTATTGCAAACTCTGCATCATCCATTCTGTATGTTTCCAGAAAAGCGGGAAAGTTTGTCCCAAATCTCTGATTGTATTCCTCAACAACTTCTGGAATCACTTTCTTTGCTTGAAGCATCCCTTCAAGTTGAGATCTTTTGTGCTCAAAATACCAGTCAAAAAGGTCAAGAGGTCCTATTGTTATTGGTTTTTCTATATCAAGAACAGAATAAAGAGGAGTCCTTTTACTGATAAATCTTTTCACTTCCTCATCGTCAATAGTCTCAATAACTTCCATCCCATGCGTGATTATAAACCCGTCCATGCCAACCATACATGGTAGATTCACTTTTTCTGCTATCTTTACTGCCATTATCACCGTATGATAAACTTCATTTGCATTTTCACAAAACATCTGTATCCACCCTGAATCTCTTGAACCCATTGCATCGGAATGGTCGCAATGTATATTTATAGGACCTGAAAGTGCTCTGTTACCCACTACCATAACAATTGGCAATCTTAATGAAGCAGCTATATACAGGATTTCATGCATGAGTGCAAGTCCCTGAGAAGCGGTTGCAGTCATTACCCTTGCACCAGACGCAGAAGCCCCCACACACACAGACATCGCGGAGTGTTCAGATTCAACAGGAACAAATTCTGTGGTAACCTCACCATTGGAAACATACTTTGAGAATATCTGAACAATCTCAGTTGCAGGAGTAATGGGATATGCAGCAACAACATCAGGATTTATTTGCTTCATCGCATAGGCTGCTGCTTCATTCCCTGTCAAAGCATGTTTTATAAATGCTTTTGTCTTCATACCTCTTCCTCCACCATTTCAATTGCATCCTGGGGACATATACTTGCACATATACCACATCCTTTACAGTAATCAAGATCAAATTTTTCAATTTTACCATCTTTAACATGAATTGCAGAATCCGGGCAATAAAGCCAGCACAAAAGGTCATGAGTGCATTTTTCAGGTATATATTTGGGAGTTCTTGATTTCCAGTCACCAGTTTTAAACTCAGGAGATGTGGGAACATCTCTTACAATGGCTCCTTCTGGCAAATCTTTCCATGATTTAAATTTCATTTTACCTCCTCATATGCTTTTTTAATTGCTGAGATATTTTTTCTCACAATATCTTCTTTGAACTTCATTTTTAATCTTTCTTCCACCGCTTTAAGGAAATTCTCAAAAGGAAGAAGATTTATAGCCTTCATGAGAGCCCCGAGCATCGGGGTATTTGGCAAATTCCTTCCAAGAATCTCTCTGGAAATTGTTGAAGCATCAGCAACTTTAACTTCACAATCAACACCAAGTTTTTTCCTAACTTCTTCTGGAGATAAAGAAGTATTCACAACTACCACAGTATCTTTTTTGATTCCCTCCTTAACCTTGGGAGATGCAAGGAGAGTTGGGTCAAGAACGACTACCACATCAGGAGAGGTCACTCCATAGTGTCCTCTTATTTCACTATCACTGATTCTGGTAAAAGCAACCACCGGAGCTCCTCGTCTTTCCGGACCATACTCAGGGAAAGCCTGAACATACTTACCTTCATGCATCATCGCTTCACCCAAAAGGAGTGCCGCTGTTTTTGCCCCCATTCCTCCTCTACCATGCCATCTGATATCAATTCTTTTAATCATTATAAAAACTCCTTTTTTAAAAGAGGTTTTAATTATAAAGAATGAAATTTTTATTTATCAAACCTTATAATAATAAATAAATTTTAAAGGGGTTGTATATGAGCAGATGTGCAAAAATTTTGGTGATAATCGGGATGTTTTCAACTCTGTACGCAAGCTTAAAACCTTACTGGATATTTCCACAGGACATAAAAACATCATCATCAGTGTTAAAATGGGTAGAAGAAAGAGGAGGAAGGGCAAGAACAATATCAAAATTACTCGGTTCCTTTTCAGCCTTTGTGCCTGAAAAAGATATGATGAGAATAAACTCTGTGAGCAAGAAAACAAGAGAAATTGCAAGGTTTACGAAATTTACAAAAAATTTGACACCTTTTGATGTTTCAGAATTCACCTATGAAAGTTATCTTGAAATCCTTAAAATTCCTGAAGTTCATAAAAGAGGTGTTCTTGGTGATAATGTAAGAATAGGGATTCTTGATGCAGGATTTGATTTTAATCACCCTGCCCTTAAACATCTTATAAACCCCGAATATAAAAGGATAGTTGCAACCCATGATTTTAATTCAGGAGACCATCTTTTTATTAAGTTCCCGACAACTAATTTCAGAGAAATAAGCTACAATCAGACAGGTGCTGGATATGTGAATAGCTTTGATTTAAAAAACATGGGTAACGAAACAATTGTATTTTATAGTTACAGTCATGACTCAATTCTGTATGCAGTCCAGGGGATATCACCCAGAAATTTCTGGAAAATATTTGTGTGTAAGGTCAATGAACTGGGTGAGTTTACACTCTCACCAAAATTGATAAAAAGAGACAGCTTTGCCATAAAACCATCCTTTGAAATCACAGGCAACAATATATTTCTTGTTTATAAAACAAAAAGGGTTCTATTTGAATTGAATTTTTCATTACTTGAAAATCCAGATAGCTTCAACATTGTAAAAGACACGGTAATTTATTATTCAGCAAAAATAATAAAACCCAGCATATTGAATATATTTAACAGGTTAGGTGTTTTTTTTCTGGATACAAATGGTCTTAAAGTTCTATTTTCTCAGGATTCAGGAAACACATGGAATGAAAGTCTGATTGTTCAGGGGAATTTCAGTGACTATGAGATAAAAAAATCATCAAATGGATTTTCAGGGTTTTTAATCAAAGGAAATCCATGGGAAAGTGAAAGTCTTTTGATATTCAGAGTAGATTCTATCTACAATCTTATTTCTCTTAAAAGCATATCAGAAAGTCCATCAGCAGACCTGGTAATAAAAAACGACACAATAAAAATCTGTTACTTTGATTATCAAAATCTATGGTTCTCTATATTTGATTCTTCTTTAACCCAGATTCAAACCCAATTAATTGATACAGGAATTTTTATTTATTCGCCTGCATTCTATTACGAAGGTAACGAACTAAAAATCATCTACTCAAAATATGGGAGTTTATTTGCATCTTCTGTTAACTCACCTGCACCTGATACAGTGGACTATTTTTATACAGACCTTATTGGTGTTGATAGCGCAACAATTCTTCTGAGAAGAAGAGGGGATACGACAGTCACTTTTGAAGAACAGGAGGATTATGATTTCAACAGTTTCACTCACGGAGCAAGAGTTTTGAGTGTAATAGCTGGTGTATCTCCAGGAGAACTTACAGGTGTCTCACCGGGTTCAAAATTTATACTGGCAAGGACAGAAAGAACAACCAATCTATCAGGAGAAGATTTTGAAAACATAATAGAAGAAGATTTCTGGGTTGAAGGATTAGAATGGGCAATATCAAAGGGTGCAAAAATAATAAATAGTTCTCTCGGCTATATTCTATGGTGGAACAAAAATGACCTTGATGGTAAGACAGCTCCATCTTCTGTTGCCGCCTCAAAGGCAATAAAAAAAGATGTGCTTTTAGTTAATGCCATAGGTAATCTGGGTGATAATGAGTTCCATCAGCAGATAGGTGTTCCTGACACAACCCTCCATGCACCTTCAGATGCAGATTCAATCATAAGTGTAGGCGGAATAACTATTGACAGTGTTATAGAGGTCCATCCAAAATCCTGTTACGGTCCTTCTGCTGATGGCAGAAAAAAACCAGATGTTGTAGCTCCCTGGAGTGCAAAAACTGCAATGACTTATATTGATCAAAATGGTGATACAATAATAGGATATGCTCACAGCGAAGGCACATCCTATTCAAGTGCAATTGTCACAGGTATATGTGCACTTGCCTGGTCAGCACACCCTTCATGGAGTGCAAGAGAATTGATGCAGTATTTAAAAGAAACCTCAAATCTGCTCGGGGATAGCGTGGATAACATATCAGGCTGGGGATATCCTGATGCTGAAAAATTACTTTTTATTGAAACTCCTGAAATTCCAGTGATTGAACCTGAGCCACTTGAAGACAGGATTATACTCCTTTATCCAAATCCAACAAAATACGGTTATGTAAAAATAGTTTATGTTGTTACAGAGGGAGAAACCCCGGTGGATTTAAAAATTTACAACGTGGCAGGTAAAATTGTATTTGAGAAGAATTTTAATTTTCAACCTGTGGGAAGATATGAATACAAGTGGGATTTGAAAGATAAAAATGGCAAACCTGTGGACCCCGGAACTTACATAGCAGTCATGAAAACGTCCTTTAACACATCCTATTATAAGTTTTCAGTTATAAAATAGAATGAGATTTAAAAGAATTCTAATCGCAAACAGGGGAGAAATAGCTGTAAGAATTATAAATGCCTGCAAAGAACTGGGGATTGAGACAGTCGCTGTATACTCAGAAGCGGATAAAGATTCTTTACATGTATATCTTGCAGACCAGGCAGTTTGTATCGGTCCTCCGGCACTTATGGAGAGTTATCTGAATCCATCAAGAATAATCGGGGCAGCTGAAATAACAGGTTGTGATGCGATACATCCCGGGTATGGTATGTTCGCTGAAAATCCTGACTTTGCTGAAATAGTGGAAACCTCGGACTTTAAATTTATTGGGCCATCACCAGATATAATTCAGAAAATGGGAGATAAAATATATGCCAAAAATTTTATGAAAAAGGCAGGTGTGAGTGTTGTGCCTGGATGTGATGAGCCCATAAATGATTTTAAAGATGGGATGGATATTGCAAAAGAGATAGGTTTTCCCGTGCTTATAAAGGCAGCAGGTGGAGGTGGAGGCAGAGGTATGAGAGTTGCAAGGAATGAAAAAGATTTTGAAATAAATTTCAGGACTGCAAAAGCAGAGGCTCTTTCAGCTTTTAAAGATGATAGGGTCTATATAGAAAAATTTATTAAAAAACCAAAACACATAGAAGTTCAGGTTGCAGGAAACGGAAAAGATTTATACCTCCACTTTTTTGAGAGAGAATGTTCAACTCAGAGAAGACATCAAAAACTGATTGAGGAAGCACCAAGTCCTTCAATAAATGATGAACAGAGGAAAAAGCTTACCGAAATGGCAGTAAGAGGGATAAAGGCTTTAAATTATAACAGTGTGGGAACAATGGAGTTTATTATGGACGAAGATAAAAATTTTTATTTTATAGAAATGAACACACGAATCCAGGTGGAACATCCTGTAACAGAATTCATAACTGGCTTTGACCTTATTAAACTTCAAATCAAGATTGCAGAAAATGAGCCTCTGAACATAGACCAGGATGAGATAAAAATCAATGGCCATTCAATAGAACTACGAATAAATGCAGAAGACCCTAAGAAAGGATTTCTACCCTCACCTGGAAGAATAGAAAAACTTCATTTCCCAACCGGTCCCGGAGTGAGAATAGACTCCTATATCTATCATGGTTACACTGTTCCATCTTTTTATGACTCATTAATTGCAAAACTTATTGTTCATGCAAGAACAAGAGATGAAACACTTAGAAGGTTGAAAAGATGTATTGATGAATTTATTATAGAGGGGATTGAGACAACCTTAGATTTTTACAAGTTCTTGATTGAAAAAGAAGAGTTCAAAAATGCCACATATACAACAGATTATGTAGAAAAGATATTAAAAGGATATATTCAGGTATAAATTTGAGGGTCTTCAATCGCTTTCAGCATTTTCCTTAATTCAAATGTTTCTTTTACATCGTGAACTCTAAGTATATCAGCTTTTTTCAAAATTAAATAGGATGAAACCGCAAGTGTTCCCTCTTTCCTGTATTCAGGGTCTTCTATACCCAGCACTTTCCCGATAAATGATTTTCTGGAATGACCTATTAATAAAGGATACCCTATTTTCTTAAATTCTTCCAGATCTCTAAGTATTATAAGATTGTCATAAACCCTTTTAGCAAAACCTATTCCAGGGTCAATTATTATCTGTTCATCTTCTATGTCAAAGCTTTTTGCATACTCCACTCTTTCTTGAATCTCATTTTTTATTTCCTGCACAGTATTTTCATAATAAGGATTTTTCTGCATATCTCTGGGAGTTCCTCTTATATGCATCAGTATAACACCGGAAACATATCTTTTAATTACAAAAGGCATCTTCTCATCAAATTTCATTCCTGAAATATCATTCACAATATTTGCACCTGCTATCAAAGCTTTCTCAGCAATTTCTGACTTATATGTATCTATGGATATCGGTATATCACTTTTTTTCCTTATTTCTTTTATCACAGGAATAACTCTCCTCTCTTCTTCCTCCAGTGTGACAGGTTCTGCTCCTGGTCTGGTAGATTCACCACCTATGTCTATTAAATCAGCGCCCTGTTCAATAATTTCAAAAGCCCTTGCAAAAGCCTTTTCAAAGTTGATATATCTACCACCGTCATAAAAAGAATCAGGAGTTATATTCAGAATCCCCATTATAAGAGGTGTCTCTCTAAATAAAAGATATCCATCTTTTACTCTAACCCTCGCCATCTTGACTTTTAAAAAAAGTTTGGAGTATAATTATAAACCTTTTTATCGGGCCCGTAGCTCAACTGGCAGAGCAGCGGACTCATAATCCGTTGGTTGCAGGTTCGAGTCCTGCCGGGCCCATTTTTTATTTCTCGAGTATTTCTTTTATTCGATTCCTTAACTCTTCTATAGAGAATGGCTTCGGGAAAAAGCCTTTTAGACCATCCAGTTTTTTCACTTTATTTCTTATATCAAATGAGTCATAAGCCGTTACAATTATAAATTTAATATCAGGATATTCTCTTTGCAGATGTGCAACAAGTTCAAGGCCCGACATGCCAGGAAGTCTTATATCTGTTACAAGGAGTTCATAAGGATTTTCTTTCCACTTTTCTAATGCGTCTTCTGCTGTTCTCACACTCTCAACTTCATAATCACTACCGAGAATTTGACTTACAAAAAAAGCAAGAGGCGCCTCATCTTCAACAAATAAAATTCTTTTTTTAGGCTCCTTCATGACCTATCACCTTTATAAATTTTTCCAGAATAAAAGGGTCAAATTTTGTTCCTGAATATTTTTTTAGAAAATTTATTGCTTCTTCTTTTGTGAGTTTATTAGAATAAACTCTTTCATTGGTTATAGAATCATATACATCACATATTGCGAGAATCCTTGCACCCAGAGGTATATCTTCACCTGAAAGTCCATCAGGATATCCGGTCCCATCATAATTCTCATGGTGATGTCTTATAATCGGGATGGCTTCCCGTAAAAATTTTAAGGGTTTTATTATTTCTATACCTATATCTATGTGCTCTTTTATCTTTTCGTATTCTTCCTTATTAAGTTCAGCGGGTTTTTCAAGAATATACTCTCTTATTCCTATTTTACCTATATCATGAAGAAGTGCAGCATATCTCAGAATTTTCAATTCTTTTTCAGAAAGTCCAAGTCTTCTACCCATAACATGACTCATTCTTGCGATTCTTGATGAATGTCCTTTTATACTCCTGTCTTTCGCCTCCTGGGCTTTTACAAGGGCAAGTAGGCTGTCCACATAGCTTCTTTCAAGAGTATCTAAAAGTATGGAATTCTGGAGAGCAATTGAGATTGTATTCAAATAGGTATCAAAAAGTTCCATTTTTTTTGCAAAAGATTCCGTATTATTCCTGTTCCCTATCATAAATGTCCCAAAGGGTTCCATCTTACTTGTCTGTAAAAGACCGATACATATTTCTTTAATCTCCCCCTCCTGATACTCGATAATCTGAGGGGTTCTCTGGTCCTTTAATTTGTTGAAAAAGGGATGATAAAAATCCAGGTTCATCCCACTTTCCATAAGACCATCAAAACCATTTAGATACTTCACAACCAGATTATCAGGCGACTCTTCCTGATTAAAAAGAAGAGCAACATCCTGTACAGAAAATATTTTTTGAGCACCCTCAATAACTCCTCCACAGATTTTCTCAAAATCAAGTTCTTCATTCAGGGAGTCACTAATTTTATGAAGCTCTGAGAGTATCTTCAGTTTTTCTTCAAGTTCCTTATCAACCTCGGCTTTAGCTATTTTAAGTTTTTCATGAGCAATTTGTAATTCTTTATTTGCCCGTTTTAAATCTTCAAGTAATCTCTTGTTTTCCCTTAGAAGTCGCCTTTTTGTCAGAGCATTTTTCACCACCATTTTAATCTGTTCTGCCTTAAAAGGTTTGAGAATGTAGTCATAGGCTCCCATCTTCACTGCATCTATAGACGTCTCAATAGAGGCAAATGCAGTCATCATAATCACCTGAACATCTTCATCAAGGGCTTTGGCTGCCTTAAGAACTTCTATTCCTGAAATATCGGGAAGCTTTATATCCTGCAATATGCAATCCGGGCTAAACCCTTCCAGCATCTTTATAGCATCTTCACCATTATAAGCTGTTCTTATTTCATAATCAGGAGATTCCTGCGAGAGGAGCTTGGCAAGGAAAAGAACAAGCGCCTCCTCGTCATCTACTATTAAAATTTTATATTTTTCTTCCATTTTTATATATTTATTATAAAAATTTCAACTCAAAAAACTCAAAGAGGAAGGTAAACTTTAAAAATAGTTCCTTTACCATAATCAGACTCAACTTCTATCTTACCACCATGGTCCTCAACAATCTTATGAACAATTGCAAGCCCCAGACCCGAACCACCTTTTTTAGTGGAGAAAAATGGCTCAAATATATTATGAACATATTCCTCTCTTATTCCCTTACCGTTATCTTTACACCAGAAAACAACTCTGCTTCCCACTTTTTCAAATCCAAGTTCTACCTCTCCATCTTTGTCTATGGCATCTATCGCGTTTCTAACAAGATTCAGGACAACTTCTTTGAATTGATCAGGGTCAAGGTGTACCATCAATTCTTTTTCTTTAAAATCAGTCTTTAACTTTATATCCTTACCTATTATCTCTGGAGTTAAAAGAGTTATGCACTCATTAAGTATTTCAAAAACATTAACAGAAACTTTATTTAAAGGCTTTCTACTTGCAAAGCTGAGAAGATTTTTTATAAGTCTGTCAAGCCTGTATATCTCCTTTAAAATCATATTCATATAACCCCTTACACTCTCATCAGGTGGTAATTTTTCACTCACGAATTCTATGCCCGTGGAAATACTTGCAAGTGGGTTCTTAATTTCGTGAGCCATGTAGGCTGCGATTTTACCTATTGCAGAAAGTCTTTCACTTCTTCTGAGTTGTTCCTCAAGTTTGGCAACCTCTCTTATATCTTCCACCATGAGTATGATTCCACTTATCACATTATAAGATGTATAAATAAAACTGGAAGTAACAGCCATGGGCACACTTTCCCCTTCAACATCAATAATAAACTTTTCTTTAAAAAGGATTTTTCTATTAAGAAAGGAATCTTTTATTTTGCAATAACCCTCTTCCTCATGACTGCATAAAATCTCACATATCTTACTCCCTAACATCTCCTTCACATTTCTTTTAAGAAGCAGTACCATTCCCTCATTAACTCTTTTAATTTTTAAATCATTATCAATCACGACAATACCTATAGGCAAATTTCTGATTATCATTTCGTTAAACTTTGATTCTTCTTCCAGAAAAGAGATAATTTCTTCTTTTTCCTCTTTATCAAGCCTTTCTTGGATAAAGAGTGAAATCTGCTCAGCGAGAGTCTCAAGGAAAGCAATATCCTCATCAGAGAATGCATAAGGTTTTGACGATGAAACCACGAGTGTTCCAAGAAGTCCTTTTGGGCTCTTTAAGGGAACAGAAATTTCTGAACTTATTTCATCGGACACCTTTACATAAAATGGGTCTTTGCTAACATCAGGAGAGTAAACAGTTTCTCCTTTTTTGTAGGCAACACCTGAAATTCCTTCTTCTCCTATTTTTAAGTCTACATTTAAATCTTTATATTTCTCTGACCCCCATGCAGAAATCAATTTTAAATAGTCGCCTTCTCTAAGGAGTATACCCACAAAGGCGTAACCAAGATTTTCTTTTATCAATTTAGATATTTCGTCAAGATATTCTACTAGGGAAAAAGAACTCACTTCAGCCTGCAGTAGTTTCTGCAAAGTTGAAAGTAATTCAGAATTTCTCTGGAATCTCTCAAGTTTTAAAATCATGTCCAGGTAATCACCAAGGGTGTCTTTAACCAGTCGAATGGAATGGAGATTTCGTGGTTTGAGCACAGATATAACCACAGAACCTTCTTTTCTTTCAAAAAACATTGTAATCCTTTCTTCTGAAAACTCATCCTTTATGTTCAGGTCCAGAAAAGAATAATCAATTTCTATCTCCTTGGGAAAAGAAGCAACCATATTCCATTTCTTACCCTTTTCATAAATAATAAAACTTTTTTCACTATCAAAAATTTCATTTAAAACTTTACACAAATCTTCGTATATCTCGCTGGCTTTTCTGTTATCGTGAATTCCCTTTATAAAGGTCCCAAAGATTTTCCTGTGAATTGAACCAATCTCTTTTCTAATTTCCCTTACGAGGAAACTTTCCAAGAATGACAGCACATCCTCTATATGTTCAATCTCCTGGTTAGAATAAAAACTCTTTGATGAAAAAGCAAAAAATCCTCCCAGGTTCTCCAGGGGGAATACATAAAAATTAAATTTTTCAGTTGAAAAACAACCACTTAAGAGCTTTTCAGATTTTTCTTTAAGTAGATTTCCAAAATCCTGTTCTCCTTCTCCTACCCAGAAATTTATATTTTCACAATCTATTCCGCCTCCGGAAAATCCATATTCTCTTATCAAGAGATTAATGAATTCTTTGTATTCTTGTTTGATATTTTTATTCTTAAATATCTCAGAAATCCTGCCAATAATTTCAATCGCCTTTTTCTCTCTCAAAACGTCCTGATAAACATAAAGGTTTTTAACTATAAACAACAGCCACTTGCTTATCTTTTCAACTGTTTTTATGTCTTCTTTACTAAATGCATTCTCTTTTTCAGACCCCACGCCTATGGTCCCGTAAACCATACGGTCATCCTTTATAGGAATTACTAATTCGGATTTCTCATGGGGAGATGACCTGTAATAGTGTTCGGCTTTTTCTACATCCGGGGCATAGAAGGTTGTCCCCAGCTGTATCACTTTACCAGTCAAACCTTCCCCTGAGTTAAACATATCCTTTTTAAAATCTTCTTTGCGAAAAGGCGGTCTCACACTGAGTGCCATTCGTCTGTAAACTCTTTCCCTCTCACTATAGAGGAATATAGTAACTTTACCTGCCCCCATCTGATGTAAAATGAAATCTGAAACTTTGTTTAATATCGCATTTATATCTGAAATCTGAGAAATTTCAGCAAAGAATTGCATCAGGTCATGAGGGGAGATAATACTTTTTTCTCTTTCTATAAATAGAACTTTGGTATCATCCATAAGATTTAAAATTTTGTAATCTAATCTTTTATTAAGATTTTTAATGTCTGTTGTTTCTTCTGACTGGTAAAGAGAAGTAAGAAATTCTTTAATCCTGTCATCGTTATCACTAAAAAATTCCTTTATAAAATTGTTACCCTTTTCATTCGCATATATCAGCATACCATCAGAGTTGAAAATCACAAGTGGCCTGGGAATACCTTCAATTAAAAGCAAAGGAAAGTTACTAAAATTTTTCATTTTTTAACCTTTCCATCCTTTCTTTTGTTTCTTTATTATCAGGGTCTTTTTCAAGGATTTTCAAATAAATTTCCTCTGCTTTTTCATGCTCATTTACTGTCTCATAAAGAATTCCAAGATGATAAAGGGCATCCACATTGTCTTTATCCAACTTTAAAATCTTTTTTAAAATTTTTTCTGCTTCTTTATAATTCTGGGAAAACAAAAGAATCTTTGCCTGATCAATCAGCTCCTCTATGTTTTCTTTCACATTCATTGGTCTCTAAATTTATCTATGTTTTCTTTTTTGCCAAGAAGAACAAGAACATCACCCTTTAAAATTTCCTCATCAGCAGAAGGAGCAATAAAAATCTTCTCTTCTACTGAGGTTTTTCCATCTTCTTTCACTATGGGAAATTTTCTTTTAATAGCAATTATATAAACTCCATATTTTGTCCTTAATTTAGTATCTCTTATGACTTTACCTTCCATAAATTTAGGGGTAATCCTTTCAAGAATTGAATATTCGGGTGAAAGGTCTATCACTTCAAATATATGAGGTGAATATATACTCTCTGCCAGCCTGTGTGCCATCTCCTGTTCAGGGAAAATAACCCTATCCACTCCCACTTTTCTAAGAATTTTTGCATGCAATTCACTTCCTGCTTTTGCCATAATCTTTCTTACACCCTTATCTTTTAATATCATACATGTCATAATACTTGCCTCTATGTCACTTGTAATGCAAACCACTATTCCATCCGCGTCTTTAACACCGACTGAACTCAAAGCCTTTTCATTTGTGGCATCCATCACATAGGCTTTAGACACAAAATCCTCTATTTCCTCAATTCTCGCGCTATCTTTATCTATTGCAATCACTTCAACACCTTTTTCATGAAGACTTCTTGCCAGCGTGCTACCAAATCTACCCAATCCTATAACAAAAAAAATCATTTTTTAAGAACTTTCATTATAAGAGATTTAAACAAATAAGTCAATTCTCATTATTTTTAAGAAGCATCATAGCATCACCATAACTTAGGAACCTGTATCCTGTTCTCTTGGCAAGCTCATAAAGTTTTAAAATTTTTTCTCTACCTCCAAAAGCACAGACAAGTGCAAGTGGTGTAGATCTGGGTAGATGAAAATTTGTAATAATAGTATCTACAAATTTAAATTCAAAAGGAGGATAAATAAAAAGATCTGTAAAACCTGATTTTTTACCTGTTAAAGCGTATGATTCAATTGCTCTAACGCATGTAGTTCCACAAACAAAAATTTTATTATTATCTTTTCTCGCTTTTATAATTTCAGAAATGGTATCATCGGGTATTTCATAATATTCCTCATCCATTTTATGCATACTTATATATTTTTCTTTTACAGGATTAAATGTTCCCACTCCCACCTTTAAATTTATGTATTTTATTTTGATACCTTCTTTTTTTATTTTCTTTAAAAGCTCTTCTGTAAAATGCAAACTTGCGGTAGGAGCCGCAATAGAACCGTCTTTCTGAGCAAAAACAGTCTGATAATAGTATCTGTCAATATCATCGGGTGCTCTCCTTATATAAGGAGGTAAAGGGGGTAACCCCACAGTATCAAGAAAATTTTTACAATCTGAATTCTGAATCTCAAACACATATTGTCCTTTTTCTTTAAAACATTTTAAGATATAGTCTTTAACATACAGTTTTTTGCCCTCAGGGTTTTTACCCTTTACAAGAGCTGTGAATTTATTTTTGTTCAGCTGTTCAATAAATAGCATTTCAACTTTACCTCCTGTCTCTTTTCTCGCAATTATTCTGGCAGGTATGACCTTTGTATTATTCAAGATAAGCACGTCACCTTTTTTCATGTACCTGTAGATAAATTTAAATTTAGTATGCTCTACAGAATCGTTACACAAATTCGCAACAAGTAATTTTGCCTCATCTCTCTTTTTTAGAGGGTATTGAGCAATTAAACTTTTTGGCAGATGATAATTAAAAGAATTTGTAGAAAGTTTTATTTTCTCTTTTTGATTATAAACCTGTTTGATGATTTTTTCTTCCTGGTTTTTCTCCCTCTTGTGTACCAGCCCCAGGGACTTTTGGGAATCTTGCCTTTTGTTCTTCCTTCTCCTCCTCCATGAGGATGGTCTACAGGGTTCATTGCAACCCCTCTTACATGGGGCTTTTTACCGAGCCACCGTGTTCTTCCCGCTTTACCTGTAACAACAACTTCGTTGTCTACATTGCTGACTCTACCAATAGTTGCTTTACACTTCACATTAATCATTCTTATTTCACCTGAAGGCATCTGAACATGAGCATAACCACCTTCTTTGGAAAGTATAAGGGCTGACGCACCTGCAGCACGGACAAGCTGACCGCCTCTCCCAGGAATCAACTCTATATTATGGATTTCAATTCCTTCTGGAATATCTGCGAGAGTTAATGTGTTACCGGTCTTTAAAGGAGCACCTGATCCTGAAAGAACTTCATCTCCAACTTTTAAACCATGAGGCGCAATTATATATCGTTTTTCTCCATCACGATATTGCAGCAAAGCAATCCACGCAGTTCTATTCGGGTCATACTCTATACTCACAACCTTTGCAGGAATTCCATCCTTATTTCTCTTGAAGTCTATTATTCTGTACAGTCTTTTGTGCCCTCCTCCTCTGAATCTTACTGTAGTCCTGCCCTGATTGTTTCTACCACCTGTTTTTTTAAGAGGAACCACAAGTGATTTCTCGGGTTCTTTTTTGGTAAGCTCTGAAAAATCAATAGAACTCATAAACCTTCTTGATGGTGTAACAGGTTTGTACTTTTTAATTCCCATTTTACGCTCCTTCAAAGATTGGTATTCTATCACCTTCTTTTAATCTTACATAAGCTTTTTTCCATGAAGAAGTATAACCAAACTTCCTTGTTCTGAGCCTTCTCTTTTTTGGTTTTACATTTATAACTTTAACATCGGCTACTTTAACCTTAAACAGGTCTTCTACAGCTTTCCTTATCTCAGGTTTAGTAGCATTTATGGCGACTTTAAATGCATACTGATTATGTGTATCTCTAAGATGCACACTTTTTTCTGTAACTATTGGTTCAATAATTATATCTCTGGGGTCTTTCATTTTTTACTCCCCTGAATTTTTATGTACTGTTCAAGCCCTTCTTTTGTAAAAAGAACATATTGAGAATTCAAGACTTCATAAGCATTTAAATCTTTACCCAGTATAATTCTTGTCTTATCAAGATTTCTCAAGGGTGAAATTGCAGATTTATCCATGCTATGAGTGGCAATGAGAATCTTCTTGCCATAAATCCCTATTTTCTTAAAAAGACTAATAGCTTCTTTTGTTTTTCCATTTTCAAACTTAATGTCCTCAAGAACCATTATTCTGCCTTCCTTTGCCCTGTCAGAAATTGCCTGTTTTGTTGCGAGTCTTCTTGCCTTTCTGGGAATATGATAATGGTGGTTTCTGGGTTTTGGACCAAAAGCAACTCCTCCTTTTCTCCATATCGGAGACCTTATAGACCCATGTCTTGCTCTCCCGGTATGTTTTTGAGGCCATGGTTTTCTTCCACCACCTCTTACTTCTGCCCTTGTCTTGGTGGACGCTGTGCCCGCTCTTTGATTCGCAAGATACATTCTAACATATTCCCATAAAAGATGCACGTTCGGTTCGTGACCGAAAATATCTTCCTTCAAATCTATTTCTCCTATTTTTTCTCCCTGTAAATTATATAAAGGTGCCTTTATTGCCATCTCTTACAGTTTCCTCCTTTTTGCTTTCCGTATCACAACAAATGAACCAGCAGGTCCCGGGACAGACCCCTTGAGCAGAATAACTTCTCTATCTTTGTCTATTTTCATCACCTCCAGATTGTGAATGGTAACCCTCTCGTTACCATAATGTCCCGCCATTTTCTTGCCCTTCCAGACTCTTCCAGGGTCTGTGGTCTGACCTATTGAACCGGGTCTTCTTTTGAACATTGAGCCATGAGAAGAAGGTCCACCCGAAAAATTCCATCTCTTCATAACACCAGTAAACCCTCTGCCTTTGGTTTTACCAATCACATCAACCTTCTCTCCTATCTGGAAAAGCTTTTCAGCATCAACTTTTTCACCGGGCTTAAAATCAACAGAACCCTTAGTTCTTAATTCCAGGACAAATCTTGCTGGATAAAAATCCTTATCTCCAAAAATCTTCTTGAAGACTCCAAGTATAGGTCTGTTCAATCTTTTTGCTTTTACATTTCCGTAGCAGAGTCTAACAGCGTTATAACCATCATTTTCTTCTTCTCTGAGGTCCAGAACATAACATTCTGAAAAATCCAGAACTGTAACAGGCACAACATTTCCTCTATCATCAAAAATCTGTGTCATCCCAAGTTTTTTCGCAATCAACCCTGTCATCTCTATACCACCTTTATAACCACATCAACTCCTGCAGGTATTTCCACTCTTGATAATTTATCAATTGTGTCAGGCGTGGGACTTTTTATCTCTATCAACCTTTTGTGAATTTTCAATTCAAACTGCTCTCGTGACCTCTTGTCAATATGTGGGGATCTGATCACTGTAATCAATGTTCTTCTTGTCGGCAGAGGAATGGGTCCTGATACTCTCGCTCCTGTCATCCGGGCAGTCATAGCCACTCTTCTTGCAGATTTATCCAGGAGTCTCGGATCAAAAGCCTGCAATTTTATTCTTATCTTCTGTTCCATTTATTCCACTATTTCAGTAACCACACCAGCACCAACAGTCCTACCACCCTCTCTTATCGCAAACCTCAATTCTTTTTCAAGAGCCACAGGATACATGAGTTCTACATCCAGATTCACATGGTCACCAGGCATAACCATTTCTCTACCTTCAGGAAGTTTAATAGAACCCGTAACATCAGTCGTTCTGAAATAGAACTGTGGTCTGTAACCATTGAAAAAGGGAGTATGTCTTCCACCTTCTTCTTTTGTAAGAACATAAACTTCTGCTTTAAATTTAGTATGGGGTGTGATTGAACCGGGTGTAGAAATAACCATTCCTCTTTCCACCTCATCTTTGCCAATTCCTCTTAAAAGAAGCCCCACATTGTCTCCTGCAATAGCTTCATCAAGTGTTTTTCTAAACATCTCAAGACTTGTAACCACTGTTTTCCTTGTGGGTCCAAAACCAACTATCTCAACTTCAGCACCGGGAGTAATCTTTCCCCTTTCCACTCTACCTGTAACTACAGTTCCTCTACCGGTTATTGAGAAAATATCTTCTATTGCAAGCAGGAAAGGCTTATCAATTTCTCTTTTTGGTTCGGGAATATAACTATCCATTGCATCAAGGAGTTGCCATATAGACCCACAATTCTCACATTCTTTCTTTCCACAACCACACTGAAGAGCTTTCAAAGCACTACCTTTTATAACAGGGACATCATCACCGGGAAATTCATATTTATTCAAAAGGTCTCTTACTTCCATTTCAACCAGTTCAACAAGTTCAGGGTCATCAACTGCATCTGTTTTGTTAACAAATACAAGTATATAAGGAACATTAACCTGTCTTGCGAGAAGTGTATGCTCTCTTGTCTGGGGCATAACACTATCAGTAGCAGCAACTACCAGTATTGAGCCATCCATCTGTGCGGCACCTGTAATCATATTCTTAACATAATCATGGTGTCCCGGGCAGTCAATATGAGCGTAATGCCTTTTTTCGGTCTCATATTCAATATGCGCAAGGTTAACAGTCAAAATTTTGGTTTCATCTCTTCTGAAGAGCTTTGCATCAGCTTTTGCAACTTCATCATAGGATCTTTCCTGTGCGAGTCCTTTGGTAGAAAGAACCTTTGTAATGGCAGACGTGAGGGTTGTTTTCCCGTGGTCTATATGTCCTATAGTCCCCACATTGACATGGGGTTTTGTTCTTTCAAATTTTTGTTTTGCCATCTTTACACCTCCTTAAATCATTATTTTCTTCTTTATCTCTTCAGGGACAGGAGCAAAGTGGGATATTTCCATCCAGAAGTTACCCCTTCCCTGAGTTAATGACCTCAAAGTAGTTGCATAACCAAAAATTTCCCTCAGAGGTATTTCTGCTGAAACCCTCTGAATAAAGTCCGACACCTTTGTAATTTTTTTCAAAGAGGCATTCCTTGTTCCAAGGTCACCAACAACATTACCCACAAACTCTGAGGGAACTGTAATCTCTATTTTAACCACAGGTTCAAGAAGAATAGGGTCTCCCTTTATAAGAGCTTCTCTCAAAGCTTCCTGAATCGCGTTACCAAGACCAAGGGGAGTTACATTACTGCCTTTTGAGAGTTTGTGAAATTCAACTTTTACGTCAGTTACCGGATAACCAGCAAGAGGACCAAATAGAAGAATCGTATTTACAGATTCACGCACCACTTCTTTAAAGTCATCCGGGATATCCACAGGTATTTCTATGTAATTACCTTTCTGAGGATTAGGATGCACGCTCAGGTTGGCTTCACCAAAATGATGAGCATCTCCTATTGTTTTTGAAAACTTATGATACCCACTTGCTGAAACAGAAATTGTTTCTCTATAAGCAACCTGCGGTTTACCAGACCTGACTTCCAGACCAAAGTCCCTTTTAAGCCTGTCGAGCAATATGTCAAGCTGAAGTTCTCCCATACCGCTGAGCACGAACTGCCCTGTTTCTTCATCCCTTTTCACCCTGAATGTCGGGTCTTCCTCAAGCATGAAAGCAAGGCACTCCTCAAGTTTTGGGAGTTCTCTTATACTCTTTGGTTCTATCGCAATTGATACAACAGGCTCTGGAAAAAGCATTTCCTCATAAATAACAGGATTATCAATATCACAAAAAGTATCTCCTGTTTTAACCCTTTTTGCGCCCACTATTCCAACTATCTCACCTGCCGCAGCTTCTTGAAGAGAGTTTCTTCTATTAGCATGCAACAGATAAAGTCTCTGGATTCTGAATATTTCTCCATTTGCAGAATTCATTATCTTCTGTCCCGGTTTGATTTTACCAGAATAAACTCTTGTATAGGAGAGTTTGCCAAGTTTTTTATCTATTTGAATTTTAAAGACAACACTACTAAAAGGTTCTTCATCTGAAGGCTTTCTTTCAATTATTTCCTCTTTGCCAGGAATCTTACCCATTACACCTCTTTTATCAAGCGGTGAGGGAAGATAGTCACATATCGCATCAATCAGACATTGAATCCCCTTATTTTTTAACGCAGATCCGATAAAAACAGGAACTATTCTGCCTTCAATAACCCCTTTTCTTATTATACTCTTAACTTTTTTAAGCTCTATATCTTTTTTCTCAATATATCTCTCTGCAAGTTCATCGTCAAGCTCGCCCAGGCAAAGGAAAAGCTCTTCTCTCCAGTTACCCATCTCTTCTTCACTGGCTTCCTCTTCTCTATATCTTTCCCCGATTTCGTCTACATCCCATATAAGTTTCTTCCCTCTCAAAAGGTCAATTACCCCTTTAAACTCTTCCTCGGCTCCGAGAGGCAACTGCATTAGAACAGTATTAACCGCAAATTTCTTCTCAATCTCCTTCAAAACCCTGAAACAGTCGGCTCCTATTCTATCCATCTTATTTATAAATACTATTCTCGGCACATCAAATTTATCTGCCTGTCTCCATACTGTTTCGGACTGAGGTTCAACCCCACCTACTGCACAAAAGATAACCACGAGCCCATCAAGAATTCTTAAAGACCTCTCAACTTCTGCAGTAAAATCAACATGTCCAGGAGTATCTATTATATTTATCCTGTATTCCTTCCAGTAACAGGTAGTTGCAGCAGACCATATTGTAATACCTCGTTCCTTTTCCTGCTGCAACCAATCCATGGTCGCTGTTCCCTCATCTACCTCACCTATTCTATGAATTCTACCCGTATAAAAAAGTATCCTTTCTGTCGTTGTAGTTTTACCTGCATCTATATGAGCTGCCAATCCTATATTTCTTATTTTCTCCTTATTCATTTAATCACCATCTAAAGTGAGCAAAAGCCCTGTTCGCTTCAGCCATTCTGTGGGTATTTTCTCTAATTTTTATAGCCTTACCCTCATTTTTTGAGGCGTCAATAAATTCTTTTGCGAGTCTTTCCACCATTGTTTTCTCAGATCTTTCTCTTGCCGCTTTTATCAACCATTTTATAGCAAGGGACAGTTGTCTTCTCGGCCTGACCTCAACAGGAACCTGATAGGTCGCACCACCTACTCTTCTGGGACGCACTTCAAGTTTTGGTTTAACATTTTCTATTGCCTTTTCAAAAACTTTAAAACCATCTTCACCTGTAATTTCTTTTATCTTATCAAGGGCCCCGTAAAATATAGTCATAGAAAGACTTTTTTTTCCATCCTGCATGAGGTCGTTTATAAACTTCATCGCTACAGTGGAATTGTATTTCGGGTCAGGAGAAACCGTTCTAACAGGTGCCTTTCTTCTTCGCATTATCAACCTCCCTTTTTTGTCCTCTTTGTTCCGTACTTGCTCCTGCTCTGTTTTCTGCCTTCAACACCCGCACAATCAAATTTACCTCTAACCACATGATACTTAACACCAGGAAGGTCCTTAACCCTGCCTCCTCTGACAAGAACTACAGAGTGTTCCTGTAAATTGTGTCCTTCGCCAGGAATATAGGCAATAACCTCTCTTCCATTGGATAGTCTGACTTTGGAAACTTTTCTAAGAGCGGAGTTAGGTTTTTTCGGAGTGGTTGTATACACTCTTATACAAACCCCTCTTTTCTGAGGGCAGGAATCCAGAGCAGGTGATTTAGACTTTTTTATCTTTGGCTTTCTGCCATGTTTAACTAATTGATTAATTGTTGGCATAATCCACCCCTTTTATCTTTTAAAAACTCAATTTTATCTTCTTAAATTTTTAAAGTGTTTTAATTTTAATCGATTTATCACAGATTTGTCAACTTGACATAGCTTTATCTCTTACCTTATCATTTATACACTTTTATTTATCGCGGGGTGGAGCAGCCTGGTAGCTCGTGGGGCTCATAACCCCAAGGTCGCGGGTTCGAATCCCGCCCCCGCTATTTTTATTAATAGCCATGGCTCTTGAAAGTCTGACAGACGGTGAATTTGAAGAAAAAGTGGTAAAAGCAACCACACCGGTAGTTATAGATCTGTGGGCAGAATGGTGTCATCCCTGTAAAATGATAGAACCTCATGTAAAGGAACTTGCAGAAAAATATTCCGATAAAATAAAAATATATAAACTCAATGTTGATGAAAACCCACAAACGCCTTCCAGATTCTCTGTAATGAGCATCCCCACTCTTCTGTTCTTTAAAAATGGTAAAGAAGCAGGTAGAATAATAGGGGCGGTTCCCAAGCATCATATAGAAGAAAAAATCAAAGAAATTCTTGAAACTTGATTATAAAAAAGAGATAGATACTCTCTGCTCTCTTCTGAGAATTGAAGTGCAGGATAGATTAAAGTATGTAGAGCATTTAAAAAAAATGCTCGATTGGTTTAAAGTTCTGGACGAGATTGACCTTAAAGATTATAAACCATTTATACACTCGGGTTTTCATAAATTACTTTTAAGAGAGGATAAAATATTACAATTTAAAGAAGAGAATAAAATTATAAAAAATTTCCCTGAAAAAATAGACAGGTTCTTAAAGGCTTTTTCTCCAATTAAAGAATCCAAAAAAAGGTGAAAGAACTGAATCTTCCGGTTCATCTTCTCATAGAAAAATATAAAAAAGGCGATTTTCTTCCAAGTCAATTAATTGAAAGTTTAATAAAAAAAATAAAAGAAAAGGATAAACACATAAACTCCTTTATAAAAGTATTTGAGAATCAGGCAATAGAACGGGCAAAAATTCTTGATAAAAAAATCAAGAATAAAGAAAAAACAGGCTCTCTCTTCGGGGTTCCTGTGGCTATCAAAGATAACATACTCGTAAAAGACGCTGAAACAACATGTGCTTCAAAGATACTGAAAGGTTATATTGCAACCTATAATGCAACAGTGGTGGAAAAACTACTATTAGAGGACGCAATAATAATAGGAAAAACTAACATGGATGAATTCGGGATGGGTTCGAGCAATGAATTTTCGTCCTCTGGTCCTGTTCATAATCCTTTAAAGAAAGGATACGTTCCAGGAGGTTCATCAGGAGGAAGTGCTGCCGCGATTGCTGCAGGCTTCGCAACCTGTGCTCTTGGTTCTGACACGGGCGGTTCTGTGAGACAACCAGCAGCTTTCTGTGGTGTTGTGGGATTTAAACCCACCTATGGAAGAGTTTCCAGATACGGCCTTGTTGCATTTGCATCTTCCTGTGACCAGATAGGTCCAATAACCATAAATGTAATGGATTCCTGGACAATCTTCAGAATAATAGCGGGTTTTGACGAAAAAGATAAAACAACTTTTGATGTTCCTGCTCCTGAAATTCCTGAAGAAGAGATAAAATTTAGAATCGGTTTCCCCGAGAAACTTCTTGAACAGGGTGTGGAAGAAGAGATAAAAGCAAGACTCGATGAAATTTTGAGAGAGTTTGTAAAATCAAAAAACTATGAATTAAAAAACATTGAGATGCGAAGTTTCAGATATGCAATACCCGTTTATCATATAATAACAGGAGCAGAAGCATCCTCAAACCTTGCAAGATTTGATGGAATAAGATACGGTTTAAGACTTGAAGGAAAATATTTAGAAGAGGTTTATAAAAAAACAAGAGGATATGGTTTTGGAGAAGAAGTTCTGAGAAGAATAATAATGGGAGGGTTTGCTTTGAGAAGTGGATATTATGAAGAATACTACATTAAGGCACAGAAAGCAAGGTCAATGATTCTCGAAGAATTCATGGATAATTTTGAAAAAGTGGATTTTATAATAACTCCAACTTCTCCCTTCCCTGCTTTTAAAATAGGCGAAAAAGTAGAAGACCCGATAAAACTTTATCTATCCGATATTTTTACAGTTTCAGCAAATCTTTCAGGAATCCCTGCAATTTCAATACCCTGTGGAAAAACAGGAGAAGGGTTACCCATAGGGATGCAGATTATGGCAAAACCTCTGGATGAAGGAAGATTGTTCAAACTCTCTCTTCAACTTGAAGACTTCATCAAACAGAGATATGGAAACTAAGATAGGTCTTGAAATACATGTGGAACTTTCTACAGAAACTAAAATGTTCTGTCCCTGTAAAAATGAGTATGGAGGGGAACCAAATACGAGAATTTGCCCTGTATGCATGGGTGAACCGGGAATACTCCCCTCCCCCAACTTTGAAGCTGTTAAAAAAGCTGTAAAAGTGGGAATCGCCCTGAATTCAAAAATAAACAGGTTCTCAATCTTCACAAGAAAAAATTATTTCTATCCTGATTTACCAAAAGGCTATCAGATAACTCAATATGGAACATCAATTGCAGAAGGCGGTTCAGTGAATATAAAAAGTGGCAGTGTGTACCTCGAAAGAATTAACATTGAAGAGGAAACCGCAAAATCAATCTACACAGAAAACGGTGAAGTATTGCTTGATTTCAATAGATGTGGAATACCCCTACTTGAAATAGTAACACTCCCATGTATAAAATCTCCTGAAGAGGCAGTGGAATTTTTAAAAGAATTAAGAAGAATAATAAGATATCTTGGTGTATCTGAATGCGATATGGAAAAGGGTATGTTCAGAGTTGATTCTAATGTGTCTGTATCAAAAGAAGGCAGAGCAGAACTTAAAAACCTGAACTCTTTAAAAGCTGTTTATGAAGGTCTTTTGTATGAGATAAAAAGGCAAAAAGAAGTTATTGAAAAGGGTGAGAAAATAAGAAGAGAAACAAGACTATGGGATGAGTTTAAAAAAGAGACAAGAGTTATGAGGGTAAAGGAAGAAGAACTTGATTACAGGTATTTTCCTGAACCCGACTTGCCTCCTCTGGAACTATCTACTGAACTAATTGAGAAAATAAAAAAGGAAATACCGGAACTTCCTTACCAGAAAAAACAAAGATTTGTCAAACTATATTTTCTTGATGAGAAAGATGCAGAAATTCTCGTTTCTGAAAAGGAACTCGCAGATTACTTTGAAGAGATACTTAAATTTTATAAAAACCCAGAGGATGTTTCCAGCTGGGTCATAACAGAACTACTTGCTTATACAGAACCTGAAAATACAAGAAAACTCGGGCTTTCAGCATCAGAAATTGCACAACTTGTAAAAAGCGTTAATGAAAATAAAATAACCAGGAATATTGGAAAAGAAATTTTAAAAAGAAGCATCTCAGAAAAAATACCAATTTCGGAATTAATCAAAAAAGAAGAAAAATCCATAATAAAAGGCGATGATATAATTGAGAGCGCAGTGAAAGAAGTTATAGAAGAAAATCCAGATGTTGTTGAGAAATATATAAAGGGGAAAAAAGGTGTCCTGGGGTTTTTAATAGGTCAAACAATGAAAAAATTAAAGGGCAGGGCTGACCCCAAACAAGTGGGGAAATTAATACTCAAAAAACTGGAAAAAAACAGTTAACTTAACTTCCTGTTATCATTTAATTGACAATCAATTTAAATTCCTTTATAATTTTAAAACAAGTTCAAACTGATATAAGGAGTAATGAAAACAACTGGAAAAGTAAGAGGCGAAACAATAGAGGCAACTTTAAATTTTGTTAAAGAAACTTACGGAAAAAAAGGACTTGAGAATCTTTATAAGCATTTGTCAGAGCGAACAATTAAATTATTAAAACAGATGATTGGATTGGCTTTCTATGATTATGAAATTTTATTCACAATTACAAAATTAATCTGTGATTTATTCGGTCAGAAAGCCCCTGTCTTTGCAAGGGAAATAGGAAAATATAGCGCAAAATATGGATTTAAAACTTTTTTTTAAATGTTTCATGAAATTAAAGATGTAAACTGGCTACTCAGTAAAGGCCATTTCTTTTACTCATATTATTATAATTTTGGAAAGCTCACTGTTGTCAGAAATACCCCTGGCAAAGCAATAGTTAGATTAATAGAGATTAAAGATATTGACGAGTATTTTGAGGAAAGAGCCTCAGGATGGATAGAAGGGGCATTTAAATTATTTAATGTCAAAACTCAGATAGAAATCACAAAAAGAATTTCAAAAGGCAACGAATATACCGAATTTGTCATAAACTGGTAGATAGCCTGTTATAATTTCTTTGTTAAAATTTTTTGAAACCCTTTATAATTAAACTCTTAAAAAAGGAGGTCTTCATGCTCACAGATATTGAAATTGCTCAAAAAGCAAAAATGTTGTCAATATATAAAATCGCAGAAAAAGCAGGTATAGAAGAAAAAGAGCTCATCCCCTATGGTAAATATAAAGCCAAGGTCTCATTGAGTCTCATGGAAAGATTAAAAGACAGGACAAATGGAAAACTTGTCCTGGTGACCGCAATGACACCAACCCCCTATGGAGAAGGAAAAACCACTGTAAGTATAGGACTCACTCAGGCGTTCTGGAGAATAGGTCATAAATCAATGGTTGCCCTGAGAGAACCATCACTGGGACCTGTATTCGGAATAAAAGGAGGCGCTACAGGAGGAGGTTACTCACAGGTGGTTCCAATGGAAGATATTAACCTCCACTTCACGGGTGATTTCCATGCAGTTGACTCAGCCCATAATCTCTTATCAGCAATGATAGACGCCCATGTTCATCATGGAAATGCGGTAGGACTTGACACAAGACAGATACAGTGGCCAAGGTCAATGGATATGAATGACAGAGCGTTGAGAAAGGTTGTTGTAGGTCTGGGGGGGAGGACAAACGGTCCACCCAGAGAGGATGGATTTGTAATAACTCCTGCCTCAGAGATAATGGCAATTCTTGGACTATCAAGAGATTATAAAGACTTAAAGGAAAGACTCGGAAATATCTTAATAGGATTTAAAAGAACAAAAGAACCCATATTTGCAAGAGATATTGGAGCAAACGGAGCAATGGCCGCTCTTTTAAAAGAGGCATTGTTGCCAAATCTTGTCCAGACTATTGAAAATACACCTGCATTAATTCATACAGGACCTTTCGGCAACATAGCTCATGGAACATGTTCCCTAACATCAATCCTTCTGTCTTTAAAATTATCTGAAATTGCGGTAGTGGAGGCGGGGTTTGGTTCTGACCTGGGAGCAGAAAAATTTCTGAATATAGTATGTCAGATTGGAGGATTTTCTCCGGATGCTACTGTAATAGTTGGCACTATAAGAGCAATGAAATATCATGGAGGAGTTAAAAAGAAAGAATTAACAAACGAGAATGTATCTGCAATTGAAAAGGGTTTTGAAAATCTGAAGGCACATATAGAGAATATAAGGGATAACTTTGGAATACCTCCTGTTGTTGCATTAAATGTTTTCCCTCATGACACTGATAATGAAAAGGCAAAAGTTAAAGAATTATTAGAAGCAGAAGGTGTTGAGTATGCTTTTTGCGAGGTATGGTCAAAAGGTGGAGAAGGTGCAATAGAATTAGCTCAAAAAGCGGTATCTGCGTTTGACCTGCCAAAAAATTATTCTCCTCTTTACACTCCTGAGACCCCCTTGAAAGAAAAAATAGAAAAAGTAGCAACAAGAGTTTACGGAGCTGATGGAGTGGACTATTCACCCTCAGCAAACAGAATTCTTAAAAGACTTGAAGAAATAGGATTCAAGAATGCCTTTATATGTCTTGCAAAGACTCAGGCTTCACTTTCAGATAACTCAAAACTTATAGGAAGACCAAAAGGTTTCAGAGTCCAGATTGACGATGTTAGAGTGAAAGCAGGAGCAAACTTCATCGTCCCTCTCGCAGGAGACATTATGGAGATGCCCGGACTGCCAAAAGAACCAGCTGCATTGAAAGTTGATTTAAAAGAGGACGGAACTATCACGGGGCTCTTTTAAAATGCATGAATACTCTCTGGCTTTAAGTCTTATTGAAACTGTGGAGGGGGAGGGATTAAAAAGAAATGCAAGCAAAATAGAGAGAATTGTTTTAAAGGTAGGGAAATTTTCAGGAGTTGAGCCAATTTTACTTTCTCACTCTTTTGAAATTTTAAAAAAAGAAAAGGAGTGGTTTAAAAATACGGTTCTTGAAATAGACATTGAAAACCCGGAGATGAAATGCAGGAACTGTGATGGAATCTTTAAATCCGATGATTTTCCATTTATATGTCCTGAATGTGGAAACCCATTCACCGATATGGTAAAAGGTTCGGACATAGTCATAGAAAAAATAGAAATGGAGATTTAAATGGGCGAGATAAAATCAGAAAACTTCTCAATACCTCTTTTAAAGGCAAATGAAGCAATTGCAAAGAATTTACGCGAGAGGTGGGATAAACAAAAAACATTTGTTGTAAACATACTCTCTTCACCGGGTGCAGGAAAAACAACTCTTCTGGAAAAATTACTCCCCTGCATTGAAAATTTAAAAACAATTGTTCTTGTGGGTGATGTTGAAACAGAAAGAGATGCAAAGAGAATAAAAGAAGCGGGATTTGATTCAATTCAGATAATAACCGGTGGTGCCTGCCATCTTGAAGCTGTGATGATTGAACAGATTACAAATAAATTAAATGAAAGATACGATTTAATTTTTATAGAAAATGTCGGAAATCTTGTCTGCCCTGCTGTCTACAATCTCGGAGAAAATTTAAGATTCACATTACTTTCAACCCCTGAAGGAGATGACAAACCCAAAAAATATCCAAAAACTTTTTTAACATCCCATGCTCTTATAATAACAAAAACAGATTTACTCCCACATCTTCCTTTTGATATTGAAAAAGTAAAACAAGAAGCAAAGGAGATAAACCCTGAGATTAGAATATTTGAGATTTCTGCCCTGAAAAATCAGGGGATAGGTCATCTTGCAGACTTCGTAAAAAAAGAAAGAGAGAAGTGGATAAGAGAGTAACTTGAATATTCAAAAGCTTAAAGTAGAAGTAGAGGGAAACGTTCAGGGGGTGGGTTTCAGACCTTTTGTTTACAGGCTTGCAAAATCTTTAAATCTCAAAGGATTTGTAAGAAATACAACAAAAGGTGTTTTAATTGAGGTTGAAGGTGAAAGAAAAAATCTGGAAAGTTTTTTAAAAAAATTAAAGGAACAAAAACCTCCTTTAGCAAGTTATCACTTTCTCCACTTTTACTTTCTTGACCCCGAGGGTTTTGAAAAATTTGAAATTTTAAAATCCGATGAAAAAGGAGAAATGGCATCATCTGTTCTGCCCGATATTGCTACCTGTTATGACTGTCTAAGAGAAATCTTTGAGAAAAAAGATAGAAGATATCTGTATGCATTCACAAACTGCACAAACTGTGGTCCCAGATTCTCAATAATAGAAAAAGTGCCCTATGACAGAAAAAACACAACCATGAAAATATTCAAAATGTGTAAAGACTGTGAAAAAGAATATAAGAACCCCGAAGACAGAAGATTTCACGCACAACCAAATGCATGTCCTTTATGTGGACCAGAAGTTTATCTAAGGGATGAAAATAAAAATATAATAGCAAAAGGTTTTAATGCCATTCAAAAGTCTGCTGAATTCATTAAAAAAGGGCACATAATCGCATTAAAAGGACTTGGGGGTTACCAGCTTTTATGCAATGCTCTTGACGACAATGCTGTAAAAAGTTTGAGAAAAAGAAAAAAAAGAGAAGAAAAACCTTTTGCTTTAATGTTTCCGGATATAGAGTCTTTAAAAGAATACGTTTATGTTGATCAAATTTCTGAAATAATTTTAAAATCACCGGCATCACCAATCCTGCTCTTAAAAAAGAAAAATAAAAAAGTTTCCCATTATGTTGCTCCTATGAACCCATTTCTCGGAGTTATGATACCCTATACTCCCCTCCATCACATTTTAATGATGGAATTAAAAACACCTGTTGTCTGCACCTCAGGAAATATAACTGATGAACCCATAGCATTTGAAGATGAAACCGCCTTTAGAAAATTAAAAGATATTGCAGACTACTTCTTAACCCATACAAGACCCATAAAAAGGTATGTCGATGATTCTGTTGTAAGGGTTGTTCTTGGAAAAGAATACATAATAAGAAGAGCAAGGGGATATGCTCCTTCTGCTTTAATATTCAAAGAAAAACTACCTCCAATACTTGCTCTGGGAGCACATTTAAAAAACACAATCGCAATTTCAAAAGGTAAAAAAATATTTGTATCCCAGCATATAGGCGATTTAGAAAAAGAAGAAAGTTATAAAGGTTTTATAAAAACAATTGAAGACTTTAAAAAACTTTTTGAATTTGAACCTGAATATATTGCTCACGATGCCCATCCTGAATATCTTTCAACAAAACATGCAAAACAGATGGATAAACCTTTAATACCTGTATATCATCATCATGCTCACATTGTATCCTGTATGATTGACAATGAGATAGATGAAAAAGTTCTGGGAATTTCATGGGACGGGACAGGATATGGAAAAGATGGGAAAATATGGGGAGGAGAATTTTTAATGTGTGATTACAAGGAGTTTGAAAGAGCTGGAACTTTCAGAGAATTCAGGCTAATAGGTGGAGATATGGCAATAAAGGAACCCAGAAGAAGTGCAATGGGAATTCTATATGAAATATTTGGTGAAAAAGCATTTAAAATGGATTTAGAGCCTGTAAAATCTTTAAATGAAAAAGAAAGTAGAAATTTCAAAATAATGTTCAAAAAAAATATAAACGCCTTCTGGACAACATCTTCAGGAAGATTATTTGATGGAGTTTCATCAATTATTGGAATAAAACAAAAGATAAGCTATGAGGGTCAGGCTGCTATGCTTCTTGAATGGATTGCAGATGAAAAAATTGATGAATTCTACGATTTTGAAATAAAAGAAAAAGACGGAGTTTTAATATTTGACTGGGAACAGATGATAAAAGAAATAATAGAGGATTTAAAAAAAGGAGTAAAAAAAGAAATAATTTCATCAAAGTTTCATAACACACTGGTAGAAGTAATTTACAGAATTGTCAAAAAAATAAAAATAAAAAAAATATTTTTATCAGGAGGGGTTTTCCAGAACAGAATCTTAACTGAGAAAACTTATAAGAAACTTTCAAAGGAATTCAATGTTTATACTCACCAGAGAATCCCCCCCAATGATAATGGAATCTCTCCAGGTCAGATAATAATAGGAGCAAAAAATATAAAATAAATCGCTGAACATCCAGATTATTATACTTGAATTTTAAATAGACAAATTTAACAGCGGTCAAACTCAATCAGGATTTGCAGGGAAATATAATCAGTAGATTAAATAATAGTAGATTCAATATATATATACTAAATCGGGTAGATGGGAACCTTAAAAACAGAATAAGAAAAAATAAGCTTTTAAAAGCAAAAATAAATTCTAAGATTCTAATACTTTAATTAATTTTTTCGTAAACCCCTCATCAATTTCAATATCAAATTCAGGATAAATTAGATTATCCGGGGGATTCTTTATCTTAATTAAATCTTTCTCTGTTGTTATAAAATAGTCGTATTTCTTTGAAAAAATTCCTTTTAAATCCCTGTCCTGGTAAAAATGATGGTCAGGAAACCTTAAACCTTCCTCCAGACTTAAATTTATCCTGTTAAAAAGCTTGAAAAAACTCTCAGGCTCCCCTATCCCGCAAAAGGCAAACAGTTTTTTACCTCTCAACTCTTTCAGTGTAATTTTTTTACCGGCATAATTTTTAAAATTCTTCAAAACATATTTCATAAAAATGATTTCTTTTATAAACCCCATCTTTTTCAAGATTTTTCTTATCTTTTTTCTTTCTCCCTGATCCAACCGGTTAAATTTTTCATTAATCACAAACAGGTCGGCTCTTTTTATTCCCTTATAATCCTCTCTCAACTTACCAAAAGGAAAAATTTTTTCCTTTCTAAAAACAGCTCCATAAGGCATAATCAAAATATTCAACCAGAATCTGTATTTTAAATACTGATAAGCATCATCAAGAACAAACACATCAGGGTCATACCTTTCTTTAATCAGTTTTGCAATCCTCTCTCTTTTTTTTGAAATTCCTATTATCACTTTATCCCCGAATTTTTTCAGATAAAGGTATGCTTCATCACCTGTATCAAAAGGAGAATAATCCCCGCCTTTTATTATTAAATCTTTTTTAAGCTTCCTTTTATAACCTCTTATGATAAGTGCAGGTCTTTTTCTTGCTGAAATAAGTTCTTCAATAATCTTGATTGTGAGCGGTGTTTTTCCTGCACCACCCATCAACAGACTCCCCGTGCATATAGAAGCATAGGGAAACTTCTTTTGAATTCTTGAATAAAAAAATCTATAAATTAAAAACCCCATTCCATAAGGAGAAATCATTTTAATTTAAAAAAGTTATCTTTTATTCCCCTTCTTTTACCCTTTGAAAGGAGGAAAAAAATTGTTATTACAATATATGCAATTCCCAGAAGTACTCGTGCTTTTGGGTGGGGAATCGCAAATTGAATTAAAAATAAGAAAATGAGCATAAATGCCTCGTATATATTGAAATCAAAATCAGCAAGAGCTACAATTGCCAGCAAACTCTGGGCAGCGGTTAAAAATATTTCTTCTTTCTGTCTCAAATCTATATGCAATCCATGAAGGGAGAAAGAGGATATAGCGTAGACCACTGGCAAAGTCCCGACAAGTAGTGTCCACTGATTCACTTTTGAAGAAACAAGGGTATTAAAACCCGCAGAGGGTCTACCCTTTAAAACAAAAATACTCATCGCAATTATTTCTGGTGACTCTGATGCCAGTGGGGCAACCCACTGGACAAGTAGAAACTCCTCTATTTCAAAAATCTTGCCTGTTTCAACAAGAGACTCTGCAAAGGGTTCTCCTGATATAACAATACAAAAACCCGCGTATAAGAATAAAACTAAAACCAGTGACAGCCTTAGCGATTTTTTCATAGAAATAAGTTTTTTTAAGAACCCTACTTCTTCAATTTCCGCTTTATAAGATTTTGAAGCATTCCATATATAAACAAAGAAAATAGTCAGAAATACAAAAGAATCCAGCAGTGTAAGCGTATTTTTCAGAGGCAATATGAATGCATAAATCGTTGCGAGTAAAAGTGCTCTCAATTCAAGATTCAAACTTTTTTCAAGATGAAGGGTTTTCTTTTTAAACTTTATTGCAAAAAGAAACATAACAAGGGACCACCCTATCCCTATCAAAAGTCTGTTTGCACCTGTCATATTTGCAAGAGCATAGGAAGAATAACCTGCTTTTTTCGGAGCCATCCATGCAAAATAAAAATCAACAATATATTCAGGAAGAACAGCAAAGAATGCCAGAAATGCAAAGGCAAGTGCCTTGGGAAAATCAATCTGAGCGCCCTCTGTTGCCACTGTCAAAATATATGCCCCTCCTGCAATACACAAACCACTTATAAGTGCGACAATATAAGGCGGGATATGAACACCTGAAAATTTAAAAAAAATCCAGGGTAATGTGAGAAAAAAAGAAAAAACAAGTTCCATAAGTCCTGAAATTATAAAATTTAAGCAGAAAAGATGTCAAAAGAGCTTCAGAATACATTAACATTCTAGACTTAAATTTATTATTTCAATACATTCCAAGCAATTTTCCTCTTTGAACAATGCAGGACATCTTTAAAAGTTTTCAAAAAAAGATTGAATGGCTTTAATTTAATTTTAATTTTTACCCTTATTTTTTAGAATCTTCTCTTTTAACTCAAAAGCAGGGAAAAAAGGGTCTTCTGAATTGAAGATACAGGATATTACACATACACCAAAAGCTTTTCTTTTTAAAACTTCATCAATATTATCTCTATTTATACCACCTATCACATAAACAGGTATTTCCAGGTCTTCAACAGCCTTTTCAATTACATCCCAGGGTGTTAAAGGTTTATAAGGTTTTGTGGGTGATTTAAAAGGAGAGGAAAAAGACACATAATCAGCACCATTTTTTTGAGCATCCTCTGCCCTCTCAAAACTGTCATAACAGGAAACCCCTATTATACTGTCCTCTCCCAGAACTTCTCTTGCTGTTTTTACATCAAAATCATCTCTTCCAAGATGAACTCCATCAGCATCAACTTCCTTTGCAATATAAGGGTTATCATTTATTATAAAAACTGTATTATAAGCAGAACATATTTTTTTTACTTCCTTCGCAATTTCAATAATCTCTTTTTTACTTTTATTTTTTTCCCTTAATTGAAAAACAGAGACCCCTCCCAGGATAGCCCTTTCAACTCTATGTAAAAACTTGCCCCGGGGGATGGAGCCAGTCCCTGCTATCCCGTAAAGGGGTCTCAATTTTTTTTTCATAAATTTATAATATTTATATTTTAATTTCTTTTAAGTGTTTTTCGCAAAGACTGTGCTTTAACTGTGCATCAAGAATCTCCCTCTGCCAGTGCGAGTTATAAAGAGAACAATTTTTATCTTCACAGAATCTAAATTCTTTCCCTTCAAGAAGACATTTGTAGAAATAGATTGCCTGGAAGAGATAACCCTTTAATACCTCTGTCTTTCTTTCATCCTTTTCTTTTATATAGTCTTCATCTGCTTCTGGAATACCCATCTGCGCTGAAATATAATATTCCCTTGACCTGGCAGGTCCATAAACAATCCCGGGCACAGAAATAATAACAGGAAATCCAAAAATCATCACTCTTATATGCCACCTGGCTTCAAATGTTGCCAGCAATTGGTCTGAAAGATACACAGGCCAGTTTTTTCTCAAGTCAAAAATATCATCAAGTTGTTCTTGAAGAATTTTCAAAAAGTGATTGCCAGAGTAAATAATACCTTTTTTTCGTGGTATTGATTTTAAATTACGTTTTTCATAATCAACTTCAACAGGAAACGGGTTTTCATTCAGATGTTTTTTATCAGGTTCCAGAATTCTTATCTTAGCCATTCTTTCTGCAAATAAATCTGCATCCAGCTTTGCAAGCAAATCCCCCTCTCTTTCAATTGAAAATCCATAATTCTTAATAAACTTTATTAATTCACTATAATCAACATCTTCAAATTCAGGACCTGAAAGAACAATTATGCTATCTGCGTTATTCGGGCTCATTGAGTTTATTTAGTTTATTGCAACAGAAACTTAAAATTCAAAAAAGTGAAATAAGATTCTCATAGTGTTGAGATAGCCAGCCACACATATTCTCCATTTTAATCTTTAATTCTTATAAAAAAGGAGTATGTTCTTTTCTGCTATTTTTGAAAGTTAAGTATTTCAACGAGAACTTCTTTTTAATGCCCATTTTGAATGAATCTTTAATACCTTATTTTCTGAGTTTTCAAATTCTTTTAAAATTTTTTTATATTTATCAGGGTCTGTATTTCCCGCACATATTATACAGTTTCTAATAAAATTAATATAACCCGTTCTTTCAAAGGGTGTTTTTTTTGAAACTTTTTTAAATTCATTTTCTTTTAATTTTAGAAAATCCTCAAGAGAGAAATTAAAAATTTCATAGTTCGGTTTCAGAAATTCAGGTTCATATCTCTGAGGATTCTTGTTCCAGGGGCATACTTCCTGACATACATCGCATCCAAATATCCAGTTTCCCATCTTTTCTCTTAAGTCCTCTGGTATAATACCCTTATATTCAATCGTTAAATAAGAAATACATTTACGTGCGTCGAGCGTAAAGTCTTCTCTAATTGCACCTGTAGGGCATTTATCAATACATTTTCTACACTTGCCACAAAAGTTTTTATTCCCTTCATTCTTCAGACCTCTTGGTTCAAAGGGCAATATTATTTCTGCAAGAAAAAAATAAGAACCTCTTTTAAAAAATATAAAATTGGTGTTTTTTCCTGTAAAGCCAATTCCTGTTTTCTGTGCGAATGACCTTTCAAGAATTGCTCCTGTATCAATGTATATTTTGCCCTGAATATTGTACTTTTTAAGGAACTCTTTTAATTTTTCTTTAATCGTTAAGTGGTAATCTATGAAAAAAGCATACTTTGAGATTCTGTATTCTTTGAACTCAAATTCATTGTAATAGGGTATTCCGATAGATAAACATGATTTTGCCTCTGGAAAAAGATTTTCAAGGCTTTTTCTTTTTTTTCGCCTTTCCATATACTTCATTTTTCCGTGAAACCCTTTTTCAAGCCATTTAACATAAAAATCATAGTGTTCTTTTAACGGATAAATATCTGTGAAAGAATATAGAATATCTTTAAACTCTCTGAATTTCACTGATTTATTTTAAAAGATAGGAAAGCTCTTTTCAAAATAAAACTATTCTTGCTGGTTTCATTAATTCCTAATTCATCAAGATGACTGATAGGTTATTGCCGAAGGACTCATATTTTCAGTATAAAGATTTCAGAATATTTTGGTCAATATTCGAATTGAAAACCATGTTAATTATGCTTTAAAATGGAAACATAAAAGCAATGAATTAAAAGGAGGTGTGCATGTATGTTATAGTGGTTGTGTGTATTATTTTTAATGTATCAAAAATAGCGCCTTCTTTAAAGGAAATTTTAAAAAATACAAAACCAGATGAAAAAATTGCAGTTTTAGTTCATTTAAAGGAAAAGCCGGATTATGAACTTATTAAAAACCTTTCTGCAGAAGATTATGTTGAATTTTTAAAGAATTTCTCTGAGAATTCCCAGAGGAATATTTTAAATTATCTTTATGAAAATTTTATAAACCAGATAAAAGAAATAAAACCCTACTGGATATTCAATGGCTTTTATTTAAAGGCAACAAAAGAAGTTATAGAAAATCTTGCAAAAAGTGAAGAGATTAATTATATAATTGAAGATTTTGTTGTTAAAATAGAAAAGCCTGAAATTTCTTTTGAGATAAGAACACCTGAATGGAACATTTCCCGGATAAAGGCAGATTCCTGCTGGATATATGGATATACAGGAGAAGGTATAATAATAGGTGAAATGGATACAGGAGTTGACACTTCACATCCAGCATTGCAGGGGAAATTTGAAGGACACTGGTATGATGCAGTAAATGGTCAACCAGTTCCTTATGATGACCATGGACACGGAACACATGTTATGGGAATAATACTCGGTGGTGATGGACTGGGTCCTTTTACAGAAGATATAGGAGTTGCACCGGATGCACAGTTTACAGTCTGTAAAGTATTTAACCAAAGCGGTTCTGCTCAGGTCTCATGGTTACACGCAGGATTCCAAAAAATTGCTGAATGGAAAGGACAGGGTGTTGACATAAAAGCTGTGAATAATTCATGGGGAAGCTCCAATACAACCTCTCTCGAGTTCTGGGATGACTGTATGAACTTGAAAAATCTCAGGATAATCCCTGTTTTTTCCATAGGTAGCAGTGGACCCAGCCCCGGAACAACAGCGACACCGGGCAATTTTCCCATTGTTACGGGAGCTGGAGCAACCGACGCAAATGATAACATTGCTAATTTTTCTTCAAGAGGTCCTGCACCAAATCAACCTCCCTGGAATGACCCCCAATACTGGACAAGACCGGACTGGAATTTAACAAAACCTGATATTTCCGCACCCGGCGTTTCTATAAGGTCCTCTGTGCCAGGTGGTGGCTATCAAACATGGTCAGGGACGAGCATGTCAACATCACATCTAACAGGTGCAATTGCAATACTCTACCAGAAAAACCCAAACCTTGATTTTTACCAAGTTTATCAAATTTTGACTGATTACGCCTACCATCCTCCACAGGGACAGCCTTATCCCAACAATAATTACGGCTGGGGAAGACTTGACCTTTCCTGGGTGTATCAGGTCGCAGTGGAAGAAAATAACCAAAACAAGGATACAGGGAACAATGGCTGGTATAAGTGGAAAGTTTATGATGTTACAGGAAGAACTATTGGAAATTACTCTGATTTAAAGAATAGAATGCATAAAAAGGGAATCTACTTTATCATAAAACCCTTGAATAAAAAAATAAAAACTTTAATATTGAAATAATTTTAGCAGTTTTTAAATCAGGACTTATTTTATAAAATGTTTTCCTGGCAACCGTTTATATGCTGCATCCTGTAACCTTTCTTTACCATCCTGAAGACAGCTCTGCAACTTTGTAATCGGTAAGGTAAAAGGTTCTTTTAATCTCTTTTACAACCTCTCCATCTTTGTTAAGCAGTTTGATCACCAGATTGTGAAATCCCGGGTCTGCTTCAAAGTTTTTTGCATCATAAAAGGCAATATTCTCAACAAATTTAAGGTCAGGGGTTATGTCCTGGGTATCAATTATGGCTATAAAAATACTTTTTTCAGGAACCTTGAAGGCAAAATAAACTTCCTCAGGGGTCAAAATCTGGGTCTGTTCAGGATAAATAATCTGAATTCTTTCTCTTTTATAAAGAAAAATAAAAGCAAAAATCAGGACAGCAGTAACAAATACAGGACTTAAAATAAAAGAAGCCTTCTTGATGTTTTTCTTTAACTTTTCTCTGTTTTCTATTCTGGCAAAGACATTTTCTTTCATCCGAACTGGCTCTGGAAAATCGTCTTTCAGAATGTCAAGGACTCCCAGTGTCTTTTTTATTTTTTCAATTTCTGTTCTGCATTTTTCGCATTTCTGGATGTGCTCTAAGATATTTCTGTCAACTGCTCTACCCTCTGCATAATCCCATAAAGAATCCTTATATTTTTCACATTCCATAAAACCCCCTTTTTTCAAGATAGGCTTTTATAAATCCTCTACCTCTTGATAATCTTGATTTAACTGTTCCCTCAGGGATCCCCAGAATTTCAGAAATTTCCTTCACCCCGTATTCATCGTAATAATAAAGAAGAATAACTTCTTTAAAATCATAAGGGATTTTTTTTAATGCATCATACAAAAGGGAAGGAACTTTTTTGGGTGGGTCATATCCGGGATGAGTTTCCTCGGGTATCCTATCAAAGGACAAAATTTTTCTAATCTTTTGCTTTCTCATATAGGTCCTCAAAGTATTTATTGCTATTTTATAAATCCATGTATATGGGGAAGACTCCTCTTTAAATTTAGGAAGACCTTTGTAGACTTTAAAAAACACATCCTGAACAAGATCCTTTGCCTCTTCCCTATCAAAGAGTGAGTAATAAAAGAGATTGAATATCTTTCTTGAATAAAGGTTCATAAACTCTTCCAGTTTTTGCCTTCTCTTTGACTCATCCATTAATCTTTGTGGAATCTCTTTTTGAGTCTTTCTTTTATAAATGGTCTTTTTTCAAGGATTTGTTTTAATCTATCCCACTGTTCATCGGTCAGGATTTCTTTAACTTTAAAAAATTCTCTTATTTTTAAAATTCTCAATTCAATGCTGATATTGCCTATCTCTCTTATTTTATTTTCAACCTTTTTAAGGTCAGGGTTTTCTTCCAGAAGAAGTTCTCTAAGTTCTATTTCCTTTATCCTGACCTGACTTCTTATATTCTCTGCCTGTTTTTCCATATCAAAAACAATGTCTTTTATTTTTTCTCTCTGTTCCTGGGTGAGTCCGAGTTCCTTTGAAAGCCTTGTTTCTCCTATAAAAGCCTGATAAGGTAAAGAAAGTGGGTCCTGAGCAGGTAGAGTTCTTAATGAACCTGCCATAAATATAACTATCAGAGTTTTGATAAGTTTGTTCATTTTTAAAACCTCCTTTTTAATTATTTAGACTCAAAAATACTAAAAAGGGTTCCCTCAGTAAAGCACTGAATAAAGAACAATGTTGACCCCCATCTTTATTGCTTCTTCCTGCTTTTCAGGAGGGTCATTATATGCGTCTGTCCAGCCATCTGAAATGTTTGAATTATAGGTATAAAAGATAACGAGTCTTCCTTCAAGAAATATACCCAGTCCCTCAGGAGGACCAGGATGGTGTTCGTGAATCTTGGGAGGTCCTTTTTTAAACTCATATAATATATGATAAATCGGATGTTCGTAGGGAACTCCTTTAAGTTCTTTCTCAGGAAATATCTTTTTTATTTCCTTTCTTATGTATTCATCCATTCCATAATCATCATCTATGTATAAAAATCCACCTTTTTTTAAATACTCTCTGAGATTCTGGACTTCTGCAGGCGAGAAATCCACCTTTCCATGACCTGTTAAAAATAAAAAGGGGTAATTGAATATTTTTTTATCACCCGGCTCAACAATATCCTGAACAGGCTCTACTTTAAGGTTTGTGCGCTCTGAAACCGCTTTTGCAAGATTTGGTAATATCTCAGGGTCATTATACCAGTCCCCTCCACCTGAATATTTAACTCTTGCAAGCCTGAAATTCAGAAATATTAAAAATATTAAAAGGATGAATCTTTTATTATCCATGAAACAGCCTCTTTAAAATTTTTTGCTTTAAAATCAGGGGAGGTTTTAATTTCATTTGAAACAGAGATACTTTTTATTCCTGTATTCTTTGCAAGAATTATGTCCTCATCTTTATCTCCTATGAGATATGAATTTCTTAAATCAATTTTGTATTTTTTTAAAATATTATCTATCATCCCTGTCTTTGGTTTTCTGCAATTACAGTTGTCATCTGGATGATGGGGACAGTAAACTATCTCTTTGATATCAATCCCGTTTTCTCTTAAAATATTTTTAATCTTGGTATGAATTTCTTCAAGTTTCTGAATTTTTATAAAACCTCTTGAAACACCCGATTGATTTGTAACCACAAAAAGACTAAATCCATTATTAACAAGGATTTTTAAACCTTCAATCACACCCGTTAAAAACTCTATCTCATCAGGGTTATTCAGATAGGGAACATTCTTTATAATAGTCCCATCCCTGTCAAGAAAAACTGCTTTCATTTTTAATAAGAAATTTTTTTAATTCCATTAATGCTTTTGCTCTGTGGCTTATTCTGTTTTTGATTTCAAGAGGCAGCTGACCAAAAGTTTTCCCGAGCTGGGGATATAAAAAAATCGGGTCATATCCAAACCCCTGTGTTCCCTTTTCTTCAAAATCTATAAAGCCTTCAACCTCTCCATTAAACACAAAGTATTTATCAGAGGATGTAAAAAGGACTATACAGGAAACAAACCTTGCCTTTCTTTCATTAAAGGGTCTACCTTTTAGAATGTCAAGAAGTCTCTTTCTATTTTTCCTATCATTACCCTTCTCGTGAAACCTGTTTGAGAAAACCCCTGGCATACCATAAAGACAGTCCACAACCAATCCTGAATCTTCTCCTGCACTTGGAATTTTAGTCTCTTCAAAGGAGATCTTTGCCTTCAAACAGGCATTTTCAAAAAAGGTTAAACCCCGCTCCTCTATATCTTTTTCAAAGGGAATGACTTTAATATTTAGAGCCTTAAGAAAATTTTCAAATTCCCGCCTTTTACCTTTATTTTTAGATGCAAGAACAATTTTCAAAAACTATGCTTACCTGGGCGGATTTACCTGACTTTCAACTATAAAAGCGTCAAAATATCCCAGACTTCTTACCTTTGCCTTAAAAGATTCTGCTTCCTCTCTTGTAAGAAAATCCCCTATTCTGACCTTATAGTATGGAGGTATAAATTCAACATAAACCTTCTGGTCAGGGAATCTGGCCTGTGCCTCTGCAGCAAATTTATCAGCATTTTCTTTCATAGAAGCTGCAAGTATCTGAACTCTGTATCCATAAACAGGACCAGAAGGTGTTGTAACCTCTTCTGAAGGGGTGGGAGTCTCAGGAGCAGGTGTGGCTTCTTCAAGGGTGAGTTCACCCTCTTCTGTAACAGGTGCCTCTTCAATTTCTTCTGTTACAGGGGCAGGTGTCTCCTCTGTGGTTTCAGGTGCAGGTGTTTCCTCCCCTATTATTACAACCTCTTCTTCCGGGGTTTCTGCAGGTGCCTGTGCAGGTCTCGGCGCACAAGCCCATATTATAAATAATCCCACAACTATTACAGGATATTTTTTCATAAAATACACCTCCTTTTTCTCAGTCAAAAATAACCTATCAACACATCAAATCTTTAAAAACACATTTTAATTATACTGAAAAATAATTTCTTTGTCAAATGAATTGAAATTTTATAAACGTTTTTATGGGTTCAACTTTATTGTATATATCCGATTTGACTTTCAAAAATCAGATACTTATAATTTAAATTATGAGAATTTTAATTGTATTTTTAATTGTAAAGGGGCTAAGTGAAATGAAAATAATTTATCCCGAGACAGAGGAAAAACCTGTGAAAGACACTCTTTTTGGCAGAATAATAGAAGATCCCTACCGGTGGCTTGAAAATGTTGACAACGAGGAAGTTAAAGAATGGGTGGAGAAGCAGAATAAGATTGCAAGAAGTATTCTTGACAGTCTCCCCATGAGAAAGAATATTGAAGATGAATACACCGAAATACTTTCAAAAGAATGGGTGGGTATACCTCATTTTTATAAAGGGAAATATTTTTTCTTTAAAAGAAAAGCTGAACAGAATCACGCTGTGCTTTATATGAGTGAGGGTAAATTTGACCCTGGAAAGGCAGAAGTCATCATAGACCCCAATAAATTCAGTACAGATGGAACAATCGCAATGGACTGGTTTTTCCCTTCTCCTGATGGAAGTTTTATTGCCTTTGGAAAATCAAAAGGAGGAAGCGAAAACAGCACTCTCTATATACTTGATGTTAAAGTTAAAAAAGTTCTTTCTGATACAATTCCACACACAAAATGGTCAAGTGTGGTCTGGTTACCGGATAATTCCGGATTCTATTACACAAGAAATGAAGGGGGCGATAAATTTTTGCCGAGAGTTTATCTCCATAAAACAGGTGAAAAATGGGAAAACGATACCTACATTTATGGAAGGGAACTAAAAGAAACCGAGCTTCCGGGTATCTATGCTTCCAGAGACAACAGGTATATCTTTATGGATGTTTCAAGAGGATGGGATAAAAACGACCTGTATTTCAGAAAAATTGATGATGAAGAGTGGATACCAATTGCAGTTGGATTTGATGCAATATTTCAGGCAGAAATTTACAGAGATTATATCTATATAAGAACCAATTATCAGGCTCCTAATTTTAAAATTATACGAGTAAGAATAGATAAACCTTCTCTAAAAGAGGCAGAGATAGTAATACCAGAAGGAAAGGGTGTTTTGAAAAGTTTTACTTTTGCAGGTGGTAAACTGGTATTCACCATAAAGGAAGACACATACTACAGAGCTTTTATATCAAGTACACAGGGAGAGATAGAACACGAGATTAAAACTCCTGTAAAGGGAAGTATATGGATACAGAGTAAAGAATACGATGACCCTGAATTCTTTTATATATTTACATCCTTTTTCTATCCTTATTCCACATATAAGTTCAATGTAAAAACATTAAAAGATTCTGTGCTATTCAGTCAGAAACTGAGCTTTAACCCTGAAAAATACAAACAGGAGTTTGTTTTTTACAGTTCAAAAGATGGAACAAAAATCCCAATGTACATACTTTACAGAAAAGATATAAAATTAAACAGTAAAAATCCTGCGATTCTCACGGGCTACGGAGGATTTGGTGGCGGGATTTCCCCTTACTTTATAGAGGGTGTTATTCCCTTCCTTAAAAGAGGTGGTGTATTTGCAACCGCGGGCATAAGGGGCGGTGATGAATACGGAGAAAAATGGCATAGACAGGGTATGAGAGAAAAAAAACAAAACGTGTTTGATGACTTTATAAGTGCGGCGGAGTATTTAATAGAAAAAAGATATACAAATCCGGAAAAGCTGGCAATAAGCGGTGCAAGTAATGGAGGACTACTTGTAGGAGCTGTTATGACACAGAGACCCGAACTTTTCAGGGCTGTTTACTGTGCGGTTCCACTCCTTGACATGCTCAGATACCATAAATTCGGTGTTGCTCATATATGGACTCCTGAATACGGTAACCCTGATAACCCGGATGACTTTAAATACTTATATGCTTACTCACCCTATCATCATATTAATAAATACAAAAAATATCCTGCGGTATTTTTTAAAACATCAGAGTTTGATGGAAGGGTTCATCCGATGCATGCTATGAAAATGGCTGCAAAAATGCAGAAAATTGCAGGTGAACAGAACCCTGTTCTGCTCTATGTGGAACCAAAAGCAGGACACGGAGCAGGTAAACCTTTAAAAAAAGCAGTAAAATCAATAACTGACCACTACATATTTCTGATGTGGCAATTAGGTATGCTTGAAAATAGATAATTTTTAAACCATTCATTTCAGAATATACCTTTTTTTATCTTATAATTAAACACATGATTTCAAAGGAATATTTAAGGGAAAAAAAAGAAATATTAATTTCCACTCTTAAAAAAAGAAATTATAAATTTGATATAGAAAGCCTTTTTCAGCTTGATGAACAGACAAGAATATTGAAAAAGAAACTTGATGATTTGAGGTCCAGGAAAAATGAAATTGCAAAAGAGGTGGGCGAAAGAAAAAGGAAGGGGGAAGACGCAAAGGATTTAATTGAACAGGGAAAAAAAATAAGTCAGGAAATTGAAAAATTTGAAAAAGAACACTCTGAAAAGGACAGGCTACTTGAACAAAAACTTCTTGAACTCCCGAACATTCCTCATAAATCAGTGCCTTATGGAAAAGATGAGACCGAGAATACCCTGATAAGAGAATGGGGAGATAAAAAAGAGTTTGATTTTGAGCCAAAGCCCCACTGGGAACTGGGAGAAAAACTCGGGATTCTTGAATTCAAAAAAGCCTCTGAAATTTCAGGCTCAAGATTTCTGCTCTATAAAGAAAAAGGAGCTCTTTTAGAAAGAGCATTAATCAATTTTTTTCTTAATCTGCATACAGAGAAACATGGTTACAGGGAAGTAATACCACCTTTTCTTTTAAAGCCCGAAGGTGCTTTTGGGAGCGGTCATCTTCCAAAATTTGACATAGAAATGTATAAGACAAAAGATGAAAATCTATACTTGCTGCCAACCGCTGAGATGGCACTTGCCAACCTGCATAGAAATGAAATACTTGAGGAAGACATTTTACCTCTGAAATATGTGTCCTGGACACCCTGTTTTAGAAGAGAAGCAGGAAGTTATGGTAAGGACGTGCGGGGAATGATACGGATTCATCAGTTCAACAAGGTGGAACTTTTCAAATTCACAAAACCCGAAGAATCCTATGAAGAACTTGAAAAAATGCTAAACGACGCCGAAAAGGCACTTCAGCTATTAAACATTCCATACAGAATAATAGCCCTTTGCACAGGGGACCTGGGATTCGCTGCCTCTAAAACATATGACATAGAGGCATGGGCACCCGGGGTAAAAAGATGGCTTGAGGTATCATCTGTCTCTAACTGCGAGGATTTTCAGGCAAGAAGAACAATGACAAGATTCAGAAGAAAAAAAGGCAAAAAAGTTGAGTTTGTTCACACACTGAATGGTTCCGGGCTTGCTCTCCCCAGAACCTTTATAGCAATTATTGAAAATTATCAGGATGAAAAGGGAAGAATTCACATACCCGATGTCTTAAAACCCTATATGAATGGAATAGAAATAATAGAATGAAAATCTCAGAATTTCAGGAGATGATCAAAGAAGTTTTTTATGACAAAGATATGAAAAGAGGAATTGATGGCACATTCAGGTGGATGGTTGAAGAAATCGGAGAACTTGCAAGAGCAATAAAGAAAGAAGATAGAAAGAAAATGGAGGAAGAGATAGCAGACATATTTGCATGGCTCTGTTCTATTGCAAATTTATCAGGCATAGATGTTGAGAAAAGCACCCTGAAGAAATACCCCGGTGTATGCTCAAAATGCGGGGCATCTCCCTGTGAATGTAAAGAATAAAATTTTTCTCATTTTTATTTGAAAGGAGGTTTAAAAATGGGTCTTAAAAAACTTGTTCAATCTCTTGATAGAGAACTTGAAAATTTAAGGAATGAAGGTCGTGCCAAAGGAAAGGAATTCATAATAACAGGAATTAAAAAATCAACCAATGGAAAAGGTCCAAGATATTTCCTCAAAGGTTTTGAAGGCAAAGAATTTGTAAGAATGAACTCAAACTCCTATCTCGGAATGTCCCTTGTGGAAGACATAATAAAGATTGAAGAGGAAACAGCAAGAAAGTTTGGTGTTGGACCCGGTGCAGTTAGGTTTATAAGCGGAACTTTTGACCCTCATCGCCAGCTTGAAAAAAAACTTGCAGAATTTCACGAAAGAGAAGATGCGATGATTTACAGTGCTGCCTATGTCACTGTGATAGGTGTGCTTGCATCCCTTATTACAAAAGACACTATTGTCATAAGTGACGAACTTAACCACAACTGTATAATAAACGCAATAAGACTCTCAAGACCAAAAGAAAAACACATATTCAAACATCTTGATATGAATGACCTTGAAGAAAAAATAAAAATTTCAATCGGAAAAGGCAAAAGGGCTATAATAGTCACGGACGGTATTTTTAGTATGAGAGGGGATTATGCTCCTTTAAAGGAAATACAGGAAATAGCAGATAAATACGATGAAAATTTTGAAGAAAATATAGTTACCATTGTGGATGATTCTCATGGGGTAGGTGCATTTGGAAAAACAGGAAGAGGAACAGAAGAATACACAGGCACAAAGGTTGACCTGCTCATAGGAACACTTGGAAAAGCATTTGGTGTGAACGGAGGTTATGTTGTATCAGACAGAACAGTTACCACATATTTAAGGGAAACAGCGATTACCTATGTTTATTCAAATCCCATCACACCTGCGGAGGCAGCATGTGCTCTAAAAGTGGTTGAGTTTCTGAATTCTGATGAAGGCAGAAAAAGACTTGATTACTTAAGAAATTTAACAAAGAGATTCAAGGATGGACTTATAAAACTTGGCTATGAAACGATTGTGAGCGAACATCCCATTGTCCCTGTTCTTGTAAGGGATACAAAAAGGACAAAAGATTTGGTAGAGTATTTAATAGAAAACGGTGTTCTTGCAACAGGGTTAAACTACCCTGTTGTTCCAAAAGGAGATGAAACAATAAGATTTCAGGTGAATGCAGACCATACACCTGATGACATTGATTATGTTTTAGATGTTCTGGAAAAGTATAAAAAAGAACGCTGGGAATAATTACTATAACACTTAAAAGGGAGGTTAAAAGATGAGTGTAATTTTAACACTTTTACTGACACTGGGTCCCGGTAAAATGAGGGTAGAGATAAAAGGTTCGCTATACCACTCAAATGGGAAAAATTATCCATCTGCTGGTGTATATGTTAATTATGACTATCTTGAATACTTCGGTGCAAGAACAGGAATTGAGTGGGTAGGGCTGGATGGAGGTGTCAATCAGTTTGATATTCCTTTTGAGGCTTTATTTTATCCCTTAAAATATACAAGTAAATTTGCTCCTTATCTCGGAGGTGGTCTTGGATATTACCTTTTAACAGGTGGTGGAGTAAATAAATCTTCACTTGGTTATCAGGTATTTGCAGGTTTCAAACTTGACCTTGAGAAAGCCTCTGCCGGGTTTGAAATCAAATATGTTGTTCCTGATATGGGCGAAGGAAAGGGTGCATGGGTATACGGAGGAACAGTTTCAGGTGGAATGACCTTTGAGTTTTAAAAATAAAACCATCTAATAAACGAATTTAAAAATCAATTTCTTGATAATTTTAAAACTTTAAAAGAAAGGTGAATTATGCAAACAATCTTTTATCTTGTCCAGCATGGAGAGGCAAAGAGTAAAGAAGAACACCCTGAAAGGCCTCTTACAGAAAAAGGGATAGAAGAAAGCAAAAAAGTTGCCCATCACCTTTCAGAAAAAGGGGTAAAACCCGATGTAATAATTCACAGCGGAAAAACAAGGGCAAAACAGACTGCTGAAATATATGCTGAATATTTAAAACCAGAAAAAGGAGTTCTACAGGGTGATAATCTTGCTCCTCTTGATAACCCAACAATCTGGGCAGATAAATTAAAAAAAGAAGACACATCCGTGATGCTTGTGGGTCACCTTCCTCACCTTTCAAAACTTTTATCTTTACTTTTAACAGAAAATCCTGAAATAGAAATCGCAAAATTCAGATACTCATGCTGTATTGCGATTTCAAAAGAAAAAGTAAATTTCAAAATAAAGTGGTTTTTCACCCCTGAAATCGTTTAACCTTATAATTAATAACAAAAAAGGAGGCCAAGGTGGTAAAAATTTTAATGCTTTATTTTTTTTCTCAGACCAATTTCACCTTTTATTATTCCAATCCTTTAAATGCTCTTTACTTTCTCCATCCCGGGTTTCTTGATGTTTCAAAAGGAGATGGAATAATAGGAGCAAGTTATAATCCTGCAGCACTTCATTTTGGTTCAAAATACGAATTTGCGAGTTTTTATAGCACAACAGGCAGATCAAAAATAGATTTTGATTTACCCTTTGGAATAGACTCAATTGCAGGGACAGAAATTCCTGAAATAAAAATTCCTTTTGAGTTAAACCTTGAAGACAGAGGCGGTTTTGATTTTATTGGTGCAAAAGCAAAACTATATGTTTTTGATGCTGGAATTTCTTATTCAAGGGACGACGAATATGGGGCAGACCTTCTGGTTTCAGAAATAATAAACCAGAACATATCCTTTGAAGTAAAAGATACACTTTCTCATGATGATATTCCTGATATTCCTGCAGGAACATACATTCCTGTAACTTTTAAATTAAACGGGAATATTGATTTCCCTGTAGATGGGACAGGTGGATTAAATGCTAAAACCTATCCTGTTTTCTTTGGACTTGCAAAAGGTCTGGGGCCTGTTGCACTGGGATTTGGATTTAACATAAAAAGATACAGTGGTGATGTAAATCTGAGATACTCAATAAATGGCAGAACCGATAATTTAAGTCTTGAATTTGATACAACAGCACAGGATAATCAGGGCAGAGACTGGAGCATAAATCTTAATGCAAACGGCAATTTTGACAATGAGATATTTTCTGATGTAATAAGGGGAAACTTCTCAGGAACACAGATAGGGTTTATAACAGGTTTTCTTGCAAAGACACCTCTTTTAAAAGCAGGAGTTTCCCTTGAATACTCTTTTCCCTTTAAATTAAGTGGCGGAATAACAGGAACATATAGATTTATAGAAGGGGTTTCAGATTATGTGCTTGATACAACTCAAATTTCGGTTGATACATCTTTAAGAACCATAGATGGAAATATAATCATAGATACACTTAAATTCGTCTATTCTCAAAGAGAACATGAAATACTTAAAAGTTCATTGAACTTACCCGGAATCATAGGATTAAAAGCAGGTGTTAACCTGAATCTCATGCTTATGAACCTGAACCTTTCGGGAGGTATTGATATCCCCTCGGGTAAATACGCGTTCGGTAAAGCCTATTTTGTAACAATGATGGGATTTGGATTCGGACCTGTTGGTTTAAGAACAGGAAGCGTATTCTCATGGAGATATTTAAAATACGAAGACTTTTTCTTATTCACCCCACCAACAATTACGGTCGGTATGGGTGGAAATATAAGCGCAGGACCTCTGGATTTATATCTTGGAGCAAGGACTACTCCATTAGCAGGAGTTTTATCATCTATAAAAGAAATAGGAGGAGAGGGTAAGCTTTCATTAAATCCATTAAAAACTGCAGCATATAACATCGGCATAAGAATTAAGATATGATAATTCCCCTGGTTGATTTTATCTTTATGATAATTTTACTTTAAAATTTAAAAGTGAATGTATACCCTTTGCTTTTTATTTCAGTTTTTCTGTTCCTTTTATTTTTATTACTTCTTATATATGCCTTTTTAGAATTCAGAAAACTAAAAATAGTAAAGGGGATACTGCTTTCTTTAAGTTCTCTGATTTCTCTGATGCTGGCATTTATGCTTTTATTCTTCTTTCAAAGTCTTAAAACATATCAGATTCTCACAAGAGAGGACCTTGTTGCAAAAATATACGCTAAGGAGATTACAAAGGATACAATGATGGTTACGCTGGAATACAGCAGAGAGCCTTCTAAAAATTTTTTTTATGTAATAATAGGAGAGAACTGGGAAATACAGGGGGTTGTTGTAAAATGGAAAACATACCTTGAATTTCTTGGAATCCATACAGCCTATAAAATTACAAGATTAAAAGGAAGATACTCCTCTGTTGAAAATGTTTCACCCACCTCGTATCAACTGGCAGAAGAAGACTTCTTAACGCAACTTATTATGAAACACGGGCAGAAAATATTTTTTGTGGATGCGGTTTTTGGACAGGGTATATTCCAGTATCCGGACAATAAACCCTTTTATCTCTATGTAACAGAAGACGGCTTTATGTTGAGAAAAAAATAAATCACAGAACTCAAAATTATTGCAGAAGTCCCTTCGGGACTTGGCGTATAGCTTATGGCGTATGGATTATGGCTTATTGCGTTTATAAATATAAGCAAACGAAAAAGTGAGAAAAAAGCCAGAGGCAAGACAATTCTGCATTCTAAAATCTGAATTTTTTGCTCTTACTTTTTACTTTTCACTTTCTCCTGCAACTTATCTAATATAATCTCTGCTGCTTTTTTGCCTGAAAGTAGCATTGCTCCGAAAGTGGGTCCCATTCTGGGAAGTCCAAAGGTTTCTGAGACAGACATCCCTGTAACAATCAGCCCGGGAAACACCTCTCCTGTATGTTCAACTATAGCATCTTCTGAAGCTTCAACCCACATTGCTCCCATACCCTTGGTCTTTATGTATCCTCTTTTTTCAAGAGACTTCACCACAAAGGCATCATGTCCTGTAGCATCCACAACAAAATTTGATTCAAGTGCAACAGGGTCAACACAGGTGATCTGTCTTGGAAGCCCTTTTATTGCAGACCAGTTTACAACAACACCTGCAACTTTTAAGTTTCCATTTTCCTCTCTTATAACCACATCATCAAAATCTGTAAGTTGAAGAAACTTTGCACCTGCATCAGATGCTGCTGCAATAAGTTTCGAGCATGCCTGTGCACCATCACAGGCAAAGAGTCCTTCATCTACTTTCTCATACTTCACTCCTATCTCATCAAGATATTCCTGAGAGGGTGCTCTGAAAGTAACTTTATTCATGAAATACCCACCAAGCCAGAAACCGCCTCCGAGATAGTTATTCCTCTCCACCACAAGCACATTAACATTTTTTCTGGCAAGCTCCCTTGCACAGGTAAGTCCGGCAGGTCCACCACCTATGATGATCACATCTGATTTAATCACACCTTCAAGGGTTTGTAAAAAACCCCTAACAATTGCCCTTGTAACTTCACTTTCTCCTTTTTTTGCAAATTTCATTTTAACTCTCCTTTCCTCCCGAGTTTTTCGGGATATTTTACTGCATAAAATTTTAAAAATTTAAGGTTTATGTTCCTTGTTTTCACCTTTTTACCTCACTTTCCAGAAATGATTAACCGGTCCTTTTCTCTTCCCTATGGAAAGGGAATTTTTTATTGCACCATAAATAAATCTTTTTGCTTTTCTGACCGCTGTCAGAACATCAAAACCCTTTGCAAGATAGCCTGCAATTGCGGATGCATATGTGCACCCTGAACCGTGAGTATTTTCTGTATCCACCCTCTCTGACTTTATTTTATAAATTTTATCTCCATCGTAAAGATAATCAACAGCATAATCATCTTTAAAATGTCCGCCTTTAATCAAAACCCATTCGGGCCCTTTTTCTTTTATCCTCTTCATTGCCTTTTTTATATCCCTTTTATTTCTAATTTCCATACTGGCAAGTTCTTCTGCCTCAAGCCTGTTGGGTGTCACAATGAGAGCAAAAGGTAAAAGTCTTTCAACCAGAACTCTTTTTGCATCAGTTTTTATTAAATCATATCCGGTTTGTGATTTCATCACAGGGTCAACAACAAGATTTTTTATCCTGTATTTCTTAACTCCCTCCACCACAACTTCTATTATATCCCTGTTTGAAAGCATTCCTGTTTTCACTGCATCAGCACCTATATCTTCCATGACAGTTTGAATCTGTTTTTTTAAGAATTTGCCCGGAACATCAAGTATTCCAGAAACCCCCTGCGTATTCTGAGCGGTCAATGATGTTATCGCTGTCATTGCGAAAACACCGATTGAATTAAGGGTTTTTATATCAGCCTGTATTCCGGCACCACCACCCGAATCAGAACCAGCAATTACCAGAACCTTTGCAACTCTCACTCTATCTCTATTCCCTCTGTCTTTACAAGTTTTCCCTTATAAAGAAAATCTATCTGTCTGAATGCAGATTCACAATCAAATACTGTAAGAGCAGAAACAGCGTCAACAGGAACAACTATCTCATACCCCAGAAGAACCGCGCTTCCGGCTGTGTGAAGAACACATATATTCGCAACTGTACCGGTAATTATGAGGTTCTTTATATTAAAGGCTCTAAGATACAGGTCAAATGGCGTTCCAAAAAAGGCGTCGTATCTCAGTTTCCTGATTGAAAACTCGTTTTCAAGAGGTTTCAGGTCCTCAATTATTTCAGAACCCCATGTCCCTGCAACCGCATGTTCTCCCCATATTTTGAATTCAGGGTCATATTTTGTATGCCAGTCCTGTGTAAAGAACACCTTCATATCCTTCTGTCTCGCTTTTTTGAGGAGTTCCTGTATAAAGGGGATTGTCTTTCTTGAACCCGCAACAAAAAGTCTCCCATCAGGATGGGCAAAGTCGTTCTGCATATCAACTATCACAAGGGCAGTTTCTTGTTTCTTTAGCACCACCCTGTCATAAACTTTATACTCAGGCATCTCGACCTGTTTCATACACCCTCCCTTTTAACTTTTATAACTTCATCAAGTTTTTCTTCTACATATTTTTCAAATAAATTCATAGGACAGAAAGGACCACACATTGAACATGCACTCGTTTCTGACCTTCTCTGTTCATACAATTTTCTTGCCTCTTCAGGAAAAAGCATGTGTCTAAATTGCTCGTCCCAATCGAGCCTGTATCTTGCCTCTGAAATTTTTCTGTTCTGCTCCCATGCTGATTTTATTCCCTTTGCAAGGTCTCCGATATGACCTGCAATTTTTGAGACAATAACTCCCTGTTTAACATGTTCGGGTGTGGGAAGTCCCAGATGTTCTGCTGGCGTCACATAACATAGAAAATCAACCCCGTAACTTGCAGAAAGGGCACCACCTATTGCCCCGACAATATGGTCAAAACCCGCCCCTGTATCACAGGGTAAAGGACCCAGAACATAAAAGGGTGCATTCTTACAGAATTTTTTCTCCATTTCCACATTTGTCTTTATCTCATTTATTGGAATATGTCCCGGACCTTCCACCATTACCTGAACCCCTGCTTTTCTCGCCCTTTCAACAAGTTCACCGAGAAGAATTAACTCCTCTATCTGTGGTCTATCCGTTGCATCAAGAATGCTTCCTGGTCTCAATGCATCTCCAAGACTCAGAGTCATATCGTATTCTCTTGCTATTTCAAGAAGTCTATCAAACTCTTCATAAAGAGGGTTTTCCCTGCCATGATGAAGCATCCATACTGCTAAAAGGCCTCCACCTCTTGAAACTATCCCTGTGGTTCTTCTCTGATTTCTGAGTCTTTTTATAGACTCAAGAGTTATACCCACATGAACCGTTATAAAATCAACCCCTGACCTGCCGTGTTCTTCAATAACCTCAAAGAGCATCTCAGGCGTCATTTCAAAAATGTTTCCTTTTTCTTTTGCAACTCTGAACTCTGCCTCATAAACAGGGACTGTTCCAACAGGGACTTCTGAGTTGCTTATTATACTTTCTCTTATCTTTTTTAAATCTCCTCCTGTGGAAAGGTCCATTATGGTGTCAGCACCATACTCTATTGCAACCTTCAATTTCTCAAGTTCCTGCTCAAGATTCACATAATCAAAGGATGTTCCTATATTTGCATTGACTTTTGTTTTCAATCCCTTTCCTATACCGCAGGGTTTTTTCAGGTTCTTGTGTTCTGGATTAAAGGGGATAACTATTTCTCCCTTTGCCACACCTTCTCTTATAAATTCTGGAGAAACCCCTTCATACTCTGCTATCTTTTTCATCACATCAGTTATAATTCCCTTTTTCGCAAATTCAATTTGAGTCATAAATACCTCCTATTCCGACAGAGTCGGGATGGTTTATGGAAGATGGCAGATGGCGTATGGCGTATAGCGTATGGCGTGTGGTTTATTGTTTGTTTTATTTTCCATTTGCCATCTTCCACCAAATTAAAAACGCCATTTCCTTCGCCGGCATTACCCGGTTCAGGTTCAAGGGTCTTCCCGAAGGAATTTGTCGGGAACTCTCAGCCCGGCTCAACCTCCGAGCTCCCCCAGGCGTAAGTTTATATTATACTCTTTTTAAAAAAAAATTTCAATACAGGTTTAGTTAGTCGGCAAAAATCTTTAAAACGTCCACCAGGTCCTTAAAAGTATAGGTTACATTAATCCCCATTTTTATAAGATTATTAAGAGATTTCTCCGGTGTCAGAATCCCTATATTTTCAATGTAATTTTTAAAACTGCTCTCCTCTTCAAACAAAAAAGTCCCTCCCTGCAAAAATATAACAGGTTTCTCAAGATAGAAATCAGGCAGGTTCAGAAGTGTTCCACTCTCATTTATGCATACCACAGCATCAACATCTTCTTTAAAAAGGTGGGGAATAATTTCAAAAAAATCACAAAAAGGTAAAATGCTCTCTCCCAGTGATATTCCATATTTTATTTTATAACTCCTTTTATTAAGGTATCTCATTCCATACTCCAGTGTTTGCTGTGAACGGGTCAAAATGGCTATATTACCCTCTTTTTGAATATCTGTTTTATTCTTTTTTATGGAAAATAAAGGGCCCATAAATGCAGGGGAATTTGGACCCAGAAGAATTATTTCTTTTTCAATAATATAACTCTTCATTCTCAAATAATCTCTTAAATCCATATAACTTTCACCTGTTATCATTCCAAAAGATGCAATATCATCATCAGTGCCAAGTATATCCATTATTTCTCCAAAATTAAGCACATTTCTTAGGAGAAAACCCCAGCTTTTATCCTTTGTTTTTTTCTTTTCATGAAAAAATTTTGTTCTAACCCCTGAAACTCTATAATCTGCTAATTCCTGAAACATAAAAATTGAGTCAATCTGTATCATCTTTTTAAAATCAGTTCCACAATTTCCTCAACATCTTTTTCAGATGTCAGAATATTACCCTTTGTCTTTTCTTCGCTATTGTATATATAAAAATAAACATTTTTACCTTTAATCTCCTTGAACCTTTTGTCAAAATTTTCCTTGTTAACAAGAAAAATTTTAGGTTTTGCCTGACTCAGATTCTCAAAGATTTCAGGTCTTTTAAAAAAAATTATAGAGTGTCTAATCCCTTCAAGAGAAAGAGAATTACCAAAAAGAGCATAAATAAACCAGTTATCAGAAAATACATAAGAATTTCCGGGTTTCTCTATGAACCTTTCAGGATGAGGGCAGTACCCGGGATTACACTCTTTCTCTCCTTCTATCTCAGCAATAAAAATCCTGCCATTTTCTATATAAAATCTGGATTTAAGAAAAACAAGTTTCATCCTATCAAATATTCTATCAAAATGACAAATAGAAACGGCAAGTAAATCATCACGGATTCCCTTCTCAAATATATGAGTGTAATTTACAGATTCCCACGGTTTTAGAAACATCTTTATCTTGTGTTTTAAATGAATTGTTATAGAAATTAGTTTGATATTTTCTTTTATATAAATATTTTCTTCAAAAGAAATTTCCTTTTCTCTTTTTCTTTTATCAGTAAATGTAAATTCATCCTGGAAAAGTGGATTTTTTAGAAATATTTCTTTATCAATGGTCAACTCTTAGAAGCTCTTTTTTTCTCATTCAGAATGGTCAGGGTCTTTGCTATTTCTCTTTTTGTTTTTCTTATCTCCATCGGGTTTGTTAGAGAGCCTATGGTTTTCTGCATCCTCAGGTCAAAATATTTATCTTTAAGCTCGTATAAATATCTCTCCAATTCCTCTATTGTCATCTCCCTCAATTCATGAGCTTTCATACTCCTCCCTCCCTATGAGAAATAAACCTTGTTTTTATAGGTAATTTGAAGGATGCAAGGCGAAATGCTTTTCTTGCTTCATCTTCTCTAACTCCTGAAATTTCAAATAAGATTGTCCCCGGTTTTACAACAGCAACCCAGTGGTCAACATTTCCCTTTCCTTTTCCCATTCTCGTTTCAGCAGGTTTTTTGGTAACAGGCTTATCAGGAAAAACTCTTATCCAGAGTCTACCCCTTTTTTTTAGATAACGAATAATCGCGACTCTTGCAGCTTCAACCTGATTCGCTTTAATCCATGCGCATTCAAGAGCTTTAAGTCCATATTCTCCAAAAGCCAGATAATAACCTGCCTGAGCTTTGCCTTTTCTCCTCCCTCTATGTTGTTTTCTATATTTCACCTTTTTGGGTTGAAGCATTATTCCTCCTCTTCCTTCTTAGGGAGAACTTCACCTTTATATATCCACACCTTTATACCAACTGCACCATATTTGGTAAAGGCTGTTGCCTCTCCGTACTCCACATCAGCCCTTATAGTCTGCAAAGGAACTCTGCCAACTAAATACCATTCTTTTCTGGCAATCTCCGCACCACCAAGCCTGCCTTTTGCCTGCACTCTTATACCCTTGGCACCCATTCTTACAGCAAGAGAAACAGCTCTTTTCATCGCCCTTCTATGAGAAACTCTCTGTTCTATCCTCGTTGCAATGTTTTCTGCCACAAGGACAGCATCAAGTTCAGGTATTCTGACCTCATTCACATTTACCTGAATATTTTTATTTTCTGTTATATTTTCAAGTTCTTTTTTAACCATCTCAATCTCCTGTCCCCTTCTGCCTATCACAACACCGGGTCTCGCGGTCTTTATGGTAATTATAATCTTTTCAGAAGCTCTATCTATCAGAATATCTGACACAGATGCATCCTTAAATCTTGCCTTCAGATATTTTCTTATCTTTATATCCTGCTCAAGCCATTCGTTGTATTTCTTTTTATCTGCAAACCAGTGAGATTTCCAGTCTTTTATTACCCCGAGTCTGAAACCATAAGGATGAACTTTTTGACCCATTATTCTCTCTCTCCTATTATTATTGTAAAATGACTTGTTTTTCTCCTTGCAAAGGCAGGAGAGCCCCTGAACCCCGGCCTCAAAAGCCACCATTCAGGACCTTTATCAGCTTTTGCAACTTTTACAAAAAGTCTTTCCTTTGGAAGTGCTTCTTCACCTGCTTTTTTCTCATAAGAATTCATAGCAGATTTTAAAGCCTTGTATGCAAGTCTTGCAGATTTTTTTGGAGTCAGAAGTAGAATTTTTTCTGCTTCAACAACAGGTTTACCTCTTATCATATCCATAATGAGCCTGGCTTTTTTAGAAGAAATCCTGAGATACTTTATTCTCGCAATTCCTTGAGTCATCTATTTCATCCTCCAACTTTTGTTTTCACCTGTTTTTTAACCTCTTTATGGCCTCTATAGGTTCTTGTAGGAGCAAATTCACCGAGTTTGTGTCCAACCATTGCCTCTGTAATATACACTGGAATAAACTGTTTACCATTATGAACAGCAATTGTAAGTCCAACCATCTCAGGTATTATTGTGCTTCTTCGGGAATACGTCCTTATTGCCTTTTTATCTTCTTTCTCTTTTGCCTCTTTTATCTTCCTCAGCAATTTTTCATCAACAAAAGGCCCTTTCTTTAAAGATCTTGGCATAGTTTCAACCTGTTTTTAAACTTTTTTTAGTTTTTAATTTTAATACAATTCAACAACAAATTTCAAGTTAGATTTACTTTAAATACATTTTAACCATATAATTAAATTAAGTTTATGAAAAAATATCGTTTAGAAGAAATTGAACATACTGCTGATTTTGGAGTAAAATTATGGGCTGAAGATGAAAAAACTCTTTTTGAAAAATGTGTGGAAATTTTTGAAAACGCAATGGTTGACTTAAAAAATGTTGAACCCGTGATTGAAAGAGAAGTGGAGATATATGGCGAAAACAAAGAGGAACTACTCTTAAATCTTTTAAGAGAACTGCTTTTTATCTTTGATACAGAAGGTTTTGTATTTAAAGTGGTAAATGTTGAATTTAAAGAAGAAAGAAAATTAACCCTGAAGGGCAAGGGAGAAAATTATAATCCCGAAAAACACAGGAGGAAGCTCAACATAAAAGCAATTACATACCATAATTTTTATCTACAGAAAAAAAACAATGGTTTTGAAACACAGATTATATTTGATGTTTAAATCATGAAAACAAAAGAACTGAGAAAATTAAAGCAAAAAATTTTTAAGGAAGTTCACAAAGTAATTGTTGATCAGGAAAAGGTAATTGAAGAACTCCTCATCGCCATGTTTTCGAAGGGACACGTTCTTATAATAGGTGTTCCAGGACTTGCAAAAACCATGCTTATTAATACTCTTGCAAAAACCCTTGGTCTTAAATTTAACAGAATCCAGTTTACCCCGGACCTTATGCCTTCAGATATTACAGGAACCGAAATTTTACAGGAGGACCCATCCACCAGAGAAAAACAGTTTAGATTTGTAAAAGGACCTGTATTCACAAATATACTGCTTGCAGACGAAATAAACAGAACCCCTCCAAAAACTCAATCTGCGCTACTTGAAGCAATGCAGGAATTAAAAGTAACCATAGGAGGTATTGATTACCATCTTGAAGAACCCTTTTTTGTGCTTGCCACTCAGAACCCGATTGAACAGGAAGGAACATATCCCCTACCCGAAGCTCAACTTGATAGATTTATGTTAAATACATATATATACTACCCTGACCATGAAGCCGAAATTGAAATAGTAAAAAAAACAACAGGGTATAAGTTTCCTGAACCTGAAACCGTAATGAACAAGGAGGAAATTCTGGAAATTCAAAAGGAAGTCAGAGAGGTACCCGTGCCTGAACATGTATTTGAATACGCAATAAGACTGGTCAGGAATACAAGGCCCGAATCAACAAAATTAGAGTATGTAAAAAAATACATTGAATATGGGGCAAGTCCGAGAGCATCACAATTCCTGATTCTCGGAGCAAAAGCAAGGGCATTTCTTGAAGGAAAAGATTTTGCAGAAATAAAAGATGTGAAACATATAGCATTGAGTGTTCTCAGGCACAGGATAATATTGAACTTTGCCGCTGAGGCAGAGGAAATAGATAAAGAAAATATGATTAAAAAAATAATTGAAAACACAGACTGGGAGGAAAAATGAATGTTTTAATATCCTTAATTTTAATTTCAAAAAATATCTTTTATGGTAAATACGAAGGGATAATACATCCACCTGCACAGGAATACATTGTTTCTTTAATAAATAAGGCAGAAAAAGAAAATGCAGAGCTTGTGGTGATAATGCTTGACACTCCTGGAGGACTGGATGCTTCCATGAGAGAAATAGTAAAGAAGATAATGAATGCAGAGGTTCCTGTATGCGTATTTGTGCATCCTCCGGGAGCAAGGGCAGCCTCCGCAGGTGTCTTCATAACTTATTCCGCGCACATTGCTGCAATGGCACCGGGCACAAACCTGGGTGCCGCTCATCCGGTTGCCATAGGAGGAGAGCAAAAAGATACTGTAATGATGAAAAAGGTTCTGAACGATGCAATAGCCTATCTTGAATCAATTGCAAAGAAGAAGGGAAGAAATGTGCGTCTCGCAAGAGAATTTGTTGAGAAAAGTATTTCCATAACCGCAGAAGAAGCCTTAAAAAAGAAAGTCATAGATGTTGTTGCAGAAAATCTGGATGACTTGCTCTTAAAAATAAACGGCAAAAAGATTGAGGTTGCAGGAGTTGAAAAAACAATAAACACAGAGGATGCTGAGTTAAAAGAATACAAAATAAGTTTAAGGAACAGGATATTATCAATAATTTCAAATCCCACTATTGCCTACCTTTTATTAATCATAGGTTTTTATGGCCTCTTTTTTGAGATAACGCATCCTGGTGCTATATTTCCGGGTGTTGCAGGTGCAATATGCCTTATTTTAGCCCTTTATGCTTTTCAGACATTACCTGTAAACTACGCAGGTGTTCTTCTCATACTCCTTGCAATGATTCTTTTTCTGCTTGAAGTTAAAATAACTTCTCACGGAGCACTGGGGCTTGGTGGAGCAATATCTCTTGTAATGGGTTCTTTACTTCTTTTCTCCAGAGATGTTCCCTATTTAAGAATTTCGCTCTGGGCAATAGCAGGAGTAACCCTTGTAACGGTTTTATTTTTCCTCCTGGTCATAGCAAAGGTAATTCAGGTTCATAAAAGAAAGCCTGTTAGCGGAAAAGAAGGAATTTCAGGTGAAAAAGGAGTTGCCAGGACAGATATAGACAGAAAAGGTGGAAAGGTTTACATACACGGTGAGATATGGGAAGCTGTAAGTGATGAGAAGATAAAAAAAGGCGAAGAGATAATAGCAGTAAGTGTTGAAGGACTCAAATTAAAGGTTAAGAAGGTAAAGAGATGAGTCAAAAGAGAATGATGATTAAAAAATTGACTCAGCCATGTGCTGTAAGCCATTAGCCATAAACCATTCCGACCTTGTCGGAATAGGAGGTGTGATATGATAACATTCTGGACAGTTATAGTTGTGTTAGGGGTGCTTATAATTTTATCAGCAATCAAAGTCCTGCCTGAATACGAAAGAGCAGTAGTTTTCAGGCTTGGAAGATTTCAATCTGTGAAAGGACCGGGGCTTTTTCTCATAATACCAACAGTTGATAGAATCATTAAAGTTTCTCTGAGAACCGTGGTAATGGATGTTCCGCCTCAGGATGTGATAACAAGAGATAATGTATCTGTAAAAGTGAATGCTGTTGTTTATTTCAGGGTTATTGACCCTCAAAAAGCTATCATAGAAGTTGAAGATTATCTCTACGCAACTTCTCAGATAGCCCAGACAACTTTAAGAAGTATACTGGGAGAGGCAGAGCTTGACGAACTTCTTGCTCAAAGAGAAAAAATAAACCAGCGACTGCAGAGTATAATCGATGAACACACAGACCCATGGGGAATTAAAGTTTCTGCGGTTGAAGTAAAACATGTGGACCTCCCTCAGGAAATGCAAAGAGCAATGGCAAGACAGGCAGAGGCAGAAAGAGAAAGAAGAGCCAAAGTCATTTCCGCAGAGGGTGAATTTCAGGCTGCACAGAAACTTTTTGAAGCTGCAAAAATAATATCAGAACAACCTGTGGCGGTTCAATTGAGGTTTCTTCAGACCCTCACGGAAATTGCAGCAGAAAAAGCATCAACAACCATACTCCCCATACCCATTGACCTGATTACGCCGTTTATAAAAAAATAGGAATTGGATAAAAGGCTCAAGCTTTCTCTCTTTTCGATAGGGGTTGCTTTTTTTGTATTTGTATTTAAACTTATTTCTTACATAATCACAAACTCAGTAGCTCTTTTAACAGATTCTGTTGAAACAATAAACAACATCTTCGCATCTCTGATACTTTTCTTTTCAATGAAGAAATCTCTAAAACCTCCTGACAGGGAACACCCTTACGGGCATCACAAAATGGAATATGTGTCTTCCTTTATTGAAGGACTTCTGATAGTCTCAATGGGCTTTGTTCTGTTCTACATATCTATGCGAAGATTTCTTACACCTTTTGAATTACAAAAGCTTGACACAGGTATACTCATTTCAGGAATTGCGGGGCTTGTAAATCTTTCCAGCGGTCTATATTTGTACAGGTCTGCAAAAAAAATACATTCCATAGCAATTGAAACAGATGCAAAACATCTTTTTTCTGATGTAGGAACCACATTCGGAGTAATTATAGGTCTCCTTCTGGTTATAATAACGGGCAAGAAAATAATAGACCCTGTTTTAGGAGTAACCCTTTCTATATACATAGCCTTTCTTGGAACCCGTTCAATAATAAAAACGGCTGATGAAATGCTTGACAAATCCCTTGATGAAAAAGACATTGCTAAAATAAAGAATATACTTCACTCCTACGCTTCTCGTTATATAGAATTTCATGAATTAAGGACAAGAAAAGCGGGAAATAAAAAATTTGTGGACCTGCACCTTGTATTTTACCCCGAGGAAAAACTCGTGGACATCCACAGAATATGCGACGAGATAGAAGAAAAAATAAGAGAAGAAGTCAAAAATATTGATATAACGATACATCCCGAGCCCTATGAACACAGAACCCATAATTAGATATATAAAAACTAATTGACAAAGAACAATTTAAAAAAATATAATTAAAACAATTAAAATGGAAAAGAAAAAACTCTTTCTGGAAGCAGGCTCAGGAATTATAGTTTTTTTAGTTCTTCTTGTTCTTTATTTGCTCTCCAATTACATTCATTTCAATCCAGTTGCCTTTCTCATCTCAATCGTTATATTCTTCCTTGCCAGATTCAAAAGAATACCTGTAAGGAGATTCTCTATTCTAACAATCACACCTGCTTTTGCCTTTTTACTTCCTCTTTATACAGGAGGGTTTACAACAGCACTTTCAGCAGTTGTAGGAGTATCCATAGGAGAAAAAATATGGAGAAAAATATCATGGGAAGATTCTCTTAGAGGAGCTTTTACTTATGGAAGTGCCATCCTCGCCTTTGGTTTTCTTTTACCTCCAGAAGGCAATCCCTCATTCAGTCAATTTATAGCATTCTATCTTATATTCTCAATAATATTTCCCTATCTTTTCTATCTTCCAAAATTCTTTCAACTCAAACTCAGATTGAAAGACCTCGTTTATATATCAATATGGGAACATATCTTCGCTCTGATTTTCAACGGGTGGGCATTCCTTTTTTATAAAACTTCAACTTCAAAATTAACTTCGCAGAATCTCATTTTACTGGTATTCATAATTATTTCATCAATACTGCTTTTTTATCTCATCCAGAATACAATACTTTATGACAAAGCTGACTTTGAAAGAAAACTTCTGAAAAAATTTTCAACAAATTTAAGTTTTGAAAAATCCATGAGGGAAATGGAAAAAATTCTTAAAACATTATTAAACATAGATGCAATAAACATTGCTCTTTACGAAAAAGACAAAGATGAAGTCAAAATAATATATTCAACTCATCATAAAAATCTCTTTAAAAATCCTCTTGTTGTGAAAAGACCAAAGGGAGTGGTATGGAAGGTAATTGATTCCAGAAACTTTGTTTATATTCCTGATATTTCTGAAGAAAAAGACTACCTACCTATTTCTGATGGGACAAAAAGTGAAGTGATGTTTCCCCTTGTATACAATAAAAAATTTCTCGGTGTTTTTGACATAGAGAGTGGCATTGCTCATTCATTTTATGAAGACGATTTCAAAAGACTTGAAGGCATTGCCAGCGCTATTTCAGGACAACTGGAAACCCTGTTAAATGTCGCAAATTTGAGGGAAATTTCCTATTCCCTGGATAAAGAAGCAGAGAACCTGGCATCAATAACAGAGGAATTCACAACCGCAACAAGTGAGATCACTGAAAAAATAACAAATGCAAACCAGAACCTTGAAAATGCAAAAGAACTTCTCCAGAAAAATTTTGAAATTATTGAAAACATCGGAAAAACCCTTGAGGAAATAGGAGCAGAGACATCTGGACTCGTTGAATCCTTTGATGAAATCACAGAATCTCTTGAAAAAAGGTATGAATCTTATGCAGGATTGAAAAAATTTCAGGAAAACTTCTCCAGAGAGTATGAAGCAATAAAGGAAGAGTTCGAGCGGTTTCTGAGCTTTTACAGGAGAATCCAGGAATTGATTGAATTCATGGTTGATTACACAACAAAAACAAGGCTTTTATCTCTAAATGCATCCATTGAAGCTGCAAGATTTGAGGAAAAAGAAAGCGGATTTAGTATAATCGCCGAGGAAATAGGGAAACTTGCACAGGTTGGAGAGACTCTAACAAAGAAAATGCAGGATGAATTCAACAAAGGAGAAGAAACAATATTGAAAATACGAAAGGGATTTTTATCCTACGAAGAACTTGAAAGAGAAACTTATAAGAAAATGGATGAAATATCAATATCTTTTGATGAGTTGCGAAGCAGCATTCTCGGATATTCAGAAAAAATCAAAAAAGTTCCGATGGTTATGAAAAAAGATATAGAGGACCTGCAGAACATAATAGTTAAAATGGGAGAAATTTTAAACATTTATGAAGAAAACTTCAAAAGTTTTGAAGAGATAGGGGCACTTTCAGAAGAGTTAAGTTCGGGCTCAGAGGAAATAGCAGGCAGGGCTCAGGAATTAAATGTTATAAGCACAAAACTTCTCAATCTGGTTAAACTCTTTGAATAGAAATGATATATGCATTTATTTTATATCTTATTTCTCTTTTCATTCTGGGTATTGTAACAGTAAGATTTACAAAAACTCTTGAAGACTTTGTTCTCGGTGGAAGAAAACTGGGCTCATGGATTATAGCCCTTTCTGAAAAGGCATCCGACTTTTCAGCATGGCTTCTGATAGGACTTCCGGGTCAGGCATTCAAAATGGGACTTGGTGCTGTATGGGCTGCCATAGGTTGCTTTATAGGCTCACTTTTCAACTGGCTTGTGATAGCAACTCCTTTAAGAAAACTTTCTGAAAAATACAACGCCCTTACCCTGCCCGATTATTTTGAATCAAAATTTGAAGACAGAACCCGCATATTGAGGATAACCTCCTTTATCCTCATTATATTATTTTTCACCTTTTACATATCCGCTCAGATTGTGGGAGGCGGTAAGGTTTTATCCTCTGCATTCGGAATAAAACCTTTCTATGGTATGCTCATAGGAATAATAACCTTTTACACAATGCTGGGAGGATTTTTCGCAGTTGCAATTACAGATTTTATTCAGGCACTTTTGATGGTAACAGCCCTTATAATAATTCCCATTGCAGGAATAATACATCTCGGAGGATTTGAAGGTTTTGCTCACAAAGCAGTTTCAGCAAAAAATTTTGCCTTTTCCCTTTCAGGTGGTGAAAAAGAATTCATGGCAATGTTTTTAAGTGTTATAATCGGTGGACTTGCAATAGGACTGGGATATCCAGGACAGCCCCATATCCTTGCAAGATATATGGCAATAAAATCTTCAAAGGAGATAAAAAAAGCAACTGTTATCTCCATGACATGGACATTCTTTTCCCTAACGGGTGCGGTTATGATGGGAATTGTGGGAATACCGCTACTTGCAGGAAAACTTCAGGACCCCGAGCATATAACATCCATGCTTGCAAAAACCCTTCTGCATCCATGGATTGCAGGGATAATAATATCAGCAGCAGTTTCTGCAATAATGTCAACTGCTGATTCACAACTCCTTGTTGTAACATCTTCCTTTGTTGAAGACATTTACAAAAAGATGATAAATCCACAGGAATCCCAGAAAAAACTCGTGCTTTATTCCAGAATATTAACATTTTTTATAGGATTAATTGCCTTTGTTCTTGCCTTAAAGGCACAGAGACTTGTTTACTGGCTTGTCCTTTACGCATGGGGAGGTCTTGCAGCATCCTTTGGACCTGCTGTAATAATGTCGATTTTATGGAAAAAACAAATAAATGGGGGATATTCGCAGGGATGCTTACAGGTTCAATTACAATAATTATCTGGTATAATATTCCTTTTTTAAAAAATCTAATCTATGAACTTGTTCCTGGATTTTTCCTTTCTTTGTTTGCAATAATAATTGTATCACTTTTAACTCAGAAAAAGGAGGAGTAAAAATGGAATGTAACAAAGAAAAAAATTTAAAGGATTGCACATGCACATACGAGCCATGTCCCAGAAAAGGGATGTGCTGTGAATGCCTCAAATATCATCTCTCTCATAACGAACTTCCCGGATGTGTATTTCCTCCTGAACTGGAAAAAACCTATGACAGAAGCATAGAAAACTTCGTGAGATACCACGCAAAGAAACTCTAAAAATATGAAAACAAAAAGTTTGCTGGTTATAAAACCCGATGCGGTTAAAGATAAAAAGATAGGAAGAATAATCCAGACCCTTGAAGAAAACAGGTTTGAAATCAAGGGAATAAGAATGAAAAGGTTCACAAAAGAGGAAGCAGAGGAGTTTTATTCTCCCCATAAAGGAAAACACTTTTTTGAAAAACTCGTAAATTTTATAATATCAGGAGAGGTTGTGGGAATCCTTGTTGAAAAAGAAAATGCAATAGAAAAACTCAGAGAACTAATAGGAGATACAGACCCTGAAAAGGCAAGATGCGGAACAATAAGATATATGTTCGGCAAAAGCATCACAGAAAACGCAGTTCATGCAGCAGACTCAGAAGAGTCCTTCAACCGTGAAGTCACCTTCTTTTTCTGAACTCTATGCTTCGCTTTTAAAAAAAGATTTAGAAAATCTAAAAAACAAAAAAATAAAAAAAGTTTTAAAGGAAGGAGATGTTTTTTATCTTTTATTTGAAAAAGAGATTTTAAAGATATATTTATCAAAAGACCTTTACAGGGTAAGTGTAATTCCTTTTAAAGAAATAACAGGTAAAAAGGCAGAATTCTCAAACCTTGTAGAGGATTTTAAAATAAAAGAAATTGAAAACCCGAAAGGTGAAAGAATATTCATATTTCACCTCAGAGGGATTACACCCCTTTTTGAACCCTTAAAAAGAAAACTCATAATTGAACTTCTCGGAAGATTTAAAAACATAATAGTTACGGACGAAAATGGTAAAGCAATTTACGATTTTAAAAACAAATGGAAGAACAGAGCCTACTCCCCTCCTTCTTCGAAAATAGACATATTTGATACAAAAAATCCCGAATGGGAAAATTATGCTAAAAAACATTATCCGGAATACCTGAAATATTTTGGGAAAGAAAAATTCAAAAACCTTTTAAAAGAATTAAAAGAAAAAATCCCTGAAAACTTTTATCTTGTTTATGAAAACAAAAAACCTGTTTTCATATCTCCCTGGAAAATAGGAGGAGATTATGAAATTTTGATTGACTTCTCTTCTGCTATTGAAAAACTATTTGAAGTTTATGAAAAAAAACAAGAGGTAAAAGAAAAAAAAGAAGACAAAAAAATCAAAAAGAAAATAGAAAACCTTGAAAAAAAACTTGAAAAAGAGAAGGGCTTTGAAAAATACAGGAAGATGGGGGAACTGTGTTTGCTATACAGAAAAGAACTTGAGGGGAAAAAAGGTAAATTCAAACTAAAAGACCCTGAAGAAGAAAAAGAATACGAGGTTGAAATAAAAGAAAATCCCTTAAAATCCGCACGGATGTATTTCAGGATTTACAAAAATAAAAAACAAAAAGTTCAGAAAATTATAAAAAAGATTGAAGAGCTCAGGAAAAAGGGTGAGGAAAAAGAAAAATTAAAGGAAAAAAAGAAATTTTTAGAATTCAAATCACCTTCAGGATTTAAAATATACGTATCAAGAAATAAAGAGGAGGCAAACCAATTAACCTTTCACCTTGCAAAACCATGGGATTACTTTTTCCATATAAGGGGATACTCTGGTCCCCATGTAATACTCAAAAGAAACAAAAATCAACCCGTCCCTGACGAAGACCTTTTTTATGCGGCAAAACTGGCTGTAAAATTCGCAAAAAAGAAAGGCAAAGTAGAGGTAATCTATACAAGAAGAGAAAATGTAAAACCTTTAAGGGGAAAACAAGGAAGAGTAAAGGTGCATTCCTATAAAACAATATGGATAAGCGGTGAATTGTAAACCATACTGACACCCCCGAGGTGTCAATGAGGGACATACCCTCTCATCAAGGGAAGAGAATTTGTTGGCTCATCCTTCTTCCTCTTGATAGGAAAGGTAAGCAAAAAGTCAAAAGTCAAAGGTCAAAAGTCAAAAGAAAAAAGTTTAAAGTAAAAAAACTTTATCTCCCCCTTGGAGAAGGGGGATTAAGGGGGATTGACCACCTCCCCCTTGATGAGAGAAATCACCCAATGTTTTCCTCCCCCTTGATGAGAAAAATCACCCACCAAACTCTCCTCCCCCTTGATGGGGGAGGATAAAGTTTTCTTACTTTTTACTTTTGACTTTTTACTTTTGAGTTTTGACTTTTAAGTTTTTACTTCTCACATCATTTTCAAGGGACAGATTCTGATATAAGGATATTTTAAACCTTTCAACTTAAAACATCAGGCGTTAAAATTTACTTCTCCTTCATGAAGCTTTCCGGAACACAATTTGGAGAGAGTGATGCCCATGTTTCTCCTATGATTCTGAGCGATTTTACAAACTCTGATGAAAATTCAAAAATACTTCCAGTAACTTCTTCTGGTTTTGCTTTTAACTTTTCAACACGAAGCTTTTTAATTTCTTCATCTGTAAAGCCTATAAGTTTTGCTGCCTTGAGCTCTTCTTCATCAAATCCTTTGACACGTAACCTTGCCTGATATTTTTCAAAATTTTCACGGGTAATAAATAAATCTTCTATACCCTCTTTTTTCAGGATTTCAATCACCTTTTCTATCTGGTCAGCAACCTCAAGCATCCCCAGGCCGGCCTGTCTTTTGTAGTAAACATAGGCATATGCCTGTTTATTTGCCCAGTAATAATCTTTATGTTTTATTGCACCTCCAAATCTGTCATAACTTTCCTGAGCTGCTTTAAGATAAGATAGAACTTTCAGTGATTTATCCATCAATTCATTTAGACTTTTTGCCCTTTCAGGGGAAACACCTTTTCCGGGTGTTATTTTTTCATAAGAAATTTCAACCAATTCAGGAAATTCTTTATAATCATCTCTGGGCGGGTCTCCTCCTATTGCGTCAATGGCTTTACTCCAATACTCGAAGTTTTTTTCGAGTATTTTCCCAAAAATATACCTAGGTATAAAAAAACCTATTCCTCCTGCGATTGTCAAGGCAATTCCTGATATCATTGCCCTGATTCCAAAAATACCCTTTTTTACTATGTCTATACTTTTTCTTGCTTTTTCAATTTCCTCTTTGGAGCGTGGTAAAGGAGGCTTTTCTTTGAAGCGTGGTAAAGGGCGGTAGCGGTATTTAGGTCTTTCTTTGAAGTATGGCGAAGGAGATTGCCCCAATCTCTGGCTGAATGTGTTGCCAGGGGTGGCTGAGGTGCCAGAAGGGTCCCATGGCGGGTCAACATCACCCCCTTCGTAAACTTCAGAATAGAATTCAGTTTTTTCATCAATTAACCCTTTTGACTCGGATTCTTTAACGTATTTACACAATAAAGATGCCCACGCTTTTTTTGCCAGAAATTTATGTTCTGCAAGCCAGTCCTGGTTCTCTGGCAGAATATTGTTGATTAAATCTTGTATGCATAAATCTAAATACTCAAGGTTTACCATGGTTAGATACACTTTTTCTGAAAAGACATTTTCTTTTTTCAGGTTTTTGAAAAGTATTTCTTTTTCTTTTCCGGACTCTACTGATTTTTTATACCTTTGAAAAGCAATGGAAAAATCAATTAGAGACTTCCATTTTGAGTTTTGTTTTAAAAGTTTTTGAAAGTCATCATAGAATTCACTTTTTATTTCATTTAATTTTTTATCATTTTTTATTGATGAAACCCCTGTAAAGGTCCATGAATTTTCTTTTATCTGAGTTTCTATTTTCTTTTTATAATCATAAGGACTTATTTTTACAAATTTAAGTGAACTTATGGCATATGCTTTTACCTCAGAATCCCATGGAAGAGAGAGGGAAGGAATATCATCGTTATATTCAACTTTTAATGAGTTTCCTATATTATCCGAAATAGAAACAATTCTTCCTTTATTATCCAGTTTGATTCTGTATTTTTCCGGGACATAAACTTCTACATAGGTTCGATCGTAATCTTCAGGAAAAAATCTTATAAAAAATCCTTCAGGATGAAAAGACCAGCGTCCTCCTGGAATTTCCCTGCTTTCTCCTTTTTGAGGAGGTTTTCCCCTTAATACCGCAATCCTTTCTAACTCTTCATAAGAACTATGGGTTCGGGTCAACATTTCGCGAAGTTTATTTTCTACTTCAAAAATACTTCTCATTTCCTCAGACACACCTTCAAGGACTTTTTCTTTCAAATTTTCAGGGACAAAATCAATTGCACTACGATTTAGAGCAACAATATCTCCTGGATCAAGAAGAACCCTTGCGGCATTTTTAAGTTCTTGTGATAAATCCTCAAATTTGGCACGGGCTATAATAGCCCAGATGAGTTCCTGAACTCTCTCCTGTGGTATCTCGGGATGTTTATATGTATTTTTTAATATCTTCTTCACATATTTTGCCTGTGGTCCTTTTATGGGTGCGTATAGATAACCGTCTCCTTTAGTTGGAGCATAGGTTCCTGCATGCATACAATAAGTTTTCAATGTTCCTTTATATACACCGGGCACCAGGAAAAATTCGCCATTTTCTAAGCGGGGCAATTGAAACAAAGAACCGTAAATTACAGGCTTATAATCATCTAAAAAAGGCACTTCGGTAAGCGCATCCTTTATACTGGTTGTGATAGGAGGTTCTTTTTTTAAAATTTCCTCTATACCGGGAATTTTCTTGGGAATTTTTATCTTGAATTTAGGTAACTGGGCAAAACCGGAATTCGGTAAAAGGAGTATTATGAATAGATATAATAGTTTTTTCATAATCCCTCCTTTTTTAAATTTAAATTTTTTATTTATAATTATCCACATTTCCTACAATAATATAAGGTATATAAGACACAAATTTCAAATATTTGTGCGATCCCATAACATCACCCCCTCCTTTATCCTCCCCCATCAAGGGGGAGGAAAACATTGGGTGATTTTTCTCATCAAGGGAGAGGAAGGTTTGCTGATTAATCTGGTAATTTTTACTGTAAAGGGGGAGAAAAGTATTGGGTAGTTTTCCCTGTCAAGGGGAGGAGATTATCCGTCAATTTTTTCATCAAGGCGAACAAAATCTTTTTACTTTTAACCTTTGAGTTTTAACTTAATTCTTCCCTCACTTATATATTGTCCAGGATGGTAGCATCCCCTTAGCCTGCAATATTTTTCTGTTTTTAATTATATTTTAGCAAATTCTCTTATGAAAAAGTCTTTTATTGAACTCCAGCTTACTTTTTTCAAAATCGGGAATTCAGGTTCTTTTTCTGCATCTTCAAAAAAGGTAATTGACTTCCTTATAATTATTTCATCATACTTTTCAAATTTCCTTGTAAAAAGTTTAATAGTGTCTTCGCTTTTAATTTTTAATTTTTTCATAATAAAATAAACATCCACAAAGTCCTTTCTACTTCCTCTCAAGATAATAGCATTTATTTTCATACAGAGTATATCCTCTAAACTTGCAACTTTTAATAAATCAAGATGTGAAAAGGGTTTCAAAAGAGGATAGGGGAAAAAGAAAAAGGAAACATTTACTTCTTTTACCTTAGCATGAATTGTATCTTTTGAAATACTTCTTATTTCAGAAGGAGAAAAATTTTGATAAAATTGTCTAAAATCAACCTCTTTTTGAGTAAAAAAATCAAGGTCTATAGAATATCTATGTTTTAAATAGTAGTATAAAGCAGTTTCACCAGCAAGATAGAAACTTTCCTTCTCTAAAATAGGAGAAAGTTTATCTACCACTTCTTTATGTTCTTTTAGAAGTTTCTTCACTTTGAATTCCATATCGTAATCTCCAGAAGTTCAATGATTGTTTTGATAGAAGTTTTTTATATTTTTTAAGGAAATCTTTAATTTTTTTAGAACCAATCGCCTTTTCAAGCTCTTTAACCTGCTCTTTGTTTCCAATTTCAAGAATTCTTGCAATAACAAAAGGCGAATCAATATTTTTTAAAACCGAAGACCATTTATAATCCTAGAAAAGTTCTTTGAGGATTTTAAGGTTTCTGGTTTTTACCAGTGTCTTATCCTTTATCGTATTTTTAAAGCCATTATCTTTTTATAGTCAATAACCAAAGCATTTCTACTTTCGCACTCTTTATTTTATCTCCCTATCCTGCAAAACCCTTTTATCCAATCACCTTAAAAACTCTGTCATGAGGCCGGACCCTTTCTTTAACCTTTATCCCGACCTTATCTCCTTTTCTTGCCACCTCAACGGGCTCGTGTTCTATCTGCATTGATTCAACAACCTGTGTGAAGTCTGTTGTATGACCTTTAAAATGGAGGGTATCTCCAGCCTTTATTTCTCCCTCTGTCACTTCAATTGCAACAACCCCTATTTTAGCATAATAATCAAGCACTCTTCCGACTTCTTTTTCTTCCATAATAAAACCTCCTATTATAAGAAAATATTATAAGCCCATTATATTTTAATTTACAAATATTCTGATGCTTTATATGGTCGGTACGATATATGGCTAATCGCGTTTGTCGCGTTTATAAATATGCAAGACAGATGAAAAGAGCAGGTTTTCTCCCTTAATACGAATTCCCTGACCCCGTTTCATCCATCCACTCTGTCACCTGAATTTTTTATCTGTTAACGAGTATCTGTTACTTAACTTTTAAGAAATTTTGCAAGAACATAGGGAAGTATTCCACCAAATTTCACATATTCTATCTCCATAAAGGTATCAAGTCTTAAAATAACCTCAAAAACTTTTTCGCTTCCATCTTTAACTGCCTTTACTTTTAACTTTTTAAGGGGTTTTAAGTCTTTCTCCAGCCCCTCAATGTGGAAAATCTCATCGCCTTTGATTTCAAGTTTTTCCAGGTTTTCACCTTCTTTAAACTGGAGGGGTAAAACACCCATCTGAACGAGGTTTGACCTGTGAATTCTCTCAAAACTTTCAGCAATAACTGCTTTTATTCCAAGTAGTTTTGTTCCCTTTGCTGCCCAGTCTCTTGAAGAACCGCTCCCATACTCCCTGCCGGCAATAACAATCAATGGGACATTTTCTTTTTTATATTCCATTGCAGCATCGTATATAGTGGTTAACTTCTTTTCAGGAAATTTTAAAGTGAATCCACCTTCTTTATCAGGAACAAGCCTGTTTCTAAGTCTGACATTTCCGAAAGTCCCTCTTATCATAACTTCGTGATTACCCCTTCTTGAACCAAATGTATTAAATTCATCGGGTTTAACTCCGTGAGAAATCAGATATTTTCCTGCAGGTGAATCTTCAGGTATTTTACCTGCGGGTGATATATGGTCGGTTGTTATTGAATCACCCAGTATCGCTATACACCCTGCGTTTTTTATATTACTGATCGGCACAGGGTCTGTGCTGAAATCCTCAAAAAAGGGAGGTTCTTTTATATAGGTTGAAGAGGGGTCAAAATGGCATATTTCTCCATGAGGAGATTCAAGTTTTATCCAGTTCTCATCTCCTTCAAAGATTTTTGAATAAGAAGAAATAAAATCTTCACCTGATAAAAATTTGCTCATAATCTGATTCACTTCTTGTTCAGAAGGCCATATATCTTTAAGATAAACAGGATTTCCATTGGGGTCATGAGCAATGGGTTCTTTATAGGGGTCAAAACATATGTTACCGGCAAGTGCAAAGGCAACAACGAGTGGAGGTGACATCAAAAAGTTCATCTTTACAAGGGGATGAACCCTTGCTTCAAAATTTCTGTTTCCTGAAAGAACCGATGCAACAACAAGGTCCTTTTCTTTTATCGCCCTTTCAACCTGAGGAGGCAAAGGACCTGAATTTCCTATACATGTGGTGCATCCAAAACCAACTATATGAAATCCGAGAGCCTCAAGATAGGGCATAAGACCTGATTTTTCCATATAATCTCTTACGACTTTGGAACCGGGTGCAAAACTTGTTTTTAGATAGGGCTTTGTTCTCAAACCCTTTTCAACTGCTTTTTTAGCAAGCAAACCTGCACAAAACAGAAGATAGGGATTAGATGTATTTGTACAACTGGTTATCGCAGCAATCACAACAGAACCATTCCTCAATTCCCAGTGAATATCATCCCTTTTTATCTCAATAAAATCCTCTGTCTCCTTTGATTCAGGGTGTGCACCACCTTCTGTTTCCCAGTGTTCAATTGAAGTTTTATTGTAAGAAATCTCCTTACCCATATTATCCTTGGCAATTTCCTTTACTTTGTATTTAAGGCTGGAAAGCGAAATTCTGTCTTGAGGTCTTTTTGGTCCTGCTACGGATGGTTCAATTTCAGAAAGGTCTATATCAATCACATCAGAATAAAGAGCCTCTGATGAATATTTCTGGAAAAGCATATTTTCATCTGTATATTTTTGAACAAGTTCTAATATCTCCCTTTTCCTGCCTGTGAATTTAAGATATTCAATTGTCTTTTCATCAACCGGGAAAAAACCGCAGGTTGAACCGTATTCGGGCGCCATATTTGCAATCGTTGCCCTGTCAAAAGCAGAAAGACTATGGACTCCTTCTCCAAAATATTCCACGAATTTACCAACAACTCCTTTCTCCCTTAATCTCTGTGTAACAAAGAGAACCGCATCAGTGGTCGTGACCCCCTCTTTTAAACTGCCTCTTAATCTAACTCCTATGACTTCGGGTATTTTTAAATATATGGGTTCACCGAGCATAACCGCTTCTGCCTCAATGCCTCCAACTCCCCATCCAAGAACTCCGATACCATTTATCATTGTTGTATGAGAATCTGTTCCTATCAGTGTATCAGGGAATGAAATGATTTCTCCATTGACTTCCTTATGCCATATAACTTCTGCTATGTATTCCAGATTTACCTGATGTATTATACCATTACCCGGTGGAACAACCTTAAAATTATGCAGTGTGTTTTGAGCCCATTTTAAAAGCATGTATCTCTCGCTATTCCTCTCATATTCCTTTTGAACATTTTTAGCAAATGCATAGGATGTCCCGAAAAAATCAATCTGAACTGAATGGTCTATTATAAGATGACAGGGAATATGCGGATTAACTTTCTTAGGGTCTCCACCCATCTGTCTCATCTTATTTCTCATTGCAGCAAGGTCAACAACTGCGGGAACACCCGTGAAATCCTGGAGTATCACTCTTGAAGGGAAATAGGGAACTTCTTTTTCAAATTGTGATTTACCATCCCATTTTGAGAAAAATTGAAGAATGTCTTCATCTATCTCTTTTCCATCGTAGTTCCTTAAAAGATTTTCAAACAGTATTCTCATGGTAAAGGGAAGCTTTGAAATGTCGGTTTTAAAAATCTTTGCGAATTCTGTAAGAGAAAAGTAAGAAAGTTTACCCCATGATAAATTTAAAACTCTTTTTACATCTTTAAATCCTTTCATAGCGTTTTTATTTTAAAGATATTTTTACTCTGTTTTCAAAAAGTATACTCGCCCTGAAAATATTTTGTTTTTTTCTAAAATAGTGCTTTAAATCTTTAAAAATGGGGGGTGTATTTGAATTGAGAAGCGTGAAAATTTAAGTTGGATGCGTAAAAAGGTTGGGATACAATGGGATTTACAGAATTTTTGATTAAAGTCGTTTTCATTTTCTTTGAAAAATTTGGCATAATTTTTTTTAATTTTCTTGATTTCTGGTTTAATGTTTCTTTAATTTTTGTTAAACCCGACGAATTTGAAAATTTTGTCAAGATTTTATCAGACGAAATTGTAAGTAATTGAGAGATAAGAATATTTGTGCCAAATAAATTTTTGACATTGTTTGACATGAGAGTTTAACCGGATTAAAGAAATTAAAGGAAAAAAGAAAGAAGGGTCAAGGGGAGTGTTTTTTCTCAAGTTCTTTTAAAAGTTCTTTTACCTGTTTGGGGGATAAGGGCTTTATATCACTTTTTGGAAAAGCATTAATAAGCCAAATAGCGGTAGGATTTTCTTCGTTGAAATAAAACTCTATCCGGAAAAAAGATTTTCCTCTTCCGGTAGATGTGCATTTCATTCATAGGGACCAGATTTTTCTATGAAATTTTGGATATGGATCTGCTTTTCGTTTAATATCTTCAGGAGTTAGGTTCTCGAATTCTCGTGAGATATCATCTTTTAAAGAGGGATATTTTTTAATAAGTTTTTTGAGAACTCTTTGGAAGGTTGGATATTCTTTAATCTCCACACTGCATATTCTTCTCAATATCCGTTAGAATTTTTTCTATCTCTGAATGATTTTCTAATACATATTCAAGCATCTCTAATGCGTGCTCCACTTTTTCTTTCATTTTGTGATGCTCATTATTAATAGGGAAAAATGGGATTTTTTCCACTTTATCAACTACAGAATAAACACATAAGAGTATTTTGTGAAAATATTCCAAATCCTTTATAGATTTGGTATCCGGTAGAACTTCAAGAATTGTATAAGTTTGAGGTATCACTTCATTATAATACATTCTGGATAGATCGAAAATTTCTCTGGATAGCTTAAATGCCTGTATAATTATATGAAAAAAGAGTCTCCACCTTGATTCTCCCAATTGGGTCAAAGGCGATGGCAATTTTTCCTGAAAATATAAAAGATTTTTTTCTAATTTATAAGGAAAGCTTATTGTATTCATCTCGTCTCCTTTTAAAGAACTATAAAAATATATAAAAAAATATAAAGGAAAATAAATTTCTTTGTCAAGGGGAAAGGTAGTTACGGTGAATCGCGACGACTTTGAAGAGTTCGAGTTTGCGAGTTTTGAGGTCTTTGGATGGGAATATAAGAGGGTCATATGCGGGATTTAAAGGGGTCAGGATAATTTAATTTTCTTTGCGGGTGAATTTTTTGACAGCACCTTCATATTTAAATAAATTTTCCATAGTTTTTTAAGGATAGAATATAAGAACACTTTTTCATAGGGAATATCCACTTTAACTAATTTTTCTACTTCTTTTTTAATTTCTGATTATTAAATCCCGGTTTTAAACAGAATCTTTTAAATAAATGCTTATTTTTTTTATAATATCTTCTGTAAAATCTTTGAGATTTTTATTGCTTACTTCTTTTGAAATTCTTTTTAAAAGTTCAGGGTCGGGTTTAAGTTCCTCAATTTTCTTATCAATCTTTTCTTCAAATTCTTCTTTATAATTTTCTTTTAAATAGATAAGAATTTTAAAAGCTGTTTCACAATCCTTTTTCATGATAAAAAAGTTTGCAGAACTGAAAAGCCCGTATCTAATATAAACAAGATTGAGCTCAAGGGCTTTTTTTAAAGCACAGTAAATATATCCAATACCTTTATCAGGTTCTCCTTTACGGATTAAAGATTCCCCAAGATTATAGAGAGCTTCTGTTTCGGTTACTGCATTACCCATTTCTCTACTTAATTCAAGAGCTTTTGTAGAAAGGTCTTCTGCCTCTGAATAATTGTTCTGTTCAAGGCTCAAATCAGCAATTGCATTTAAAGAAATAGCAATACCTGTCCTATCTCCTATATTTCTTTCTATTTCAAGAGCCTTCTCATAATATTTCTTTGCCTCTTCATAATCCTCCATATGTTTATAATTCAGACCAATGTTGTAATAGGCACGCGCAATACCGAGCATATTTTCAAGTTCTATTTCAAGTTCCAGACATCTTCTCAAAAATCCATCAGCCTTTTTATAGTCTTTTTTGTAATGGTATATAAGACCTAAATTACCAAGAGATAGTGCAATCCCTTTTTTATAATTCAGTTCTCTCCATATTTCAAGGCTTCTCTCAAACAACTTTTTTGCTCTGTCATATTCCTGAATTCACCAGTAAATAAGGCCGATGTTGTTCTTAAGTCCTGAAATTTCATATTTGTCATTTAATTCTTTTGCTATTTTAAGGGCCTTTTTAAAAAATTCTTCTGACCTTTTATAATCTCCAAGAGAAAGGAATGTCAGTCCCAATTTCCTGTAAACCACTACAATTTCTTTTTTTGAATTAAATTTTTTAAAAACTTTTAAACTTCTCTCAAGACGCTCCTTTGCTTCCTTATAAAATCCCATGGACAAATAAAAAGTCCCGAGTCTTGCAAGTATTTTTGAATATAATAAAAGACCATCTTTACCCTGTAAATCTCGCAATTTAGTCTCAGCCATTTCAAAGATTAATTTCCCTTCCTGATACCTTGTTTTCTCACTATAAAAGAAATGTAAAGGCTCAATGAATTTTTTTATTTTATCAAGAAGTCTGTTTTCAACCGCGTATTCCCATGCATCCCTTATATTCTCAATTTCTTCTGTTAAGGGCTTATCAAATTTCTCTTTTTGCTCCTGTGTTTTCATATATATTTTTTTCTCCTCTATAAAATTAGTGTAATAGTCTACATACTTATGTTTAATATTTTTATATTCGTCCAGATTTTGTTTTAGTTTCTTTTCTGCATACCGCAGGGTGAGATTAAGCATATTATATCTTAAATTTTCTTTTTTTATAAGAGATTTTTCAATGAGAGATAAAAGCAGATTTAAATCCACATTTGCAACCTTCTTTGCTGATTCTCTGGTAAAACCTCCTTTAAAAACCGATAAATACTTGAGTGCTCTTTTCTCGTTTTCCTTTAAAAGTTCCCATGAATAGTCAAATACAGCCCTTAAACTTCTGTGTCTTTCCGGAATATCTTTTAAAGAAGTCGCAAGAAAATCAATATTCTTCTGTATCTCTTCAGCAATCTCTCTACAGGACAGCGCCTTTACCCATGCAGACGCAATTTCTATTGCAAGAGGTAGCCCCTGGACCATCTGGCATATACGTATTATCCATAACTTATCATCATCAGATGGACTGAAATCAGGTTTTGCTCTTCTTGCACCATTCACAAAAAGTTTTACCCCATCATATTCTTTAAACTTCGCTTCTTCACCGGGATATTCAAGCCCCTTTAATTCATAGCTCCATTCACCCTGGATTTTTAGAATCTCTCTGGAGGTAATAAGAAACTTGACATTTTCTGTATTTTTTAAAATCCGGGACACAATATCCGCTCCCTCAATAATATGCTCGAAATTATCCATAATTAAAAGCATATTCTTTTCTCTTAAATAGTTTATAATCTGAATAGCGGGTTCATCCCTGCTATAAAAGTTAAAACCAATGGAATCAGCAATTTTACCTGCAATAAGCTCCTTTGTATTTAAAAGTTCAAGAGGCACTAAAAACACACCATCAGGAAAATCCTCGAACATCTCAGCACCTGCCTGAACTGCAATTCTTGTCTTTCCCACCCCACCTGAACCTGTAATCGTTAAAACTCTACATTCCGGTTCTTTTAAAATTTTAATAATCTCTGAAATTTCTTTTTTTCTGCCTACAAAAGGAGTGGACTGGATGGGTAAATTGTTGGGGTAACGGGATAGAGAATTTAACGGGGGAAATTTTTTAAGAGGAATATCTGGATGAATAAGTTGATATATTTTTTGAAATCCTGAAAGGTCCTTTAACTTATGAATCCCGAGGTCCATTACCTGTGTATTTTCAGGAAGATTGAAATTTTTAATTACCTCTTCTGTTATTAAAATCTGACCACCCCAGCCTGCCTGCAAAATTCTTGCGGTTTTGTTAACATCGGTTCCATAATAATCATCACCTCTTTTTTCAGCAAAGCCTGCATGCATTGCAATGCGAATTCTCAGTCCTTCAACACTTTCCCAGTTTTCTTTAAAAAATTTTTTCTGGATATTAATTACGCACTCCAAAGGATTCCCTTTCTTAAAAACTGCAAATATTCCATCACCTGTATGTTTTACTATCTCACCGTCATATTCTTTTATATATTCTTTTAAAATAATATCATGCCTTTTAAGAGCATCCGCCATTCTATCTTTGAATTTCTCCCACTTCTTTGTTGAACCCTCAATGTCTGTGAATAAAAATACCAGCATACTATTTTTATTATACGAGTTTTCAAATATTAAAATCCAGAGAAATGAATTTAAAATTTAACCCTCTGCCCCCTGCTTTTTCAAGTTTTCATTAGACTTTGACATTTAACAACATATAAAATGCACTGAAACACATCTTAAATTTGCAATAGAAAACAGAATAACTTATAATTAAAACACTTATAATTTAAGGAGGATAGAAATGAGAATTAAAGGAGGACCTCTTACCCGAAGAAAACACAAAAAAATCAGGAAAATGGCAAGAGGATACTACGGACAGAAATCAAGCACATTCAAAAAAGCAAATGAACAGGTCATTAAAAGTTTAGCCTATGCTTACAGACACAGAAAGGAGAAAAAGAGAGAATTCAGGAGACTCTGGATTACAAGGATCAATGCTGCCTGTAGAAATCTCGGAATTAAATACTCTCAGTTTATCCAGACTCTGAGAAAACTCAACATAAACATAAACAGAAAAATGCTTGCCTATATTGCTGTTTTTGAACCAGAATCTTTTGAGAATCTTGTAAACCTTGTAAAGGAAAACCTTGAATAAAAAAGATGGATTTAAAAGAATTAAAAATTTCTTTGGAAGAAGACATAAAATCGTGTTCAAATTTAGAAGATTTAGAAAAGATAAGGGTAAAATATCTCGGTAGAAAAGGTTTAATAAAAGAGTATTTCAAAAAACTCAAGGATTTTTCTTCTGACGAAAGAAAATCAGCGGGTAAAACATTGAATGAGCTTCAGGAGAGAATCAAAAGTTTTATTGAAGAAAAGAGTAAAGAATTTGAGGAAAAGAGAAAACCGAGTATAGACCTCTTTATTCCTGGAAGAAAATCTGAGACAGGTTCTTTACACCCGATTTCAATTGTTCTAAAAGAAATAGAAGAGATTTTTACAGGTATGGGTTTTGAAGTTGTTTCAGGGCCTGAAATGGAATCAGACTATCATAACTTTGAGGCGCTTAACATATCAAAAGAACACCCCACAAGGGATGAACAGGCATCTTTCTTTGTTGAAGAAGAATTAATTTTGAGAACACATACATCACCTGTTCAGATAAGGGTAATGAAATCAAGAAAACCCCCTGTTAGAATAATAGCACCGGGAAAGGTTTACAGGGTTGACCCCTTTGACCCCTCACACTCTCCTGTATTCCACCAACTTGAAGGGCTCTATGTTGACGAGGGAGTCTCCTTTGCTGAACTTAAAGGAACTCTTGAGATTTTTGCAAAAGAATTCTTTGGGGCTGATACAGAAATAAAATTTCTACCCTCCTATTTCCCTTTCACAGAACCTTCTGCAGAAGTAGCTATTTCATGTGCAATATGCAAAAGAAAAGGATGCTCAACATGCGGCTACACAGGATGGCTTGAAGTTTTAGGATGTGGAATGGTTCATCCAAGGGTCTTTGAGAATGTTGGCTATAATACAGAAAAATACACAGGATATGCTTTTGGTTTCGGAATAGAAAGGATGGCAATGATAAAATACAGAATCCCGGATATAAGGCTTTTTTATGAAAATGAAATTGATTTTCTGGAGATTTTCAAATGAAGGTAACCTATAACTGGCTTAAGGAATTTCTTGAGTTTGATTATAACCCTGAAGACCTCGCAGAAATTCTGAGCTCTCTGGGAATGGGAATTGAAGAAACTAAAAAAATTGCGTGGGGACTGGAAAACAAATTGAAGGTTGTAAAAATCGAAAAGGTTCAAAAGGTAAAAAATAAAGAACTCTATATTTGCGAGATAAATGATGGAAAAAGAAAAAGGACCGTGATTTCAGGTGCACCGAATACAAAACAGGATATGCTTACGGTATACGCTCCTCCTGGAACAGAAATAATGGGAGAGGTTCTGGGTATAAGAGATTTTGATGGTATAAAGTCTGAGGGGATGCTTCTTTCTTTTGATGAGATAGGAGTTGGCGAAGAAAGAGAAGGTCTTATAGAACTTGATGAGGAATTTAAAATAGGTGAAGACCCATTGCCCGGGATGGGTTTGCCTGATGTTGTATTTGACATGGAGATAACACCAAACAGACCTGACCTTCTTGGGGTAATCGGAGTGGCGAGAGAAATAGCAGCATACAAAGGAGTTTCATTCTCTCCTCCCTCTGCAGAACCTGATATTAATCTTGAAATTCCTGAGTTCCCTGTTGAGATAAAGGACTATGACCTGTGTCCAAGATATACAGGGAGGGTTATCCAGAATATAAAGGTAAAGAAATCACCTGCAAAGATTCAGGTAAGGCTTTTTGTTTCTGGTTTAAGACCTATAAACAATGTGGTTGATATCACAAATATAGTTATGCTTGAGACCGGTCAACCTCTACATGCCTTTGACCTTGACAAACTAAAGGAAAAAATAATCGTGAGGAAAGCAAAACAAAGGGAAAAAATAGTATGTCTGGACGGTGTGGAAAGAGAACTTTCAAAGGATATCCTTGTAATTGCAGATGCTGAAAGGCCCGTTGCAATTGCAGGTATAATAGGAGGTGAAGAAACAGGAGTTACTGAAAATACAAAAAATATCTTTCTTGAGAGTGCCTATTTTGATAATATATCTATAAGAAGAAGCAGAAAAAAACTGAAAATTGATACAGAAAGCTCCTACAGATTTGAAAGAAAAGCAGACTGGGAAGGCGTACTATACGCATCAAAAAGAGCAACCTTCATGTTTGAGGAAATATGTGGAGGAACATCAGGAATTATAACTGATGTCAAAAAAGGGGAGAAAAAAGAAATCTCGGTATTTTTAAGAGAAGATAGAATTAAAAAAGTTCTGGGAGAAGATATAGGCATCAAACAGGCAAAAGAAATTCTTGAAAATCTGGGATTCAAAGTTAAAGACCAGGAAGGAGATAAGATATTCTTTTATATTCCTTCCTTCAGAAGAGATATAGAAATTGAAGAGGATTTAATTGAAGAAATTGCAAGACATTATGGATATGAGAAAATAAGAGGGAAAATAGAAAAGGGAGTGGGTTTTACAGGAACAAGAGATAGAATCAGGGATAAAATAAGGGAATTTTTTAAAAACAAAGGTTTTTATGAAAGTATTTCGGTTACCTTTGTAGGAGAAAAGGATATTGAACTGTCAGGATTGTCATCAGAGAGATTTATTCCTTTGAAAAACCCCCTTTCTCAGAGATATTCCCATCTAAGAAGACACATTTTCATATCTCTCCTCCACTCTTTTTCAATCAATGTTAACAGGGGTAAAAGATTGATAAAACTTTTTGAGACAGGCCATGTATTTAAAAAAGATAAGGACTATGAAGAGGCAGAAAATCTATGTGTTTTAATGGGTGGCGAGGTGGAAAAAAATATATTTGAAAATGAGAGAAAAATAGATTTTTACGACTTAAAGGGTGTCCTTGATGACTTTTTAAGTTCCTTCAAGCTGGAAGTTGCATTTAAAACAGAAAACTACCCTTTTTTAAAAACAGGATTTTCTATCCATAAAAAGGATAAAACAATAGGTTTTGCAGGAATCCTTTCGGAAAGGTATAATGAATTTTTTGATATACCTTATGAAATAGAAATTTTTGAAATAGACCTGAGTGCAATTAGCATTAATCCCCCTGTTTTCACTGAACTTCCCAAGTTTCCTCCCCTTTACAGAGACCTCTCATTTCTTTCTCCTCAGGATACAAGTTATAGCGTTCTTGAAAAAGTAATAAACAACTTTAAAAGAGAATATCTTGAAAGGTTTTATCCGATTGATGTATTTTATGGTAAACCATTACCAGAAGGGATAAAAAACATTACAATAAGATGTGTTTTCAGGAAAAAAGAGGGAACATTAACAGAGGATGAAGTTGAAAAAGAAGTCCAGAATCTATTAAAATATATAGAAGAAAATACCCCGTTTAAATTCAGGAGGTAGAAATGGAAGCAGCAACAATTGAAAAATTGGAAGAAAAAATAAATTTTCTGATAGAAAGAATTAAAACTCTTGAAAGTGAACTGGAAAACTTAAGAAGTGAAAATGAAAATTTAAAAAGAGAAAAGGAGGAGAAAACAAAGCTTCTTGACGAAGCTGAAGAAAAAGTTAAAAATTTAATTGATAAAATTGAGGCGGTTATAAGATGATTGAAAGAAATATAGATATTCAAATTAAAGGTAAGATTTATAAGTTAAAAACAGATTTAGAGGAAAGAGAAGTGAAAGAAATAGAGAAAATAATTAACGAAACAATTTCTGAGTGTGAAAAGTTGATAGACCATCCCGAAGGACCTGAAAAAGTTTATATACTTGCTCTTTTATCCTTAGCAGAATCTCTTTTAAAAGAGCGATACAAAAGAAAAAGATTAGAAGAGAAAATAGAAAGTATAATAAAAAAAATAGAGGAAAGAGTATGAAGGAGGTGAAAAAAATTGATATTTGGAGAATTTGGCAAAAAGAGAAGGGGACCCCTGGCATATCGCCTGGCCCCCCGGGATTTTTCAGAGTTTTTCGGGCAAGACCACCTGGTGGGAGAAGGAGGAATTCTAAAGAAGTTAGTAGAGAAAGGTAATGTTCCCTCTTCTTTGTTTTTTGGACCACCAGGCACAGGTAAGACATCCCTTGCCCTCATAATTTCTAAAAAGACAAATCTACCATTTTTTCACCTGAACGCTTCTGTATCAACTTCTTCTGATGTCAAAAAAATTCTGGAAGAAGCTGATAGATTTTATAAAAATACAAACAAGCCCATAATACTCTTTATAGATGAAATACACAGATTTAACAGGCTTCAGCAGGAAGTTCTTTTACCTGCGAGTGAAGCAGGGAAAATAGTGCTTATAGGTTCAACCGTCCTGAATCCCTTTTTTGCCATTGACAAAGCATTACTTTCCCGTTTAAAGATATTTGAATTCAAACCATTAAAAGAAAAAGATATAATATCAATATTGAAAAAAGCTGTTGGGGATGAAGAGAGAGGTTATGGAAAGTTTAATTTAGAGATAGATGAAAGAGTTTTTGAAAGTATAGCAATAACAAGTGAAGGTGATGCAAGAAGAGCTTTAAACATACTTGAACTCCTTGTTGAAACAAAAGAAAGCAATAATATAGGCATAGAAGATTTGAGAAAGTTGCCCCTTTATTTTAGATATGACAGAAAAGGGGATGAGCATTACGACACGATATCTGCATTTATAAAGTCGCTGAGAGGCTCTGACCCTGATGCCTCTCTTTACTGGCTTTTTAAAATGATAGAAAGTGGAGAGGACCCGAGATTTATATTCAGAAGAATGCTTATATTTGCATGTGAAGACATAGGTTTAGCAGAGCCTGAAGCAATAAAGGTTGCAACAGGTTGTGCATATGCTTTTGAAATGGTGGGGATGCCCGAGGGAGAATTTTTACTCGCATTCCTCACGCTGTTCTTGAGTTTATGCCCTAAATCAAATAGTGTATTAAGAAGTATGGCAAGAGCCAGGAAGGTTTTAAAAGAGAAAAGATTTAATGTGCCAATGCATTTAAGAGACAGTCATTATAAAAGTGCGAAAAAGATAGGTAGAGGTGAAGGATATAGATATCCTCACTCAGAGCCTGAAGCGGTGTACCAGAAGTATCTTCCTGAATTTGTAGAGGTTGCAGAAATTCTGGGCAAAGGTAAAGAAAAAATTTTCAGGCAGAAACTAAAAGAAATAAGGAAAATAAGATGGAGAAAGGAGGTGTGAGATGCAGGTTATATTTTATATTTTATTTTTATTGATTGGTTTTGTTGGAGGCTATTTCCTGGTGAAATATGTAATAAACAAAAATCTGGAAAAAGCCCGGAGTAGCGCAAAGGATATAGTTGAAACTGCCAGAAAAGAGGCGGACAAGTTTAAGAAAGAATTTCAGTTAAAGGTAAGAGAAGAAATGCTTAAAGAAAGAACACAGATGGAAAAAGAAATTATAAGAATGCGGAAAGAACTTGAAAGAAGAGAAAAAGAGATTCAGAATAAAGAATACCAGATGGACAAAAAAGGTGAACTTCTTTACAGAAAGGAGGAAGAACTTAAAGCAAGAGAAAAAGAAATTTCAAACAAAGAAAAAGTCTGGAACCTGAAGATGGAAAAGATTGACGAGATGATAAGAGAGGAGACAAAAAAAGTTCAGGAAATAGCAGGGATGACGAGAGAAGAGGCAAAAGTAATTCTCCTTAAAAATGTTGAAAAAGAGGCAAGAGTTGAAGCGGCTCAGATTGCTCACAAGATAAAAGAAGAAGCAAGAGAAAAGGCTGAAAAAGAGGCGGTTAAGATAATAAGCAATGCAATGCAGAGAGTGGCATCCAATGTGGCATCTGAATCCTGTATAACTGTTGTTCCTTTGCCTTCAGAGGAAATGAAGGGAAGGATAATAGGCAGGGAAGGAAGAAACATCAGAACATTTGAATCAGTCACAGGAGTTGAAATAATCGTTGACGATACTCCTGAAGCGGTTATTTTGTCATCCTTTAATCCCTACAAAAGAGATATAGCAAGGATATCCCTTGAAAAACTTCTCCAGGATGGTAGAATACACCCTGCAAGAATTGAGGAAGTTGTGAATAAAGTTGAAAAAGAAATGGACGAATATATTAAAGTTCTTGGTGAAGAAATTGTTCTTGAACTCGGTGTAAGAGGGATGCATCCAGAACTTTTAAAGATGGTTGGTAAAATGAAATACAGAACCAGTTATGGACAGAATCTTCTAATTCATTCAAAGGAAGTTGCCTATCTTTCGGGCATTATGGCAGGAGAACTAAAACTGGATGTGGAAATTGCAAAAAGGTGTGCTCTTCTGCATGACATAGGCAAGGTTGCAGAAGCAGACTATGAAGGTCCTCACGCCCTGATAGGCGCCCAGATAGCAAAAAGATATGGAGAATCAGATATAGTTTGTAATGCAATCGCTGCTCACCACGAGGATGAAGAAGCAATCTCACCATATACCATGATAGTCTCAGCGGCTGATGCGGTCTCCGGTGCAAGACCAGGTGCAAGAAGAGAAAGTATAGAGGCATATATAAAGAGAATTGAGAAACTTGAGGAAATAGCATCATCATTCCCCGGCGTTGAAAAAGCCTTTGCTCTCCAGGCAGGAAGAGAGGTTAGAATAGTGGTAGAGGCAGGAAAAATAACTGACGCCGAAGCTGATGAGCTTGCCAAAAGAGTGACAAATGAAATAGAAGAAAAAATTCAATTTCCGGGGCAGATAAAGGTAACGGTTATAAGAGAGTATAGAGTTACCCAGTATGCAAGATAAGTGGAAGGATAAGGTAAAAGATGTTCCCGAAGTTCCGGGAGTTTATATATTTAAAGACAGAAAGGGTTCAGCTCTTTATATAGGCAAAGCTAAAAATTTAAGGGACAGGCTCAGGAACCACGCATCAGACATTCAGGAAAACCCGAGATTTAAAAAATTTCTCTTAAAAGTACGAGACTTTGATTACATGGTTACAGATTCTGAAGCTGAAGCTTTGCTCTTAGAAGCAAACCTTATTAAAAAACACTCTCCAAAATATAACGTTCGTTTAAAGGATGATAAAAAATACCCTTATTTAAAAGTTACAACCTATGAGAAATATCCCAGAATTTTTAAAACAAGGGACATAAGAGAAGATGGGTCCTTGCTATTTGGGCCTTTTCATTCGGCAAAAGCTTTGATGAAAACACTAAAGATAATTTTAAAAGTGTTTCCTATAAGGACATGTAAATACAAACTTCCATCAAAACAAAAAATAAACCCATGTCTTGAATATCACATAAAAAGGTGTCCGGCGCCCTGTGTCCCTGGAATGATAACAGAAGAAGATTATAAGGAAAATGTCAGAAAGCTTGTAGAATTTTTTTCCGGTAAAACTCAGGGTATTGAAAAATGGCTCGAAGATGAAATTAAAAAGGCTTCAAAAAAGATGGAATTTGAAAAAGCATCCATTTTAAGGGATAGACTCTATGCTCTCAGAGAAATACACGGCGGATATATAACTCATGTAGAAGAAGAAATATTTCTTGATGTCATAGGATTTTCAAGAATAGGAAGATATGCAATGTGTCTTATTTTACCTGTTAGAAAAGGAAGAATACTGGATAAAGAACCCTATCTCCTTGAGTTTCCTGAGGAAGCAAGTAATGAAGAAATAATTGAAGAATTTTTGCTCCAGCTTTACTCAAAAGGCGTGATAGGTGGAGAAAAAGTAATAATTCCCTTCAGAATAAAAGAAAAAAAGTTGATCGAAGACACTCTTAAGCAGAAAAGAGGGCTGGATATCAAAATCATTCATAAGGTCAAAGAAAAAAGAGAAAAGAAACTACTTGAAATGGCAAATGAGAATGCCAAATTTACACTTGAAGAAGAACTATTGAAAAGAGGGGTATTTAAACAAAGAATACCTCAATCACTCATAGAAATAAAAGAATTATTCAACCTCTCAAAAATCCCTGAAAGAATAGAAGCCCTTGATATATCTCAGATATTTGGAGACGAAAGAGTTGGTGCGGTAGTTGTATTTGAGAAAGGAAAACCCAGAAAGAGTGAATACAGAAAGTACAGGATAAAACATACTGAAAGCCATTCCGATGCTCACATGATTTACGAGGTTACAAAAAGAAGAATCAAAAGGCTTGTTAAAGAAAAACAGAATTTTCCCGACATCTTCATAATAGATGGTGGGAAACCTCAACTTACCTTTGCATTAAAAGCCTTTAAAGAGGAAAATATGAAGGATATTTGTGTATGTGCCTTTGCAAAAACTTTTGACCAGATATACTTCACTGATGGGAAAATGATTATTGTGCCAAGAAATAAGAGAAATGCATTAAGACTGTTAAAATTAATAAGAAGGGAAGCACACAGGTTTACAATAACATATCACAGAAAAAGGAGAGAAAAGAAAATAAAAAAATCAGTTCTTGATGAAATAGAAGGAATAGGAGAGAAAAAGAAAATGACCCTTTTAAGATATTTTGGCTCTGCTGAAAGAATTTTTTCAGCATCACCTGATGAAATAAAAAAGGTTAAAGGTATAGGAGAAAAACTCGCGAGGAAGATATATGAAGAAATACACGGAGTTGCATGAATACCAATACATTTCCCCTTATGGCAAAATAAAAATAATTATGGACGGACAAAAGGTAAAAAGAGTAATCATAGGAAAGTTTAAGAAAAATAGAGAATATAAGAACAAAAATCACCCGATTAGAAAAGCTCTTGACATCTACTTTAAAAAAGGAGATGACTCTTATTTAAAAAAAATACCCCTTTCCTGGGGAAATATAAATGAAAAACAAAAAAAAGTTCTAAAATATCTTCAAAGAAATGTAAAAAAAGGAAAAACCATAACTTATGGAGAACTTGCTAAAATTTTCAGAACTTCTCCAAGAACAATTGGTCAGTTCATGAAGAGAAATCCCTTTCCAATTTTTGTTGCCTGTCACAGGGTCACAGGTAAAAAAAACATTGGAGGATATTCACCGGATTTGAGGTGGAAAAAACATCTTCTTGAAATAGAGAAAAGATGATAAAACTTATTTTAATTTTTTCTCTTTTTTATGAATATAACTTTTCTCCATCTCTTTTATCAGGAAATAAATTTTCAACAAACGGTAAAGCCATAGCCCTTGTCCACGCCCCTTCAATATTAAGCCCAGCAAATACAGGAATGATGTTTTCCTTTGCTTACTCAAACCCCTATACAATTTCCGGACTGAACTTTTTTGAAGGTGCGATTTTAAAGAATTTTAAAAAATTTAATATCGGAGCAGGCTACAACTATATGGGAACAGACTTTTACAGAGAAATCTCCTATGTTCTCGGACTTTCTCTTCATAAAGAAGGCATAAATCTCGGTTTCAACTTAAAATACCTTTATCTTTATATAAAAAATACGATTACAAAAGGTGTTTTTTCTGCGGATGCAGGCATTTCCTTCAATATAATAAAACCACTCAAGATAGGACTTTTCTTTTTGAACTTCAACTCCCCTGCTTTGCTATCAGAAAGGATATATCCTTCAGGTTCCCTGTCCCTATCCTTTAAGGAAAGTAAACTTCTGGAAAGTTTTTTTGATTTGAATTATGAAGGCAAGTTCACATCTTTCAGCCTGGCTCAGAAATTTTATATAATGAAAAATATAACACTATCAGCAGGAGTATGTAACCAGCCACCTGTTTTTTCTCTTTCCTTTGAGCTATTATTTGATAAAATAAATTTTTTATACTCTTTTAGAAATCATACCTTACTTGGAGGGTTTTCATCATATGAAATTGACTTCAAAAGATAAGAACATTGAATTTATAAATAAAATATTTAAAGAGGGGAAATTAATAAAAGATGAATTAAAATATTTTGAATATCGCCATTCACAGCTTTCAATGGCACTTTCCTTTTATCAAAAGATAGTGGAAAAGAAAAAATTGATAGTTGAAGCAGGAACAGGTGTGGGGAAAAGTTTCGCCTATCTTGTTCCGATAGCGCTTGCTCTCAAAGAGAATCTGTTTGAAAATGCTGTTATATCAACCCACACAAAAACCCTTCAGAAACAGCTTTTTGAAAAAGATGTTATAATAGTAAAAAAAATTATACCGGGAATCAGAATAGAAATAGCACAGGGGCTTGAGAATTATCTCTGCCTTTTAAAATTAAAAGAAGAGGATATATTTTCAAAGGAGAAGTGGATGGAGATAATTTTTGAATTCATAGAGAAAACCCCTGATGGAGACCTTTCAGAACTTGAGGGTAAAAATATTCCAACAAATCTTTTTAAATATAAGAAAGATGACTGTTTAAAAAAAGATTGTCCTTATTATATTGATTGTTATGTATTCAAGAAAATTGATAGATGGAAAAACTCAGATATCCTTATCACAAATCATTCTTTTTTACTTGCAAATTCTCTTATAGATTTTCCTTATATTAAAACAGGAGGAATCCTTGTAATAGATGAGGCACAGAGGCTTATTGAAGACGCTGTAAACTCCTACGGGAATGAAATTAACATCAATTATCTTGAAAGCACTCTTTTTAGAGAAATAGCAGACAGGAAATTTATAAAAAAGAAAAGAGATTTTCTGACTAAAACCTATGAAGAGGCAAAAGCATTAAAAAAAGAAGCCATAAGATTTATCAAAGAGAGCGAAAAGAAAAGGATAAGAGAAAGTACTTTCACAGAATTTAAAATTCATGAAAATTTAAAGGAATTATCAAATATGGTAAAAATACCCAGAGGAGACTGGGGATTAAGAGCCAGAATGTTTAAAGAAAAACTTCTGAATTACGCCAGAAAATTTGAAAAAATAATATTTTCTGAAGGTTCAGAATATGTAAAATGGGTTGAAATAGAAAATGATGAAATAATTTTAAAAGATGCTCCATTAAACCCTGGAAATTATTTAAAAGAATTTGTTTATCTCAATTTTCCTGTGATCCTTTTCACATCCGCCACTTTAAAAACAGGCAGGGATTTCTCATTTTTTATCAAAGAAGCAGGGCTTGAACCAGATACTCAGGCAGTTTATCTCCCGTCCCATTTTCCCTATAAGAAAAATGTCATAATATATATTGACAGAAAAGCCCCAACACCAAAAGAAGAAGAGAAATTCGCACAGTATTTTTCTCACAAAATAAAAGAACTTGTGGAGATATTTCAGGGAAGAGCACTTGTGCTTTTCACATCTTATAAAATGTTAAAAGAAGTTAGAAAATTAATGTCTGATTTAAAAATACCGGTTCTGTTTCAGGGAGAAGATTCAAGAAAAAACCTGCTTGAAAGATTTAAAAATGACGAAAAAACTTCGCTTTTTGCCACAGGAACGTTCTGGGAAGGTGTTGATATTCCAGGTGAAGCTCTCGAGCTTCTTGTAATCGCAAGATTACCCTTTTCTGTTCCTGATGAGCCCTATCATGAAGCAAAACTGGAGCTCTTAAAAAAAGAAGGTAAAAATCCCTTTTTAAACTATTCTCTGCCTCTTGCTGTTTTGAGATTTAAACAGGGATTTGGTAGACTTATAAGAAAAAAAACTGATAAAGGATGTTTTGCTGTTTTTGACTCAAGAATAATAAACAGCGCCTATGGAAAATATTTCACATCAAACCTGCCACCTGCACCCATAACCTATGAAATAAAAGATGTAAGGAGATTTTATGCGAGTATCAAAAATATTTGAAAACTTAAAAAAATCTGAAATATTTAAAATATACAGGTCCTTTGAAAACATAAATACCAGATTCTACATAGTGGGTGGTGCTTTAAGAAATTTTGCATTAAATCAGGATGCGAGCGATATTGATATAATTGTCCTTGATAAAGACCCTGAAGAGATTTCAAAGGAAATAGCTAAAAGGATAAAAGGTAAGTGGGTATTGCTTGATAAAGAATTTAAAGAATACAGAATAATTTTAAAAAAGGACAAAATTTATACTGTTGATGTAACCGGGCTAAAAGGAAAGAATTTAAGAGAAGACCTTGAAAAAAGAGATTTAACAATAAACAGTATAGTTATTGACCCTTTAAAGATGGAATTAATAGACCTTGTGGGTGGTTTAAAGGATATAGAGAATAAAATTTTAAAAACATTAAATGAGGAAAATTTGATTTCAGACCCTTTGAGAATTTTAAGAATTGTAAGATTTTACTTCTGGTATGGATTTGAAATTGAGAGCAATACATTTGAATGGATGAAGAAAAACAGAGGTCTTTTAAAAAATAGTGCAAAGGAAAGAATAAAATACGAAATATGGGAGATGTTTGGTAAAGGAAATTATATTGAAAAAGGGATTGAACTATTGAAAGAAAGTGAAATTATATTTGAATTAATTCCAGAACTTATATACCAGCGTAATTCTTTTCAGATATACGAAGGAATGTCAATGAACATTCTTGAGCACACATTAAATGTTGTCAGGAATATAGCAAAATTTGAAAGAAATCTTAAAAAAACATTCTTTTCAAAATTCAATGAAAATTATTATAGAGAATGGTTTGAATATGACAAAAAGCCCCTTCTTTTCCTTGCAGGATTTTTCCACGATATTGCAAAACCCTTAACAATAGAAGTTGAGCGGGGAAGAACAAAATTTTATGGACACGATAGAGAAGGTGCTAAAATTGCAAGAAAATGGGCACACAATATGAGGTTTTCGAGAAAAGAATCAAAAATCCTTAATAATCTTGTAAAATACCATATGTATCCCCATCTTCTGGGAAAAGAAAAAGATGCGACCAGAAGAGCAATATTCAGGTATTTAAGAAAAACAGGAGATTTATGGTTTGCATTGTTTCTACTCGATTACGCAGATTTCAAGGCAACCCCACCTGGAAAAGACCCGAGCTATTTAAGGAATTTGCTCCATAAAATAGTTGAATTCTACGAGGAATCAAAAAAAGAAAGACCCAAACCTTTAATCACAGGGTATGACTTAATTGACCTGGGTTTAAAACCAGGACCAATTTTCAAGAAAATACTTCAGGATGTTGAGGAAAAAAGGGCAGAAAAAATTTTAAACACCAGGGAAGAAGCAATAGAATATGTCAAAAAAAATTATATTGAGGGGCTTTTAAATAAATAAATCGGGGAGGAGGGATTTGAACCCTCGACCTCTTGGTCCCGAACCAAGCGCGCTAACCGGGCTGCGCTACTCCCCGTTAGTTTTTTTATTAATTTCTATTTTAAATCATCAAACACCTTTGTTTCAATTATGAAAAACTTATCTGCTAAGATTATATATAAAAACTTTTTCACATTACCCTACCTATAAACTGTTTTTATATAATAAAATTAAAAAGTATTTTAAATACTGATTTCAATTTTTCGAGTTGTCTCATCAAAAATCTAATCAGAATAGATTTGACCCTAACTTACTCTCGGTGCAGTGTTTTTTATCTCTTCTAAGGAAAGTTGGATTTTTATATGAGCCCACAGATATCTTAAATTTCAAATAACGAATCCAGTTATAGAGCCCTCAGGATAAAAACATAAACAAGTTTTAGATATATTCCTATAACATGAAAAACATATATGAACAACTCCAGAAATAAAAAGTATCATAGTCCTAACATAAATCCAGAAAATAGAGATACAGCTTATCGGGTTCCACTTGATTTTAGTGTTATGGGTTCGAAGAGCAAAACATATGAAGGTTCAATACTTTTAGGACAATGCATAACCCTTTTGGGAATTAAAACCATCTCACCTTCATTTAAAGTTAAATCCTGCTGATTTTCTATCTGAATAATTATTTTCCCTTTATAAACATAAAAAAGTTCATCTTCATCTTCATGTTTGTGCCAGTGATACTCACCATCAAAAAGAGCAATTCTTATAACATAATTATTGATTCTTGCAATTTGCAGGGGAGACCAGGGTTTTTTAATTTCCTTGATTTTTTGTTCAAGTATAATTTTTTCAATCATTTTTTCTCCTTTTAATCTTCAAAGTTTATACATACCTGCAAAATTGAAAATCGGCGCAAACATTATTCCCTTTCTTTCTACATTCACCATTTTAAAAATTGCAAGAATTCCTCCTCCAAAATATAAATCCCATTTTTTAAATCCTGTGTAAACTCCTCCTATTTCAGGATGGAAATCAAAAAGATGCTTTCCTTCACCTCCCATATGTCCGAATCCTGCTTTAAAACAGGAGGCTAAATTTCTCTTTGTTCTGGGTTTGAACAGGTAGTTTACCTCATATCTGAAAATAAAAGTTCCCTGAACAGGTAATCCTGCGAAAGAAAATTCAACAGCATTCTTTCTATCGAACTCATACATAAATGAAATTGAGGGTAAAATCGCGCCACTTATACTTATCTTCAGACCAATCTTTGAACTTCCGGGATTTGAAAAAATCAAGAATGCTAAAATAAAATTATTCATTCTTTACCTCCTCTTTTTTAGAAAAAATATAAAAAAATCCTGATAAAATCAAAGGTAACGGCAAAAATGATGAAACCCCTATCTTTGTCATTGCAGGAAGTTTGCTTTTTGCAAGTATAAATAAAAAGAAAAATGAAATAAGTAAAAGCACTGTTCCTGAAAATCTTGGAAATTTTAAGCCCAGAACAGAAAAGGCAATGATTAAAAGAACAGGTAATATCTCAATAAAAAATCCTGTAGAAAAACCCTGTGAAATATATTCAAGAAAAACAAATATAAACCAGAAAATCCCGGGTAAAAGAGAAATTATAAAACCCGCTCTTTTGTAATTTTTGTATTCAAAAGATTGAACCGCAAATTTAAAAATCAGAGGTAGAAGAATTATAACAGCAAGGTCAGGCGGAACATTCGCTGGATTTTTTAAAAGTTTAATTACGAGAAAAATCGTCGCAACAAATATTACAAAGTAGAAGGAGTAATATCCTGATTTATAATCAAGGAATTCCTGCATCTCATCCTGGTCCTTTAAAACTCCTCCTCTTCTTAAAAATAAAAATACCGCTGCAATAAATATTGTGCCGAGCAGAAGAAATGGAGAAACTGCAAGACCAAGAAGAGAAAATACGACTACCAGAATAAAAAACATGGTATTTATAAGATTCATAACCCCTCCAGTTCAAAGATTTCCTCAACCTTTTTATTTAAAACCTTTGAAATCTTAAGAGCAAGATATACAGATGGCGTGTATCTGCCTTTTTCTATTGCAATTATTGTCTGCCTTGAAACACCCACTTTTTTTGCAAGCTCCTCCTGCGTCATTTCACCCTCCAGAAATCTTATTTTTTTAAGATTGCATTTTAATTTTTTATTCTTCACATTATAATAATACAGGATTTTGACCCTGAATGTCAAGTATACTTTACAAAATGTAATGTATATTTTACTTTGAGTAAGAATTAAAGGCTCCTAATCCAGATGAACCTGTGAAAGTATGCTGAAAAAAACAATTTTATCCTTTATGTATATAAGCCATCTATAATAGGTGTTGACCACTTCGTAAACTTTATCTGTTTCTTCTGACAGAAAATTTATCACACTTTCAAATTCGTGGTATTTCTCCTGAAAATCTTTTTCAGATATACCCGCTCTTTTTAGCTTTTCATCCGTAGTATCTCTTTTTATTTCAATTAAACGCCTGTTAAAAAAATCCTTGATTTCCTGAGTAGAGAGAACTCTGCTTTCTTTGGCTTCCTGAATAGTTTTACTGGCTTCTTCTTTATTAAATAGAAGACAGTTATAGCCATATGTCTCGTAGTCCCATGTTGTTATCCTGTTCATCATATCACCCATTTCATTTATAACCTTTACACAATATTCAATTGGAAATCTTTTTATGATATCCATTTCTCAATTACCTTACAATTCCATTTTCCATAAACTTTTTCAAACTCCAGCATAATACCGCCACCACTTAGATAAAATATCCCTTTTGCCTTTGTTTTTTCACTCATAATCCAGACATTTTCAACTCTGATGTAAACTTTTCTATTTTTGATTTCAAAATCAGAAATCCTGAGATACAAAAAATCCCCCTCTTTATTTGCCTTTTTCTGAATCTCATCATAGGAGAGAAGATAAAATTTTACATCTTTAAAATCAGGAATCCGCTCAGGCTCCACATTTTCTTTTAAAATAACAATTCTATTTTTATCTTTAATCAATCCATAATCAGGTATTTCCTTGTGAACAATTGCCTTTTCAAGTGCAAGCCTTAAGATTTCCTTTTTATCATTTTCTGACAACTTCATCATAAAATTACATCCGTTTAAAACAATCAAAAACAGTAAAACATTAAATTTCATACTTTATTCTTTAATCTTTAATAAGTATCCCTTCTAATGTCATGTATGATTTCATAAGATTTGCTGTAAGGCAGGAATGAGCGGGTAATATAAAAACTATATCACCTATTTTCAATCTTTCAAAATGGTAATCACAGGTTTTTAAAATTCCGTGCTCCTGAGAAAGAGATTTGAGATAACAGCACTTATCCTTCATGTCCCATTTTTCACCATCAAACTCAGCAAGATATCCATATTTTATATTACCTTTTTTATCCACAGCATAATCTTTTGAAAAATGAACCGCCCCACCATAAATAACAACTTCTTTTCTATCTTTGTGTTTTGCCACAACAGGGCATGCCATACATACCGCAATATCATCGGAATTGCACACACCGAGTTCAAGTTGTTGAACATCATAAAATACAAAATTTCCAGGGCGAACTTCATCAACACCTTCAAAATTTTCAACTACTGAACAGGAAGGGGTATCACCAATAGAAAGAATTAAATCAGGGAAATCTTTTATATATCTACTTTTAAGCTCCCTGAGTATTCTAACGGTCTCTTTATATATCTCTTTTATCTCTTTCACGCTTTTAGCCTTATATGTATGACCCGCGTGAGTAAGAAATCTTTTAAATTCAAGTAAATCAGACTTCTGAGTTTCTTCTAATATTTTATCTATGATATCTATATTTTGAGGAAAAACACCTGTTCTTTTATAACCCGTATCTATCTTTATAAAAATATTAACAGGATTTTTTAACTCTGATTTGAGAAATCTAACTGACTCAACAGATTCAACAAGAAGATTGAGCGTTATTTTTGAAGAAAGATAGTTTATTTTCTCAATCTCCCTTAAATTTACAGGAAAAGCAACGGTAATATCCTGCCAGTTATCTTCTGAAAAATAGAGCGCCATATTTAAAGAAGAAACAGTTATTTTATCAATTAAAAAATCTCTGAACCATGATCCGATTTTTTTTGATTGATGTGTTTTAAAATGGGGACGGAAAATAACCCCGCTCTTTTTTGCCTTTTCTGACATCCTTTTTATATTTCTCAAAACTTTTTCTCTATCAAGTAAAAGAGTTGGTTCTTTAATCTGAAGATTTTTTATCATAACCTTGAATTATAAAGTCAAAATGCTTGGTAATGTCAAGATTACGAGTTGCCTTGTTAAAAATCTAATTGAATTCGTTAAGGGCTCTTTTAAATAAAAAGAAAATTTATTATTTTAATTTATATCAAATCCTCAGGATAGGGTTCTAAATAAACCTGATTTATTATATAATCGTCCTTAAACCTGTATGCAAAGGATTTTAAAATTTCTTTTAAAGTTTGAAGTTCTGCAAAACCTTTTTTATATTTTTCAACAAGTTCCATAAAATGTTCTTTTTCTCCTTTATTCAACTTATCAGAAATATGACCCAGAATGTGTTCAAGGACATTTATATGCTGTCCCTTTGAAGGTTTTCTTTTTAAAGCAATTAAAAATAATTCCCTGTATCTATTAACAATATCTCTTAAATTTTTCTTATTATAACCTGCTATAAGCCTTCCCATCTCCTTTAATTTTGCCTGTGAATGAGCCATAAGTAAATACTTGTATCTTTGATGAAATTTTATTAAATCATCCATTCCCTTGAGGTTTTTAATTAAATTTCTCAACTCACAAATTGCAAAAATTCTTGTAAGGAAATGATCTTTTATCTCCTTATTTTTAAGCCTTTTTTCATCCTCTGCAGGTAAAAGGGGAAATTTCTCAACGACCTTCAATGCAAAAATTCCTCTTCCTCTTGAGTGATAAATTTTTCTGTCAGGGTCTTTGTATATTACGGTTCCTGATAAACCGCAGGAGGGTGATTTACTCTTTAATAAAAAACCGTCTATATTGGCTAAAGAATTTAAAAATTTTTCTGAAAATTCTATCATTTTATCGGTAAGTTCAATTTTTTGAGATGGCTGATACAAATAAAAATTTTTTTCTTTTTTATAAACTATTATCTTATCCCTGGGGACACCGAGCCCTATTTCAACTTCAGGGCACACAGGTATAAATTGAGAGTATTTTTTTAGTTTTAAAACAAAATCATCCTTTACATATTTCCCGTTGTACCTTACGGGTTCAAGATTTAAACAGGCACTTACAACTATTTCAGGTTCTGGAAATCCTCTCAATCCCCTCCCTTTCTCTTATCCAGAAAGTCCTTTATTGTATAAAGAATATCCTCTGCAAATAAAAGAGCGACTCTCAAAGGTGGGGGTAAAAAGGAGAAAAGAAATGATAAAAAGGCAATTTTCGGGACAGAAGGTTTTTTTGCTTCCTCATCAGCTTTTTTCTTCAAATCATAATAAATGGCATTTAAATAGGGCATTGCTTTTTCCGGCCCGAGTTTTTTTACAATTGTAACCGCAATCCTGTCTTCCTTAGAACGATACTTCATCTTCCTGCTTTCAACAAACTCTTTAAATTTCTTTACCCTTCCCCTTTCAAACCACATCCCATAGCAAAAAGAGCATATAAATACACCATCAATCTTTATTGCAGGGTTTATAAATTTCCTCATTTTTTTTCTACAAACGGGACAATCGGGCGAGTTATGATGAAATTCATGAATTTCTGTTTGTTCTTCATCTATCTTTAAAACAGCCTCTTTATCCACTGAATATGCATTTCCTCTTTGAAAAAACATTCCACCACAATATCCGCACCTTTTAACCTCTGTTTTTTTACTCCATTCATTTTTTAATTCATAATTCATAAGAGGATTATTATCAAAAGGACAAAAAATCTCAGAAGGAGAAATTTTTTCAAATTCTCCGTGTATTCTTTCTAAAAGGGCTACTGTTATGAGAGCTTTTATTGTCTCATGTTCAGGCGATATTTTTTCAATTTCAGGAAAGGACTTTTGCATCGTTTTTCCCGGAATAAAAAGTCCCTCACATTTTCTGCAGTAAAAGGCAGATGAATCAAGAGTTAATAGATTGTGGCTGAATTCGTGCATATCAGAAGAGCAAGCAGGACAGGGAATTTTATATTCTTTTTCCCTCCTCCCTGTTACCAGGTCAACCTTCGTAATCCGTTTGAATTCCCCTTTGTCAAAAAATATTCCTCCGCATTCAGGGCAGTAATCTACTTCTATACCTATAATCTTTGCCTTTGATAAACTTCCATGACCCCATGGACATTTTCTTTTCACTTTTTCAGATTAAACACACTGGATGCAGTTACCTCTCTACCAGCGAGTTTATCATTAAGAGTAACTTTTGCAATGTACCTGCCTTCCTCCATTTCAGGAGTTGTATTTATATTTATCTTTAAAAATAAAGTGTTCATATCAAACTCCTTTGGGAAGTTCCTGTGTTCATTTAATATTTCCTGTTCAAGGACAACCTCATCATCCGGTGAAATAACCTTTAGATTAACAGTAATCCATGTTTCCTGAGAACTATCAGGATTTACATTATACTTTACACCTTCCAGATTACAGTAAATCCAGACAACATCTCCTGGTTTATAAGTGGCTTCTGGCTGTTCCTGGTATTCCATATAACCAGATGGCTCTTCAGAACAGAAAACGATATTTGAAATTTCTAATTCCCCGGAAATACCCTCGCTCTTTCTGGAAGTATCCGCGGTTTTACCTGTTTCAATCTGACACTTACAGCCTGCAAGCCACAGGAGGGAAACAACTCCGATGACACTTATCACATACTTTTTATTCACAACTTTAACCTCCCTTTTTAATTCTTAAATATTAAATTAAAAAACACAGAAAAATCAAAGAGTATACCTGATTTAATTTTTAAAATGTTTTTAAATCTGTTCTTCTCCATCATAGAGTATAATTTAGTATTTAAAAGTTTCTTAAAGTATTCTTTATCCTTTCCAGATGTCCCTTTGTATGTTCAATTTCTACCTCTATGTATTCCCTTACAGTTGTCTTTCCTTCCCAGGGTGTCTGGAATTCTTTTCCCAGTATCTTTTCATCCATATTTTCAAGCAATGAGAGCCATTCTCTTAAAATATTCTCAAGTTCCTGTTTTAATTCTTTCGGAGTTTTATCTTTTCTTTTACTTATCTCTTTCTCATTCCATTTATCAAGGTCTTTTTGTGTTTTCAAAAAATAGTTCCATTCTGGTTTTTTTTCTTTGACTGCCTTTTTAACAATTTCCATTTCTTCCTTTCTCCATGAAATTATATGGGCTATTGCATCTTTCACTGTCCAGTTCTTGATTTTCTTCTGGAGAGCTGAAGGGGATAATTCAAGGATTTTTAAAATATCTTTATGTGTTTCTTTTATCTCTTTAATAAAGTATCCGATTTCTTTCATATTAATGCCTCCTTAACTTCTTTTTTAAAATTTTCTTCATCCAGAACAAATGCTTTTATCTCTTTTGTATTTATAATACAATCAGGCGGGTTTACTCTCTTTATAACCTCTTCTCTATCTTCAAATCTATTATACATAATTATTGGAATGTCAGGTAAAACTTCTTTAATTTTTTTCTTCATTAACTTTGAAAAATAAATCGACCAGGGGCATGAGGGATTATAAAAGATAATTACCTTATTTTTATCTTCTGGAACAGGTTTATAGGATTTTTGTTCAGGTTTATAAATAAAATTTTTTTTCAGGGGGTAATAAAGAAAATAAGGATTATCTTCATAAACCCTTTTAAATCCAATTTTTTCAAAGAAAAGGTGCTGGGGATATCTTCCAGGAACCTGAAAAGCATATACAACAATTCCATCAGGTGGTTCATTGTAAAAATATTTTTGCGGTCTATTTACTTCTTTAAAAAAACTTTTAAAAAGATTTTTTGCTACTCCTTTTCTTTGAAATTCTTTTTCAGGAACAAAAACGCAATTTATTTCAATGATTTTCTTATCGGGTACAGGTTCATACTGAATCATTCCTACCGGTTTCTCATCAATATAGGCAATTTTTCCGATGTTCTGATACCTTTGAATCATCTTTAAAATCCATTTTTTCTTTATTTCAAATCCCTTTATGAAAGTTCTGTCTTTGAGTTTATCAGGAGGAATACATATTTTTATAAAATCATCAATATTTTCAGAAGTTATATTTTTTATTTTAATCATTTATCCTGGCATATAGGAAAAATGTTCGTGTATTATTTTCCATTCATCATTCTTTTCAAGGAAATTGCGGGATCTTTTATATTTAAAAGTGAATAACAACATGCAATGTTGTAAGCAAGAGGTGCCTGAGTTGTATCCATTTCAAAAGCAAGTTTAAAGTATTTTATTCCCTCTCTGTAGTTTTTTTCGGTTACAGCGGTCATTCCTTTTCTTATGTATTCACTTATTTTCTTAATATCCTCCTTATTTCCCACAATAAGCAAAATTGTAAGTATTAATCCCATACTCACCTCCTTAATTTCTTACAAATTACATAAATATAACCGTCGTACAGTTTCAATTTTAAAGTTTTGAACCCTGTCTTTTGCAATAATTTGCAAAGTATTCCATTTATCAGTACATATTCTTTTTCAACTCCTTAAGAAATTTTTCTTTTCGTGTAGAAGAAGCTTTCATCGGTAGAATGTTAACTCTCATTTTAGTTCACTTCATACCATTCTATCACTTTATCGATATTATCTACAAGAAACATAGGAGATAATTTTTTAAACATAATCAAAACCTCCTAAATTACATCCTTATTAAATCCTTGAATAAATTTCCATTATCTTATTTGAAAGTTCTATTGCTCTTTCTGTAGATTTTTTATCAGGAAGTTTCATTCTATACTCAAATTCTACATACAATTCAAAGAGTTCTTCAAAACTTTCCTTAATTTTCTTATCTATGTATTTTTCTGCAAAATAAAGAAGCGTTTTAACTTTACTTGTAAATCCTTTGCCTTTCATCGCAAGATATGCCTGAATTGCATGCTTTGCTGAAATGAAACATAAATCAAAAACTCCTGAGTAAAGCCCCTTTTTATATAACTCCTTTGCTGCCCTGATCTTGTCTTTCTCAAATTCCTCTGAACTTTTGAAGAATTTCTTATACTTTATACTCGGGTGCCTTTCGTCAACTCTCATATCCACTTCACCTTCTATTACAAATCCTTCTCTTTTAACAGCAGTATATAAAGGAATTTTCTCTTCTATAAAATCGTCATATAAAGCAACCGATAAGGAAATTCTCCATCTTTCCTCTATCTTTTCAATTACTTTTAATTTTTTATCAAAAATATCCTTTTCTTTTTTACTTAGAATAAGAAGTAAATCTATATCAGAATCTTCCTTTGCAGTTCCTTTTGCCCATGAGCCGTAAAGGATAAGAGCACGAAAATTTTTCCCTAATTCTTTCTTGGTAAAACTCACGATTTCTTCCAGTGTTTTTCTTATTTTAAAAATCGTCTTTCGGGGAACAGGGGTAATGCTGTATTTTTCCATAATATCCTTTACAAATTCAAAATCCCTTTCATGAGATTTTATTGAACGAAAGTATTTTATTGCCCATTCATTTGCCATTTTTCTTGTTCCTGCAAAAACTATTTTCAAAGATGGGTGAAAAGCAAATATCTCCGCAACCGCTTTCTTTGTAAACTCAGAAGATGTATATTTTAACTTTTTCGGATTTAAGAAATCGGAATAATTTACTTCTATCACAAGGGCAGAATTTTGATAAGATTCAAGTTCTGTAAGTTTCTGATGAAACGCAGGCAATTTGTCAAATTCTCTTATAATGTCTTCAAAGGTTTTCCTTTCAATAACCGCAAGCATTTTATCGTCTTTAAAAAGTGCATAATCTCCTATAGGAAGTTTTTTACGCATAATTTTAGAATCGGAAAATCTCCACGGGTATCTTTCATTAGTATCTATCACTACACTCAAAGGTTCCTTTAAATATGTAGAAATTCTAACTCTTATCGGTTTTTCTCTTATTAATTTCTCTGTTCTCCAGAAAATTTGCTCATATTCTCCCTCCTTCCTTTTATATTTTTTCTTTAAAAATATAAAATCGCATCTTTTATTTTTACTTCTATCAAGGACTATCGCTATCTTTCTCCCTATTCTTTTAAAAGACTTAACTGAAACCCTTTCTATTTCTTCATATTCCTTCTCGTAATTTTCGGGATATTCTCTTAAACAAAAGATATTTCCCTTTTGACCGGGCCATTTATCCTGAACCCTCAAACATAATAAAATTTCTTCCCCCTTTTTTATTTTCAATCTGTAAGGAAACTTCTCATCTTCTGTCTTTTCAAGTATCCAGAGGATTTCTATCCTTTGCGGTGTCATAGGTTAATATCCTTGTAAGATACTATTAAAAAATCTTTCCGTTTTATTTTATAATTTTCTTCTTTCCATTCGTAATCCCATATTAGACCCTCGTTTACAGGAATATAATAAAGGGTCTTCTTCATAGTATTTAAATTATACCTGAATTTCTTTTAATTTTCAAATTTTATCCTCAATCTCCTTATTCTTTAAATGCAAAGGCAAAACCAATCATTTTCCTGCACATACTTTAAAATATTTTTTCAATCAATCATGCCTTCTATAAATGCAGGGATAAATAAAGCCCTGTAAATTTTCAACTTCACCGCTCTATCAAAATAATATCTCAAATTGATTTTATTCTCATTATATTTTATAATTATCAACTTAAAAAAGGAGGATTATGTTGAACAAAAAAGAAGCTTCTGAAAAACTGGATACTCATCTTGGAAGTGAATCAAAAACAAAAGGAGACCTTACATGCACGGGTGGTTTGAGGGTTGATGGTGATTTTGATGGAAATATAAATGTAAGAGGGCTTTTGATAGTTGGCAAAGGTGGGAAAGTTAAAGTCAATGAGGCAAAGGTTAAAGATGCAGTAATAGCAGGAAACTTTGAGGGAAAACTCTGGGCTGAAAATAGGGTTGAACTTGAAAAGGGAGCAAATTTTAAGGGCGAAATTAACTGTAAAATTCTTGTAATTGAAGAAGGTGTTACATTTAATGGAAGCTGTTCAATGGGTAAGGAAATTACTCCAAAACCAGAGCTCCCAAAGAAAACTTAATGGAAAAAGACTTCCTCTCAATAATAGTTGTAAATTTTAATGGTGGTAAATATTTAGATTATTTTTTAAAATCTGTTAAAATTTATCCCCCTCCTCTACCCCATGAGGTAATAGTTGTTGACAATTTATCAAAGGATGGTTCTTTTGAAAGGGCAAAAAAGAAATACAGGGATTTCATTTTTGTAAAGTCAGACAAAAACAGGGGTTATGGTGGTGGGTGTAATCTCGGATTAAAATATGCAAAAGGAAATCTCGTGGCTTTTGCAAACCCTGACATAGTCGTTTTTCCAGATACCTTTAAAAAATTAATTGATGAGGTGAAAAATGACGGAAATGCGGGTGCTGTGGGACCAAAACTTCTAAATCCGGACGGTTCTTTTCAGCCGGGCTGTAGAAGATATCCAAGATTTAAATATCTTCTTTTTGGAAGAAGGTCCTTCTTATCCAGATATTTTAAAGATAACCCTGTTACAAAGGAATTTATGTATCTCGATTTAGAAGATGAGAAGAATGGAAGAGTAGAAACAGAAAGCCTTATGGGAGCATTTTTCCTTGTAAAAAGAGATGTTGTAGAAGAATTAAGGGGGTTTGACGAAAATTTCTTCCTCTATGCCGAAGATACGGACCTCTGTTATAGAATGAGAAAAAAGGGATACAAGGTTTATTACTGTCCCTCTGCAAGTGTTGTCCACTATCACGGTAAAAGTAGAAAATACCTCGGAATTAAATCAATATATTTTTTAAGAAGGTCTATATATCTTTTCTTTAAAAAACATTATAAATTAAACATTTTTCAGAAGGCTTTTTTATCAGCAGGACTTGTTCTCGGAACAGCTTACAACTACTTTACACAGGCATTTGGAAAAGAGGTGGAATAATAATGGAACTTGTAAATTTAAAGGTTTCTCATGAGGAAAAAAATAAATTTCTGGAAGAGGAGAAAAAGGCGAGTAAAATAAAGGTTGATGAAGACATAATCTTTGACCTTGAAAAGATAGCAATCGGAGCATTCACACCTTTAAGAGGATTTATGAAACAAGAAGAACTCCTATCAGTTATTGAAAATATGAGATTTACTGACGGAACCCCGTGGACTCTGCCGATTATTTTACAGGTTAAAAAAGAAAATTTTGAAAAAATAGAAAAAGGTGAAAGAATCTTTCTTGAGTTCAAAGAAAGAACTTACGGATTTATTGATGTGGAAGATAAATACAGAATGAACCTTGATTATGTTGCAGAAAAAACCTTTGGAACAAAGGATGAAAGACATCCAGGGGTATGGAATTTTAAAAGAAAAGGAGAATATGCTATCGGGGGCAAAATAAAACTCCTTGAGAAACCCGAACATCCCTTTAAATCCCATGAATACGAACCCTGTGAAACAAGAAAAATATTTAAGGAAAGGGGATGGAAAACAGTATGTGCATTTCAGACAAGAAATGCGCCTCACAGAGGGCATGAACATCTTCAAAGGCTTGCCCTTGAAATAACTGATGGTCTTCTGGTGCAACCAATCCTGGGAAAAAAAAAGAAAGGTGATTTTTCAAATGACACAATTTTAAAATCCTATGAAGTTTTAATTAAAAATTACTTTCCTCAAGAAAGGGTATTCCTTTCAGGTCTTTCCACATGGATGAGATATGCAGGACCAAAGGAAGCGGTATTCCATGCAATTGTAAGGAGAAACTACGGTGCAACCCACTTTATTGTGGGAAGGGACCATGCAGGAGTCGGAGATTACTATCATCCCTATGCGGCTCATGAGATTTTTGAAAATTTTGACAACCTCGGAATTGAAATAATAAAGGTTTATTCAGTATTTTACTGTAAAAAATGTGACGGAATAGTTTCTTCAAGAACATGTTCTCATGACAAAGATTACATAGAAAATATAAGTATGACAAAGATAAGGGAAATGATAAAAAATAGTGAAGCTCCAGGTGAAAAAATTCTGAGAAGAGAAGTTTACGAAGTCTTAAAAGAGGAACTTCAAGAGTAAAATGTTCTTCGGCAAAAAATCTAAAAAAATCTTTATAATAGGGCTTGATGGAACTCCCTATACCCTTTTAAAAGAATTTATTGAAAATGGAGCTTTAAAGAATTTCAGAGAAATATCCAGAGAAGGCTCCTTTTCACAGATGGATTCGGTTCATCCCACAATTTCATCGGTTGCATGGACAACTTTCATTACAGGATGGAATCCGGGTGGACACGGACTTTATGGATTTGTAGAGCCAAAACCCTTTTCCTATGATATATTTATTCCGGGTTACAACGACATAAAGAAAAAAACTCTTTATGATTATTTTCAGGATTTAAAAATAGTCTCAATAAATATACCAATAACCTATCCTGTTTTTAAAATAAAGGGGATTTTGATTTCAGGATTCCTCGCACCAAAAATTGAAAAAGGAACATTTCCGGAAAATATATCAAAAATGCTGTTTAAAAAGGGATACATTCTTGATGTTGACCCATGGCTTGCAAGGAAAGGAAAAAAAGAAGAATTCATAAATCAGATTTATTCTGCAACAGGAAAAAGATTCCAAATTATGGAGGAATTTTTAAAGGAAAAGGCAGAGGTAAATATTCTGCATATAATGGAGACCGACAGGCTATTCCACTTTTTTATGGATGACAAAAAACTTCTTCTGGATTACTTTAAGTTTCTTGATGAAAAACTGGGAAATCTTATAACAAAAATTCCTGAAAATTCCGAACTTATAATCCTTTCTGACCATGGTTTTTGTGAAATTGACAGAGAAGTCAATGTAAATGCAATACTAATGGAAAATAAAATTTTAGAATTTGAAAATCAGAATCCCGAATCAATGCAGGATATAAGAGAAACATCACTCTCTTTTTCAATGATACCCGGAAGAATATATTTAAACTCAAAAGAGAAAAGACCGAAAGCAAAATTTAATGAAGACGAAATAAAGGCAAAAATGGAGGAAGTGTTTGAAGTATTCAGAAATCTCAAGTTTAACGATAAAAAAGTTATAAAGGAAATAAAAAGCAAAAAAGAGATATTTGGGGAAAATCCGCAGGGAAACCCTCCTGAATACTTATTAATTCCCTATGATGGGTTTGATTTAAAGGCAAACATAAGGGACAAAAACATATTTTATAACTCAGAACTAAAAGGGATGCATACATACCACGACGCCTTTTTATTCATAAAAAATCATAAAATTAAAAAAAGACCCGCATTAAAAGATATATTACCCACGATTTTAAAGATTATGAATAAAGATGCATGGGGAATTGAGGGGGAGAATCTGGTGGAGGAATAAAATGAAAGAATTCAAATGGAAAAATATAAAGACTTATTCAATAAAAAAGAGGAAGAATAAATTAAAGGTTTCTGATTTTATAAAACTCGAAAAGCAGAAATTTCCTGACCTGCTTCCTGATGTTTTCAAGGCAAACGAACTCAGAACGCTTGTTGAAAGAATGAAAATTGCAAGGAAAAATAAAAAGCCGATAATCTGGATGATAGGAGATGCGGTTATCAAATGCGGGCTTGCTCCTCTGCTTATAGAACTTGCAAAAGAAAAGTTTTTAACCCATCTTGCTGGTCAGGGTGCTGTTGCAATACACGATGTTGAAATTGCACTCATAGGAGAAACTTCTGAGGATGTAAAAGAAACAATAAAGGACGGAAGATTCGGAATGGCAGAGGAAACAGGAAAGTTTTTTGCAGAAGCACTTGAAAGGGGAAGAAAAGAAGGAAAAGGGATGGGAGAGATAATTCCTGAATATCTTGAGCAGATAAATCCTCCTTTTAAGAAATATTCCCTGCTTTATAATTTATATAAACTGGAAATACCCATGACCTTTCATGTGGCAGTTGGAACCGATATAACCCATATTCATCCCCTTGCAAAGGGAGAGGATATAGGATATGGAACATTCAGGGATTTTCAGAGGTTCTGTGAAATAATATCAAATATTGAACAGGGAGTTATTTTAAACATTGCATCAGCGGTTATAATGCCAGAGGTGTTTTTAAAGGCACTTTCTGTTGTCAGAAATCTCGGCTTTGAGGTAAAGAAATTCACAGCCTGCAATATAGACCAGATTCAACATTACAGACCCATACAAAATGTTGTTCTGCGGCCCACTCAGGATGGTGGAACAGGACTTTCAATAACATCAAACATAGAAATATTTTTACCCCTTTTAGGACTTCTGCTCCTTGAAAAAATCTAAAATAGCAATATTTGGATTATCAGAACTTCTTGGAAGAGGTCTTTATGAAATTTTAAAAGAAAATAATTATAAAGTTAAAGGGTATTCAAGGGAAAAACCCGAATGGTTTAAAGACGGGTATGTAAAATGGGAATCATCAAAAATACTGAAAGAAATAGACGAAAAAATCATAGTATATCTCGCATCCATTTCAGGGAACTGGCAGGTTACACAGGACCCGGAAAAGGCATTTGAGGTTATAGTAAAGGCGCCTTTTGAAATAATAAACAAATTGAAAGAAAAATCTTATTTTTTATATATCTCTTCAGCAGGTGTTTATCCTGAAAAAAATTCCATAAAAAGAGAAGAAGAGGCAAATCCTCAGAATCTCTACGGTGCAATGAAATTTTCAGCAGAAATTCTTTTGTCAAACCTTGCAAAATCAAAAAAAATAAAATTTTGTGCTTTGAGATTTTCAAGGATTTATGGAAAAGGGATGCAGAGAAACCCTATTGCAGATTTTTTAAAGGGTTTTAAAAAAAGAAAAGTAATTCTATACGATGATTTTTCAGCAGAATATGATTACATATATGTAAAAGATGCGACAAGGGCTATTTTAATGGCAATTGAAAATAAATGGGAAGGGGTTTATAACACAGGCTCGGGTAAAGGAATCAAGGTCTCAGAAATTAAAAGGATTTTTGAAAAGTTAAGGGGTGAAAAGTTTAAAATAGAATTTAAAATGAAAAGAAAAGGAAAAGATATCTTAAATGTGAACAGGGTTAAAAAACTTGGATTTAAAAATATTTATAATATTGAAAGAGGAATAAAGGAAACTTTAAAGAATTTCTGATTATTTTCAATTACTTATCATCACAAACTATATCTATGTTTTTAGCTTTCTTGGCTGGGATGCAGGAAAAAGAACATTGTTTAAAATAAGTCTGTATCCGGGAGAATGAGGATATTTTTTCAAATCAGTAGGAGGGTCTCCTATAAAGTGCTGATAGTCTTCAGGGTCATGCCCTCCCAGAAATGTAAAAAAACCTTTTCCAAAGGTTCCGTAAATGTATTTTGCCTCATCAGTTCCTTTTACCTCACCAAGAACAACCACTCTTGGTTTTAAAAGTTTTTTCCTGAAACCTGTATCCCTTCCAAGAAACTCTTTAACCGCATTTACATGATTCTGCACAAGCATTGAAGGAACAGGGTCATATTTTGCAGAAAATTCAAAAAGTGTGAAATAGGTATCTGGTCCTCTTAAAATCGCTTCATCAGATACATCTATATCTGAATGTTCACCCTGTAAATAAGATGTGTACACCTTGAAATTCTCAAAGGCAAGACATTCATTATAATCCAGTTTAGCATTAGCCTGCGGGTCCGGTGGTGTTCCATCATAGGGTCTGTCCCATATATCAACATCATGTGCAGAAAGTGCCATGTCCATTGTTGCGGGCGCAAGACACATTGAAAATAAAAAACCTCCATTTCTAACATATTCCCTTATCCTTTCTGCCACTTCCTGCTTTAATTTTTGAGCATTTGGAAATCCCAGCCTTCTTGCTATTTCCCTATCGGTTTCAACCATTTTTTTATACCATGAAGTATCTCCGTAAACTGTGTAAAATTTACTGTACTGACCCGAAAAATCTTCGTGGTGCATGTGAAGCCAGTCATATTTTCTTAGTTCTCCCTTTATTATCTCTTCGTCGTATATTCTTGTATAGGGAATTTTTGCATATTCAAGGGCAAGGGTTACAGCATCATCCCATGGTTCTGCATAGGGTGGTATGTAAACAGCAAGCTTTGGGGCTACTTCCAGAACCACTGAATTCATATTACTTTCTTCTATTTTCTGATATAAAAAGGCAGTTTCAGAGGCACCAAGCAACTCATAACTTATGCCAAAATCCACACACATTTCCCTGACCTCTTCTCTATCTTCTGTTAAAAATGAGCCACATCTATAATATAAAAGCCATTCAACCTTTATACCTTTTAAAAGCAGGTTATAAACCACTCCATATGCTCTAAGGTGGTCTGATTGAGAATCATCCATCGGGATTAAAATTCTTTCAGCTGTAAGAGCGCCCCATAAAGAGATTGTAATTAAAAATTTTTTCATCAGGATAATTATAAGGTTTCTGGGAAATATTTGACAAAAAACCTTTTATTTTGATATAATCAAATTACATAAACCATTATGGAAAAAGCCGTAATAATAATTAATCCAGAAGCAAGGAATTCAAAAAGATTTGAAAATAAAAGAGTGGAAGTTCTTAAAATTTTAAGTGAATTTTACGATGTCTATATATGGGAAACAATAAAACAGGGAGATGGAATAAGGCTTGCTCAAAGAGCTCTTGATTTCGGTGCATGTTTGATGATAAGTGCTGGCGGAGATGGAACATTGAATGAGGTTATAAACGGATGTGCTGGAAGCAGTATTAAAATAGGAATTTTGCCACTCGGTGTTTCAAATGTTTTTGCTCTTTACCATAGAATACCAGTAGATGTTGTGAAAGCAGTGAAAGTTATAGCAAAAGGCAAAGTCAAAGAGGTGGATTTGGGTTTTGTAAATGGGAAAAGATATTTTCATATGGTTCTTGGAGCAGGGCTTGATGGTTTTGTTGTTCATAATCTCCCTCATGATTTCAAAAAAGCCTTTGGAGCACCCGCTTATGTTGTTACGGGTTTTGCCAAATATCCTGTATATGAATTGAGACCCATAAACATTAAAATAGACGATGTCAATTATGGAACAGCCTATGAAGTCGTGGTATCAAATATCCCTAATTATGGAGGACGTATGAAAATGGCACCGGATGCGATTCCTGACGACGGTTTACTTGATGTGGTAATATTTCGGGAAGGTGGTTTTTTAAATGATGTTGGTTATTTTATGGGTGTTTTGCTTGGCATTCATCACAAGCTGGGAAGTGTTGAAATTTATAAAGGTAAAAAAATAGAACTTGAGGGAAATGATGTCTATTATCATTTAGATGCAGAGCCCTGCGGGAAAATACCTGTCAAAATTGAGTGTAAACCCAGAATGATTAAGGTGATCGTCCCATGAATTTTGAATGCTTTATAACTTTTTTATGAAACATGCTTACTATTCTTTTCTGTAATTGTAAATCAGGATGATTTAAAAAACCCTTTACCTTGCAAATACTTTTCTGAAATGGTACCCGTAAATTGCAAGACCAACTGCCATTGGTAAGGCAAATGGTTTTCTGAAAAAAGTATAAAAAAGGGTTTTCCAGTAGTATCTTCTTCCGGACTCGCGAATTCCGAGTATATAGACTGACTTTATAAAAGCTTTTATATAATCCCATCTCATTCTTGCCTTTTTTCTGCCAGGTCTGTATTCTCTGATAAAACCCAGGAGCCTTTCATAATAAACTTTTGGTGAATAGATTTTATTAACAAGCTTCCTGTATTCTTTTACAAGTCTTTCATAACCCATTCTGGGAATAATGTTGGTTATAAAATCCGTGTTATTCCCCAAAAATCTTTCAAGAATTCTGTTCTCTTGTTTCAATTTCTTAAAAAGTTTTGTTCCCGGGGGCGCATTTAAAAGTCCTACCATTGCAACAACAATTTTGCTTTTCTGAATAAATTCCAGCTGCCTTTTAAATATGGAAGGCTTATCAGAATCAAAACCGACAATAAATCCTCCCTGAACCTGAAGCCCATTCTTCTGAATTTTTCTGACATCCATCTCCAGGTCCCTGCCGAGATTTATAAACTTATTACATTCTTTAAGACTTTCCTCTGCAGGGGTTTCAATACCCACAAACACCTTATCAAAACCCGCTTTTACAAGAAGTTCTATGAGTTCATCATCGTCCGCAAGATTTATGGATGCCTCTGTAAAAAATGTAAAGGGATATTTCTTTTTTTCCATCCACTTTATTATTTCCGGCAAAACCTTTTCTTTGAGATGTTTTTTATTCCCTATGAAGTTGTCATCAACAAAGAATACAGGACCTCTCCATTTGTGTTTATAGAGTATTTCAAGTTCCTGAATAATTTGTTCCGCACTTTTTACTCTGGGTTTTCTTCCAAAAAGAGAAGTTATGTTGCAGAACTCACAGTCATAAGGGCATCCCCTTGAATACTGGATGCACATTGAGAAATAGTTTTTCAGGTTTATCAAATTCCATGAAGGAAGAGGAACACTCTCCATATCAGTAAATTCTTCTGCCCTGTATATATGTTTTGCTTCATTTTTATTTAAATCTTCAAGAAATCTCGGCAAAGTAATTTCACCTTCATCAAGAACAAGATAATCTATTTCATTAAATTTTTCAGGTTCTATACTGAAAAGAGGACCACCTGCAACAATCCTTTTATTTTTCTTCTTGCAAATATTTATAATTTCTTTTACAGAATCTATCTGCACATTCATTGCACTTATAAAAATATAATCAGCCCATTCAACATCTTTTTCATTCAATTCCTGAACATTCATATCAACCAACTTCTTTTCCCATTCAGAAGGCAAAAGGCTTGCCACGGTTAAAAGTCCGAGTGGTGGATGGGCTGACTTTTTGTTTGTAAATTTCAGGGCATACTTCAAACTCCAGAAAGTATCTGGATATTCAGGATAAAGGAGTAATATTTTCATAAGATAATTATAAGGGTTTTCATCTCATAAATAAAATAAGGATAAAGGATGTAAATATTGAAAATAAAAATCCTGCAAAGAATACCCAGTTCAGTCCAATAAAATCAAATATTCCTCCCATTATAATCGGTCCAATGGTTTGACCTGTTCTTAAAATCATACCATTTACTGACATAAATGCTGCTCTCTGGTCCAGGGGTGCAAGCCCCGCTATTAAAGTCTGTATTGAAGGTATACTTACACCATGGGCAACTCCGAAAATTATGACGGGTATTAACATTAGCTTTATGTCTTTTATTAATGGTATTAAGAAAAGTGCAATTCCATAAACAATGAATGCATATTTTATTATGTTTTTCTCCTCTATTCTCTGTGAGATTTTTCCCAGTTGTGATGAAGTTATTGCTGTTGTTAATGACATACAGGACATAATAAGACCTATTATAAGGGTTGAGACTTTAAAAGATTTTGACAGAAAAATCGGGAAATAACTGAGATAGGAGCCAAACAGTATAATAAATGTTATAAGTCCTGCAAAAAAAAGAGAAACAAGTTTCCTGTCATTCAAACTTTTTAAAACGTTTTTTAAATACTCTCTTATAGTTCCTTCTTTTTCAGGTTCAGGATTTTCAAGCAAAAAAATCACCGCAAGACCAACAGGTATGGCAAGTAAAGGAAGTAAAAAAGGATAATTCCATCCGAAAAGTGCAAGAGCTCCTCCTATGGATGGATAACTTGCAGTCCCTATACTTAAAACACTCGCATTATAACCCATTGCTGCTGTTCTTCTTTTACCCTGATATATATCGCCTATTAAGGTTACATTTAAAGAGCCGAGTGCTGATGCTCCTATTCCCTGAAAGAGTCTCAAAATTAAAAGCATGTTATAATCATTTGAGAAAGCACACATGGTTCCTGTTAGTGCAAATAAAAACAGAGACGGGGTAATTATTTTTTTTCTACCGAACCTGTCTGCGAGAATTCCCATAAAGGGTGCAAGTATTATTCCCGGAAATGTAAAAAATGTTATCAAAAAGCCCACATAAGCAGGGGGAATATTAAATCTTTCAACAACTTTCGGGAATGCAGGAGTTATGCTTGATATTCCCAAGACAGCCATAAGGGTAATGGAAAATATTACAAGCAGGTTCCTGTCCACCTTTCCTGGCTTTTGATTCTCTTCTATTCCCATTTTACAAAATATTCGGTAAATTCATCACCGCGGGCAAAGGATTTTGATATTTTTACATATGGATTTACTGCGCCCAGGAATTCACCTGCCTTTTCTATCCATCCCGCTATTCTTTCTTCCCATAGTACATCTTCAAAAGGCAACTCAGTCAATTTTATTATGCTTTCTTTTTTTTCCGGGTCTACCTTTAAAACATGCATTTTACCCATGTTATAAAAAGTATTGTATATAAAAGGAGCTTTTTTAAGAGCAAAAGGAACAGAAGCAAGTTTTAAAAGATATTTAAACAGCCCTCTAAAACTTCTTTCAGCTGCAAATGCACCTATTTTTCTTGCAAACAATGGGGCATTGCCCCCGATAATCTCGCATATTTTTCTCTGCAGTTCAAGAAGCGGTAAGATATCATATGTAGCTCCTGCAATCACATGACCGGTTACAACTTTTCTGGTATCATCTGACAATTTCTCAACCACCTTATTAAACGTTTCTTCACCAAACTTTTCTCTGACAAAAGCTATTGTACTTGAAATAACTATACCTTTTATCTTCACATCCATATTAACCTCCTGTTAAAATTTCAATTATTTTTTCTATTATTTCATTATTATCGTTACTTTCAATCCATGTAACAGGATAGTTTAAATAATTATTGAAAAAGGTAACCTGTCTTTTTGAGTATTCTTTGGTCCTCTTTATTGTCAATTTTATCGCCTCATCCAGAGAAATTTTTCCCTCAAGATACCATATCAAATCTTTATATCCATGACTATCAAGGGCTCTATTTTTTAAGGAATACCCCATTTCAATAAGAGCTTTTACTTCTTCTAAAAAGCCTTCCTCCATCATTTCATAAACTCTTTGCTCAATCCTTTTGTAAATTACTTTTCTGTCTTTTTTTATGCCGATGTAATGGGGGATAAAATTTTTCTCAACATTCCTTTCTTCAATTATTTCAGAAAATGTTTTTCCTGTCTGATAATATATTTCAAAAAACCTTGCGATTCTCACTCTATCAGCAGGAGATATCTTATAAGCTCTTCTGACATCAATTTTTTTTATTTTTTCCCACATTCTGTAAAGACCTTCTTTTTCTATCTCTTTTTCCACATCCCTTCTCACATCGGGATTTACCTTAACTCCTTTCATAAAGGGTTCAAAAAGTGCTTTTAAATAAAGTGTCCCTCCACCTGCAACAAAAAATCTCTCTTTTCTTGAAAACAATTCTTTTATCAAACTCTCTGCATCCCTTGCATAATCTCCTGCACTATAATACTCATCAGGATATTTAAGGTCTATCATATAATATTTAACTCTCTCCCTCCATTCCTTTCTTGGTTTGTTTGTGCCTATATCCATGTATTTATAAACCTTTTTTGAATCACATATTATTATGCTGTATCCAAGTTTCTTTGCAATTTCAAAACAGATTTTTCCTTTACCTGAACCAGTAGGTCCTATTATTGCGGGAACTATTTTCTTACCTTCCAAACTTCCTGTCAATATCATCCACACTCATTTCGTATATTACAGGTCTTCCATGAGGACAGAAGAGAGGGTCTTCAAGAGAAAATAATTCTCCAACAAGCGTGAGCATTTCTTCATCAGAGAGTGTGTCTCCTGATTTTACAGCAGATTTACAGGCAACAGTTTTTAATACATTTTCCATATCAATCCTCGCCTTTTCGACCTCCAGTTCCTTTAAGATTCCCGCAAAATTTTCTTTTTTAAAACTTTTAAATATAGAAGGCATTCTGTCTATTGAAATCGTATTTCTGCCAAGTATACCTATTTTAAACCCCAGAATTTCAAGATGTTCCTTGAATTTCGACAGTGTTCTCATTGATTTTGAATCAAGGTTAAACACCAGTGGAAAAAGTAGATTCTGAGAACTGAATTTTCTGCCTTTAAGTTTTTCATAGAGAACCTTTTCATGAGCAGTATGCTGATCAATTATTATTATTCCTTCTTTTAAAATCAAAATAATGTATCTTTTCTCCATCTGATATATATTCCTGAAATCCACTTTAACTTTCTCTTCCTCTTTTGATATTTCACCAAACTCAAGCTGTCTTGTCTCCTCTTTCACAAATTTTTTTATCTCATCTTTTAAATCTTTTATTTTAAATTCAAAAAGGGGAGAAAGGGTTTTTTCTTTTATCTTTGATAGCACATCTTCTTTTAGTCTGTAATAGAGCTTTAAAGACCCTGAGAATTTAACTTCTGATTTCTGGGGATGGACGTTCACATCAATTTCAGAAGGAGAAACAAAGAGAAAGAGAATGTAGTCAGGATACCTCTCTTTTGTAGCGTATATATTATTCAACATGTAATTTAACCTTGGTTCATTTACAGACCTTTGATTCACAAATATAAATCTAATTCCTGGATTTGGAGAAAGATTCTCTTTTCTGGATATAAAAAGATAATAGGAAAAATTTCTAAGGTCACCCCTGAGCTCCATAAAATTTTCAAAAGTCTCGTTTCCAAAAATATCTATTATCCTCTCTTTCAGGTTATTTTTAGCTGGTAAATCATATATTCTCTCTTTCTCGTCTTCAAGAATAAAAGACACTGAGGGATTTGCTATTGCCATCTGGACAAATATCTCTATTATCCTTCTCTCTTCTGTTTCCTTTCCTGATAGAAATTTTCTTCTTGCAGGAAATTTGTAGAATAGATCTTCTACTATAACAGTGGTGCCTTTCTGGTGAGCACAGGGCTTTTTTTCTTTTAAAATCCCTTCCTCAAAGTAAAACTCATAACCGGTTTCTGAACCGCCGGGATTTGTCCTTATTGTCAGTCTTGAAACCGTTGCTATTGAATGGAGTGCCTCCCCTCTGAAACCGAATGTTTTTATTTTTAAAAGGTCATCTGTATCTTTTATCTTTGAGGTAGTATATCTATCCACTGCAAGAGGAACTTCATCATAGAGAATTCCTGCACCATTATCAGTCACCCTTATCCTCTTTTTACCTCCTTCTTTTATTTTTACATATATTCTGTCAGCTCCTGCATCAATTGAATTTTCGATAAGTTCTTTTACACAGCTGGCAGGATAATTTATGACCTCACCTGCAGCAATATGTTTGTAAACATTTTCAGGCAACTTAATTATCATCTTTCAACCTGAGTGAATTTAAATAATCCTGAAGTAAAAAAGCAGCAGCATTTTTATGGGATTCCTTATCAATATCTTTTGCCATTTTTGTTGTGAACCTCTCATCCCATAAAGAGATTTTTATTCTAAATCTTTTTTCTATATCTTTTTTTATTTCTCTTATTTCTGTATATAAAGGAGTTTTTTTGCCTGACATAGTAATCGGTAATCCTATTATTATTTCATCAACCTCAAATTCTTTTAATATACTTTCAATCACTTCAATTAATTTTCCTTTTTTTAAATCCAGCTCCTTCAGAGGGTTTGCTATTAACTTTAAAGGGTCTGATATTGCAAATCCCACCCATCTTTTTCCATAATCTATTGCCAGAACTCTTCCCATTATATTTCCTGTTTGTTGTAAAATTTTAAACCTATTGAAAAGAATAAAGCAACAAGTATAAAAGATACAAACAGAGCAGGCAAAACATAAAAAACAAATATATTTGAAACCAGATAGCCTGTTCTTGCATATATATATAAGGGTCTTGCTATAAATGAGTCAATCAAGAAAACATAAGAAATTGTTATTACCGCTGTGAAAAAAGCACCTGTGCTGGATGCAATTTTTGAGGGATTTGTCTCTTTTAATGATGGATAAATTATGCCCATTGACATGGATATTATTCCAAGGGTTAAAGATTCACAAACAAGTATTATATTGAAAGAAACTTTAAATATTTCAGGAAATTTCAGATTTAAAGAGGCAACCGTGAAATAATAGGTCAGGTAAGTAAGCCCTGTAAAAATTAAGATCCATATAGATATTTTAGAAAATATATAAAAGACAGAACTCACAGGAGACATTTTAAAAAAGGAAATCCCTCTACTTTCAAGAGAATAGGAAGGAAACAGAAATCTTATTGACAGTGTTGCAAATAAGTACCCCAGAAATATGAAATTTCCTGTTGCTATAAGAGCATGCCAGACAGGCATCTGAAAATAAAAAGGCGTTTTTCTTATCGAGATAACATAAAATATAACCATGACCAGAAGAAAAATTGCCTGTGAAAATTGTGAAAAATCTCTTGTTATGCTTCTCCATTCCTTTATCCATATCTGCAGGATTTTAGAATAGAGCAAAGGCGCTTTCAATTTTTTAATCTTTTGCCTTCTCTTTCTTCTATGCTCCTCAAAATGCAGGTTCTCGAGAGAAAAGTATACTGGTAGAAAAACAAACAAAGAAAAAGGGAAAAGCAAAAAATTAAGCAGGAGATAAACACCGTTATAATTTATAAAGTTTGTAATCCACCTTGAAGGAAGAAAAAATGGAGAAACTGTACCCAGTTTTTGAAGATAGATTGCAAGAAGCTTCAGGTTCTCTATTTCATCAAAGATTTTGAACAGTTCTGGTTTAAAAATTTTTATGTAAATAAAAAGATATGCCATAAAGAAAAATGTTAGAACAAGCATAGCCCCTTCTCTTGTAATTCTTGGAGAAATTTTAAGTATAACTGTCAATGTTAAAATTCCAATAAGTGATGAGATTAAGAAATAAAAGGGCAGAGAAAGAACAATCAAAATAACTTTTAATAAAGGTAGTGTAAACACTTTAAGATAGGCATATAAAAATGGTATTATTAAAAGAAGGGGTGCCCATGAACTGTAAATAAGTGTCTCAAAGAATTTTAAAAGGAAAATTCTATCTTTTTTTAAAGGAAATCTGAGCAAAAATTCTATTTCTCTGTCTTTTAAAAAGGTACCAAAAGCTGTAACAACATTAGATAATATTAAAAAGAAAAACAAGGCAAAAAATAGTAAATCAATTACTTTAACAGAAACGATTTCTCCAACAACAGGAATGTTCCTCAGAACCAGAAACAATTTCAAAAGTCCTTTTGTGAACCCAAATATAAAAACAAATGAAATGACTCCTGGAATTATAAATTTTTTATATTCCTTTTCTAAAAAAAATTTCCTTTTAAAGGATATTAGTTTTAGAGAAGCTAAATTCATCCATTATATATAACCGAGCTCTTCAAGCCTTTTCTTAACAGCCTCCTCCTCTTCTTCTGTATAACCTTTTCTTTCTAAATATCCTTTATTTTCAAGATAGGCCAAAATCTTTTCAACACTTTCGTCTACACTTTCCTTATCAGTTTCACATATAACCTCAGGATTTTCAGGCTCCTCGTAAGGGTCATCTATACCGGTAAATCCTTTTATTTTACCTTCAAGTGCCAGCTTATACATTCCCTTAACATCTCTCTCTTTACATACCTCAAGAGGTGCCCTGACATATACCTCAACAAAGTTTTCCATTCTCTCCCGTGCTTTCTTTCTTGATTCTCTGAAAGGGGAAACAAGTGCAACAATCGGGACAACACCGCACTCTGTAAGTATTTTTGCAACAACAGAGACTCTTCTTATATTTTCTCGTCTATCTTCTTCTGAAAATCCCAGGTCAACATTCAGCTCTTTTCTTATTATGTCTCCATCAAGTATGTAAACCTTTTTGCCGAGTTCTTCGAGTTTTTCCTTTAATTTATTTGCAAGTGTTGACTTGCCTGAACAGGGAAGCCCCGTGAACCATACACAAAATTCTTTCATGATGTGTTTAATTATAAGGGAGTCCTGAATCTTATTCCAAACTTTTTGAATAAGTTATAAGAATATCTTTTCTTGTTAGAATACCTTTAACTTCATCGTTTTCCACAACCGGCAACTCTTCAACATTTGCCTTTACAAATTTTCCCAGTGCACTTTTTAAATTTTCGTTCTCATTCAGCACAAGTTCTTCATCATAACTCATTATATCGGCTGCAACAATTATATCTTTGAGGTAATCACCTTCAAACATTACCCTTCTTATTTCATTTAAAGGTATTATTCCCGCAAATTTGCCCTTTTCATCCCTTACACATAAAATATTACACCTGGCTTTTGAAAATGTTTTAAGTATCTGCTCAAACTTTGAATTTATTGAAACAAAAATCGGTTTTAATGCATGAACCATTGCATCTCTGACTTTAAGTTTTTCCAGTATATCAATTGCAAAATCACCTATATGAGCAGGAGAATCCAGTTTATTTTTGACCTGTTTTTCATATAAACTGTAATTCCCGCTTGTTATATAGGAAAAAACTATTACAATCAATGCAGGTGCAAGAAGGGAATACCCGCCTGTCATCTCAAGAACCATTATCAAACCCGCAAGAGGCACCTTAAGAGTTCCTGCAGCAAAGCCTGCCATTCCTAAAATTATAAAAGGAGCAACTATGTTTTGCATTTGAGGAAAAAGCAAAGAGAGCAGTTTACCGAAAATTGCCCCGAACATACCTCCTATTACAAGGGTTGGTGCGAATATACCTCCTGAACCTCCTGAACCCACACTTAAAGAAGTTGCCATTATTTTTAAAAAAGGGAAAAGAACGATTATAAGCAGTGGTAATCTATCAAATATTGAGAGTTGAAGCCATCCATATCCCATTCCCATAATGTATGGAAAAAACATGGCAATTATTCCCAGCAATAATCCCCCTATGGCGGGCTTTACATGTGGTATCACGGGTAATTTATCAAATAGATTTTTTGTTCCGTAAAAGATTTCTACATATAATGGAGTCATAAATCCCAGAAGAATTCCCAGTAGTGCAAAAAAGAATAAAAGCTCCGGGTTCTGGAATTTGAAGGAAGGAATAGAAAATATGGAACTCCATCCATGAGTTGCACCGAATACAGAGTAACCTATAACTGCTGCAAGTATTGATGACAGGAGGGCGTCCAGCTCCATATCCATTTCCCTGTAAAGAACTTCTACTGAAAAGAGTGCTCCTCCAAAAGGTGCACGGAATATGCTTCCTATCCCAGCACCTATGCCTGCTACAACAAGTATTCTTTTCATCCTTGCAGGCAGTTTAAAAACCTGAGATAGAAAAGAGCCAAATCCTGCACCTGTCTGTGCTACGGGTCCTTCTCTTCCAGCCGACCCCCCTGTTCCTATCAGAATTGCCGAAGATATAACCTTTATAATGGGAACTCTTTTCCTTATATCACCCTTTTTAAAATGGAAAGCCTCTATCGCGCTGTCAGTGCCATGTCCTTCTGCTTCCGGTGCAAAGATGTAGGTTAAAATTCCCGAAATTAATCCCCCTGCACCTGTAATGAGTGGAATTAGCCATATTTTTGAGGGAAGAGAAAAATTTATTTCTCCCTCCCCCAAGGGCTTGGGTTGAGAAAAACCAATAGCTTTAATGAGTGCAAAATTTTCCACTATTTTTAAAAGTAAATCAAAGACCCATGCACCAAGACCAGCAACAATCCCGACAAGTATGGAAAGGAAAAGGAGTTTTGTTAGATCTGAGGGTATAATACCCCCTCTTTTAAATTTTAAAATATTTCTTTTCATCTTCAGTCTGAATTCTGCTTCAGGTGAGTTTTTTTATAAGTTTACCTTTTTCTTTTAGAATTTCACTCAATACTTCTCTCATACATTCGAGCCCTTCTATTATTTTGGGATATTTTAAAAAATATTCTCTTTTTCTACCTACACTCTTTCTGCCGAGAACTCCTATATCATATAACACCTTCACATGCTGTGAAAGGTGTGATACAGGGAAACCAAGACTATCAGAAAGTTCTTTTAAAGAGGAAAAAGACTTTTTACTTAAATTTTCTACAATTAACATTCTTATGGGGTGAGTTACAGACCTGCAGAATTCAGACTGAAGCACATATATCTCAGGAATTTTACTCATAGATAATATTATATAGAAAAAAAGTAATATTTATCAAATAAATCTTGAAATTATAAATATAATCAAAAAAAGATATACATTCATAGGTAATGATATTATAAAAAGCGCATACAAAGGTTTTGAAATAAATAAACTTATGGACAAAACTAAAAGGTGAATGCCCAGTCCCATAAATGTAATAAACATTAGAAAATTTTTATTTGCATATATTTTTTCTCTTTTAACAATCTTTTTATCAACAAACTCAACAAATCTATCCTGCCAGAAATAAAAAATTCTGTACAGCAAAAAAAGTACTTTTAAAATACGGGGATTATCCCACGGATAACCTTCAGGTTTCTCATACACTAAACTCGTCCTGTCACCGTGTTTTTTGTGTCTGTACATCACATAGTAATAATTATAAAAAGACCCCTGAATGCTCATTGATAAAAGTGTAAAGAAAGCAAGAGAATAATAACCGGAATAATGTATTGCTATTGAAAAAACATAAACTGCATTTAATAGTATATCACTCACAGAATCAAAAAACCTGCCAACTCTTGAAGGTCTCTGTCTTGCTCTGGCAAGTGAACCGTCTACTGCATCAAGGATATTTTTAACAAGTATAAGCACAGCTGATAAAATAAATTTTCCTTTTATTATTAAAAATCCTGTTAAAATACCTGTTAAAAAGTACAGAAAAGTAATTTGATTTGATGTAATCTTTGTATTCAGTAGAATTCTTACAATTAAATTTGCAATTGGCCTTGCATAATCAGAAAAATCAATAAATCTGTTTTCTTTTTTTATCTTTTCCAATTTTTAATTATAAAACAAAAATACTTTATAATTAAAATATTATGGTAAACATATTAACAATTTTTGTTCTATCTTTTTACTGGCTTCATTATACAAATTCCGGGGACATAAGAGATTTTTTTGTCAATGATTCTATCCTGTTCGCGGGCACCAATGGTGGACTTCTTAAAATTTCCATGGAAAAAGATTCTGTTCTTGAAAAATACACAGGGTCAGAAGGCTTCCTCCAGAATGAGATAAACGACCTTGAGCCCTCTCCCTATGGTGGAATATGGGGAGCTTATCAGGGAAAAGGACTGTTCTATTTCAAAGGAGATAGCATTTACAACTATGATTTTTCTCAAACACGGTCAACCCATGTTTCTGATATAACCTTTTACAATAACTATCTTATCATCTGCGATACAAGCTCTCTAAAACTAATTTCAACAAAAGGAACTGAAGACATATCTGATGACGATATAACTTTTGAAAGATTGCCAGAATGGAGTTATGGAGAAATAATAAAACATGTAACAGTTTTTAATGATACAATGTTTCTGGGAACGCAAAACAATGTCTATTACGAAAGTTTTGATGAATTTATTGCAGGTATTTCTCCTGAAACCCTTATCCAGAACATTCATACATACTCTATCAAACAGGTGGGTGATTCCCTTTTCTTTCTGAGTGACAGCGGATTCTATGTATACCCCTCTCTTTTTAACTATATGGGCTGGGCTCAAATTTTTGACATCACACAAACTGATTCAATGTATTTTGTCGCCACTCACTGGGGAATTTATTCCTGGACACCTTCAGGCACAGCAGAAATTTTTTCAGGAGATAGATATAACAGGGTTCGCGTATACAACAACAAAATTTTTGCAGGGCATTACGGGAACAGAGAAACAAACGCAGGTAAAGGAATTTTTATATACAACGGTGACCTTGACTCCCTTTATCAGATGAAAAATGAACAAAAAGAGATAAGCGGAAATACAGTCTCCTGTATATCCACATACAAAAATGGATTTGTCTGTGGAATGCGTCATGTCGGATATTACAAAACACTATCAATTGTTTCCTACGGTGGCAAAACAATAAAACTCCTTGATGGATGGGCAAGGGGAATAGGTATTCTGGGTGATTCTCTGATAGTTGCAAGATTCGGAGGCACAGGGGGAATGTTACTGATTGACAGTCTCGGTAACATCCTTGACACTATTTTCCCAACAAATTATGTTTTTCACACTGTAAAAACAGTGGGTGATAGTCTGATACTTGCTTCTGAGCCAGGGATGGGCGGTATTGTTTTCTACAGCCTTAAAGGTGACTCAATACCCCCGATAGTTCTTCAGGAATATCTTAATGATGTAGAATGGGATAATGGAGTGGTATGGGCTGTTACAGGACCTTCAACCCAGGTTGTAAAAGTGGACCTTGGTAAAAACCTGACAGACCCCCTTGATGATGAAATAAAATACTATTCAACACAGAAATCAATTTCTGCTCTTGATATAGAAGTTGACAACAACTATATTTATATTGCATCCACAAATGGCGCTTTTATATATGAAAAACAACCTTTCAGGGAGTATCTTGACCTGTCATCTTTTTTGCCTGATACATTCTGTCTGGGCATTGAAATAGATAAAAACAAAGACTTATGGGTTTTAACGCTGAAAGGACTCGTAAATATTAAATACGGATATGAAAATTTCACCACTTATCGCCCTGGTCCATATTCCATTATTGAGCCTGCCTTCCCAGGACAGAGCCCTCAGCTTACAATAGGTTCTGAAGTTCTTGATATTGACGAAATAAATTCAAAAGTAATATGCGGGACACAGAGAGGAGTATCTGTTCTGAACCTGGACACTGATTATTACAGCTCAACCCCCTTTGACTCGGTAATAGTATATCCTAATCCCTGCAGGAAAGAAATAAGTAAATATATTTATATAAAAACTCTATCTAATTTAGACAATATAATGGTATTTGATTTGAGCGGTAAGAAGTTAAACATGGAATTCAAAAGAATATCCACCGGTTACAGGATAAGCTCCAGTAAATTCAAACCCGGTATATATATTTTAAGAGTTGAAAAATCTGGAAAAGAAAAGCTAATAAAGTTCTCTGTATTTTAATGATTTTCAAAAAGTTCCCCTCTGATTTTTATGTAGAGGAGATTATAAATAACAAATTAATCAGTAAAAAGGGAAAATATTCTCTTTACAGAATAAAAAAAATAAATATAACCACTTTTGAAGCCATTTATAAAATAGCAAACTATTTTAATGTTTCTCCTGATAAGATTTCATTCGCTGGTTTAAAAGATAAAAAAAGTGTATCAATTCAGCACTTTACATTGCCATCCTTTATTGAAAAAGATTTAATAATGAAAAATCTGGAAGCCAGATTCATAGGTTATTCTAACAGCATTCTATCTCCCTCCTGGATAGAGAAAAATTTCTTCAGAGTGGTTTTGAGAAATGTAAATAAAAAAGAAGAAATTGCATCAAGAATTATTGAAATTAAAGAATACGGCATCCCGAATTATTTTGACCATCAAAGACTTGGACACGCAATAAAATATCACAAATTCATATTCGAAGAAATTATAAAAGAAGAATACGAAGAAGCGTTAAGAATATACTTTATGTCTCTTGAAGAGACAGGAAGAAAAAGGTTAAGAAAATTTAAAAAAGCGGTCAAAAAATATTTCGGGGAATGGAAAAACATCTTAAAATTTGCCGAGGGACAGGAGGAGAAAAGGGTCTTAAAACACCTGCTAAAATATCATGATACTGAGTCTGCAATATTACAGATTCCGGAATATAAATTAGTTTTCTATGCTGAAAGTTACCAGTCCTATTTGTGGAACAAAGCTCTATATCATTTTTTAAAAGGTCTGGGATTGAAAGGATATCGTGCGAGACATAAATTAAATCCATTCTTCTTTTACAGGACTGTACACCCTGATTTAAAATCACAACTGCTTAAAAAAGATTTCCCATTCCCCTTTTTTAAAAACAAAGAGGGTAATCCTGATTTTATAGAAATCTTGAACGAAATTGAAAAACAAAGACACTTAAAGATAAAAAATGAACTTGGAAAGTATCTGGTAAATACAAAGAGAAGTGCAATATTTTTGCCAGAAGAGATAAAATTTAATTTCAAAAATGACAATCTTGAAATGAGTTTTTATCTTCCTCCGGGGTCCTATGCAACTGTTTTATTAAAATCTCTGGTCTCTTACGAAAAAATATTAAAAGAGAAATAGTTATCTTACCTTTTTTAAATAAAATTTTTTTAAGTCAACACATTCAAGTATATACACATTTCTATCAGGATAAAGCTCAATGAGTTTCTTATTCTCCTCACCTAAATCATAAGCATATATAATATCACTCTTTTCAATATCCACATCATTTCTAAAAGCAAGGGAAAAATAGTTAAATTTACTCAGCAATCTTGAAAAAGGAATTTTATCAGGAACATCTTTAACAAATACTATTGCATAGTGAATATTTTGCTTTTCTATTTCGTCATAGGCATAAGGCTTACTCCCCCATATTCTAAAAATTTTAGTATTTTGTGGAATATAAATGAAGGCATTTAACATCAACAATATGCCTATGAGAGGTCTTATATTAAAATTTGTTTTGTATATCCCTCTCACTGTCAATATAATAAGAAAGGGTAAAATTTCATAATAGTATTTCGGACCCATTGGGCTTATACCATGAAACCAGTAGAGGAACCAGAATATAAAAGCAGAGAGGATAAAAAATCCTGAAAGTAATTCATATTTGTCTGGTTTTTTAAAGGCAAAAGGTATAAATAAAAGAGAAATAAGTGGAAATCCGAATAAATGCAGGGAAAGGACAAACAAATTATAAAAAAGATTTATAAAACCTTTTAAAAAGTTGTGTCCATATATCCCATAAGTGGGAGGTCCTTTCCCCGCACCAAAGCCTATACCATGATACTGTGTTGATACATAAAGATTGTATCCATAATAAAAAGGATTCCCTGTCAGTATGTAGTTATCCATAAGCTGGAGTATCACAAAGAACACAAAACCTGCTGAAAAAATAAATATATATTTAAAACTCTTTGTCTTATAAATCAGGAAAATTAAAGACACTATAAAAAACATCAACGGAATTTGAGGACGGCATAAAAAGGCTATACCCAGTGATATACCGGAGAATAAAATTAATTTAATTCTTTCACTTTTAAGTGATTTAATCATGAAGAATATAGTAAGCAGTGAAAAAAAATAGCTGGAATTCTGGGAAAGCATAGAGGAGGATATAAAGAGGAAAGTTGGTGAAAGGACAAGTAATAAAACTCCAGATTTTGCAATAGTTTCATCATAAATATCCTTTATTAAAAGATAAAATATAACTACTGAAATTGACCCCATAAGAGGGGAAATAATCCATGGTATACGGAATATCATACCCATTGCAAGAAATATAGAATGCCCCGGGGGCATCATGCCAAACCATTTACCGTCTTTTACAACTATTTCTCTGAGAAAAAATTCCGGATACAAAGGTGGTATTACCCATCTCTGAAATTTAGAGAATATTTTTCCCTGAAAAAATAAGATAACTGCATCACCCTGTGGTATGTGATGGTAAATAAAAAAAGATATAAAATTTGTTGAGATAAAAGCCAGAACAAAAGCCAGAATTAAAAAATATCTTTGTTTTAAAGGGGAAAACCATTTTTCAAAATCAAAAAATTTTCTTAGAGGTTTAAATCCATAAACCAAAACAGAAAGAGGTAAAAATAATATAATAACCCTACATTGACTTAAATAGTGAGATATCACCATGCCTGAAAAAAATTTAATATTCTGAATTAGCGGGATAAAGTAATATAAGATGCCTGCGAATATCAGTGAAACAAAAAAAGGGGCTAATACATGTTTATCAAAACTCACTCTCATCATATTTTTACAATTTTAAGGAAACCTTTAGAATTTTTTCAATTGATGAACTTATAATAAAAGCTCTTTAAATTTTTTAAAGGAGGAGAGAAAAATGCACGAAACAGTTGATTTAAGAAGCGATACGGTTACAAAGCCGACCGAGGAAATGAGAAAGGCAATGTATTCTGCAGAGGTGGGTGATGATGTTTTTGGTGAAGACCCTACAGTTAATGAACTTCAAAAAAGATGTGCTGAAATTACCGGTAAAGAATCAGCGCTATTTGTTCCCTCAGGAACAATGGCAAACTGTATTGCATCTTATGTTTTAACAAATGAGGGTGACGAAGTAATAGTTGAAGAGAAATCTCATATATACAATATGGAGGTTGCTCATCTTACCTTAATTTCAAGAGTTTTACCCAGACCCTTGCCCTCAAATAAGGGTGAAATTGATTTAAACCTTATAAAGAAAAGTATAAGAAAAAGGGGGTTGCATGTTCCAGGCACATCTCTTATATGTCTTGAAAACACTCATAATTTCTGGGGAGGAAAAGCTATATCACCCGAATATGTTAAAGAGGCTTATGAACTGGCTAAAAACGAGGGATTACATGTTCACTTAGACGGAGCAAGGATTTTCAATGCATCTATTGCCTACAAAAAGCCTGTGACCGAATGGACAAAATACTGTGATACTGTTATGTTTTGCTTTTCAAAGGGGCTTTCCTGCCCTGTTGGTTCTATTCTCTGCGGTGAGAAAGAGGTGATAGAAGAAGCAAAAAGGGCAAGAAAACTTCTGGGCGGTGGTATGAGACAGGCAGGTGTTCTTGCTGCATGTGCTCTTGTTGCCATTGATAAAATGATTAAAAGGCTTGAAGAAGACCATAAAAAGGCAAAAAGGCTTGCAGAGGGACTTTCAGAACTTCCTGGTATAAAAATAAATCCTGAGGAGGTTGAAACCAATATAATAATATTTGAATTTTCTCATCCCGGATTGAGCATAGAGGATTTTTTAAATAGATTAAGAGAAAACAAGATTCTTGCCCTTGCAATTTCGACCACCCAGATAAGAATGGTTACCCATAAGGATGTTGATTTTGAGGATATTGAAAGGGTTTTGGAGGTTTGTAAAAGTATCCTTTAAATCTTTATTTCCCTTTCAAAAATATTACAGGTATTACTTTTTTTGTGTTGCTTTTCTTTTTCAGAATTATAAAGTATTTTCCGGTGTTTGTCTTGAAGATATCCACTTTCCTGCCGCTTATATCCAGGACATCAAATTTCTTTATTGACTTGAATAATTCAATATTGGTTAAAATCGTCGGGAAGGATTGCTCATGCTTTTTGTCTTCTTCTTCCTGGTTCCCATGTTGTATATATTCATAAGCACCTATGTCTATTCTTGAGCCTCCTCCGGGTGGTGGGGGATAGGATGGGTCTCCTGCGTCTATACAGGGACTTATGGGAAGAAGATAAAAATCAGAGTCAGGATGCCCGGGACCTTCACCCCAGTTTACAACCTGCGGGTCTTCGTTCAGAGAATGCAGGTCATTTCCTGAAAGCTGTTGCCATTCTGAAAGAGTATAGTGTTGAGTCCCTATTAGTATAAATTGAGAGGGATGATCAGGATCATAGATACAGTTATAATCAGTTTCATATTCGTCTACAGAGCTCTCTGCAATCCAGAGTCTTTTTGTTAGAATGGTATTCACTATTTTTATATTTGTGCTGTAATTTGTTGTCTCAGGAGGGAACTGTCTGATGCTGAAAAAATCACAGTTTTCTACTGTTATATTATCAGAATAGTAGATATAAATTCCTTCCTGACAATTTGCTCCTGCTTCGCAGCCCTTAAAGACTATATTATTCGGTCTTTCCCCTGTATCCGAACCTATCAGCTTGAAACCGTGATTGGGACAATCCCACCATTTTGTATTTTCTATAACAACACTATCACAATCTCCCTTCAATGCTGCAGCATCAGTCTGCCACCATATCTCACAGTTTTTTATTAAAACAGTATCCGCATCAGCAAATGAAATTCCTGCCATGCCATGAGGTAACATTCCATAACCAAAGGGAGATGAAATCCTCCATGTTCGACTGGAAGAACAATTTTCCACTCTTATATGTGTATTCCCTCTTCCTGAATAAGGTGGACTTCCCCTTATAACAGACCCTATAACCGTATCATTTAATAGAGTTATATAATGAGATTTTAAAAGAAAAATCCCGTACCCTGTTCCACGGAAAGCCGAAACTCCTGTTATTTTGAATCCTTCAAACTGTATGTAGCTTTTGTTTTCCACTCTTATTCCATAGTTTCTTTTAACAAGTTCAATATTATGAAGTAAAGAGTCAGGTGGAAGATGGTCAGGTGTATGTATGAAAAGAGTATCATTTCTATGAACAAAAGAGCCTGGTATTGTATCAATATCAGCAGGGGTATTCAATATCGTATCATCATCATCATAATAGGGGCTCAGAACAATTGAATCATTACCGTTCCTCTGAATGATTCCTTTTACCGGGAAATCGTTGAAGATCATATAATAAACATAGTTGTATCCGGGCAATTTTTGAAACTGGCTCTCATCAACCGGTTCACTTCCTGCAATTTCTGCACCCTGCTCACCCAGATAAACTATCCAGTTTCCAGATGTTCCACTGTTAAGAGGTGTTACTGTTTCCCTGTAAATTCCAGGAGCAACTATCACGGTATCACCTGCCTGAAGTGTCTGGGCTGCCTTTGTTATTGTTGCCCAGGGCTGACTCCATGAGGTTCCTGAATAGTTATCATTACCCACTGTGCCGTGAACGCCATCTTTATCCACATAATAGGTGGTTGCCTTTGAGATGGAGATTAAAAAGAATATGGAGATAAATTTTTTCATATAACCCTCCTTTCTTTTTCCTCCCCCTCTTTAAAAAATTCTAAAAAATATGGTAAATAGGGGTGGCTTTTCATTTTACTAAAACAATTTTTTTTCTGAATTTCAAATAGTCTTTCTGGATATGGATAATGTAAGTTCCAGAGGGCAGTGTGTTCAGGTTTAAGTTAATTATCGTGGTTTTCCGAAAGGGATACTTCATTGTCTTTACTTTTTTTCCGGACTCATCAAAGATATTCACCCTGGTTTTTTCGCTTACATATCCTGAAAGAATGAGTTTTAACTCCCCTGATGTTATACCGGGATAGATTTTTAAATAAGATACAGGTGTTATTTGAGATTCGTGTGCTGAAACAGTTCCTGTTATTATTGTATATCCTTCATAAGGAATATGGTTCATACATGTGGATGTAACCCACATTGTATCATAATATTGAGGTGATATGTTGAAAGAAGCCACTCCTGAGGTGTTTGTTGTCTGAGTCTCATATATTCCATTCGCTTTACTCCATATGCATACAAGTGCACCTTCTATAGCACCCTGGTTGTCAGTCACCGTCACTGTAAATGTTTGAGAACCTGTTCCTATGGAATACGGATGAGACACATTTTGAGAAACAGGATTCCCTGTCCACATTGGCATCGCAGGGTCTCCGAAAAGCGTTAATTGCCCTATACACGCGACCATAGGCATATTTGATTGGTTCCAGTCAGGAGGCACAAGGTCATTTTTTGAAGTTGTGTGGGCAATACCGAACCTGTACATGGGTAATGTAAAAGTTCTTTTATAAAATTGTAAGTCAAGAAGTTCAGAGGGTCCCATTGTAGGAGGAGTCCAGAGTCCAAATCTTGTGTTCATTACAACTCCTACAGGTCCTCCCTGGGAATGATACATTAATTTTTCCGCGAAACAATCACCCATTGGGTCTGGACCTTCAGGGGTCATATCGTCAAAGGCTCCTGGAAAACATGCTATTGAGTTATATATTGCAAGTTTATTTCCGTTTACAATCTGAGGTATGTCAAAAGTATGCAATACAGTATCCACACCCCCTTCCCAGTAAGTTCCCTGATTGTTTCCATGAGCAGAAAAATGTACAAATCCGACACCATTGTTTATACTATCTCTGGTAGAATTTCTGTTCAGTGTTCCTGCTGATTCATAAATTTTAATATCGGTTATTTCCGGAGGAGTAACTGCTGCGATAGAGTCATTAACAAATTTCCCATCATATCCCATTCCTGACCACAACCAGACTGCAGGCAATAAAACCTTTGTAACCCATGGTCCTGGAGATTTTTCATAGGTCAGTATTTTATTTATGATATTTTCTATTTCCTGAGGAGTTTCCACACTCATTCTTCCTACAAAAAGTTCCCCGTAGAGGTCTATCTCTGAAGTATCTTCTAATTCTCCATAATAATGGTCTCCATCTGCATCCCATGAACCACCATTCCCATCCGCAAAATACCAATCAGAAGGAGCAAATATGGCGCCCCCGGTTGTATCATTGGAATAAACTTTTCTCACCGGAATTACATTTGTATCACCCGCAAGTATTGCATATTCCAGTCCCCATGTATTATACTTATCTATCAGGAAATTTCTCACTTTTTCGGCTCCGTCCCATCCAAGATATGAAGAATAAATTTCCTCTGTTGTGAACACCGTGCATCTTACACCTGTTTTAGTTCTCCACTCCATAAGAGGCTGAAAATATCCGGCAAGGCTCGATGAGGTTACTATTACTTCTCGATATCCACTCTGTCTTACAGATTTTTCAGGTGGAGAATAGACATCTATATCATGAGGATTTATGACCATACTTTTAAGAGCATTTCTGTAAATCTTCGATTGATTCTCTGTCACAGGATATGATGTGCCTTCTTGATATGTAAGCTCTATCTCCATTTCATTTATAAAATAAAGTTTCTTCTCTCCAGGTAGATATTTAAAAGGCGTAATGACAAGAGTTGCAATTTTATACCCTCCGAAATTACCTGTGCTTTGAGAGAAAATCTGTGATTCAGGGTACATATTGCTTGAAGAATAGATTTTCTGAGAAGGAGGGAAAACTGGATGTCTTTTTTAATTAAAGGAACTGCAGGTTGGACCGGATAAACTACTATTTGTTTCTTGAGTAAAGAAGCACTTTCATAAGTAATTCTTGCTTTTAAATTCTGCGCAGAAGCAGGGAGAAGAACTTTTATGTTTAAGGCAGGCAGTAGAGGTTCTCCGGGATTTCCTGCAGGGAATCCATGAGGGTATTTTATCAGGGTGTAATTCCCGATATTTTCGAATCTGACACCCGAAGATGTAAATTTCAACACAACTTTTTTGGTTCCTGCAAAGGCAAATGAGATACTTATAAGTCCTAAGGCAAATAGGTTTTTATACTTCATCATGCACCTCCTTTTAAAAACTTATTATCTTTATTCTTTTTTCTTTTGTAACCATAATATACACCCCTTTTGCAGACTAGGAAAACCTTTGCATTCAGATATTTTACATCCTCGTAAGGGTATTCTTCTTTCATTACAACAATTACGGACAATTTTTCATCTAGAGAAATTGTGTTTATTTTTTCTATTAAAGAAGCCTGTATTTTACCAGGGATATACATCCCTATGATAAGGCATAGAGACAGATAGTTCATTTCCTTTACCTCCTTTGAAGGTAATAATAATGTGGTTTTTTCTACTCTTTGTATATCACTTTTAGAAAAAGGTATTGAAATTCAGGCAGTTTTATAAGTAATTTCCTGTTTGAAAGAATTTGCTTAAATACTATATAATTTTTCCCTGAAATGTCCTATCAATTGGAAGTTAAACTAAAAGTTATAGAATTAATATCCAGGGGAAATAGGGTTTCTGTAGTTTCTCGTAAAATAGGAATTCCTGAGAGGACAATAAGAAGGTGGTTTTATAAATATAAAAAAAGCGGCATACGAGGTTTTATTAGAGAATATAGGGATAGATTGGAGGATAAAATTTTTTCTCTTAAGGAAGAAAAGCCGTGGTTAAAACTGAATGAAATTCAGGAAATTTTGAAGAGGAAGAAAATTTATGTAAGTAAAAAGAAAATTTGGGCTATTTTAAAAAAATACGAACTCGCAGGGTTTGATAAAAAGAAAAAATTGTCCTTCCTTGCGGATGGTTTTATCAATGAAAACTACAAAGCCCTGTTTAATCTTGCTGAAAAGTATTATAAAGAGTCTAAGACAAAGGATTGTGCTTTAATTCTTAACCACTTCCCTTCAGTGCCCTTCAATGTTCTTTTATCTCACATACCCGATGAGTACCTAAATTTGAGAAGAAGAACTGATAAACTTGAGGTTATGTTTACCTTTTTGCCCCCCAAGGAAGTTGTCCAAAAGGCTGGTGAACTTATTAAGGAATGTAGAAAGAATAAGAGTTTTTTTCAGTGTATCAGGTTATTACTCATAAAGTCTCTTGCATATCAGTGGATAAGTCAGCCCAGAGAAATTCTTAAATCAATCGGGGATATAAAAAAGTATTCTGATAATAAATCTCTTCCATCTTTTCTGAATTTCTTCATGAAATTTCTTGAAGCGCATGCCCATGCTCTTCTTACAGAATACGATAGAGCCAGAGAGGTAGTTCAGGAACTTCTTAAAAGACATTCTCTCAAGGGTAAACTTTACCTCTATCGTGAAATTTCAACCGTTTTTTCCTCTCTTGGGGATTTTAAAAAAGCATTTTCTCTACTTCTAAAAATTAAAGTAAAGGATGACTATGCCTATAAGATCAACAAGGCGGCTTTTTATGCTATCAAAGGTGAATATGATAATTCGTTGGAAATCATTGATGAGATAAAAAAGAAAAAAAAGGAACTTAGTTCCTTCGAGCTATCAATTCTTTCCAGGTGTTATTTCGGGAAGGGTAACCTTTTAAGGTCCTTAGAGTATGCAAGAGAATGTTTGGAGAGGGCAAAAGAGAGAGAAAGAAAAAATTTGATTTTTATTTCCTCTATAATAAGTGCAAGTATATACAGCTTATTAAACGAAAAAGAGGAGAGTATAAATATTCTGAACTCAGCGTCTTCTTATCTTCTAAAAGATAAAAATTACAGAGACCTTTCTATAACAAATTTACTTTCAAAGGATGAAAAATCCATTAAACCAGCTTGTTTAAAACATTCCAGTGCAAAACTTATCGTGCTTTTAAAAAAGGCAGAAAAAAATAAAAGTTATACGCTTTATAAAAAAGCATTTGAATTTGCTGAAAATAAATGGATTAAAGGATATTTCCACCTTTTTATAGCATTTTTCCCGAATCTGGTTAAAATTTCGTTACAGAAGGGAAAAAGGACATTTCTCCCGGATGAATTTTTTGAATTTCCCCTGTTCAAGCAAAGAGCAGATTTTATAAAGATAAATTTTCTCGGAAGAATAAGTATATTGAAGGACAACAGAAAAATATCCTGCAGTCTAACTTCTTCAGAGCTGGCTCTTTTGATATATATAGCTCTTAATTCTGAGGTCAAAATTTCTATAAATAAGATTCTTCAAGATGTGTGGTGGGGAAGAAAGGATGTGAAGTCTCTTTATCAGACTTTATGGAAGTTAAGAAAGAAGTTGAATATCAGCAAAAAACATCTTTGTATAAAAGGCAGAGAAATTCATTCTTCACTAAAGTTCTTAACTGACTATCATATATTTATGGATATTGCCTCAAAAGCAAAGAGTTTTTACCTTATGGGTGAATATGAATCTGCAGAGAGGCTTTTCAAAAATGCCCTTAAGATGTCAAAAGGAGAGGTCTTTAAAAAAATATACAATCCTTATCTGGATTTTATTAGGATGGGAACAATCTTTAAAAAGGATGAGAGATGAGATAAGAGAAACTTTGAATAAGATAAAAGCAGGAGTGAGTTGAATGGAGAAAGGATTTTATTTTATAATAGAAGTTCTTATTGCGAATTTTAATCGGGGCGTAGTCCCCCCCGCAGAATGCGGGGGGACGCTACCTTGGGGTGGAAAGTCGGATTAAAAAAATATGGAAAAGAATACATTTTTGAAAAGGTTGACAATTTTATTTTATAATAAAAGTTCTTACTGCGAATTTTAATCGGGGCGTAGCGCAGCCCGGTTAGCGCGCTACCTTGGGGTGGTAGAGGTCCGGGGTTCAAGTCCCCGCGCCCCGATTTTGTTTTTCCCTTTGAAATATTTTAAAATTAAAATGCTTATAAATGAATCCTTTATTTTTCCTTACATCTGACGACGGCTATTATTCTAAGGGTTACAGAACCCTGCTGAATTTTTTTAAAGAGAAAAACATTGACTATTTTTCCATTGTGCCTTCTGATAATAAATCCGGGATAAGTCACGCAATTTCCCTTAATAAAACCTTAGATTTAAAAGAAAAAGAGAAAAATGTTTATCTTATTAAAGGAACACCAGTAGATGCAATCCTGCTTACCCTTTTTGGCAATTTGATTTTTAAAAAGCCTGATATTATAATATCAGGTATAAATAGAGGCTTTAATTTGGGAGTTGATATACTTTATTCAGGGACAGTGGCTGCTGTGAAAGAAGGTTTCATATACGGTATTCCGGGTATTGCATTATCCATAGGTAATAATAGCGGAATCATTCACTGGGAGACAGCGGAATTTTTTCTCGAAAAACTGGTTGATTATATTTCAAAAAATTACAACAAACTGGGCAAGTTTTTATGGAACATAAATATTCCTGATGTGGCGAGGGATAAGATAAAAGGAATTGAATGGACAAAGCTTGGAAAGATACATTATTTAAATCCAGTTGAAATAATAGAAAGAAACAAAAAGTTTAAGCTCGGAGGGAAGATGAATCTCGTTCCAGAAACAGGCACTGATGTTTCAGCAGTTCTCTCAAATAAAATAAGTATTACTCCATTAAACCTTTTTGGCACTGAGGAAGAAGAAATTGAAAGAAGAAAACAAGTTTCTTTTCTCTGAAGAGTATAAAAGAAAAAGGGAAAGGATGGTAAGGGAGCAGATCATTGCAAGAGGGGTTGAGAATGAAAGAGTCATAAAGGCAATGCTGGAGATTCCCAGACACCTATTTGTAACAGAGGAGAGAAGAAATGAGGCCTATGAAGACTACCCAATCCCTATTGGCTATGGCCAGACAATCTCCCAGCCATATATGGTTGCCGTTATGACCGAATATCTTGAACCTTCGGAAGATGATTTTGTTCTTGAAATAGGCACAGGTTCAGGCTATCAAACTGCTATACTTGCACACTTAGTTAAAAGGGTTTTTACTGTTGAAAGAAACTGTGAACTTTTAGAAAGAGCAAAGGAGATACTTAATAGGCTGGGATTTGATAATATAAAATACAACTGTGATGACGGAACAAAAGGGTGGATGGACTATGCCCCTTATGACAAAATTATTGTTACAGCTGCAGCACCTGAAATTCCACACCCTCTTATTCAACAACTTAAACCCGAAGGAATTATTGTAATACCCGTGGGTTCAAGATGGATGCAGGACCTAATTGTTGCAAGAAAAAAAGTGAACGGGGACATGAAGATTGAAAAAAAGTTTGAATGCGCTTTTGTCCCCCTCATAGGTGAATATGGATTTGAAGAGTAAATCAGAATTATCTATATATTTTAATCCCTATAGAATCAATTTTATTTTTTATAATTTTCTATGAATTTAAAATCCCCTCCCCCTCCATATTTTTTAATTTATTTCATGTAAATCGTTTTAATGGTCTTTTTAAAATCCTTTGTTTCCAGTTTGATAAAGTATATTCCTGTTCCTGCTCTCACACCGTTCCTGTCAGTTCCATCCCAGGTAAAAGAGCCGGATAAAAGAGAATTACCTGAAGTGTAAGAAACTTCCCTTATAATTCTTCCTGTTGCATTGTAAATTTTAATCTTTGCCCTTGTATAGGGAGGTATTGAGTATTTAACAATTACCTTATCCTTGAAAATTGTGGGTGATACTGTAAATAAGGGTCTTAAAGGAAGAGCAGGTTTCTCTGAAACTTCCACTGCAGGATTACCTATTTCTACAGATAAAAGGGATGGGTCATCAGGATTTCTTTCTGTTATTCTATAAAGAAGTGCCTTTATTCTAAGTGTGTTATATGTAAGCGTATCAAGGTTTATAATTGAAACCTGACCAATCTTACCCGCGGTGAAAAATCCCTGGGAGTTTCCAGGAAGGTCTGCATCAGGAACCAACTGCCATGAAGCACCATCATAGTATTCTACCTGAATTCCAACAGAATCCTGTGCGGTTGCTTTTTCCCAGTATACATAACCCCAGTTTGTTCTTGGATAAGTGATGGAAAGGTCATTATAGTTTGCAGGTGCTGTTGTCATTGTTCCTTCGTTATTCTGGAAAGTATATGAATAGGATACAAGCACATTATCAAGAGCAGTTGCCCATCCCCAGTTAGATGAGGCATTCTCATCATGATAATACCACTGGAATTGAACAGAATCCGCAGGAAGATAAGAACTTAAATCAAAGGTTTCTGTTCCATTACCGCTTGAAGTATAGGTTGCAAGGCTTATCCATGAGCCCCAGCTTCCGCCTGTGAAAAACCTGACCTGTGCCTCATAGGTTTCACCAGTCTGGAAAACTCTAAATCCATAACCGTATTCAACTGAAAGGTTTGCTGCTGAGGAGGGTATATAAATCGCAGGTGAAATAATTGCCTCGTATGTATTTACCACTCCGCTTCCTGCATCACCATCAGAATAATAAGCATAGGCTGTTCCGTAATTGGGAGGAGCATAACTGCCAATATCCGTGGTGGTTCCAACCTGCCACATGTATCCATCGTTATTGCCATCTACAACTTGCCAGTTAGCAGGTAAACCTGATTCAAAGTTCTCAAATAAAAGAGTGTCCTGAACATACCCAACAGATTGCAGAACTATGCTATCACCCTGAATCTGTGTTCCATTGAACTGATTATATGTAAACTGGGCTCCTTTTGTCTGGAACCAGGAACATGTATTCGAAAGCATGGTTGTATCAATTGTAGTTGAAAACCTTTCTGTATACTGGGTCCAGTAACCCGCACTTGTTGTATCTCTTGCTTTCACTCTGAACCAGTAAGTTTGCCCCTGTGTTAAAGAAACAGGAAGGGTATACTGAGCAATACTACCACTTGGATAAGCAGGTGTGGTTGCACTGTCAGGACTTGTAAATAAAGTGTCTGTTGCCCAGTAAATTCTGTAAATTACGTCATCATTCTGAGGGTCAGTTGTTGCAAGTTTGAATACAGGATTTCTAACAGGCAATTTTGCAAAATTAAAAGGACTTACCACTGTCGGAACAGCAGGTGCCCCTGCTTCAGGTGTAGCATTAACAGCGTCAAGACAATCTATTCTCCCTGAACCATAGTCATTGTCTTTTCCACCAGGTCCCAAATCAATTGCAGTTGTTTCAATTATTGAATCAACTTCTCTTGGTGTTAACTGGGGGTTCTTTGAAAGCATCAAAGCCATAAGTCCTGCAACATGAGGCGTTGCCATTGAAGTTCCACTCCATCCCGAGGCATATCCTGTATCACTTCCGTTCGAAAGGGATGTAATGTTTACACCCGGTGCACATACATCAGGGTCCATAAGACCCATTTCAGGCTGATATGGCCAGTCATTGAAAGGTGCAACACTTTCCCAGGTTACGGGTCCATAACTTGAAAAAGATGCTATATTGTCGTTTGAGTCAGTTGCACCGATTGTAACAACTGCAGAGGTTGAACCAATAGGGTCCTGGTCCGGATGAATCCATGGAGGAGGAACATCTCCTGGTGTTCTTATATTATCGGGTGCAGGTGAACCACCACTTCTTTCATTTCCAGCAGCAACCGACATATGAACTCCTGCTGCAGTCACATTATCACATGTATTTCTCCATGTTGCTCTGTCAGGATTCCATGCATGCTGCCATCCAAGAGACATTGAAATTATATGGGCTCCATTATCAACCGCATACTGCATTCCCTGCCATACACCTGCTTCAGTTCCACCACCTGCATCGGTAAGAACCTTTACAGACATTATTGCAGCATCTGGTGCCACTCCTGTGGTATCTCCTGCTGTTCCGTCACCTGCCACTGTCCCTGCACAATGAGTTCCATGTCCATGCCCATCCATTGGGTCAGAATCATTATTGGCAAAATCATAACCATAATAGTCATCGGTATATCCATTTCCATCTTCATCAACTCCGTTATTAGGGATCTCTCCTGGATTTGTCCATATATGGTCTGCAAGGTCATAGTGGGTATATCTCACGCCTGTATCAAGAACCGCAACTATTGCTCCCTGTCCTGTATAGCCAAGAGCCCACACCTGAGGTGCTCTTATGTGTGGGATATTCCATTCAATTGTTCTTGAGCCATAAAGAGTGCTTGTTTTATCAGGAGAAGCAAATCCGTGTTTGTGATTGTTTTTAATTCCAACAAGAAGATTTCTCTCTTCATCCAGATCAAGGGACCTTATGCCAGGGAGATTCTGGACTTCTATGATTGCAGAAGGTTTTGCTTCAAAGGATATTACATTGGCTATCCAGAGGCTTCTTATATTCCTGACTTCTCCTTCATTTTCAAGATTCTTCAACGTATTCAATATGGGAGCCTGGGTTTGAGAGGCAAATTCCTTGAGTTTTGTAATCACGAACTCTCTGCGGGCTTCTCTGTTTTTCAGAAGAGCTTTATTCTCAGCAACCAGTTTTTTTGCATTCAGCTGTTTTTCCATTACCAGATTTACCTTTATGAATTCATCAGGTTTTGCACTGGACACTGCTCTTTTCAGGTCCTCTGTCATTCTCGCATTCAGAAAACCGATTGCGAGAATGAATACCACCCCGTATTTTTTCATACATCACCTCCTATATCTGTTTGTTCACACAAAAAAAAAAAAAGTTTATAGGATTTATACGGTAAATTTCAAACCAGAATATTAAAATAATCATTATAAAAAGCATTAATTTAAAAAAATATTTGAAATATAAAACCTTTTTTTAATATTATTACAACTTATGGATACAATTAAAAAAATATTCAAAACAGGATACGGTCCTTCCAGCAGTCACACAATGGGACCTGCTTTTGCCTCTCAGATTGTAAAACAAAACTATCCTGATGCAGAAAAAATAGAGGTAATACTTTACGGAACCCTTGCATTAACAGGGAAAGGACATATGACTGACAGAGCAATAGAGAGGACCTTAAAAGATATACCCCATAAAATCATCTGGGAGCCTGAGAAAAATCTTCCCGCACATCCCAATGGGATGGAATTTGTAATTTATAAAGGTGGGAAAATAATAAAAAAAGAAATTTTTTACTCAGTGGGAGGTGGTGAAATTTCAAAAACAGGAAAACCAGAGGAAGCAAAAATATATCCTCATAAAAGCATGGAAGAGATAATACAATTCTGCAGGAAAAATGAAATCAAATTATGGGAATATGTTTTTATGCATGAGGAAAAAGATATAAAGAATTATCTCAAAAAAGTCTGGAAGACGATGCAGGAGGTAATAGAAAGAGGGTTAAACAAGGAAGGAATTCTTCCAGGAGGACTCGGAGTCAGAAGGAAAGCCCACGAATATTATCAAAAGGCAAAACTCGCAGGAGGCGCTTTTAAAGAAAGATTACTCCTTTCTGCCTTTGCCCTTGCTGTTGCAGAGGAAAATGCTTCTGGTGAAATTGTTGTAACCGCTCCAACATGCGGTTCTTCGGGTATTTTGCCCGCGGTCCTTTATTATCTAAAAACAAAGGACATGGCAAATGATGAAAACATAGTGAAGGCACTTGCCACGGCAGGATTGATAGGAAACCTTGTGAAATACAACGCCTCAATATCAGGGGCAGAAGTTGGGTGTCAGGGTGAAGTGGGAACAGCCTGCTCAATGGCAGCAGGAGCAATGACACAGATTCTTGGAGGAAACATATACCAGATTGAATATGCTGCTGAGATGGCTCTTGAACATCATCTGGGTTTAACATGCGACCCTGTGAAGGGTATGGTTCAGATACCCTGTATTGAGAGGAATGTTTTTGCTGCAAACCGTGCTGTTGACTGTGCAAACTACGCCCTTTTTTCAGACGGAAAACATTTAATCTCTTTTGACAAAGTTGTAAAGGTTATGAAAAAAACAGGGCATGACCTTCCCTACCTTTATAAAGAAACAGCAAAAGGAGGACTTGCAGAAGAATATGAAAAAACATAGGAGGGAATAATGATAAACATACTGATTTGCCTTTTATGTCAGATTTCACCACCTGATACAATTAAGGAGTACATACTCTCTCCTGTCTCTATAACAGCCCCTTATTATAAAGAGGAAGAGACTGTTGAAAAGGAAATTTTTGAAGCATCGGATGGCTTTTTCTCAGCAATATCCACATCCTCCTCTTCAGACCTGCTTGTAAGAACCCCCTTCGGAATCCAGGGAGACCTTTCAATAAGGGGAGCAAACTACCAGCAAATTCTTTTGCTTCTTGACGGAATACCCATTAATGACCCTCAAACAGCACACCATAATCAGGACATACCACTACCCTCAATTGCACTTGAAAGGGCTATTATTCTGAAGGGAAAAGGCTCTGGAATCTGGGCACCTGACGCAATGGGCGGAACAGTGTTTTTAAAAACAGAAATCAACTTTTCAAAAAGAAAAATAAAAATTCTTAAAGGTGGATACTCCTTTTCAGGAATTCAGGGAATTTTTGGATTAAACTCCCAGAATAAAGGGATATGGCTGGCAGGAGAAAACCTTCACTCAAAGGGTTTTACAGAAAACAGAGATTTTTTAAAAAACAACTTCGCCTTAAAGGGCAGAATTTCTTTAAGAAATTCAGTTATTGAAATAATCGGAGGTTACGGAAATAAAGATTACGGGGCAGAAAACTTTTATGCACCCTTTTCATCAAGAGAGAACACAGAATATTATTTATCGGGTTTAAAAGGTGCCCTGCTTGTGAAAAATATGATAAACTCTTTTGTTATCTGGATAAAATCTCACAGGGATTCTTTTACCCTTGAAAAGGACAACCCTGATTTATACTGGAACAGGCACAACAAAATCACCTGCGGAGTAAGGAATGTAGTTCATTATAAAAATTTATTTTCCATAGGCTTTGAATATGTAGACGAAAATATAAAAAGCACACGCCTGGGAAAACATAGAAGAAAAAAATTTTCCACGATTTCAGGATTAAAACTAAAATTAACAAAATTAAACATAAATCCATCATTAAGGGTTGACTTCATTGAAAAACAAAAACCCTGTTTTCTGCCACATCTTTACATCTCAGGATTATTAAATAAAAGCACAGAATACGGAATATCTTTCAGAAAATCCTGCAGACTCCCCTCCTTTACAGAACTTTTCTACTATGACCCCAAAAACTCGGGTGATTCACTTCTTTTACCGGAAAATTCCCTTGAAACAGAAGTTTATTTAAAAACAGAGATAAAACCCTTTAAGTTTGAGGTAAACGGGTTTTTAAGAGATGACAGAAACCTGATTTCATGGGTTAAAACATACCAGGATACCCTATGGTTCTGGAAGGCAAAGAATATATCAAAAAGGTTCCTTAAAGGGATTGAAACTTCCATGAGTTTAAAATTTTCATTTTTCAAATTAAAAATAGGGTATTCAAGAAACTGGTACAATTCAGAACCTCATGATATTGAAACAAAGTATGCCCTCAGAATTATAAGGGATAAAATAAGCGGTTCTTTGAGATTTGGATTTAAAAGATTAAACATCCTGACATGGGGATTTCACAGAATAAGATTCAAAGAAAAAGGCGGAGGTATTCTTAATATGCGAATATTATACACTCTCTTTAGAAAACCAGGAGTTAATCTCTCTTTAAAAATCTTCAATCTTTTAAATTCCCATTATGAGGATTTCCCGCAGGTTCCATACCCTCCCAGATGGGTTCAAATGGGAATTGGTTTGGAAATGCACTAACCCCTTGACAAATTCAAAAAATCCCGTATTATATACATTATACAGGTATTATGTATACAAGAGCTATAAGCCATACGCCATAAGCTATAAGCCAAGCTCCGAAGGAGCTTTTGCCATATGCTAACCGTGTCCCGATTTTTTCGGGACCAAGGAGGTAAATTAAAATGATACACGGATTTGGTGGAATGTCAGGATTTGGAGGATGGGGTATATTTAACTCCATCTTTATGCTCGCTTTCTGGATACTCATAATAGTGGGAATTGTGTTTCTCATAAAGTATCTTGTAAGTCAATCGGGTTCAGGTTCACAAAAAACTTCTGATGAAAATCTTCTTGAAATTCTTAAAAGAAGATATGCAAAGGGTGAAATTACAAGAGAAGAATTTGAAAAAATGAAAAAGGAACTTTCGGATTGAAAAGGATAAAAGTTAACTTTTACACAAAAGAAAACTGCAACCTGTGTGATAAGGCAAGAAAAATCCTTGAAAATGCAAGAAAAGCAGGGAAATTTAATATAAGGGAAATAGACATAGAACAGGCCACCTTTCTGATGGACAAATTTTTTGACAAAATTCCTGCAATTGAAATTGAAAACAGGGAATATATCTTTTATCCCTTTGATGAGAAAAAGGTGATTGAAGCAATTCAGAGAGCAGAAAAAATTAAAAAACCAGTAAAAATATACAATAGAAACTCCAGATTCTATGATTTTATGGAAAGTCCTATGGAAGTCCTGAGTTTCAGGGAATTAAGAGAAAAATTTTTTAAGAAAATCTTTGAGAGTAAAAAAATAAAGAAGATTAAGATTCTTGAAATAGGAGTTGGAACCGGTAAAAACATTCCCTATTACCCTTATGAAGCAGAAATTTTTGGAGTTGAAATAGCCAAAAAAATGCTTGATAGGGCAAAGATAAAAGTAAAAAATGAGAATAAAAATGTTCATCTTTTAAATATGGATGTTCAATATCTCGGTCTCAAAAATGATAGCTTTGACATCGTTTTCACAACTTTTGTTTTTTGCTCGGTTTTTGACCCGGTGCAGGGACTTAAGGAAATAAAAAGAATACTCAAGCCAGAAGGAAAACTCTACATGCTGGAACATGTTCGTTCTGAAAATCCTCTTATGGGCAAAATAATAGACTTTTTTGACCCTTTATTCTTCAACATTACCGGTGCACATATTGCAAGAAAGACAAAGGAGAACCTTATAAAGGCAGGATTTGAGGTGGAAGAAGAAAAAATCGGCAGTATTTTAAGAGTATTCACTGCAACTCCCCTAAAATGAAAGAAATACTTGGCTGGATTTTACTAATACTTGTAATCGGACTTGCACTCTGGAATATCCTGCGATTAATTTTCAGAAAGAAAAAAGGCTGCTGTGATTAAAAATTTTTTACTGGCTTGACATGAAAAATAAAAATCCACTATTATTAACTACTATGAAACATAGTAAAAGTTTAAAACTGTTTCTCGGAAATCTTCAGGCTGAATGTCTTGAAATGTTATGGGATAAAAAAAGAGCAACAGTAAAGGACATATGGGAAGTATTCAAAAAAAGGGGCAGGGAATACGCCTATACCACTATTTTAACAGAGATGCAGAACCTGGAGAAAAAAGGGCTTGTTAAATCAGAAAAGTCAGGAAAACAAAATATCTATTATCCTGTCTACACAAAAGAAGAATTCCTTTCCAGAAAGTTTGAGGAAATCATAAGTCCGCTTATAGAGGAGTATCCGGAACTTGTAACATCCCACTTTTTAAAAAGTGTAAAATTGAGTAAAAAAGAAAAAATTATGGAGATACTTAAAAGGAAAAAATGAACTTTTTAATAAACACAATTCTTTTCTATATTGCCCTTTCACTTTTATCAATACTCTACAAAGACCTTCCTTTTTCAAAAATAACTTTAAGAAACCTGTTTCTTCTTTTCCTGGGTCTTATACTTATTCTTTCCTTTATCCCACCTTTTATTTACTTAAAAGGAGCTGAAAACTGCACTTTAAAATGCACTGTGCTCGCAGGAATACCTGTTTTTAAAACTTTCACGTTTCTGCCACTTATATCAACCCTTTCTTTTTTTACATTTTCTGGTTTTTATCTTAAAAAGGATTTAAAATTTAAGGGAATGCCTTTTATATTTTTCGGTAAAAACAGAAACGGAATATCCATAAAGGGCATTTTAAACCCATTTATTCACATAGACAGGAATTTCTGGGAAAACATCTCTGAAAAAGAAAAAAATGCAATCATAAGGCATGAAATCTGGCACATAAAGAAAAGGGACAACCTGTGGAAACTTATTTTATCAGGATTATCAATAACATTTTTCTATATACCCACCTTCTTTTTTCTTTTAAAATCTTTTGAAGAACTATCAGAACTCTCTGCTGATGAATTTTCACTCAAAAAGGGTACGGATAGGGAAACGCTGCTATCAGCAATAGCAAAAACAGCTGTTTTACATGCGCGTGGGGTAAAGGGAAGTTCCTTTGGCTCCTCTCCTCTTCTTAAAAGAATATCCCTTATAGAAAAAAACTGCAAACCTTATCGCCATAGTCTTTTCTTGGTGATACCCTTAATACTCATGGCTTTCTCATTATATTCCTTTCTGCCCCCTGAACATTCCTGTCAGACTTTTTGCAATTTAAAACATTTATGTATACCATGAAATCAAAAAATTTTTTAAATTTAAATACTATGAACATTAGTAAAAGGAGGTAAGATGAAAAAGATTATCGGAATGCTCGTGCTTATAATCCCTTTAAATCTAAAAGCAGAGGCTTTTACGCTCAAAAAAGCCCTTGAAATTTCCCTTGAAGGGAATCCTGAAATAAAATCCTCCTATGAGAATTTAAGAAAAGTTCATTCAAAGGTATTCTCCTCCTTTTTGCCTCCAAACCCAAAAATAACCTATCAGGCAATGTTTATGGAAAACAACCTCGGGATAGGACAGCCCCTGCCTTTTCCAACAAAACTTGTAACAAAGGGTCTTATGGCAAATGATGAATATAGAAAATTCTATTACCTTTATCAAACAAAAACTCTTGAAATTTTAAGAAAGGTGAAGGAAAGTTTTTATGATTACTTTCTTGCGCATAAAAAAATTGAAATTGCCAGAAAACAAATAGAACTTCTTGAAAAGATGAAATTAATTGCAAAAAAAAGATATGAGGCAGGCATTTCAAAAATATGGGACCTTTTAAAAGCAGAAATAGAACTTGAAAAGATGAAAAACAACCTTTTAATTTTTGAGGCGGAAAAAATCAAGTATGAAGAATCTTTAAAAACACTTTTGAACATTGATTCATTACCGGGTACTCCTGAGGAAGTGAAATCTGAAGGTATAGAACAGAGTCCTGATTCCTTGAGAAAACTTCTTGAAAATCAAAATCCCCTTTTAAAAGCAATGAAATTTGATGTAAAAGCAAGGGGTAAAGAGAAATCAATCGCTATACAGAGTTTGATTCCCGATTTTATGCCTCAGATTTTATACAATATAGAAACAGGGGAAGAAAGATTTGCACTTTCCTTTGAAATTCCTCTATTTTTTATACATGAAATAGGCAAGATAAGAGAGAAATCTGCAAAGGTCAAGAGTTCAGAATTTAATTTAAAAAATATTAAACTTAAATTAAAGGAAAATTTAAATTCTCTTCTTTCTGTTTACAAGGCAAAGCTTGACAGGTACCTTCTTTTTAAAAATACTATCCTGCCAAAAACAGAAGAAAGTTTTAAATCTGCAGAAACAGGTTATATAACAGGGAAATTCGACTTTTTAACCTACATTGAAACAGAAAAAATGTTATTTGATGCAGAAATAGGTTATTTTACAAGTTTAACAGATGTCTTAAAAATAAAGGCAAAAATAGAAGAATTAACAGGAGGTGTAAAATGAGAAAAATTTTTGTTGCCATGAGCATCATAACTCTGTCAGTCTATGTGCTTGCATGTAAATCAGAGCAAAAAATACCTCCGGAAAATGAGATAAGAACTGTTTATCAATGTCCCATGCATCCAGAGGTTATACAGGAAAAACAGGGCAAGTGTCCTGATTGCGGTATGAATCTTGAGCCGGTAAAAATGATTTATAAAAATGGAAAATGGGTTCCACTTGAAAACAAAAAGATGGAGGGTGAAAATATGATGAAAGGGCAAATGGAACATAAAGAAAAAGGATATTAGATATAAAAACAGCAGTTTAAAAATGAGAAGGAGGTAAAATGAGAAAAATTTGGGTAGTTTTTGGAGTTACAGTGCTTCTGGTCTTTGCCTTATCCTGCAAGTCAAAACAAAAACCTCCACAGGAAGGGGAGGTAAGGACAATGTATCAGGGTCCCATGCATCCACAGGTAATTCAGGAAAAACCCGGTGACTGTCCAATTTGCGGGATGAAACTTGTTCCAAGAAAGATGATTTATAAAAGTGGAAAATGGGTTCTCTATGAAGAAGGAAAAGAAACAGAAGAAATGGAGCACGAAGGAATGGAGGAAATGGGACACGACATGAAAACCCCTCCGGGTCTTGTTCCAGTGAACATACCCGTTGAAAGACAGTATTTGATAGGAGTGAAAACAGAGAAGGTAAAGGCGAAAATCTCAGAAAAGAGTATAAGGACCTATGGAAAAGTGGATTATAACGAGAAAAAAATCTTTACAATAAATTTAAAATTCAGTGGCTGGATAGAAAAACTCTATGTTGACTATGAGGGGAAATTTGTGAATAGAGGCGACAGGTTATTTAAAATCTACAGTCCAGAACTCTATCAGACACAGGAAGAACTGCTCATAGCAAAGGAAAGAGGAGATTCTGCTCTTTTTGAAAATGTAAAGAAAAAATTAAACCTCTGGGGAATAAGAGATTTCCAGATAGAAAAGACACTTAAAAACAAAAAAGCAGAACCGGTTATTACCTTTTATTCACCTTACAGAGGCTTTGTAATTGAGAAAAAAATATATGAGGGAATGAAGGTTATGACGGGAATGAACCTCTATAAAATTGCGGACTTGAGCACAGTATGGGTTCATGCTGATATATACGAAGAGGACCTTCCTTTTGTAAAAGAAGGGCAGAAAGCAGAAATTGAGGTTCCCTACATTCCGGGGAATAAAATGGAAGGGACTATAGAATACATATACCCTGAACTGAATATGAAAACAAGAACTGCAAAAATAAGGATATCAATAAAAAATCCGGGATACAAATTAAAGCCCGGGATGTATGTAAATGCTAAAATAAAAATCCCTTTAAAACAGAAAAAAATCATAATTCCTGTTGATGCCATTTTGTTTTCAGGCGAACACAACTATGTATTTGTAAAAAAGGGAAAAGGGAAGTTTGAGCCAATAGTTTTAAAACTGGGTCCAAAAGTTGATAGCGGATATATTGTGCTGGAAGGACTTAACGAAGGAGAGGAAATTGTAACATCGGGTAATTTTCTAATAGATTCTGAATCAAAAATACAGGCTGCTCTTAAAGGAATGTCAGTTCACCAGCATTAAAAAGGAGTTTAAAAAATGATTGAAAGATTAATTGAATGGAGTGCGAGAAACAGAACCTTTGTGTTCATAATAATTGCCTCTGGCATAGTTTTTGGAATATACTCAATGACACGGGTTCCCCTTGATGCAATTCCTGACCTCTCTGACACGCAGGTTATCATCTATACAGAATGGATGGGAAGAAGTCCCACAATAATAGAAGACCAGATAACCTATCCAATTGTTACAACCCTTTTATCAGTACCAAAGGTTAAAATAGTAAGGGGTTATTCCTTTTTTGGCTTTTCTTTTGTTTATGCAATATTTGAAGATGGAACTGATATCTACTGGGCTCGTTCAAGGGTGCTTGAATATCTTGACCAGGTAAAGGGAAAATTGCCACAGGGGGTGTCACCCCAGTTAGGTCCTGATGCAACAGGAGTTGGTTGGGTTTTTCAGTATGCTCTCGTAGACACAACAGGAAAACATGACTTAAGCGAACTAAGGTCTTTCAATGACTTCTATCTTAAATATTGGCTTCAGGAAGTACCCGGAGTCGCAGAAGTTGCACCAGTTGGCGGATTTGTAAAACAGTATCAGGTTGATATAGACCCTAATAAATTATTAGCTTATAACATACCTTTAAGCAAAATTTTCCACGCAATAATGCACTCCAACAACGATGTCGGTGGAAGGGTAATTGAAATCTCAGGAAGGGAATATTTTGTTAGAGGATTGGGCTATATAAAAAACATTCAGGATATAGAAAATATACCCGTTTCTGTTAGAGAGGACGGAACTCCCGTTTTAATAAAAGATATAGCACATGTTCATCTTGGGCCCCAGATGAGGAGAGGTATTGCAGAACTCAATGGAAAAGGCGAGGTTGTAGGTGGAATAGTAGTGATGAGATTTGGAGAGAATGCATTAAAGGTCATAGAAAGGGTTAAGAAAAAGTTAAAGGAGGTGGAAAATTCTTTCCCTGAAGGTGTAAAACTCGTTGTGACCTATGACCGCTCGGATTTGATTAAAAAGAGCATAGCAAATTTGAGAGAAAAATTAATTGAGGAATCAATAATTGTATCAATAGTCGCTATAGTTTTTCTGTTCTCAATAAGAAGTTCTCTTGTGGCAATCCTCATATTGCCCATAGCGATCCTTCTTTCCTTTATTCCAATGATGTTTTTGAGGGTAACATCAAACATAATGTCACTCGGTGGAATTGCAATAGCAATAGGTGCAATGATTGACGCAGCAATTGTGATGATTGAAAACGCCCATAAATGGATGGAGAGGGAACAGGAAAAAAATGGTGAGAAGATTATCGCGGGAGAAAGAAGAAAACAGATCATAATAGAAGCAGCAAAACAGGTGGGTAAACCCCTGTTTTTCTCTCTACTTGTAATAACAGTATCTTTTCTGCCCGTTTTCGCGCTTGAAGCACAGGAAGGAAGACTTTTTAAACCCCTTGCCTATACAAAGACCTTTGCAATGTTTTTTGCAGCCATACTATCGGTTACACTGGGTCCTGCTCTTATGGTGACCCTTATACCCAGGAAAGTTTTACCCGAACACAAAAATCCTGTAAACAGATTTCTCATTACAATTTATAGACCTGTGATAAACCTGATTTTGAGATTTCCGAAATGGACGATTTTGAGTGCAATAATACTTCTAAGCGCAACAATTTTTCCCTTCTTAAAAATCGGTTCAGAATTCATGCCACCTTTAAATGAAGGCTCAATTTTATACATGCCCTCATCACTTCCCGGAATTTCAATAACAGAGGCAGGGAAAATTTTGCAGGTTCAGGATAGAATTATAAAATCTTTCCCTGAAGTTGAGATGGTTTTTGGCAAGGTGGGAAGAGCAGAAACCCCAACTGACCCCGCTCCTTTATCAATGGTTGAAACAACAATACTTTTAAAAGATAAGAAATACTGGAGAAAAGGCATGAACTGGGATAAACTTATAGAAAAACTTGATTCTGCCTTGCAATTTCCCGGAATGCCCAATGTATGGACCATGCCCATAAAAACAAGAATAGACATGCTTACAACAGGGATTAAAACACCGGTGGGAATTAAAATATTTGGACCGAATCTTGATACAATTCAGAAAATAGGTGAAAGGATTGAAGGACTTATATCAAATGTAAAAGGGGTAAGGAGCGTATTTGCAGAAAGAGTTACTGGAGGATATTTTGTTGATTTTGTCATAAAAAGAAAAGAAGCGGCAAGATATGGGCTAAAAGTTGGTGATGTTCAGGATATAATTGAATCAGCACTCGGAGGAAAGACCATAACCTATACGGTTGAAGGAAGAGAAAGATATCCTGTTAATTTAAGATATGCAAGGGAATTAAGGGATGACCTTGAAAAATTAAAAAAAGTTTATGTTCCAACACCAGGAGGTGCGCAGGTTCCCATTTCTCAACTTGCTGATATACGGATTGTAACAGGGCCTCCTGTTATTAAATCGGAAAACGGGATGATAACCGGATGGGTTTTTGTGGATATTGCAGGAAGAGATATAGGAGGATTTGTTAAAGAGGTAAAACAGATTCTTGATAAAAATTTAAAATTACCACCAGGATATGGTTTAACATTTAGCGGACAGTATGAATATATGGAAAGGGCAATGGGAAAACTAAAACTCATTCTTCCCTTCAGCCTGTTTCTCGTTTTCTTCCTGATATTTATGAATTTCAGAAAAATAGGTGATACAATCCTTGTAATGCTATCAATTCCTTTCTCCATCATAGGAAGCATCTGGTATCTTGCTGTTTTAAATTATAACTTCAGTGTTGCGGTATGGGTTGGTATAATTGCACTTGCTGGCGTTGCAGCAGAAACCGGGGTCGTTATGCTGGTTTATATAAATGATGCTTATAGAGTATGGAAAAGAAAAGGTAGAATGGAATATATAAAGCATCTTGATGAAGCGATAATAGAAGGAGCGGTTCAGAGGGTAAGACCAAAGATAATGACAGTTATGGCAATAATGATGGGACTTATTCCAATAATGTGGTCTCATGGTGCAGGTGCTGATGTGATGAAAAGAATTGCAGCACCGATGATAGGTGGCATGGTTACATCAACAATTTTAACCCTTATTGTTATTCCTGCCATTTATAAAATATGGAAAGGAAGAGGATTAAAAAAAGAGGAGGAGTAAAAATAACAGAGAGAAACTTTAAATTAACAATTAACCATAAACCATACGCCATACGCTATATGCTATAAACCATATGCCATATGCTAACCGTGTCCCGACTTTTTCGGGACCAAGGAGGTTTAAAATGAAACAAAAAGAGCAAAAATTTGTGGACCCAGTGTGTAGGATGGAAGTTGACCCTAAAAAAACCCCCTATAAAACAGAATACAAAGGCAAAACCTATTATTTCTGAGCTCTTGGATGCAAAACCGCCTTTGAAGAAAATCCTGAAAAATATCTTAAAGAGAGGAGGTAACCATGAAACTTATATGGGCTGTTATAAGACCTTCAAAAAAGAAAGAGCTGGAAAAACTGCTCATTGAAAAGGGTGTAATAGGAATTACCTTTGAAAAGGTAAAAGGATTTGGAAGAGAGGAAGAAATGCTCCTTGAACCCCACGAGCTGGAACATTGCAAATGCGAAATCATTGTGCCTGATGAATGGGTTGACTGGGTCGTCAAAACAATTTATGAACATACTCACACAGGAACTCCTGGAGACGGGATTATTGCGGTAATATCTATTGATGAGGTAATCGACATTGTAACAGGGAAGAAGAATAACGAAATATTCATGACATAACACCCTTGACAAATTCAAAAAAATCCCGTATTATATACATTATACAGGTATTATGTATACAAGAGCTATAAGCCATACGCCATAAGATATAAACCAAGCTCCGAAGGAGCTTTTGCTATATGCCATATGCTAACCGTGTCCCGACTTTTTCGGGACCAAGGAGGTTATTTAAAATGAAAAAACTCTTAACAGGAATCCTTGCCGCAGGGATATTTGCGGTATACCCTGCTTATGCCCAGATGGGTATGATGCATGGAGGAATGCATGGTGGAATGACGGGACAGAAACAGAGCACACAGAAAGGTCAGATGGGAGTGAAACCATACGGATGCGGAATGATGGGTGGTATGATGAGCGGAATGCACATTATGTCAGGATACGGAATGATGGAAATGCACTACTTCGGAAAACTATTTTATAGAGCAGAAAATATTGTTGATGAAAATCTGAAAGGAAAAGTAAAAAGTTTGAGAATGCAAACAATGGAAAAAATCCTCAGAGAAAAAACAGAAATCCAGATTATAAAGATGAAACTTTTTGAAGCACTAAAAGACCCGAACTTCAAAGAATCAGAAGCCAAAAATCTTTCTGCTTCTCTTGAAAAAAGAGAAAGTAAAATAAGAAATGTCCTTATTGATGCACTCTCCGCACTGAGAAAGACTATCGGAAAAGAGAATTTCAAAAAGCTATTCTCTCAGGGAATGATGAGTGGAATGATGATGCAAGGTGGCATGATGTCACCTCAGCAAGCAAAGTAAGAGATTAGAAAAATTGGGAGTGGGTTGAGGTCTTAATCCTGCCCACTCCCCTCTTTAATTAAAAATGGAAAAAATCAAAATTAAAATTAAAGGGATGAGTTGTCAGGGATGTGTGAGAAGTGTAAAAAGTGTTATAGAAAAATACGGTGGAAAGGAGATAAACGTTTCTCTTGAAAACCAGGAAGCAGAATTTTCAGTGGATAACATCGATATTTTAAATAAAATAAAGGAAGAAATAGAAATTCTCGGGTATAAAGTAAAGGGGTAAAGTTTTATATAGAACATTATTCTATACCTTATAATATTATTCCTTATGAAAAGGAAATCAATAGCGGTCAGTGTGGGTAGATTAGTCATAGGAGGTGGAAATCCTGTTGTTATTCAGTCTATGACAGATACAGATACTTCTGATGTGGAAAACACATTGAAGCAGGTAAAAGAGCTTATCAATGCAGGAAGTGAGATGGTAAGAATAACAGTCAATACTGAACCAGCAGCAAAATCAGTGCCCGATATAATAAAGAAATTAAGGGATAAAGGTTTTGAAACACCTATAATAGGAGACTTCCATTTCAATGGCACATATCTTTTAAAAAATTTCCCTGAAATGGCTGAACTTATTGATAAATACAGGATAAATCCTGGAACAACAGGAAAAATTGAATATTTTGATGAATTCATAAAAATTGCAATAGATAACGATAAACCAATTAGAATAGGTGTAAACTGGGGTTCTGTTGAAAGAAATATTTTAAATAAAAAAATAGAAGAAAACTCAAAAAGGAAAAAGCCCAGAGGCATAAAAGAAGTAATGGTTGAGGCAATTGTTGAATCAGTAATATATTATGCAGAAAGGGCAAAAAATTTAGGTCTTTCTGAAAACAAAATCATAGTATCTGCAAAAGTTTCAGAAGTGCCTGAACTCGTAAAAGTTTACAGAGAACTTGCTGAAAAAACACCCTATCCTCTTCATTTAGGATTAACAGAAGCAGGAAGCAGTATAAAAGGAATCGTCTCATCCGCAATAGGAATAGGTTCACTTCTGCTCCAAGGAATCGGTGATACAATAAGAGTATCAGTAACCCCAAGACCCGGTGAATCAAGAACCAGAGAAGTGGAAATAGCGAAGGAAATACTACAAAGCCTTAATCTGAGAAGATTTCATCCAGAAGTAATAAGCTGTCCTGGTTGTGGAAGAACAAATTCTGACCTGTTTAAAAAAATTGCTGAGAGAATAAAAAAATATTTAAAAGAAAGGCAAAAGGAATGGGAAGAAATTTATCCTGATTTTAAAAATTTAAAGATTGCGGTAATGGGATGTGTTGTTAATGGCCCCGGTGAATCAAAATTTGCGAACATAGGGCTATGTCTGCCAGGGATAGGTGAGGAAAAATCAGCAATATATGTAAACGGGGAATTCAAAAGGACGGTTAAAATAGAAGAGGCGGAAGAAGAATTAAAAAGAGAGATTGAGGATTATCTGATCGGATGAAGAGTGCAGGCCGTAAAACAGAAGGTTCAGGGTATAATGAGGAATAAAATCATGGAGAATAAACAATTAACCATTAAACATAAACCAGTTGAAATTTAAAAATTTTAACATTATAATTAAAGAAGCTCTTAAATGCAGAGAGTAAAAATAAAATATACCCGTAAAATTAAAATTCCTGAAAAATATAAAATATTTTTATGGGACGAACCTTCGGGACTTACATTTCTGGAAAAATTTATTTTAAGGGTTTTTAAATACGGAAATTTTAGAGATATAAAGTGGCTATTTAAAAAATTCCCTGAAGAATGTTATGAAATATCACTTAAATACGCGGAGATAAAGCGAGGTGTTAAATTCTGGATTAAAAAATGGCACAATGAAGGAGATAGATAAAATATGTAAAAAAATTTATTCACTTGCAAAGAAAGTTCAGGAAAACTTTAAAAGTTTTTATCTCGCAGGCGGAACTGCGTTGATGCTGAAACACAAACACAGAATTTCTGTGGACATAGATTTTTTTAATGAAAGATACTTTTCAAAAAGAAGAATTTCTCAAAAAATACGTAAAATTTTTAAAGTAATAAAAGAAGAAGAGGGAGTTGATAACATCGATTTCTTTATAGAAAATACAAAAATCTCATTTGTATATTTCCCTTTTAAAAACATTGAATCACTGGAGAACTCCAGAGATATAAAAATTGCCTCTGATTATGATATATTCCTTAATAAAATTTATGCTGCGGGAAGAAGAATAGAACTTAAAGACCCGATTGATTTTGCTTTTCTTTATCAGAAATACAGATGGTCAAAAGAGAAAGTTAAAAAGGATTTTAACAAAAAATTTCCGGAACAGGATTTCGAACTCTATCTGGGAGCAATACTTAATATTGAAGATTATACGGGTCTTGATAAAAGAACAAAAAATATTTTGAAACAGATTGAAAAAAAATGGACATAAAATTTATTTAAAAAGGAGGTCTCAATGGACGCCGAAAAACTTCTTTTGACAAGAAGGAGTATAAGGCATTTTAAAAAAGATGAAGTGTCTGAGGACGTCCTATGGAAAATATTTGAGATATGCAGGTTTTCACCCACCTCAAAAAACTGCGAGTCTTATTACTTTGTTGTTATAAAGAATAAAGAGATTCTTGAATTTCTTGGAGACATAAGAGGTTCTAATAGTTCACCCATAAAAAGAGCTCCAATGGCTGTCGCAATATGCGTTGATAATTCAAAGACAAAAAGAGTTTATGAGGATGGATGTATTGCAGCGTACCATTTTATACTTGCCTCATGGATTTTTGGGCTGGGAACATGCTGGATAGCAGCAATGGACAGAGACGAGGTAAAGAAAAAACTCGGAATCCCCAGGGAACACTATGTTGCCACAATCACTCCTCTGGGCTACCCTGAAAATGTGCCTGAGCCCCGCCCGAGAAGACCAAAGGAAGAGATGGTAAAGTTTGTGGAATAGTAACAAGTAAAAGGTAGAAAGTAACAGGTAAAAGTTAGAAAGCAGGAAAATTTTTACAAACATTGACTACAAGCCAATAGCTATCAGGATACCAAGGATATTTCTCACCTCATTGAGTCTGTCTTATATCCGGTACAAGTTGATTTTCAATTGAAAGATGACAGGGAACAGTAAAATTTCAGGAAAATTCTTCTATATGTTTTTTGAAAAAATCCAGAACCAGATTTTCTTTAAAAGGATAAGCATAAAAGAATTTTTTATCGGGGTATTTTACTTTTAAATTTTCAATTTTATTTCTTATCTGGGTCTCTGTGTGCCTGCCACCTGCAATCATTGAGGGGATTAAAAAGAATTCCTGATATTTATCAATAATCTCTTCTATTTTTTCTTCTATATAGGGATAACAGAACTCATTAAAAGCTATTTCAACTTTAACTTTTAAATTTCTTTCAAGTTCTTTTGCAAGATTGCTTAAAAAATAATGGTGGGCATCATTCTCAGAGGTTCTTTCCCATTTTTTCAATTTCTCTTCAAGGAATTTAAATTTTTGTTCTGCCTTTTTGCCAAGATTTCCCCTTTTATAGAAGGTTCTGAGTTTCAGGTATTCCTTTAAGTCAAACTCTGGAAAATCAGAAGGAATATCTCCATGCCCTATAATAATAAAGACCTTTTTCATAAGAGTTTATTATTATAATGTTTTTGACTGTAAAAATAAAAATTCGACCTTTTATTTGAAATTTCTACTTAGAATTTCGTAAAATAAAACTCTATGTTTCTATCCATATTATTCACTCACAGAAAATCTCCTGTCAGAGTAAGGGAAAACATTTTCAAACTATGGAATGAAAAAATAAATCTTAAAAATCCTTTTATACAAGAGAAAGTTCTTCTTGTGACCTGCTACAGAGTTGAACTATATCTTGTTGTGGAACAGAACAAAAAAGATATGGTAATAAAAGAATTTTTACCGGAAAGCCACCTGAAATACGCACAGATTCTCTCTTCTCCCATGCTTTCCTTTGAGCATTTAGCTCTGGTTGCATCAGGTGCTGATTCTCCTGCAATAGGTGAACCAGAGGTTCAGGGACAGGTCAAAAAAGCATATTTTGAGGCAAAGAAAAAAGGGTGGGTGGGCAGGTATATGACAAAATTTTTTGAAAAGGCTTTATCTGTGGCAAAAAAGATTAGAGAAGAAGCAGAATTTCAAAAAGGAAGTCTCTCAATTCCCCGTCTTGTATCAATTTATCTGAAAGAATTAAATGAAAAAAAAGAGTTTAAAGTCTTACTTATCGGAACAGGTGAAATGGGGATTGCAATTTCAAAATATCTTTTTCACGAGAACATTCCCTTTGTAATTGCAACAAAAAGCAGAGAAAGAGCTGATTTTCTGAAGAAACACGCAAATCTTGAAACAATTGTTTATAAAGATAAAGTTTTATCTTCTCTTATAAAAAACTTTGAAGCAGTCATATTTGCAACTCAATGCAAAAAGCCTCTTATTTACCCGAAAGATTTAAAAAAAGGAGAAAATCCTAAAATAATAATAGACCTGGGATTCCCTGAAAATGTGTCAAGGGATATAAAAAAGTGTAACTGGGTTATATATCACGGGATAGATGATTTTAAGAAGGTAATTGAAGAAAGAATAAAAGAAAAAGAGGGAATTTTATCCTATGCCAGATTTACAGCTAAAAATGAAGCAACAAAGTTTGAACAATGGATTGAAAAAGAAGAGAAGATAAAAAAATTCCTTGAATTTACAGATAAAAAGATAAATCAAATTGTAAGTCAGAATGGAAAAGATTCTCAAAGCTCAATAGAGAAAATAAAAAGGTTTTTTCTTTACCCTACTCTTAAATCAATAAGAAGTGGGAAATCAGTAGAGGAAATAATAGAAAAATGGTTGAAAGAATAAGGGTTGGGGCAAGAGGTTCTACTTTAAGTAGAATTCAGGCAAAAAAAGTTATTAAAATATTTGAGAAAAGAAGGATTAAATGTGAGTTCATCCCGATTAAAACAACCGGTGACATTGACAAGAAAACCCCTCTTTATAAAATGCGAGAGAAAGGTGCTTTTGTAAAAGCAATAGAAAATGCAATTTATGAAAATAAAATAGACATTGCGGTTCACAGTGCAAAAGATGTGCCCACTGAAATACCTGAAGGACTTGAAATAGCATGTTATTTAAAAAGGGAGTTCCCTTCAGATGTTATAGTTTGTAATTATAAAAACATTGAGGAAATTCCTGAGGGTGCCAAACTGGGAACAGGAAGCATAAGAAGGCAATTTTTTCTAAAATCAAAAAGACCGGACTTTGTTTTTTTGCCGTTAAGGGGTAACATAGAAACAAGAATAAGGAGATGGAAGAATGGAGAATTTGAAGCAATCATTATGACCAAGGCGGCAATTAAAAGGCTTGGTTTAAATCTCCCTTACATAATTCTTGGTACCCATGAATTCCCACCAGCACCGGGACAGGGAGCAATATGTATTGAAATCCGAAAAGGCTCAAAATTTTATGAGCTATTAAGAGAAATAAATGACAAAAAAACAGAAACAGAAGTGAATATTGAAAGAGAGCTCCTGAAAAAGATAGGAGGGGGGTGTTCTTTACCTTTTGGATGTTTTGCAGAGATAAAGAATTCAGAAATTCATCTTAGAGCAATGTATGTTAAAGGAGATACTATCAAAAAAATAACTTTAAAAGGAAAAAATGAGAAAATTTTGATTCAAAGGGCTTATGAAGAACTCAAATAATATATCCATACTTTTTATAAAATCAGAAAGTGCTGTGCTTTTCCCTGAAATATGGGAATATATTTCAAAATTTGATGAGGTATATTTTGACGAAAAAATTCCTCATGGTATTTTGTGGGCAGGAAAGAAATGGATAAAGTTTGAGGAAGACAAATTAGAAATTGATGAAAATAAAAAAATTTTTATACTGGGCAGAAAAGAAAACTTAGAAAAGGTAAAAAAAATCCTTAAAGATAGAGGTTCAAATTTCAATGAGATAAAAATAGAATACAGAGTGCAATCAGGACTTTTTAAAAAAAGATTTTTCTGTGTTGTTCGCCCCCTGCCTGACGCTCTGGAATTTTCTTACAAAATTGAGAATCTGGGAGCAAAAGCAATACCCCTGCCTCTTTTAAAATTCAAACCAGTAATTTCTTCTTCTTTAATAGAAGCTCTGGAACATAAATTTGATTACATCATTTTCACCAGCAAAAGAGGTGTTTATGCTTTGAAAGAAATCCTTTGTTCTAAAAAGCTGAATAATTTTTTAAAGGATAAAAAAATAATTTCAATTGGTCCTGAAACAGCAAAAGAATTAAAAAAAATAGGTTACTTTTCCTACATTCCAGAGGAATACTCTCAGGAAGGAATTCTAAAACTTTTTGAAAGTTTAGAGAATAAAAGCGTGCTTATTCTCAGGACAGAGGGCAGAAAGTTCCTTAATAAAAAGCTTAAAGAAAGAGGGCATCTTGTAAAAGAAATAAAAATATATGAAATGGTAAAAGAGAGAAAAGAAAAAATTGAGCTGTTTTCACCTTTTCTGAAGAACATCACTGATTTTGTATTCACCAGCCCTAAACTATTTGATACTTTTCTTGAGTTTTTTAATGAAAAAATTTTAAGGGATAAAAATATATTACCAATAGGTAGAATAACAGCAGAGCATATAAAAAGAAAAGGATTTGGCATAAAAATTATTCCCGGAGAGTTTACAGGTAAAGGTATTCTTGAAGTAATTTCAAAGGAGGTTTAACATGGCAAAATTTCCAGTAATAAGGATGAGAAGGTTAAGAAAAAATGAAAATTTAAGGAATCTTGTAAGAGAAACAAATCTTTCGATTGATGACTTAATATATCCAGTGTTTGTTATACCCGGAAAAGGCAAAAAAGAGGAAATACCTTCCATGCCAGAGCAGTTCAGGTTTACAATTGACCTTCTTGTAGAGGAAGTTCAGAAAATAAAAGAAAAAGGAATAAAGGCAATAATTCTTTTTGGTATTCCAGAAGAAAAAGATGAACTGGGAAAGGACGCTTTTGATGAAAACGGAATAATTCAAAGGGTTTTAAGAGAAATAAGAAAATATGAAAAGGAAATTATTTTAATCGCAGACCTCTGTATGTGTGAATATACTTCTCACGGACACTGTGGAATTTTAAAAGGAAAAGAAGTTGACAATGACAAAACCCTTGAATATCTTGGTAAAATAGCAGTTTCTCAAGTAAAAGCAGGTGCTGATATTGTTGCACCTTCAGGAATGATGGATGGACAGGTAAAGGCAATAAGAAAAACTCTTGATGAAACTGGATTTGAGCATATTCCAATTTTATCTTATTCTGTAAAATACGCCTCCTCCTTTTACGGGCCTTTCAGAGATGCAGCAGAATCCACACCTCAATTTGGCAACAGGAAAACATATCAGATGGACATTGCAAATGCAAGAGAAGCAATTTTAGAGGCTCAACTTGATTTTGAAGAAGGAGCTGATATCCTTATGGTAAAGCCCGCTCTTTCCTATCTGGATGTAATTTATAGAATTAAAAAAATCTTCCATAGACCTGTCGCAGCATACAATGTTTCAGGAGAGTATTCTATGGTAAAAGCATCTGCAATGCAAGGCTGGATAAATGAGAAAGATATTGTCCTTGAAATTCTAACTTCAATAAAAAGAGCAGGAGCAGATTTAATTTTAACATACCATGCAAAAGACGTGGCTGAATGGTTGAAAAATGAATGATATAGAATTTATTTACAATAAACCAATAAATGTCTATTTTGAGATAACAATCGCATGTGACCTCAAATGTAAGCATTGCAGAGCCGAAGCTATTTCTGAGAGGTCTCCTGAAGAATTAAATTTTGAAGAAATAAAAAAACTTGCAGATGAGATCAGGCAAATGGGTTCTCATCTTGTAATATCAGGAGGTGACCCATTAAAAAGAGAGGATTTGTTTGATATTTTAGAATATACAAAAAACATCAGGCTTCCAGTGGCTGTAACCCCCACAACCTCACCTCTTGCGAGTTTTGAAAAAATAAGAAAAATGAAAGAGGCAGGTATATATGCTCTTGGGATAAGCCTTGACGGCTCAAACGCAGAAGCACAGGATAATTTCAGAGGAGTAGAGGGAACTTTTGAAAACTCAATGAAAGTTTTAAACTATGCAAAAGAACTTAACATACCTGTTCAGGTCAATACTACATTTACAAAGGAAACACTTAACGAAATCAAAAAAATATACTATCTTCTGGAAAACAACTTTTCACCTCCTGTTAAAAGATGGAGCATATTCTTCCTGATTCCTGTTGGTAGAGGGAAAGAGCTCAACCATCCGTCTCAAAGTGAAATAAAAGAAATACTCGAGTTTCTCTACAGGAAATCAAAACAAAGCACCTTTCATATAACCACAACTGAAGCACCCTTCTACAAGGTTTTTTACATTTTAAAAGAAATGGAAAAAGGTAAAATTTATAAAACTTTAATACAGAAGAACAGGAAAATGGCATTTGGTGTAAGAGACGGAAACGGGGTTATTTTCATATCTCATAGAGGAGACATATATCCTGCGGGTTTTTTACCTTTAAAACTGGGCAATATAAGAGAGAATGAACTTTTAGAAATATATGTTAATCACCCGGTTATGAAAAAATTGAAAAATGTAAACCTGCTCAAAGGCAAATGCGGTAAATGTGAATTTAAAAAAATATGTGGAGGTTCAAGGTCAAGAGCCTATGCAATGAAAAAAGATTATCTGGAACAGGATGAAGCTTGCTTTTTATAATAGAGAATAAAATTTAACTACATAATAATCCGATTTATACCATAAATATGAATTAATGGCTATCTCAGGAAACCTCAGGAGTATCAATTTTAAAGTAAGATGTATCGAGTGAAAGGTGAAAACTTAAAAGCAAAAAATTTAGGTCTCGGATTTCAGAATCATTTCACCTTTCTCGCGGGTTCCGCCCATCTTGCATATTTATTAACACGAACAACGCAAATAATGCATTATTATATATTTCCTGACATCAATGATTTTTTATTCCACTCCTATTCCTGAAAATGGAATCGGGATAAATGTCAGTATAAAAATCAGAATACATAAAAAAGCAAATATTTTTTCATTCCTCTTCAGGGATGTTAATCCATCAAGGGGTGGTGGATGTTCAAGCCCTAAGAATAGGGGTATTATAGCCCACAAAAACCAGCCTGGCCACAAAAACCCAAGAAGGACCATAACTGAAATCGTTATAACCGCTACATACCTGACTTTTTTACCTATTAACGAGTAGATTATGTGTCCTCCATCAAGTTGCGATAAGGGAATCAAATTCAATGCTGTTACCCACATTCCGAGCCAGCCTGCAAAGGCCATTGGATGTAAAAGCAAATCCTTTCCCCTGCCTATCTCGGGTGCAAAGAAAAAAGCGAGTATTTTGAATATCAACGAATCCCCAAGAGAGAGTGCTCCTTTTACCTGTTCCATTGCAACAGGATGTGAGAGTTTCAAACCTATTATTGTAATAGGCAGTGCAACGAGAAATCCTGTTAAAGGCCCTGCTCCGCCTATGAACAAAAGAGCTTTTCTGGAAGGCACAGGAGATTTCATTTTTATAAATGCGCCAAATGTTCCAACAAGAGGATGGGGAACCGGTAGAAAATAAGGAGGTGAAGCCTGAACTTTAAAATATCTTGAAGTCAAAAAATGACCCATCTCATGAAACAAAAGTATTGCCATTAAAGAGAAAGAAAAAGGAACTCCTTTTACAAGGTCAAGCGGGTTTTTAAAAGGGTTTGCTCCTGCCTGGAGACTTCCCGCAAAAAGGGTTGTCAGTATTGTAAGGAGAAACAGTATAATCGGCGTTCTGAAGTTGAGTTTCTCTTCTTCAACTTTTGGAAAAACACCTATCTCAATATTTCCGTTATCTTTAGAAAAAGAGGGAACAACTCCAAGAGAGTTAAAATTTTCTTTTATATAATTTATAGCATAGTTTTTTTCAACCGCAAATCTTCCTATAAAAAAAATACCTCTTTTTGTCCTTTTTATATCTTTTATATCAAAAACGGGCTGGAGTATTTCAATCAGTGATTCCATTTTGTAATTTTGCCGCATTCACAACGTTCTGAAGTAACATTGCCACGGTCATAGGACCAACACCACCGGGAACGGGTGTTATGTATGAAGCAATCTCTTTAACCTCATCAAATTTCACATCCCCTTCAAGTCTGTAACCTCTCTTTTTGGTAGGGTCTTCAACCCTGTGTATTCCCACATCTATAACAACCGCGTCCTTTTTCACCATATCCTTTGTTATAAGGTGGTGTTTGCCCACAGCGACTATGAGGATATCCGCCTGTTTTATATATTCTGCAAGATTTTTAGACCTCGAATGGCACACTGTAACAGTTGCATTTCCAAATTTATCCTTCAACAAAAATATAACTGATGCAGGTTTACCCACGATGTTACTCCTCCCCACAACCACAACATGTTTTCCCTGCGTTTCTATACTATAATATTTTAAGAGTTGCAAAACTCCGTATGGTGTGGCTGGAAGAAGTGTGGGCGTCCCCCTCAAAAGCATTCCTAAGTTGTGAGGATGGAATCCATCCACATCCTTTTCAGGAGCAATCGCAAGAGATACTCTGTCTTCGTCTATATGAGAGGGTAAAGGAAGCTGAACTATCATACCATTCACCTTTGGATCATTATTCAATTCTTTTATCTTATTTAAAAGTTCTTCTTCGGTAACACTCTCATTATAACTGAGAACTTCCGCATCAATTCCAACATTTTTTGAAGACTTTTCTTTATTGCCAACATAAACAACCGATGCGGGATTCTCACCCACAAGAAATATTTTCAAAGACGGAGTTATACCTCTTTGCTTTAATCTTTCCACCTCTTTTTTTAAATTCTCTTTCACCCAGTTAGATACCTCTTTGCCATCAATGATTTTTGCAGCCATCATTTTCCTCCTTTCAAAATTTCTGTTTTTCCAAATCTCAGAATAAGTATTGTTTTTAAACCCTCTTCTGACTCCAAAAAACTTTTTTTATGCAGTAAAATTGCCTTTCTCGCTTTAAGCTCATTTATACTCTCCACCAACTCATTCTTTTTCCTATTCATCTTTATATAGCTTATCACTCCTTCTCTATCAAAAAACAAATTCCATAAAAGTAAAAAAAGAATTACAAGATAAACTATTTTGAAAATTCTCTTCAATGGCTTTTGAAAAACAACTTTCCCGGATACACTGCTTTGAAAACCTCGTTCTCTATTTCCATCAGCCTGTTATATTTTGCCACTCTCTCACTTCTTGAAACAGAACCTGTTTTTATAAATCCTGTTCCCATTGCAACTGAAAAGTCTGCGATAAAAGTATCTTCTGTTTCGCCTGAACGGTGAGATACAACTGTTCTATAACCATTTCTGTGAGAAAAATCTATTGCTTCCTGCGTTTCTGTCAGGCTACCTATCTGGTTCAGCTTGATTAAAACTGCGTTTGCACAATTCTCTTTTATTCCCTTTTCTATCCTCTTCTTATTTGTAACAAAAACATCATCTCCTACAAGCATTATCTTATCACCCAGTTTCTGAGTTATAATTTTCCATCCTTCCCAATCTTCTTCAGCCATACCATCCTCTATTGAAACTATTGGATATTTTTTGACAAGTTCTTCGTAAAAGGAAACCAGTTCATCTTTTTTCAACTCTTTTCCTTCAATCTTATAAGTTCCATTTTTATCATCGTAGAATTCTGACGCTGCACAGTCAAGAGCAATTGAAATTTCCTCTTCTGGTTTATAACCTGCCTTCTCTATGGCTTTGAGAATAAACTCTATTGCCTTTTCAGTTGATGATATATTTGGTGCAAACCCTCCTTCATCACCCACTGATACTGAAAGTCCGTTTTCCTTTAAGGTCTTCTTGAGATTATGAAAGGTCTCGGATGCAGCTCTTATTGCCTTTTTTAGTGAGTCAAACCCGTGAGGAACTATCATAAACTCTTGAATATCAAGAGGATTATCCGCATGAACCCCACCATTTATTATGTTGAGCATCGGAACGGGCAGGATATATGAATTGAGACCACCCAAATACTTATAGAGTGGCAATCCATAGGAATGTGCTGATGCTCTTGCACAGGCAAGGGAAACACCAAGAATTGCATTTGCTCCAAGCTCAGTCTTATCCTCTGTCCCGTCCAGTTCAAGCATTCTAATGTCTATTTCCCTCTGGGAGGATGCATCCATACCCTTCAAAGCAGATGCTATTTTCTCCTCAATGTTTTTAATTGCCTTAAGCACTCCTTTCCCGAAGAACCTGCTTTTATCTCCATCTCGCAGTTCAAGAGCCTCATATTTTCCTGTTGACGCACCTGATGGCACACAAGCAGAGCCTATAATGCCATTTTCCAGTTCACAAAATACCTTAACTGTTGGATTACCTCTTGAATCAAGAATTTCCATAGCATATATATTTTTGATTATTGGTTTCATACTAAAATTATAAGGTCAGGCGTAAACAAAAACAAAATCACATTTCATTATCAGAACGGTTTGCTTTATAATTAAAAACCTTCTGAAATAAAAATCTTTTAAGGAGGAAACATGCTTTCCATTTCAATACCAAAAGAAGAAAGGGTTAAAGGGGGTTTTATTGAAAGAAGGACTCCCCTCACTCCATCGGGTGTTATGGAGCTTAAAGAGATTGGTGTTAAAGTATTTATAGAAACAGGAGCAGGTAAAAGCTCAGGATTCAGCGACGATGAATACAGAAAAGCAGGTGCAGAGATTGTTTTCTCAAAAGAAGAGTCTTTCAAAAGAGGAGACCTTGTTTTAAAAGTAACCCCACCTGTAGAGAAGGAAATACAAATGCTAAGAGAGAAGCAGGCTATATTCTCTTTCCAGAATCTGGTAATAGCCTCAAGAAAAGTTGTAGAAATCTTTTTAGAAAAGAACAATACAGTTATGGGTTTTGAAGCTGTTGAAGAAAAAGGTGTTTTCCCCATTTTGAGAATATCTTCAGAGATTGCAGGTAAACTCGCCCCTCAAATTGCAGGGAGATATTTAGAATTCAGTAAAGGCGGTCTCGGTATCCTTATAGGTGGCATAACAGGTATACCGCCTGCTGACGTGGTCATTGTTGGAGGTGGAACTCTTGGATATTATGCTGCAAGAAGTTTTCTAGGAATGGGAGCAACAGTTTATATCATTGACATTAACACAAGAAGACTTGAGGAAATTGACTTCCTGTTTGGAGGCAGAGTAATAACCGCATATGCCACAAAACAGAATATAAAAAAATTTGTTTCCTTTGCAGAAGTTCTCATAGGTGCGGTTCATATACCAGGAGAACGAGCCTCTGTTGTCATCACAAAAGATATGTTAGGAAAAATGAGGAATGGATGTGTTTTTATAGACTTTTCCATTGATAGAGGTGGATGTGCCGAAACTTCAAGGATAACACCTGATGAGACCTATGTTTACAAAGAAGAAGGAATAATCCATTTCTGTGTTCCAAATGTCCCTTCTTTTGTCCCGAGAACTGCATCCCACGGTTTAAGTAATGCACTGTTACCCTATTTAAAGGAAATGGCAAAAAAGGGAATCGAAAAAGCAATTCTTGAAAACCCTGCTTTAGGAAAAGGAACTTACATAAAAAACGGAAAATTTACGAGAAGATATTCATGGGCAAAAGATTTTCCTGTTGAAGAAATTTAAAGCAAGGAGAGAAAGAAATGATAAGCAGAATTTATGAGGATAAAAAAAGAAATCTTGAAGATGCTCTTTCCTGTATAAAAAGTGGGGACAGGATTTATGTTCCCGGAAACGCAGCCACTCCCTTCGCACTATTAAAAGGGCTTGCTCAAAGAGATGACTTAAAAGATATAAAAGTGCATCACGTCCTTTTAATGGAAGATGACCCTTTTAAGGATAAAAAGGGAAGGTTCAGGCATGTAGGACTTTTCATAGGTCCGGGTGACAGGGAAGCTGTGAACAAAGGCGATGCTGACGCGGTTCCGATCCATCTGCACGAAATCCCAAAAGTTATAAAAAATAATATAATTGACATAGATGTTACATTTCTTCACACATCCCCTCCTGACGAACACGGTTTTCTATCAATGGGAGTTGAAGTTGTGGCAACAAAAGCTGCTCTTGAAAGGTCAAAAATTGTAATTGCTCAGGTTAATCCCAATATGCCGAGAACTCTTGGTGATTGCTTTGTCCACATTTCAAGAATTACACACCTGGTGGAGGTTGAAGAGTCTTTACCCGAGCTCAAAAAAAGAGGCTTTACAGAGGTTGAAGAAAAAATAGGAAGATATATTGCAGACCTGATTGAAGATGGCAATACTCTGCAATTAGGGATAGGAGGAATCCCTGATGCAGTTCTTTTCTATCTAAAGGAAAAAAGAGACCTTGGAATCCACACAGAAATGATATCTGATGGTGTTATGGAACTTATAGAAAGCGGTATAATCACAGGTTCTAAAAAAACCCTGCATCCCGGTAAAGTTATCTGCACATTTATACTTGGAACAAAAAGGCTCTATGAATTCGTTGACAATAACCCAATTTTTGAACTTCATCCCTGTGATTACACAAACGACCCCTTTATAATTTCTCAGAATGAAAATATGGTTGCAGTCAATTCTGCAATAGAGGTAGACCTCACAGGACAGGTTTGTTCTGACTCTATAGGAACTTATATTTATTCTGGCTTTGGAGGACAGGTTGACTTCATAAGAGGTGCTGCAAGAGCAAAAAACGGAAAACCAATAATCGCATTGCCTTCCACTGCCAAGGGAGACCAAATCTCAAGAATTGTTCCCTATCTGAAACAGGGAGCAGGAGTTGTTACCACCAGAGCGGATGTCCATTATGTTATAACAGAATACGGTGTTGCAAAACTATGGGGTAAAACTCTGAGTGAAAGAGCAAAAACTCTTATAGAAGTGGCACATCCAAAGTTTAGAGCAGAGCTTGAAAAGGCTGCATGGGAAAGAAAGCTAATACCCCACCTTACATACATTTCAAAAGAAAAGAATAATAAATAACTGAACTCAACTGACCAAATCCTGAATTTGGCATAATTCCTTCATTCGCACTGGCCAAATCTATCATGCTGTTTTATTTTCAAAATGCAAATTTTCTGAACCCCCAATCCCTGAATCCTGACCCCTAAACCCATCAACCCATTCACTCACCGTTTCACTTAAACCCTCTTTCACCCCTCTGTCTTCTAAATCTCTTTTTATTCCAAATATTTCCTTATATAATAAATACAACCTTTGACATTTCCATAGAAATACAAGGATTCAAAAAGCATTCTTCCCAGATAAGAGTTACCTGATAAACAACTTTCCACTTTTGCGAAAAAGTGAAAAAGTGGGTAGAAAGTAAAAAGTAAAATCTAAAAAGTTAAAACTACAACTTAAAACTCAAAAGTTTGAAAAACCAGACTCCCGGGTGCAGAATAGAAAGAATAAAATAGATAGGGCAGGATTTGGGGGAATAATAATTTTGAAAATCAAAAAAGTTTAAGTTTATTGGCTATAAGTGTTTCAATGAATAACAAAAAACCCGCCCCCGGAGGGACTCGAACCCCCAACCCTCGGATTAGAAATCCGATGCTCTATCCACTTGAGCTACGGGGGCAGGAAATTTAGTTTATAATTATAAAAAAATCTATTTAAAAAAGCAAATTAAAAGTTCAGTGTGGATGGTGAAAAATGCGAAGTGAGAAGTTTAAAGCTAAAAATACCGCGTAATAATTAAAAGGTGAAAGGTTTAAAAATAAAAACCCTGAGTTATTCTGATAGAATCAGACACAGGTTGCATGATACTGAATAAAGTCAAGACACACATGGCATTTCCCGAACGTGGTCTTTTATTTTTCTCTACATATTTCCCAGTTAACCCCCCGTTCTTTCAAACCTTTCAATAGATATTCAATACATTCTGGATATTTGCCCATATATTCAGGTGGAGATATTCCTTTATGAGTGTAAACCCCATCGACAACCATTCTTAGTGCAACCGTTGCTGTATACCCGGTGGTTCGGGCCATTGAAATCACATCGGTTTCAGCACAGTACCTGTCAAACATATTGATTGTGTACCTGATTTTCTGTCCATCCTTTATCCCCTCAACAATAGCCCTGAAAATTGTAATATCAGGTTCTCCGGGTTTTAACTCCCATTCAGGGAACAATATCTGTGCGGTCATTTCAAGAGGACTTACCTTCATACCTTTAATCTCAATATTTTTTTCTTTTGAAAAGAACCCTAATTTCCGCAGCATGGTCATTTTTTCCGCATGACCCGGATATCGTAATGTCTTCTCTTTCATATTCTGTGCTTTGACTGTTTTAAGGAGGGTTCTTAATCCATCAGTATTGAACGCCTCAAGTGTGCCTATTTGCGGGAAAAAAATATGTTCCACTTCAGATAATGCGGGTCGCACAACCAGGACCCCGTTTTCAATACATCGTGCAGGACGGATATATTCCTCAATTACATCCATAGGTGAAAACACAGCCTTGTATTCTGTAGGCCATTCCCGGACCACGGGGAGCCCGCCCACATATACCATTACATTCTCAACACTTTCAAGTTTCTGTGCCAGATACATGATCAATGCATTGCCCATACCCGGAAAAACTCCACAATCCATAATCATTGTTACGTTATTCTCTTTTGCCAGCTGGTCAAGTTCAAAAGGGTCTTCTTCATAAAAAGATATACAAACGCTGTTTTTTCCTGCTTTTATGATTGCTTTTGCTGTTTTAAATCCCATAAAACCGGGAACAGCATTTACAGCAAGGTCATAGTCATTCACAAGAGATATAACATCTTCAGGATTTGACAGGTCCTTTTTAATGGTTGATATTTCAGGACATTTGGTTTTTATATTGTTCAGAGCTTTATCACTGTAATCTGCAACAGTAACTTCAAATCTTTCATCCTTATTTAAATCCATTGCCATGGGTCCACCGACCCTGCCACCACCCAGCACTATAACTTTCATTTTTTCTCCTATATTTTTTCAATAAACATCCGAATTATATAAAACTCTTAACTTCTCTGTCAATCAGTTATCCTTTTTCAGGATTTATCTGATTCCAATGTCTGGTTTTTATATATGAGTGAAGAAAAAACTTTAAAATTTTTTAACATCTTTCAAAGAAAATAAAGCAGACCCATTAAATTAACAGGATTATCTTTTCACTATTTCGCAAAAGTGAAATGGAGTTGATAGAAGATCTGGACCCCTGGCTTCCGGGTTAAAAATCCGTTGTTTTATTTATACGATAAATTCCTAGATTTTTTGTTCTATGTTTTTTCAGGAGATGGTATGCAAGCATTTACCAGAACAGGAAATATATAATCCCTATATAATAAATAAAAAAGGGAGGCGGAGCAATTTTCCTTTTAGTTTTTCGCCTCCCCTTTGTAAAGTTTACTGTGTTTTCAGCCAGCGAAGACCGCCTGTTTTTTGATATCCTACTGTTACAGTATATCCTCCATCTGCGTTAGGAGCAGATGGAAAGTATATCTTTGCAAAATGGTCTCCAGTGTCCCATGTATTATCTGTTGTTGTAATCCAGAGATACATAGTGTTGTTTAATTCTACAGGTTCCTGATTATAATAGTTTCCCTCTGGAAGAGCGTTTTCTGCTCCATCAAAATCTGTGTTGGTAGGTTCAGAAACTGCATTGTATTCATCATTGTAAGAAGGATCTACCCCTCTTGGTCCGCAAAGGGTAAGTTCTGGGAATTGAGTATCATTGAGGACAAAATCAGCGTCTTCTGGATTTTGAGACACACTCACTGTAAATGCTTCTCCGGTTGAAGGGTCAAAATAAAACCCAGAGGGATGGTCAGGTGAAGGATCACTTGTGGGATAGATGGTAATTTGCCTCACAACAGGTGTATAGTCAAAAGTTACCGGGTCAGATTCCTCATCCCCGCTGTATGAAACTATTTCAACTTCTTGTGCAGGACCCTGTACAGTATATGTTGTGGTGTTTACATCAAGTTCCTGTTCCAGAACACCATCAACATAAACTCCGTAACCATCTGCTTCGTCTATTATATTCCAAGAGTATGTTATCGAACCTCCTCCATCATCAACTGTTGCCGTTACAGAAGGGGTGGGCGGCTTTTCTTCTTCCTTAGGGCATCCATAGAATAAAAAACCGACCACAAATGTAATTGTTAATGTACTTATGAGATATTTTTTCATTGTTCACCTCCTATTTACTGTCTTTTTTTAGGAGCGGCTTTTCTTTTTGGTGTTGAAGGAGCCTTAGGTGCAGGAGCCGGTGCTTTTGTCTCCTCTTTTTCTTCTACCATCTCTTCCTGTTCCATATTTGTTTCAAGTTCGCTGACCTTTGTTTCAAGGTCAGATACCCTCTGTTCCAGTTCGCTTATTTTGTCCTGCATATCCTTGAATTGTTCAGCCACCTTGCCCACTGGTGCCTGACATCCTATAAGGAACACCATCATTACTATTCCCGCAATTATTTTTTTCATATAAAATCCTCCTTTTTAAAGTTTAAACTATTATAAGGAAGTCCTTTTATAAAAGTCAATGTTTTTACAAAGAGGAAAAGTTATATCTTGCGCATATAACTCCCTGCAGATTTGTTCCAGAAAGGCTTTGTATATTTCTTCGAGAATAGATGAATGTAATGTCTATTCTTAAATTCTCAATTAGATTCAAACCTGTTCCTCCTGAAATTGAGAGCACCTTTATTTCGTCATCATCCAGTTCTTTATTCTGGTCAAAATATTCATATTTGATACCCGCCCTTAGAAAGGTGTTTTTAACCACCTCCACTTCATTTCCAAACCTTATATCCATATAGGAACCTTTTATTTTTGTGTCAGATATTTTATAATCCTGTAAATCATAATAGAATTCAACACCTATCTTATAGGGTTTCATGTCCAGTCCTAATCCACCAGAGAATCCAATGTCTCCGTATTTCATTTTAAGTTTGCCAAATCCCTCATACTCATAATATGGCGACTTTGAAATCCAGTTAAAACCTGAAAAAGCTTTAAAAGGGTAAAAATCAAGAAAAACTAAAGTTCTCATAGAAAAATTGTTTGTTCCTGTTTTTTCTTTACTTTCTTTCTCGTTTTTCAGTTCTGCCCACGCATATGAAAAGTAATTCATCCATTTGATTTTGGGGAAGTTTAAAATAAACGAGAAAACAGGGGAAACTGAATGACCTGAAAATCTTTGTTTAAAATCGATGTTCTTATATTCACTTTCAAACATTACATAGTTATAATTTATATCCACGCCTGTTCTGAATATTTCTCCCATGTAAGCTCCGCTAATTGATGCACCCAGAGGAAAAAGATTTACATCCACGGTATCAAAAGTTTCCCCATTATATTTACCATAAAAGGATGAGAGTTTTCCTCCATAAAATAGATTTTCTGAATAGGCTCTTGAATAAATAAATTTTACAGAAGGAATATTGAGTTTCTCCTTATAATCCTGTCACATTATCTTTTTTAGAAAGATAGGAGTAATCTGCTGACAATTCAAAGGCAAATGGTCGGGATTCTCCAAATCCGGAATAAAACTCGGTGTTTCGTTGAGAATATAATATACCAGAAGGATATGTTTTTAAAAATGGGACTTCACTGAAAAGCGAGACTATATCACTGGTAACAGTTTCCTCAAGAAGTTCTGGAAAATTTCTGCCAGCTGAATAATATTTTATACTGTCCTGTTTTTCATAAAATCCAGAGAGGTTTGTATAAAAATATGTTAAACTGTCATCTTTTAAAAGGGCAGATGATATTTTTGAGAAATCATAGAGGTTTAGCTGGTTGAAATCATCCTGGAATAAATACCACACTCCACCCATTGATGAAATCCTTGCATAGTTTGAATAAAGGAGCGCGTTTATAGTCAAAAGTAATAGAAACTTTTTCATAAAACCCTCCTTTTTTATGATTAAATTATACTGCAAAAAAATCTTTATGGGTCAAATAGATTTTTAAAAAATTTCTTCTATATTCAAACGGTTGTTCCCTCATATCTTTTTATACCCTTTTTCCAGAGAATGTTTGAGAACAGGAAAAAGAATGTAAAGAGTATAAATTGATAAATTATAAAGTTGAAATTTGTCTTTCCCAGTAAAATCATTGTTGGATAATTTGCAAGCAGTATAAAGGGCAGAATTGTTATGAATATTTTTCTGAAAATCCCTTTGTATATTTTTTCAGGATATTTGGCAAACTCGTAAAAATCATAGGTTATCCAGAAAAGGTTGTTCACCTCTGTAAACCAGAAGGCAAGTTCCGAGAGTATGAAATTCATTAAAAGGTAGATAAGATATGAAAGCATAAAAGATAAAATTGCGGGTATTATAAAAAGGGGATTGAATTTTACACCTGATATTTTGAATCCATAAATTATAAGAAATAGATTTGGGAAAATTCTGTAAATTTCGTGAAAATTTAAGTTTCTGAATGCTATTAAAAGGGGTGTGGGAAAGGGTCTTAAAAGGTATTTTTCAAGTCTTCCGTATCTTATTATAAAGGAGAGCATAACCGCACCTGTTCCTGTAAAAGTGGCGTAGATATTCTGAAGCAGAAGAACCATTCCTGAAAGCACAAAAACTTCTCCTTTACTCCATCCGGCAATTGAGTTCACATTTCTGTAGATTATTTCAAAGAATATAAAGGTAAAGCCTGTTTCCAGAAAACCTCTTAAAAGGTTAAAAAGGGCATCTGTTCTGAATGCAAGATGGGACTGAAGTTTTATTGAGATGTATTTTAAAAGGGTTTTAAAAATGTGGGCTATGTTTGCTGATTTGAGTTTTTCAATTTTCATTTTCTCGCTCCTTTTAGTTTATGTGGCTCCGGGTGCTGTGTATAACCTTCTTCCGAGTTCATAAATTACTTTCACAAGTAAAACTCCTATAACCGTCCATAAAAAGAGATATAACAATTCTGTAAACAGTTTTTCATGGGGAACTCTTCCAAGAAATATCTGGGTCGGGAAAAAGGAAAGGTATTTAAAAGGTAGATTTAAAAATATCTTTTTAAAGGGAAGAAGGTCCAGGGGAATTATTGAGCCTCCGAGAAAGTATATTATATATCTGTAAAGTCTCGCTATCCCAAAGGGATTTTCAATAAAGAAGGCAAACAAAAGGCATGTAAATTCAATTGCAAAGTTTAAAATTCCTGCAAGAATTGCAAATATAAGAGAGTAAAAGAAATTTAATGGTGATGGTAGAATAATGAATTTTCTGAAAATCAGAAAAAGGATTGCTCCGCCACAGAAGGAGAAAAACCACCATAAAAGAACATAACCGTATGCACCTGAAAGAAAACTTCCGAAAACCGATATGGGTCTTGAAAGATATAAAGAGAGTCTTCCATCCTTTATTATCGTTCCTATATGCCATGCGGATGGTTGCATTTCATGAAATATTATGCTCATTATGTAATAGGTGATTATCTGGGAGAAGGTGTATCCTCCTATTATTCCCTTTTGCATATATACTGTTTTCCATAAGAAATAATAGGCAACAGGTGGAACAATGGTAATTGTTAAGAGCATAAAGGTGTTGAGTTTGTACATCATGCTGTTCTGTATGTAAAGTCTTAAAAGAGCTAAGTATTTTTTAAGGGGGTTACTTATCACTGTTTTTCTCCCACAGGTTTCTCAATACATATTCAAGGTCTGGTTCTTCTATTTTTATGTCCTTAACAGGGAATTTTCTGAAAAGAGATTCTGTGAATTCAGGAACTTTTTCACTCTCAAGGTAAAACTTGTAAATGTTATTTTCTTTTTTAAAATTAAAACCTTTAAATTCCTTTTCATTTATTTTTCCACTGAATTCAACCTCTATAAATTTGTTCTTGTTGAATTTTTTGATTATCCCGTAAGTCGCACCATCATAAATTATTTCTCCTTTATCAATCAATATGAGTCTTTCAGTCATATCCTCCACATCTCTCATGTAGTGGCTCGTTAGAATGCAGGTTGCATTTCTTTCTTCAACATATTTTTTTACATAATCCCTTATTCTTTTCTGAGACACTATATCAAGTCCAAGAGTTGGTTCATCAAGAAAGAGTATTTCGGGTTCATGCAACATTGATGCTATGAGCTCCACTTTCATCTTCTGCCCCAGAGAGAGTTTTCTCAAAGGAGATTCAAGTATTTCCTCAACCTCAAGAAATGAAATCATGTCTTCAAGGTTTTCCCTGTAAACTTTATCAGGGATTTCATAAAGTTCCTTTATGAAATGAAATCCATCTCTGGGAGAAATATCCCATACAACTTCTTCAAGAAAACCATACATACCCATAACAAAGGTAATTTTTTTCAAAAATTCTTTTTCTCTCTGCCAGGGGATAAATCCACACACCTTTACTTCCCCTTTTGTCGGAAATAGAACTCCTGAAAGTATTTTCATCGTGGTTGTTTTTCCCGCGCCATTTGGTCCAACAAAACCTATAATTTCACCTTTTCTACAGGAAAAAGAAATATCTTTTAAAGCCTTAACTTTCTCAACTCTTCTTTTAAAAAACGCCTTAACACTGCCTTTTAATCCTTTTTCTTTTACAGGTCTTTTATATATTTTTACAAGATTTTTCACTTCTATAATCATCTTTACCTCACGGTTAATTAAGTGGTTTTAAAATTTTTATCTCACAGGGAAATTAAAATCAGCAGGAAGGTGAAAACTTTAAGTCACACAATTTTACTCATAAATCCCTCTCATTTCACACCCACTTTTAAGTGAATTAAATATTATATATCATCTTTGCATTTTAAAACAAATTCCTTTATAATTTTGAAAAATTTAAAGTTTAAAGGAGGCAAAATGAAAATTCTAATGATATTTTATCTTTTTGCTAAAACACTGGAAGTGCAGGTTTTTGATGTTCTTCCTCAGAAAGAAGGCGGATTTCTCTTGCTTTTAAAACAGATTGATTCTGAAAACTATCTTCCAATAGGTATAGGTGATAATGAGGGAATATCAATTATAAGAGAACTTCAGGATATTGAGACCCCCAGACCAATGACCTATGAACTTACGAACAGAATAATAGAAGACCTGGGAGCTAAAATTGATAAAATCGTTATTGATAAAATTGAAGATGGTATCTTTTATGCAAAAATACACTTAAAACAGGGAAGAAAAAAAATAGTAATTGATTCAAGACCCTCGGACGCAATTAACATTGCAATAAGAAAAAAGGTGAAAATATTTGTTGAAAAAGAGGTTTTTGATAAAATGGGAATTGAAATAGAAAAAGAAAAGAAGAAAAAGAAAGGTGGTTTAAAAATTTAAAGCTCCTATCCCGCACATTTTATGTGATTTATAAAACAAGATGTGGTTTCTATTTGGTGTCCGGTATTCACAATCCTTTGTTTTCACAGGTATTATAGGGTCAAGATGCTTCCCAACCGTCTCAATCAGGACTCTCAACCTTTCGACATGGGGCTCTGACAGGGTATCGGTTTGATAAACTCAAGGGGTAATTTTACAAATAACTGTCTTTCACCTGCACAAGGCTCCTGATACAGTGCAAGAGCCTCTCCTCTGTCTTTCTTTACCCTTTCTATCAGTTCCTTTATTTTTCCGATGCTTCCTCTATAATGCATTATAATACAAAAATTTTGATAAATTTTCAAGAATTTTATATTGATTTTTTACTCACCTTTATGCTATTATATTTCAATCAAAAAGGGGGTGTTATGAAAATATTATGTATAAGTCTGGTAATAACAGGGGTATTGTTTTCTGCTTCAAGATGGGAACTTCTTCATTATGAACTCACGGATAATGGATTTATGGATGTATCCGCGGTTGACTCAATGAATGCGTGGCTCGTTGGTATAAGAGACGGTGTTGGAGGTATAATTTATAAAACACAGGATGGAGGTGTTAACTGGCAGGAAATTCAACCCTGGTCAATTGAAGAGGCATTTTTCACCTTTTCCATCCAGTTCCTTGACTTAAATACCGGTTATGTGACCTCAATAGGAATTGTTTTCAGTCTTTTCCCCGTTGCCTGTCTTTTAAAAACAACTGATGGCGGAAGTACATGGAATACAATTTACGGGGGTGACATAGGTTTTCTGAACAGGTTATGGGAAGATGTTTTCTTCGTTGATTATAATAACGGCTGGGTTGTTGGATATAAAAGTGATATACTTCATACATCGGATGGAGGAAATAACTGGGATTCTCAAAATGCTCCTGATACATCCTATTCATTAAAGGCTGTTTATTTTCTGAACCAGAATGAAGGATGGATTGCAGGAGGAGATTATGACACCCTTACGGGTGAAGGTAAAAACGGGGTTATACTCCATACAGTAAACGGCGGGAACACATGGGAAGTTCAGATAGACAGTGCACCATTTCAGTTGTGGGATGTTTTCTTTATAAACTCTCAAAAGGGATGGGCATGCGGTTATAAGGACTCTGTTTCACCGGGTCTTATATTAAAAACAGAAGATGGAGGAAATACATGGAATCTCATAATGGCACCGGAAGTTTCCCTCGGTCCCTACGGAATTTATGGAATTGAATTTATTGATGAGTTTACGGGCTTTGCAGCAGGGGCAGGTTCAAGGTGGAATACAAGCGGTTCTTATTTTGCGGTATTCTTAAAGACAAATGATGGTGGTAATACATGGGATGTTGACACTGTTATTTACGAAAATGCACCATGGGGAGCATCTCCTGTATGTCTTGATATGGCATCCAGAAACTGGGGTTTTGCAGGTGGAACAAGACTTTCGGTCTTCAGATACGCACCCTATACAGCCATTCATGAAAATAATTTTACATACAAAAACTGTGTAAAAGTATTTCCTTCAAGGGATGGAATTTATCTTGATTCCCGCGAACCTGTTAGTTTAAAAATACTTGATATAAGTGGCAGAGTTCTTTATAAAAGAGAATTCTTTAAAGGAGAATTCTTTTATCCTGTCAAAAAACAGGGGATTTATTATGTTCTTTTTAAATCAGGAAAAAAGAGGTGTGTAGAAAAGATTCCCCTTATCATAAGATAAACCGGGGTAAATGATCAGTTGCAATAGGTTTCTGGTTCTTTCAGTGTATTTTTACCTTATAATAAATTTCTAATTTTTAAAAGGGAGAGTAAAATGGAGTATGAAATACTGGGAAAAAGTGATTTGAATGTCACAAAAATAGGTTTAGGAGCATGGCAGTTCGGAACAGAATGGTGGGGATGGGGCAAAGATTTTGGAGAGAAAGACGCAATTGAAGCAATTGAGGTAAGTCTTGAAAAGGGTATAAACTGGATAGATACTGCAGAAGTTTATGGAAACGGATTTTCAGAGGAACTACTTGGTAAGGTTCTTGGAAAGAGAAGAAAGAATTTAATAATTGCTACAAAAGTTGCAGGCACTCACGCAAGGTATGATGATGTGATAAAAGCCTGTGAAGGAAGTTTAAAAAGACTCAAGACCGATTACATTGACCTGTATCAGTTCCACTGGCCAAATTCATATGTTCCTGTGGAAGAAACCATGACAGCACTTGAAAAACTGGTGGAAGATGGTAAAGTGCGGTATATAGGACTTTCAAACTTTCCTGTTCCTTTGATTAAAGAAGCACAGAAATCTCTTAAAAATACATTTATTGTCTCAAACCAGGTCAGATACAACTTAATCTCAAGGGATATAGAAAAAAAGATACTACCCTATTGCATGGAGCAGAATATATCTGTAATTGCTTACTCACCAATTGCACAGGGACTTCTCGCCGGAAAATTTTCGCATGATAACAAACCCTCTGATGACCTGAGAAAAGACCATCCCCTTTTTAAAGAACCAAATTTCACTCAGATTCTAAACTTTGTTGAGGTTTTGAAAAAATTTGCTCAAAGTCTCGGGAAAACCCCTGCACAGGTAGCTCTCAGGTGGCTCATAGAGAAAAATGGGGTTGTTGCGATACCAGGGGCAAAGAACAAAAAACAGGCAGAAGATAATGCAGGTGCAATGGGCTGGAAGCTTGACGAAAATATTATAAAAAAACTTGATCAAGAAAGTAAAAACTTAAAAATAACATATATAACCGACAACTGATTCTTTAAAAGGCAATTGTTTTTGATATAGTTTCTCTTAAGCGAGTGATTTCGTCTTTTGAAATCATTCTTTCAAGAAATTTCAGGAGTTCGGTTGATGTAAGAAATAACCTTTCAGCCTCCAGTTTCAAAAGTTCAAAGAGAAAACTCAGAGCGCCCTTACTACCCTCGCCTATTTTTTTCTTTAATATATCTCCATCAATTCTCAAAACCTCCATATTGGTAAGGGCTTTGAAAGTTGCTGTTCTTTCTTTCCCGAGAATCCAGGCAATTTCACCAACAATATTCCCTTCTTCTACCTCTGCTATTTTAAACTCCTCTCCTGTTTCTTTTCCTTTTTTCACGACCTCACCTTTACCCTTTTTCACAATGTAAAGGTCAGCACCATAGGAGCCTTCTTCAAATAAAATCTCACCTTTATTTATTTTCAAAGGAAATGAAAATTCTGAAAACTCTTTGAGCACCGGTTCATCAAAGTTTTTAAAAAATGGAAAGGTTTTGAGCAACTCGGTTCTATTCATTTACACCCCCTTAACAGATATTAATTTCATAATTTTGCCCAGTGCTATCATATAGGCAGTTTTTTTAATTGACAGGTTTTTGGCAATCCCTATCCCGAGTGTGTCCCTGTATACATCTATAAATTTCCTTTTAATCTCCACCATTATATCTCCTGTTTTACATCTATTTTTACCTTTAAGGTATTCCTCAAAATAAATTAAATTTAGAATTCCTCTTGTGAAAATGTCGGGCAACAAATTAAGGTTTCTACGGGAAATAATCTCCTCTGCCTCAGGTAGCATAGAAAAAGGTTTTAATTCAAGCACATGAGCAGAATTAAGGAAATTGGCTTTTTCTTTTGTTATTTCCTTTGCAGTTTCTGATATTATAAAAATATCAGTTTCATAGGATACAAGTTCCTCTTCGGAAATAGTTAAAATTTTTGACCTGACTTCCTCTGGAACTTTAAAAAAGTTTGCATCTTCAAAGCTAACAATAAAATTTTTGATTCCCCTTGCATACATTTTTTCCATTATAGTATCGGAATATTCATCAAATCCATAAAAGGTTATCTTTTTGCCCTTCAGGCTTTCCCCTGAATCCTCTAACATTGTCTCTATTGCAAAAATGACAAGTTCTGAAAACATATCACTAAAATCTTCAATACCGTGTATTTCAGGAGGCTTGCCAAGTATGCATTCAAAAGGAGTCTGGACTTGCTTTAGAAACTCATCATATATAATTGCAACAGTTTCAATAGTCATTCCTTTTCCTGGCAAAATAACAAAATTTCCAAACTCTTCTGTTCCGATAATTTTACCAATTACTTCTCTTAAGATAATCCTTTTATCCCACACTGTGTAATCGTCTTCATCAATTCCTATTTTAGAACACATTCCTCCAAAAGGTATATCAAAAAATGCATTTGTGAAGACATTCAGAAAAGCAAGAGATTGCATATCATTAGAACTTACATCTTCTCTCATATGTAGCTCTCCAAAATAAGGACCTCTGACCCGGGATGCATAAAAAAATTCACAGGGGATTTTAACCAGTTCGCCTTTTTTCTTTTCAAAAGGCATGAAAAATTCAAGATGTGCATCACCCTTTTCCAGAAACTCAACAAGTTTCTCTGATATATTGAGATTTTTTGCACCTACTTTCAGATAAAAATCAAGAACTTCTTTTTTCATTTTAAAATTTTAAAGCAATATAATAGAAATCTTCAAACTAAATCAAAAAAGGAGTGAAAGATGCTCAAAGATATCATGGAAAAAGGAGTGGAAAAAGTCCTTGAAAGTCTTTCTTCAAAGGATACAATAAGGCTTACGGAAAAATACGGTGCCCACAACTACAAACCCCTTCCAGTTGTCATAACAAAAGGTAAGGGAATATGGGTATGGGACAAAGAAGGTAAAAAGTATCTTGACTGCATAGGATGCTATTCTGCTGTTTCCCACGGACATTTAAACAAAAACATTATAAATTCTGCAATAAAACAGATGAGAAAACTTACCCTTACCGGAAGACCCGTATACACAGAGGAACTTGCTCTTTTCTGCAGGGTTCTTGCAGAATACACAAAGATGGATATGATTTTACCAATGAATACAGGAGCCGAAGCAGTTGAAACTGCAATAAAGGCTGCGAGAAGATGGGGATATATGAAAAAGAAGGTTAAAGAAGATAAAGCAGAGATAATTGCATGCGAACATAACTTCCACGGGAGAACCACAACAATCGTCGGGTTCTCTTCTGACCCTGATTATAGAAGGGGATTTGGTCCTTTTACTCCGGGATTTAAATTGATACCCTACGGTGACCCCGAAGCACTTAAAAAAGCGATAACAAAAAATACGGTTGCCTTCCTTGTGGAACCAATTCAGGCAGAAGGAGGTGTTATAATTCCCTATGAAGGTTATTTAAAAGATGTCAGAGAAATATGTGATAAGGAGAATGTCCTTTTAATATTTGACGAAATTCAGACAGGTTTTGGAAGAACAGGAAAGAGGTTTGCATGGCAATGGGAAAATGCAAAACCTGATTTGATAACCCTTGGTAAAGCACTCGGGGGAGGTCTTTTCCCTGTATCTGCGGTTGCAGGCAAAAAAGAAGTTATGGAGGTGTTTGACCCCGGCTCTCATGGGAGCACTTTTGGAGGCAATCCTCTGGGCGTAAGAATAGCAATTGAGGCAATCTGCGAAATGGAAAGATTAAAACTCCACGAAAATGCGAGAAAAATGGGTGAGAAGATAATGAAGGGATTAAGGGAAATAGAGAGTGATATAATTAAAGAAGTAAGGGGTAAAGGGCTTTTGATAGGAGTTGAGATTAAAAAGAAATACGGAGAAGGAATGAAATTTGCTATGGAACTTCTAAAAGAGGGAACCATCACAAAGGACACTCATAAATACACTCTGAGGATAACACCTCCTTTAATCATAGGTGAAAAAGAGGTAGAAATAATCCTGAAAGCCTTTAGAAAAGTTTTTGGAAAATAATTTAAAAAATATGGATTAAAACACCCTGCAGGTTCATATAAAAATCCAACTTTTTTATCTGGGTCAGATTTTTGATGAGGTGATCTGAACTCTTGAATTTTAAAGTGGTGTTACTTTAAAATAATTCTGGAAAATGAACCTGCTGATTGTATTTTTAATATTATATCATGGTATTTTATGGGAAAAAACATATGGCGGAACACAGGATGACGCGGGATTCTGTTTTTTAGAAACCCCTGATTCCTGCTATATTGTTGCAGGCAACACTTACTCCTTTGGTAATGGAGGCTCTGATTTTTATGTTTTAAAGATAGATATAAACGGGGATACTGTATGGACAAAATACTATGGTGGGGTTAATGATGAGTTCGCCTTTTCTATAAAAGAGCACAGGAACGGCTATGTGATTCTGGGTTATAGTTTATCACCTCTTGATTCGGACATATACATTGTAAAAATTGATTCTGAAGGAAATTTAATATGGGAAATAACAATGGGTGATACGCTCCACGAATATGCAAGGGATTTTGAGATAACCGTTGATAGTAATTTTATAATTACAGGATATAAAGAATCTCCTGCAGGAGACCTTGACCTCTATTTTGCAAAAATTGATACAACAGGAAACCTGATATGGGAAAGAAGATATGGTGGTAACTATGATGACTACGGTTATTCTATCTGCAAATCAAACAATGGATATATATCCACAGGTTATACATATTCTTCGGGTCCTTCAGATGCAGATATATATCTTGTGGGAATAGAAGAAAATGGCGATACCCTATGGATAAAACAATACGGCAGACCAGGAGATGATGATATGGCATTCCACATCTCAGGAACAAACGATGGAAATTATATACTCTGTGGTTCTTCTCACTGGGTGTTTCTGGGGTATGAAATATGCTATATGAAAATAACCGAGAGAGGAGAACAGATATGGACTAAATATAATGGGAGTCTGAGTAATGACACTTCATGGTGTATTAACGAGGCATTTGATAACGGATATATTATTACAGGAAACTTCGGAACTCTTGTATGGCTTTTAAAAACCGATTCAACAGGAAATCCGCTCTGGTCAGAATTTTACGGAGGAAACGGATTTGACACAGGTCATTTTGTGAAACAGGGAATGGATTCATGCTATATAATTGTCGGAAAAACCAGTTCTTTTGGTGCAGGTGGTGATGATGTATATATGATAAAAGTGCAAAAAGATATAAAGGTGGAAGAAAAGAATTATCCTTACAAGGTCAGGATAAGCTTTCCTGTGATATATAACCTCAAAAGGTTCAAAAATTACGAGATACTTGGTTTTACAGGAAGAAAAATTAAAGGCATTAAGACCAATGGGATATACTTTTTAAAAAAAGAAAAACAAAAACTTAAAATTATTCTTTTAAAATAATGTTTTCAAAGATTTCAAGAATCTGTGAGAGTACATTCTTATCATGAAATACTGACAAAAACATTGCTTCAAAGGGTGAAGGGGGCAATAAAATTCCCTTTTCAAGAGCCTTTTTAAATAACCTGATAAAAATTTTTTTATCGGTTTCCTGAACTTCATTAAGATTTCTCGGAGGTTTTTCAGAGAAAAATATTGAAAAAAAGGTGGTAGATCTGGGTATACTCACAGGAATTCCATTTTTATAAAATATATCTTTCAAATTCTGAGTAAAGAATTCAAGATTTTCTTTAATATAAGAATAAGGATTTTCCTTTTCAAGAATTTCAAGGGTTTTAAGTCCTGCAGTCATTGCAATTGGGTTTCCTGAGAGGGTTCCTGCCTGATAAACCGGACCTTCAGGAGAGACAAGTTCCATAATTTCTTTTCTACCACCATAAGCACCCACAGGAAACCCACCACCTATAACCTTGCCAAGAGTTATTAAATCGGGTATTATCCTTTTCCTGGTGCTCACACCCCCGAATTCAACCCTGAAGCCTGTTATAACCTCGTCGAAAATCAAAAGGGCGCCGTATTTTTGGGTTACCTCCCTCAAACCTTGAAGAAATTCATTTTCAGGCAATACAACACCCATATTTCCTGCAATCGGTTCAACAATAACACAGGCAATCTCCTCTCCCTGCTTTTTGAAAATCTCCTTCACACCTTCAATATCGTTATAGGGTAAAAGAACAGTGTCCTTTGTAACGCTTTCAGGAACTCCAGGAGAAGAAGGGACACCAAAAGTTAAACCTCCTGAGCCTGCCTTTACAAGAAAAGAATCAGAATGACCGTGATAACACCCCTCAAACTTTATCACCTTATTTCTTTTGGTAAAGGCTCTTGCAACTCTCAGAGCGCTCATTGTTGCTTCTGTTCCTGAGTTCACAAATCTTATTCCATCCACAAAGGGAAATGCTTTTTTTATCTTTTCGGCAAGCAAAACCTCTTTTTCTGTTGACATACCGTAGGAAAAACCCCTTTCACAGACTCTTTTAACTTCCTTTACCACTTCGGGATGAGCATGCCCTAAAATCAAAGGTCCCCATGAAAGGACAAAGTCAACATACTTTTTTCCATCAACATCATAGATATAAGCACCCTCTCCTCTTTCAACAAAAATCGGAGGTAGTTCAACCGCCTTAAATGCTCTCACAGGTGAAGAAACACCACCCGGCATAACCTCTTTTGCCCTTGCATAAAGTTCTTTTGACTTTTCCATTAAACTCTCCCTTTTAAAATTCAAACCAAGAGATTAAAAATAAAACAAAGGGAGTGTAAAAGTCAAACAGGGATGTTTTGAAATCAGGGATACAGTTTAATTATAATTAAATTTAATTTGAACCGAAAATGTTTTTTTTGAGTCTAAATTATTAAAAAGGAGGTCAAACATGAAAAAGTTAATTGTCACTTTAATTGCTGGAATGTTCATGATGTCCTGTGTTACAAGAACAGTGGTGGTTAAAAAACAGCCACCCCCGCCAAAGGTTGAGGTGAAACCATCGCCTCCGGGTCATAATTATGTATGGGTTCCAGGACACTGGGCATGGAAAGCAGGAACATGGGTATGGGTTCCTGGACACTGGGCTAAAAAGCCCAAAAAACACGCAGTATGGGTTCCAGGACACTGGAAAAGAGCAAGAGGAGGCTGGGTCTGGGTACCGGGACACTGGAAATAATAAAAATAATTGAAAAGAAAAGGGACGGTAAATTCCTCAGTGAAGAGGAGATAAGATTTTGCATAGAGGAAATAGTTAGAAAAAGGCTTCCTGATTACCAGATCTCAGCCCTTTTAATGGCTTTTTTTATTCAGGGACTTTCAAAAAAGGAGACCTTTTATTTAACAAAATGGATGATAGAAACAGGAAGGAAAATAGATTTATCGGATATTTCGGGGCCCAAAATAGACAAACACTCTACAGGCGGAGTTGGTGATAAGATATCCATAATCCTGGTTCCAATTGTTGCTTCTCTCGGTGTTAAAGTTCCCATGATTGCAGGAAGGGCTCTGGGGCACACTGGTGGAACAATTGATAAACTTGAATCAATACCAGGATATAAGGCAGATTTAAGTATTAAAAAATGGAAGAATATAATTAAAAAAACAGGATGCAGTATAATTTCCCAGACAGATGAAATTGCACCCGCTGATAAGATTTTTTATTCTTTAAGGGATGCCACAGGAACCGTTGAGAGCATTCCATTGATAACAGCATCCATAATGAGTAAAAAACTTGCTGAAGGAATAGAAGGTCTTGTGCTTGATGTAAAAACAGGAAAGGGTGCTTTTATGAAGAAAAAGAAGGATGCGGAAAATCTCGCAGAGGAAATGGTGTGGGTAGGAAAAAAATACGGTGTTAAAACAATTGCCCTTTTAACCGATATGAATACCCCTCTTGGCAGATATGCTGGAAACTCCCTTGAAATTTACGAGTGCATTAAATTTCTTGAAGGGGAAGAGATAAAGGACTTGAAAGAGTTAACTTTTACTCTCGGAGCATATATGCTTTATCTCGGTAAAAAGGTAAAAGGAATTGATGAAGGTATGGTTATGATGGAAAAGGTATGGAGAGAGGGCAAGGGAATTTTAAAATTAAAGGAAATGGTAAAGGCACACGGTGGGGATATTAAAATATTTGAAAATCCTGAAGTTTTAAAAGAAGCACCTTATTATAAATATATTAAAGCCGATAAAGAAGGATATGTTGAGGAAATTGATGCATATAAAATAGGTTTATGTGCAAGGGAACTGGGTGCAGGAAGATTTAAAAAAGAGGATAAAATACTGCCCCTCGCAGGAGTTGTAATTTATAAAAAACAAGGAGAAAAGGTTAAAAAGGGAGATATAGTTTTAAAAATTCAGACAGAGGATAGAAAAAGGCTTGAAAAGGCGTATGAACTTGCAAAGGAGTCTTTTAAAATAGGTAAAAAATTTAAAAAAAGAAAACTTATTCTCGGGATAATTAAATAAGAAATTCTTTACTTTTCTGGTTTTACATAAGAAATCTGGGAGATTATCATACCCCCAAGCATAAGCACACATCCTGAAATTTCTCTTAAGGATAAAATTTCTCCAAGCACAACCGTTCCTCCAAGAACCGCAAAAACACCCTCAAGGCTGAGAATGATTGCTGCATGGGAGGGATGGGTTTTCTGCTGACCGAGAACCTGCAAGGTATAGGCAACCCCCACTGAAAGGACACCTGCATACAGGATGGGAATTGATGCACTGAGTATATTTTTAAGATAAATTTGCTCAAAAAATAAAGAAAAAAGAAGACTTAAAACAGAACAGGTTGCAAACTGTAAAAAGGAAAGTTCAAAGGGATTCATCAGAGGAGAAAACTTTCCTATAAAATGAACATGTCCTGCCCATACAAAGGCACCAAGAAGAACAATAAAATCACCCTTATTTACACTGAAATCACCCCTTACACTTAAAAAGTACAGACCGAGAATTGCAAGAAATGAACCCACCCAGGTTAAAGGATGTGTTTTTTCTTTCCAGATAAGTCCCATAATAGGAACTATTATGACATAAAGACCTGTTATAAAACCTGCCTTTCCCGCTGTTGTATAGACTATCCCTATCTGCTGCAGGGATGCACCACCGAACACAAGCAAACCCGCAATAATTCCCGGAAAAACAAACTTCCTGTTTTTAAAAATACTTTTCCTTTTTAAAAAGGGTTTTCTCAAATATAAAATAAAGGGAATAAGAACAAAAGAACCAAGGGCAAAACGAATACTATTGAAAAGAAAAGGCCCTATATGCTCCATTCCTGCTTTCTGAGCCACAAAGGCAAATCCCCATATACAGGAGGCAAGAAGGAGAATTGCATCGTATTTAAAAGTTTTTTCCTTCATATACTCCTAAATCAATAGGGTTTTAAAACAAATGCGGTTAAAAAGAAAATATAAAGCAGGTATTTTATCTTATAAGCTTTATCTCTTTCATTTTCCTTTAAATAATTCCACACAAAGGCAAAAACAAAAAAGGAAAAAAGAAGGGTCAAAAAAATAAGATACACCTGGTAAAATTCAAGTTTTCCTGAAATATAAAATCTTAAACCTTTATTAAAGGCGGAACCGTAGATTAAAGGCAGATGAAAAAAGTAAACAAAAAGGGATTCTTTGCCAAAAATCTGAAGGATTTTGAAAAATTTATTTTTACTGTTTTCAAACATCAGAAGCAAAAAAGAGATAAAAGATAAAACAGAAATCCTGAAAAAAAGAATTTCAAATTCCAGGGAAAATATTTTAAGAATCGAAAAAATGACTAAAGAGATTAAACCAATTAAAATAAAGACACTGCTTTTATTATACTTAAAAAAAACATATCCCGAAACACACCCTGCAAAAAGGTAAAGAGCATAGGGGGTTAAAGGAAAAAGAGAATTTTTGAAATATTTAAAAAAGAAAAGGGGCAAATTTAAATCTGTCTGGCTTACATAGATACTTAAAAAATAAAAATTTATAAATAGAAATCCCAGAATTTTTAAAAATCTTTTCTCATCCCTTGAAATAAAATAAACAATCTGTAAAATCAGGATACTCACCCCTATGCATTGAAGAATATCAACATTAAAAAAACTGTTCAAATCACTGAGCGTGCTTTTAAAAAGGGTTTTTCTCAGAGAAAAATAGGGAAGGTGTAAAACATAGCCAAGAGTTATTATAAAAATTATCCTTCTTATCCTGTTTAAAAACTTTTTTGAAATATAAAAATATTCCTTTCTTTTTAGAGTTGAAATTGCAAAGGCAATGCCAGAGGCAAAAAGAAAAAGCGGTGCTGTAAAACCCCTTACATTCTGCCAGAAAATCCAGAAATCCGATAATTTCTGAAGTGGAGATAAAAGGGCATCAAGGGTATGCCCGTGAATCATTTCAACAAGGGCTATAGCCTTTAAAAGGTCAAGAAAGAGATACCTTTTTGACATTAAATTTTAAAAAAGCAGAACCCTGCAACTTTTGTTTTTCAATTTAATAAAATAAATACCCTTTTTAAATGGTTTTAAATCTATAATTCTGCACTTTTTAAACTCAAAAATTTTTTCACCTGTTACTCTGTAAACAAATCCGTTTTCAGGTTCTGAAAAATAAATCATACCCTTTTTATATAAAATTTTTCTTTCAACCAGGACAGGTTTTTCTTTAATAGAAACTAGAGGTCTTGCAAGCCCTGAAAGAGTTGCAACAGAAGCCCTTATAACATCGGAGCAAAAATCAATACTGTTAAAACCTGCCCCAACAGTATCACCCTTTGAATGATAATAAGGGTTTGGAACACCCACATCCTCTATCCCGAGTATAGCGGATTTCCCTATGTCCCAGAAACTCGAATGGTCTGAGTACCAGAAATTAGGGTTAACCATTGTTCTTGTTTTAAGCTGTGGAATATAATTCTGGGTGTAAACCACAAAACTATCCATAAGCCATTCAGAGGGGTTGTCAGAAACAAGGTCAAGACTTTCAGGATAAAAATTCACATATCCTATCATATCAAGGTTTATATCTCCGAGTATCGGGTCAGATGAATGCTGATTACACCATGCTCCTGAGCCCACAAGCCCCTGTTCTTCACCTGTAAATAAAATATATTTTACAGTATAGTGGAAGTTATATCCTTCCATTACTCTCACTGCTTCAAGAACAGCAGAAGAACCTGAACCATTGTCATCAGCACCCGGCGCTGTGTCCTCAGGCCACCAGGGATTACCTATGGTTGCATCAAGATGTGCGGTTATAATATAACAGGAATCTGTCTGTCCCCATTTTATTCCAACAACATTAGGAGCATAATTACTCTGATATGAATGGAGATAAACACTATCAAGACCATGATTTTCCATATAATTTTTTGCCCAGTTTGCCGCATCAGTGCATCCCTGAGTGTAAGAATTCCTTGTTACGAAATTTTGAAGTGTAATGACAAAGTTCAAAACACTATCATTTTCAACTTTTGAAACAATTTCCTGAATTGTGGGATTTATAAAATTTAAACCATTTTTCGTTTTTTCAGGATTTTTCTTTAATCTTTTTTCAGAAGAGAGTTTTTTCACAAAGAAAGATTTAGTATCAAGATTATAAGGAGCTCCTTTTAAAATATATTCACCATTCTTTTTAAAAAGAATAAGGGCACCTTCGGGTTTTTTATCAGCAAATCTTTGCTTTGCAAGATAATATATATTATCCGGGGAATATTCGTCAATAATCTGATAATTTATTTTATCCTTCAACTGATTCAGTTCTTCATAAGAAAAAATAGAAAATGAAAAATCCTTGAGAGATGTTATAACAGGAATCCCCTCTGGAACAGGATTTTCAATCACAACAAGATAACTCTTTGCATAGAGAACTATTCCTGTAAAGATAAAAATTATTTTTTTCATAGCCTTATTTTACCCTAAAAGATAAAGTTATTTCAAAGAGGCGAGTTGTCTCATTAAAAATCCAGCTGAAATAAAAAGCTAAATTTTTATATGAGCCTGCAGGATTCTTTTACCCCTCCATCAAGATGGAAAGAGGTATTAGTTAATTTCTGTATCAAATAAAAAAGTTTATGAGAGAATTGCTTTCCTATGGAGGGAGAGGGCCCGGGTGGGAGGAATTTTCTATCAAGAAGAAAAAGAAGCCCTTTATTAATACCTCGGAGTGTAAATACCAGAGTGTTATCACCCCCTCCTTTATCCTCCCCCATCAAGGGGGAGGAAAATTTGGCAGGCAATTTCTCAATCAAGGGTAGAGGGTTATCTATTAATTTTTTCATCAAGCCGGATAAAATCTTCTTACTTTTAACTTTTTACTTTTAACTTTTTACTTTTGACTTTTGACTTAATTTAAAGGATGTGAGAAGTTGTTGATTTTTCAACTTTAACCTGCAATTATGGACCTGGCATATAATATTTTACTTTGTTTCAGTCAAACTTTTCTTTTGACGGTATTTTCAAACTCTCAAAGGGGTCATAAACCAGAAACGCGAGTGTGAACCACACAAAAAGCCATGAAAAAGCGATGTTAAGGTTTAAAGTGAATAGAAATAAAAGAAAAAAAACAGGAAAAACAAGGAAAACCCATAAAGGTATTTTAAATTTTCTAATGAAAAAATCGAGGGGCAAAACTGGATACTGATTTTTCCTGCAGAAATTGCATATTAGACTGTTATCAGGTATTTCATTTTTGCAAAATCTACATATTTTTTTATCTTCTGCCTGCATGGATTTTAAAAAAGCTTCAAGATTGTCAATTTCCATATTTATTTTTTCTTTAATTAATCCTTCTTCTGTGTTTTTAAGTAAATCTTCAAGCACTTTTTTAGCCTTATCGTATTCGCCCATTATCAGATAATTTTCTGCAAGTTTTTTTATTGATACATAATTATTTAAAGAAGTTAAAATTTTTTCTTTTTTAAAATAATAATTAAGAGAATTCTGGAGTTTGAAGTAATCAAAGAGTATTCCTGTTCCCTTTATAAGGATTGCGATAAAAGAGATAATTTTTCCGAGAAAAATACCCGTTGCAACGGCTCCATATGGACAAGAAAGCATCTGACTTATAAAACATCCCGTATAAAAAGAAAGTAAAACCATAAGAAAACCAGAGATAATCCTTAAAATTAATCCCCTTTCAGTAAATTTCTGGATTAAGTATAAAAAAGCAAGTGCTATAAGTAAAATAAGAGGTGGGAAATAGGTAATCGCAAAGATTGAAATCATTTTTAAATTATAAAGCATTCCTCTTTTGTAGTTGAATTTAGTTTCATAATTAGAATATAATTTAAGCAAATCTGGAGGAAATAAAATGGTAAAATTAATTTTGAACTTTATACTGCTCACTCAATTACCAGCGGATGTTGTGATAAATGAGGTTCAGGTGTCGCCAGGTGATACTGTTGAATGGCTTGAAATCAGGGTACTGGCACAGAACTATGATATATACGGAATTAAGATTATATCTTCGCAGGACACAGCGATTGTAAATATACATACAACAGATAGTGTGATGTTTGTGGGAGAAAATGAGATAACAGGTAACTTAATATTTAATGACATTGAAGATTCAATTAAGCTGCTGGATTCTCTGAATAACGAACTTTATACTTTATATTATTCTGATACATCTTCTTTTTCATGGAATACCGCAAAAACTCCTCCACCCTATTTTTCAGCTTCAAATTTCTTTGATATAGTACTGGACACTGTAAATCAAAACCAGATTGTGCTTTTGAACTTTTACATAGATTCCACATCAACCCCGGGACAACCAAATGACGACTATGGATGGATTTCAGGGCATGTATACTCTTCACAGGATTCAACACCACTTGCAGGAGCCGATGTTCATGCAGAAGGTTTGAACGGGTTCGGAGAAAACATCGTCCATACAGATAGCACAGGATACTATATTGTTTACGGGCTTGGGATTGACATGTATACGGTATGTGCTTCAAAAGAAGGATACAATTCTCAGTGTTATCTGGAACCTGTCCAGGTGTATCCTGACAGTGTTGTGACAGGGATAGATTTTTATCTAATTCCCCTTGAAGTAAAAGAAAGCAAAAAATTTGACAGAAAGAGCAGCATAAGGATAATGACCTTTCAGAATTCAGTTAAAACTTTAAAAGAATATGAAATTTTTGATATTATGGGAAGAAAAATAGAATTGCCCCTAAAGGGTATTTATATTTTAAAGAAAAATAAAAGCAAAGCCAGGGTTATTTTTATAAAATAAATTGATAAACTTATTTTTTTCATTAATCCTTTTTCTGCCCTTGTTTAAAAATCCCATTGCTTCAACATTTGGAGAAAATAGAAGTGGAAGGTATCACCTGGGGGTTGATTTTTCAACCTCTAAAAAAGACGGAACACCCCTTTTCTTCCCATTTGAGACAGAAATTGCAAGAGTAAAGGTTAATTTCACAGGCTATGGAAAGGTGCTCTATGTGAAGGATAAGAACGGATTTATTTATGTGCTCGCACATCTCCAGAGATTCAACAATTTTATTGACTCAATTGTTTTTGAGAAATTAAAAAAAGAAAAATCAAATGAGATTGACCTCTGGTTTAAAAGAGGAATAAAAATTAAACCGCAGAACATAGCAGGTTATACCGGACATTCAGGGACAAGAATTCCACATCTCCATTTTGAAATAAGAAAGGGAATGGATATTGCATTAAATCCTTTGAAATTCATAGATGTCAATGACACAATTAAACCTTTAATAGAAAAAGTTCTTCTAATTCCGCTCGGTAAAAGTGTTATAAACTCCTCTCACTTTCCTTTATTAATAACCAGAGATATAAAAGAGGTCTATGCAAAGGGGGAATTTTTAATATGGGTCAAATGCTTTGACAGACAGAATGAGGAAAATACCGTGGCTCCGTATTCACTCAAAATTTTTAAAGAGGACAGTCTTATATTCTCCATTAAGATGGACAGCATAATAATTCCTCTTCAAAAAAAAGCTATAAATCTCTATTACAGGGATGAAAATTCCTATTCAAGAAGCTGGATTCATCCTGTTTACAAACCCCTAAATGTAAACAGGGATATTAAAATAAAGAGTCTTGCAGAGGACTATAAAGGAAACAGGGATTCTCTTGTTTTCATGATAAATAACAGAATATCTGAAAAGGCATTAAGAAAGGTAAAAATTCCATCAGCCTTTTATTCCTTTGATGGTATAGTATTCAGAACCGATAACAGGACAAGGAAAATTTACACGGTATTGGAAAACAAAAGTTTTGAAATAGAGCCCTTTGATGCAGGTTATTATAGAGAGTTTAAATGGATACCACCTTCAGGTTTTGAAGGAAAAGTAAAGTTCATTTTTGAAAGTGATAAAAGAACAAAAAGAGAATACTATGTCCTGTTCTCGGAAAATACTTTAAAATCCATAAAAATAAATGATTTTTATATAAAATATAAAAGCCCTTTCCCATTCTATTTTTATGTAAAAACTTATAAAAATAAGATAAAGATAATGCCCTATTTTTCTGTATTTGAGGAATTTAAAATTAAAAAGGATTTACAGGCAAAAGAGTACTGGGCTTCAAAAGGAAAATTTGCGGGCAAAGAATATATAAACCTGATTAGAGGGGGAACATTTGAGATTGCGATGGATACAATTCCACCTGTTTTTAGTGGAGATAGTCTGATTTATTCAGAAAATCCTTTTGATATAAGTTTTTATATATATGATAATGAAAGCGGGATTGACAAAAATAGTATAAAATTTTATATTGATGATAAATTTGTCCCGGTATTTTATTATCCCTCTGAAGGAAGAATTGAACTTTTCAGGAAAATACAACTTGAAAAGGGAACACACAGATTCTCTCTTTTCATTGCTGACAGAACCAGAAATCATGTAGGAATAAAAGGTAAAATATTAATTAGATAATTGCCAAATTACACCATTATAAAATCAGTCTATTTCTATTATAGTCAAAGGGAATACCCCTTTTAAATCCCAGTTTTTTAGCATATCCCACAACTTCCTGATATTCCTGACGTGTTATCCTTCTTGAAAGTTCGGGGAAAGAATATGCTTTATAACAGGGTCTGTACTGGTCCATTATATTTATATAGGAGTTTAAAGATAGTTCCTTTGCGATAAAATCAAGGGTTTTAAAGGAACCGGCAATTCTCTCGGGTAAAACAAGATGTCTTATTAAAAGTCCCTTTACTGCAACTCCGTTTTTTATAACAAGGTCTCCAACCTGTGTATGCATCTCCTTTAAAATTTTTTTTGAGACCTCAAAATAACTATCTATATCAGAATACTTTTTGCCTTTATCAGAATCAGAATATCTAGTATCGGGCATGTATATATCAACAATTCCATTCAGTAACTTTAACATTAATATAGAATCATAACCACCCGTATTGTAAACTATAGGAATTCTTAAGCCTTTTGGAATTGCAATTAAAAGAGCTTCCAGAATCTGAGGAACAACATGGGTGGGACTCACGAGATTTAAGTTATGGCAACCGATTTTTTGGACTTCAAGAAAAATCTCAGCAAGGGTAAAGGGGTCAACCTTTCTGCCTTCCAGAAGCTGGCTTATCTCATAATTCTGGCAGAATACACAGTGAAGATTACAACCTGAAAAAAATACTGTCCCGCTACCATATCTGCCAACAAGGGGAGGTTCCTCACCAAAATGAGGTCCAAAAGAGGAGACCACCGCAAATCTGCCTACTCCACACTCTCCTTTTTCATTCTCCCATCGGTCGGCTTTGCAACTCCTAGGGCATATCACACATTTTTTTAAATATTCAAGAGCCTTATTAACCCTTTTTTCAAGTTCACCTGATTGATAGAGTTCAACATAAGAAGGATAACTCATTCCTGAATACTGTATTTGCTGAAAAACTCTTTTTCAAATTTCTCAAGTCTTTTTTCTCTTATTGCCTCTCTTATTCTCTCCATCAACCTGGAAAAGAAAAAAAGGGAGTGATAGGTGGCAAGGTATAAAGAGAGATACTCCTCTGCCTGGAAAAGATGTCTTATGTAAGCCCTTGTAAAATGGGTACAGACATAACATTCACAGTCCGGGTCAAGGGGCAGGACATCATCTGTATATTTTGCATTTTTTATTCTCAATTTACCACGAGATGTAAAAACCAATCCAGTCCTTGCATTCCTCGTAGGCAAAACACAATCAAATATATCCACTCCATTTTTAACAGAGAAAAATATATCTTCTGGATATCCCACTCCCATCAAATATCGGGGTTTTTCTTCCGGATAAAAGGGTAAAATTTCGCTCACCACCCGCTCTCTGTAATCCTTTGGTTCACCAACTGCAAGTCCTCCTATTGCATATCCATCAAAATCAAATTCTTTTAACCTCTCAATACCTTCTCTCCTCAAATCAATATAAACACTACCCTGTCCTATGCCAAACAAAAGGGGTTTTGCTCTTTTACCTTTAAATTTCTGATTGAAAAATCTTTTTGACCTCTCAGCCCATTTCAGTGTGAGATTGAGAGACTCTTTTGCATACTCGTATGTAACAGGATAGGGCGGACATTCATCCAGAACCATCATAACATCACTCCCTATGTCGCTCTGTATTTCTATCACTTTTTCAGGTGTAAAAAATATCTTTTTACCATCTATATGAGATTTAAATTCTATGCCTTCTTCTGTAACTTTTTTTAAATCAGAGAGGGAATAGACCTGAAAGCCACCTGAATCTGTAAAAATAATGCCATCAAAATTCATAAACTTGTGAATTCCTCCCATCTTTTTTATTATATTTTCTCCGGGTCTCAGATGTAGATGATAGGTGTTTGATATTACGGCATTCACACCTATCTTTTTTAGAACATCAGGAGGCATTGTTTTTACTGTTGCCTGCGACGCAACCGGTAAAAATAGGGGTGTTTCAACACTTCCTGATTTGGTATCTAAAATACCATATCTTGCATTCCCGTCTTTTTGAATTATTCTAAATCCCATGTTCAGAAAAGAACTTCTTTTACCCTGTAGATTACAACTTCCCTTTTCTTCCCCTTGACCTTGGTCGGAGGCAATTTCTCAGCTAAAATCTTATCTTTCATACTTTCATAGACCTCTGAAGATATGAGTATCTCCCCTCCTTTTGCAATTGATTCAAGCCTCGAAGCGAGATTCACAGAATCACCTATAACTGTGTATTCCAACCTTTCTTTTGAACCTATATTACCCACAACCGCCTCACCATAACTTATACCTATTCCGACTTTCAGTTTTTCCACATCCTCTTTGTTCTCATTCTGGATTGCCAGATACCTCTGAATCTCCCATGCAACTTTAACCGCTCTCCAGGCATCATCCCCATGAGAGATGGGAGCGCCAAAAACACTCATTATACAATCACCTATAAATTTATCAAGGGTTCCTTCGTATTTAAAGACCACTTCTGTCATCTTTGTTAAATAATTGTTCAGGATATTGACAACCTTTTCAGGGGGTAATCTTTCAGCAAGAGGCGTAAAACCTCTTATATCAGCAAACAGAACCGCAACTTTTCTTCTTTCACCCTTTAAACTCTGGAAATACCTTTCCGGATTTTTAAATATTTCTTCTGCCACCTGTTTGGACACATACCTTCTGAAAGCATCTTTTATCATCTCTTTTTCTCTCAAACTCTTTGCCATTTCGTTGAATGCAATAGCCAGGTCTCCTATCTCATCCTTTGGGTATTTTTTTATTCTATAATCATAATTTCCCCTTGCTATCTCAACAGTTCCTCTTTTAAGTAGATTAACAGGGTCTGTGATAAACTTTGTTATTAGAAGTGTTAACAGGAAACCCAGAGTAAAAATCAAAATGGTTATAAGGAGAACCATGCCCTGCAATCTTCGCACTTTCTTTTTAATAACATCTATTGAAATTCCTATTATCACCTTACCAAGATATTTTTTGCCTGCAAGATATATTTCCTTTTCCTTCACAAAGATATGAGGGCTTTTGAATTTTTCCTTTTCATATTTTTTACCGAAGTGTTTTAAATCACTGTGGGCAAATATGATATTGTCTTTATCCAGAACCATTGCATATTCAAGACCTTCTTTTTCTTTCACCTCTTTTGTGATTTTAGCAAGGAAAAGGTCATCCTTTTCAATCAGAGGGTCTTCACATGTAGATACAAGGTTTTGAACAACTGAATCCATCCTTTTATTAATTTCATCTTTTAAAGAATTGATTGTAAAATCACCTATGAATTTGTAAAAGAGAAAAGAAGTCAATCCGAGCAAAAACAAAAGCAGTAAAAGGACTTTATATCTTATAGGAAACTTAAACCTCATCCTTTCTTAAGCTCTTCAAGTTTTGACTTTGCTCTCTGAATATTTTTATCAACATTGGGGTATTCGGGATTTATCTCTCTGACCTTTACCCAGCAATTTATCGCAGTTTGAAAATCATTTTCTACATAAGCTTCAATTCCTTTTAAATATATCTTATCTTCGTCAATCTTATCACTGTAATCCCTTTCAATTCTCGTTATATATGAGTTGATCTTTGTATTTTCAGAGTCATAGGTCCTTGCCTTTATAAAGTAGAAATAGGCATCTTCTATTTCTCCTTTGTTGAAAAGTTGAACCCCTTTTGCGTAATTATCATCAGCTATTTGCTTGATTTTAAGCTTAACATCATGAATTAATTCCTGAAGTTCTTTTGTGCTTTTGTAATTCATAGCTCTTTCAAGCATACTCTTTGCCTCAATATACTTTTTACCCTTATACAATTGCCTGCCTTTTTGATAGTAAAATGAGTAGAGCTGTTCTACCCCGGTGTTACATTCATCGTAATATCTCTTAGCCTGAACATTTTCAGGTTCAATCTGTAAAATTTTTGAAAAATAATTTCTGGCTTTGTTGTAATCACCCTTTTTAAAAAACTTAAGTCCGGTGTCAAAGTAATCTTTTGTCTCTTTCTTCCTGAATTCAACCTCTGTTTTCTCCTTTATAAGTATCTCAACAGAGTCTTCCAGAGCCTTTGCATCAGGGTTTTCAGGGTCTATTTTTAAAATTTCCTGGATGTAAAACATTGATTTTGCATAGTCCTTTTGACTCATATATTTTCTTACATTTAAAAAATATTCGGTAATTTTCTTTGTAAGAATTCTTGATTCTGCAAGAATATAAAGTCTTCTTGCCTCTTCATTTTCAGGGTCCCATATAAGTGCTATGTCAAAATCCTTCTTTGCTTCATCAAGCTCTCCTCTATCCATTTTCTCCTTACCAGAATTTATATAATTCTGAGCAACCATTTTTTCTTTTTTTCTTAACTCCTCTCTTGCCTTTATCTCAAGCATTTTCTCAATAGCTGCTTTTCTTTTTTTCTGAAAAATCTCAAAATTATATTTGAGTGTAAATCTATGGGTTTGACCCAGTATCCCATAAGGTATGTAAGAATAATCAAAGTTTAACCCAAAGAACTTAACTCCCCCACCATAGGTTATACCCATCCCTTCTGGAATGTTATAAATATTCGTGGAGTATCCCAGTCTTAATGAGAATATATCCCAGAGCACATATTCTCCTCCGGCTCCTGCAACCCACCACTTATCAGAAATATCATAAAATCCACCTATCTCAAATTTTAAATTTTTTGAATAAGTAGAAAATCCTATGCCACCTCCTATTTGAAGAGGAAGGGGGTCTGCTTTTTGCTCAAATTTCATAGGAAGCCCCAGATTTTTTAATGTAAAGGAAAAGTTAAAAAGTTTATAAGGATAACTAAACCCTATGTCTCCTGCAAAGGAGAATGCCGAACTCTTGTATATACTCCCGTATATTACTTTTAGATTCAGCCCGAGGAGTACACTTTTTAATCTTTTTGAATAAGAAACTGTTGAATTTGTGTAAAGAATAGAATATTTTTCACTGGATGGGAGTGTATCCTCCCTTACCTCAATTCCTGTAGAATAGAGACCTCTGAGAGAAAATCCTATGTGACCGACTTTCGCTTTATAAAAAGAAATACCAAAATAATCAAATCTTGTATTGTAAAACCATTCGCTATGAGTCATAATAATCTCAGGGTAACTGACTTTTGACAGATTTGCAGGATTCCAGTATATACCCTCAACTCCTTCTGAAAGGGAAAAGAGTGAACTCATAGCAGAACCTCTTGCATCCGGGTATATGAGTAAAAATTCCGCACCTGATGCAGACAAAATTTCAAAGACAAAAAAAATCAAAATATATCTCTTCATCTTATTACCCCCAACCTCTTTATAATTCTTTTAAAATCACCTGTGTTTTTCCCCCTTGCTTCAAAAACAACAAGGTAGAGCCCTGAATGTACATTGTCTGTAAACTTCCATATAATTTCGTTCCTCATACCACCAATTGCGTTTCCATTTATTGTTTTCAGGTGTCTACCTGTTATTGTATATATCTTAACTTTTATGTCAGAATTCTCATTTATATAATAGGATATATGAACTTCATCGGTGTTTCTTGCAGGATTGGGGTATATTGCAAACTTCCATTCAGGCACAAACTCACCTGATTTTCTCAAAACAAGGGTGTCTCTTTCTATGCCCAGATTTCCCGCAACATCAACCCCTCGAATTTCAAATACAACATTTCCAGGTTCATATCCCCTGGAATCAAAATAAGAAATATAATCAAGGGGGCTCGAGGTCGTTGTATCCTCATATATGTTTAAAAAGACAAAAGAATCACTCCTGACAATGTAAAATTCAGGGATGCTTCTAAGAATCTCTGAAGAATAAATTTTTATTGTATCAACCTCTCCGATTGCAGGTTCTGAAGGATTAAAATTAAAAGTAAAAGAAGGTGGAATTGTGTCACCATAAGAGGTAAGGCTTCGTTCTCTTATAGTAAAAGGCAGGCTATCAAGTTCAAGAACATAAAAGTATCCATTAAATTTCTCAGGCATCTGGGGATAACTACCCTTACCCATATATTGAATATCTGCCCAGTTGCCAAGATTATCTCTTACTCTTAAATAAATTGATGAATCAGGTGATTCAAATAAAACATAAAGGTTACCAAGAGAGTCCATTGAAGAGGTATAGCGTTTAACACTTTGAGACTCATTTATTCTATAATCAGAACTCCAGGTATCTGCTTCCATATAATTAAAATAAAGGTTTGAATCAAACACTCTAAGAAGATAAATTCTGGAAAGATTATCAGAAATCGCCTGGGGAAATTCGCCGTCAAAAACAAGCACTTCGGGTTGCCAGTTACCGTTTAAATCACCCTTTTTATAATAAATCTTGTTACCTACAGAATTTTTAAAGAAAAGATACAGATTCGCCAGGCTGTCTTCACAGAGATAAAGGGAATGTATATCAGCAGAGGAAATATTTGCAATCTCCGTAGGAGAAATGGCAACAGAGCCATCGTTTCTTATTTTCATATAAACTATTCTGTTAAAAATACCCGCGGGCTTTTCGCTCCACACAATATGAAAATCATCAAAATCATCTTCAAGGATAACAGGGTCAGCGCACTCTCTTTGACGGGTCACAGGAATCAGATTTAAAAGGGTATCATTCCTGTAAATGGCTATTCTCAGGGGAGAATTGCTTCCTGCCTCAATATAAACAATCGCTGTTTTATTTCCTGCTGATAATGCTGGCATATAACTTTTTGCATGGAACGTGTTTGATACATTTAAAGGATAATGCCATGTTGTGTCCTGTTTCATGGTATAATAAATCTCTGGATTATTTCCCCAGGATGTATAAACTATGTGCACAGTGTTACCGTTTTTTGCAACTTTTCTCTGGTTAAAATTCATAAAGGCATCCTGATTTCTCGTTTGAAGAGGGATATAATCTATATGAAAAGGAATTTCTATGGTTTTCTCATTTGCAAATCCATCAAAACTATTTACCCTGCATAAATATCTTCCCGGAGGCATCTGTTTTCCTGTGGAGTCATATCCAAAATACCATATTAGTTTATCAAAATTAAACTCTGATGGAGGATAACTGGCTCTTACATAAGTATTTCCAAGCGTATCAGTCACATAAAGGTCTGTTCTTCCTATATTTGAAGAATCAAAAATATGGATTTCAAACCTTAATGAATCATCAATGCCATCACCTTCCGGAGTGAATATTGTATCATCAAAGATGTTAAAATTGATATTTATATTCGTATCAGCCATAAACCATGTGCCTTCAAAAGTTCCTGCATAAAGTATCCCTCCTGATGGTTGAATCCTTGAAAATTCAAGACTCACCACAGCAGGAGGATAGATATCTCTGAGAAAATAGAAAAAGGTATCACCTCTTTCAAAAAACTGGTAGAGTCCATCCACCCCTACCTGAGAAACATAGAATATGCCTTTATAAGAAGGCAATATTTTGACTGATGAAAAATTGAACAATTCCGGTGAATGGGGAATACTTAAAGTATCCCACGAGGTTCCTCCATCCATTGTTCTGTAAAGTTTACCAAATGCATTTAATATGTAAATTTCATTTCTGTCAAAAGGGTTCATATCAAAGCTTACAAAGTTTGAATCAGTCGGGAAATAGGGAATCTGGGTAAAGGTAAACCCTGTGTCTCTGCTTATAAAAAATCCATTACTGGATGTTCCAACAATAATAGGAACTGTATCCCCTTGTATGGGCAAAAATTCTATGTCCCATATAGCTCTATTTGCAAGCCTCTGAACCCATGTACTGCCATAATCCTTTGAAATGTAAATCCCGTCTTTTGTCCCTGCATAATAAAAGTGTTTCAGGGAGCTGTCAGGGTGAACATACATGAATAAGATCGGTCTTGGTGGGTCCAAAGGTAATGTGTCCCACATACCGTTTGAAAACCTGTACATTCTGTTTTCAAAGGCATTAACAGTATAAAGAGTTTCAGGGGCATGTGGATGATAAACGGACTGCCAGACATAGGGAAGAACCATTCCTCTATTATTTATTTTATAGTCGGAGCCGAGATTATTAATTCTAACAGGTCCTGTGCCAAAAACAGAAACAAGAACATTTCTCTTTATAAAAGGATGGACATCTATATTAAATATAACAAATTTTTTTAAATTTCCGTTCCTAAAATAGTAATTATCACCATTGTCATAGGAAATTAAAATACCACCTGTTGTCCCGAGCATAAGAGTGTCCGCAATGGAAACAGCATCATTTACCATAAAATTCAGGGTATCAGGTATAGGGACGGGTTCAAAAGTTTTGCCATGGTCAAAACTTCGCCATATTCTAACACCCTCTATTGCAAATAGGACATCATTATATATGTGAAATTTCCCAACAAAAACGCCGGTCAGATTACTGGTTCTCCATGCATTATTTACAAGGTAATAAACACCACTCAAGGGAACAGAGAGCACTGCACTTACAGTATCCGGATTCGGAGGTAAAAACATTGAGGTTGTAACGTTCTGTCCCACATACAGAGTATCCCATGTACCTCCCAAATTGTAAGAAAAGAAAGCACCGTCCACTCCGGAAATTAAAATGGTATCACCAAAGTTGGTCAATTCATTATAAAGCGTCTCTGGTGTAAAAAAAACTCCGCTATCACCTCCCCAAAAATCGCTTTTGTAAATAATATTTTTAAATCCCCAGAGAATATAGGGTCCAACCACAGCAATACCCACAGGTTCCTGTGAAGAATCAATCAAAGCGCCCTGCACAGGATACCAGTCCACCTGATTCAATGTAAAATATCGGGAATACTTATCATTGTCTCCTTTTGCAATAAGATACATAACACTATCGGGCTTGAAATAATGGGGCTTTAAAAAGGAAAATTCTTTAAAATAAAGAGAATCAGGATACTTGATGATCGGTTCCCAGGTATTACCGTTATCATGAGTAACATAAAATCCACCCACTGTAAAACCTGCATATACATCGCCTGTTACAGGAGAAATCTCAATCTGGGATACCATGCCCCCTTCAGGGCCTATATTTATAAACAGTGTCAAAAAGAGATATAATAACTTCATATTATAATTTTAAAGAAATTAAATCCAAAATATCCAATTGAAAAGCACAGAATTTATGAGTTATAATTTTATAATTATGGGAATTTTTGAGCAAAATTATAGAATTCTAAAGAAAATAGCATATGATGAAGTAATTTTTGATTTTAAAGTCACTGAAATAGAAGATTTAATCCCCCATTTTGAAAATCTTTCCTATGAAAATATAAAAGATTTAAAGCACGGCATCTCAATAGCTGTAAGGGTTCTTGATGAGGTGTTGAATACCATAGAAGACCATCCCACAAGACTCTATCTTCATCATTATAAAAATCTAAACTATTATCTTGACAGGGTCGCATTAAAATTGTCTTTTAAGATAGAGGAAATGGGATTTCGAGCTCTGCCAATACCTGCTTCTCAGATTGTTGACTGGAAAACCCAGAAAGCCCATCTATCTCATAAAATGATTGCAAAAAAAGCAGGTATGGGCTGGATAGGCAGAAATAACCTCATAGTTCATCCTGAAAAAGGCGCAAAAATAAGACTTGCAACAATCTTAACAGACATGCCATTAAAAATAGATACCCCCATTGACAGAATATGCACAGTCTGCCGGAAATGTGTTGAGATATGTCCCGCAGATGCTCTCGGGGAAACCCCTGAAGATTACAACATGGAGAGATGTCTGGAAAAGTTGAGAGAGTTTGCTAAAAAATATGGCTTCGGTTCCCAGCACATATGTGGTTTATGTGTAAAAGTTTGTAATGCAGAAAAAGAATTCAGAGAATGGCAGAAATAAAACCTCCAAAACCTGTAAAACTTTTCACAGCAGTTTTTACTGCCAGAATAGATTTATTTGAAGATATAAAAAGAACTCTTGAAAAGGAATTTGGTATCATAGATTTTCAAAGTGAGATATTCCCTTTTGAGAATACCGATTATTATGAAAAAGAAATGGGCAAAAATTTAAAAAAAATATTTTATTTTTTTAAAAATCTCATTGCACCCGATAAAATAGTGGATATAAAGATTAAAACAATAGAAATAGAAAAAAAGTTCATGATTCAGGGGAAAAGACAAATAAACATTGACCCGGGTTATCTGGGACTTTCCAAAATAGTTCTCGCATCAACAAAAGATTTCTCTCATCGTATATATCTCGGTAATGGAATATACGCGGAGGTAACACTTTTTTTTAAAAGGGGGACCTTTCACATATTCCCTTATACCTATCCTGATTACAGAACAGAAGGCTACATTAAAACTTTTATAAAGGTAAGGGAAATACTAAAAAATCAAATCGAGTTTGACAAATTTGGAAAATAACCCTAAAATAATAAACATAAAATTATATAAAAAACTATGAAATTTTTCGAAATTTTTAAGGAGGTAGGTTTTTTTAAAAAAAATCTCAAAGAAATGGAAGAGGAATTAAAAAAGATTGAGCTAAAAGGAGAAGCAGGTGCAGGACTTGTAAAGGTATTTATGGACGGGATGCAAAATGTTCTGAAAGTTGAAATAAGCGAAGATGCACTCAGGGATAAAAGAATGCTGGAAGACTTACTCGCATCTGCGTATAATTCAGCAAAGAAAAAAGCCCAGGAGGAAGCAGAGTCAAAATTTAAAAGTATGCTCTTTAAGCTGAAAGACTCATTTCCTGTGGAAAAAGAGTAATTTTAAGGAGAAAATTATGCCTGAAGAGACTGCTCTTTTTGAAAATGAGTTTAAAGAAATAACAGGAATTTTAAAAAAACTTCTTGAGACAAGCAATTCAAAAGCAGTGCTTCTGATAGATAAGGCAGGACAGCTTATTTCTTCTGTTGGAGATATAAGAGATATTGATACCCTTTCATTCTCAACTTTATCAGCTGCTGATTTTGCTGCAACATCTCAGCTTGCAGAATTGATAGGGGAAAAAGAATTTTCATCACTGTTTCATCAGGGAGAAAGAGAAAGTCTTTACATATCAATGGTTGCAAACAGAGTTATACTTGCAATACTTTTTGACCAGAGAACAACACTTGGACTCGTAAGAGTAAGAACAAAACATGCATCAAATGAGCTGGAGGCTATATTCAACAGGATCTTCAAAAAACTGGAAGTCCCCTCAAAGGAAGAGAAAGGTCCTTTTGATGAAGACTTTACAAAAGAAGCTGAAGAAGAAATTGACAAACTTTTCGGATAGGAGGAAATAAGGTGGCACTTATAAATTACGCAGCAAGAGAAATAAACTGTAAAATTGTTTATTATGGTCCTGGTCTTTCGGGGAAGACAACGAATATAAAATACATTTATGAAAAGCTCACGCCAAGTATAAAAGGAAAACTTGTTTCCCTCGCAACAGAACAGGAAAGAACTCTATTTTTTGATTTTCTTCCTGTGGACCTGGGAACAATACGGGGTTTCAGAACAAGGTTCCATTTGTATACAACTCCAGGACAGGTATTTTACAATGCTTCAAGAAGACTCATCCTTAAAGGAGTTGATGGTATTGTTTTTGTTGCAGATTCTCAGAAAGACCGTATGGAAGAAAATATAGAAAGTCTGGAAAACATGCAGGAAAACCTTTCCTTTTATGGTATGAAACTTACAGAAATACCTTTTGTAATGCAATATAACAAAAGGGATTTACCTAACATAGCAACGGTTGAGGAGCTTCAGGAAGCCCTGAATCCCTGGAAAGTTACTCATTTTGAATCCATAGCGACTCAGGGGAAAGGGGTTTTTGAAACTTTGAAAGAAATAAGTTTAAAAGTTTTGAAACATCTCTCTCAAAGAGCTCCCACATAAAAAGTGAAAATCAGTGTTGTGACCACCGGAGATGATATATTAAAGGGAAAAACTTTAAATACAAACTTCAATTACCTTGCACAGAGGGTTTTTGAGAAAGGAGTGGAAATAAGATTTGAGATTTCTGTCCCTGATAGAGAAGACAGAATAAGTGAAGCTCTTGATTTCCTGCGGGGAAAAACCGACGGAGCAGTTATAATCGGTGGTTTAGGACCAACCCATGATGACAGAACAAGGGAAGGACTTGCAAAATTTATAAAAGAAAATCCTTTTTTTGATAAAGGTCTATGGGAGAAGTTAAAGAAAATTGAACCAGAACTTGATATAGAAAAACACGGGAAATATGCATGGAATTTTAAAAGAGCCAGACTGCTTGACAATCCTACAGGAATCGCCAGAGGCTATCTGTATGAAAAAAATAACTTTTTTATATTTCTATTACCGGGTCCACCCAGAGAATTTATCCCGATGGTTGAAAAACATGTACTCCCCTATCTGGAAAAGAGAACCGGAAAAGAGTATAGGACAAAAGTTATAAAGACATTTGGTCTCAAAGAGATAGAGATTATGCAAAAAATTAAACAAAGAGAGGAATTTTTAAAACCCTTTAGCATATTACCCGCAATGCAGGAAGTCAGGGTAGTGCTTTATGGTAAAGAAAAAGAACTGGAGGAAAAGATTACTGTATTAAAAGAATTATTAAATGATTTTATTTACACGGAAGAAGATGAAAGAATTGAGGAAGTTGTGGGTAAAATTTTGAAAACAAGAAAACTAACCCTCTCAACTGCTGAGTCCTGCACAGGGGGACTTCTCGGAGATATAATTACAAGGGTCCCTGGCAGTTCTGATTACTATAAAGGTGGCATAATTGCCTATTCAGAAAAAATAAAAACTGATATTTTAAAAGTTAACCAGGAAACAATAAAAAAATTCAGTGTATATTCAGGAGAAGTTGCAAAGGAGATGGCTGAAAAGGTAAAAAAGATTTTTAACACCGATATAGGGATTTCAACTACAGGGATTGCCGGTCCTTCGGGTGGAACCCCTGAAAAGCCTGTAGGACTGATTTACATGGGGTTTTCATATAAAGATAAAAACTTTGTTTTAAAAGAGATTTTTAAGGGCTCACGGGAAGAGATAAAATTACAGGCTGTCTGTTTTATTTTAAATGAATTGAGAAAAAAATTTAAGGAGGAGAAAAGATGAAAAGAAAAAGAAGAAATATAATAATAATAACAACTCTTCTGGTTGCAGGGCTCATTTATGTAATCTTCACAGGAATCCGGAAAACTTCAGTATATTATTTTACATTTGACGAATTTTTGCAGAAGAAAAACGAGATAAATTCAAAGGTGGTTAGAATCAGTGGAAATGTAGTTCCGAATTCAATAAAGGTGGAAAAAGGAATAGCAAATTTTCTGGTAGGTAATCAGGAAAAAAATTTAAAGGTAATTTACAAAGGCGCACTGCCTGATTTAATTTACCAGGACAGTGCAAAGGTCGTGATAGAAGGCACCTATAAACCTCTGGAGAATACTTTTTATGCAACATTTCTGATGACTCAGTGTCCATCAAAATATCAGGCAGAAAAGAAAAAAGCTGAATGATAAATTTTTTAATATGCTTTTTTCCTGTTTTTGGAAATATTCACGGTCATACTTCATACTCTGACGGTTCAGGGACACCCCGGGATGCTTATGAATTTGCAAAATTTCACAATCTGAACTTCTATGGTCTAACCGACCACTCCCATCATCTTGACGAAAATGAATGGCAGAACACAATTTTCTGGGCAGACTCTTTCAATAACACAGGCTTTGTTGCAATCTGCGGACAGGAAGTTGGCAAACTCAACTATTTCGGGCATATAAATGTCTATGGGAAAAATCTAAACGAAGTTATACCTGAGAAGTGCTGGTACAACCTTGATTCCCTTTATGATTACATATATAGAAAAGACCTGTTCGGTGTTTTTAACCATCCATGGGAAAATCACTTTAAGAATTTTAAATTTAAAGAGAAGTATGAAGATTTTATCTGTGGTATTGAAATAATGAACAAGGATTCTGTATATGAAAAAGCCTGTATAAAAGCTCTTTCAAAAGGCTGGAAACTTGGATTTATTGCCTCTCAGGATAACCATGAAATGAATTGGGGAATTGAAAGAAATAAAAGAGGAAGAATACTGCAAACTGCCTTTATCGTTGATTCCTTGTCAAGAGAAAATATATTTAAAGCGCTAAGAGAGAGAAAGACATATGCTTTTGAACTTTTCCCTGACCAGGACACCATATTCGCAGAGTTAAAAGTAGATGATTCAATTTCAGGAAAGTATGTTTTAAAAAACAGTCCTTTGATAAGGGTTAATTTAAATGTAAGAGCTAAAATTCCCTTTATAAAGATATTCATATTTATAGACTCTTTACCCGATTCTATTTTCGTCTATTCCAGCCAGATTCAAATTCAGAGGGAATACCATATATCAGAAGGCAAACATTTTGTATTTGCAAAACTTATTCAGGCAGATTTTGACAGAGTATGGATATCACCTGTTTTTCTGTTAATAAAAAATAAGTTTATAATTTATCCTTCTATAACAAGTGAACAGGATATGAGGTTGAACTTGCAGAATAAAAATATGGCGGTTTTCTCAATTAACGGAAGTAAAATTAGATTTCCAGAAAAGGTGCACAGAGGAATCCTGTTTATAAAAAAAGATAAAAAGAGGCAGAAAATTGTTTTAATAAAATGAGAAAAATAATATTTATAATATGGACCATATCAATCCTGTTTTTTGTGATTTCTGTTCCCTACCTTTATTTTTCTTCTCTAAAATCATCCGATAAATCTTTAAAAATTAAAGGTAGAACTTTTATTGAAACAATTTCTCCGTCAATTATAAATTCTATTAAATTCTCTGTTGAAATAGATAGAAATGTTTCAAAAGAACTGAATTTATTGTCAGAGGTGCTTCTTGAAGAAAGGGTAAACAAAGCTAAACTTCTTGAATACAGTGTTCAATTCGACCTATTCGGAATAACAGTAATGGACAAAAACAACATTGTTATTAATTCAACCCTGCATATGAAGGATGAAAAAATAGATGAGAGAGAGATAATAAAGGGTATGAACACGGAGATAAACGGGGATACAATGTTTTTTTATAAAGAAAAAGGGAACAGAAAGTTGTTAATTTTGAAGGATATATCTTCTATAAAACTTTTAAAAAGAGAGTATGGTATTAAAAGTCTTTTAAATGAAATTTCAAAGGACCCCGAAATAGAATTCTTTTTGTTTCAATCAAAAGAAGGGGTTGTATTTTCCAGCAAGTTGCCTGAGAGGGTGCTGGATATAGACGAGGATACCTTTTTAAAAAACGCTTTCAACTCAGACAGTATTCTTACAAGAGAAATATTGAATAAAAACAAGAGGGTATTTGAATTTTTAAAAAGTGTTGAAATTTTTGGCGAAAAAGAAGGTATTTTAAGGGTGGGGTTTTCAATGGATAAATATATGGCATTTGTAAAAAGTTTTAATGTTTTTTTTATTATAACCCTGGTATTAATATTTTTCTATTTGATTGTGTACTTTGCTTATTTCAATAATTTGAAAAAATACACAGAAGCAAGAGAAAAAAATGAAATAATTGAAATTTTTGAAAAAGAAAACAACCTCTTTTTAATTATCGTGAGGGAGGATGGTAAAATAGTCTTTGCAAATCATGCTATCCAATCTTTTCTCGGGGATAGTAACTTAAAGGACAAAAATATTCTTGAAAAAGATGAGCTGGATATATTTAAAATTAAAAAAGTTATGGAACAGAAAAGAGAGATAAAATTTGAAGAGAAAATAGGAAAAAGAATTTTTGCAGGGAGAACAATCCCTATCATTCACGGTAGAAATAAATTCATCCTTGGTTTGTTAGCGGATATTACTGAAATTAAAGAAACTTACCGAGAGGAAAAACTCTCTGGATTCACAGAATTTCTTGCGGGTCTTGCTCATGAAATAAAAAATCCTCTTAATTTAATGGCACTTTCAATAAAAGAACTGGAAAAAAGCGCAGACAGTAAGGTGATAAAAAAAATAGAAGGCGCCTATTTAAATTTAAAAGAAAAGGTAGAAGAATTCCTTCTTTATTTAAGGCCTTTCGGAATAGAAAAAAAAGAATTCAACCTTACTGAAATTTTTAAGGAAATAGAAAAAGAGAAGAGTGAACTACTTAAAAAACATGGAATTATTTTTAAAGTAGAAGGAAAGGAGTTAAAAGTTATATCCGACTATAAAAAGTTAAAAAAGATTCTGGATAATATAGTTAAAAATTCAATTGAGGCGCAGGAAGAGGGTGGAATAATTGAAATAAGCACAGAAAAAATAAATGACAAAATTAAAATAAATATTTCTGACAGAGGAACGGGCATACCCGAAGATGAAATAGAAAAAATATTTTCTCCTTTTTACACCAGAAAAGAAAAGGGGACAGGGCTCGGGCTATTTATAGTAAAAAAACTCATTGAGGACATTCAGGGTAAAATAGAAATTTCTTCAAAACCGGGATTTGGAACAACTGTAGAAATTTTAATTCCTGAAAAATTATAGACAGATTAAAATTTCTTATATCTCACCTTTTTTTCGGGCAAGTAGACAGGTAAATTAATCCCATAAATCTTTTCACCGGGATTTACAATAATAGAAAAAACAGGAGGTATCCTTATTCCCTTTACAGGAACAGAACCTATTTCTACATTATAAATACCAGGAGGTAATGCAGTTATATAAAATACCCCTTCTTCGTCAGTAATTGTGGAACTACCATTTATTAAAACAACGGCATTCTTTACACTCTCCTCATCTTCATCTTTTTGCCCATTTCTGTTTTTATCAATAAACACAATTCCCTTAACCTCGCCAAGAGGAACAAGAGGTATTGAGAATTTTTTAACATCTACAAATCCTGTATTAAATTCAAAGGTTTCACCAAAACCACTCCCGTACTGAGCGGGTAATGCCCCATATTTTATTTCCAGTTTATGTTTTCCAGCGGGCAGGAAGGAAATATTAAATCTCCCTCTTTTATCGGTATAAACTTCTTCTGTGCCATCCAGTATTAATTTTATTCCTTCAACAGGTTTTTCTCCTGCGTCGTATTCAAAGTTACCATTTTCATCCATAAATATGAACCCATAACATTTACTCAACCCCATTTTTTGAATGGTTACTGTACCTGAGAGAGAAAAAGAAAGAGTGGAGTAAAACCTCTCACCTAATTTTGTTGTATAATAAGAAGCCAAAAAGTTTATACCTGGTTTTAGAAACCTTATGTTAAAACCGTAGAAATTCCTATTGGTCTCTCTTGATTCTCTACCCAGATAACCTTCAAGGGAAATAAATTTTCTGGGCAAAACACCAAAAGAAATTTTATAAACCCTCGTTTTTGAAAAAACAGAGTAAGCACTTAGAGAAAGTGGATATTTTCTGAATTCCACTCTTATGTCATTTATCTCTCTCAGTCCCTTGGAGTGGGAAACCCTTAAATAACCAAATCTCTGATTATAAAACAATTCAACTCCTCTTTTGAAAACAAATTTCCTGCTTCCCTCAATACCCCCTGAAATGCTTATTCCAGGGAAAGATGGGTATATAAAATTTATCTCATAATCATTGGAAAACATCCATGAAAGGGACGAATTATAGTAATAAGCTCTTGAAATTCCTTTAATATAAGGAGAAATTTTTGAAAACCCGGCCCCGGATAATCCTATGTAATGATGCTTTGAACTTTCATAGAAAAGAGAATAATTTTCTGTTTTACCACGAAATATAAAGTTAAAACCTCTTTCCTCTTTTAAAAAAGATAATCTCATCTCATCTGCAATACCAATGGAAGAATTTAAAATTGAAAATCCCAGTCTTTTTTCAAAGTTAATTTTATCTCTTGAATAGGCAAAGTTATTCGATAACAGGAAAACAGGTGATTTTCCTGTGTTCTTTTTTGCGAAAAATGAGGTTTTAAATTCCACTGGAAACCTGTTATAAAAAGTCCACTCCCCAGAAGATATATATTCACTTTCTTTAAAAGACGGTGGTAAGGAACCTGTGTCCCTTTCTTTTCCTATAATAATTTTATATTTTTTATCAACAAATTCAATTCCCCTTGCATAAAAGGAACTCGAGAAAGGTAAGGTAGGATAGAAACTAATATCAAAAACAGAAAGGCTTTTATCTTTGACAGGCAGGGTAATAAGTAAATTATCAAGGTAATACATATTGTTTGTTTTTGCAAGTCTTGATGAAAAATTTAATCCATCTTTTTTATAATATGTGGAGAAATAGATGCTGTTTGAATACGAAGAGGGTAAAAACTGATTATAAGAATACATGGAGAAGGAAAAATATTTTAAGAAAATCAGTGGAATAAATATTTTCAGGGCAATATCACCTCCTTTTCACCCTTTAAAATCTCTGCTCCACCGTAATCAACCTCACAGAAAAAACTATATTTGCCTTTATTTATGTTTTCTGGAATATCAAAAAAATATTTTCTTTTTTTAAAGGGCATAATTACAAGATTTGAAAATTGTTTCTCAAATATCTTTCTGTCAGATTTATCTATTAAATAGATTTTTCCACTTGTTCTTAAGTGAATGGGTGAAAAATTTTCCAGAACAAAATAAACCTTTTTATTTTCTTTTCCTATATAAATCAGGTTCGCATCTTTAACATTCCCTTCAGGCAAGATGGCATAAATTGGGGTTCCTATTTCTCCTACAATCTGAATAAGAGGGACTTTTTCTCTTTTTGGGTAGCTCTTGAAAATAAGCATACACCACTTCTCATAACTTTTCATGGTATCCGGCAATGTAAAAGAAACTCTTACCTCTCTTTTATCACCCGGTTCCATATCAAAGCTTCTTGGATTTACACTAATAAAAGGTGCAAGTGAAAAATTGTAAGTACCCTGTTTTTTAAATTCAAAGTCACCGTTTTCTTTAATAAAAAAATCTTCAACATAAATTTCCACATGTGCGGGAAAATCCCTTATTTCCACTGTAAAAACCTCTGTGTATGTTTTCCCCTTTGTATAAAACTTTTCCACTTTTGCAGGCTCCACAAACATTCGTGGAGATTGAGTGATTAATAAAAAGAAAAGGATACTATTTAGCATTTACCCTGAACTGGAATTTCAGATCAAATTTCTCAATATTATAAAATTTATCTTCTCTATTCACTCTGAAAATGAAAATCAAAGGGAAAATAGCCTCTCCCTTTTTCATTTTACAGGGAAATTCGCCTATTTTTTTCCATGAAGACGAGAGAGGTATCCATCCTGATATGTCATTACCCTGAGGTAATGGCAAATCTTCAGTAGAAAATAAAAAATTTGAAAAATTCATACCTTCTGGTAGTTCACCATACCCTCTTATGTAAACTTCAAGGGATTTAAGTGTTTCTGAAGGCTCTATCTCATACTCAAGTTTAACCATATGGGTATAGTCAAGAGAAGGGTAGTAAAATGGGAAAAAAGGCGGGGGATATGTAAATTTCCCTAAATCAAAGTATACAGGAGGTAATACTGAAATGGAAATAGCTAAAGCATATAAAAATAAATTTATCATCTACTACCTTTATCTTATTCCTTAAATTATATTAGTTTTATTGAGCCCAGAGTCTGAAAGAAATCGTTGCGGTCGCTCCTGGAGTAGGTTCATCATCTATCTGAGCTTGAAAGATAAAATCCTTATCGTAATTTTCCCAGCCCGTTGTTTTTCCACCGTTATTTAATTCCTGCGAGGAAGTTGAGAGTGCTGTCCATGGTGCAGGGGCAGGGCTTCCTTCTGAAGGAGGTACTGTTCCATCAGGAGCAACATAAAGTTGGTCAAGACTTATTGTTGGTGTAAAATCTCCGCTACCGTATATCTCCAGATGCCAGGTATATGTGGGAGAATTAGAAAAAACTTCAACAACAACACCCTCGGGATTAGTTCCACTGGCTGTAGTTGGATAATAATAACCCGGGAATTGAGCCGGAGGATATGTGGTAGAAGGACCTACAGGTGAAGAGAGGTCAAATTCCATATCTGAATCCACAAACAATCCCAGTCTTGAAGGAACCCTGACTGTAACATTCAAATTTATAACAAGGGTATCCTGAGGAGCAAATCCTATCAGCCTGTCACCTGCATTCCCGATAATCTGATTTGCATGCACTGCCTCTGAGGTTAGTAGTATAGAGACTACCCCCATTATTGCCATCAACTTTTTCATACATCACCTCCTTTTACTTCGTAAAGAAAATTTTAAATTTTTTAAAGAAATCTCTGTTTTTCAATCTTATAAAATACAACCCTGCAGGTAAATTGTCTTTAATTTTAACAAAGTATCCTTCATTACTTTTCTGAAGCCTTACCCATCTTTCATAGACTTTTCTTCCTGTAGTATTAAATATACTTATTTTCAAATCATTGCTTTTTAAAAAATCTCCAAAGAAAAATCTTATTCCATCATTTTCTTTTCTCATATATATCTTTAACTTTTTATCTTTTTTATCTTCTTTTTTTTCTAAGAAGTCCATTATTTTTTTTGAAATAAGCGTGAATTCATATGCTCCAATATCAGGAGCAGAACCGTAATAAGGAAATCCAACATATACTCCTGCATCTATATTGGGACTGCCAGGCCTAAGTGTATAATCAGGGTTATAGAGGGGGTCAGCAAATATATCATTTGGTCCCTGTGGTACTGTGTACCCACCAGGAGAAGTATAATTACTCTGATTATTCCATAAATTGTTATAGTTACTCAAGATGTTTCCCTGACCATCAGCCCAGTAAAAGCCGTATTCACAGTTTGTTATGGAGTTATTTAAGGCAACAGCCTCGTTTTGAACCCTGAAAAACTGGAACCCGGATTCACAGGAATCAATTGTATTATTTAATAGACTGCATGTACTGCTTGTGTGAATCACAATTGCGGAGGTGTAAATATTATAAATCAAATTTCTGGAATAAGTTATGTTTTGACACAACCCTGCAGAGGTTCCTATATCTTCCATATTTCTTATTATGTTTGAATCCACATCTATATAAGAGGAATTATCTATAAGAATTCCTCCAAAGGGAAAACTGGAGCCCGTATCTGCGTCCATAAGATTTCCTTTGAGTAATAATGAGGAATCTATATTCTCAAGGACAAAACCATAAGACCCGTCATATACATATATTTTATTATCATAAGCATATATATGTTCAGCATTTTTCAAATAAATTGCTGAGAGATATCCGCTTCTTATTATAAAATCTTTTATTTTCACCCAATTTGCCCCGGAATCATAGATTGCATATTCATAATCATATGAAAGTATTTCGGGAAATGAAAGGGTATCCGCAGTGAAAAATGTGGGAAATTCCGAAGTGCCTGTCAAGGAAGGCGAAATAAAGAGATTTTCAAAATACCTTCCGGTTCTTACAATGCATCCATCAGAATCCTTCATTAAACTAAGAGCCCTATTTATTGTTAGGAAAGGTTCATTTCTTCTACCAAAGTTATTATCATTTCCTTCAGGCTCATCTACATAATAGTCTTTAAAATAAAGAAATCCCACATTATAGAGAACCGGACTTTCACCGGAAAGTGTATCTCTTTCCAGAATAACCCTGTATCTGAAATATCGATTTCCATATAATCCTCTCCATAGGGGAGTTCCTGATGTCCTGTAATAGGAAGTATCACTCCCATCCGGTCCTGTAAAAATCCAGGATGTAGTATCATTAGTTCCTGCAACCTGAAATAAAATCTTTCCTCCTGGAGGTATAAATGCATTAAAGTATATCCTTTCCCATCTTGTTTCCCCGTATTCTCCTGAATCCCAATAAGAAGAGATAAGACCTCCTGAGTTCGCAAACTGAAATTTCTGAGCCTCAACAAGGGTAATTCTTGCATTTCTTATATATGCTCTTGCTCTCCATGTGGTAGTCCTGTATCTCAATGTAATGGCATGACTTCCTGGCGGAATTTTAAGAGGTAAAATCAGTGAAAATGGATAAAATTCCATGCCTGAATTAAAGAAGGAAAATCCCGGACCATAAAGTATGTTTTCCAACACAGTAGTTCCATCAAGGGTAATTTGAAGTTCAACCGGATAGGAAATATAAAACCACCATAATCTCCACTGGGAAGAAAAGTAGGCATTACTTATAAGAATAAAATCTGTAGTATCCGAAACGCTAAAATTTAGAGTTACTTTATCCTGAAAAGAAGTTGAATTGGTGAAGGATAAAGATTCGTCTTCAGCATAAAAAATACTTTTAATTTCACTCTTTTTTATTAAAAGAATTCTCGCCCTTCTCATTATAGCAGTGCCTCTATCGGTTCTGTATTGAATTTCAATATTATGAGGTCCTCCTGGAATAGGGATATATCTGGAATAAAAATAATGATGAAAGACTGAAGAACTTCCCGGATATTTAGAACTCTCACTTCCTATATCGTTTCCGTCAAGCACGGTTCTCACATATTTAGGATATCCTGAATTCACCCCTGTAAATTCTGCACAGGTTAAAATTAAAAGCGTTTCAGCAGAGGAAAGTGAGAAGTTCAGCGCACCTTTTGTTACATAGGAAACCGAATTTGTCTGGGATACAGACTCAAATTCTGCATATTCAAAATCATTTATTCTCCTTACCACAATCTTTATATTTTCAATATATGCGTAATAGGTAGACGAACCTGTCCTATATTGAACCTGGATAAGATTATTCACTCCCGCAGATAAACTTTCTACTTTAAAAATTCCTGCAGGAGCCATTTCCTGGGTTGCAAAATCAAACATCCTGAAAATTCCCTGAGAACCTATCTCCGTTCCATTAAATAAAACTCTGAATTCCGCAAAATTTGTCCCTGTTCCCTGGGTTCCGAGTTTGGCATATACCGTAATCAAATAATTTCCAGAATTTTCAGGCACAAATTGAAAATCACAAGCAGAAACCCAGAAAGTACTCTGCGTTTGCTGCATTTGTGCAACAGTTGTATCAAACTGAATTCTACCACCCATTAAGTGTAATTCACCGATTACAGAATAATTCAGAGAATCATATGAATAAAACTTTGACGTATCAATAAAAGCACTTTGCCCTCCGCCCCCACTCCAATCAGTCTGGAAAAACAGATAAGTCAAAATATTTATTATTACCGTTCCCCACATTTATCGTTTTCCTATACTCAAAAATAATTTACATAAAGTATAAATTATTATTATAAGGTATAAAGATAAAATTGTCAAACAATGTAAGTATTAAAATGCTTTTGTTCTCACATTTTGGCTTCTACAAAACTCATATCTTTTGCTAATCATTATTTCTTGAATCCAGTTAAGCACTCAAGACTTTAAATTATAAACAAACTTTCTTAAATATGTGATAGAAGCAACAAGGAAGCTTGTTATTGTTAGATAAAAGAATATAAATCTTACTTCTGAATTGAATAAAAATAAAAGAGTTGTTACTGCAAAAAAGAATCCTGATATTTTGCCGAATATATTTGAACCAAACAGTTTATTTTTTCTGAGAATATACAATCCTGCTACAAGGCTTAAAAAATCTCTTCCTATAATCAGAAATGTTCCCCATAAAGGGAAATCTCTTAGATAGGATAAAGTTATCATTATCCACGCAATTACAAACTTGTCTATAACATGGTCAAGTATTTTACCTATTTTAGTTTCACAGGAAAAAAATCTTGCTATAAATCCATCAAGGGCATCAGTCAAAACTATGGCACATAGAATTAAAAATGAAAAAATAACTTTTTCTTTTATAAGAAAGTAAGAGAAAAAAGGGACAAGAAAAACTCTTGATATGCTAAGAATGTTTGGAACATTAATCAGTCTTTCCTTCAAAGGGATACTTTTTCTCCTTCTCTTAAAAGTGATTCTGCATGCTTTATGGAAGTCCTGGTCAATCTCTCTCCTGCTATCATCCTTGCTATCTCCTCTACTCTCTCCTTTTTTGAAAGTTTCCTGACCCTTATAAAGGGTTTATCTTTTCTTTCTTTTTTTTCAACTTTGAAATGAGTATCTGCAAATATTGCAATCTGAGGAAGGTGGGTGACACAGATGACCTGCCTCTCCTTGCCTATTTTTTTCATTTTTTTCCCAACTTCCTCTGCCACTCTTCCACCTATACCCACATCAATCTCATCAAACACAAGACCTGACACATTATCCACCTTTGCAAGTATTGACTTTATTCCAAGCATAATTCTTGAAATCTCACCGCCGGATGCAATTTTTGATAAAGGTAAAGGGGCAACTCCTTTATTGGTTGAAATCAAAAAACTTGCATAATCTTTGCCATTTTCGTCAACTTCCTTTTCTTTAAATTCTACTTTAAAATTTACATAGGAAAACCCGAGAGGCTTTATTTCCTTAATAACTTCTTTTTCAAAAATAGAAGAAATTTTCTTCCGTTCTCTGGAGAGCTCTTCGGCAACCCTAGTAAGTTCTTTTTCAAGCTCTCTAATGTCATCCTTCTTTTTATTAAGTTTTTGCTCCCTCAGTGCCAGTGTCTCAAGCTCTTTTTTAAACTTTTTAATGTTTTCAAGAACTCCTTTTAAATCAGTGCTGTGTTTTTTCTTAAGCAGGTTTATAATACTCAGTCTCTTTTCTTTTTCCCTTATCTGCTCTTCATCTATTTCAAAACTATCTCTTTTACTCTGAAGTATTCTACCTGTTTCATCAATCTTTACTGCAATATCTTCAAGAACTTTATATACATCTTCAACATCTTTATCAATCCCCTTAATATCAAAAAGACTTTTTAAAACTTCTTTTATATAAAAACTTACTGAATAATCATCTTCGTATAAAACACCAAGTGAATAAGCTAATTTTTTCAAAACATCCTCTTTTTTGGATAAAAGGCTGAGTTCCCGCTCAAGCTCTTTATCTTCACCTTCCTTTATCTGATACTTCTCAACCTCTTCTATCTGAAATCTTATATAATCTTCCATCTCTTTGAGTTTTTTTAATTCCTCGTTCTCCTTCTCATATTCAAGTTTTAAATCCCTGTATTTTTTTAAAAGGGAAGACAACTTGTTTCTACTCTCAATCAGCCCTCCAAAAGAATCAAGGAAAAAGAGATGGGTTTCCTCTTTTAAAAGAGATTGATGCTCATGCTGGCCATGAAAATCAAAGAGTTCTTCTGTAAGACATTTCAGTAATGAAACCGGTATCATTATGCCATTCATGTAAACACGAGATATTTTTTTTGAAGGTATAATCACTCTCTTAATATAAAGTTCTTCGTCAAAAGGTATATCTTTATCCTCAAACTTTGATTTAAGACAATCAGGACATTCAAAAATCCCTTCTATCTCGGTTTCATCTTTTCCCTTAAACAGTTCCCAATCCACTCTTTCTCCAAGGAGGTAAAGAATAGAACCAAGTATCATTGATTTGCCTGCCCCTGTCTCACCTGTAAAAACATTAAAATTTTTACCAAAATCTACTTTAAGTTCATCTACAAGTAAAAAGTTATTTATTTTGAGCTCTTTTATTCCCATCGCAATTTTTCCTTAAGTCTTTTGATCAGATTGAATTCAAAACCATCCGGAACCAGAAATTTACACCTTTTCTTAGGGACAAAAACCTCTGCCTCTTCTCCATAAAAAAATTCTATTTCCTTCTGGCCATCAATCCAGAAAGAAGCTTTTCTGGTTTTTTTACCGAGAAAAAGTCTAACCCTCTCCTTTTTTGAAAGCACTATGGGTCTGAAAGATATATTATGTGGAACAAGAGGGTTTAAAGTCATACTTTCAGTTTTTTCGTCAACCACAGGACCATAGTTGGCAAAGTTGTAAGCAGTAGAGCCTGTAGGAGTGGAAACTATGAGTCCATCAGAAAGAAAGTTCAACTTCTGTTCATTAACTATTACATTGTATTCTATAAGTCTTCCCGGAAATTTCGTAGCAAGAACTATATCATTAAGAGCAACATAAATCTCTTTTCTTAATTTCATTCCTACAAGGATTTTTTTCATGATGCTGTATCTGTGTTTAATAACAGAATCAATCGCTCTTTTCCAGTCCTTATAATCAATATGAGCAAGAAACCCCAGTTTACCCATATGAATCCCAAATACAGGAATTTCAGGAAAAAGATGGAATCCTTTTAAAAGAGTTCCATCACCACCTATGGTAACAACAATATCACCTTCTTTGATTTCTCCTTCATTAATCACTATTTCTGATTTTACTCTTTTATTGTTCAGATATATTTTAATCTTTTCAGCCAGTAAAATACCCCTTCTCTTTAATGGATTTACCACAATTAAAATTCTCATAGTTTAATTATACTAAAGCTTTTCCCCTTTTTTCAATTCTTCGCAAGCTTTTATATAAAAATTATAAGTTTCTTCATCTATGTTAACAAGATTTACTTCTGAAAGAGTCGTCTCTTCGTTTCCTAAAAAGTTCTGAACCGTGTCCAGAATAATCTTTGTTCCTTTTTCTTTTGGAAAGCCAAAAATACCTGTAGAGATGGCAGGAATAGAAATATTTTTTAAACCTCTCTCTGTCGCAAGCTTTAAAACAGATAGAACAGTATTTTTAAGTTTTTTTTCCTCTTCTCCTTCACCCCATACAGGACCAACCGCATGGATAACATACCTGCAGGTCAGTTTACCTGCAACGGTAATCACAGCTTTGCCTACGGGCACATAACCTATCTTATCACTTTCTTCCTGAATTATCCTGCCACCCTTTCTCACAATCGCACCTGCAACTCCTCCTCCATGTTTTAAATTGGAATTTGCAGCATTCACAATTGCGTCCACTTTCTCCTCTGTTATATCTCCCAATTTAATGTTTATTTTTTTATCTTTTATTCTAATAGTTTTCATATGATTTATAATTATAATTTCCAGAATTAAATTAAAACAAACTTGACTTAAAAGGGTGTTATCTGTTATTTTTAAAGTCTGAAAAGAGGAGGTTTTGTATGCTTCTGGAAACATCAATTTATAAAGAAATTTTTGGAAACCTTGTATTCCACGAGGTTCAGAAGGTTTTAAAAATTGATACTGAAACTGCATCAGTAAAAAGTTCTCTGGTTCAAAATATACCTAGGGAAGAAATCTACAATCTGCTCGGGGAAATGGCAGTGATAATTCCCTTAAAGGATGAAAAACTTCAACTCTTAGACGGCGTTCTTAAAGCAATTCCCCATAAGTGCCCTTTAATAATAGTATCGGGTAGCAGGAGAGAATCCCCTGACCATTTTAAATTAGAAGTTGACCTTGTCAAACACTTCTATTCATTAACCCGCACAAAAATTATTATGATACATCAGAAGGATGCTGGTCTGAGCGAAGCTTTTGAAAAATCAGGCTATAACCATATCCTTACTAAAGAAGGAAATGTGAGAGATGGTAAGGGGGAAGGCATGGTTATAGGAACTCTGCTTGCAAAGGCAATCGGAGCAAAATTTATAGGGTTCATAGATGCAGACAATTATATACCCGGCTCAGTTAACGAATATGTCAAAAACTATGCAGCAGGATTTTTAATGAGTGAAAGTGAGAACACAATGGTGAGATTGAGCTGGAGACATAAACCCAAGGTAAGGAAATGGAGGCTTTATTTTAGAAAATGGGGGCGGGTAAGTGAAATAACCAACCGCTTTTTCAACTTACTGATAGCTGAATATACAGGTTTTGAGACAAATATAATAGTAACAGGAAATGCAGGTGAGCATGCTATGTCTACCAGTCTTGCAAGTTCAATTGAATTTTCTACCGGATACTCGGTTGAGCCTTATCAAATTGTATTCCTTCTTGAACAGGCGAATATAAATAACAATAAAAAGATTAAAAAAGAACCGGTTGAAATATTTCAGATTGAAACTTTAAACCCTCATATACATGAAGAAAAGGGCGATGAACATCTTGGTGAAATGATAAAAATGTCCCTTTCAACAATCTACCACAGCAAATTGTGTTCTCCTTCCCTGAAAAAACAGATATTAAAAGAACTACAGGCCCGAAAAATCCTTGAGGAGGGAAAGGAACCTGAAAAGCCTTACAATCTGCCCCCAATAAATAAAATAAAAACTGATGAATGGTTCAAAAATTTAGAAAACAATTCTGAAACTCTTCTGATTTTAGAGCCCTATATAGAGATTTGAAGCAAAGAGGTAAAGAGATTCTTCTAACCGGGGGTACAGGACAGCTCGGTAAAGAAATCCTGAAGTTTTTGAGCAAAAAGTTCAATGTATATGCGCCTACCAGAGAAGAACTTGACCTGGAAAAAACAGACAAAATATACAGATATTGCACTAAAGTCAAACCACACATCTTAATACTGGCTGGAGCCTATACTGATGTGGACAGGGCAGAATCAGAAAAAGAAAAAGCATTCAAAACAAACTTCCTTTCAACAAAAGAATTTGTAAAATACGCAGCAGAAAAAGACAGAATATTGATTTTTATAAGCAGTGACTATGTATTTGATGGAAAAAAAGAAATTTATTCAGAAATCGACCTGCCACAACCTCTTTGCTTTTACGGAAAAACAAAATATCTTGCAGAAAAGGAAATAATTTCAAATTTAAAAAAATATTTTATTATCAGAACATCCTGGCTCTATGGAGAAGGTAAAAATAATTTTATTTTTAAGTTTGTGGAAAAAGTAAAAACAGAGAAAAATATAAAAGTTGTAACTGATAGATACGGCTCTCCTACTTACACTAAGGACGTTGCTCTCGCATTAATTACGCTCATTTATTCTAAAAGATATGGAATTCATCATATAGTGAATACCGGCAAGGTTAGCAGGTTTAAGTTTGCTGAGGAGATAAAAAATTTAATGAAGCTCAATGTAAAAATTATACCTGTGAGAGCCGAAGAATTTGGAGGGGTGGCGAAAAGACCTTTTTCCTCTGCTTTAAAAAACATTAAATTTTCTTCAAGTTTTTACCCTTTAAGAGACTGGAAAAAAGCACTTAAAGATTTTTTAAAGGAGAAATTCTTATGAAAATTGCAGGTAAAACTTTGTTAATAACAGGAGCCTCCTCAGGAATAGGTAAAGCTCTGGCTTACAAATCTGCAGAGAAAAATGCAAATCTTTGTATAGGGGCACGGAGATTTGATAAACTTTTACAGATAAAAGAAGAAATTGAACAGCAATATAAGGTAAAGGTAGTGCCGGTGAAACTGGATGTGCGAAATAAAGAAAGTATAAAATATTTTGTGGGTACCGCTCTTGAGAGTTTTAACTCAATTGATGTTCTTATAAACAATGCCGGGGTTGGACTTGAAGGCAGTATAGAAAAAGTTGATGAAGAAAATTACGATTATCTAATGGATATAAATGTGAAGGGAGTATATTTACTGACAAAAGAAATTGTTCCTATAATGAAACAACAATACAGTGGAACTATAGTAAATATAAGCAGTCTGGGAGGATATGTGGGTATGCCATTATATTCTATATATTCAATGTCAAAATTTGCAGTAAGAGGTCTGACCGAATCTCTCAGAATGGAGTTGAGCCCCTACAAAATAAAAGTTATAGGTGTTTATCCAGGACCAATACCAACCGAGTTTCAGAAAATGACAAAAAGACTGGATGAGCATAAAGAAAAAAATCAGCCAAACTTCTTCTGGGATAATGTAGAAAACACCGCTCGTAAAATAATTCAGGGTATTGAGCGAGGTAAAAGAGATATATTCATAAGACCCTTATGGTGGTTCACTGCTGCTCTTGTTTCAAGATATCCATCATTAATTGACTTTCTATACAAGAAGTTTTACAGGTGAATATAATCATAAAAGAGGTGCGGAATCTGCAGGTCTTATGTGGGTATAAAACTTATAGAAAAAGGAATTAAAAAATTTGTAAAGTAAGTGAAAAAATTTCCTTCTAAATATTATAATTAACCTCTTATGATTACTCTTTTAAAACTTGCTTTTTTAATCATATTCATCCTCGCCCTTATAAGACTGAAAATAAACATAGCGGTTGTCATATTTTTTCTCCTGATGGCAACAACACTGGTCTTCGGACTATCACCTTCTGAAATTAAAACATCTGTGATAAAAGCTTTTTTATCACCTTTTACCTACAAACTTGCGGGAATGATTATTACTATACTCTTTCTGGAAGGAATAATGGAAGAAAAAAAACTTTTTACGGGTTTGATTAACCTGCTTTCAAATTTTAAAACTAAAAAATGGGCACTTCTTTTACCTCCATCAATAATAGGTCTTTTGCCAATGCCAGGAGGAGCTCTTGTTTCTGCACCTGCAGTGAAGGTGGCATCAGAACACTTCAAACTATCACCCTCTGATAAAACTTATATAAATTTCTGGTTCAGGCATCTATGGGAATACTGGTGGCCATTGTATCCAGGACTTCTGGTGGCATCTGCAGTGCTTCAGGTGCCCATAAGAAACATAATGCTATATCTCTTCCCCCTATCAGTGATTTCCATAATATCCGGACTCATATTTACTCTCCCCCTTTTAAAGGAAGAAAAAAAAACTGAAAGGACTCAATTTAACTTCCAGAACTTTATTCCCCTTCTTCCAATAATAACAATAATAATCCTTACACTCTTTTTTAAAATAAACTTTATAATTTCTCTTGTTACAGGAACATTGATTGCTATTCTTATAACGAGGACCGGGTTAAAGGAGTTACCGAGAATATTCTACAGAGCAATGAATCCCACCATAATTTCTCTTATAATATTCATAATGATATACAGGGAAATAATAATAACTGCTGATATATTCGGAAAACTGCAGAATGAACTTACTTTACCTCAGACAATAAATTATATAATTGTTACAGCGATTTCTTTCACCATAGGCTTTTTAACAGGAATAAATCAGATATTTGCAGGAGTGGCTTTTCCGATGCTTGCCTCTCTTTTTAATGGAAATATTGACTACAGATGGGTGATGCTTGTTTATTCCTTTGGCTTCATAGGAGTGCTATCCACCCCAACTCATCTCTGTCTCACACTTACAAAGGAATATTTCAGAGCAGACTGGAGAGGAATATATAAAAAATTAATTCCCACCCTTCTGCCTGTTGCAGGATTTGCAATACTGTACTATTTTATATTGACCTATATAAAGCTTTAGAATATAATATTAATTTAAAATGAAAAAAATTTATCAAAAGAATTTCCTGTTAAGTCTTTTAACAAGTGTTATAGTGCTTTCAGGAGGAGAGTTATATTTCTTTTACTTCTATCATTCTCTTATCGCTCCCCATTCCTTTTTTTTACTCATACTATCTTTTGTAGTCTTTATCCTGTTATTTTCTTTTCTTAACTACAGATTTAAGAAAAGCAAAGAGATATTTGAAATGCTGGAAACAATAAATTCACCAGTGCTTATATTAAACAAAGAGTTGAGAATAATAAAATACAACAAAAAGGCTGAAGAAGAACTTGGCTTAGAAAAATATTTCCGTAGAAAAAAAGAAATATATTTTTCCCCACTGTCCTTTGAAATATCTGATGAAAAAGGTAATAGATTTGGAGAAGATTTTGTGCCCCGGGATGGAATAATAAGAATAAAAGTGGTTGAAAAAGATGTATACTTTGAAATGAGATGTAAGGGAATAAAAAATGAAAAGGGAGAGGTTAAAAATTATGTTGTAACCCTTTTAAATATAACCGAACTAATTGAAACATCTAAAAAAATTGAAGATTCCTACAGGATTCTTGAAACCACACAATTTCTAACAAAAAATATATATTTCGCAGATTCACCTAAAGAACTTTCAGAAATATTGTTAAAAGAATTTGAAAAAATTGAAGATTTAATCAAAGCTGATATATACTTGAAAAAAGGAAGTATTTTTTCAGGGCCTAATGATAAGGAAATATATGATGAAAAAAATTTAAATTTTATCAATAAACTTCTTAAAAGGGAGATATTCATAGAAGAAAATCTCCCTTTGAAAAAAGAATTTTCAGAATTTGAGGACAAACTTTTAAAGAGAAATATATTTTCCTACTTTTGCGTTCCTTTTTTCACCTATGAGTCTCTGAGCGGATTTATCCTCTGTGGTTTTGAAAAAACAGGTAAAATAGACGAGAAATTCATAAAGAGTATGGAAGAAATAGCAGACACTTTCTCATTATGGAATGAAAAAACTTCTTTATTTCAGGAGACACAGGAATATCTAAAAAATTTGAAGATGATAGCAGAAATGGTATCAAAATTTGCTCAGATAACAGACCTTGAAGCAACATACAGATATGCGATAGAGAAAGCAAAAGAAATATCAAATGCGGATTGGGTGGTTATTTTTCTCCTTGATAAAGATAAAAAGAATTTAATAGCGACCTGTGTGCTGGATGTTCCAGAAGACATAGTGAAAAGATACAGTGTCGTTTCCTTGAACACTGTAACAGGGAAGGCAGTAATAGAAAAAAACACCATTTTTGTGGAAAATTATGAAAAAGACACCAATGCAATAAAGGACGATTTTCTACCAAGATATTTAAAATCTATGATTGTAATACCAATAAGAGATGAAAAAGATAACATAATAGGTGCTATGGATTTAATATATAAACAAAACAGAAAGTTTTCAGAAAGAGAAAAAGAAGTTTACAATGCAATGGGTTATCAAATTGGAATTGCCATTCAGAATGCAAAACTCTATGAGGAATTAAAAAAATATACCACCCAGCTGGAGAAAATGGTAAAGGATAGAACCCAAAAAATAGAAAAATTGAATAAAGAACTTGAAGAGTATATATACTCTGTTTCCCATGACCTGAGAACTCCTCTTATGGCAATAGAAGGATATTCTCACCTTCTTTTAAACCGATTTGGAGAGAATCTCGGAGTAGAAGTCAGGGATTACATCAAGCACATCAACAATGCAGCGAAAAGAACTGCCAACCTTATAAAAGACCTTCTCAGATATTCAAAACTTGGGAAAACAGAGATAAAGATAGAGAATGTTAATGTAAAAGATGTTTTGCGTTATGTACATAACAATTTTAAATCAGAAATAGAAAAAGAAAATGCAAAGATTGAATACCCTGAAAATTTTCCTCTTTTAAAATCTAATTTTGAACTTTTAACCCAGATTTTTCAGAATCTTATATCCAATTCAATAAAATTCAGGAAGAAAAATGAAAACCTGTTAATAAAAATATACTATAAATTTGACCCTGAAAAAATAAAAATATACTTTGAGGATAATGGTATGGGTATAGAACCTGAATATCTGCCCAAAATTTTTAATATATTTACTCAGATTGATAAAAATTTTGAAGGAACCGGTATCGGTCTTGCTATTGTTAAAAAAGCAGTAGAAATACTGGACGGTAAAATCACAGTAAATTCAACTCCCGGGAAAGGTACCACCTTTTGTCTTGAGTTTAAGTATCCTTGAAATAAATTTTATACAGAAATTAATTGAACTTATATCTGCAATTCCTTTACCCGCAATATTATAAGCAGGTCCATGGTCAGGAGATACTCTTAAAAAAGGCAATCCGAGTGTAACATTACATCCCTTACCTTTTGAAATAATTTTAAAAGGTATGAGTCCCTGGTCATGATAAAGGGCAAATACAAAATCAAAATTTCTGTGAAGACCTCTTGCAAAAAAAGAATCTGAAGAAAAAGGGCCTTCTAAAAAATTAAATCTCTTTATAATACCTTCTATAATCCTGTCTTCCTCGCCATTTTCTCCTTTATGAGGGTTGAAGGAGAGAAAAGCAACTTTTGGGGTGGAGATAAAAATTTTTTCGTGCCATTTTATAAGAATATTTACTTTTTTCAGTATAAACTCTTTATTTATAAATTTGTAAACCTTTTTCAAAGGTATGTGGTTTGTTAGAATCGCAATTTTGATATTACTGGAAAAAAAGCTCATCAGAACATCACTTTCTTTTAAACCAGCCTTTTTAGCCAGAAATTCTGTGTGACCCTTAAACTCTATTCCATTAAGTTCAACACCTTTTTTACTCAAAGGTGCAGTAATCAACGCAGAAATATTTCCTTTATTTAAATCTTCAACAGCTGAAATCAAAGAATTAAAAGCATATTCCCCACCCTTCTTGGAAGGATGAGTTGACGGTATCTTTTTTACTTTATAAACATTTTTTATTACAAGATTATCAGGTATTTTTAATTTAAATCTCTGAGAAAGATTCTCCATGTAGCCGGAATCACCATAAAGGATATATTCAAAGGCTTTATTTCTGGATTTAAAAGAATTAAGGCATTTTAAAATAATTTCAGGACCAATACCAAAGGGGTCACCGGATGTAATTCCTATTTTATATAATCTCTTTTTTCTCATCTTTTAAAATAATAAAATAATTTTTCCTGTCTTTTTTTGATATGTTTTTCTTCGCAGGTATTTTCAAAACCTTTATTTTAATTTCTCTTAAAGGAAAATTGATAGAAATTTCATCTCCCTCTTTTATCTCCTTGCTTGCCTTCACTTTCACATCGTTCAAATAAACATAACCTTTCTCACATGCCTCCTTAGCCAGGGTTCGTGATTTGAGAATATTTATGAGATTAAGATATCTGTCAATCCTCAAAATCTCTTACTTCAACAAATACCTTTTTCTTTATTTTTTCAACAACCTTATCCAGCTCTTTTTTCATCTTCCTCTGAAGAAGAATGTTTTTCATGTCACCCTGAATTTCCTCAAAAGATGGTCTTCCACCTTTTTGATATTTGTCAAGACGAAAAATATGATATCCAAGAGCTCCTGGAACAGGTTCAGATATCTCTCCCTCCTTTAATTTCTTCAAACTGTTCCTGATACCCTCTTCCATCCCTTTTGCAGGAACAAAACCTAAATTACCATTTCTTGCTTTTGAAATAAAATCCTCTGAATACTTCTGAACTGCTTCATCAAAACCCCTCTCCAGAGCATAAGCCCTTGCCTCTCTCGCTTTTTCAAGGGCTTTAAGTGTATCTTTTTTTTCAGGCAAGGCTGCTATTGCAATCTGTGCAAGTTTGACTTCACCCTCTTTCTTATCAACAATTTTAAATATATAATAACCATAGTCACTTTCGATGGGTTCTGTAAAATTACCCTTTTTCAGGGTAAATATCTTCTCTTCAACATAAGGCGGTAAAATACCTCTCTGGACATAACCTATTTCTCCACCCATCAGAGCACTCTGTCTGTCGTCAGAATATTTAAAAGCCATATAGCCAAAATCCGCTCCACCTTTTAACTTTTCATGTATATTCTCAGCCTTCTCTTTCGCCTCCTTTATCTTGCTTTTATCGGGTAAAATTCTTATGAGAATATGAGAAATGTAAAAACCCTCTTCCCTTTCAGGTATAGAATCTTTTTTATCTTCATAAAATCTTTTAACTTCTTCCGGTGAAACCATTACTCTGGGTTGAATGTACATAGCAATATATTTCTGAATAAAAATGTTCCTTCTCACATCCTCTCTATAATTTTTCTTCAATTCCTCCACTGTAAAACCTTCTCTTTCAAGCTCTTTTTTAAAGTTCTCTTCTCCCATCTGGCTTTTTAACTCCTCTATTTTTCTATCAAGTTCCTCTTCAATTTCTTCATCAGTGACTTTTAAATTTGTATCCTGTCTTGCTTCCATATACAATAGTTTTTCCCTGATAATTTCACTCAGAATCTGGTCCTTTATGTTTTTTTCCTGTTCAGGAGGCAGGTTACCACCCATCTGTAATCTGTAGAAATTGAGGACTTCCTCTATGTCAGAGAGAAGCACTGGTTCATTGTCCACAATAGCAACTATTCTGTCACTGTATTGCGCAAGAACCACCAAAGGTAAAAATAAAATCAGAAACTTTTTCATAATTAAATGTTAAAGGTAATTAATAAAAAGTTTCAAACAGGACTCTCGCCATATTCCATTAAAATATTTCTTTAAATTCGCATGGTAACGTTCTCCTGGCTAAAATAATCCAGTGAATTGAAAAAAATATAACCGGCCATTTAAAATAATAAACTATCCTGATTCTGCTGGGGCCCGGAGGGGTGCCCGAGTCAGGTTTAAGGGGTCCCGCTCGAAACGGGATTTCTCCGAAAGGAGAACGGGGGTTCAAATCCCTCCCCCTCCGTTTGACTTACATATTAATTTCCTGTAAAATATAACACTTAAAATTAATATAAAGATTAAAATTAGGCCTGTAGCTCAATTGGGAGAGCGCTGGATTCCAAATCCAGTGGTTGGGGGTTCAAGTCCCTCCAGGCCTGTATTTTTGTAAAAATGAGAATAACAGTGCATTTGCAATGTTCAGAATGTAAAAGGAGAAATTATACCACAACAAAACCAAGAGAAAAAAGAAGTGTAAAACTTTCAATAAAAAAATACTGCAAATGGTGCAGAAAACATACTGAACATAAGGAAGTGAAATGAAAAAAATATTAACTCCTTTCAAATCCTTTTTTGATGAAGTCAGGGTTGAAATGCAGAGAACCGCCTGGCCTGACTGGAATACGACAATGGGCTCAACAATAGCTGTAATAATTTTCTCCCTGCTTGTTGCACTATTTGTGGGGCTTCTGGACTTTCTGATTGCAAGAATAATGGGGGTGATACTTAAATAATGGAGAAGAAATGGATTGTTTTCTGGACACTATCAGGTAAGGGAAAAAAAGTAAAGAAAATTATGGAGACAATAGTCACAGAGTTAAAATTAGAAGATAAAGTAGGTAAAATACTCATACCAACAGAAACAGTTGTAACTGTTAGAAAAAAGCAAAGAGTTGTAAAGGAAAAACCCCTTTTCAGAGGGTACATACTGGTAGAGATGGTCCCTGACCCTGAACTAATAGACTTTTTCAGGGCTTATGGTGCTTTAAGACCGCTCATAAAGGGAAGCTCACTCGAAGAAAAAGAAATAATAACACTCTCTGAAGAAGAGGTTCAGAATATTCTTGGAAAAATTGAAAAAGAGAAAGAAAAAAAGAAAGCAGAGAGTCCCTTCATAGAGGGCGAAACAGTCAGAATTATTGAAGGTCCTTTTTCTGAATTCACAGGTGTTGTGGAAGAAATATACCCTGATAGGGGAAAACTAAAAGTGCTTGTTACAATTTTTGGAAGAACCACTCCTGTGGTTCTTGACTTTACACAGGTTCAAAGGGTTTATTAAAATGAAAGCAAAAGGCAAAAAAGAAGTGGTTACTCAAATAAAGTTACAGATACCTGCTGGACAGGCAACCCCTGCTCCTCCGGTTGGTCCTGCTCTCGGACAACACGGTCTTAACATAATGGAGTTCTGTAAAGCTTTTAATGATGCCACAAAAAATCAGGCAGGAATGATAATCCCTGTAGTTATAAATGTTTATAAGGACAGGTCCTTTTCCTTCATCACAAAAACCCCTCCTGCTTCTGTATTGCTTAAAAAGAAAGCAGGACTGGCAAAGGGTTCAGGAGAACCAAACAAGGTGAAAGTGGGAAAGGTAACAAGAAAAGATGTGGAAGAAATAGCAAAAACAAAAATGCCTGATTTAAACACAGAATCTATTGAATCTGCTATGAGAATAATAGAAGGAACTGCAAGAAATATGGGGATTGAAATTGTGGAGGAATAAAAATGGGTAAACATTCAAAAAGATACAGCATTTTATTACAAAAGATTGAACCGGACAAATTATATACAGTAGATGAGGCAATAAAGCTTGCAAAAGATACCGCAACAGCAAAATTTGATGAAACTATGGAAGTTGCCATAAAGCTTGGTGTTGACCCACGAAAAGCTGACCAGATGGTAAGAGGTTCAGTTATACTACCTCACGGAACAGGTAAACAGGTGAAAGTTCTCGTATTCACAAGAGGAGATGAGGAAAAGGAAGCAAAAGAAGCAGGAGCAGACTATGTGGGATTTAATGACCTTATAGAAAAGATAAAATCAGGATGGACTGATTTTGATTACGTAGTTGCAACACCTGATGCAATGCCAGAGGTATCCAAACTCGGTAAAATTCTTGGTCCCAGGGGGCTTATGCCATCCCCCAAGACAGGAACAGTGACCAAAGAAGTCGGAAGAGTGGTCAGAGAACTAAAAAAGGGGAGAATAGAATTCCGTGTAGATAAAACAGGAAACATTCATGCTCCCATAGGTAAAGCATCATTTCCTGAAGAACATCTCATAGACAATTTTTTAACCTTTGTTGAAGAAATTATAAACGCCAGACCACCCTCTTTTAAAGGAACCTATATTCAGAAAGTTAGCATATCAACAACAATGGGACCCGGTTTAAGAGTAAATGTCAACAATTTACTTGAAAAATTAAAAGAGAGGGAAAAATAATGCCCAGCGCAACAAAAATCAACAAAGTTTCCAGTTTAAAAGATATATTTAAGGATGCAAAAGCTGTCTATTTAGTTGATTTTACCGGTTTAAGCGTGCCGGAAATTACTGAATTGAGACAGAAGGTAAAAGGTAAAAATGGACTTTTAAAGGTGGTAAATAACAGGCTCGCCAAAATCGCTTTAGAGGAAGCTGGTTTTAAAGAAATTAATGAAAAACTTACAGGACCAAATGCCCTTTTAATTTCCTATGAAGATGTAATTGCCCCCTTGAAAGAAGCATACGAGTTCTTAAAAGAATTGAAAAAGGGAACATTAAAAGAAGGAATAATAAAGGGTGCAAAAATTTACACAAAAGAAGAAATTATAAGCCTTGCAAAATTGCCCTCAACCGGGGAGTTAAGAGCTAAAACAGTACAGATTCTAAATGCACCCATAGCAATGCTTGTCTGGAATCTGAAAGGTGTTCTATCAAAACTGGTGTATGTTTTAAAAAATTTGGAAGAAAAAAACAAAAATTTATAAAAAGGAGGTTTTTAAAATGGCACAAAAAAGTAAGGTAGATGTGCTGATAGAGGGAATTGAGTCCCTTACAGTGTTAGAACTTTCAGAACTTGTAAAAAAACTGGAAGAAAAGTTCGGAGTATCCGCACAGATTCCTGTGGCAGGAGTGGCAGCCGCTGCTGCACCCGCGGGTGGGGCTGCCGAAGTTGAGGAAAAAACAGAATTTGACGTAATCCTTTTAGAACCTGGCGAAAAGAAAATTCCTGTTTTAAAAGAACTTAGAGCCATCACGGGATTGGGGTTAAAAGAAGCAAAGGACCTTATAAGCTCAACACCCAAACCCATAAAAGAAGGGGTTTCCAAAGAAGAGGCTGAAAAAATCAAGCAAACTCTTGAATCACTGGGCGCAAAGGTAGAAGTAAAATAATTTTTGGAGACAAAATATAAAAATATCAATTAATTTAAAAAGTATATGGAGGTTTTAATATGGGGAGAAAAAGAGTTGGTTATAAGAAAGAAATAACAGGTATGCCAGACCTATTGCAGGTTCAATTACAATCTTTTATGCGATTTTTACAGATAGATAAATTACAGGAAGGTAGAGAACTATCAAAAGAAGGATTGCATGCACTTTTAAGTGAGGCCTTTCCTGTGGAAGATATACATAAAAGATTTGTTCTGGAGTATGTAAAGTACAGAGCAGGAGAACCCAAATATGACCCGGAAGAATGTCAGAGAAAAAATCTAACTTATTCGGTTCCCATATTTGCAACCTTTCGATTGGTAAGCAAAAACCCTGATACCGGTGAAACAGTGGGAAGTCCTGTGGAGGAAGAAGTATACCTCTGCGAGCTTCCTTTTATGACATCAAAGGGAACTTTTATAGTTAATGGAGTGGAAAGAGTAATAGTTAACCAGCTTCATCGGTCACCTGGTATATATTTTAATGTAGACGAAAAAGCTGACACCACAAGGTATATATCGCTTCTTGTACCCTACAGAGGTCCCTGGGTTGAATTTTCAATAGATGCTCAAAAAATATTTGGTGTTACATTTCTTAAAAGAAGGAGATTCCCTGTTTCAAGACTTTTAAGAGTTCTTGGTTACAGGACCAATAAAGATATACTGAGATTTTTCTTTGGAAAACCTCAAAAAATAGCTGTCTCTGAACTTGAACCTGAACTTTATTATACGGGTGGAGAGGTTGTAATTCCTGAAACAGGTGTGGAACTAATTGATACCGGAATACTACTTGATGAAAAACTCTTAGATGAATTGGAGGCAAATAATATAAAAGAAGTGGAAGTTTATCCTGTTGATACACCTGGAATAGATGTTGTGCTTGCGACAATAAGGCATGACCGAATGAAAACAGAAACAGATGCCCTCACATCTATTTACAGAATAATAAGATTTGTCCCTCCAAAAGATGAGGAAGAAGCCAGGTTTTATATAAATGAAGTCTTATTCTCAAGAAATAAAATGGAGATGGGTAATGTAGGTAGATATAAATTAAATGCAAGGTTGGGACTTGATATTCCCGAGGGAAAAATAGAGTTAACCATAAACGATTTAGAAGAGATAATAAGAAGAACCCTGAAACTATATATGGGTGAAGAAGAGCTTGATGATATAGACCATCTTGCGAACAGAAGAGTAAGAAGGGTTGGAGAGTTACTTGGAAATCAGTTCAAAATAGCTTTTACAAGACTTGCAAGAAATATAAAGGAAAAAATGTTACTTGAAAGAGAAGGCAAAATTGTTCCGCATCAACTTATCAATCCCAGAGTACTATCAGCAACAATCCTCTCTTTCTTTACAGTGAACAGGTTATCCCAATTCCTGGAGCAGACAAACCCTCTCTCCGAACTAACCCATAAGAGAAGATTATCTGCACTTGGGCCGGGTGGTCTCACCAGAGAAACAGCAGGATTTGAAGTAAGGGATGTGCATCCATCCCACTATGGAAGATTATGCCCTATAGAAACCCCTGAAGGACAGAACATAGGACTCATCACAAGTCTTACCACCTATGCTCAGATAGACGAGATGGGATTTATTACCACTCCTTTAGTAAAAGTTAAAAAAGGTAAAGTCACCAATAAAATAGAGTATCTGACCCCTGTGGAAGAAGAAGATGTAAAAATCGCACCTGCAGACACGCCTGTAGATAATAAAGGCAATATAATCCCAACAATGTTATCAGTCAGATATAAAGGGGGATATCCCATTGTAAGAAAGGAAGAAATAAATTATATTGATGTTTCTCCCAGACAGATGGTTTCTCCTTCAGCATCACTCATTCCTTTTCTTGAACATGACGATGCTAACAGGGCTCTTATGGGCTCAAACATGCAAAGACAGGCAGTTCCTCTGATTACACCTGAAGCACCAATAGTAGGAACAGGAGTTGAAGATAAAATTGCCGCAGATACAGGCACAATGGTAATGGCAAAAAGGTCAGGAAAAGTTATAGAGGCAGATGGAAATAAAATAATAATTAAACCTGATAAAAGCAAGAAAAAACTGATAGGTGAGGATTTAGATGAATACAGGTTGATAAAATTTAAGAAAATGAATCAGGAAACCACATTAAATCAATTCCCAATCGTGAAACCGGGAGATAAGGTAAAAGAGGGAGAAATCATAGCTGATAATTCCAGCACTGACCACGGAGAGCTTTCACTTGGTAAAAATCTTTTGGTCGCCTTTATCCCCTGGTATGGCTATAATTTTGAAGATGCAATAGTGATAAGTGAAAGACTTGTAAAAGAAGACAGCTTTACTTCAATACATATCAAGGAATTAGAAATTTCAGTAAGAGAAACCAAACTGGGTCCTGAAGAGATAACAAGAGATATACCCAATGTTCCTGAAGATGCGGTAAAACACCTGGATGAGGACGGTATAGTAAGAGTTGGAACAGAAGTGGCTCCTGACGATGTACTCGTAGGAAAGATAACGCCACGAGGAGAAAGAGAACTTACACCCGAGGAAAAACTTTTGAGAGCAATATTTGCGGAAAAGGCGAAAGATGTTAAGGATACCTCTCTGAGGGTTCCTCCTGGAGTAAATGGTGTGGTAGTCGATGTGGAAGTTCTTACCAAAAATATAGAAGCATCCCCATTGGCCCGAAAGACTATAAGAAGGAGAATTACTAATCTTGAAAACAGGATTACCATGGAAATCAGAGCAATTGAACAGAAGATAAAGGAAGTATTCAGGGAAAAACTACTAAACAAGAAAGCAGGAAAGACCGTTAAAACCCAGAAGGGTAAAATCGTCATAAGAAAAAGTTCAAAGTTTAATGAAGAGTTTTTTGAGAAAGATATCATCTCAATGGATTTTCCAGAGGGTTTTATAAGTGATAGGAGAACAGAAAAAATTTTAAGAAATTACCTGCAGGAAGCAAGAGAGAAAAGAGAAAACCTTTTAAGTTATCTTAAGAAAAAAAGAAAGGAAATAGAACTGGGTGATGAACTTCCTCATGGAGTAAATATGCTTATAAAGGTATACATAGCTCAGAAAAGAAAGGTAGAGGTTGGGGACAAACTTGCCGGAAGGCATGGTAACAAAGGAGTCATAGCGAAAATCGCTCCTGTGGAAGATATGCCTTTCCTGGACGATGGAACCCATGTTGATATTGTTCTTAACCCTCTGGGTGTGCCCTCAAGAATGAATGTTGGACAGATTCTGGAAACTCTACTCGGATGGGCAGGCAAAAAACTTAACAAATATTATGCATGTCCTGTATTCGAAGGGTTCACACTGGAAGAAATACAGAGGGAATTAAAAGAAGCAGGTTTACCCGAAAATGGAAGAACGAAATTAAGAGATGGCAGAACAGGTGAGTATCTTGATAATGAGGTAACGGTTGGTTACATTTATATGATGAAACTGGTGCACATGGTAGAAGATAAAATACATGCAAGAGCTGTTGGTCCCTACTCTCTCATCACACAGCAACCCCTCGGAGGTAAGGCAAGGTTTGGAGGACAGAGATTTGGAGAGATGGAAGTCTGGGCACTGGAAGGCTATGGAGCGGCTTATACCTTACAGGAAATGCTTACAGTTAAGTCAGATGACGTAAGAGGAAGAAACAGATTATATCAGGCAATTATAAAGGGCGAAGAACCCCCTGAACCATCTTTGCCTGTATCCTTTGATGTGCTTTTGAACGAACTCAGGGGGCTTTGCCTTGATGTTGATATTGAAACAATATAATTTTTAAGGAGGGTTTATGGAAATAAAACCTACTGATTTAAAGGCGTTAACAATAAAGCTGGCTTCACCGGAAAAAATAAGAAGCTGGTCATACGGTGAAGTTAAATCTCCCGAAACAATAAATTATAGAACACAGAAGCCAGAAAGAGACGGACTTTTTTGTGAGAGAATATTTGGACCTGTAAAAGATTATGAGTGTAGCTGTGGTAAATATAAAGGGAGAAGATACAAGGGGCAGATATGTGATAAATGCCAGGTTGAAATTACAACCTCTTCTGTAAGAAGGGAAAGAATGGGTCATATAGAACTGGCTGTTCCTGTTGCCCATATATGGTATTATAAAATACCCCCCAGTATAATTGGATTACTTCTTGACATAAAAAGCAATGACCTGGAAAGAATACTTTATTATGATTTATATGTGGTCACTGAATCAGAGGTTAAAGAACACATAATACAGATAAAGGATAAAGAGGAAACGGTAAAGCTGGACCCCGGGTCAGTTTTAACAGAAACCCAGTATGCAAAACTTAATGAAGATTTAAAAGATTCTTTTGTCGCAGAGATGGGTGCTCCTGCAATCAAAAAACTCCTCCAGAATCTTGACATGGAAGAACTTTCAGCAACAACGAGAGCATTAATCCATCATGAAACCGCAAGGGAAAAAAGAGGTAAGCTCCTTAAAAAACACCAGATTATAGAAGCCTTTCTAAATTCAGGAAACAAAGTAGACTGGATGATTCTGGAAGTGCTACCTGTTATACCACCCGATTTAAGACCTCTTGTGCCACTGGAAGGCGGAAGATATGCAACCAGCGATTTAAATGACCTGTACAGAAGAGTAATAACCAGAAATAACCGATTGAAAAATATGATAGCAATGGGTGCGCCTGAAATTATTCTCAGGAATGAAAAAAGAATGCTTCAGGAAGCTGTTGATGCACTCCTTGACAATGCAAGAAGGTCTAAACCCATAATGGGAAGAGGTGGTAATCCTCTAAAATCTCTTTCTGATATTCTCAGGGGCAAAAAGGGAAGATTCAGAAGGAATCTTCTCGGTAAAAGAGTTGATTACTCTGGAAGGTCTGTAATAGTTGTTGGTCCTGAATTAAAACTTCATGAAGTGGGTATACCCAAAGAGATGGCACTGGAACTGTTTAAACCTTTTGCAGAAAGAAGAATGGAAAAAGCAGGACTCGCAGAATCAATAAAAAGTGCAAGAAAACTTCTCAGAGAGAAACCTAAGGAAGTATGGGAACTTTTAGAACATATCACAAAGGACTACCCTGTCCTTATTAACCGTGCTCCAACTCTTCACAGGGTGTCTATTCAAGCGTTCTTACCAAAACTTATAGAAGGTAAAGCAATTAGAATTCATCCTCTTGTATGTCCACCTTTCAATGCAGATTTTGATGGAGACCAAATGGGTGTTTATATTCCTATCTCAATGGAAGCAAAACTTGAATCTCTGTTTTTGATGCTTTCAAGACATAATATCCTCTCTCCTGCTTATGGAAATCCTCTTATAGCGCCAACACAGGATACAATAATAGGGATAAACTACATAACAAAGGTAAAAGAAAAAGATAAAGGAAAAGGTTCTACATTTTCTTCACCTGAGGAGGCACTTCTTGCTTTTGAAAATGGGAAAATAGGTTTACATGCAAAAATAAAAGTACTTATAAAAGACAAAATAATTGAAACAACTGCTGGAAGAATTATATTCAACAATGCGGTTCCTCTACCACTCAGGTTCATCAATGAAGAGATGAACAAGAAAAAACTTGGAAATCTAATTACAGAATGTTACAAAAAGTTCGGTTCTATTGTAACCGAGAAATTTCTGGATGATTTAAAAGACCTTGGATTTAAATGGGCAACAAAAGGAGGGGTAACATTTGGTATAGATGAACTTCTTATTCCACAGGAAAAAGAGAAAATTATTGAAAGAGCTGAAAAAAATATTGAAAAGGTAGAAAACGATTTTCTAAAAGGTAAAATATCCAGAGGAGAAAGATACAATATAATTCTGGATATATGGACTGAAGTTACAGATAAAGTGACATATCTGATGCAAAAGAGAATGGAAGAGGATAAATATGGATTTAACTCCATATTTATGATGATGAACTCCGGAGCAAGGGGAAGTATTGACCAGATAAAACAGCTCGCGGCTATGAGAGGCCTCATGGCGAGGCCAAAAAGAACCATTGGTCTTGCAGGAGAATTTATAGAAACACCGGTTAAATCAAATCTAAAAGAAGGAATGACCGTTCTTGAATATTTCATATCCACTCACGGTTCAAGAAAAGGATTGATTGACACTGCCCTTAAAACAGCAGATGCAGGATATCTAACCAGGAGACTCGTTGATGTAGCTCAGGGTGTTGTCATAAACGAAGAAGACTGTGGAACAATTCTTGGAAGAGAAGCTACCGCTTTAAAAGAAGGTGAAGCAATTATAGAACCTCTCTCAGAAAGAATTACAGGAAGATTCGCTGCCGAAGATGTCAGGAATCCTGTAACCGGTGAAGTTATAGTAAAAGCAGGCCAGGAAATAACAGAAGACATTGCTCATGAAATAGAAAATGTCGGTATTGAAAAAGTTAAAATAAGGTCAGTTTTGACCTGTGAGTCCCTGCATGGTATATGCATGAAATGCTATGGAAGAAATCTTGCAACAGGAAGGCTTGTTGAAATAGGAGAACCCGTCGGGGTTGTCGCAGCCCAATCAATAGGTGAACCGGGGACCCAGCTCACCCTGAGAACATTTCATATAGGAGGTGCTGCTGCAAGAATACTTGAAGAATCGACCCACGAGGCTCCGTTCAATGCAAAAGTTGAATACATTGCACTTGCGGTGGCAGAGAATTCAGAAGGTGAAAGAGTTGCCATTACCAAAAAAGGATTGATAAGAATTGAAAGCACAGAAGGAGAAAAAAGAATTAGAAACTACTATATACCACAGGGCGCAAAAGTGTTTGTAGATGATGGAGAGGAAATCCAGAAAGGTCAGATTATATGCAGGTGGGAACCCTACAACATACCAATTCTCGCCAGTAAATCCGGTATAATAAAATTCAGAGATATAGAAGAAGGTTTAACCTTTTATGAGTCAGTGGAAGAAGGTGGGAGAATAGAAAAGATAATAACTGAAGACAAGGCCAAGAAAAAACATCCCGCAGTTATACTGATGGATTTGAAAAAGAAAAACAAAGTTCTTGAGGAAATAGCTCTTCCTAAAAATGCTCACCTTATAGTGGACGAGGGTACAGAAATAAAAGCAGGTGATATAATCGCGAAACTTCCAAGAGAAGCAGGAAAAACCAGAGATATTACAGGTGGGCTTCCGAGGGTAACAGAATTATTTGAAGCAAGGATGCCAAAAGACAAGGCAATAGTAGCAGAAATAGATGGAATGGTTAAAATAGGAAAACCAGAAAAAGGACAGAGAAAAGTAAAGATAATTTCTGATGTTGGTACAGAAATAGAGTATACAATACCCTATGGCAAATATCTTCTTGTTGATGACGGCGAAAAAGTTAATGCAGGAGACCCGCTGACAATAGGCCAGATAGACCCTCACGATGTATTGAGAGTAAAAGGTGTTCAGGCAGTTCAGGAGTTTCTTATGGACCAGATTCAACAGATATATAGACTATCAGGTGTTAAAATTGCTGACAAACATATAGCGGTGATAGTAAGGCAGATGATGAGAAAGGTAAAAGTTGAAGAACCGGGAGATACCAAATTTGTAAGGGGTCAGTTTATTGATAGAACAGTTGTTCTTGAAGAAAATGCAAAAATACTTGAGAAAGGTGGAAGACCTGCCACATACTCTCCTGTGCTTCTCGGGATAACGAGAGCTGCCCTTGCTACAGATAGCTTTACTGCATCAGCGTCTTTTCAGGAAACCACAAGAGTTCTTTCAGAGGCAGCTATATACGGTAAAAAGGATTATTTAAGGGGACTTAAAGAAAATGTAATTGTGGGAAGTCTGTTGCCTGCAGGAACTGGTTTTAGAGAATTCCAAAAATTAGAGGTAATAGGAGGAGAGGAAGAAGAGCTGGCAATCGCCGGCTGAGGAGGTCAAAAATGAACCTTGGATTTCAAGAACTTTTATTAATATTCCTTGTGGTGCTGTTGCTTTTTGGAGCAAAAAAGCTTCCTGATCTTGCAAAAGGTATGGGACAGGCATTAAGAGAATTCCGAAAAGCTGCCAAAGAAACCGAAGAAATAACAAAAGAAGAAGACGAAAAAGAAAAAAAGGAATAATCCTTTTCTATTTGAAAAAATCAATTTTTTAAGATTATAATTTGAATGTGAATTATATAATTGTAGAATGTCCTTCCTGTAATAAGAAATACAAGGTTCCCGAGGAAAAAGTAAAACCCGGTATAAAAGCAAGATGTAAACAGTGTGGAACAATATTCCCAATCACTCCCCCTGAAGAGAAAAAGGTTCAGGAAAAAAAATATGCCCCCCCTGCAACAGAAGAAGAAAAAAAACTCTACGAAAAAGCAAAAAGGCTTGCAAAAATTCTCGCAAGAGATATAACAAGATATTATAAGGAGAAATGGGAGAGGGGATTAAAGCAGGGTAATTTAAAAGAAACCCTGAAAAATGAAATTCAGAAATCCTGGCAATATTATTGCGAAAAAATTCCAGAAGAGATAAGATTAAAAACAAATTTTTTTGAAGAAGCCTTTAACGAAATAGTGGGTAAAGGTCAAAATTTATTCTAAAATGAGCATTCCTGAACAGGGTGAAGGAGTAAGAAAAGGCTCCTTTTATATGCTGATGGCTCTTTCCATAACTGGGGTGTCTCTTTTTCTGTTCAATGTTCTGGCAGCAAGAAGCATAGGTAAATCAGAATTCGGTAAACTGGGTGTATTTTATTCGTTATTTTCCTTTATAGCAAGTTTTTTAGCTTCAGGATTCAGGGATTTAATAGCGGTAACCATACCCGGAATCCAGGAGAAAGCAACTTTAAATAAATTTTTAGAGAAAGCCTTTTCCTCATTCTTGTTTTATTTCATAATCTTTTATATCCTGGTGTGGTTTCTTTCACCAGTTCTTATCCATAGATTCTTTGATAATCACATAATCAGCTTTTCTTTATTCTCACTTTGTTTCATTTTCCTTTTCTCTTTGATGTTTATAAGAGGGATACTGCTGGGTTTCAGAAAGATAAGTTATGTTGCCATATCTCACTCAATTTATGGAGTTCTCATACTGATAACAGGCATTTTTTTTTATTTCACCTCAAACAAATTACTTCATTTTGAGTTTTCATATCTATTTTCCCTTTTAATTCCGATACCTGTAACAATCTATCTTTTAAAAAAAATATCACCATTAAAACTTAATTTTAATTTAAGAAACATAATATCTCCAGGGAATCCTCTTTTAATGTCCACCATAAATTCTATTTTAGAAGCCTACTTTTACATAGGGATACTACTTATGAGGATAAAAAACTCACCCTATTCAGAAATAGGTTTATTTAATGCAACTCTCACTTTCTTTGCAGGTGTAAAAACATTTTATTCAGCAATTTTTATGCCTCTTTTACCAAATTTAAGTTATGCAATATCCAGAAAAGATAAAAGGCTTTTCATCCATTACATAAAAAGGATTGGTATTCTTATAATGCTTACTTTAATAATTCTTTCTATACTTTCTTCAACATTTCTGCCTTCTTTATGGAATATGATTTTTGGAAAAGAGTTTCGATTTCAGAAGATTGATTTCATATTGATTTCAATAATAATATCCTTATATCTTCTGTTAAGACTTTTTTCAAGAGCATTCTTTGCAATAAAAGAAATAAACTACATATTTTTTTCATTCGTCATATTTATAATTCTACTTGCACTTTTATTTTTCCTGTCTCCCCTTCCGGCAATTATTTCAATAGAAATTTCCTTTTTATTGGCAAGCCTTATAACACTTTTATTTCTTTACATAAGAATTTACAAAATTCTGTCTCAAAGCTAAGCTTTAAGCTCCCTGCACTTCTTTTTAACAATCTCCTCAGGTGAATATCCTTTTGAAATTAAAAGGAGTGAGGAAAGAAAAAGCAGTGAGGAAAGTTCTTTTTTACCGAGTCTATTTTTTGAAATTACTTTTAAAATCTTGCTTTCAAGTTCATTCTTTTTGACTTCCCGTCCCAATCTTTTCATTTTTTTTAAAATTTTCTCACATAAGAGCAGTGAAGGCATTGCTATATTTACCTCTTTTTCTTTTTTTTCTGACTCCCAGTATTTTAAAAATTCTTTTTTATCTTTAAATTTCTGACCTTTAAAAACATGGGGGTGTTTTTTTATAATCTTTTGGACTAAATCATCTATAAGTCTTTTTTTTGTAAAATATCTTTGTTCCTCTGCTATTCTTATCATTAAAAACAGACTCAGGAGAACATCTCCCATTTCCTCTTTTACCCTGTTATAATTTCTTTTTTCCAAAGCATCATGAACCTCATAAACCTCTTCAAGTATCTCTTTTTTTATTGAATTCAGGGTTTGAGATTTATCCCAGGGGCATTTTTTTCTTAAAATTTTTACAACATCATACAAATCTTCAAAGGTGTTCTTTTTTTTCTTTTTATTCATCGCAGAACTCCTATTTTTTGAATTATTTTTTTGGTCTTATCCTTCCATTTCCCCTCTATGTAAAGCAAATACACGCCATTTGCAACTTTGTTTCCCCATTTATCCTGTAAAAACCATTCAAGCCAGTGATTACCCTTTCTTGTAAGAGGTGGTCTCACTGGGTCCATATAGGGGTCAAACTCGTATATTTCCCTCCCCGCAGTTGTGATTATTTTCACTTTTATTGAATTTAAATCCTTGGTATTTTCAAAGGCTATAACAGTTCTTTTATCTCTTGCAGGGTTCGGGTAAATACCTTTAAATATTATATCAAAGGGTTCAAATATCAAAAAGGATATTGTTTTTTGAGAGAGATTACCCAGGCAATCATAAATATTTATATCAATATTGTGCAATCCTTCTCTCAGGTTTTTCAACTTATAACTTGATGAGATAGTCCTGGGGTTTTGAACACCTTTATTGAAACTCAAACTATCAAATATATTAACACCATCAATTAAAATCTCAGGTTTTCTGTAAAACAGGTCTATACCGCTTGAATCAGAAAATAAAAAGTCAATATCACTCCCTTTTTTTAATTTCTGATTATTCTTTAACTCCTCTCCACTCCATAATATATGTAACTCAGGACCTGTTTTATCTTTCAAATAACCAAAGGAAAAAACACCTGTTTTCCGGGAAATCCACAGGGCAAAAGAGCTGTCAGGGATTTTTTCAAGCCTGTGCCAGAGTGAGTCTTTTTCAAATCTGAAAAGCTCAAGAGAATCTGAAAGGGAAAGAAACTTAAACAATATTAAAGAATCCTTCTCTGTCTCTGTATTTAGAAAGTTTTTTATGCTAATTCCTGAAAGGGTATCTATAAATTCAATTCCCGGGTGCATCTGAAAGCCATTAATCTTCCCAATCTCAAATATATTAGTATCCTGATTTATTATTTTAAACTGTAAAGAATCACTCAGATAAACCCAGGAAGTTGAATCAATAAAATATAAATAAGGATTTTCAAAATTATCAATTATCATTGAATTGTTATACTCATTTGATTCAGGAATTCTGTTATCTGAATCAATACTGTAATAAATTTTGAAATTACCATAATAAAGCGTATCACTTATATTTACAAAAATGCTCTCAGAAGCAGAAGGAATAAGAGAAATACTATCAATCCGGGAGAGAATTGTATCTGCCCTTCTCACAATTTTGAAAAAATATTTGAAATCATCAGCATTTCTTTCACCACCATTGGCAATCGGGAAGCTTATATTTAAATTTTTATTCTCTATATCAGGTATTACATCAATCTTCCCTGAAAAAAGGTCGGCCAGATGAGGAACTTTGTATTTAAATGTATCTGTGTAAAAGGAAAGCCCTGTGGTATCAATAGCATAAAAAGAGACACAGAACTCATTGCCCGGATACAAAGGACCTATTGCATTCTGTGTAATAAATGTATCCCCGGTTCTTTGAAGATTTACAAAATATGGACTTTCAAGTGAATCACCATAATTCCATAAAAGAAATACTGTATCCATATTTCTCACAGATTTTATAATTGACTTTACATAATGATATTCACTATCAGGTAAAGGAGGGATAAATTCAATATTTTGAGCAAAAACACCATTCAATGAAAAATTTGCAAATCCTGTTTTTTCTTTTAATTGAGAGGAAGGGTTAAAGAAATAAATCCTTACCTCTCCTTTTGCATTAAAACCCGAATAATTAACAGGAATCGTGTCCATAAAAGGTAAAGAGTTATACTCCTTTAATTTATACAGAGTATATCCTGTGTCATTATCCACAACCTTTAATCTTTCAATAGCCTTACCATAAGGTATAGACTCAGGATTTGAAGATATAAAAAGTGTATCATAGGGCATAAGAGAGACAGGGTTTAGATTAATGCTATCCACTCCTGGTACGGGTAATTTCAATAAAGGGTCACCTATCAGATTAAAGGTATAATAAACATTTTTTGATTCTCCTGCCAGAGAGGGTATATACAACAAAGAGTGTAATCGGGAAAAAAAGTGTAAACCACCCAGCTCTCTTATACCATAGCTATAAAGTCCCTTTAAAACTCCTTCAGGTAAAAGATAGGTTATATTTTTATTTAAACTGTACTGGGGAGATGGTGAAGATGCAGTAACTGCCATATAACCTATTATCCCTCTGCCTGAAAGCATCAGGGGTAATTCAAGGAAAGATTTTCCGGGATCATACCAAGAATATCTTTCAGAAAATCCTGCGAAATCTCCAACCCAACAACTCATTGCTACAAATAAAGGGGTTTTTTTAAGGTTATACACATCATACCATCTTTCAGCTTTAAATGTTTTATTTCTGAAAATTGTCCTGAAACTTGTTGATGCATGTCCTATAAATGTTATAACAGGGCTCCCCTTTGAAATTTCTTCAAGAATTCCAGGAAAAGTATAGCCCTTAAAACCGTTCAAAGTTGAGAGAGCAATAACTCTTGAATCATAGCCTTCAGGTATGTTCTCCTTTCTCAATTTTTCACAGGCTTTATAAAAAACTGTTCCATCCTGAGGATGAACTTCAGTCAAAAGATAAGGGGATACTCTCCACCATCCGAACTCAGGATTCTGCTCATACTGAATAACCTTGTTTAAATATATGTCACATTCATTCAAACTATTAACCGGCACCCTTCCAAGAAGTATATCAGGGAAAGGGTCATTCCCGACAAGCAGTGTATAGTATATATCTGTTGATGCAGGTCTTGAATAATAGACAGCCTGACCCGGTGTTCTGGCAGGATACAGGAATGTTGGTATAAAATCCTTACAGAAATTTTCAATATTTCTGGGATCATAGGAAGCATCCCCTAAGAGTAACACAGCAAAAGGAGGCGGATTCCACCTGAAGACTGCATTTTTTAGGAACTCCTTTATTGCATAAGGCGATTTTATACCATAGGAAAACTGATTGTATATATCGCCTATTTTAATTACCTTAACTGAATACCCCTGTGATTCCCTGTAATTTTTATAAATCAGAGCTTTGTCATAAAATTCTGAAGGTGTTATAACAACTATATCCGCACCCTGAGACGGTTGTATTATTTCATCTTTTTCATAAACTTCAAGGCTTTCAGGTATAAAAAATGTATCGGATATGAAATAATAACCCGAAGGAAAAGGCTCAAAGGTTAATTCATACTCATATTCATCATTTTTAAATTTTCCTTCTATTTCCCCGTATTCTATTGAAGGATAAAAAAAGAGCCTTATCTTATTTTTTCTTCCACCTTTCAAAATTATGGAAAATGTATCCTGAGAAGGTTCAATTTTATAGAAATCCTCTATAAGCTCAGGGGCAAAGGTGCCCTCTATCTCAATCCAGTTCAAAATACCAGATATATTACTGAAAAGGGAATCCTCTTTTAAAACAATATAATTGTATCCATCCATCAAAAGGCTACCCGGAATAATAACTGAATCAATATGAGGGTTATTCCCACTCCAGAAAATCGTGTCTATAAAATTGTCGTTTATTTTCAATTCAATACCATGTTCAGGATAATTCACATTTTCTGTCTCAAAGGTTTCAAAATAAAACTTCACTTTATAGACTCCTTGAATCTCTGGTTTTTCTATTTTAAATAAAAGGGTTTCAGGTTTATTCAGTGATAAAACTTTCCAGTACCAGAGGTCAAAGGAATCAGTGTTTGTCATCTTCATTTGCGTAAAATCCATAAAAACTGAATCTTTTTCAAAATGATATATCCTGTGTAAAGAAGATATAATATTCGTAGAATCAAAAGAACACATATTTTTATTCAAAAATCTCAAACCCTGTTCATAATTAAAGTATAAGAAATATGAATTAAAATCAGTGTATAAATTGTAATATGTGTTTTCGCCATTTATCCTCTGGGCAATAAATTCAATATAATCACCATCATTAAAAATACCATCTTCCTGCCCTTTAAACTTTACAGGAATCTCTCTGCCCCTGTAAAAAAGATGGGCATTTTGAGGCAAAAGAGTGTCTATATCAATCCCCATATTTCTTAAAACGTTTCCATAAATTCTATAAATCCCTTCTTTTTTTGTATATACTTTAATCGCTGTCTCAAAAGGTAGTTCATAAAGATTTTGAACAACATTCAACCTGTATGCAAATTTTTTAATATCCTGTTTATTAACGACAATCCTCTCAAGTATCTTTCTGAAATTTTTATCTATTTCGTAATTTCCGCCACGCCCTGTGACTTTCAAATTCTCTGTATCTTCAATATCAAATATTCCAATTTTAACATTCCTTATCCAGCCTGTTTTAAGGGGAGTTATTTCTCTATCATTTAAAAGAACCTTGAAATTACCGTCAGGTATAACCAGATATTTGTAGGATAAAAGTATAAAAATAATAAGTTTCATAATCCTATAAATTTGATTTTTTTATCTCCATTTTTTAAAAATATGACTCCTCCTTTAAACTGTCCCGGGTTTACTTTTCTACCAAGAATATCAAAGAACTTTTTTCCTGCATACTTTCTCTTTACATCTTCACTTTTTAAAACATTTTTTGAAAAAATAACCCCTCCTTTTTTACCTATATTTTTAAATCTGTAATAGATTTTTGAATAGAACTGAGGATTAACAGGTCTATCTCTCTCATCTACCCAGAAAACATAAAGATTTCCTTCGTTCTTTGAATAAAAGGAATGGGGTGAATGGGAAGCAAAAGGGGTAAAGGTAAGCTGTTCAGGTTCAGAAAAATCAAGTCCTGAAGAAGAATATGTATAAAAGATGTCCTTTTCCTCTCCTGCTCCAAGTGTGAAAAAAAGATGAATAATCCCAAAAGAATCACTTACCGCATTAGGCTCTTCAACTTCAATACCTGAAAAAATACTCTGAGTATCAACTATCTGAGATGAATTCACATCGTATATGGCACCTGACAATTTTTTGTCCTTTGTATAAAAAAGAAAAATATAGTCATTAAAATAGGGAAGAGCAAAAAACTCTTTTATATTATTTCCCAGATCATTAAAAACAATCTCACCACTATAAGTTTGCTTAAATTTATTCAAAGTTATATAAGAACTCCCATCTGACAAAATTTTCAGATAAAAGATATAGGTTGTGTCTCTTAAATAGACGATTTGTGGAAATATATTATCTTCGTAAAAACTCAGCTGATTTATTTCAAAATAATAAGGATTTACTTCTATTCCATGATAGACATTAAAACAACCATCTGAATCACTGGAGAAAACAAGATTTATTTTGTTCCCCTCACCCATAATGGTTGACACATATATTTCAGAAGTTGCATCAGAACCAAAATTTATTCCCTGGGGAAATGTAAAGTTTTCATACTCTCTTGGAAAACTTGAGCGCTGATAATATATTCCATAGTCAGTATATTTTGTAATTTTTTGATAAAATAAATAAAGATATCCATTCTCATCGGAGAAAATTGCAGGATACTCATCAAAATCATCACCTGCATAAGGCTCTTTTTTAGGACTCCATACCCCGTTGAAGGGTTTGAAGTAAACAAAATTTCTTGACCTGAGCCAGTCAGGGTTTTCATATCCTGAAACAATTATATGCAGGCTATTTTCTGTAATCGCATTCTGAAAATTATAGGGAAGATACTGGTTTGACTGTGTATTTTCATCAAGAATAAAATCCTGTGACCATAAGATAAAAAATAATAAAATTATCATATCTTCTTAAATGTCAATGAAATTGAGTGAGTTGAACCCACAATGTTTTTTTTAAATCCATAATCAAGTTCAACAAATTTGAGATTCAAACCTGCCCCTGCTGAGAAAAGATCAAAGTATAAAAAGCCTGTCCTCAAAAACAGAGTTTTCCATAAAGATATTTCAATCCCTGCAGATGTGTAAAAATCATAATCATAGAATCCTGTTCCAAAAACTTTTAAATTAAAGAATCCAATCTCTTTTGAATAACCCGCTCCAGCATAAAATCCGGTAATTTCTTCCCCTTTTTCCTTATCCTGCCATGAAACTTTTGTTCCACCTATGTCCTTAATAACAAAAGCAAAAGAAAAACTTCCAAATTTTGTAAATCTGAAATATCTTGTCCCTATATCAAACCCAACACCCATACCCTTTCCTTCAAGCATCTTCTGATGAATAACTTTAAAATTCAAACCTATGGGTATATTTTTCCATGAAAAGCTGAATAGAAAAGCCTTCTGAGTATAATCAAAATATCTTTCCGGTGGATAAAAATTTGTATCACCTGGTTCTATTGGGTTTGAATAAAGTGGAATATCAGGAATATTTGAATACAAAAACCCGATTGCAAAAAAATACTTTTTTAGAATTGGCAGAGAAAAACCTGCATAGTTATACTCCATAATATTATTAAAAGCAAAAGATTTATTTAACGTAAATGAGAATTTACTGGTTCCAATGCATGCAGGATTATAGAGAAGTGCAACTGAAGGTGAAGGGGATATGATATCTGAATTTGAAAGAGAAATTTCTCTTGCACCAGCTCCAAATTTCAGAAATTCAAGAGCATATTCTCCTTTTGCCAATAAAAAAAAGATAAAAATCAATTTCATTTCTCGGTTACGGTTAAAGTTACAAGTATAAAGTTAAAAAAAGATGTCTTTCAAAGATTTTAGTTCATAAAATTTCAATTTATAAAGTATACTCCTTATCCTGTTTTCCGCGGTGGGTATATATTTTTTGAATTCTTTTTTACCTTTAACTTCAGAGAGTTTAACAAATGCTGCAAGCGCCTGACAGAGCCTCTGAATCCCTGTTAAATTAAGGTAAAAGTCAAATTCCTCAAATCTCATATTTATTCTTCTCCTTATTTTCTCATGATAATATCTTGAAATTTTTTTAATCACATTTTTACTTAAATTTACATAGGGGTCAAAAAGTAAAGATGCAACATCATAGGTAAAAGGTCCTTTATGAGCAGTTTGAAAATCAGTTATCCTCACCTTACCATCTTTTATAAAAATATTTTTTGATTGAAAGTCCCTGTGCATGAAAAAACAGTGTAGTTCTGACACTCTATCAGCAAGAAATTCAAACGTTTTGTTAAGCAATTGATTTCCTCTTATCTTTCTATAATGATTCAAGTAAAATTTTTTAAAATAATCTGTTTCACAAAGCAGTTTTTGTCTGTCAAAGATTTTTTTATAAGGGAGCTGGAGGTTTAAAAAACCTCTTATACCTTTAATCTGCAGGTCTATTAAAAAATCTATAACCTTTTTATAACTTTTTTCATAAGTCATTATTTCAAGGGAAGTTTCACCCAATTCTTCCACGATTAATATTCCTCTTTTGAAGTCTTTATAATAAATTTCAGGAACACCCAGCCCTTTTTTATACAAAAATCTCTGAATTTTTATATATGATAGAAAATCATTTGAACAAGGGTTATCTTTTATAACTACAAATTCCTCTCTGCCTTTAATTTTTAAAAATATCCTGTCAGAGCCCCCGGACACATTTTTAACTTCCCTGACTCCCTTTCTATATCTCTCAGGAATAACTTTTAAAATATCCTCAACTTCCATTTTAAGATTATATATACAAGCCTCTTTAAAATTCAACAAGAAGAGCCTTATAATTAAAATTCTCATGGAGAAGATATTTTTAACAAGGAAATTTCATTTCTGTGCATCTCATAAATACTACAATAAAAGATGGAGCAAAGAAAAGAATAAAAGGGTATTTGGTAAAAACATAAATTCTCACGGACACAACTATCTGCTTGAGGTAAGTATCACTGGCAAAGTTGATAAAGAAACAGGTATGATAATAAATATTGACAGACTAAAGAAAATTGTTGGCAGAATAATAGATGAATTTGACCATAAAAATTTAAACGAGGATATACCCTATTTCAAAAAAATTCAACCCACAGTTGAAAACATTTCAAAAGTTCTGTTCAACCTGATAAAGGAAAAACTCCCTGAGGGTCTTTCACTTTATAAAATAAGATTATATGAATCCGAGGATATCTGGGCCGATTGCTATGGCGAGGAAGTTGAAATTGGTAAGTCTTTTAAATTCTATGCATCTCACAGGCTTGCAAGAAAAGATTATTTTAAGGAAAAAAACTACACAGTTTTCGGGAAATGCAGTAATCCTGAAGGTCATGGTCACGAGTATAAGGTATCTTTAACATTTAAAGGTAAAATTGATGAAAAAGGTTTTGTAATGGAAAGAAAAAAGATTGAACAGCTGGAGAAAAACATAAGAAAGGTTCTGGACTACAGTGATTTAAATAAGATAAAATTTTTTAAAAAAAATCTGCCAACGGGTGAAAACATACTTTTCTATTTAAAGGATAAGATTCCTGGAAATTTGAAAGATAAAATTTCAAAAATAGGCGTTTATGAAACATCCAGAAACATATTTGAAATGGAGGTTAATTAAATGAAGAAGCAAAAAATCCATAAATACATATACGATATTTTGAAATACATAGGGGAAAACCCCGAAAGAGAAGGTTTGAAAGAGACTCCAAAAAGAGTTGAGAAAATGTACAGGGAATTTACAGAAGGTTACAATCAGGACACTGAAAAAATAATTAGAGGTGCAATCTTCCATGTTGATTACGATGAGATGGTTCTTCTAAAGGATATAGAATATTATTCTCTCTGTGAACACCACCTGCTGCCATTTTTTGGAGTTGCCCATATTGCTTATATACCCAAGGGAAAAGTCATAGGTGTATCAAAACTGGCAAGGATAGTGGATATTTATTCACGAAGACTTCAAATACAGGAGAAAATGACAATGGAGATAGCAAAGTTTTTGATGGAAAAATTAAAGCCCTATGGAGTGGGTGTTGTTATTGAAGGAATACATACCTGTATGATGGTAAGAGGGGTAAAAAAAGCAAAACCAAAACTTGTAACCTCTGCAATGCTCGGACTTTTTAGAAAGGACCAGAGAACAAGAAACGAATTTTTAAGCTTAATAGGACATTCAAGATTACCTGATTTCTCTATTTAAAAAATCTGTTTAAATTTTTGATAATTTCAATTCTCTTTATGAAGCAGAAGGTGATAGGTGACAGGTAAAAAGTGAAAACTTAAAAGTAAAAATTGGATTGCGGAATCGTCCTGCATTTCCCTGCCTTCTCGCCAGTCTTGCTCATTTATAAACACAATCAATGCGAATTAACGCAATAAACCATACTCTATCCACCATAAATCATGCTATAGCGGATATATACTTTTCTGAAAGTTCAAAGAATTCTCTGGCTCTGTCTTTAATCTTTTCTTTCTCCTCAGGGTCTACATAGGGGTCATCAAGTAAAAAGCTTGTAACCTTTGCTCTAACAAAACTCCTGTAGGATAGATAAAACAGATAAAGATTTATAACTTTTTCATCTAATTCTTCTTCAACTTCCTCAAACCATACTTTTTCAACAACATCTTTTTCTTTATTAAAACCCCTATAATCCATTTCTATAGTCAAAAAGGCAATATCATTTAAAATATCATGGTATCTAAATCTCTCATTGAACTCAATACAATCAAAAACAACTATATCTTCTGGTAAAACACATATGTGTTCCATTCTTAAATCTCCATGACAATCCTTTATTTTCCTCTGCTTTATTCTTATTTTGAAGCATTCTCCGTATTTTTTATAAAATTCTTCCACCCTGTTTTTTATAAATTCATGTTTTTTTTCAGAAATCGTCACTCCTCTGTATTTTTCGGTTTGAGCAAAATTTTCATCGGTATTAATCCTGAATCTTTCAGGGTCTCCCATTAAAAGTATTTTTTTGTTTGTCTCAGCGGTTTTGTGAAAATCTGCCAGTTTATCTGCAATTCTTTTTAGGACATTTTCTTTTACTCCCTCTTCAATAAGGTTTGAAAGTAAAAGGTTTTCAGGAAGCCTTTTCATCTTAACAGCATATTCCAGAGGGTTTTTATCAGAGAATTCAAAACCATCTTTTACTTTTGAAATCGGAACAACCCCCATATAAATACCCTTTGCCAGCCTTTTGTTAAGTTCTATTTCCTTTTCACAATAGTATCTTCTTTTATCAAGGGTTGTAAAATCAAGAAATCCAAAGTTCACGGGTTTTTTAATCTTGTAAACATATTCATCCAGCAAAAAAACGAATGAAATATGAGTCTGGATTATTTTAAAATTTTTTGCGGATTCGGAATAATTTTCAGGATTTGAAAGGAATTCAATCAATTCCATGTAATTGTAGAAACTATTGCTTCAAGCCATCTTATATATTTGAGTTTTGGCTTCTCAGGTTCAAAAACTCCAAGGTCAACAAGATAGTACCTGTCTTTTTTTCTGAAAAAAAAGCTTTCAAAGGCCCCACCTATTCTCATCTCTTCGTTTTCCCAGTGACCATAAATTTTTATGGCTCTCTCATTAAAAATTTCAACCTCTTTCCATTTAGTGAGTTCTCTATCAATCTTATCACCTTTATAATATATTGCGGTGAGAGAATCCCTGATGTCCATTATCCTCATAGCATCAAAAGGTATTTCTTTTTTCGTGTTATAAATAAATATGAATCTGTCAGGATAGTGAGTTCCCAGGGCAACAAAATCCTTTGCTTTCTCAATGTAAAGAAATCCTGTGGGAACATCAAAGGTAAATCCATACTTCTGTTTTATCTCCCTCTTTATGCTATTATTTATATCAATTATATTATAAACATGACTTTTATAAAGCTCCTTTATATGTCTCAATATTTCGTATATAATACCTTCTCTCAACTTCCAGAGAACACTTTCCTCACTCGAGCCAAAAATTGCTGTAATAAAGTCTCCTTTTTGAAAGACCCCTCTTTTTCTGTAAATCCCTTTGTTTTTTACTTCAGGAAACAACTGTTTTAAAACTTTGTAAGACCCGGAATAAGGTGTAGCTATAACCATTATTGTATAGTATCCTTTATATTTTTCAAGGTCTTTGTTGTCAGCAAAGATAATGCTGTAAAAGGGTTCAGGTTGAGGAGTATAAAATGTATCCTGTATTCCTTTAATGATGTATTCTTTAACTCTTGGTAATCCTTCGGAAAATATTACCAGCTGTTCTGGCTTTCCCTTAGGAAAATTGGGTTGAGTGCACATGAACAGAAATACACACAGGGTTGAAAATTTCTTCATAGTATATTTATAATAAACTATAACAATCTGGTATTTCAAGGTTTGTTTGACAAAAAAACTTTTGTGATTTAAAATAAAAGACTATGAATAAAGAAGTATTAAAAGCAGATATAGGATATTTTAGCGTTATAGAAGTCCTTTACTTCCTGAGCATGAACAAAAAAACGGGCAAACTTACTGTAAAATCCCAGCAGGAAGGAGAAATATATATCGAGGAAGGTAAATGTTCCCATGCAAAGCTTGCAGAAATGGAAGGTTTAGATGCATTGCTTGAAATATCTCTTTTTACAGAAGGCTCCATGAGTTTTGAGCAAAACGTTCTTCCCGAGAAAAAAACACTGAGCGGTGATACAGGCGTGCTATTTGAAGAAGTTGAAAGAAGGTCAAAAGAAATAAGAGACATGGAAAATAAATTACCCCCCCTTGATGCAGTGCTTTTAAAATCTGAAAATCCTCCTGATGAAAAATTAAAATTAAGAAAAAACGACTGGAAAATTTTAAGCCTTGTAGACAGCCAGAAAAGTTTGAGACAGATAATTTCTGAATCAGGTATAGGAATATTTGAAGCCTATAAATCCATCTCTTTTCTCGTTGAAAAAGGACTTATATTTGACCCTGAAGAAGGCAAAAGAAGAGGTAAAGAATTTATAGAGTTTCTGAATGCGGTTGTAGAAGAATATTCCAAGGATTCTATAGAATTGAGAAAATCATGTTCAAGTTTTATAAAAGCTTCTCTTAAAAACTCCGGTTTTAACGATGTGGGAACAAACATAGAGTTTGACGATGATAGTGGTAGTATAAAGGCAAAAACAGAATTTATGCTTGACAGGGATAAATTTTTAAACATCAGGAATTCCTTACTGCCTTTTTTAGAAAAGAAATTTATTATGGATTTTGGTAAAATTCTTGGCAAGAAAAAATTTGAAAATTTTAAAAGGAGAATTTCTTAATGAAAGTATTTGAGGATTTATTTTCAAAAATGCATGATTCAATTAAAGGAATTGCAGTTGTAAATAAAGAAGGAGAGATAGTTTTTAAAGAAGGCGAGGGTGAGCTATTCGCTGAAGGAGTGGGTATTCTCGGTTCTGCAGGAGAAGCCTCTTTAAAAAATATAGGGCTGGAAAATTTTTTCTATATCAAAGGTTATCTCCAGGATGGAGCAGAGATTTTCATAATTGAACATGAAGATATGTATGTTGGAGTTAAAGGGGAAGAGGTTAATATAGATGAAATAAAAGAATTCATCGCTTCTTATAAGGAAACAGAGGTAAGGGAAAAGGTTCCTGTTGCTGAAACATCAGGCGAAAGCCAGGAAGTTTCTGAAGAGATTACAGAAGAAACAGAAGTAAAAAAGGAAGAAGTAAAGACTGCCTCTCCGAGTACCCCTGTTGAAAAATTCGTTTTCACAAAGATGCTACAGATAAACGAACTTATAAACGAGTTTGCCCCGGGCGATGAACTTAGATGGGGAAAAGTCGTATATGCTAAAATAAAGGACACTTCTCCAGAACTGGCAGAGTTTATCAAACAGGACCAGAAATCACTGCGAGTAACTTATCCTCTTTCAGAAAATATAACAGAGGAAACGGTCAATAAATCTTTTAGAGCTGCAATAGATATAATATGGAAAATGGGAGTTTCAAAATACGGTGCAGAGGAAGCAAGGAGAAAAGTTAAAAAAGTTGCTGAAAGGTTGAAAGTAATATGAAAGATTTAAAAGAAAAAAATATTGAATTTTTAATCGTCCAGAAGGGAAACGAGTTCACTGTTTTTCCTGAGGATGACGCCCGAATCAAAGCCTATAAAAGGATTTTTACAATTCTGAAGGAGGCTCTTCAGTTCTCGGGTCTTCCCCTCACAGGGGTTGACTTAAGATATAATGATAATTATTTTAGCATTTTTGAAAAAGACAATGTATTCTATTCAGCTTTAAGCTCAAGGGAAATTTCCTTAGACGAACTCCTGAACATCCTGAAAGAAGAGAAAAAAGCTCCACCAGAGAAAAAACCTGAAAAAGTAAAGGAAAAACCAGTGCCCGAGGTTAAAAAGTCAAAAGCCCCACCAGAAGAAGACATAAAGGTTTCACCAGAAATATTTGAAAAAATTAAAGAGATTACCGAAGATTATCTTGGAGCATTTGCAATTACAATTTATGAAAATCAGTTAAAAGACTCAAAAATAAAACCTGAAGAAGCAACTTTAAAGAAAACAAAAAGGTTTATTTTAAATCTTCAAAAAGCCGCCTCCATGATAATAGGTCCTTCCCAGTCAAAAGAGATGGGAAGTAAACTGTTAAAACTTCTTCCATGACAGGCATCACATCTCCCTACCCATTAGAAGAAGACAGGATATTAGCAGAAGAATTAAGACCTAAAAAACTTGCGGAATTTATCGGACAGGAAAAAATAAGAGAAAATCTTGAAGTTTTCATAGAATCAGCCAGAAAGAGGAAATCACCATTAGACCATACACTTTTATCAGGTCCACCAGGGCTCGGGAAAACCACCCTTGCCTATTGTATCTCAAAAGAGATGAACGCAGAAATAATAGCAACTTCAGGACCTGTAATAGAAAGACCCTTTGACCTTGCAGGAATCCTCACAAATTTAAAACCCATGGGAGTTCTATTCATAGACGAAATTCACAGACTGCCAAGAAATGTTGAAGAATATCTCTACTCAGCAATGGAAAATTATGAAATTGACCTTCTGATAGATAAAGGACCTGGTGCAAGAAGCGTAAAATTAAAATTACCTCCATTTACTCTGATAGGAGCAACCACAAGGGCAGGTCTCATAACAGGACCTTTAAGGTCAAGATTCGGAATAAACATCCGTATAGACTATTACCCTGCACAAGAGATAAAAGAAATAATAGAGCGGTCTGCAAAGATATTGCAAATAGAGATTAAGGATAAAGGGGCAAATGAAATCGCAGGAAGGTCAAGGGGAACACCCAGGATAGCAAACAGACTCTTAAAAAGGGTGCGGGATTTTGCAATAGTAAAAGGAGATGGAATAATTGATGAGAAAATATCAAAATATGCCCTTGAAAGACTTGATGTTGACGAACATGGTTTGAATGAACTGGATAAAAAGATAGTTGAAACAATATTTCATAAGTTTCACAATAAGCCGGTTGGTATAAAAACACTTGCCTTTGCAGTGGGTGAAGATGAAGGAACAATAGAAGAAGTTTATGAGCCATTTCTAATAAGAGAAGGATTTATTGAAAAAACACCAAAAGGGAGAATACTTACAAGAAAAGCCATTGAGACATTTTTCAAACAGAAAACTCTGTTATGAACAAAAATAAATTAACGGTTCCGGATATAATAAAAAAGAAAGGCAGGGAAAAAATAACCGCAATAACTGCCTATGACTCTCTTATAGCAGGTATAGAAGACAAAATTGGATTTGATATAATACTTGTTGGAGACTCTGTATCAAATACATTACTCGGATATGAAGACACTTTAAGAATAGGAATGGATGAAATGATAATATTTGCAAAGGCAGTATCAAAGGGAGTAAAAAGAGCACTTTTAATAGGTGATATGCCTTTTATGAGTTATCAAATTTCAAAGGAATTGGCTCTTAAAAACGCTGCAAGATTTATAAGTGAAAGTTATATGGACGCAGTAAAAATAGAAGGGGGACAGGAATTTAAAGACACAATTGAATTCATAATAAAATCAGGAATCCCTGTTCTCGGGCACATAGGATTAACACCCCAGTTTTATCTCTCTTTTGGAGGCTACAGAGTAAGGGGTAAAAAGGAAAAAGAGAGAAAAAAGTTATTAGAGGATGCAAAAATCCTTGAAGAAAGTGGTGTATTTGCAATTGTTCTTGAAGGAATGCCTGAAGATTTAGCAAAAGAAATAACAGAAAATGTCAGTATCCCCACAATAGGTATAGGAGCAGGAAGGTTCTGTGATGGTCAGATAATAGTTGTATATGACATACTGGGTTTAACCCCGGAACCCCATCCAAAATTTGTCAAAAAATACATCAACCTGAGAGAGCTAATAGAAAAGGCATTATTAGAGTATAAAACAGAAGTCATGGAGGGGAAATATCCTGAAGAAAAGCATATCTATTGAACAGGTGGAAGATTAAAAAGTTTTATGGTTATCCCGAATATCGGTTGAGAAAACAAAATTCTTCAAATTTAAGCCTTTGGGGTCTTTTCTTCTCCAATTCTATATGTTTTTTCGAGAGGAAAGGACTTATTTTTTCAGATTTTTCACCCACTATTATAAGGGTTATAACTCTCATGTCTTCTGGAATTTCAAGGATTTCCTTAACCCTGTTCTCATCATAGCCTGCTATTGGATGAGCAACGAGTCCCAAATCGGTTGCTTTTAAAATTAAAAACGCGGTTCCCATCCCTGTATCAAAAAGATAGTATTCCCTTTCACCTGTAACACAGTCAAATTCTTTTTTTGAAAAAACCACTATTATCATTGAGGAGGATTTTGCCCAGGAATTTCCCTCTGGCAGAGATTCAAAAAGTTTTTCAAGCATATCCTTTTCATACACAAAAACAAATCTCCAGGGCTGATTGTTATAACAGGAGGGCGCAAGAGAGGCACATCTTGCAAGTTCCTTTATGAGATTTTCATCTATTCTGCAGGGTTTTAATGACCTGTAAGCTCTTCTTTTCTCTATAACATCCTTTAATTCCATCTTATTTCCCTTTTAAAAATTCAACTACTTCATTTATGTCGGGAAGGGTTTTTATATCATAAACCTTGAAGAAGATTATCTTACCCTCCTCATCCACTATTATATTTGCCCTTTCTGAAAATCCCTGTTTTTCCCTGAAAATCCCGAACTTTTTTGCCACTTCTCCGTGAGGCCAGAAATCAGCAAGAATTCTTGTTTCCTTTAACCCGAGCGATTCTGCCCATGCCTTTTTACATGGGACAGAATCAACAGAAATCCCTACCGCAATTGTATTTAATTCTTCAAATATCTTTTTATTCTCTTCAAGAGACTGCATCTGTCTGGCACATATATCAGTCCACGCAAGGGGATGAAACGAAAGAATAACCTTTTTGCCTTTAAAATCAGAGAGTTTAAAATCATTACCATTCTGGTCCTTTAAAATAAAATCAGGAGACTCCTCCCCTGCTTCGGGTCTTTTATAATCCATTTTCTCCTCACTTTTTCAAGGTCCAAGATGAATCATTGGTATATCCTCATCTTCAAATTTAAGTGCATTTTCTCTTTCAATCTCAAAGAGCCTGTAATGTCCCATTTCCATAACAGCGATATATAAAAGAGTATTTTTTACCTCGGGTTCTGATTCAAAAAGTTCTGCCATACTGCTATAAAAATCATGGGCTGCCTTTTCTGCATCCATTGCATGCTGAAAAATTTTACTTATCGGTGTTTTTTCGCCTTCTTCCATCTTTATTTCAGGAAGGGGAACAGGTGTTTTTTCAGGTATAACAATCTCCTTGTCAGGAAATTTCTGTTTGTAAAAATGTTCAAAAAATACTCTATGCCTTTCTTCTTCTTCTGATAGAAATATGAGTTTTGGTTTTAAGAAGGGATTTTTAACCCTATCTGCAATCCTTGCGTATATATCCCTTGCCTCAATTTCCGCCTTTATGGCGGAAAGTATAATCTCCTCAAGTGTATATTTACTTAAATCCATAATTCCTCCTTTCAATCCCGACAGAGTCGGGATGGTTTATGGTTTTTGGTTTTTGGTTTTTGGCTTACGGCTTATGGTTAAAAGTTCTTCAGCCCTTTTATAAATCTCACTTTCAAATTTCCCTTCAAAATCATCTTTTTCTAAAAAACTTTTAACTTCTTCCAGAATTCTTTTTCTTTCCTTTAAAAATTCTTCATCATTAAGTGGCTTCTCAGCCTTTAATTTTCTTCCACCCTCCATAAATCCTTCGGGAAAATAAAAGTTTTTTATATGAACAAAATTGTTTTTAAAAAGCAAAAATCCCATTCTGGATAAAACTTCAGGAATGCCCTTTTCAAGTTCTTCAAAGGTTTTACGGTCATCTTCATACTCAACAAATATCTTTGCCCCGGGGTCAAGAAAGTCATAGAAAAGGGAAATAAGATTTTTCTCCACACGAGAACCAAAATAACTTTCATCCACGAAGTTATACATCTCAACCCATTCTCTGTAATGTGGTTTTCTGCCATAAAAAATCTTGCAGATAAATATTTTATTTCCATCTAAAATAAATTCAAAATTTTCCTCTTCCTTAAACCTGCCATCCGAAACCTTTCTCATCTTCAAAATTTTCCCGTTTATTATGGCTCCTTTTTTTAACTTTTCTTTTAATTTAACCAGCATCCTATTTCTCTTTTTTTCCTTTTACTTATTCAAAATATGTATCGCCCTTTTGTGTAAATTCTCTGCCGCTTCCATAACTGCCTCACAGAGTGTGGGATGGGGATGAATTGAAAGACCTATATCCTCTGTCTGTGCATCCATCTCAATTGCAAGGACAGCCTCACCTGCCATTGTAGAGGCTTCGGGTCCGAGTATATGAATTCCCAGAACTTTGTCGGTCTCCGCATCTGCTATTATCTTAACAAATCCTTCAATCTCACCCGAACACAGTGCCTTACCGTTTGTGGAAAAGGGAAACCTGCCTATTCTGATTTTCATACCCCTTTCCTTTGCTTCTTCATCTGAAATTCCTGCTATCAAAAGTTCAGGAACAGTATAGACAACAGCAGGAACAACCTGAGGCTCGTATTCAGAGTTATAACCCGCAATAACTTCTGCTGCAACAATCCCCTCCCTTGATGCCTTATGCGCAAGAAGGGGCATCTCAGCCACATCACCTATTGCATAGATGTTTTTTACACTGGTTCTTCTCTTTTTATCAACCTTTATAAATCCCCTTTTATCAACTTCTACTCCAACCTTTTCAAGGTTCAAATCTTTTATGTTCGGTTTTCTTCCCACAGCCAGTAAAAGAACATTACCATGAACCGTCTTTTCGGTTCCTTCAATTTCAACTCTCATCTCAATCTTACCGTTTTTCTTTTCACCCCCTTTTGCCCTTGCATTCGTGTAAATCTTAATTCCTTTTTTCTTTAAAATTTTTTCAAGTTCATCAGCCATCTCCTTATCAACACCAGGCAATATCTGGGGCATAAGTTCATATACCTCCACTTCACTGCCCAAATTTTTATAGATATATGCGAATTCAAGACCTATTGCCCCTGCTCCGAGAATAATCATCTTCTCAGGTATTTGAGGAAGAAGAACAGCATCATCGGATGTCCATATGTATTTTCCATCAGGTTCAAATCCTAGAATAACTGCAGGATATGACCCTGTTGCGATAATTATGTTTTCAGATTCAAAAACCTCGGTGCTTCCATCTTCCTTGATAACCTCAACCTTATTTTCACTTAAAAGTCTTGCAGTCCCCTTAACCCATTCAACACTGTTTTTTTTCCATAAAAATTCAACACCCTTTGTAAGTTTTGTTACAACCCTCTCTTTCCATTTCCTAAGGGTATCAAGGTCATAGAAAATTTCACCCTCCACTTTAAGCCCCATATTCTTTTTAGCATGTTTTATCTGAGAGAGAAGATGGGCAGAGTGAATCAATGCCTTTGTGGGAATACATCCGACATTAAGACAGGTTCCACCCACATACTTTTTCTCAATAACCAGAACCCTTTTACCCAGTTGACCAAGCCTTATACCAGCTACATATCCACCTGGTCCTCCCCCTATTATAATAACATCGTATTTCATATTAAAACTCCTTTCTAAATTAAATCATGTTTTCAGGATTTAAAATCTCATCCGCCTCCTGGGGAGTTAGAATGCCCTCTTCAACAACAACATCCTTCACCTTTTTACCCTCTTTAAAAGCCTTATATGCAATCTCAGCTGCTTTATCGTATCCTATTTTTAAGGCAAGAGGTGTGATTATACTCGTGCTCCACTCAACAAAATCTCTGCATCTTTTTTCATTAGCTTTTATACCCTTTACACACTTTTCTGCAAAAATTCTGGTTCCGTTTTTCAGAATCTCAATTGAAAAAAGGGTATTATAAGCAATGAGGGGCATCATTATGTTGAGTTCCAGAGGTGCATTCTGACCCGCAATGCTCACAGAGAGGGAATTTCCCATAACCTGAGCACATACCTGAATCATCATTTCAGGGATAACAGGATTTACCTTACCTGGCATTATTGAACTTCCTGGCTGCAGTGCGGGAAGTATTATCTCTCCGATACCTGTTCTGGGTCCGCTTGATAGAATTCTCAAATCGTTTGCAATCTTCATTAAACTCACACAAAGGGTATTCAAACTCCCCATGAGATTAACAACCGCATCCTTTGCCGAGATACCCTCAAATCTATTCTCTGCCTCTTTAAAGGGGATTTTTGTTCTTTCAGAAATTTTCTTTATAACTCTTTTTCCGAACTCCGGATGAGAGTTTATGCCAGTTCCAACAGCTGTTCCTCCCAGAGGCAGTTCCTCAAGATACGGAAAATTAAATTTTATTCTCTCAATCCCTTTTTTAACCTGCGTTGCATAGGCTGAAAACTCCTGACCCAGAGTCATTGGAACCGCATCCTGAAGATGCGTTCTCCCTATTTTTACAACATTTTTAAACTCCTCTGCCTTTTTATCAAATTCTTTATAAAGAATTTCAAGGGATTCAAGAAGTTCCTCAAGTTTTATTCTTGTGCTAACATGTATTGCAGAAGGTATAACATCGTTTGAAGATTGACCGAGATTTACATGGTCATTGGGATGAACAGGTTTTTTACTTCCAAGGGGATATCCGAGAATTTCATTTGCCCTGTTGGTTATTACCTCATTGACATTCATGTTAGTGGATGTTCCAGAACCCGTCTGAAACACATCAAGGGGAAACTGGTCTTTAAATTTTCCCTCAATAATTTCCTCAGATGCTTTTATTATTGCCTCTGAAATGTTTTTATCAAGGAGTCCAAGTTCTGCGTTTACCTCTGCTGAATATCTTTTTATAAGAACAATTGCCTTTATAAATTCAAAGGGTAAATTTAAACCCGAAACTTTAAAGTTGTTTAAAGCCCTCTGTGTATTCGCTCCCCAGTATGCTTTTGCAGTTATCTCTACTTCACCAAGCGAATCCTTATCCTTTCTTACATCTTCATTCACATCCCTTTATCCCGCCGGATACAGATAATCGTCATAAAGCATCTCCAGCTTCAACTTATGCCTTGCCTCTTCCTGTGCAAGAGCAATGAAAAGGTCTTTTATGTTTTCATCAGAAGTTTTATTCGCAAAATCCTCATAGAATTTAAAGGCACTCTTTTCCCTTTTCATTGCAAGTATAAGGGCATCCTGATAGGACATATCAGGCTTTACCTCAACATCCACAAGATAGTCGCTCATCTTCAAATCCAGCACTTCTTTTGAGCCAGATTCCACAAATTTTCTCAACTCACCTGATTTAACTTCCAGCAACTTCTGTTTATGTTTTCCCTCTTCCTGTGCGAGTTTTTCAAATACAGGTTTTATCTCGGGTTTTACCTTTTCTGACCATTCCTTATAAAAATTATACGCCTCTTCTTCTCTTTTTATTGCAAAATCAATAATTTCTTCAATTGATTTGAATTCCGCCATTTTACATTTCCTTTTTAAAGTTATACCTCTTCAAGTAATCCTGTAAAGGTATCGTGATGTTCTTCTTCATCAGCAAGGATTTTTTTGAAAAGGTCGGCAGTGGTTATATCTCCTTCCTCTTCAGCCTTTTTTATTATTTCCTTATAGAGTTTTATCGCATTTTCTTCATCCTCTTTATCTTTTTCAAGCATTTCCTTTAAATTCTCTCCCACAAATATGGGGTCAGGTTTTGTTGTTGGAATTCCACCCAGATAGGCAAGTCTCTCAGCAATTTCCTCTGCATGTTTCATCTCTACGATTGCAATCTTTTTGAGTTCATCCTTAACAGCAAATCCCTTTACTCCCTTCCAGAGAACATGCTGCCACATATACTGTATTGACACCTGCAATTCCCTTGCAATTGCTTTGTTTAAAAGCTCAAGCAGTTCTTTTGACGCCATCTTTACCTCCTTTTTGATAAGGAATTATATATTAAAGTTTCAAACCTTTTAAATTCAATTAAAATTTTTTAAACTGCTCTTTTTTTACCTTGCATACAGGACATTCATCAGGTGGCTCGCCTATATGGGTCCATCCACAAACAGGACAGATGTAAACTTCTGGAATTTCTATGTCCTTACCCTTTTCTGCTTTTTCTTTTGCATTTTTATAGTACTCTGCATGTATTTTTTCGGCTTCAAGAGCATAGTGGATTGCAAGTTCCGCACCTTTTTCCCCCTGAAGCTTTGCAATTGCATCATAGGCAGGATACATCTCATCTACCTCAAAAGTTTCACCATCAATACCTGTTTGAAGATTATCCACTGTCTTTTTTATCATTCCCAGCTGTCTTGCGTGATTTGTTGCGTGAACCTGTTCAGCATAAGCAATTGCCTTAAAAAGCCTTGCTATGTTTTTGTAACCCTCTTTTTCTGCAATTTCTGAGAATATCAGATACTTCATATGAGCCATTGACTCACCTGCAAATGCCTCCTGCAGGGATTTTTCTGTCATTTTTTTCACGATTAAAACCTCCTTTTAAACCTCTATTTTTAAAAATTTCCTTACCAGAAGCCCTATTAAAAAGGAAAAAAAGGCAACCCCAAAACTTATAAAGAGCATCTCAAAAAAGGTCTTTTTAAAAGAAATCTCTTTAACAACTGCAACAAAATATGTAAACACAAAGATGATTAAAAAGGCAATTAAAAGGGCAATTAGAAGGTCAATATAGGGATTCGGGATTACAAAATAGGAAAATATAAGAAGAAGAACCGCAAACACATAGGCAGACCCTGTGTAAAAAGAAGCCTTTAAAGGGTTTTCTTTACCCTCTGATTTCTGGGAGAGATATTCTGATGCAGCCATTGAAAGGGAAGCAGAAACACCCGTTATAAATCCAGCAATTCCAACTATTTTCGGATTTCTTAAAGCAAAAGTGAGACCTGCGAGGGCTCCTGTGAGTTCAACAAGGGCATCGTTCAATCCAAGAACTATTGAACCTATATAACCTATCTTTTCCTCATCTATCATATTTATTAAAAGACTTTCGTGTTGCATCTCCTCTTTTAAAATCCTTTCTGCATTGGGGATTACCTCTTTAAACTTCTCATAGTTTTTTTGAGCCTTTTCCTCTCCCCTTTCCATCAATTTCAGAGCAAAGGTTAAACCAAAAACTCTTGACATAAATGTATAAAAGAATATTTTAAATTTTGAAGGCAAAACCTTTCTTTTGACGAGTTTTTCAAGTTCTCTGTAATGGCCAAGTTCTTCGTCCGCTATTTTCTGGAGAATCTCTGAATTTTTACCCTTTTCTCTTTTAGCAAGTTTTTTATAAACGAAGTATTCTGTAATCTCATTCTTTTGAAAATCAAGAATTGCCTTCTCTACCTCATTCCTCATATCTATTTCCCCCTCCTTTTTTATAAATCCTATTCTACTTTCAATTCAAGTGAATTTGCCCAGAGTCCGTGTATGTTGCAATAGGATAATGCATAAAGAGTTCCTGATTTTGGAGTCTTGAAAACAAATGTTGCGTGGGGTTCTGTGTAAACACCGCTTGTGTCAGCACCCTTGGTTGATGCACCGTGGGATACAAAATCAAACCTTGCAATCTGATAGGGGAACGTTTCTCCTTCGGGTAAAAAGTAAACCTCTATCCAGGAAATATGATGGGCACTCGTATTCGGATGCGGAATTTCCTTTCCAACACTCACCTCAACCTTTATTTTCTCATCCTTTTTAGCCTCGCCTATTATTTCTATAACAGGCACATGCTTTTCCTTTTTCCAGTCAGCCCTTTGAAGCAACTCTTCAAAATTCTTCATAACTTTACCTCCCTTTTAAACTTTACCTTTAAAAACCTTATAAACATAAATTGTATAACCTATAACAAAAGGCATACCTATGATTGCTATCAAGAGCATAACCTTTAATGTTAAAGGACTTGATGAGGCATTGTAAATCGTAAGATTGTATTCAGGATTATTGCTTGCCCTTACAAGATAGGGAAAATGAATACTGCCCACAATTCCCCATAAACTTATAAATAAAAGAGAAGAAAACAGAAAGCAAAGACCATTTTTCTTTCTATTTATGGAAATACCCAGCAAAATCCAGAACACTATAACCAGTAGAGCAAAAATCCACGCAGGAATCTTCCCGAGAAACCCAGGAGCCCATATAACTGTAACAATAAAGGAAAGAATAAAGGCAACCATAAAGAGTATCCAGAGTTTTTTTGCAATTCTGTAACCCCTTTCCCTCATTTCACCATCGGTTTTTAAAACCGCATAACTCGCTCCGTGAAGCATTATCATAAAAAGTCCGAGAATTCCCATAACAAGGGGGTAGGGTCTTAAAAGGATAAAAAAGTTTCCTGTAAAATCAAAATTCTCATTTAAGGGAATACCTATGATACAATTTCCCAAGGCAACTCCGAATAAAAGGGAGGGTAAAAAGCTTCCTATTACAAATGCCCGTTCCCAGATTTTTTTTCTTTTCTCATCGTAATGCCAGAAGTCTATTGAAACAGCCCTTGCTATAAGAGAAAAAAGAAGGAACATAAAGGCAAGATAAAACCCGCTGAAAACTGTTGCATAGGCATGGGGAAAAGCAGCAAAGAGTGCACCTCCTCCTGTTAAAAGCCATACCTCATTACCGTCCCAGAAAGGTCCCACTGATTTAAAGAGCCTTTTTCTTTCCTCGTCAGTTTTTGAGAGGAATGGAAAAAGAGAACCAATTCCCAAGTCAAAACCATCAAGGATTGAATAACCTATAAACAGAAAACCTATGAGTAAAAACCACACAACCCTTAAAATATCTACAGTTTCCATCTTAAATCTCCTTTTTAATAACCCTCTTCACGGGAAACTTCCTCAATTCCTTTTTTAACAAATCTTTTCATAAGATAAATAAAAATTATAAAGAGAAAGAGGTATATGATAAAAAACATGATGAGGGAGAAAAGGATTTGACCCGCAGGAACCGAAGGAGATGCAGCATCGGCTGTCCTTAAAACCCTGTAAACAGCCCAGGGCTGTCTTCCCACCTCTGCGGCTATCCATCCGAATTCGTTGGCAAGATAGGGAAGGGGTATTGAAAACAAAAGCACTTTAAGATACCATCTTGTATCATAGATTTTTTTCTTAAAGAAAAGCAAAATTCCTATTAATGAAATCAAGATAAAATAGGTTCCCAGAAATATCATTATGTGATAGGAGTAAAAAGGTATAATAACAGGTGGTCTTTCATCCTTCGGAAACTCTTTAAGTCCTTTTACTTCATAATCCGTATCCCCGCTTACAAGAAAACTCAAAAGTTTTGGAATACCTATAAAAAGATAATTTTTTTCTTTATTCTCGTCCGGAATTGCAAATAAAGAAAGTGGTGCTCCTTTCTGTGTTTCCCACAAAGCCTCGTAGGCGGCCATCTTTTCAGGCTGTGTATGGGTAACCTGAACAGAATGGGAATGTCCTGTAAAGAGCTGAACTATTGAGGTTATTATAAAAATTATAAGGGAAACCTTTAAAAGTAATTTTGCATATTCCCTGAACCTGTCCTTTAAAAGATAATAGGCAGAAATACCCGCCACCAGTAAAGAGCCCGTTATCCATCCCGCAACCACGGTGTGAATATACCTTATAACAGTTGACTTATTTATTGCTGCTTCAAAAAAGTTGGTGAGGATTGCCCTGCCCCCTTCAATTTTAAAGCCCATCGGAGTCTGCATCCATGAATTTGCAATTATAATCCAGAGCCCTGAAAGGTGAGCACCGAAAAATACCAGGAATGCTGAAAGCCAGAAAACCCTTCTGGATACCCTTTTTCTTCCGAAAACAAGAACACCCAGAAAAACCGATTCAAGGAAAAACGCAAAGATTCCCTCTGCTGCAAGGGGCGCACCGAATATATCTCCCACAACCCTTGAATAGTTTGACCAGTTGTTTCCAAAGGCAAATTCAAGAACTATACCCGTTGCTGTTCCGAGAACAAAAACAATCCCGAGAATTTTTATGAGGAAATTAGAAGTTTTAAGGTATATTTCTTCCTTCCTCTTGAGATAAAGGGTTTCAAGAAATAGTATTATCAGAGTTAACCCAAAGGTGGTCGGAGGAAATATAAAATGAAAACCTGCTGCAAGGGCAAACTGAATCCTGGATAAAAGCACAGCAGACATCACACCTCCTTTTTCAATTTAAAATTATTTTTAAATAATAATTATACAAAATTAAACCTGCTGATGTCAAGCATTATTTGAAAACTTCCTTTGTTTCTTTATACCATAAAATAAAGTCCAGGTGAGAAAGGGGAATATTTATATCCTTTGAAAATTTTCTCATTTTATCTTCTATTTCAAAGTATTTTTTCTTTGAAAGAGACGCAGGAACCTCATTTATAACTTTTAATTTTTTTAAATTCTTAATTATGTGTCTGTCAAGGACTGCAATATCTTCATAAAACCCTGTATTCCTCAAAAAATGGCTTGCTTCTTTATAACCCATACCTTTAACATTTTTTACAAGAAACTCCCTTTTCTCAAAAACGCTTTTAAAATTATTTAAAATGTCCTTTAAAATAAACCTTTCCCCTTTTAAAAATTTCCTTCTTGCATATACAATGTACTTTGCTTTGTTATTGTGAAATCTCACGCCTTTAAGGTTTTTTGAAATCTCGTCTGCATTTCCTTTAAAGAACAAATTCTTTTTTCTGAGTTCAAGCACCGCCTTCCAGCAAACCCTTGCCTTTGATTGAGGGGTTAAAAGGCAGAAAACAAATTCTGCAAAAATATCTTTATCCCTGCCATTTTTCCATAAATTTTTAAACTCAGAAAGCCTTTTTATTATAAGGGGTTTTATCTCAGAGTAAATTTTAAAAATATCCTCCAATTTATTCTAAACCTATTATTTTAAAAACCTTTTTTAAATCATTGACAGGAAAATTGCAGATAAAATCCCTGCACACATAATATGTTGTTTTATTATTTATTTTAGAATAATCGGAAGCAAATTTAAAAATTGATTTAACTTCTTTATCATCAATATGTATAAGGTAAACATACGGCAAAAAGTTTTCATTTAATTTTTTTGATAAGAAAATAGCATCATTTATATTGCCAGCAATAACAATTTCAATCGGTTTTTTTATATAAACATATAGAGAAGAAAGTAAAGAGATAAAGGCTTGAGGGACTTCATAAATATGACCATAGATTGTCTTCAAACTTTTTTCAAAAATTTCTATATATTTTTCTTCCTGAAAAATAAAGTAAAGATTTAAAAGGCTTTGAAACATAACAGAATTTCCTGAAGGATAGGCATTATCGTATAAGTCAATTTTTCTGACAGGGAGTTCTCTATTTAAAGTAGTTTGATAAAATACTTTTTTATCTTTATCAAAGAAATTTTCTATAACATAATCGGTCAAATTTTTTGCAAATTCTAAATATTTAAATTCAAAAGTCGTTTCATAAAGTTCTGTAAGGGCAAGAATAAAAAAGGAATAATCGTCTAAAAAGCCTTTTACCTTTGCTTCACCTTCAAAATAAAGATGATAAAGCACTCCTTCTTTATATAAGTTATCCAGTATAAAATCTGCACATCTTTTTGCCATATAAATGAATTCTTTATTTTCTGAAACCTTTCCCGGTTTTAAAAGGGAGTATATCAAAAGAGAGTTCCAGTCAGTGAGGATTTTTTCATCTCTGAAAGGTTTTTCTCTTTTATCTCTTATACTTTTTAATTTTTTTCTTATCTTCTTCCACTTTACTTTACTTTGTTTATCAAAATCCTTTATCTGATACAAAACAGTTTTATCCTCAAAATTACCCTCTTTTTTTATTTCAAAGTATTCAGATAAAAATTTGAATTCTTCCTCATCAAGCAGGTTTTTAAGTTCCTGATATTTCCACAAATAAAATTTACCCTCTTCACCCCCTACATCTGCATCAAAGGAGGAATGAAATCCTCCCTCTTTGGAAAGCATATTATCTTTTAAAAAATTTGCAATTTCGGTCGCTGTTTCAAGATAAAAACTATCTTTTGTAACCTGATAGGTTTCTGTATAGATAGATATCAACATCGCCTGGTCATAAAGCATCTTTTCAAAATGGGGAACCTTAAAGTATTTATCAGTTGAATATCTGTGAAAGCCCCCGTCTATATGGTCATAAATACCTCCCATTCTCATTCTTTTTAAAGTTTTTTCAACCATTTTCAGGGAGAAGGAATTCTTTTTCAAATCATAATATCTTAAAAGAAACATTAAATTATGGGGAGATGGAAACTTGGGTTGAGTGCCGAATCCACCGTATAAACTATCAAAATTTTCCTCAAAATAATTAAAGGCTTTTTCAAAAATTTCTTTCTCTTTTATCTCGTAATTTCCCTTAAACTTTTCAAAAATATAACTTTCACCTCCTAAAAGTGCCCTTTGAACCTCATCTGCAACTCTTTCAATTTCTTCCCTTTTTGTCTTCCATATATATACTATTTCAGGTAAAAGTTCTAAGAGTCCCTTCATTCCGAATCTTGAAGTTTTTGGAATATAGGTGGCTGCAAAGAAAGGTTTTTTATCAGGTGTCATAATTATTGTAAGTGGCCATCCTGCATTTCCTGTAAGCATATAGCACAGGTCAATATAAACTTTATCTATATCAGGCCTTTCTTCTCTATCAACTTTTATCGAAACAAAATATCTGTTTAAAATCCCTGCAACCTCTTCATCCATAAAAGACTCCTCTTCCATAACATGACACCAGTGACAGGAAGAATATCCTATGGAAAGAAATATAAGTTTATCTTCTTTTTTTGCCTTCTCAAAAGCTTCTTCTCCCCATGGATACCAATCAACAGGATTATCTGCATGCTCTCTTAAATAGGGGCTTTTCTCTTTTATAAGCCTGTTATATTTTTTATCCTTCACACAACTCACTCCTGTAATGAGAAAAATAACAAGTAATTTTATAATCATAATTATTATATTGTATACCTATAAATAATTGCAACTTTATTTGAATTCAAAGTTATTTTTACTTTATAATATATATTATGAAAAAAATTTTTAAGATTATAGGAGTGATAGTTATACCATTAATTTTAAGTGCCTATTCAACGGGTCCCCCAGATGGATATGCAGGTGATCCACCAAATTACAATAATTGCACAAGCTGTCATAACAGTTTTCCACCCAACAGTGGAGATGGAACCCTTAATCTTTTAAACCTGCCAGGGAAGTATGTGCCCGAACAGGAGTACACAATCTTCGTATTCTTAAAAGATACCCTTGGATTAAGATGGGGCTTTGAAATGACTGTGATTGACTCTACCGGTTTTCAGGCAGGAGAAATGATAAACACGGACAACACTGTTCAGATATCCCAGGGCTCAGGGAATTTAAGGGATTATGCAAAACACACCTCTATAGGAACATTCCCGGGACAGCAGGATTCTGCAATATGGGAACTTAAATGGACAGCACCGATTCAGGGAACAGGAACAGTTTATTTTTACTTAGCAGGAAATGCTGCGAATAACAATGGAGTCCCTTCAGGAGACTACATATATACAAAACAATTTACCATACCTGAGTCCACATTAGCCCTCAAAGAAAAAAATAGTCTATCCAGAGGTTTTAACTTCAACATATATCCCAATCCTGCTTCAAAAAGAATTCAAGTTGTTTTTAATCTCGGAAATCCATCAAAGGTAAGGATAAAACTTATTGATGTCTCAGGAAGAACTTTTGATATTTATAAAGGTTTTTTAAAAGAGGGAAAAAATGTGTTGAATTTCAACTTAGATAAAATGAATTTAAATTCATCATCATACTATATTGTAACTGAGGTTAGAAAATTAAGGCTAAAAAAACATATCCTGATTATAAAATGAGAAAAAAAATAAAAATATCTCTTTTAATTCTTATTCTTACTTCTATCTCTTATTCTGAGAGGTTCATTTTTATTCCTGAACAAGGTTATGTGGTTTACCAAACCACAGTAAAAACAATAGGTATTTTCCCGGATAAAATAAAGGGTATAAATGAAGATATAATCGGAGAAATTATATACTCTGGAGATTCCTTGAAGGGTAAAATAGAAATTCCTGTGAAATCTTTTAAATCGGGTAATACAAAAAGAGATAGAGATGTCGCAAAAATTTTAAGGTATGAAAAAAATCCTGATATAATAGTTGAAATAGTTGAATTAAATCAAGAAGAATTTAATAAATTTCTTAAAAATGAAAAAGGAAGTGTTGTAGCAAAAATAAAAATAACTGCTGGAGGGAAATCTAAAATCTATGATACCCTTCTGGAATTTTCAAAAGATAAAGAAAATGAGGTAAGAGTAAAAACAAAAATAAATGCAAAATTTACAGACTTTAATATTAAACCTCCCACCTTAGGAGCATTTTTCAAAAGGGCACCTGATAAAATTTTGTTTTCAGGAGATATTTTATTCAAAGTCTTAAGGGAAGAATAATATGAGAAAAATATTTATAATTTCTCTACTTTCTATATCTTTTTTGAATCTTAATGCTCATGAAGGACATGAAAAGGGAAACGAATTTCTTCTGGATGCCCACCGGTATTCAGGTTATTTCACCCTTCTTTCATCGAGTTTAACTTCCCTATTAGGATGGATGACTTTGAATGAATACCAGAAGGGTAAGATTCCTTCAGACAAATTAAGAAAAACTCATAAATTTTTCGGATATACAACAATCACCCTTTCTTTAACCACATCCAGTTTAGGATTTATAAATTTCTGGAAATTGAGAGAGGAAAAGGTGGGTAAAAGAAAAAGGATAATTCATATGCTCCTTTCCTCAATAGCAACTGCAGGTTTTATAACTGCAGGAATTATTGCCTACAATGCCAGAACCTTGCCTGATTTTGACCTCTATTATACCCACAGGACAGCAGCCCTTCTTACAACAGGAGGAGTTGTTGCAACAATTTTATGGATAATATGGTAAAAAGGAGGAAATTATGAAGAAATCTATAATTATTTTAACTGCCTTTTTTTCAATTTTACTTTTATGTAAGAAAGAACCAACCAAACCGCCACCGCCAGGGGAACCTGTTGATTTTGAAAAATATATTCAGCCGATATTTAATCAGAGCTGTGCAATTACAAACTGTCACACAGGCACAAATCCAACGGGTAATCTTGACCTTTCAGAGGGTAACAGTAAAGGCAATTTAATAGATGTTATTTCTCCAAATTACAATGCATACAGGGTAAGAAGTGGAAAGCCTGATAGTTCTGTTTTATATAATAAAATAAGTGATTCTGGAAAATATGGTGGCGTTATGCCTCCCACAGGTAAACTACCTCAATCAGAGATAGACCTTATCAAAAGATGGATAGAAGAACTTCCTGATAGCGTAGAAAATTTATCTACTTTCTAAAAATATTCTTTCCGGGGTTTGAAGATATTCTATTAAATCTTTTGTAAAAAGAGCTGCCTGTGCACCATCTATAACCCTGTGGTCAAAGGAAAGGGAAAGATAAACTATGTCTCTTATTACAATTTGATTATTCTCTTTTACAACAGGTCTTTTCCTTATTGAATGGAATCCCAATATGGCAACCTGAGGATAGTTTATAACAGGAAAGGACAAAAGCCCACCAATAGAACCTATGTTGGTAATTGTAAAGGTTCCACCCTGAACATCTTCCAACTCAAGTTCTCTTTTTCTTGCTTTCTCCGCCATCTCTGTCATCTCTCTGGCAATTTCAATAATGCTTTTTCTATCAGCATTTTTGATCACAGGAACTATAAGACCGACTTCTGTTGCAACTGCAAAACCTATATTATAGTTTTTATGTAGAATCAGCTCAAATTTCTCATCATCTATGGTGACATTAAAATGGGGATGCTTTTTTAAAGTTATAACACAAGCTTTAATAACAAAGGGCATAAATGTGAGTTTGACTCCTTCTTTTTCAGCAATCTCCTTCATCTTTTCTCTTAATATTACAAGTTCGGTTAAATCAGCCTCCTCAACATGAAGAGTGTGAACTGCTCTGTCCTTTGACTCTCTCAGTCTTAATGAAATTTCCCTTCTTATTCCCTTTATGGGTATCCTCTCAACTTCTTCTATTACAATCTCCTTATCCTTCTTTTTTAACTTCTCAGCTATTTCCAGGACATCTTTTTTATGAATCCTTTTACCCTCAAACTCTATTTTTGAAAGGTCTATCCCCATTTCCCTTGCCAGTTTTCTTGCAGAGGGCGTTGCCAGTACTTTACTGGAAATAGACACAGACGTCTCAGGGGATTCTTTTAAAGGGGCTTTCTCCTCTTCAGGTCTTTTAGGTTCCTCCAATTTAGGTATTTCATCTATCTTTTCGCCTTCTTTTACAAAAATCGCAAGGGGTTTCCCAACTTCCACAACACTTCCTTCAGTTTCAAGAATCTTATAAAGTATTCCTTCATAAGGAGATGGTATTTCAACAGTTACCTTTTGAGTTTCAATCTCAACAACAGGTTCATTCTTTTTTACATACTCTCCCTCTTTTTTAAGCCATTTAAGTATTTCCCCTTCAACAACACTTTCAGCAATCTCTGGTAATTTTAAAATTTCAGGCATACACCCTCCTTACTTTTAAAATAATTTTTTAATAGCCCTTTTGATTCTTTTTGCGCCGGGTAAGTAATATTTTTCAAGGGCATAGGGAAAAGGGGTGTCCCATCCTGTAACCCGTATAACTGGAGCATCCAGGTAATAAATACCCTTTTCTGCTATAAAGGCTGATATTTCCGAGGCAAAAGAACCTATTTTGGGTGCTTCATTTACAATCACCACTCTCTGGGTTTTTGCCACAGAATTCAAAATTGTCTCACCATCAAAGGGCACCAAAGTTTTCAAATCAATAAGTTCACAGGAAATACCCTCTTCTTCTAACTCCTGAACTGCTTTTTTGCACTCACTGAGCATATATCCATAACTTATAACTGTTACATCTTTTCCTTCTTTTACAATCTTTGCCTTGCCCAAGGGAACAGAATATTTTTCTTCTGGAATATCCTCTTTAAAGGCAAAATATATTTTTTTTGGTTCTAAAAAAATAACCGGGTCTTCGTCTTCAATTGCTGATATTAAAAGTCCTTTTGCATCGTAAGGGTTTGAAGGAATAACCACTTTTAAACCTGGAATATGAGCAAATATGGCTTCGGGGCTCTGGGAATGATAGAGACCACCTTTAACTCCTCCTCCATAGGGTGACCTTATAACCAGAGGGACAGAGAACTGACCAGCTGACCTGAATCTTTCCTTGGATATATCTGAAATTATTACATCAAAACCTGGCCATATAAAGTCAATAAACTGGATTTCAGCCACAGGTCTTAATCCATAAAGGGCAAGTCCTGTTGCAAGTCCAAGAATACCGTTCTCATCAAGTGGGGTGTCAAAAGCTCTATCCTCACCGTATTTTTTCTGCAAACCCTCTGTTATTGTGAAAACTCCTCCTTTTTTACCCACATCTTCTCCAAAAACCAGAATCCTGTCATCCTCAGCAAGTTTTATATCAAGAGCATTTCTTATTGCCTCACCCATTGTCAATTTTGCCATTTCAAATACCCTCCTCCTTTAATTCTTTATATTCCTCTACCAGATACCAGGGTGTCTCTTTGTAAACTTCATAAAACATATCTTTTGGGTCAGGTAAAGGTGCATTCTCCGCAAACTCAACCGCCTTTTCTATCTTTTTCGTCACTTTTTCCCTCAAAGCATTTTCCTTATCATTATCCCATAATCCCTTATATTCAAGGTATTTTCTTAACCTCACAATTCCATCTTTCCTTTCCCAATCTTCAACTTCTTTCCGAGCCCTGTATCTTTTATCGTCGTCTGCTGAGGAGTGGGGATCAAGTCTGTAAGTAAGTGCTTCTATTAAAAAGGGCTTTTTTGATTTCTTTGCCTCATAAACACACTTTTTTGTCACAAGATAGGTGGCAATAGCGTCATTGCCATCAACAAAATAGCCTTCAACATTGTATGCCTTACCCTTAATCGCAATTGTTGGAGAAGCAGTCTGCATTGTTCTTGGAACTGAGATGGCGTAAAGATTGTTCAAAACAAATACAATAAGAGGCAATTTAAAAAGTCCTGCAAAATTCAGTGCAGAATGAAAATGACCTTCACTTGTAGCACCCTCTCCTCCATAGGAAATTATAACCCTTTCTTCTTTCCTGTATTTAATTCCCATAGAAACTCCCAGGGCAACAACATGCCCCACACCAACTGGAGAACCAAGCACAAAGACATTTATATCTTTTTTTCCTAAATGTCCCGGCATCTGTCTTCCTTTTAATGGGTCAGTATTCTTACCCATAATTTGAGAGAAAATCTCTTCACAGGTAGCACCCCTTACATGTAAAGAAGGAACAGTTCTATAATAAGGCATAACAAAATCTTTTTCAGAAAGAGCCTTTAAACTTGCAACATGAGATATCTCGTGACCCTTTATAGAAATATAAAAACCTGCTTTTCCCTGCCTTACAAGAATCCAGCCCATATTATCTATCTCCCTTGTAAGAACAGCGTCCTCATAAATCTCTATAAGTAATTCATCCTGAATGCCAAATTTTTCATGAGAAAAATCAGCAATGGGTCTTCCATCATAATCTATGAACTTTAAAGGTTTATCAGTATAAGGATTTATTAATTTACTTATAGTTTCAATGGTTATATCCATTTTAAACCTCCTGAACAATTCAATAAATATTAATTTTAAAGGATATATATAATTATATTCAAATAGAAATTCATTTTAGATAAAAATAATTATTGATTAAATTTTATTCTATAAATCTTGTCATCACCGGGCAAAGGTATTCCCCTACCATCCCTGTTACTTGTTAAAAAGTAAATATTACCATCAGGACCTGAAACAACATCCCTTATTCTTCCGTATTTACCCTCATAATCACTTTTTGCAAACCATCTTTCAATTGAAATTATCTCAAGATTTCCATCCTTTATATCAATATCAATTTTTATAAGGGCTTCACTTCTTAAAGTTGCGACAAAAAGGCTACCTTTATAAAAGGTCATACCACATGGAGGAGTTGCCTGTTTCCACACTATTAAAGGGTCAACATATTCATCTTTTCTGCCTGCTCCTATTACAAAGGGCCATCCATAATTTTTCCCTTTATAAATTATGTTTATTTCATCATGACCAAAAACACCAAACTCTCCTGAAGGTCCATGTTCTGACGAAAAAAGCAGATTTTTCCCGGGTAAAAAAGCGAGCCCCTGTGGGTTTCTATGACCGTAGGACCAGACAGGAGAACCCCTGAAGGGATTATCAGGAGGAATTTCTCCATCAGGAGTAACTCTTAAAATTTTTCCCCCGGGACTTTTTAAACTTTGAGCAATCTCTGCATTGAAATTTTCACCCGTTGTGATATAAAGCATCCCATCTGGTCCAAACTTAATTCTTCCACCATTGTGAAATTTCGCACCCGGTATTCTGTCTATTATTATTTTATCAAATACACAGGAATCTCCCTTGTCAACAAATCTAACAACCCTGTTAAATATTCCCTCTTTATCCCTGTAGGTATACATTGCATAAATAAAAGGTTTTGCAGGATGTTCAGGATGAACCTCAAGTCCCATCAGACCACCTTCACCTATATGATACACATCTTTTATTATCTTATAGGGTCTTTCAAATAATTTACCTTCCTTTATAAGTCTTATCCTTCCAATCCTTTCACTTACAATTGCCCTTTTAGAATCAAGAAAAACAAGGGACCAGGGAATTTCAAGGTTTTTAATCCAGACCTCTACCTTTACATTTTCAGGTTCAAAAACAAACTTATCTTTAACCTTTTGAGGAATCTCTCCTGAAAAAGGTTTTATTGAAAATAAAATTAATAAAATGTGCATTTTAAAATTTTAAAGGATACTACCAGCAAAAAGAAATCGTTCTTTATTCTATCGAGATAAGTTTTTTCAAGACCCTGAGTTTTTCTATTTGAAATTCCAGCACAAAGACACCTTTTTTTAAAAATTTCTTTAAATCCAAATAATTCCATCCTTTATCTGCCTTTTTCATTATTTTTTTCATCAATCTGCCCGATATGTCATAAAAATTTATTTCAAATATACTTCCTGAAAATTCTGCTGGAACCCGGTAATAAATTCTGTAAGGTGTATCCTTAAATTTTAAAAACTCATGCCTGTTAATTCTCTCATTAACTCCTGTTCCAAATTCATATCTATAAAGACCACTTTCAGTTCCTGCATATAAATACATCGTATCTGATTTGCTCTGAGCAAGACAAATAACCGTGCTATCTTCTAAAAACTCATTCATAAAATTCCATGTATTACCTTCGTCTCTTGTTATGAGTACACCGTATCCTGAATCAGCACAATATACAATTTGTGAATCCAGGGAATTCACAAGAATATCTCCTGGATAGACTATCCATTCTGAAATTTCCCATGTATATCCGTAATCAACTGATTTATATATTCCATCAGAATAACTACCATTACCATTTAAAACGCACCATATAACCGAAGAATAACTTCTGTACGCATTAATTGCAAAAGCACCTATATTATCGGGAGTATTTGTGTTTACCCAGTGGTCTGTAGAATAATGATAAATTCCTCCTTCTGTTCCTGCAAGAAAATAGAGAGTACTGTCAGAAAAATTTATACAGAATAGTGAAAGAACATTCATATTATCCAGGCTATCGTTCATGGGATACCATGTTATTCCTCCATCATCACTCCTTTCAACACCCTCTCCATGAGAACCAATTATAATTGCCTCGGGATACAAAGATATGGCAATTGAATTAGCATATAATTTAAAATACAAAATTTCCCATGTATTTCCACAATCAAAAGACCTGTAAATTCCATCGCTCCACGAACCTATACCCATTGTGAAATAAACAGTTTCAGGGTATTCAGGGTGAAATAGAATAAAGTTCGGAGCTAAAATGGAAACAGTATCCCATGTAACCCCGGCATCTTCTGACCTGTAAAGTTGATTCCCGCTAACCAGAATAATATCAGGATTAGACGGATGCACTGCAACTGCATTAATCTTCTCATTTTCAAAACCCAGAAAATACCATCTTCCTGAAAAAAGCATAGAATTTAAATAAAAAATCATTAGAATAAATTTCAACTTACCCATCATTACCTCCCTCTTAGACTTAAATTATTATAGAAATTATACCCTTATGTCAAGTAAAATGCAGGGTCTTAGAACCTATTTTCTCAAATAATCAATTAATGGTTGCGTTACAAGGGGAACAACATCTTTAATCATGTGAGGCATAAGGGCATCCATAACTTTTGGCATCATCTCGGGCATCTGCTCTGCCATGTAATCGGGCATGGGTATTCTTTCCTTTATCCTCTCAAGCATAACAGGTAAAACCTTTGGCATCATCATGGGCAGGAGTTTGGGAAAAAGAATTGGAAACATAGGTTTCATCAGGTTCAAAACACCCGGAATTTTCCCGAAAAATCTCATCATCCCGCCCATTCCAAAGGGCATCGCATCAATCAGTTCCTTCCACATCGTTCCCATTAAGTTTGCAAAACCAGCGGGTGTCATAAGATGTATCATTGCTTCAAAAACAGCCCATTGTTTTTGAACTTCGGGATTCGGGTCAGGAAATTCATAGCCGAGATAGGATGCTGCAAATCTTGCAAGGTCAACGGTTTCAACTGGCAATTTTTTCTTGTCAGCACTTACCCTGAACTGAAATTCACAGCAGGGACAGAGGGCTATAACCTTTTGTGCACCTACTTCAATTGCTTCATCAAGCCTTGTCTTACCAACTTCTGCTGCAACATCAGGCTCTTTTATAAGGGTCAAAACAGAACCACAGCAATGGGCATTCTGGTGGTTAAAGGGCATTTCAACAAATTCAACATTCGGAATTGCCTTTATAAGTTCTCTCGGCTCTTCATAAACTCCTGAAACTCTTCCTATATGACAGGAATCGTGGAATGTAACCTTAACTTTTTCTTTTTTTCCATCAGGAAATTTAAATTCTCCGTTTCTTATTTTCTCCGCAACAACTTCACTGTAATGTTTTGCCTTTATATTGTATTCAATTCCGAGTTTTTTAGCCCATACAGGATAAAAGTTTCTCCACATCATATCACAGGCAGGACAGGAACTTATAACAGTATCCGCACCCTTTTCTTTTACAGCAGATATATTCTTTTTCATTGTCTCAACAAACACATCCCATTTACCTGCAACGAGCATCGGTGTTCCACAGCAATTCTCCTTCTCCCCGAGATATGTAAAATCAACCCCTGCAGAATCCAGAAGTCGAACAGAAGCCATCCCTATATCTTTCTCAACATAACTTGCGGTACAACCTGCAAAATAAACATACTTTGATTTTTTATCAGGACCGTGTTTTTCCCATAAATCTTTCGGAAACCATTTTGTTCTGTCCTTCCTGTATCCAGCCCATATATCACCTTCCTTCTGCAAAGATGCAGACATCATTTCAAAAGGAGGGAATGTCATTTTTTTATCCTCGTGAATCAGTTTGCCCCTTAATTTCATCCATGAGGGCTCAATTGGAAGGACTGCAGAACATCTCAGATTACAGAGTTCACAGGTGGTGCATACAAGAAATGTATCAACCATCTTCTGGGTCCATTTTTCCCTTCCCTCAAGATATTCCCTTAACCAGTACCATTTCCCTCTCGGACTCTGACTTTCCCATCCTCTCCCATAGAACTGGTCGCATTCATCAACACAATAACCACACTGAGAACAGGAATAGGCATACCATACAACATCAGGAGGAATCCCCTTTATTGATTTTTCAGGTCTTTCACCCACCTGAGTTATCACTGTATTTCCAAGAGGTCTTACAAGAGGTTCAAAAATTTCTCCGAGTTTTAAGATGGTTCCAAGCGAGGTGTTTGAAATAACTTTTCCGGGGTTTAAAAGGTTTTTCGGGTCTATCTTCTTTTTAAACTCCTTTAACTTTTTAACCCTTTCCTTACCAAGAATTTTATCAGCCTTTTTTGTAAAATAAAGACCTGTTGCATAGGGTCTTCCACCGTATTTCTCCGCAATCTTCATTATTGTCAGGACAAGACCGAAAACAAAATTGTAACTGAACCTTCTCTGGTCAGCAGGTATAAACCCGAGAATAACCGCTTCAGGTTTTCCATTTTTCCCTTTTTTGATTATAACTCCCTCTTTAACAACCGGCTGGTCAACCTTTCTTTCAATCTCTTCCATAACATTTCCGAGATTTTCAAGAGGGACTATAACCTCTGCAGGAACAAGAGAAGGTCCAAGTCTTTTAACAATCATCAACTTAAACCTGTGTTCCCATTCATGTTTTGCAATTCTATCACTTAAAATTTCTGCCTCACAGAGTTTTACAATTTTCTCAAGTGAGGACCTTATTTTCTTTTCATTTTTCTTGCTGAAAGCAAGAGTGATAACATAGGCTGCAGGAAGTAAAACCCTTTCTTCTACGGGATGCCCGTGATGCTCCATTAAAGGAGCCCTGTTTTTCATCTCAGCCATTCTCGGATTTATAAACACCATGGACCATACAGGAAGATTTTCCTCAATCATCTTTAAAATTAACTTCTGGGCATCGTGGGCATCAGGACATGCAACAGCAATAACACCTTCTTCTTCATAGGGCTTTACATAAAGTTTTACCTGTGTTATAATCCCTGTTGTTCCTTCAGCCTCTGCAATAAGTTCCAGTTCCTCTCCCTTAAACTCCTTTACACTTCCATCGGGTAAAACCACCCTTGCTGAAATAACATTCTCAGGGAAATAGCCGTATTCATAACTTCCTATGCCCGCTCCTCCCTGAGCAAGCCATCCACTGACCGATGAAGAAGGATAACTGGTGGGATAAAGCCTTATTGTTAATCCTTTTTTCTTTAACTCTCTATCAAGCTGTTCCCATGTAATCCCGGGTTCCACTGTCACAGTGAGATTTTTCTCATCTATCTCAACTATATTCCTCATTATCCAGAAATCAATAACTATCCCATTTTTAACAGGTATAACTCCTCCATAACCAGAAGTTGCCTTTGCTCTTGGAGTAACCGGGATTCTCTTTTTATATGCCCATTTCAAAAGTTCTATTATTTCCTCTTCCTTCTCAGGTTGAACAACCGCATCAGGAATTGTGCTTCCAACAAAAGGTTTCACAAGATTTGGAATTGCTGCAATATCATGACCATAGAGCTTCCTCTCTGTTCTATCAAAATTAACCCTCTGACCAAACTTTTGAACCAGCCATTCTTTTTCCTTCTTTCCTATTTTAGTCATGAAAACACCTCTTTTTAAAATTAAGAAGTTTATTAATTTATTAGTATATTATTATACTGCAAAAATACCTCAAAACACAAATCCCTTAAATAATAAGAGATTTCTTCTGTAAAAAGCAATATGGAAATATAAAAATTTAGAGCAAGTTTCAGGATTTTGGAATTTGACCTCTATATGTCCTTATGTCAGGGTCTAACCATAAAAGATAAACGTATCTTTCCACAAACACCGTGTTAGGCGAAGTTTATCATTTTTCAATGACATTTTCTTCTCTAAGTTTTTTTACAACTTCTTTTGCGAGTGAGTTGACTAAAGTATTATAGTCAGCAAAAGCGTCACCCTTTGTAAACGATGTAGCTAACCATGCAACTTCTCCAGATTTTCTATCAAACAAGCGAATTTCAAATTTAACTCTGGGCTTGGAAATATAATAGCCACCATATTCTTGCGTATAACTTTGATAATAAAGAGAGCTACCATACAATGATGCACTGCCTTGTGATGATGATCTTTTAGGGATATACACCTGTGAGGTCCAGTAATCTTGCAATGCTACTACTAAAACCCCATCTATATTATTTTGCTCCAAGATTTTTAACAACTCTTGTTCATCATAATCTTTTACTGGTGGAATTAACTCTATGCCAGAAATTGCATTAACACCTGACAGGTTGAATTGGGCAATAAAAGCATTTTCCGTTTGTCTCCTTAAACCTATATCCGAAAATGGAGCAACAACAAGGATTTTCCTGAATTTTACTTGTGAGAATTCCGGATTTTTGATGGTATTTAGAGTTGTCGATGCACACCTTGATAAATAAAAAATAATTACCGCTAAAAGAAATTGCTTAAAATGTTTCATAATTTACCTCTCTTTAAAATTACGCCTAACTCGTTGATATCCGCATTGCGGGTATCCTTACAATTTAAGGGTATATACGCAATATTGTATATATACATACCCCTGAATACAATCGTGTTTATCCCTCCTTTTATACCCGCCAGATTTTATCATCATTTAACACTTAACACTACATAATATATAGCAAAGAAAATAAAAAAATCAAGCTTATTTTTTAAGAATTTTTTCTTTTTTATCCCAAACTATTTCCCGCTTACTTCCTCTTCTATAATCTCCTTTACCTTGGGATAATCAGGGACACCCTGAATCTTTAATTTATTGTTTACCACAAGGGCGGGGGTTGTAAATGTGTATTTTGCAATTTCTCTGGGGTCATGGACATGTTCTACCTTTGCCTCCACTCCCAGTTCTTCAACCGCTCTTTTTGCAAGTTTTTCAAGAGTTTTACATCTTGGACAACCAGCCCCGAGAATTTTAATCTCCAGCATTTTAAACCTCCTGTTTTTAATTTTTTAAAAAATAAAATTTCCAACAAACCATCCTGAAAATGTTCCGAGAACAACTATTAAAATTCCGTAAACAATCGCCTTTTTTGCACCGAATATCCTGGCAATTGCAAGAAAGTTGGGTAAAGAGGCTCCTGGTCCTGTTAAAAGAAGGGCAAGAGCAGGCCCTTTGCCCATCCCCAGTTTCATAAGGGTATCAACAAAAGGAGCCTCTGTAAGGGTTGCAAAATAACTGAATGCACCCAGTATCGTCGCAAAGAAAGAAGCGAGTATTCCGTTACCACCGAGCCATCCTTCAATCCACTCTTTTTTCAAAACTCCTCCTATTATTCCCACAATAAACACACCGAGAAGAAGAAGGGGAAATATAATCCTTACAAACCACCATGTCTCTTTCATCCATTTAACAATCTCCTCTTTTGTCTTTGCCCAGAAGGCATATCCGAATGTTATTATCAGAAATATAAAAAACACGACCACCTTTTTCCAGTAAGGACCTTTAACAACAAGATAGTTTGGAGCAAGCAATGTAAGAACAATGAGAATTAAAAGAACTATATCCTTTTTCTTTATTATTGAGACCTTTTCATTTTCGGGGTCAGCCTGAAAGGCAGCAGATTCTTTAATCCTTTCCCTTTCTTCTTTTATAAAAACCCATGTCATAAAAAGACCAACAACAACACTCATAAGAAAGGCAACAATAATTCTTGCCAGAGCCATATCGTATCCTATTATAGCACCTGTATAGATAAGAGCAAGTATGTTTGACGCAGGAGCAACCCATAAAAATATGAATGCAGGACCTATTCCTCCGCCTCTGAAATATATGCCCGCTGAAACAGGAATCACGGTGCAGGAACATACTGCAAGAAAAATAGAAGAAAGAGCAGAGAGAGGAAAGGAAATTATTTTTTTAGTGGCAGTTCCAAGATACTTTAGAATCGCTTCCTTTGAGAGAAATGTAACCATTGCACCCGCAAGTAAAAAGGCAGGGATAAGGCATGTCAAAACATGGAGTGCAATGTATTCTTTAAGAGCCAGAAGTCCTGATAAAATCAACTTCCATAGAATTTGCATTTAAACCTCCTTTTCATATTCTTTTAAAAAGAAATTCAGGTTTTTAATTATTCTTTTAATGGCTGAATACCACTCTTTAAGTTTTGCTTTTCCCATTTTTGTTATTTTATAAACCCTCTGAGGTGGACCACTACCCTGTGTATGCCATTCTGACTTTAAAAAACCCTGTTTTTCAAGTTTCCTCAAATTTCTATAAACATGACCTATATCCTCTGCCTCGTATTCAAGCCCCATATTTTTTAATTTCTGGAGTATTTCATAACCGTGTGCTTTGTTTTTCAAAAGTATTAAAAGTAAAAAGGGCTCCATAAACCTGGGACCTCTTTCACCCGGATAGTGACAGCACACCCCTTTTCTACTTATCTTTTTAATGGTTTTTTCTTTCATAAATTCCTCTCTTTAAATTTTGCCATAAAAATAGCCTGTAAAAATTGCCAGTAAAATAACTAAAAAAATATAAACAGAAGTCTTTCTCACCCCCAAAACTTTTCCTATAACAAGCATACTGGGGAGAGAGACCGCAGGTCCTGAAAGCAAAAGGGTAAGTGCTGGTCCTCTGTGCATGCCTGCATTTAAAAAACCCTGTAGTATTGGAATTTCAGTAAGAGTTGCAAAATACATAAATGCACCACTTATTGAGGATATCAAATTTGCCATTAAAGTATTCTGACCTACAAGTGTATTGACAATTGAAAAGGGAACAATCCCTTTTATTTCTCTATATCCAAGGAAAAACCCTGATAACAATACACCCAATATGAGAAAAGGAAGAATCTGATTTGTGAAAAAAAGAGTCTTTCTCATCCATTCAAGAAGTTCATTTTTGTCAAAGAACTTAAAAGAAACATAAACAATTAAGAAGATGAAAATAATGGGCGAAATTATCTTCAGAATTCTTGAGCCTGACGGATATTTAAGAGTCAAGGATAGAAGGAGAAATATAAGAAAAATAAAAAGGATTATCCTTGGGGTAAAACCCATCCTCTCAGTATCATCAAGAACTTCTACATCTTTTACTTTTGATTTATGTTCAAATATATTTGCCATAACAAGACCTATAATCATTCCTCCAAATATAGAGGAAATTATTCTTGTTAAGCCTATACTTATACCAAGAACTTTTATAGTCATAACTCCCGTGATAATGCTTACTGCAGGTCCTGAAAAAAGCAAAGTTATTGCAGGTCCTATTCCTGCACCTGCATAGTAAACACTTGCGAACAAAGGTAAAATAGTGCAGGAACAGACCGAAAGAGCCAATCCTGCAATCCCTGCAATTGGATAAGAAATATAAACAGGTGTATTTTTGCCCAGATATTTTAAAATGAATTCTCTGGGAAACATTGAGGCAATAAAACCCGCTATCAAAAATGCCGGAAAAAGACAGGTAAATGTATGCTCTCTTGCATACTCCTTCATTAAAAGAAAAGAAGATTTTAATGGAGTATAAACAGAAAGATTTTCAACGGGTAAAAATAAAAAAAGTATTAAAAAAAGTAAAACTATTAAAAATTTGTATATCTCTCTCTTTTTGATCACTTTTTAAACTCCATAAGTATTTTTTCAATTTGCTCCTTCTTTAACACCTTTCCTTTTGAAACGACTTTGTTATTTATCACAAGCGTCGGCGTAACAACAACACCATATTCTGCAATTTTTTTCAAATCTTTTACATGTTCACAGTTTGCACTTATTCCCAGTTCACTGAGAGCATTCCTTGTTTCTTCCATCAAAAGCTCACATTCAGGACAACCTGGTCCCAAAATCTTTATTTCCATAAAAGGAGATTCTTCCTCGGGCACATCCTCTCCGAGAAATCTTCTGAATTCCTTCCAGAGTGCCTCTTCAAAATCTTTTTCTGCTGATGCTGGAATGTAATTTTCCCTTTTTACCCTGTTCAGAATTTCCCTTTTTTTCTCCTCATCAGGAATATTCATAACCTTAACGGTCTCAAAGATATCTTTGAGACCCTTTATCCCTACCTCCATTCCTTTAACCTTTATCTTCTCAACCATTTTAATGTTTCAATCATCTATATGATTAAGTTATATATAATACTGGATTATATATCAGTCTGTCAAGGGAAAGAGCTTCTTCATCAAAAATCTAACCGATATAAACCTTTTAATAAGATTGAAGTTTTTATCAATGGTATGTTAATCTATAAGGTATGAAATTGGTTTTAATTTTAATTTTTGTCGGGGTTGGAGAAGATTTTCATGAAAAAACAAAACTAACCCCTTTAAGTGCTTTAAAGCAGATAGTAAGGTTTGAGAAATCTCCTTCTTTGTTTAAAGAATATCCTGACAAACCCAAAATAAAACTTCCAGAACCTGATTTTAAGGGTATGCCATTAGAAGAGGCTATCAGAAAAAGAAGGTCTATAAGGAATTATTCCCCTGAGCCTGTAAGTTTAAAAGAGCTTTCTATACTACTTTTCTCTGCTCAGGGAATAACAGGGTATTACGCAGGTATACCTCTGAGAACAGCACCATCCGCAGGAGCACTTTATCCTATTGAGATTTATATTTACGCCCATAATGTGGAAGGACTTGAAAGGGGAATTTATCACTACAATGTAAGAGAACATGCAATTGAATTTATAAAAAAGGGGGATTACAAAAACCAGTTTTTTAATGCAGGTCTTTTTCAGGAAATGTTTCTTGAAGCACCTCTTGTTTTTATCTATTCAGCAATATTTAAAAGGACCACCTATAAATATGATGATAGAGGATACAGATATGTGTATATAGAGGCAGGACATATTGCACAAAATGTTTCTCTTCAGGCTGTTTCACTGGGTCTTGTATCCTGTGTTATAGGAGCCTTTTTTGACGATATGGTAAATAAAATAATAGGGGTTGACGGAAAAGAAGAGGCGGTAATTTATCTTCAAACAATAGGAAAGCCAAAGTGATTTTAAGCCTTTTTTTAATATTCCTGTTTTCTCTAACATTTCTTGCGGGTTTAATTGCTGAAAGACTTGGAATTCAAAGGTTCATATTTCACAAATACCTGGCTTATGCTCTTTTTATATTTCTCACATGGCATATAATTTCAAAATTAAAAATCTTAAAAAATTATTTAAAGAAGAAAAGAAAATATCTTTTACCGGTTCTTTATCTTTTTATTTTTATATATTTTGCTGCTCTTTTGATGGGGATAATTTTCTGGATTTTGTAAAAACACAGATTACACCTCGGGGGTGTTAGTTTTATTGGCTCAAAACTTATTTTTAAAAAAGAAAAAATAGAACATTTAAAAGATAACCTTGATTCACTCAGCTTTGAACTGGACGAAGAGGACTTAAGTAAAATTGAGAAATACTTTTAGATATTAAAATAAAATATTTTAAACTTGAAGAGAATTACATCAATTATAAGTCCAAGAAGATAAAGCATTCCGAATCTTCTATTATGCCAGAATGCACCTGCTACATACCATAAAGGCCAGACATCCTCCCTATAATCATCTGGTTTTTTTTCAGGTTTTTTCCTTATATACATTTTAGAAACTTTTAAAAATACAGGAATTGAAAGAAAAACTATAAGAACAAAGGGAGAAAGGACTTTAACAATAACAAGATAAAGAATAATAAGATATTGGAAAATCATCATTAATAAAACAAGAAATCTCGAATTTTTTTACCTATAAGAACAGGAAAGGTTTTAATACCCTTTTGTTTATCAAAATCAAATTTATCAATGTGCTTGCCGAATAAAACAGTGGTAACCCCTATTGCATAAGGAAAAGAAGCTATTATTACATTCTTATCAACAATTCCTGTAATTATAAAATAGGCACCACCCACCATAAGAGGACCCCAGACAAGAAGGACAGATAACTCTCCAAGGCCTATATATTTAAGAGGAAATGTATAAAATAAAACAAAAAAACTTCCTATTATAATCAGAGGAATTGCAATACCTTTTCTTATATTTACAAGATAAATTCCTATTAAAAGTGCAATCAAACCGGTAACAACCACATATTTCAAAATTTCCTTAAAGTCCATTAAATTATCTTCGAACGGATGAGGACCGTATTGAACTCTGAAATAGTTTCCTTTATCAACTCCTTTCAGATGATCAACAAAATCATTTACAAGATTATTTGTAGCATGGGCAAAGATAAGCCCCAGTGTTGTTAAAAACCAAATATTGAAATTAAACATATCATATTTAATTGCAAAGATTCCTGCAATGGAAGCTGAGATGAAAGTCATAACAAAAACAGCCGACCTTGTTATAATAAGCCATTTTGACACAAAATCAAGTTTATCAAATTCATCCCTTTTAAGTCTGGGTATAACCCTTATCGCTTTTATCCACATTGAAAAATTAAGCGTTTTCATTTTAAATTCCCTTTTAAAAGGTTATTATTATATTTCAAATTTTAAAGGTAATGTCAAATATTTTGTGTAATTGCATTTTTTCTCTCCCCAGTTTGAATTGAGTTTTTCTATCATGTGTTTTTATGTGTTTTTAGGGTCAGACCCTGACATAAGGACATATTCTAAAAGTAGAGTGTTTTTTTATCCTTTCTAAACAAAGTTGGATTTAACTCATGTTTGCCACTTTTCAGGCGAAAATCAGCAAATTTTAGAAAGTTTCAATTTTGTCCCTTTAAATTTTTCAAAAATGGTGGGCACAAACTGAAAAATAAAGTTATTGTCCTATGGTATTTTTTAAATCAAGTGGCAAACAGGGGTTAGAAACTCAAATTTTTATTTTTTTATCAGTTTAAACTTTCCAAGTTCCTTTTTATCTGATTTTATTTTTAAAAAGTAAATTCCTCTGGGTAATTTTTCTAATTTTTTGTCCTTTATAATTATGGAGCGGGGTTCTGATAGAACCTTTTTGTAAAGAATTTTTCCTGAAATATCATAAAGATAAATAACAATATGAGAGGTTAATCTGCCTTTAAACTTTAAGTCAATCTTATCCCTGAAAAATAAAGGCACATTTAAAAAGGAAATAGAAGATTCAAAATCTCCTTTCTCAGAAATTCAAGTAGACCCCTCAAACTTCAAAATAAAGATATCCCTATTTCCTGCATTTGTTCCCTGAAAATATGCACCTCCACCCAGGTTGTAAACTGGAAAATCGGTTGACTCAGTCTCGCCTGTTAAAAAAATATTTCCTGAACCATCTGTTGTAATGGAACGAACATAATTACTATAACTTCCTCCGTAATAGGTTGCCCATAAAAGAGAAAGAGGTGGGTCTATAATTAAATTTTCTTTTCCTGAAAAGTTTTTTACCTCAAAACCTATAAAATCACCTTCCTTTCTGTAAGAAACAGAAACCTCTTTTTTACTTCCTTTTTCATAAGCATAAATTTCTCCATCCTGAATCTCCCCAAGAGGTGTTCTGAAAACAAGTTTCTTACCATCCTCACTTACAAAAACATCCGCCCATTTCACCTTCATCTTTATGTTATTTATGTTTGCATTTGGCTCTATTTCAAATTCATGATGCAATTTCCTTTCATCTACCCTGAATACCCAGTCAATTCCTGGATAAACATCCTTTATTTTTATCTTTCTATAACTCTTTACAAAAAGAATTCCATCAGGACAAAAAGGGTAATAGTAATTTGAGTATCCTGGCAATTCTTCCTCAAATTCTATATTACTTAAATCAGCATCCAAAAGTTCAATATCAAAACGAGCATAATGAATAAGATTTTCCTCTGGCTCAGAAAGAGTGCGAAAATCCCCTGATTTTTCTATTTTTTCTGTTCTGTAAATAACAAAACTTACCCCTTTATCTGTTATAAAAATAGAAAAGTCTTTTAAATTAATTCTTGCCTTTATGTAGTCAACTGGATTTTTTTCAAAATCAGTCACCTGTCCCATATTTTTCTCAAATCCAAGGGAGGATACAATCCATTCAGAGATTTTTTCCTTAAAGATTTCCTCTGAGATGTCTTGCCCAGCAAATAGGCCGCCAAGCACTGTTCCCTTTATTATTGAATGCCCTTTTTTCATATTCTCCTCCTTCAAATTTTTTGAGGGACTTGAACCCTTTTTGTCATCATAAAATTTTAAAGCAAAAAAATCCATCACATCAAAGAAATCCTGAAAAATATCCCTATTATTGTTAAAAGTATTATAACCTGAATCCCTATCATCCAGAGGAAGAACCTGTTGAACTTTTTATCAGGTTCCCTTATTTCACCATGAAGTTCCTCTCTGAACCTGTCAACCTTCTGGTCAAGGGCGGTTATTCTCTGATTCATCTGTTGTTCAAGTCCTGAAATCCGTGTTTTTAAATCGTTTATATCCTCTTTTATTGAATCAAGTTGATTCAAGCAAAGGCTGCTTTCCCTCTTTCCAGCCTTCAAGCACTGAGATTCTTCTTTCCAGTTCCAAAAGTTTTGATTCATCAAAATTTTTCATTCATAACCCTGTATTATTACAATATTAAAAGGGAAAATATTTGAGGTGGCACAAACTGAAAAATAAAGTTATTGTCCTATAGTATTTTTTAAATCAAGTGGCAAACAGGGGATAAGGTTCATTGCATTAATTATAACATTAAAAAAATTTAAATATGGAATTTAAAAAAGAAAATCTGAAATATGTTCCAGAAAAGCCGGGAGTTTATCTTTTTTATGATAAGAAAAAAAGACTTCTTTATGTGGGAAAGGCAAGAAATTTGGTAATGTCAAATATTTTGTGTAAAATTGCATTTTTTTTCTTTTTTCAGTTTGAATTGAGTTTTTCTAAAGGGTCCCGTACACAATTTTGGCACTGAGATTTTTCAGAAGGTAAAATATTCATGGGACGCAACCTCCTCCGCAATTCCCGGAAAGCTCTCTCCAGAATGTTTACTGTTCTTATCTTCCTCCAGAGTTCTTTCTTAAACTTATAATAAGTAAGATATTTTTCTAAATCATGCTCCATGCTTCTGACAGCTTTTTCTTCTTCCACTATCCACTTTTTATTCCATTCCTTAAACTTCCTCATCGCCTCTTTCTTACTCTTCACATTAAAGATTTCTCTGGCTTCTTCTACACATTTATTTCTATTTTTTCTGCTTATTTTCACACATACATTTCTTAATTGTGAGCTATACATTTCTGATGGGGTATAAAAGGATATATCCGTGAAATTGCCTTCTCTAAACCCTTATGCCCATCTGTTATGATAAGCTTTAAATTCTTACCCATAAGACCCCTTGCTTTTATGTCACTCAGAAAAGCCTCCCAGTTGTCTCTATTCTCTACATCCACTAATCTGAAAGAAAGTATCTCACTTTTTCCATCCCTATAAGTCCCCAGAGCACATAAAAGAACTTTCTTTTTCACATGCAAACCTCCTCCCACTTTTAAAACAATCCCATCAAGAAACAAAAATTGAACTTCACCGTAAATCTCTCCTGCTATTTTCCTGAGCCTCCGAGTAGATACACCTTCTATAAAAAGTCTGCCAATCGCAGCGTCAACCTCCTTTAAAAAGTTTATTTTGCTCTGGGAGGAGGCTTTTTTTCAAATAAACAAATTTACACAATTTGTTGTACATTACCAATTAAAAAAATTAAAAAATTTGTAAGATTTAGACTTGGAAAAATACAGATATAAATATGCAAAAGAGTTTTCTTTTGGAATGATGAAGAGGAAATTGATTTTCTGATAAAGAAAATAGAAATAATTTATTATCTGAATATAATAAGAGAATAACTTCCAAGTGAGTCTGTTATTTCTTCATAATATTTTTTGTATTCTAAAATATTACTTTTTTACTCCCAATTCCTTTAAAATACCAAGAAATAAAAAGTTTGTGTTTTTCCATCAATTCTTGTTCTGTTTTCATTTTTATTAAGAAAATCAAAACTCTCTTAATTTTTTAATTTGACAAGATATTCAAGATAAGTTTTATCAACCTCTTCATGGTCGTAACCTTTTTTATCCCCGAATTTTTTTCTGTGTGGCTTAAATCAATACTTCATATAAAAAATATATAATTTTTATAATTTTCAATGGCTTTTAAAATTTTTTCCTTTATGTCCTTATGTCAGGGTCTGCCCTAAAAGGGGCTATTCAAAGGATAACGGAAGGTTCAGTAAATAAAAAATCTTGTTTTTCTTATATCATCAAATCCTCCTAAATATTTTACAAGCCTTTCAACGCCGAGACCAAATCCTGCTGATGGATGAAAGCTCTTTTTTGCCTCCTTTAGATATTCATCAAAAATTTCCAGGGGAATTTTCTTTCTCCTTATTCTATCAATAATTTTTTCATACTTGTATTCCCTCTCGCCTCCTGAAAGTCCTTCTCCAAAACCATAAGGGTAAATAAGGTCATAGTCAAGCAAAATTCCTTTTCTCTCAGGGTCTTCCCTGTCGTAAAATTCTCTTTCTTCCTCAGGGAAATCTATAAGGAAATAAGGTTCTTTTATACTTTTTGAAAAGTTTAAATCATCGCCAAATTTTTTCTTCATTTCAAAAAAAGTTATTCTTTTAAAGGGTTTTTCAGGAACAGAAACTTTTACAAGTTCTGGAATTTCCTCTTTAACACATGAAATTATGTAAATAACAAAGTCTTCTATAAAAGAAAGGACTTCTTCTCTTTTTGCATTTTTTATTTCAACATCTATCTGAACAAACTCAATAAGGTGATGGGGAAAGTTATTTTCAATTCTTATATTGGGTGAAACTATGAAAATTTTATCAAAGTGGTTCATCAGAATCTGTTTCTGGAAAATCATGCTGGTTGTGAGTAGATATTCCTTATCCTTTATTTTTGTCTTTGCATAATTTACCTGTAAAAGGGGGTCAGAGAGTTTGGTGAGAATAAGAGGAAGGATTTCTGTGAAACCCTTTTCCTCAAGAAATCTCCTTGCATGTTTTAGCACCTCTGATGATATTATACTACCTTTTATCTTCTCTTTCATAGGGGGACCTCCTTTGAATTTTTTTAAATCCCCCTTATCTTAGGGGGTTATTATTGGAAAAATTGCAAGAAGAATTTAAAGTCTTTAATTTAAAGATTGACATACAAACATTGTAAAGAAAATAAAAAACTCCTGTCAAACAGGATAAAAAACTACTCCTCTTTATGATGCTTTATTACCTTGCCTTTAACTATAAATATAACATCTTCACAAATATTTGTTGCAAGGTCTGCAATTCTCTCAAGGTTCTGTGCGATTTTTATAAGATAAAGTGCCCTTTCAATGGTTGAGGTATCCGAAATCATATAGGTTATAAGTTCCCTTGTAATCTGGTCTCTCAAATTATCAACAATATCGTCTCTTTCACATACACTCTTTGCAAGTTTAGAGTTTTCATCTATATAGGAATTAATACTATCCTTAAGCATCTTTACAGTTTCCTCAGCCATTCTCGGTAAATCAATATAGGGTTTAAGCTGAGGTCTTTCTATCAAAAATAAGGCACTTTCAGCAATATTAACTGCATGGTCAGCCATCCTTTCAAGGTCATTGTTGATTTTTAAAATCATAAGAACTTCCCTTAAATCCTTTGCCTTTGGTTCATATTTCGCAATTATACCGATACATAATTCATCAATTTTAATTTCCACATCATTTGCAAAATTTTCATCCTTCTCAATTACTTCTTTAAGTAAATCTTCCTTTTTTTCTAAAAGTCCTTTTATACTCTTTTCTATCATCTTCTCTACATGGAAAGCATAACTTGTTATTTCCTTTTTTAATTCATTTAAACTTGCTTCAAACATTTTAAAACCTCCTTATTATCCAAACTTACCGCTTAAATATTCCTGGGTTTTCGGATGTTTTGGAACAGTAAATATCTTATCTGTTTCCGCATACTCTATCAGTTCACCAAGATATAAAAAGGCAGTGTAATCAGAAATTCTTGCCGCCTGAGAAGGATTATGAGTAACTATTACAATTGTTAAACTCTTTTTAAGCTCTTCAAGTAATTCCTCAATTTTTCTTGAAGCAACAGGGTCAAGGGCAGATGTCGGTTCATCAAGTAAAAGAACTTCAGGGTTAACTGCTAAAGCCCTTGCTATGCATAATCTCTGCTGTTGACCTCCTGAAAGCTCCAGGGCGTTTTTTCTTAAATTGTCCTTTACCTCATCCCATAAATAAGCCTTTTTAAGACTTTCTTCAACTATGTAATCAAGACGAGATTTATCCTTAAGTCCGAGAACACGAGGACCATAAGCAACATTTTCATATATTGATTTGGGAAAGGGATTTGGTTTCTGGAATACCATACCTATTTTTGTTCTTATTTCCACAGGGTCAACACCGTTATCGTATATGTTTTTGCCCTTAAAAAATATCTTTCCCTTTATTCGGAAATCATCTATTATGTCATTCATTCTGTTAAAACATCTTATAAGAGTGGATTTTCCGCATCCTGAAGGTCCCATTATGGCTGTGATTCTGTTTTCTTTTATTTCCAGGTTTACATTTTTTAGAACCTGATTATCACCGTAAAAAACATCTAAATTTTCTGTCCTTAAAATTGCCATTTTTAGAGTTTATATTTTTTAGTATAATAGTTTCTTAAAATAATTGCAATGATGTTTAAAAGAAATGTTAAGATTAAGAGGACAATTATTCCTGCAGCTGCATTATGATGAAAAGCCTTCTGGGGTCTTGAAACCCAGTTGAATATCTGAATGGGTAAGACAGTAAAGGGAGAAAGGGGTGTTTTGGGTAAAAAGGCTATGTAAGTTAAAGCTCCTATGGTTATAAGGGGAGCTGTTTCTCCTATTGCCCTTGATACTGCAAGAATAATTCCTGTTAAGATGCCAGGAAGAGAAATGGGTAGAACCTCGTGTTTTATGGTTTGCCATTTCGTGGCACCGAGTGCTAAACTTGCCTCTTTGATAGAATTAGGGACAAGTCTTATTGCTTCTCTTGTTGCCATTATAACAATTGGTAAAACTAAAAGTCCAAGAGTAAGAGCACCTGCAAGGACTGACCTTCCAAGATTAAAAAATCTCACAAAAATTTCAAGCCCTAAAAGTCCATAAATAATTGATGGAACACCTGCAAGATTGGCAATATTTACCTCTATCATATTTGTGACAAAGTTTCGAGGAGCATACTCTTCAAGATATATTCCTGCTCCAATCCCAACAGGAACTATAAAAAGAATCATAACTATCATAACATATATTGAACCTAAAAGGGCGGATAATATTCCTGCCCCTTCAGGTTTTCTTGAAGGATAGGAAGTAATAAATTTCAAGCTTAACCTCGGAAGTCCATCTATAAGCACATCCACTATTAATGAAAATAAAGTTAAAAGGGATACACTTAAAAAGAAAAGGGAAAGGATTATAAAAATTTTTTCATAAATTTTTTTTCTTTTTAAAATTCTTTCCATCACATTTTGTAAAATTTTATAAATTTCATTCTTAATCTGTGACTTATAACATTAAACACAAAGGTAAAAACAAATAAAACCATTCCGACAGCAAATATTGTTTTATATTCAAGAGAACCTGCTGGAGTATCTCCCAAAGAAACCTGAACTATGTAAGCAGTCATTGTTTCTATTGGAACAAGAGGGTTTAATGTAAGAACAGGTCTCTGACCGGCAGCAATTGTAACTATCATTGTCTCACCTATTGCTCTTGAAAAGCCCAGTATAATTGAAGAGATAACACCTGATGAAGCCGCAGGTAAAAGGACCCTGAAAATTGTCTGAAGTTTTGTTGCTCCCAATGCATAGGATGCCTCTCTTAAACTTCTTGGAACAAGAGAAATTGCATCCTCACTTAATGATGCTATTGTCGGTATTATCATAATTCCCAGGACAATTCCAGGGGAAAGAGCATTAAATCCTGAAATTGAAGGTATTATTTTTTTTAAAAGGGGTGTAACAAATAAAAGGGCAAAATATCCATAAACAACAGTTGGTATACCTGCAAGGATTTCAAGAACAGGCTTTAAAATGCCTTTTATAGGAGGTGAAAGATATTCAGCCATAAAGATTGCAATAAAAAGCCCGGCAGGAAAAGCTATTAAGATTGCAACCACGGAAGTTAAAAGGGTTCCTGATAAAAGGGGCCATATACCAAATTTCTTTATGGCAAAAAGTGGTGTCCATTCTCTCTCAGTAAAAAATCTTATTATAGAAACTTCTCTAAAAAAGGCTATGCTTTCATAGAAAAGCACAAATATTATTCCCAGAGTTACAAAAATTGAAAGAAAAGCAAAGGAAGCAAATAAAAACTTTATAAAATTTTCTTCTAATTTTCTTTTAAAATACATCTCCCTTTATTTTCCTTCTTTTTTAAGAAGTTCCTCAAGGGTAACACCTATCTGAGAACCCTTGCCACCGAAAATGCTTCCTGTAATTTTCTTTTTAACTCTTTCAAGGGCAAGTTTATAGCTTTGTTCTGAAAGAGGAATATAACCAACCTCTCTTACAAGTTCTTTTGAATTTTTCAGATAGAACTCCACAAATTTCTGAACTTCAGGTTTTTCAAGAGATTTAACATTTACATATATAAAAATGGGTCTTGAAAGGGGGAAATATTTTCCACTTCTTATAGTTTCAACACTCGGTAAAACAGGACCTCTTCCATCTTCCGGGTCAATTGCCACAGCCTTTAAGATATCTTTATTTTCCTCATAATAGGCATATCCGAAAAATCCAAGGGCAAGAGGGTCGTTTGAAACACCCTGAACCAGTACATTATCATCTTCTGATGCAACAAAATCACCCCTTGAAGCACCCTCTTTTCCAATAATTGCCTCGGTGAAATAATCGTATGTTCCCGAATCAATACCTGCACCGTAAAGATGTATTTCTTTATCAGGCCAACCCTTTCTTATCTGAGACCATTTCTTTATTTTTCCCTGTGCCGAAGGCTCCCATAATTTTTTGAGTTCTGAAACTGTCATATAATCACACCAGGTATTATCAGGATGAACCACAACTGTAATTCCATCATAAGCAACAGGAATTTCTATGAATTCTATTTTCTTCTTTTTAGCAAGTTCCAATTCACTTTCCTTTATGGGTCTTGAAGCATTGTTTATATCTGTTTCCTCTCTTAAAAATTTTTTAAATCCACCTCCTGTTCCAGATATTCCTACAACCACCTTTATATCCTTATAGACTTTTTGAAATTCTTCTGCAACAGCCTCTGTTATAGGGTATACTGTGCTTGAACCATCTATTTTCACCATTTTCTGAGAATACCCCGTTCCAAGAAGCATTCCCATTACCATCAACACCTTCGTAGCTTTTTCCATGTATCCTCCTTTTTACGAGGTTAAATATTAAATGGGAAAATTTAAATGAATATGAAATAAATGTTAACTCTATGTTAAATCGGAAGAGTTATTATAAACTTTGTCCCTTTATTTACTTCACTTTCAACATCAATCTTTCCATTGTGGAGCGAGATTATATGTTTTACTATTGAAAGACCAAGCCCATACCCCCCTTTTTTCTTATCCCTTGATTTGTGAACAACATAAAACCTTTCAAAAATTCTTGGAATATGCTCCCCGGGAATACCAACCCCTGTATCTTCAACTTCTATCAATAAATTATTCTTTTTTCTATAAGCAGAGATTTTAATCTCGCCTTCTTGAGTGTATTTAATGGCATTATCTATTAAATTTATAAAAACCTGCTCCATTTTAAAAGGGTCAACTTTTATCTCAGGTAAATCTTCCTGCAAGTAAAGTGTAAGTTTTATCTTTTTTTCTTTTAAAGATTTTTCAAATATGGGAACGATACCCTCTATTAAACCTTTTATATTAACTTTTCTTATATCAAGTTCTATATCCTTTTTCTCCAGTTCAGAAAGATAAATTACCCTTTCAACAATATTTATTAACCTGTCAATATGCTTTTTTATAATCTCAATATACTTTTTATTTTTTATCTCTTCCTCTTCTTCCAGAGTCTCGATAAAACCTTTTATTGCTGTAAGAGGTGTTTTAAGCTCATGAGTTATATTTATTGTAAGTTCTTTTTTTACATATTCAAGTTCTTTAATATTTGTTATATCATGAAAAATTGCCATCACTTCACCTGTTTCAGAAAGTTTTCTTGCAGTGCATAAAAAAATCCTACCTTCAAATTCCATTTCCTGTAAAAAACTTTCTTCTGATTTTGCTTTTTCAAGTATAACTGGAAATTCAGAAGATTTTATATATTCCCAGTAAAATCTATCTTCTTTAACATCTTCTTTAAAAAAGCTTTTGAAATTATTGTTAAAAAGAATTATCTTACCTTCTCTATCAAGCAAAACAATTCCCTGGGGAATTGCGTGAAAAAGGGTGTAGAACTTTTGTCTTTCAAACTTAACTTCTTCGAAAAATTTCTGGATGTTTCTCGACATTTCATTAAATTCCCTTGCAAGTTCTCCTATCTCATCCTTCCTCTTTGTAAAAAGTCTTACTTCAAATTTCCCCTGAGAAAGACTTTTAAATCCATTGAGTATCTCTCTTATAGAAAGTGAAACTCTTCTGGAAAATAAAAGGGCTATTAACCATGAAAAAAATAAAACCCCTATTAAAGAGTAGAAAATTCTATTTCTTAAATTTAAAAGTAAAGAATTCACCTCCCTTAAAGAGATCCCTGTTCTCAAAACGCCTATTAACTTATCCTTATCATATATAGGTAATGCCACATAGAGCATGTCCTCTTTTAAAGTTTCACTGTACCTTATTAAACTACCAATTTCCCCACCCAATGCTATAATCACTTCGGGTCTTTCTTTATAATTTTCCATAAATTGGGGGCTTACTTCTGAATCTCCTACAGGAACATCATTTGTGTCAATAACAGTAATCCTTACATTTACTTTATTACCCATCTGTTTAACAAAGTTATCCAGATATTCATAATCTCCTTTTTTGTAAATATCACTTAGATACGGCATAAGAGAATTGCCCACATCTCTCAAATGGTTTTTGAGTTCTTTTAAATATGTCCTCTTTATAAGGGTGTGGGAAAAAAAGAAAACAAAAAGAGCTAAAAATGAGGTAACTAAAATAAAAGCAGTTAATAATTTAAAAAATATCCTTCTCATTCTTCAATCTTATAACCAACACCTCTTATACTTTTGATAAATTTACCAGCTTCACCGAGTTTTTTTCTTAAATTTCTTATATGCACATCAACAGTTCTATCCAGCACCTCTTTTTCTCCTTCCCATAAATTTTCAAGAATCTGTCTCCTTGTAAAAACCCATCCTTTTTTTTCAGCCAGCATTTTTAATATTTTGAATTCAGCAGAGCGCAATTCTATCTTTTTATCTTTAACAAAAACTTCAAATTTATTAAAATCTATCTTTAAAATCTCACCTATCTTTACAAAATCTTTTTCTTTTTTTACCCTTCTTAAAATAGCATTAACTCTTGCAACCAGTTCCCTTGGTGAAAAAGGTTTTGTAACATAGTCATCTGCCCCAAGTTCAAGACCAAGGACCTTATCTTCCTCTTTCCCTCGTGCAGTAAGCATTACAACAGGAATATCTTTAAATTTTTCAGAGTTTTTAATCTCCTTGCACACTTCAATACCATCCATATCAGGAAGCATTAAATCAAGTATCACAAGAGAAAAAGTGGTATTCCTTAGACAATTCAAAAAACTCTGGGCATCATAAAAAATTTTAGTCTTATACCCCGCTTTTTTCAAATGATGGGATACAAGTTCAGCAATATCAGGCTCGTCCTCCACAATGGCTATCTGTCCCTTCATGGTTTTAGATTATAAGATATTCAACAGCGATCTTACAATTTTTTAAAGAATTTTCAATTTCTTTAAACCACCCTCCTCTTTTCTTTGAACTTCTATATTTCCCTTTATTAAAAACATTTCAATTGTATTGCAAACCCTGGCAGAAATTAAATGACCTCCTTTAACCCTCTCATCCTCTGTTCCAATGGTTATGTGAAAATGGTAGGGGGGGTCTGTCTCTGGAGTTATTATTCCAGAAATTGAAAGCAGTTCTGAAGGATTTTTTTCCTCATGCACCTCATACTCCTTTCCGTTCCAGTAACCCATCTTAACCTCTTTCATCATGCCCAGTGCAGAGATAATAGCAAGGACTTTTTCACCTTTAAATTCCTCAACCAGTTTTTTCACATTCTCAAAAAAATCCTCATTATCCTCCATTACAACCGCTATAAATTTGCCGTCATCTTTAAACTGCATCTTAAAACTCCTTTTTGAGTTAAGGTTAAGGTTGAGGTTAAGGTTAAAGGTTGAAGAGAAATTTTTTCAAATGAAATTTAATTTTTAAAAGGCTTAAAAGATTATTTTCTTTTATAAAGCCCAAAAAATATTGAAGATTTAAATATTTGTCCTTTATAATTTGCTCAGCGAGATGAGGAAGATAATAATAGACAGTGGTATTGGATTGCCTTCAGAATTTATTGAAAAATATGATATTGAAATTGTTCCTGTAAATCTTTTTTCTGAAAAGGGAGAGGATTTCAGTGAAAAGAGTTTTGATGAGATATTATCTTATATTAAAAAAGGGGGAATTTTAAAGCCATCAGGAATTTCACCTGCAAGACTGGTTGAGGCGTATAAAAGGAATAAAGGTAAAAAGATAATTTCAATACACATAGGTTCAACAATAAGTGGAATAGTCCAGACTGCAAAAGTGTGTGCTAAGAAGGTAAAAGAGGAAAACATATATGTAGATGTTGTTGATACCTTAAATGCAGGACCTGCTGCAGGAATTCCGATTTTAAAAAAAATTGATAAAATTGTTGATGAAAGGTGCTCCTTGCAGGAAATTGAAAGAGAAATTCAGGAAATATCCCATAAAACAGAAATGCTTTTAACAGTAAAAGAGGCAGGAAGGCTTATGAGGGTAAGACCGGTTGAAGGTTTAAAAAGAATTCTGAAAAGACCGGGAATAATTGCAGAATATATAAAATCAGGGGGAGGAAAACCTTTAATTTCTTTAAAACTGGGGAAGTTTAAAACAGTGGGATTTATAAAAAAAGGGAAGGATGAAATTGATGAGATGATGGAATTTATAATGAAAAATTATTTAAAAAAGAAGGACAGAGTTCTTGCATTTACCTTTGGGTGTGAAAGGGAAAGGGATGAAAAAAGAATTATTGAATTTTTTAAAGAGAATTTTGAAGGTGAGATTTATAGTACCCCCCCTCTGCCCTTATGGGTGGGAACTGTTGGAACAGAATTCATAGGAGTTACTTTTTACAAAGAAAATGAAACCTGATATTTTAATTTATCTGATCTTCGGTTATCTTGTGGGTTCTTTAACCTTTGCCCAGATTTTAGCCCTTTTGTTTTTTAAAACTGATTTGAGAAAAAGAGGAACAGGTTATACAGGTGCTTCAAACCTTGTTGCCCTTGCAGGATGGAAATGGGGAATAATTGCAGGCATTCTGGATATATTGAAAACATTTTTTGTATTAATAATAACCTATAAATTATCACAATCACAGTTTTATTCTCTGCTTGCAGGAATAGCAACCGCAATAGGTCATATATACCCGATTTATTTTAGATTTAAAGGAGGAAAAGGAGGGGCATGCACAACAGCGATTTTATTCTTCATATCTCCAAAAGCCTTTGGAATAAGTGCAATATTTGCAGTAATCCTGCTTTTAATAACAAGAATTCCTGTAACCCTTTATCTTTTGATAATTATTTTATATCCTGTTCTTCTTGCCTTTTTCCATTTTCCCTTGAAAATAATAATTGGTGTTCTCTCGCTTTTTGTGATTCTCATTTTTGAAATCAAGGAAAACATAGTTTCTCTTATAAAGGGAAAAGAGATAAAAATAGGAAAAGGGGAAATAGGAGGGGGAAAGGGAAAAAATTAAATTTGATAAACAAAATAAAGATATATTATAATGTAACACATAATAAAGGAGGAGAAAAATATGAAATTTCAATATACTATAATATTGAAAGAGACGAAGACGGCATCTATATTGCTTCATGTCCTGCAATTCAGGGATGTTATTCACAGGGTAGAACCATTGAAGAGGCAGTTGAAAATCTGAAAGACGCCATAAAACTTCATCTGGAAGCAAGAAGAGAACTGGGGGAACCTTTACCCGTAGAAACCGCAGTAGATAAGGTGGAGATAAACATTTAATGTCAAAATTAACTCCTTCAAAGCCTCAAGAGGTGATCAAAGTATTAAAGAAATTAGGATTTAAACTCATAAGGCAGAGTGGGGGTCATGCGGTATTTAGACATCCTGACGGTAGATGGACTACAGTTCCTATCCATCACGGCATGGATGTGGCAAAGGGTACATTGAGAAAAATATTAAAAGATGCAAAAACTATAGGTGATGAATTTGAAAAGTTAAAAAAGTGATTTTTCAGGGTAGAATTAAAAGATTTTGATTAAATTTTTCTTCTTCTATTTTTATATACTCTCCCCTTTCCCACAATTTTAACTGGTCATCCGAGTTTCTATCAAGAAAATGACCGCTTTCACCTGGCGGTAAAACAACATAAATTTCATCTTCTTCAAGATTAACAATCATCCTCATTGAAGGTCCCTCTATTATATCAAAAGGTTTTGAAATTAAATATCCCATTTTGTTGGGAGTTGTAGGACTTCCTGAAACACTCAAAGGTCCTTTTGTGAATAATACCTTTAAAAGGGGAACCTGTGAAAATGCGTGTTTAAACTTTGCCTTTGCGTATTTTCCGTATTTTTCAAACTTTATATTTTTTAAGGCATTTTTAAAAGCAGAAATCAAAACAGAATCGGGTATTTTATTTTTCTTTAAATTTCTTTCAAGGGCTGATATTGAAACATAAGCAAAACTTATAAATTTTTTGTAAAGGGTATCTCCGAGCAAAGGCAAAAAGAATTCTTTTATTAAACTTGTTTCAAAGTTCGCATATATATAGGGGGCTACCCTGTTTTTATCAAAAGAAAAATCCCATTCTTCAAGGAAATTCAATGCTTTTTCTTCTTTTTTATTTAAATTTTTCTCCCTGAGGGCATCAACAAGTTTTTTCACAAGGAATTTTGCAAATTCACTTTTTACATCATTCTGTAAATCCTTTAAAAACTCAAAATTTATATCCTTTGCAGAACCTAAAACCCTTTCATACCTTCTTGCCCTTCCTGAAGGAGAAAAATATATTGAAATATAATGGGGAAAATCCCTGAAAGGAGGATTGTTGGATGAAAATATATAACCTTTTTCAGGATTTAAAGAAAAGGGGATTTCATCAAAGGAAAGGAAATCTCCGGGTAAATCATGCCTTGGGAATACAAGCACTTCCTTTTTTCTCTCAATCCATCCGCAGGGCTGATAAAGTATGTTCCCTGAATTGTCAGCCATTATAAAATTTAAAGAGGGTATTTTAAAATATTTTAAAAATTCTCTTGCTTTAATTACATCTTCTGAAAGATAGACATTATAAATTGCATAAATTTCATGGGAAGGTAAAAATCCTCTCCAGAAATAAACAAAAACACTATCTTTATATTCCTTTATAACGGGTAAATTGTCTTTCAGAAGAACCTTTGTTTTCTTAACCTCATCCTTAACCTTAATTTCTTCCCATACTGTATCAATATTCTCTTTTTTCAGTTTTACAAAATCTCCTTCATCAAGACACAGTGATGTAACACCCAGTGCTATCTTTGAATTTGTGCCAGGAACAACAAGTGGAGCACCAGGAACAGAAAAACCCTTTATAACAAGAGTGTCAATCTGTAATATGTTAAAAAACCACGCAGGTGGAAATGAAAATTCAAGATGCGGGTCATTCATCAGGAACGGAGGATTACCTGTTGCACACGCATTGGATGTGAATTTTGGCTTATAAAAATTTTCAAGGATTAAAATTATATCCTCCACCTCTTTCAGTTCTTTTTTCAAATCAATATCATCTCCGTGAAAGGGGGCGTCCTCTGGATAAAGGGGTAAAACCTTTTCAAGAACTTCTTCACCCTTTTTATTCTTTATCTCTGTGAAAAGCAAATCTCCTTTATAGGAAAGGTTTAAGTCCCAGCCCATGAGTCTCCCGACTTCAATTGTATTTAACGGAATCCATTTTCCCGGAACATATCTTAAAATTAAAAATTCAGGAGGCAAAAGTCCTTTTCTTTTTTCTATGAAAGCATTAACCCCTTTTGAATAGGCTTCAAGGATTTGTCTCTCTATGGGAAAAAGGGAATCAAGCAAAATTTCACAGTTCTTTTTTATTCCAATTACTCTGAAAAAGGAATCCACCTTAAAGGTTTTTTCACCGAAGATTTCTGAGAGCCTTCCTTCAGCAATTCTTCTGTATAAATCCATCTGAAAGAGCCTGTGCTCAGCGTGGATAAATCCCTGAGCAAAGAACAAATCCTCTATATTCTTTGCCCTGATCCACGGAATACCGTATCTATCAAATTTTACAATAACACTATCCCTTATACCTTTAAGATGTATCACTCCCTTTTTCTGGGGAATTGTGAGGTGAAGGTAGAAAACAATAAATGCAAGAAAAAATACTACAAATATAAAAATTCCTGCAAGTATTTTCCTTATCATAATTAATATTATAATCCCTTATAATTTAAAAATGAAATCAGGAATTGATGTGTTTTTACACGAGATAGATAAATATAAAGGTAAAGAAATTGCACTTCTATGCAATCACTCATCCTGTGATAAAAATTTAACTCCTCTTTTTGAAGTTTTATCAGAAAAACTTGATTTAAAATTAATACTTGCCCCTGAACATGGTCTTTTTGGTTTAAAACAGATGGAGGAAAAAATAGAGAACGAATATTTTAAAGGCATTCCTGTTGTAAGTCTTTATACAGAAAAAGGTCCTTCTGTTCCTGATGATATATTTGATGAATTTGATATTCTCATAATAGATATTCCTGATACAGGAGCAAGATACTATACCTATAAATGGACGATGATGATGTGCATTGAAAAGTGTGCAAAACATAAAAAAGAGGTTGTAATCCTTGATAGACCCAACCCGATAAACGGCATTCATGTTGAAGGTCCTCCCCTTGATGAAAATTTCAAATCCTTTGTGGGATATTATCCGATACCCGTAAGATTCGCTTTAACACCTGCAGAACTTGCGATTTATCTCAATGAGAAATTTAAAATAAACTGTGAAATAAAGGTTTATAAAATGGAGGGATGGAAAAGGGAGTTTTATTTTGACCAGACCGATTTTTCATGGATACCACCTTCTCCCAACATTCCTGATTTTGAAACATGTCTTTTATATCCTGGAATGTGCCTTTTTGAAGGAACAAATATTTCTGAGGGAAGAGGAACAACTTTGCCCTTTAAAATATTCGGAGCAGATTTTATAGAGCCTTTTAAAATAAAAAAATTTTTTGAAGAATTTGAAGGCGTGGTCTTTAAACCCACCTATTTCAGACCGATGTGGAGTAAGTATAAAGGTAAAGTATGCGGTGGATTTGAAATTTACATCACTGACAGGAATAAATTCAAACTCTTTAAAACAGGTGTTGAAATTATAAAAATTTTGAAAAAAATTTATCCTGAAAAGTTTGAATGGAAAGAGCCTCCCTATGAATTTGAGAAAAATAAAATGCCCTTTGACCTTCTTGCAGGAAATTCCTGTATAAGGGAAATGATAGAAAAAAATATGCCCTATGAGGAGATGGAAGAAAAATGGAAAAATGAATTAAATGAATACTCCAAGGAAATAAAAAAGTTTTTTATTTATTGAATGCTTATAGAACCTTATCAGGTCTTCACCTTTTCAAAATATTCGATTATTGCAGTCTGGGGTGAGAGATTTTTCACTTCATCTACAAGTTCTTCAAGTCTTTTTGTTGTTTGAACAGAAAAATAAGCTTCACCGCAATTAGTGCATACATAGGCAGGAATGCCTCTTATTACAAGAATCCTTTCTTTCCACTCATAAATTTGAGAGGTTTTCCCTCTTTTTAATCTGCCTCCACATAAAGCACATTTTTTCATCATACTCTCCTTTTTTTGTAATTATTAACCCATTCCTTCTCATCCGGCTCATAAATTGTTATAATTATACACTCTTTTTCTTTCTCATTATAAGCTATAACCTGATGAAACACTCTACCTTTATGCGTCTTTCCCCATATTAAAAAACTCGGGAAAGGTTTATCTTCTTGATATTCTTCTATAATTTCAAAGGTATTAAGAGATTCAATTATTTCCTTTAAGCAAAACCCTCTTTCCTTCATCCTGCGGTCAGCATGACGGGAAATCATTAATCTTTTCTGTTTAAAAATCAGTTTAATATTTTTTAATACATCTTCTTTTTTATAAATACTCATAACGATATTTTTTTATGTTAAAGTAAAATATCAAAGCTTTGCAATGGTTATTTTCAAAGCCCGAATGCTTTATAATTAAATTCTATGAAAAAATTTCTATACGGACCTGTTTTTTCTAAAAGATTTGGAAAATCGTTGGGGATAGATTTGCTTCCCCACAAAACCTGCAATTTTAACTGCGTTTATTGTCAGCTTGGTAAAAGTTTTAAACTGGAATGTGAAAGAAAGGAGTTTTACCCTGCAGGAGAAGTCATATCCTGGATAAAGGATAACCTGCATAAATACCCTGAATACGATGTCATTACTTTCAGCGGTAATGGAGAGCCTCTGCTTTATAAAAATATCGGTAAAATAATAGACTTTTTAAAGGATTTTCAGAAAAAACCAATTGTGATTTTAACAAACGGTTCGCTTTTTTATAAAAAAGAGGTCAGGGATGAGGTAAAAAATGCGGATGTTATTGTTCCTTCCCTTGATGCAGGAAAAGAAAGGACCTTTTTGAAAATTGTAAGACCCTGCAAAAACTTGAAATTTGAAAAAATAATTGAAGGACTTATAGAGCTCAGAAAAGAATTTAAAGGAAAGATATTTGTTGAGATAATGTTTGTAAAAGGTCTAAATGATTCAGAAGAAGAAATATATGCGATTAAGGGAATTCTTGAGGAAATTAAACCTGATAAAATTTTTATAAATACTCCGACAAGACCTCCTGCTGAAAAATGGGTGGATGCACCTTCTTCTGAAAAACTCGAATTTATAAAAAAGGTTATTTCAGGAGAAATTGTAAAACCTCGCAGAATAAAACAAAGGAAAATATACACTCTTGATGAAATTCTGAACATAATTGAAAAAAGACCCCTTTCAATTGACGAGATAAGTAAAAGAATGCATAAGGATAGGGAAATGGTAAAGAGGTTACTTTTAAAAAATAAAAATGTTAAACTGACCATGGTTGATGGAAAAGAGTATGCAGGTCTTTAGTGTTCTTATTATTATCTTAAATTCTCAAAATTTAAATCACTCCCTTTTAAAGAAACAGGAAGACTCTTTTTTTGCAAGGGACAAGGTAAGACACTTTGCGTTCTGTTTTTTTATTACTAATTTTTTATATCAGGAAATGAAATACGAGTTTGATAAAAAGGAAAACGAATCCATAACAGTTTCAATATCGGTCCCCCTTTTACTTTCCTTTGGAAAGGAATTTAAGGATAAAAAGGATTACGGACTTTTCAGCTGGAAAGATATATTCTGGGATATTGCAGGTATAATTTTTGCGAGTTCTTTGATTATTTTTTATTAAATTCTTTATAATTCATACTATGCAATCTGAAATTCCTGGAATAATCTCGGCTTTTGTGGGGGGAATTTTCTCATTTGTTTCCCCCTGTGTCTTGCCGCTGATACCTGTTTACATATCCTATATCTCCGGAATCTCTCTTGAGGAACTTCAGCAAAAAGGCAGAATTACACCTGTTGTTATCAACTCTCTTATATTTGTCCTAGGGTTTACAGTGGTATTTGTCTTTTACGGTGCATCCGCAACCTTTATAGGTCAGTTTCTTGCAAAGTATAAAGGAATTCTTGCAAAAATAGGCGGAATTATAATAATACTCTTTGGAATTCACCTTACAGGTATTTTCAGATTTAAATTCCTTGATTATGAAAGAAAGATAAATGTAAAGAGCAAACCCCTGGGATACATAGGCTCCTTTGTAATGGGATTTGCCTTTGCCTTTGGATGGACACCCTGTATAGGTCCTATTCTCGCTGCAATACTTGTTATCGCAGCTCAGAAAGAAACCCTTTTTCAGGGAATATTTCTGCTTTTTGTATATTCAATGGGACTGGGAATACCCTTCATACTCTCAGGAATCTTCATAAATTACTTTTTCAAGGCCTTTTCAAAGGTAAAAAGGCATTTCAGAAAAATAGAAATCGTAGCAGGAATTCTGCTCATAATCCTGGGAATACTTGTATTTTTTGATATAATACAGGCACTTTCTTCCTTTCTGCCTCAGATAGGAGTGGGTTAAGTTTTTTATAAAAGGTAAATCACTCATATAAGGGGTTCAAAAATTTCACTCCTACTTGACAAAGTAGTATAAAAATCCCTTAAAATTAAGTTGTGGTAAAAAGTGGGAAAAAGTGGTATGAATCGTAATAACAGATTAAATAGTGTGGATGAAAAGGGAAGGGTCTCCTTTCCCGCTTTTTTAAGAAGAAATTTTGGTAAAAAAGTGATTTTAACAAATGGGTTTGACCCGTGTATTTATGTTTACAGCATGCAGGAGTGGAAATTATTCATAGAAAGAATTCAGAAGGAGTGGAGCCTTTATGATATAGAAAAGAGAAAGATAGTAAGGGCTATTACAGGGGTCTCGCAGGAAGTGGAATTTGACAGTTATGGCAGGGTCCTGCTTCCAGGTGGGCTTATGAAACACGCCGGTATCACTGATAAATGCCTTTTCATATCCATGCCCAGATGGATTGAAATATGGAATCCTGAAAGGTATGAAGAATATCAGAAAGGAGTAATGGAAAGAATACAGAAGGGTATAATGGATATGGAGGGATTCCCGCTCTGAGATACCACACTCCCTGCATGGTAAAAGAGGTATTAAATTTTTTAAATCCTGAAAAAGGAGATATTATAGTGGATGCAACCTTCGGATTTGGAGGGCACTCTTTAGAGATTCTGGAAAAAGAGAATAATATAAGAATAATAGGTATAGAAAAAGACAGAGAAATTTTTAGAGTATCTGAAAGAAATTTCAAAGGTTTTAAAAATGTTCAACTTGTAAATCAGGATTTTGAAAATATTGATTTAGTTTTAAAGGGCTTAAAGATTGAGAAAATCAATAAAATACTATTTGACTTTGGAATTTCGTCCTATCACATTGAACATTCAAACAGGGGGTTTTCTTTTAAAAGAAATGAAATCCTTGATATGAGATATAATGTAGAGGAGAATTTGCCTCTGTGGAGGAAACTAAAAAAACTCAGAAAAGATGAAATAGAAAACATCATTAAAGAGTATGGAGAAGAACCTTTTTATAAAAAAATTTCCCTTAATATATTCAGGGAGAGAAAAAAGATTCAAAGGACAGAAGATTTAAACAGAATTATTGAGAGGTCTGTGCCCATTGTAAGGAAAAGCAAGGCAAAACAGAGGGTATATCAGGCGTTCAGAATCTTCATTAACAAGGAACTTGAAAAGATAAAAAATGCCCTTTTAAAATCATATTCTTTTCTAAAACAAGAGGGGAGAATTGTCTGCCTTTCCTATCATTCCCTTGAGGACAGGATTGTAAAAAACTTTTTTAAAGAGAAAAAAATGAAAATACTCACTTCAAAACCCCTATTGCCCTCACTTTCAGAAATTAAAGATAATCCAAGAGCCAGGTCATGTAAATTAAGATGCGCTGAAAAGATATGAAAGTGATTTTAAGGATAGTGGTTTTGTTGATCATAGTCTCTGCCATTCTCTTTATAAGGGGTAGAATAGTAAAGCTTGCTTCTAAAATAAAATCGCTTGAAACCGAAAAGATAAAAATGGAACAGGAAATTGATAGTTTGAGGAAGAAACTTATGGAAATGGAAAAAATTGAAAATATTGAAAAACTTGCCCGAAAAAAGGGGATTATTAAATGAAAATAAGAAAACTACTTGTATACATTTCAATATACGGAGTTTTTATATTCTATGGATACAGTTTGATTTCTTTTCAGTTTTCTCGAGAAGGCGCCTTATATAAACAAAAAGCTAAAAAACAATTCTTCAGAGAAAAGGTGTTGAAACCAAGAAGAGGGACAATATACGATAGAAAATCAAGACCTCTTGCATTTTCAATAAGAGAAGGTGATAGATGGAAAAGAGAATACCCCTATGGTGAAATATGTGCTTCCCTTCTGGGATTTATCGGCAAAGATAATGAAGGACTTGAGGGAATTGAGTATTACTTTGATGATATTCTAAAAGGTAAAGATGGACACCAGATACTTTACAGAACAAGAAATGGTAAATACCTCCCGCTACCCGATTTTCCCAGGAAAGACCCTGAAAACGGAAAAGATATTATGTTAACCATAGATATTGATTTACAGGAAATAGCTTATAGAAACTTAAAAAACTGGATTAAGAAATGGGAAGCTAAAAAGGGATTTGTTATAATATTAAATCCATCAACAGGAGAAATTTTATCTCTTGCATCCTGGCCTTCTTTTAATCCCGAGAAAATCCCATCCCCTTTTCTTCCATCATACAGATGTTTACCTGTAACCTATCTTTATGAGCCAGGGTCTGTATTTAAAATTGTAACCTATGCGACTTTTATAAAGGAGAGAAGACATGAGAAAATTAAAAGGATTGACACCAGTCCCGGTTCCCTGATTATAAAAGGAATTGAAATCCATGACCCCCCTTCTGATATAAAAAGAAACTATATTTTATCCCCTGAAGAAGTTATAGTTCACTCATCAAATATCGGGATAAGCAGAATTGCACTTTCTTTGCCTGCGAAAAAAATATATGAAAATGCTCTTTTAATGGGATTTGGAGTGAAAACAGGCATAGATTTTCCGGGTGAAGGAACAGGTAAACTGAGAAAATATGAGGAATGGGATGAAATATATAAATGCACATTTTCCTTTGGTCAGGGAATATTTGTAAACGGTATTCAGATTGCAATGGCTTATGCTTCAATCGCAAATGGAGGAATACTTCTGGAACCTTTTCTTTTAAAAGGAATTATAAAAGATGAAAAAATAGAAATTAATTCCTATCCCAAAGTTATAAGAAAAATTTTCAATAAACAGGAAATAGAATTAATTAAAAATACACTAAAAAAAGTGGTAGAAGAGGGAAGTGGAATAAGAGCCAGATTTCCAGGGATATCTATATGCGGGAAAACAGGAACAGCCCAGAAATTTGACATTGCAAAAGGTGAATACTCTTTTGAAAAGGAAATTATGAGTTTTGTGGGGTTTTTCCCTGCAGAAAATCCTGAATATCTGATCTATGTGATGATTGATGAACCGGGCAAAGGTAGATTTGCTTCTCAGGTCGCTGCTCCCCTGTTCAGACAGATTGTTGAAGAGATATACAGAATGCAAAAACCTTTAAAAGATATAGAAATGGTCTTGTTTGCAAAAAATGAAATTAAGTGATGTTTTGAAATTAACCCGGGGAAAAAGCTTCAATTTTAAAGAAGTTAAAATTAAAGAAATATATGACAATTCAAAAGAGATGAAAGAGGGTGGACTTTTTATATGTATGAAGGGGCTTCGGAATGATGGACATAATTTTGTAAAAGATGCAGAGAAAAAAGGTGCAGTTGCCTTTATATGCCAAAAAAAGATAGAAACCCAAAAACCCTTTATCCTGGTAAAAGACAGCACTGAAGCACTTCATAAAATTGCCAGAGAATTCTACGGACCTTTTGATTTCAAAATAATAGGGATTACAGGCACAAATGGGAAAACCACCTCTGCCTTTCTGATTAAAAAAATTCTGGATATTGCTGGCGAAAAAGCAGGTATTATAACTACCCTTTACGCCTCTTCTAACTCTGAAAAAATAAAAACAGGTTTTACATGCCCCCCTGCCCTTTTGCTTTATAAGATATTTAAAAAATTCAAGAAAAACAGGGTAAACTGGTGTGTAATGGAAATTACATCTCATGCTTTGAAATTAAAAAGATTTTATAATTTTGAAATAACAGGGGGGATATTTACCAATTTATCTCAGGATCACCTTGATTTCCATAAAACGATGGAGGATTATTATGTATCAAAGAGAAAGATGTTTGAATATATAAAAGATGGTATTGCTGCAATTAACATAGATGATGAATACGGTAAAAGACTTTACAGAGAAATAAAATGCAGAAAAGTTAGTTTTGGAGAGAGCAAAAATGCAGATTTCAAAGGTAAGATTATCAGACTACATGGAAAGGGCATGGAGATTGAAATAACCGGACCTTCAGGAAAAAAGAAGTTTTTAACTTCTCTCATAGGAAAACCAAACCTCACTAACATTCTGGGAGTGTTTTCCCTTATTTCCTCAATGGGATTTGATGAGGAAAATATTTTAAAAGGTATAAAAGTTTTTGAGGGTGTACCAGGAAGATTTGAAAGAGTTAAAAATAAAAGGAATTATCAGATATATATTGATTATGCTCACACTCCTGATGCTCTTAAAAATGTTCTTTCTGTTTTAAAAGAGTTGAAACCAGAGAGATTGATTGTGGTCTTTGGTGCAGGTGGAAACAGGGACAGAGAAAAAAGACCTGTTATGGGCAAAATAGCTTCAGAAATTGCTGATATTGTGATATTGACATCAGACAATCCGAGATTTGAAGAACCTTTTGAGATAATTGAAGACATAAGGAAAGGTATTAAAGATGACAGAAAATGTCTTGTAATAGAAAACAGGAAGGAGGCTATAGAAAAAGCCATAAACATACTGAAAAAAAGGGACATCTTATTGATAGCGGGTAAAGGACATGAGGAATATCAGGAGATTAAAGGAGTTAAATATAAATTTAATGACAAAAGGACTGTTCTTGAAATTCTGGGAGAAAAATGAAAATTGAAGAAATTTTAAGAAAAGCAAAAGGTGTTAAAATAGATTCAAGGGAAATAGAAAAGGGTGATATATTTATCGGTCTGAAAGGAGAAAAATTTCATGGCTCTTTCTTTGCAAATCATGCAATTGAGAGAGGAGCAATATACTCCTTTGTGGAAAAGGGCTGGAAAAATAAATTAAAACCCGATGATAAAATAATTGAAGTTGAGGATACATTAAAGTTTTTGTGGGAAATTGCGAAAATAAAAAGAGAAATCAACAAAAAAGTGAAAATAATAGGGCTTACAGGCTCAACAGGGAAAACCACTGTGAAAGACGTAATATATCATTTTCTGCATAAAATGGGGAAAAAAGCTGTAAAGAGTAAAAAAAGTTATAATAATTTCATAGGGGTTCCTTTAACTCTTTATGAGATAAAAGAAAATACAGAATACCTCGTATGTGAGATAGGAACAAATAAAAAGGGCGAAATTAAAAAACTAACAGAACTTGTAAGACCTGATGCCGGGATAATAACAAAAATAGGTCCCTCACATATTGAATTTTTTGAGGGAATAGACGAAATTTTTGAAGAAAAAATCTCTCTGTTCAGAGGAATAGAAAATCCTTCATACCTTATTTTTAACGAGAATTCTTATGGAAGTGAAAAAATTAAAAATATGTTTAATAATGCAGTCTCTTTTAATGTTGAAAAAGAGAGATATAGTATAGAGGACGATACTGTAAAGCTTTTTTACAAAGGAATTGAATTTGTGTATTCAGGAGGAGGATATGCTTTACTGGAAAACCTTTTGTGTGCTTTGAAATGTATTGAATGTGAGGATTTTGAAATAAAACATCTGGCTGAAAGCCTTGAGGATTTTAATCTTCCTCCTTTGAGAATGGAAAAAGTTAAAAAAGGCGAAATCACATATATATATGATTGTTATAACTCTAATCCAGTATCCATGGGAAGTCTTTTAAAAACTTACAAAAATGCTAAAAAGAGGAAAATACTTGTTATGGGGGATATGCTTGAACTGGGTAAATATACTGAAAAATATCACAGAGATAGTGCTCATCTTGCAAAGGAAAATGGTGTGGAAATTTTACTCTGCATAGGTGAACATACAGTATATACTGTTCAGGAAGCGAGAGAAATAAGTTTGAAAGCAGAACATTTTGATAAACTTTCAGAGCTTGCAAGCAGATTAAAAAATATAACAGATGAAGGTGACCTGGTTTTGATTAAAGGTTCCAGAAAGATGCAGATGGAAAAATTAAAGGAGTATACCTGATGCTCTATCACCTTTTATTTCCGTTAAAAAAATATTCAATAATATTCAATCTCTTTGGATACATAACTTTTAGAGCGGCATACGCAGGGCTTACATCCTTCTTAATAGTTCTGATCTTTGGAGGAAAATTTATATCCTTTTTGAAAAGAAAAAAAATTGGAGAAAGGATAAGCAAAGATGTTCCTGAGAAACATAGAAAAAAAGAAGGCACCCCCACAATGGGGGGAGTGATTATAATTCTCGGCACCCTCACGGGTATAATACTATGGGCAGATTGGAAAAACCCCTTTTTATACGCAATAACAGTGATTTTTATACTCTTCGGGATTCTCGGCATAGTGGACGATATATACAAATGGAGGGGAGAAAAGAAGAAAGGACTCTCTAAAAAAATAAAAATAATATATCAATCCGGGGTAACATTGATATTGCTAATATTTATGTGGTATATATTTGATAGAACTCTTATAGCAAAAACACAGGCACTTTTCTTTAAAAACTTCCTTTTAAATTTTAGCATCCTATACATACCTTTTATATATTTTGTGTTTGTTGGAACAACAAACGCAGTAAATTTAACAGATGGGCTTGACGGTCTTGCTGTTGGAATATCTGCCTCTGTAGTAGCAACCTATATTGTGCTTGCATATGTTGGGGGACATAAAATTTTAAGTGAATATCTAAGAGTGCTTTTTATACCGAAAAGCTGGGAATTATCAGTTTTTGGGGCTTCTCTTTTAGGAGCTCTTGTTGGCTTTTTATGGTATAACTCCTACCCGGCTCAAATCTTCATGGGAGATACAGGTTCACAGGCAATAGGCGGTGCAATAGCGGGTATGGCAATATTAACAAAACACGAACTACTGCTCCCGGTTGCAGGAGGTATATTCTTAATAGAAACAATTTCGGTTATCCTGCAGGTTGTCTTTTTTAGATGGAAAGGTAAGAGAATATTTCTCTGCGCTCCTCTGCATCATCACTTTGAATTAAAGGGGTTTAGTGAACCGAAAATAGTGGTCCGATTATGGGTTTTAAGTATTGTTTTTGCTTTAATTGCTTTAAGCACATTGAAAATAAGATGAAAAGGGCTGGAATAATAGGACTCGGAAGAGCAGGTTTTTCATCTGCATACCTGCTTGAAAAACTGGGATACAGGGTTTTTATTTCTGACAAAAAATTATTTCCAGAATCTTTTAAAAAGACCCTGTCAAAAAATTTTCTTCTGGAAGAAGGAATTAATTCTGAAAGAATATTGATGAACGATTTAATAATTATAAGTCCAGGAGTAAGTGAGAAAGAAAGAATAATAAAAAGGATAAAAGAAAAGTCAATTCCTTTTATTGATGAGATAGAACTTGGTTACAGATTTATAGAAGGAAAGATAATTGCTATAACAGGAACAAATGGCAAATCAACGGTCGCAAAATGGATTTATGAATGTATAAAAGATAAAAATGCATTTCTCGCGGGAAACATAGGCATACCTTTAACAGGGTTTGCCTTCAAAAAAGGAGTATTTGTAATAGAAACTTCTTCTTTCCAGCTAAAAAGGATAAAATTTTTCAGACCCCATATAGGGATAATCTTAAACATAGACAAGGACCATATGGACTGGCACACTTCTTTTGAGGATTATTTTTACTCAAAGTTGAATATTTTCAAAAACCAGAAGAAATCTGATTTTCTTATACTTGACGAGGATGTGGTATTACCCGAAAATATTAAGCCAGAACCAAAGATTTTAAAAGTGTCTCTCACCAGAGAAGTTGAAGGAGTATTTTTAAAGGATAAAAAGGTAATATTTAATATAAACGGGAACATAGAGAAATGGGAAGTTAATTTTCCTTTAAAGGGGAAATTCAACATAAAAAATGCTCTATTTGTGCTTCTGAGTTTAAAAATTCTCGGCAAAAATTTTAAAGAAATAAAAGAAAAATTTGAGAGTTTTAAAGGACTCCCGCACAGACTTGAATATTTAGGAGAGAAAAAAGGAATTGAAGTTTATAACGATTCAAAATCCACAAATCCTCATTCTGTGAGAAGTGCAATAGAGTCCTTTGAAAAATTAATTATTTTGATTATGGGTGGGCTTAACAAGGGTTTAAGTTTCAGAGAACTAAAAGGAATAATCAGGCAAAAATGTAAGGGGGTGGTGCTTTTTGGTAAATCTCAGAATGAAATACTCGTAGATATAGAGGATAAAAATCTTAACATAGAGATGGCAGGTTCAGTAAAAGAAGCTCTTGAAAAAGCATTTAGAATTGCAGATAAGGGAGATATAATTCTTTTTTCCCCCGGGTGCGCAAGTTTTGACATGTATAAAAACTATGTTGAAAGAGGAGAGGACTTTAAAAATGCATTTAATGAATTATAAAAACACATATATAGCAATAATCCTGTGCTTTATTCTTTCATTTATTGGATGGGTTATGATATTCAGTTCAAGTTTTTATCAAATAGCATTTTTACACAAAGCGGAAATTAATATCTTAAAACCTCTTTTTGTAAGGACTGCTGTTTCCATAATGGGCTTTTTAATTTTCTTTCTGATTCCAAAAAAATTCTGGCAGAAATACAGTTTCTTTATACTGATAGCGTGTTTTGTGTTATTGATATCTGTTTTTATATCTGGTGTTGAAAGGCACGGCGCAAAAAGATGGATTGATTTCAAAATTATACAGGTTCAACCTTTTGAAATTTTTAAGCCTCTTTATCTTGCATATCTGAGTGCCTATTTCTATAAACACAGAGAATATGTATGGATTACAAAAAGATGGGTTTTCTTAATCTTTGTTCCTTTTATTTTCTTTATTCTTGTGGCTCTTGAGCCAAATTTTGCCTCTGCAATCTCCATAATATTTGTGACATTTGTTCTGTTTTTTATAAGAGGAATACCTATTAAAAGCATTCTAAAATCAGCAGTGGTTGCATCAATCTTATTTGCATTGCTTCTTTTTATGGGGAAAAATACCTTTGCTTCCCATGTTTTTAAAAGAGTTGAAAGAAAGATAAAGACTGAAGAAGAGCACCCACAGGTAATTCAGGCAAAAATTGCCATAATATCAGGAGGTTTCACAGGAAAAGGAATAGGAAAAGGTAAAATAAAATATCTATACCTGCCCGAGTTAAGCAAGGATTTTATATTCTCTCTTTTATGTGAAGAAACAGGAGTAATCGGTGCGCTTGCTTTACTTTCCATCTACCTTTTTGTAATAATTTCTCTTTTGAAAACTTCTTTCTCACATCCAGATTTGTTCACATCCACTTATACTGCGGGATTTGCCATATTCCTGTCCTATTATGTAATTGTTCATACAGGTGTTAACATGGGCATCCTTCCTCCCACAGGTCTTCCACTGCCATTTATAAGTTTTGGGGGGTCTTCGCTCCTTTCTAACTTTATGGCACTGGGAATAATAATGAGGTGTCTTAAAGAAAAGGACGAATTACTTATAGAAAAACCCAACAGAGAAAAAGTGATAATGCTATGAAAGTTATAATATCAACAGGTGGAACAGGAGGACACATTTTCCCCGCGTTGAGAATAAAAGAAAAATTAATACAGGAAAATTTTGATATTATACTCCTCGTAGGAGGAAAAGTAAAAATTCCTTTAAAAGAAGAAGGAATTATGATAAAAGCAGCACCATTCATGGGTAAAAACTTTTTAAGGGCGTTTTTAAACATGTTTATAAATATTTCTGGAATATTACAGGCTTTGAAATTTCTGAACAGAAATCCTTTCCCTGTGGTAGCAACCGGAAGTTATGCATCTTTTCCTGTTCTGGCATCTGCATTTATAAAGAAGATACCTTACTTCCTGCTTGAACAGAATAGTATTCCGGGCAGGGTTAACAGAATGTTCTCAAACAGAGCTATCTTGAATTTTATATCCTTTAAAAAGGCAGGAGAATACCTTAAAGGAAAAAAGATATTTACGGGTAATCCTTTGAGAGAATTTAAAAAAGTTACAAAAAAAGAGGCAAGAAAAATACTTGGTATAAAGTCAGAGGAGAAAGTGATTCTGGTATTTGGCGGCAGTCAGGGTTCAAAGTTTTTAAACGATTTAACACTAAAAATATCCATGGAGATGAAAGATTTTAAATTTATATTGGTTGCTGGAACCGACAAATATGACAGTATTAAAAATAGAACCCCGGATAATGTTGTCGCATTTCCTTTTTATAAAGATATGGAAATTCTTTATTCAGCAAGTGATATCGCAATAACAAGAGCAGGTGGAATCACTATTTATGAACTGCTTTATTTCGGAATTCCTTCACTTTTAATTCCTTTTCCATACGCAAGTGATAATCATCAGCTATACAATGCTCTTGAAGTGAAAGAAAAATACGGCTTTTTTGAGGTGCTGGAACAGAAAGACGCTTACAGTTCAAAAGTTGTGGATATTTTAAAAATTTTAAAAAAACTTATTAAAAAGCGTGGAGAAAAAATAAAGTTTTTTGCTGAAAAACAGATAGTTGAGGAAATTAAAAAATATATGGAGGGAAAAGATTATGTTTTTTAAGTTAAGGGGAATAAAAAAACTGCACATGATAGGAATAGGTGGAAGTGGTATGAGTGGAATAGCCGAGATTTTACTCCAGATGGGTTTTGAAATAAGTGGCTCTGACATTAAAAAAACTGATATTACAGAAAGGCTCGAAAAGTTGGGATGTAAAATTTCTTACAAGCATTCTCCAGCGAATGTAAGAAATTCTGATGTGGTAGTAATATCATCTGCAATAAGAGAAAACAATCCTGAGATCCGAGAAGCCAGGAAATTAAACATTCCGGTCATAAGGAGATTGGAGATGCTTGCAGAACTCACAAGATTTAAATACTCAATCTGTATCTCAGGAGCTCATGGTAAAGGCACAACAACCAGTATGATAGGCAAAATAATGGAAAAAGCAAAACTTGAACCAACAATAATCGTTGGCGGAGTATTACAGGGAACAGGCACAGGAGGGCTCCTGGGAAGAGGAGATTTTCTGGTAGCAGAGGTTGATGAAAGTGACAGGTATTTTTTAAAACTTTTTCCTGCAATCGCGGTCATAACCAACATAGATAGAGAACATCTTGACACATATAAAAGTCTGAAAGGCGTTAAAAAAGCTTTTAAAGAGTTTATATCAAAAGTTCCTTTTTATGGCTGTGTCATAATAAATGGTGAAGACAGAAACTTAAGAGATATTGTGAGAAATATTAAAAGAAAGGTTATAACTTTTGGATTTTCAAAAAAATACGACATATATCCTGAAAATGTCCGAATGGAATCGGGCAAATCAATATTTACAATGAGATATAACGGTGAAAAAACAGAAATTAAATTAAACTTACCTGGCAGATATAATGTCCTCAATGCCCTTGCCTCAATTGCCCTCGCCTATGAGCTGGAAATACCCCTCTGGATTGTAAAAGAGGCTTTTGAGGAGTTCAGGGGTATAAAAAGAAGATTTGAGTTTAGAGGGGAAAGAAAAGGCGTGGCATGGCTTGACGACTACGCGCATCATCCAACTGAAATAAAAGAAGTTTTAAAAACAGTAAAAGATTTCTGGAACAAAGGTAGAATTATAGCGATATTTCAACCTCACAGATATACAAGAACCTATTATCTTTATAAAGAGTTCGCGGAACCACTCTCTATTGCGGATATGATTTTTATACTCCCAATATACTCGGCTGGAGAAAAACCCATAAAAGGTATAAAAAGCAGTCTCATCTATAAAGAATTGAAGAAAATCAAAAAAGAAACACAGCTTGTGAGAGAAAAAGGACTTGTAAAAAAACTAAAAAGTGTCTTGAGAAAAGGTGATCTAATTGTAACGCTGGGAGCAGGTGATGTCTGGAAAAAAGTTAAAGAGGTGTTTGAGAAATTATGAAATCTATTGAGAAAAAAATATTCAGAGATTATTCCTTAAAGAATTTAACCACAATAAGAGTGGGCGGTAAGGCAAAACTCTTTGGTATACCTTCAAGTGTAGAAGAAACAATTGATATGCTTGAGTATGCCTATAAAATCGGCATAGAACCATTTATTCTCGGGGGCGGTTCAAACTGTATATTCGGAGATGATAAAATAAACAGACTGATAATTTCTACAAAGAACTTTAAAGAAATAGAAATCAAAGAAAACAGAGTAATAGCAGGAGCAGGAGTGATAAGCTCTGAAATTCTTAATAAATGCGAGGAAAAAGGGCTTTCTGGTCTCGAATTTACAGCAGGGGTACCAGCATCAGTGGGCGGGATGGTATACATGAACTATGGGAGCATGGGCAAAGAAATCTTTCAGTATCTGACCAACATCATTGTAATCCAGGGTAAAGAAGTAAAAATGATTAAAAAAGATGAAATAAACTACTCCTACAGGAAAGGTTACAGAGAAGGCATCGTAATACTTGCTGAGTTTGAACTCGGGGAAAAAAACAAAGAAGAAATTAAAAAGATTAAAAAAGAGATTTTATCCATAAAAAAGCAGAAACAGCCAATGGGCAAAAAAACTGCAGGATGTATTTTCAAAAATCCACCCGGAAATTTTGCTGGTAAACTAATTGAGGAATCAGGCCTGAAAGGGTTTCATATAGGTGATGCAGTTGTATCAAAAAAACATGCAAATTTTATAGAGAACACAGGTAATGCAAAGTTTCAAGACATAAAAGCACTTATAGGGCATATAAAGGAAAAGGTATATGAAAAATTTAATATAAAACTGGAAGAGGAGGTTATAATTATTGAAAAATAAAAGAAAAAAAAAGAAAAGGAGGAAATGGGTTATTTTTTCTCTGCTGATAATATTGAGTGTTTTTTTATTTAAAAACAGGACGAGTATTTTGACGGCTAAAAAAGAGGTTTTTAATCCTTTAATAAAGATTGAGGACGGAATGTTTTTAAATGAAGATGGAAAAATAATAAAAATGAAAGATTCTTTAAATCTACCCCTGATAAAGGGATACACTGATAGGGTTATGCATAAGAAGATATCTTCTCTTTATCCCTGTGTGGAAATATTTAAAATTATCAAATACAATTACCCAGAATTAATGGACTCCATAGATTACATTAATATTAAAGATTACACCATTGTTTTTAAAAATAAAAAAAGAGTGATTCTGGGATTGGGTAATTATGAAGAAAAGTTAAAATTTTTGTTTGAGAATTACAGAAATTTTAAGAAAAGGCTTGATTTAAAAATACTCACTTTTAAAAAAAGGAGGTTTTAAGGTGGAAAATCATGAAATTATCGTGGGCTGTGATTTGGGAAGTCATAAAGTTGTAGGCATAGTTGGTATAAAAGAAGAAGATAGTATAAAAATAATGGGGCTTGGAGAAGCTCACAGTAGAGGTATTGAAAAGGGCTTGATTATTAATATTGAGAAAGCTTCGGATGCTATTGAGGAAGCACTCAAAAAAGCTCTGAGCATGGTTGAAAAGGAAAAAAGAGAAATAATCGTATCTGTATCAGGGGAACATGTAGAAGGAAAAATTGAAAGGGGGTTTGTCGTCATTCAAACGCCTGACAATGAAATAAGGAAAGAGGATGTAAAAAAGGTAATTGAACAGGCCAAAAGCAGGTCCTATTCAGAAGAAAAGGATATAATTTTTGTTTATCCAAATTATTTTATAGTGGATGACCAGAGAGGAATTAAAGAGCCTGTTGGAATGATCGGTCTCAAGTTAGAAGTTGAATCATTTATACTCAGAGCTAAAAAAACAATATTAAGAACCATAGAAAAATGTTTCAGAAGGGCAGGATTTGAAATTGAAGGTTATATATCTCAACCTGTTGCTTCCTCTTTTGGAGTTCTTGATGAAGAAGAGAAAATTCAGGGAGCTCTGGTTATAGATATCGGAAAAGGCACAACAGATATAGCCATATGGAAAGATGGCGGTATAATGCATGCCAGTTCTCTCAAAATTGGCGGAGATTTTCTGATAAATGACCTGGCAGTGGGGCTTAAAATATCACGAAGCAAAGCAGAAAATCTTATAAAAAACTACAATTTCGCCAGCACAAGGTTTGCAGAAGGAAAAAGCAGAATGCTTGTTGAAAGGAGTGGGGGTAGACCACCTGTAGAAGTGGAGCCTGAAAAATACGGCGAAATAGTTGAGGCAAGAGTTGTAGAAATTTTTAAATTCTGTCAATTAGAAAGTTTAAAATGGGGGCAGCTTGAGAATCTGACAGCAGGAGTGGTGTTAACAGGCGGATATGCAAACCTTGATGGAATAGATGAAATAGCCGAAGAAGTGTTTAATTTACCTGTTATAAGAAAGGGAGCCATAGAAGTAGGAGGGCTTGCAGAAGCAGTCAGGCATCCTGCCTATTCGGCTGCTGTTGGACTCTTAAAGATAGGTGCTATGGAAAGGGAAAGAATAGATAGAAAAAAGAAAAAAAAGAACTGGTTTAGAAAATTAATAGATTTTATTGAAAAAATTTAACCTTAAAGGAGGTGCAGGATGATAAAGTTTGCTGAAAGTCCATATAAAGGCACAGTGATAAAAGTAATAGGTATAGGTGGATGCGGCTCAAATGCTGTATCTTATATGGTAAGAAATGACCTGAGAGATGTAACAACATTTGCACTGAACACCGATGCCCAACATCTTCAAACAATAGAAGCAGATGAAAAAATAGTTCTTGGCAAAAAACTAACAGGCGGGCACGGAACAGGTGGAGACCCCAACAAAGGGAGAATGGCTATGGAGGAATCCCTTGAAGAACTTAAAGAAATTGTCAAAGATGCTGACCTTGTATTCCTGACAGCAGGACTGGGAGGCGGAACCGGAACAGGCGGGATACCTGTTCTTGCAAACAGTTTAAAGGAAATGAATGTTCTCACTGTAAGTGTTGTAACAAAGCCCTTTTCCTTTGAAGGGAAAAGAAGAATGGAAAAAGCGGAAAAGGCACTTTTAGAATTAAAAGACAAGGTAAACACTCTGCTTGTAATACCAAACGATAGATTGCTTCAGGGAGACACAAAAATAGGTATAAAAGAACTATTTGCGAAAGCAGACCATGTGCTCTATCAGGCTGTAAAGGGTGTCGTTGATATAATACAGAAACCGGGTTACGTAAATGTTGACTTTGCAGATGTCAGGAACATTTTGACACTCGGTGGAAGAGCAATAATGGGTATAGGAACGGGTAAAGGTGACAAGAGAGGATTTGAAGCAGTGAAGAACGCAGTAGCTTCTCCCATGCTTGAAGAGGTGGATATAAAGAAGTCAAAAGGTATTCTTGTAAATGTTGTTGGGAGAGATGTTACAAGTGAAGAAATACATGATATATTTAATTATCTACAGGAACAGCTGAACGGCAAAGACGAAATAGAAATAATTGTAGGACTTGCAACGTCAGAAGAACTGAGTGAGGAGGAACTTGAAGTTACAGTCATAGCAGCGGGAATCAGTGATGAAAAAATAAAGAGAAAGGAATTCGAACCTTTTCCTGAGGTAACCCAGGAAGAAGAAATCCTGGTTCCCACATTTCTGAGGAAATTCCGAAAAGAGGACAAAAACTTTGAATATCCTGAGGACGGCGATTTTAACGGGTAAGAATAATTAAAAAAGAGAAGAGCAACTTTTATCCTTGCTAATGAGGAAAATTACCTGCTAAATTCTCCTCTATCTTAAATGTGGAAAATTAAGTTAAAAGTGAAAACTGAAAAGTAAAAAGACTTTATTTGCTTTGATGAAAAAATTGACGGATACCTCCTTTCTCTTTGATAGAAAAAATTATCCAATAAACTCCCCTCTCCTTTAATGAAAGAAATCACCCACCAAACTCTCCTCCCCCTTGATGGGGGAGGATAAAGGAGGGGGTGATATTACAGTAATCAGAAGAAAATTGCCGACTCACATCATATATTTTTTTAAAGATGAGCAACTTTGTGCACTTATAGAATAACCTGAAAATTATTTTTTTTCAATAGGTAAAAGTAATAAGGCATATAAAATGCTTGATATTATATAAGCCATTAATGTCAGGTTAAAAGGTATAAAGTATCCTTTCATCTCTATTATTTTACCACCCAGGTTGGCACTCACACCCCAGGCAGAAAGCCATGCCATATTTAAAATTCCTGATACAAAAGGTCTATCATTTTTTTTAACAATTTCAAGAGAGAAATTCATGACAAGAGGTTGAGCCATGTTCATAAGGGTTGCTCTCAAAAGGAATGAGATTGCTGCAAGAGGCAAATTATAAGTTATACTCAATATGAATAAAAAAGGCACAGAAAGTATCTGGGATATTATCACTGTTTTTATTTTGCCAAATATCTTTGATATAAAAGGGGCAAGAAGAGTTCCTGTTATCATCATTATCTGGGAAAAGGAAAAGAGGTAACCGATTTTTGCAGAATCAAGCAGAAACCTGTCCCTGAAATAAAGGTTTAAAAAAGGCACTGTAAGACCTGCACCGAGTCCCACAAGTATATGAGGTATTGAAAGTTTAAATATAAGTATTTTTGATGTCTCTATATGAAAGAAATTCCCGAGATTTCCTTTCTCAACAAGTCTTTCTTCTCTTATAATCATAAAAGGGATAAGGGAAAGCAAAGATATAAAAATATGTATTATTATGGCAGTTCTATAGCCTGTAACAAGTTTTATGCCTGATTTTAAGAATATAACCGGTATGTTACCAGCGAGCACATTACCAAAGATACCTGCCATAAGAGAAACAGCAAAACTCATACTAAAAAGATGGGTTCTCTCTCTTGGCGTGCTTGCCTGCATTATAAAAGGACCACTTATAACAGAAAAAAAGGCTGAGAAAAATCCAGCTATTATTATCCCTGATAACATCTGACTGAATTTCTGTGAAATAACAGGAATTAAATATCCAATCGCCGAAAATATAACCACTCCTGCAAAAAGGGGCCTGAGCTTTATTTTCCTCACAAAGAAAGCAGCAGGAAATATCATTACCATCGTGGCATAGGTCATGGATGCGAGCAAAAGTCCTATTTTAGCCTCTTTAAAACCGATTTCTTTAAGATACAGGTTAAAAAGAAGCCTGAAGCCTGCAAATCCAAAACCAAGCAGGAAATTACCTGTTAAAAATAAAACTGCATCTTTTTTAAATTTAAACATTTTTTTATATGATTTAAAATGGGATATTATAAAATTGAAGAGCTATAACTTACAAGTTAGAGGCTAAAAAATTTCTCTTGCAGAGGTTTTAAAGTCTATTAGCAAACTGATTGTTTCGCCAGGTTTATTTTCAATCTTTATTTCATTATTTTTTATGGGTAAAATCTCAAGTTCTTTTTCCAGTTTCAAATCCATTAATTTCACTTCACCGGGAGAGGTGGGAAAATGTATTTTTAAACTTCTAGAAACACAGAGACCTCTTAAAAGAAATTTTGTAAGGTCAATTTGTTTCAATGAATAAAGTATAAAAATTCCGTCTTTTACAGTGAAGAAGATTCTATTATCAGCATTTTTCTCTGAAACTGTGATTGGAGAGTAAATGTATGGTAAAAACTTATCATATACATCTTTTTCATTTTGAGGATACGGATAAAAGACAAGCATAAATGGTCCCTTAGAGAGTTTTATTCCTGTGTGGTTCTTAACAGATTCAAAAAAGAACGGGAAGGGTGAGAAAACCGCGAAATCAATATCCTTCAAAGGATAGAGAAGATAGGCATAATCGTGCCCTCTGTCCACATGTGTTTTTAATCTGTGAGATAAAGATTTTAGACTTCTATTCTCTGAATTTAAATAAAACCACAATTCTGTTTCTTCCCCTTTAATAGTACCCTCAAAAATAACATAGGGATAAAAATGGGAATATATTGTTTTTACTTTTATTTCTCCATCTGAGAATTTAAGATATTCAAAGTCTACCCTGTAATATCTTCCTTTTTCAAAAGAAGTTTCTCTTGTAAGTCCTCTTATTATTCTGTCTCCTTTTTTAATTTCCAGTTTTAGAGAGAGAGGCTCTTTATCTTCCTCTTTATGTAAAAAGAGATATTCATTTTTTCTGCTTCTTCTGAATTTAAAGGTTTTCGGCACTCTGGGCACTTCCTTTTTATAAACGAAATCATAGGGCTGTATCTCTTTAATAATATAGTCTCTTTTATCAGCATACTGAAAGGAAAAGGGGAAAGGGTTAAACAAACTGCCTGTTTTCCTGGGTGAGAATCCTATTTTATTCTGAACATTACTCAATATATTTTTCAGTTTATTCAAGGATATCTTCCCATCTATAAATTCCACAAATTCTTCAAATAGATAATTTTGAAGATATGAGTAGTCAAGCGAATTACAGAAAGCTTTATAAGAAATAAGATATTCTATTTTGAATAGAAGATTTTCTATTTTCTTCAGGGATACAAAATCTTTATTTTTAAAGGAATCTTTAAAAGTGAAATTTTCCGCCTTTTCAAAGTATCTCTCGGTTAAATAAAAGAATTCTTCAGGAGATGTGTTCATATAAATTACTTCTTTATTCTCCTCTTTTCTTTCTGTTATGGAATCCTTAAAAACCATGCTATAAGGACAACTAACATTCTCTTTACCAGAAGGGTTATAAACCATGATTATATCCTCATGCATTTTTATTTTTAGAAATCGCGGGTAATTTTTTTCGAAAATTACAACTTTCTTAAATCCAAGTTTCAGAAGCTCTTCTTTAACTTCATCAATGTCAAAAAGTTTATCCACAAATAAAATATCTATTCCATCACCTATTCTTGCGCATATGTCTTTGCCCCTTTCATAGCATCTTAGAATAACCGGAACATTGAGTTCAGAAAAAGGTAGAACTTTATAAATTACAGGAAAAGATATTTTTTTTAACCTGTTCCATACAGAAAATTCCATCTGCAATGACGGGGAAAAATCGATCAGCTTTTCTATCTTATGTGTATCAAAGGAAAGCAGGAAATGATTGGTTTTTTTCTCCTTAAGTTCTCTCAGAAATTTCCCTATTTTTAAAAAATAATCAATATTTGAAGACGGTTTAATATAATATATCTCATAAATGGTTTTCATAAAATTTTCCTGAATATTTTTTCTTTCAGGTCAAGAGGTTCATAAAAGTTTTCAAATTCAGGATAAATCATTTCAACCTTACCAAGAACCAAGACTCCATCTTTGTTTAAAGCAGAAGTTAAATTTTCAAATACTTTTTTCTGGGCATCTCTCTGCATATAGATCAGAACATTCCTGCAGAGGACAACATCAAAATCTTTTGCAGGAGGGGGTGAAAGGAGATTGTGTAAAATAAACTGAGTGTGTTCCTTTACAAAATCCTTGACTTTGAATCTTCCTTCCTCGGTCCTCTCAATGTATTTTATTTTAAGATATAAAGGGAATTCTTCAAAACTCCTTGATTCAAAAATTCCTTTCTGTGCAATTTCAATAACCTCTTCATCAAAGTCTGTTCCTATTACTTCAAAATTTTTAATTGAAAAATCAAATAACATTATTGCAAGAGTATATGCTTCCTCACCTCCGGCGCATCCCGCGCTCCATGCTTTTATAAAACTATTCCTTTTCTTCAAATAGGGCAAAACTTTATTGTAAAAGGCATTAAAAACATCCTTATCCCTGTAAAATCTCGACACATTAACGCCTATTGTATCTATCAGTTTCTGGATTTCTCTGTCTTTTTTTAGAAGTAAAGCATAATATTCGGAAATATCTTCACATCCCGTTTTAAACATTCTTATTCTTATTCTTCTTAAAAGATAGTTTTTCCTGTAGACACTCAGGTCTACATTTTTTCTCCTGTTAACAATAAGTTTGATCAAGTTAAAATATCTGTCCTCATTCATCAAGCTGACTTTTTTTAAGCAGTTCAAGATTTCTCCTTAAAAGTTTATTGTCAGGGTCAATACTTTCTGCCTGCTTCCAGTATTCAAGGGTCTTGCCTTTCATCCCCTCTTTTAAATAAAGTATGCCGAGCCTGAAAAGAGATTTAAAATGCTTTTTTTTCTGAACGGTTTTTTCATAACACACAATGGCATTCTGCATATCCCCAACAGCATAGTAACTCTCGGCAATTATAAAATCAAATCTCCATTCATCGGGATAAATTTCAAGTCCTTTCGTAGCAACCTCTATTGTTCTATCATATTTTTGCAGGAAGTAGAGTACCAGGGATCTTATAATCAAAAGGTTCCTGTTTTCAGGGTCATTTTTCTCCAGAAAATTCAGAATTTCCTGGGCATTAAGATATCTTTTCTCATAAATATAGATAGACGCAAGATAAAGAAAAGATGTCTTCAAATCAGGAAACTCTTTTATAAGAGATTTAAAATCTTCTCTTGCAACATCAACTCTACCCATCTTATAATCAATTATGGACTTCAAAAGTCTTTCCTTCTTGTCAATTTTACCCTGTGTGAATATATTTTCCATTATTTTACGGGCATTTTCCGTATCGTTTAATCTATAATAAACAAATGCAAGGTTATGAAGGATTTTGGTGTTATCCGGTAAAATCTGTTTTGCTTTATCAAAGAATTGTTTTGCTTCATCCAACCTATTGTTGTATATATTTAGAACTCCCAGAGCAAAATATCCTTCAGCTGAATCAGGTGCTATTTCTATCACTCTCCTGAATTCTCTCTCCGCTTCTTCAAAGAGATTTATTTTTAAAAAGGCAAATCCCAGATTTAAGTGCTCGGCTATTTTTTCTCTTTCATAAGTCACAGAAGCTTTCAGGGGAGCATGCTTTCTAACTATTCTTTTTGAAACAAGGTCCTGTAAAATTTCAGCAGCCTCAATCAGAGGCATTCCTGAAGACTCTATTATTTCCTTTATATCTTTTTCTCCATCCACTATATTATAAATAAGTTTTTGCTTTTCAGCAAGAGTTGATTCGTCTATTCCATAGTTTTTTGTAAGCACAGTATCAAGAGGAAAGATTATTTCTTTTACCTTTTCCCACTCATCATACTTTGTAATTGACTCTATTAGAAATCTTGAAGGGTCTATTTCAATTAAAGGTCTCTGTTTTGGATATTCATCAGGAGTAAAGTTAAAAAAACCTTCTTTCCATAAAAGAGACTCCTGTAAATATTCTATAATCTCTTTTTCCTTGTATTTTTTTACAAGTCCTTGATCAACACCCATTTCTATAAAGGCAAATCCGAGATTTGGATAACCCCTCTCAACATGAGAAACAGCTTTTTTAACCGTAGACTGGTCTAAAATATTATCTTTAAGTAAAAAATCTCCCAACCTTTCTTTTTTGTTTACCATTGAAGCGTATATTACAATTCCTTCTTTAAAAAATATTTCCAGAAAATCATTTCCGTTAGTAATGGAAAGTTTTCCTGTTTTTTTCCCTATATGAAGAAGCTGGAATATATCAGTAACAGGAGCTTCTCTTAAACTACCTCTCATAATGTTTCCCAGATCAACTCTTCAATATCGTCAAGGTCAAGTTCTAAATCAACCATAATATTTTTTTGTTCTTTTGTCCTCACCATTTCAATATCTTCAGAGGCAATTTTCTCCTTGGGAAAGGAAAAAATTTCTTCCAGAAAATCTATTAATTCTTTTAAATTATTCCACCTTCCATCTTTGATTTTTCTAACAACATCTTCCTGAATAATTTTTCCTTTTTGAGAAGAGTATAAACTCACAAATTTCTCAATTGCATCCGGTGTTGGAGGTCTGATGATTATTTCTTTGAAAGGCATATTTATAGCAACAATCTCACCATGAATCCCGAGCACAATTTTTTTCTCTTCATGAATCCACTGTTTCAACAGGTCAATTAAGACGTTTTCTGTCTCTTCTATATTAAGTAAGGATTGAAAATCATCTATAAATATATAATCATAATTTTTATATTCAGAAGAGTTGAATTTTCCGGAAATTATCTTTTCTCCGAGCTCTGCAGAGTCTAAAAATGCTTTATTCTTTGATTTAAGAATACTAAACCCGTATTCAAGCGTGGAGGTGAGTCCATTCCTGCCCTCGGTTCTTATAACCGTGAGTCCTGGAGGCATACCATCTAAATTCTCTAAAAATGAAACCGCCTCTCTATTAAATTCACCTGTTATTATGCTTTTAACCTCTTCTATCTCTTCAATCTCCTCCTCTTTTTCTGTTTTAGTGGTTTCCTCAAGTTTCTTTAATCTCTCTTCTATCTCTGTGGATCTATCAGGGTCAAATATCATTTCCTCTATTTCTGCATCAGCCACACCCATCTCACCATACTTCTTTTGAAGTTCTACAAGTCTTTTAACATCTTCCATAAATCTGTCATATTCCTTTTTTACCTTTTCCAGGTCATCTTCATTCTTCAATGCTTCAAGCCTTTCTACTTTAAATCCTTTCATTTTCCATACATATATTTTTTCATCCAGAAATTCTTTTGTCTTTTTTGCCTCTTCAAACCTATCTGCTATCTTTGAAACACTTTCTTCTATCTCCTCTTTCAATTCAGGAAAAAGGACCTCCTCATAAGCTCCTTTTTTAAATAATTTTTTAACATCTTCAAGGGAAACATTATCTTTTTTAACTATATTCAGGAGCACTATTTTGTTAACTATACCTTCTATCATCCTGAAATTCAGTTTTTCGGCTAAAGGAATTGCCTTTATCAATTCTTCTTTTAACTCCACATTCTTATTTTTCAGCTTGAAACTCAATATTTCATAAGCTTCACCTATACCTGGAGGAGAAATTCCAACCTCTATACCTCCCAGAAGTTTTGATTTTAAAAGAGGAGAAAGTTCTTTGAAATTTTCTATACTGTAAAGTGAAGAAAATATTAATTGATTTTCCATAGCTATAAAGGATTCAAATTGTCTGATAAACAATTTCTGTATTTCATCTTCCATTTTAATAAAGTCGTGAAAGTCATCAACTATTACCCATGCATTTTTTTCTATGTTCCCTGATTTTAAAATCTCCTGAAATTCAAAAGGGGTAAGGAAAAAAACCTTTTCGCCTTTTTCAATGAGATGATTTGCACAGGCTGATATAAGATGACTCTTACCCATTCCTTCACCAGAATATATATATAAAGGATTGAAAATGCCTTTATTTTTTATAACAGCTTCACAGGCTGAATATGCCAGCTTATTCCCTTCATATATAAAAAAAGAATCAAAAGAGTATTTAGGATTCGGTTCTGTCATATAGTTCACCTATAAATGTCTTAAATTTCCTGGAAAATTTTTTCATCTGAACATCAACAATGCCCAGAATAGTCCTGTCATCAAAAAATGCAGCAAGAAAAAATTCATTTTCAAGAAGTGCATAATAGATGTGCCACTTTTTGCCTTCCTGATAGAAAACTTTAAAACCTTTTTCTCCCACTATTCTTGCAAGTTCTTTTGTGCTCTGGAAAACACCTGCAAGAAGTGCAGATATGGCAAGGAGACTGAAAGTGTCTTTAAATCCTGAAGAAGCTATTAACTGTCCACTTAATGTACTTAAAACCGCAGAATATACACCCGACCTTAAAGTGAATTCCTCTATCATCTTTTGAATTTTTACTATTTCTTTTTCTCTTAATATTAATGTATCCCACATTTTTTAAGATAATATTATACATCAAAAGAATTTCTAAATCAAATTATTTGTAAAAACCTGTTGGAATCCCTTCTAAGTTTCCATGAGTTTTCTGATGGAGAATTTTCAATCTTTCAAAATGTTCCTCAACTCCTTTCTCCATTTCTTCTATGTCCTGATCACTGAAATGTTTAAATCTTCCTTGAATCTTTATAAATTCTTTTAGAGGCTTTTTATCAGGTATAAAGCTAAGGGTATACTTTTCACCATCTTCTATTTCGTATAAAGGGAAAAAGTTTGTTTCAACCGCAAGTCTTGCAACCTTTATTGTGAGGTCAGAAGAAGGTAATCTCCATCCGGGTGGGCAGGGAGAATAAACCAGAATAAATCTTGTCCCTTTACCTTTAAACTTTTTTGCTTTTTCAATCTTTCTAATCAGGTCATCAATATAAGCAACTGAAGCGGTTGCAGTGTAAGGAATCCTGTGAGAAGCCATTATTCCCACTATATCTTTTTTAGGTCTGGGATTGGGTCTTGTATAAGGAGTTGTTGTTGTCCACGCTTTTAAAGGAGTTGACCCGCTTCTTTGAATCCCTGTATTCATATAGGCTTCATTATCATAACAGATGTAAATTATGTCATCACCCCTTTCAGCAGCACCCGAAAGAGCCTGAAGTCCTATGTCATAGGTACCCCCATCACCTGCCCAGGCAATCACATTTACATCTTTGAAACCTCTTGCTTCAAGGCCCGCTTTGACTCCTACTGAAGCAGAAGCTGCAGTTTCAAAAGCAGTATGGAACACAGGTATATTCAAAGAGTGCATCGGATAAGCACCATCTATTATTGTCCAGCAACAGGCAGGAATAACAACCGCTGTTTTCTTTCCCAGTGCTCTCAAAACATGTCTCATTGCAATTGGTGCACCACAGCCCTGGCAAGAAAGAATGCCGGGGTTCAAAGGTTCGCCTCTATCAACCCTTTTAAGTTCATCCCAGTAAAATTTCATTTTTTCACCCTCCACCAGATAATTTCGTAAACTTTTCTTCTTTTAAGAACGTCTTCATATATTCCCTCTATATCTTCAGGAGTTATATCTCTTCCACCCAGTCCAAGAATATAACCGAGACAGGATGTTCTCTTTTTTCCATAAAGTGCGGATTTTACTTCCTGAAAGAATATTCCTCCTGCACCAAAAGAGATGTTTCTGTCAAGAACCACAACTTTTTTACCCAGAAGATGTTTTCTAACAGCTTCATAAGGAAAAGGTCTGAAAGTTCTTATCCTGAGAACCCCAACACTTTTACCTCTTTCTCTGAGTTTTTTTATCGCATACTTTACTGTTGAAGAATAGGCACCCGCACATACAAAAACAATCTCTGCATCTTCAGTATAGAAAGGGTCAACGAGCCCATAATATCTGCCAAACAGTTCTTCAAATTTTCTACCTTCTTCTTCAATCAGTTCAACCGCCTGCTCCATGGCTTCCTGAATTTTATATCTGAATTCCATGTAAAAATCAGGTGACGCAACTGCTCCCACTGCAACAGGATTATCAGGAGTTAATGCATAAGGATTTTCATAAGGTGGTAAAAATTTATCAACAAGTTTTTGGTCGGGTATTTTAACAGGTTCAGAGGTATGAGAAAGAACGAAGGCTTCAAGAATTATCATGGTAGGAAGCATGACTTTCTCAGAAACCTTATATGCAAGTATTACACTGTCAAGAACTTCCTGATTTGATTCACAGTAAATCTGCATCCATCCTGTATCCCTTTGAGAAAGTGAATCATTCTGGTCAGTCCATATAGACCATGGAGCCGCCATAGCTCTGTTAATAACACCCATAACAATAGGCAATCTATCACCTGTAGCCCAGTGCAAAAGTTCATGCATAAGTGCCAATCCCTGAGCAGAAGTCGCGGTAAAAGTCCTTGCACCAGCCATTGATGCCCCTATACACACCGCAAGGGCAGAATGCTCTGATTCAACGTTTACAAATCTTGCATCCAGCTCTCCGCTTCCTACCATTTCTGAAAGAAGTTCAACAACCTGAGTTTGTGGCGTTATAGGATATGCAGAAATAACCTGAACTTTTGAAAGCTTTGCCCCATAAGACAAGGCATGATTTCCCATAATAACTTTTTGTTCCACTGCCATTTTAAACCTCCTGCTCCATTGCTATAATTCCCCTGGGACATTCCTTTGCACACAATCCACAACCTTTACAATAGTCATAATCAACCTCGGGTTTATTGTTTTTCCACAAGATTGCTGCATCGGGACAATAAGAATAACATATACCGCACGAATTACAGACACCACATGAAAAACATCTGAGAGATTCCTCCAGAGCTTCTTCTTTTGTGAAACCCGGGTTTTCTTCTATGTCCAGGGATTTAATTCTTTGTTTCGGAGTCAGTTCTCTGGGTTTTAAAGCATTTTTTTCCTCAAAATACTCCATTTGAACAAGCATAAAAGACACTGTTCTTTCAGGTGGTTTCACTTTACCAATATCTTCACCCCTAAGATATCTATCTATTGCTTCCGCACTCTTTCTACCCCATCCAAAAGCCTCAACAACTGTTGATGGTCCCTGAACAAAATCACCACCTGCAAAAACACCCTCTATCCTTGTTGCTCCTGTTTTCTTGTCTGCATATACCCATCCATCTTCTCCAAGAATTCCTTCTGGAACACAACTTCTATCACTCTCTTCCCCTATTGCAGTTATCACAGCATCATAAATCTCATCGTATTCTGACCCCTCAACAGGCACAGGTCTTCTTCTTCCTGACTTATCAGGTTCACCGAGCTTCATCTTTATATTTGTAACAACTATCTTACCATCTTTTTGCTTTGCTTTAACAGGTACAGTCAAAAATTTAAACTCAATTCCATCCTCCTTTGCCTTTTCTATTTCTTCTTTTAAAGCAGGCATTTCATTTTCGGTTCGTCTATAGAGAATTAAAGGTTCAGCCCCTAACCTCAAAAGGGTTCTCACAACATCCATCGCAACATTTCCACCTCCCACAACTGCAATCTTTTTACCCGGTGGCTCTTTTTTACCGAGAGCAACCTCTTTCAAAAATCTGGCTCCTGAGAGAAAATACTCCTCTCCCTCTATCCTCATTCTCTTCTCCACGTGTGCTCCTATTCCTATGAAAACCGCATCAAACTTCTCTTTAAGACTTTCCACAGTGATATCTTTGCCCAAGGTTTTACCGTATTCAAATTCTATCCCCATATTATCAAGAACTTCTATCTCTTTATCAAGAATTTCCTTTGGTAATCTGTATTCGGGAATGCCATATCTTAAAACTCCTCCTGCTCTTTCTTCTTTTTCAAACACTTTAACCTTATACCCCATTTTTCTCAGATAAAAGGCACAAGTAAGCCCTGCAGGACCAGCACCAACCACTGCAATTCTTTTATCAATCTCCTTTTCAGGCTTTTGCTCTGCCTTATAAGGCAAGTAAGCATCTCCCACAACTCTTTCTATTTCCCTTATGGATATTCTTTCATCAAGTTTTCTCCTGTTACATCCTGTCTGACAGAAAGCAGGGCAGACTCTTCCTGTTATTGAAGGAAAAGGATTATGAAGAGTAAGAATTCTGCCAGCATTTGTGATATCTTCATCTATAAAAGCATTAAAATACTGGGGAATCAGAGTATTTGTGGGACATGCCTTTGAACAGGGAGCCGCTTTGTCCTTTATAATCGGTCTTAAATTTCGCCAGCTCCCTGTCTTATTATACCTTGTTGTTGCTGTAGAAACAGGAATGTCAGGATAATCTTGAAGCTTTTTAAATTTAATTTTTTCTCCTCTGCCCATAATTAACCTCCTGTAAAAATAACTTTTTCATACGCTTCCTGTGCAGCCTTTTTATTTTCCTCAATTTTAGCGGGAATTTCTTCTTCAATCGCTTTTAAAAGGCTTTTCATATCACCCATGCCCGTAACTTTTATAAAAGCTCCGAGAATAGCTGTATTGACTATGGGTTGTGCCTTTGAACCAAGCCCATATTTGATAGCAATAGAATTCGCATCCACAGTAGCCACTTTGACACTAAAAGGAGTAGGAACTTCCTCCGGTTTTAAATGTGAGTTTATCAGTGCAATTCCTCCCTGTTTCATACCATCGAACACATCTATCATTCCCATTAAAATAGGGTCAAGCACCACAACAAAGTCAGGGTTATATATTCCTGACCTTATAGTTATCTCATCCTGTCTATCCTGAACCCTTAAAAAGGCAAGAACAGGAGCACCTCTTCTTTCCACCCCAAACTGGGGATAAGCGAGAACCTTTTTACCCTCCTTAAAAAGGGTAGCAGCAAGAATCTTACTCGCGATAACAGCACCCTGACCACCTCTTCCATGAAATCTTATTTCCTGCATATTTCCTCCTTTTGGATTGAGAAGAGATGTTAAATATAATGGTTTGCATACTTTTATTTCAAGTTTGACTTTTTATTAGAAGTATTTTATAATAAAAACTAAAATTAACAGTAAATGTTTAAAAAATTCAGAGAAATTTGTATAAAATTTAAATTAAAGGGGGTAATGTATGCACAAATACCAGAAAACAGTATGTTGTGTAATAGCGGGGATTTTTATCCTCGCAGGAACTCTATCTGCAAAGGTAGTAAAATTTACTGATGTAACTTCAAAACCA